>Ga0222427_100022_pt1 | contig 523650 bp, 447 predicted proteins | sample 2B20Ametagenome_FD_182890 | JGI IMG/M metagenome (GOLD analysis project Ga0222427, IMG submission 182890) | Enriched microbial communities from leaf-cutter ant dump, University of Wisconsin, Madison, United States - 2B20A (version 2) | ecosystem: Environmental > Terrestrial > Nest > Insects... | reverse complement strand
CTCGCTGGCACGCGCGAGGTGGACGGCAAAAAGGTCTCGGTGCTGGATTCCCCGGATGCGATGGAGCCGGCCGACGTTGCCCGTGTGACATTCGATGCGATCGTGGCAGGGCAGTTCTGGATACTGACCCACGCGCATCATGTTGAGCCCAAGATGCGCGCGCGCCTGAATCAGATGGTCGACCAGCGCAACCCCGATCACAGCAGCGTCGATCCCGCCATCGAGCAAACAGCCACAAATGCGACGGGCGTGGACTTCGTAAACGCCGGCTGAGGTGCGCTCTCGCTCCGCCATTCCGCTGCTTTTGCTGCCCCTTGCTAGCTGCAAGGGCCAAGGGCTGCTCGATCCCCAAGGCCCGATAGCGAAGGCGGAAGCCTTACTGCTGTGGGACGCGACTGCGATCATGTTGACGGTGATCGTCCCGGTGATCGCGGCGACACTCGGGTTCGCCTTGTGGTTTCGATCCGGAAATGCGCGCGCCAAGAGGCGGCCGGATTTCATCTATTCCGGCGCAGTCGAGATGGTGGTTTGGAGCATCCCGATCCTCATCATCGGCTTTCTTGGCGGGATAGCGTGGATCGGAAGTCACGAGCTCGATCCCGCCAAGCCCATCCCCGCTGAAGCGGCACCCATCGAGGTGGAGGTTGTCTCACTCGATTGGAAGTGGCTGTTTATCTATCCTCGAGAAGGCGTTGCCACGGTCAATGAATTGGTCGTCCCTGCCGGCATGCCTGTGAAAATGAGATTGACCTCCCAGGGGGTGATGAACAGCCTCCTGGTCCCGCAGCTGGGTAGTCAGATCTACACGATGTCGGGGATGGCGACGGCTCTTAACCTGAAGGCCGACCGCCCCGGCAGCTACGCGGGTTTCAGCGCTCAGTTCAGTGGCGACGGTTTCTCCGACATGCGGTTCAATCTGCGAGCCGTTCCGCCTGCGGAATATTCGCGGTGGATCGCTCAAGCTCGGGTGGGCGGCCGGAAACTCGATCCAACGGCCTATGCGACACTCGCCAAGCCCGGAAAGGCCGAGGCGGGCATGTATGCCTGGGTCGCGCCAGGTCTCTTCGACACGATCATTGCCAATTCCTCGAAAGGCTCGATGCCGCCTATGTCACCGCACGATCCGGAAGATCATCATGCTCGGTAGGCTTAGCTGGGATTCGATCCCGTGGAGCGAGCCAATCCCACTCATCACTGCCGCGGTGGTTGGCATGGTGATCGGAGCCGTGCTTCTACTCGTGCTCGTGAAGGGCTGGATGCCCTACCTATGGCGGGACTGGATCACGAGCACCGATCATAAGCGGATCGGCATTCTCTATTGCGGCCTCGCGCTGGTCATGCTCGTCCGAGGCTTCGCTGATGCGATCATGATGCGCGCTCAGCTCGCCTTGGCCTCCGGCGGCGCACAGGGCTATCTCCCCCCTGACCACTATAATCAGATATTCTCGGCTCACGGGACGATCATGATCTTCTTCGTGGCCATGCCCTTCGTTGTCGGTCTCATGAATTTCGTGGTGCCGCTTCAGCTGGGCGCGCGCGACGTCGCATTTCCCGTTCTGAATGCCGTGAGTTTCTGGCTAACAGCGGCCGGTGTCCTGCTCATCAACGCGAGCCTCGTAATCGGAGAGTTCGCGCGGACAGGATGGCTCGCCTACCCCCCGCTCAGCGAAACACAATTTTCCCCTGGCGTTGGCGTCGATTATTATCTCTGGAGCCTCCAAATCTCCGGTGTCGGCACGCTTCTGTCCGGCATCAACCTGGTGACAACAATTCTGAAATTGCGTGCACCGGGAATGAGCTATTCCCGAATGCCCGTCTTTTGCTGGACCGCGTTAGCGTCGAATCTTCTGATTGTGGCCGCCTTCCCTGTCCTGACGGCGACCTTCACGATGCTCCTCCTGGACCGATATTGCGGCTTTCACTTCTTCACCACTGACGGTGGCGGCAACGCCATGATGTATATAAATCTTATCTGGATCTGGGGGCACCCAGAAGTCTACATTCTCATCCTGCCCGCCTTTGGCGTGTTCAGCGAAGTCATCGCGACATTCTCCGGCAAGCCGTTATTCGGCTATCGTTCGATGGTCGCGGCAACGATGGCCATCTGCGTTCTCTCGTTCATGGTCTGGCTGCACCATTTTTTCACCATGGGTGCGAATGCCGATGTGAACGGCTTTTTCGGGGTGATGACGATGATCATCGCCGTCCCGACCGGTGTGAAGGTCTTCAACTGGCTCTTCACGATGTATGGCGGCACAGTTCGTTTTACAGTGCCAATGCTTTGGTCCATCGGATTTATCGTCACATTCGTGCTAGGCGGCGCAACCGGCGTGTTGCTTGCTATTCCGCCAGTCGATTTTGTTCTGCATAATTCGCTGTTTCTGATCGCGCACTTCCATAACACCGCGATCGGAGGTGTCCTTTTCGGCCTGATGGCCGGGTACACCTACTGGTTTCCCAAGGCTTTCGGTTTTCGGCTGCACGAAGGTCTTGGGAAAGCTGTTTTCTGGTGCTGGCTCATTGGGTTCTACCTTGCCTTCATGCCGCTTTATGCGCTGGGCCTCATGGGCGCGACGCGCCGAATGCAACACTATGACGACGCGAGCTGGCAGCCACTGATGTTTGCGGCCTTTCTGGGCGCGATGATGATCCTCGTCGGAATCGTTCTGACCGCGGTCCAACTCTATGTCAGCATCCGCCAGCGCGCACAGCGTCGCGACCTGACTGGCGACCCGTGGGGCGGCAGAACGCTTGAATGGTCGACTCCCTCTCCTCCACCAGCATGGAATTTTGCCGTCCCTCCTCAGGTGTCGGGCTTGGATGCCTATTGGAGGATGAAAAAAAGGAGCCGCGAAGAAGTCTCCATGACGTCGATGACAGAAGCTCGCCCGTTCCATATGCCGAAGCCGAACGACACCGGGTTCTTTCTTGCCTTCTTTGCCGTCGTCACCGGCTTCTCGCTCATCTGGCATATCTGGTGGCTGGTCGGGTGTGGCGTCATCGCGTGCGTATCCGTTGGCCTCCGTCAGGCGTGGCGGACCGAAACCGAGGTCGAGATCGGTCCCGATGTGGTAGCCGCTTTCCAGGCTGGCCGGGAGGTGTCCGCATGAGCGGCGGATTGAACCCCACGGTTGGCAAAACCCCTTTGTCGGAGCGCGGGCCCGCCCCGGTGCGCACTGTCGTCGGCTTCGGCTTCTGGCTGTTTCTGCTGAGCGACATCGTGATGTTCGCCGTGTTTTTCGCCGCCTATGCAGTGCTCTCCAGTTCGACGGCGGGAGGTCCCTCAGGTCGGGAGCTATTTGATCACGACCGAGTCCTCCTCGAAACGTGCTGCCTACTTCTATCCAGTTTCACCTGCGGGCTTATGCTCATCGGCTCGAAGAGGGAGAGCCGGCGGCTATTCTATCTGGGCGCGCTCGCGACACTGGCGCTGGGGCTCGGCTTCGTCATGATAGAAGGGATCGAGTTCTCCGAAATGATCGCCGATGGCGCGGCGCCGACGCGGAGCGCGTTTCTATCCGCCTTTTTCACCTTAGTAGGCGCGCACGGGCTCCACGTGACTGTTGGCCTTGCCTGGCTCATGCTGATGGCGACGCAGGTCGAGGCAATGGGATTTACCTCTATGGTCCAGCGTCGGCTGCTCTGCTTCTCGCTGTTTTGGCACGCTCTTGATATCGTCTGGATCGGCGTCTTCACCATTGTCTATCTGGGAGCCGGCTGATGGATCGCCATCTAGATGGAAACGACGGCGCCCCGGGCGGCACTCCGGGCGAAAGCCACGGAGGCTCGAGCGCCCTAATCAGCTATTTGATCGGGCTTGGCCTATCAATCTTGCTCACGCTGGCTTCATTTTGGGCCGCATCCACGGGGGCGGTTTACGGTCCCGGTGTGCCCGTTCTCCTGGCGGTGCTCGCGGTAGCACAGATGGGCGTTCACCTTGTCTTCTTCCTTCATATTTCGAGTGCGCCCGATCAGGTGAACAACTTCCTATCGCTCGCCTTCGGCATTTTCGTTGTCGCACTGATCATTTTCGGATCAATGATCATTATGGCCAATCTCAATCACATGATCATGCCGATGGAACAAATTATAGCCCGTCAGCGATAAGCTAATTCGACTTGAGCCCATCAACGTCACCGCACAATGATCTTATCACAATGCCTTCGGCGTCGGTGTGCGGGGCGAGCAGACACGTCGACTCTGAAAGGTTTTTCGGCTTCAGCGAAAGGGCTTGCTCACTTTGAGCCAGGCAGCCGCTGCCGCACCGCATGCAGCATGCTGGTGTCTAGACGACCAGTAGGTAGTTGGCTTCACGGCTCGTCGATGATCCTAGCACTCGGCTGCCCCTTCAAATAGGTCCACAGCCAGCTCAAGGCGACGGCTGCCCGGCTGCGGGCGCCAATCAGGAACAGGATATGGACAAAGCCCCATACCCACCAGGCGATATTGCCTTTCAGCTTGATGGTGCCGAAATCAGCCACGGCCGCCCGATGCCCGATCGTAGCAAGACTTCCCTGATGGCGATACCGGAAGTGGGCGGCTATTGCCTTGCGACGAAGCCGTCCGCGAATAACCTTCGCGACATATTCACCCTGCTGTTTCGCGGCGGGGGCGAGCCCTGGAACTGGTTTGCCATCGGCGCCATCCACGTGCGCGGTGTCGCCGATGACGAAGATTTCGGGATCGCCTTCAATTGTCAGGTCCGGCAGCACGTTGGCGCGCCCTGAACGGTCCGCACTCACGTTGAGCCATTTCGCCGCTGGCGAGGCTTGGACGCCTGCAGCCCAGATTACAGTGTGCGCAGGGACAGCGACGTCACCAATGGAGACGCCGGCTGCGTCGCATCGGGTGACAGGCGTGCCTAGCCGCACTTCGACTCCTTTTCGTTCCAATGCGGCCTCGGCCGCGTCAGAGAGGCCGGAGTCGAAAGCAGGAAGCAACCGAGGACCAGCCTCAATCAACAGGACACGAGATTCGCGCGTATCGATCCTGCGGAAGTCGCGAGGAAAGGCGGAGTGCGTTAGATCAGCGATCATACCGGCCAGTTCGACACCGGTTGGGCCGCCCCCCACGACGACATAGGTCATGAGGGCAGACCGCTCTGGACCAGCGTCGATCCGTTCAGCATGCTCCATGGACAGCAGAAGACGATTGCGGATCTTCGTTGCGTCGGCCGCTGTTTTCAAACCGGGAGCATGGTCGCGCCATTCGTCATGCCCAAAGTAGGCGTGACTGACACCTGTCGCCACGACGAGTGTGTCGAATGGGACCACCGCCCCGTCGCTGAGCGCAACCCGACGCGATCCTCGGTCAACGGCGGTTACCTCGGCGAGAAGTACCTTCACATCTTTCCGACCCTTCAAGATCTGCCGGATGGGCCATGCGATCTCTGTGGGCGGCAGGATGGAGGTCGCCGCCTGGTACAGGAGCGGCTGGAAAAGATGGTGATTTCGTCGATCGATCAGAGTGATCTCACAGCCCGCACCTTTCAGCTTTTTGACCAGTTGCAGTCCGGCGAAGCCGGCTCCCACTACGACAACACGATGATCGAACATGGCACCCTCCCCATCGGAGATTGCAACTTATGCAGTACTCGCCTTGCCTTTCAGTTGGCAGGCGTTAGCGTGGTGTTACGCGCCCTAGATTAGGACTATTTCCCAGAGAGCGCCTCAGCGACCTGGGTCGCCATCCTTAGCTCGTCTAGAAATTGGTGCTGCTCGATCATTTGGCCTTCGACCCAGCGGGTGACGACCGCCATCGTAATATCGAAGCCGCTCGACGCGCCTTCAGGGCGCCCGGTGACGCGAGAAACCGTACATGTCATCGTGCTGTCCGCGCTTTCGAACTCTACGAGATACGGTTCGTGAACGCGCGCGTCGGGGTAACGCGCACAAAATTCGTGAGCCCGTTCGATGTGGCGCTGGCGACCGTGCGAAACCGGGCTGTCGTTGGCGACAGCCTTCAGATCTTGATGAAGGAGGTCTGCGTAGTCGCTCCAACAGCGGCTATTCCAAGCCTCATCCACGGCGCGCATCCTGCCCAGATTGTTCATGTCGCCTTCTCCCGACCGATAGAAGTTGCTCGTCGGAGCTCGCTGAAATCTGCGTAGCGATAATGGGGGTGAGAGGATGTGGGATGTTACTTCGCGTTAGCGCAAATTGACACTGAACCTCGATCGCTTCTTGGCGCGAACTGAGCGGCTCGATAGCTTCCGTGCGGGGCTAGAGCGCAAGCTCTGGCCGAAAGCCGCCATTCAAGTGATTAGCAGGCGAGGCGAGGCCTGCCTCAACCTGCGGCATATGGACGGCGAAGTGTTCGCGGACGGCTTTCGTGAACGTGAAGCCGACGCGCTTTCGGCTACCATAACCGTTCAGGGTATCGAGGCGCTGGCGCGGACCTTAGACGCAGCCGGTGTCGAGTGGCATCAACGCCTCAAGCATGAGACATGGGGCGCTCAGACGTTTGTCCTCCGCGATCCTGGCGGCAATCTGATCGCCTTTGCCGAGTAGTCGGCACATCAGTAGCACGAAGCGGCCTCCGAGGGCCAATTTCAGCGCAATCGGCAGTGTAGTGCCCTCTGCCTTGTTCCGCCTCGAGCGGCAAAGCACCATCGCCTCATGGAACGGCAACCAAACAAATCGGCGGGAGAGTTGGCTTGGCGCGCCCGCTCCCTTCGTGTCGCCCGAGAGGCGCGCGTTCTGGCGTTCAGCGCGATCGTCGCGATTTCCCTTGCGGGCTTCGCGCCTGCTGCCGGACAAGTGCCGTCCACAGCCGGACCCGCGCAGAAGCTGGGCTACTGGTGGTATCAGGCACCTCCCCCGCCCTCCGCCAAGCCAGAGGCCGAGGAACTGACTAAGCCGACCATTCCCCCGATGGCCGAGCTTGCGACCTGGACGCCGCCGAAGATCCGAAAGCTCATCGAGGAGCAGCGTGACTATGCCGCGACGGTCCTGACCATCGATGCGGTGTCTGACTTCTGGCGGCTGCAGGACTTCGCACGGCGCAAGGCTCGCGCCTTCGCTGGCGTCACCCAGATCGCAATGCTCCAGCATCCGGAGCTGAACGCCAAGTCGGCCAATCCGATGGTCGGCGATGCGAGGGCAGAGCTGACCGCGGAGAAGGACACTATCCGCCGAACCTATCTCCGGGCGCGAGCCGGTGAGTTCGCACTCGTCATGTTCTCGCGGGGGAGCTGCGGGTACTGCCGGGTGCAATGGCCGATCATCCAGCGCTTCCAGGAAGAGATGGGATGGCAGGTAACGCTGCTCGACGTTGACCAGCGCCCCGAGGTCGCGCAGCGCTTCGGCGTCGAGATCACGCCGACGACGATGGTGATCCGACGTAGCAGCCAACAGCGGATGACCATCGCCTCTGGGGTGGAAGCCTATCCCAACCTCGCGCAGATGGCCTATCAGGCTGTCCGTCTCTTACGGGGCGACATTCGACCCGAGCAGTTCATGACCGGTCCCGGTGAGGATGCCGGTTTCTTCGATGCGCTGAGCAATGGGCCGGTCGCGGCAACAGATCCGCAGGCGCTCGGTGGCGATCTCATTTCGATCCGGACGGACGAGCGGCCATGACGCGCCTCGTCTTCCTTCTCGGCATCCCCGGCCTCGTCATTACCTCCGGCACCTGTGCGACGGCCCAAACGATCACGCGGCAGGACGCAATGCGTGCTGCGATCCACCCGGTTCCCGATCAGGCAACGATGCAGGCCTGGCTCACGCGTGTGCCAGTCACCCGCGAATTCCCCGATGACCTCTCAGCCACGCTCAGCGGCGAAGGCCAAGCGTTTGTCATCGAGATGTCCACCTCCGCACGATGCGTGCCCTGCGGCGATCTCTGGGTGAAGCTCGTGACGCTTGGCCGCCGCTATGGCTGGAAGGTACAGACCATCACTCCGACAGAGGCGATGATCCGCTCCGGGCGCCTTGGATTGCCTTGGGTCGGGCATCCGGTCGCATGGGCACGGCCGGTTGCGGACGAAAACCGCGTGGTCCCGATCGCGATCGGGACCGACCACGCCCCCAACCTGGCACGCAACCTGTACCTCGCCGCGAAGATGCTGACTGGCGTTCGTCCGGCGGTGGGCGTGAGAGCGATGTCGAAGTTCACGGGCATCGTCGAGATGCCGAACCCTGATCGGGGGCAGCGCTGACCTGTGGCGGGCGCTTCGCTTCCCCCTCTCCTCATGATCGACCGGAGTCCGCCATGCATCCCTTTTCCCGGCGCCTGATCATAGCGATCGCGGCTGCGCTCTGCTCAACACTGTCCGCATCGCCGGCATCGGCTCAAAGCTGGGCCGAAAGCTGGTTCGACAACGTCACCTATACCTCGCCCGGCAGCTTCGAGGATCAGACCCGAGGCTATGTGACGGCGGGCGGGATGTCCGGCAGGGTGGACGTTCACAACGATTATCTGATGTCAGTCAGCCTGCCGAAGGTGCGGGCAGGCTGCGGCGGCATCGACATGTTCCTCGGCGGCATGTCCTTCCTCGACCCCGATTATCTCGTCCAGAAGCTCGAGAGCATCCTGCAGGCCGCCCCGGCCGTGGCTTTCCAGTATCTGCTCGAAACGCTTGACGAGAAAATGGGGAACATCATCTCCAAAATGGAGGCCGCGACCAACTTCCTGAATTCGATCCAGGTCAACGACTGCCGTCTTGCCAACCGCATGGTCCAGATCGCCAAGGGCGACGATAACATGTCCGGGATCATCGAGGAGATGACCGGCTACCGCTCCGTGAAGCAGGGGTTCGCCAAGAGCTATCAGCAAAGCCGCGAGAAGATTGAGGCGAACAACAACAATCCTACCGAGGATCTCCGCGACGCCCTCAACAACTGCCCGGCGGAGGTTACGGACATCTTCCGCTCGGGATCGCTGCTGGCGCATGCGGCATCCCGTGTCGGTGCAGGCGATTGGGCGAGCGTGATGCGCGCCCGGGTAGGCGACGTGTACATGCGCTGGGACACGACCGACAAAGTCCCGCTGTTCACCGCCATCCCGCAATGCCCCGGACAGGATACCGAGAGCGCGCAGGATTTCCTGACGGGCCGCGTCCAAAAGCGCTCCCTCAATCTTCCCCCCTCGGCGACCGACTGCTCGCAGGATGGAACAGGCCGGGGGGCCCTGCTTCTGGCGCGCGAGCGCATGGAGTCGATCGCGACGAAGATCCGCACACGCGCGGCGCTGAGCCCCGAGGAAAAGCAGTTCGTCGCCAACGTCCGCACCCTTCCCGTCTATCGGATGCTCGAATGGGGAGTGCGCCAGGGCGTTGTCGACTCCGTCATATCGGACACTGACGAGCTGGTTGCGCTCACGCTCGCCTACCAGATGCTCAACGACCTCACGCGGACCATCGATTATACGGTCAGCAACGCCGAACGCGGCACGACCGTCGCTGGGGCGGCCGACGCGGCCAACACGAATGTTTGCCAGACCAAGATCCTCTCCAAGGGTCTGGAGCAGCTTCGCGACTTGCGTGACGAGGTACTTCGCCAGCGGGCGCAGATGCGGCAGAGCTATCTGGCAGCACTGTCGGCTGCGAACCTGTCCGCCAGCTATGCCGGTCTCATCCGCGACCGCGATCGCGATGCGCGCGACGCCGCGGGCGCGTCGGCGTCCCGCAACCAGTGACAGGAGCGACTGCCATGCGCCGCGCCGTCCGCGCTATCGCCGGACTCATCGCCATCTTCGCGACCTCGCCGGCCTGGGCCTTGGAAGCGAGCTTTCACACCTATGACGGCTTCGCCGAGACGGTGGACGCCTTCCGCCTCGTCTCGATGATCTTCGCCGACCCGCGCTATGAAACGCTGGTGCTGATCGTGGCAACGGTCGGCATCGGGCTCGGCGCGATCATCGCCAGCATTCGGGGGACCGGCATGGGCCTCGTCGCATTCGGCTTCCAGATGATGGTGGGTATCGGCCTTTTCGTCGGCCTGATCGCCACGACGGGCACGGTCCATGTCTACGACCGGGTACGGAACGCCTATCAGCCGGTCGGCGGTGTCCCCAACCTGCTGGTACTCGTTGCCGGGGCCACCAACATGATCGAGCGCGCGCTGGTCGAGACGATCGACGACAATACGCTCGATCCGGACGCGAAGATCGAGTTCGGCGCCGGCGGGCACAGCTTCGACCTGTTCCTCAATGCGGTCAGCCCAAGGGGACCGATGACGGACACGTTCCTCGATGCGACGATCAAGGACTATGTCCGCCAATGTTATCCAGTAGCTCGGGTCTCGCCGGCCTATGGCATCGATGACGACAGGCTCTTCCGCAGCACGACGGATCTTCCGGCAGCCTTTGGCGCGATGGCTGGCCCGGCCACCTTCTCGACGGTCTATACCGAGACCGACAAGGGCGGCTCGACGACGAGCTGTACCGACTCATGGGCCTATATCTCGGACAAGCTCTCGGATCCGACGTTGTTCGACAGCTACACGCGGCAGGTATGCGCGCGCACGGGTTTCGACGCCGACGATGCCCAGCAGCTCGCGCGGTGCCGACAGCAGCTTGGCGACATGGGCGAGATGATGCTGAAGCGCCCGCTCACGACGCAGGCGCTGATGAGCCATATCCTCCTCGGTAACGCCGTCGGGGACGTGCTGTTCGAGGACTCGCCAGCGAGCGCCGCGCGGGTGATGGCAAACCGCGCGGTCATGTCGAATGGCCTCGCGACCCTGTCGGTCGCGAATGAATGGATGCCCACCATTCGCGCCACCGTGTTCGGCATCATGCTGTTCATGGTGCCCGTGGCGTTGCTGTTCATCCTGACACCGATCAATCTGCGGGTTGCCAGTTTCGCGTTCGGCTTATTCGTGTTTGTGGCGCTGTGGGGCGTGATCGACGCCGGTATCTACCAGCTGACCCTTGGCCGAGCGATGGCCGCTCTCGAGGAAATGCGATCGAACTCGCTGGGCGCGAATGCGTGGCTGTTGGCGCCGTCGGCAGCCATGAAAGCGCTCGCCGTGTTCGGCTCGTTCCGGACCGCCGCTGCAGGCCTAGCGGGTGCGTTCGTCTTCACGGTCTTCCGGTTCAGCGGCAACGTCTTCACGTCGTTCACCTCTGGCTCGCTCGGTGTAGCCGGCCAAGCCAGCGCTGCGGCAGCACCGATGGCGACCGCTGAAGGCCAAGCCTCGGCGCTGGAGGCGCAGGCTTCGGCGCTGGGAACGCGAACCCGGGCGAGCGCTGCCTCCAGCTTCGGAGACTTTGGCGAACGCGCTGCCTTCGGCGCGAACCGCGCGTTCGGCGAGGCGAACCGCATCCTTGGCGACAGGCCCGGCGCTGCCGGAAGTACCGCGCTCGGTCTCGGCGGAATTGAAGGCTCGCGCCAGCTCGGGAGCCTCGCCCCTGCCCTCGGCGGCCGCGACGTGTCGGACCCGGAGGTGGCGAGGGCTGTGCGCGCCAACGCGACCACCACCGCCATCCAGCAGTTCGCGGAGAAAGACGCTCTCCGCTCGCTGGGCAACACCTACTTCGGCGAAGGCGAGAAAGGCGAGAAGGCCTTCGCTGCCTTCGCTCAGAACCTGGTGCAGTGGAGGGCATTCGGAGATCAGCGCGCCTACGGAATGATGATGCAGGCCGCGACGCGAAACTTCGAGCGCGCCGGCTATTCTCCGCAGGACGCCAGCTTGAAGGCGTCCGGTGTCATCGCCGATGCCCAGTCTGACCCCACGTTCGCGCGGCTGATCGCAAACGCATACGACCAGGAGCAGATACTCGCGAACGACCTGACAGGCGCCCAGGTACAGGCAGGTGCCATGGCCGGCCGCCGAGACTTTGCGGGCGACCAGGTTGCTGGCGTCGAGCGCGGGAACGTGTCGACCGAGCAGGCGTGGCGAACCGGCTCGAACACAGGTCAGCGCGAGGCAGCATCCATGTTGGGCTTGTCGGTCGGAGAGACGTCGCGACGTATCGGCTTTATCTCCGCCTTGTCCGGGGAGGCGCAGAGCACTGCTATCAGCCAGCTCGCCAGATCGACAGGCCGCTCCGAGGCCCAGGTTGAGCGCGCGCTCGAAAACTATAGGGCCGCGACAGCAGTCGGCACGGCCGACGGTGCGACCGCTGAAGCGTCGCGCGAGGGGACGAGCGTTTACGGTCGTACCCGCGATGCAGCAGGCTACGACTTTGCGGAACGATCGGGCAAACTCGACGCCCAGCACGAGGTCGGCACGAGTGGAACGCGCTCCGCCGCGCGGATCGGCGAAGAACGCCGCCAGGCGGAGAGCTTCGGGTTCGCCGAAGGAGCCGCAGCTGCCGGGGTTTCGACCCGCGAGGCGGCACGGCTCGACAGCTTCATCCAAGCCCTTGCACGGACGGCTGGCAATCAGACCGACCTGGTTGAAGGCGGCGCTGCCGGGGTCGCCGATCGCGCGCGCAACGATCGGCTCACCGGCATCGTGGACAAGGAGCGCCTGACGCGCATGCAGGGCCTTCTCGCCGAGCATGGGGTCAAGATGAGCAAGCGCCAGATTGCGATGGACCAAAATGGCGACCTTGGTCTCAACCTGACCCCCGCCACCGCCGCTGCCATGTGGCGCGCGGGCCTGCTCAATCAGAGCCAGCTTGGAGCGATCGCCAATGGCGGCCATGCTCGCTTCAGTTTCGCCGACAACGATCTGCTGGTCTCCAGCTCGACCGACTTCAGCCGCTCTGCGCGTTCCGACACCAGCACACGCTTCGAGGCTGGCAAACAGGCCGGCCCCGACACGATCGAGCATTTCCTGGGCGGTGGCACGGAAGGACAAACCGAGCTTTCGAATTGGCTGCGTGGCGGCTTCGAGATGGACCGAAAGGGCCAGTGGCGGCTGAAGCCGCAGATCGCCGACACACTCCAGCGCGACGTACAGGCGGTCATGGTTCAGACGGGCTGGACACGATCGCTTAGTCGGAGTTCCTCGCATCAGATCGCGCAAAGCGTTGAAGTCGGCGGACAGATCGGGGCTGGCGGGAGCGCGGCGACGAAAGGCGGCAAGGGCTCCTTGTCGGTTCAACTCGGTGCCACGAGTAACGATACGGGGACCGGGTCCACCGATGCTGCGGGAACAATCGACATGATAAATTACGACGTGCGCGAAGCCATAGCCGCGTCCGAAAGAGCTGCATCGAAATCCTCCGACCCCGCCAAGGAGTTTTCGCGCGAACTCAGGCAGCAAATTTTGGGAAGCGACGGACTGCGCAATCGATATCTCTCGCAAGCTGACGCTGGTCGGGGCTTGGGTGATATCCTCGCTCCGCTGACGTCAGGTGAACAAGAATCAATTTTGAAGACCGGACGCTTCAAGGGCGACCGAGATCACGGTTGGTGGGACGGCGATCCCGAATTTAAGAAAAGATGATCTCAATGTTTGTGTAGCCGACGGCTCGGGTTCAGAGGTGATCGCGGGTCGGTGGGATCAGATAGAATTGTCGCGCCGGACCTTAGAATGTCTCGACGACCTCCTCGGTACGGTTCAAATGCCGCGTCCTCACTTGAGTTGTTCGACTGTCGGTGCGGAAGGGCCCAAGGCAGGTGCCCAGCACCCAGTACACACACCGTAGATCTCAGCGCGAGGTACCCAAACAACACATAAGGATGAAATAGAATTGACAAAATGAACAGCTGGTTTGGAGCCCCAACCTTCGGGGCACCGATCAAAGCAATAGTCCAGACAAGCGAAGCACCTAGCCACCAAGCCTTCGCATACCAAGGATGCCAAAACCACTGGCGCCACCGAAAATTCGGCGCATCGATAGTTTTTGGCTCTTGATCTTCAATCTGTTGCATACTGCTATCGTCACAATGTTATCACGTTGAACGAGGGCCCAAAAGCACGGTCGCCGCAACATTTGCGGAGTTTCCGTTGTCGTCATTCCTGGAAAGCCCTTGCATCGCTCAAGGCCCCACGCTAATGTAGGCAATATAACTACTTTGTGAGAGTGTCAATGGAACAGGCGGTCTCAGCGGCTGACGCCAACCGAAAGTTCTCTACGATCCTGCGCGGTGTGCGCGACGGCAACAGCTATGTCGTAACGAGCCACGGGCGCCCCGTGGCGCGCATCATTCCAGCGGATCAGGAGGGTGAAACGATCTTAGGCGCTCGAGCAGCCCTCCTCTCGCGTCTGGAGCAGCAGGAGATTGTCCAGATTGGACGCTGGACCCGCGACGAGCTCTACGACGAGCGATGAAAGTCGCCTTCGACACCAACATCCTCGCCTATGCCGAGGGCGTGAATGACGGCGACAAACGCGCCGTCGCCCTCGATATCGTGAGGCGGATACCCCGTGACGGGGCCGTCATTCCCGTTCAGGTTCTCGGCGAACTTTTCAACGTTCTCGTCCGGAAGGCCGAACGTCCTCGCATAAAGGCCAGAGAAGCCCTTCTGGCGTGGCGCGACACCTTCCCTACCGTCGAGACGTCAGCCGACGTCATGCTGGCTGCAGTTGATCTGGCGACCGACCATCGCTTGCCGACCTGGGACGCGGTCATTCTCGCCGCAGCCTCGCAATCCGGTTGTCGATTGCTCCTTTCTGAGGATCTGCAGGACGGCTTCACATGGGGCGGCGTGACGGTTGCCAATCCGTTCGCGCTGTCGCGTCACCACCTTCTCGACGCACTCCTGAGCGGAGGAGCCGAACAGCAGTGAAGACCGATCTCGACCACCTTCCTGCGAACAAGCGGCGCGAACTTGAAAGGGTCGTGCAAATCCTGTTCGAGGAATTCAACGACGCCAAGGGAAACCCGACAGGCGAGAAGAAGCTTGGCCGTATCCTGAAGGTCATCCTTTATGGTTCGTACGCGCGGGGTGGCTGGGTCGACGAACCACATACGTCAAAGGGCTATCAATCCGATTTCGACCTGCTTGTGATCGTAAACCAGAAGGAGCTGACCGACCGGGTGGCCTACTGGGCCCGAGCGGATGCCCGGCTCATTCAAGAGCTGTCGATCACGCATACGTTGAGGACCCCGGTCAACTTTATCGTCCATTCGCTTCAAGACGTGAACGACGGCCTCGCTCATGGCCGGTACTTCTTTATCGACGTCGCGCGTGATGGAATCGCACTCTACCAAACCGACGACAGCGAGCTTCTATCGCCAAAACCCAAGACGGCGACACAAGCGCTCACGCTAGCGTCCGAGTACTACGACGAATGGTTTAAGATGGCGATCAGCGCGCAGAAGGGATTCCATTTCTATCTTGAGCAAGTCGAGCTGCGCGATGCAGCTTTCACGTTGCACCAAGCTGCCGAGCGACTCTATCACTGCGCGTTGCTGACCATCAGTTTTTACACGCCCCATGTCCACAATCTTGCTTTCCTGCGGACGCAAGCTGAGCGACTAGACGCGCGTCTTCGGAATGTCTGGCCGATGGACACACGCGCCGATCGCGCTCGTTTCGAGAAGTTGAAGGACGCCTATGTGAAGGCACGCTTCTCCAAACACTATCGGATCACAACGGAAGAGCTCACTTGGCTAGGCACGCAGGTCGAAGAACTCGGTCGCACGGTTGACATGATATGTCGCGAGCGGATCGATCGCCTCACCCAGGAGGTCGGAGAGGGCGTCAAATGATCCGCCATCCGCGCTCGCCCTGACCCACGAGCACAATATTGCGGAATGAGAACTTACCGCTGCAGAGAACCCAACGCAGCGCGGGGGATAGAAATGGAAATCCACTCGGCCTTTCAAGATCGCTATCCTCAGCCCATCCTTGACTGGGTCGAGGCCAAGGGATGGTCTGGTTTCCGCGAGATCCAGAAGGCAGCAATCGACAATGTGTCGATCGACCCGACGATCCCCTTGGGCGATTTTATCCTTGAGGCCGAGACGTCCAGCGGCAAGACGGAGGCCGCATTCTTGCCGCTGGTCGCCCGCTACGCCCTCGCCGATCCCAAGCCCAAGGGCTTCGCGATCATCTATGTCAGTCCGCTCAAGGCACTGATCAATGACGCCAAGATCCGTCTCGAATCTCTCGCTGCGGCAGCGGGTCTGGATGTCTATCGGTGGCATTCGGAATCCGAGAAGGACAAGGATGCCGCGCGCAAGGCTCCGGCCTCGATCGTCCTCACCACGCCAGAGTCGATAGAAGGCTTTCTCGTTCGCGCGAACACCAAGCCGTCAGAACTGGGCATGCTCGCGGCAGCGCAAGCGATCGTCGTCGACGAGCTCCACGCCTACTTTGACACCCCGCGCGGCCGGCATTTGCAATCGCTGCTTCACCGCCTCGATCTTCGTGCCGGCCGGCAAATCCCCCGGATTGGCCTATCAGCCACGCTTGGCGCCATCGATAAGGAAGCTGCCGAGACCCTCCGCCCGAAAACGAAAGCCCGCGCGACTGTCCTCAGATCGACAGGGATCGAAGCCAGGCCAGTCACCGTCGGGGTTAAGGTCTTTGTCGACGTGCCGGAGGCGCCGGTCGGCGGCGAGGAGATCCAGCGCAAGGCTCTTCCGGACCGCATCGCAGACGAGTTGCTCGCTGATCTTGCAGAGACCTCTCGAGCTCTCGTTTTCGCCAATGCCCGAGCTGTGGTGGAAACCACCTACGAACGGCTCGACGCATTGGTGAAGGATGGCGGGCCGTTCGAGGTGGCGAGGCACCACAGTTCCGTCCCGAAGAAGGAACGCGAAGAGATTGAGCGGAAGATGCGAGCGGAGCCGGGCGACGCGGACGCGCCTGCGTCGATGGTGACGATCTGCACCAACACGCTCGAGTTGGGGATCGACATCGGAAAGGTCGGCCGCGTCATCCAGATAGATCCGACCTTCTCCGTGTCAGCCCTCCGCCAGCGGGTCGGCCGGTCGGGGCGGCGCCAGGACACGACGGCATCTGGCGTGATCTACGTCATGGAAAATGCCCTTGCGGACACGGCGCATCCTCTCGAGCAGCTCAGGCTGAGAACGGTGCAAGCGGCCGCCACCGCCCAGCTCAGCCTGGAATCCGCCTTCGAGGTGCCGAACCTTCGCGACTTGCACGTCTCGACGCTGTATCATCAGATCCTCTCGATGCTGCACCAGCACGGCGAGCGCACGACCGCGGAACTTCATGAGGCGCTGGTCCTGAACGGCCCGTGGGAAGACCACGGACCACTCGGAGAGCTCCCCTTCTTCGAACGCTTCCTCGAAACAATGGAGGAGGTGCGCAAGCCCCACATCGTCAGGGTCGGAAGCGATGGCCCTTGGCGGAACGCCGAAGGCCAAACGCTCCGGAACCACCCCTACGCGATCTTCAGCACACCAGCCGAGTATACCGTCACGCACGGGAATAAAGTGATCGGGCGATTGCCGGTGAGCGTAGCCTATCGGATCGGCGAAACTTTCGTCCTGAACGCAGGCCGATGGCGCGTAACCTCGGTCAACGAAGCGCGACACACGATAACGGTGGCCAGGGCTCCGTCCGCCGGAGCGCCGCGTTATGGCGGCCCCGCCCAATCGCCGAGCGGCCTCGTCACCTCCCGTGCCCGGGAAATCCTCGAGGGCCACTCGATAGCCGACCTTGCGATCGACGATCAGGTCCGGGCAATCGTCGACGAGGGCCGCGCGGCCTATCGGCACAATCAGCTCGACAAGACGGCCTTCCTGCCCTGGGGCCGGGATGTTCTGCTGTTCCCGTGGGTCGGATCGAAGTTGGCGGAGACACTCGTCTTGGCTCTTCGGCGAGAGGGGCTAAAGGCGCTGTCCACGACCTTCGCGATCACCGTTGAGGACGCCGATTTCACGGCAGTGCAGGTCGCGCTGTCCGCGATTGACCCGGAAAAGATAGACCTGGAAGAGCTGGCTCGTGAAGCCCGACGCCTTCAGCAGGATCGGTTCGACCGACTGCTAATCCCCTACCATCTCCGATTGGCTTATGCCCGTCGCAGCCTGACGGCCGACGGTCTCGCCTTGCTCGTCGATCGACTGAGAAAGGACGGAGGCAGAAAGGACGTCTAGGCAGCGTCGCCCGTCACCTCCATCGTTGCGCCGAGCTTCTGGAATGTAGCTTGCGCCCCCGATAGCAACGCGCTCAGCTGGCGCATGCGGCCAACCTGCCCCGCCTCTTTACCGTCGCGATGCTGCTGCACCGCCTTTTCCCATGTCTTTTCGTTGATCCGAGGTTGGAAGATCAGAACATGGCGCTGCGGCTTACGAAGTTTGTCCATCGCAGCCAAGAACGCCGCCCGATCGACTGCGGCACCGTCGTGGCGCCATACCAGTCCCCTGTTAGCGTCGGTGGTCCGAGAGGTCAGCATCTCCCCGAGAAGCCCCTTGTCGTAGGCACGCAGGTTCTTCACGGCCTGGCTGACCACTTCCGAGAAGGGCGTGACGCTGATAGTGCTTTTCTCGCCCTTGTGGCGCGCCTTGACGTGAACGAAGCTGATTGACGGGCGTGAGGGCGATATCGCGATGAAATCGGCGATCTCACCGGCGCCATCATCGCAAAGCAGCCACCAATCATTGATTGGGCTGGCGTCAGGGGAGCCGATCGCGGCAGCGTGCTTGAGCACGTAGCAAAAGAGCGACTTCTGCTTCCCGATCTGGGTCGGATCGTAAACCTGGATCGCCTTCCCCTTCGCGGACAGAGCCTCCTTTGTGGGCTTCTCGGCGGCGACATTGTAGCTCACCCCGTCGTCCGCCGGCATCAGCGAGAGCCAGCGCCACTGCTCGTAGATCGCGTCGCGAAAGCGGGTCTGGTACAGTGCTCCGTTCTGGATGACATGTCCCGACGCATAACGAACGGTCATGTTCGTGGTGCGCTTACTCAGCGAACGATCAAGAGCGGCCAGATCGGCGTCGGCCTTATCGACATGATACTCGATGACGCGATGCAAGATCTCGAGCTGTCTGTCGGCTCGCGGGACGGGGCGCAAACCGAGGCTGACGAGCTTGCGATCATCGTAGAAAGCGTCGACGACCAAGCCGGCTCCGCCGGCGGCCTTGGTCTTCGCCTCATCCACCAGAAACCGACCGTGATGCTTCCAGGGGTCGAACTCTGGCGCAGGGTCCACCACACCGCCCGCGACGACGTCGTCGATCACCTCCGGCGACTCGTAGCCGACGTCGAAACCTTCCTTCAGATCGGCAAGAAGCTGGACGGAGAGTGGCCGCGCGACGAAAGGGAGGCCCGCGCGCGCATATTCCGAGGTATCAGCTTTGTCGGGGGCGACACCGGTCAGGATGCCGATAAGCTCCTGCAAGCCGTCTAGGAACTGCTGGAAGGTCTTCGTCGATTTCGTCCAGAGCGTATTCTTGTCGTAGGAAACCCCGACGCGAAGTGCCTTGGCGTCCTGATCCGGCTTGGGAAGCTCGCTGACGGCCGCGGTGTAAGTGAAGGTCTGATCGCCGAACTGGTCCAAGGCGTAGCGCAGGTCGGGGCCGCTGAGGATCTTTCGGTCGGGCTTCAATATGGTCGGAAGGTGAAGACCTTCGAGCCATGCGCTTTTAGCGTAGCCGCGGACAAACGCGTTTTCGAGTTCCTCGCGCTCAAGCGGAAGCGCCGACTGTGGCAACCTGACCTGCCGGCCCTCCTCGCCCGTGGCACCGAGTCCGATAAGCTCGGTCAACTTGGCCCGCATCGTGTCATGGCTGGCGTAGAGGACCACGAACGGTGGGGCCGACACTAGAACGATCAGATGGTTTGCAACGTCGAGGATTGCCTCCTCGAGCCTCTCCTCGCCGGCTTGAGCCTCCTCCCCGGCTGCCTCTGCTTCGGCGGCGTCACCCTCTATGGGGTCTGGAGCTCGGAACCAGCTCGGCAGCTTCTCGAGGCGGTAGCGGGCAGTCTCGATGTGAAATGCGCCGATATCCTGCGAAACCATTGGGAGGATCCTGCGAGGCGGAAGCCCTAGCTCGACAGGTGCGACAGGGAGAGTGAGGGCAATGTCCTCGAGACGGCCCACCACTTCCTCGACGATCTTCCTGGGCTCAGCGGATCGGAACATCGTCAAGGTGATGTGCGGTTTGATATGATCGAGGTTCAGCGCCATCCCGCCCCTTGCCTATTCGCAGAGTATTGAGCCGGCCTGCTGCCCCGGCGACGTCCTGCGGGATAGGATATCGGGTGCAGCGAGGCGAGACCAGAGCTGCGTTAGTCAAGGGGAAGCCAAACGCGTTGCCCGGCTTCTCCCCGACGATGGTAGCTCAAGGCATCGCTTGCTCCACGGTGCGCTCTGCCGTCGCCTCTTCGCATCGGACGAGGCCCATATCATGCATGCTCCGCCGAGAGGTGCGATCCACGCGGAACGAGAAAATGTCGCTTCGTGTATAATGGCCGGCGGCATCGTAGAGCGCTTTCGCGAACCCGATCTTGTCGAGGTCCAGGTCGGCCGTGACAATACCCTCCGCGCCCTCTGGAAGAGCCTCCGCCATCGGAATTCCGTCAGGCCCGTAGATCATCGAGAAGCCCCCTCCGGGCGCCGGCCCGAGCGGGCAGAGCGCATGCCGCTTTGCCTCCGTGTCGCAGAGAAGCTCGACGGCATCCTCGCCCGTCACGGACGTTGCTGCGAGCACGAAAAGGCCTCCCTCGATCGCCGAGGTCGAGGAGACCGACGCAATCATCTTCGGACCAAGGTGCTCGACCTGACCGCGCCCGAACGTGACGCTCGGCCAGCCGCTGACGTGGATCTCTTCGTGCTGCTCGATCAGCGCCATACGAGCGAACGACACGAGATTCTCCCAGCAATTGAGGGCGCCCACCCGCCCCAGGGCCGTCTCCACGACCTTCAGGTCGGATCCATCACCCTCGCCGAAGATCATGCGCTCGGCGGCCGTCGGCTTGATCTTCCGACGCACGAAGCCAAGCTCCCCGTCGGGAAGGATCAACGCCTGGGACATGTACCGGCTGCCACCGCTCTTCTCGGAGAAACCCAGGACGACGTGGATGCTGTTGCGGGCAGCCGCTTCACGGATTGCCCGCATCTCCGGCGAATTCACTGCGAGGCTGTTGGCGTGATAGGTCCCGTAGTGGCGATAGCTCTCGGCGGCCGTATCGAGCCACACGAACCACGGATAACCAGGCACCCAGAGTTCGGGAAAAGCGAGGATTTCCACGCCATCCGCAGCTGCCTGCTCGATCAGCGCGATGGTCTTGTCGACGGTTCCCTTGAGATTCATGTACACTGGCGCCGCCTGGACGACGCCTGCGCGAACGATACGCATGAAGCTGCTCCTTGAGGTTGCGTGCGCGATCGACGCGCTGCTGACCGGAGTGGCGAGCTGCGCGCCGATGTCCGCTGCGCCCCTCGCCTATCCTGAGCCCATGCTAGGAAGGCAGTTGACCATCGTCTTGACCTCGGAGGCGGGGGCGTTTGTTCATGGCGGAATGGGGTGGGCCACCGGCTTGCAGCGCGTCGAGAGCGGCCGCCCTGAAGCTGCTCGGGGTCACATCGAAAGCGTTCTTGAAGGCTCGGCTGAAATGAGCGGAATCCTTGAAGCCGAGGTCAAAGCCTATGCCGGTCACTGAGATGTGGGCCTTGAACGGGTCAGCGAGGTCGCGGCGGGCCTGTTCCAGTCGTCGCACCCAGATGAGATCCGAGACACCGTATGGCGCAGTCTCGAATATCTGACGCAAATGTCGGGTCGAAATGCGCAGGGCTCCAGCGATGGTCCTGCAGCTCAACGCCGGGTCGGCGAGGTTCCGGTCGATATAGGCGATGGTGCGGCGTCGAAGCAGAATGTGCGCTTCCTTCACATCTGCCGACCCACCGCTTTGCTCCAGCATAGCACCTGTCAGAAGCTCGATCGCCCCTGAGTAGACGCGCGGCAGGCTGAGCGGGTCCAGATCGTCAATCTGCTCGAAAACCTGACAGAGGAAGTTTGACGCCAACCTTCCCATGCCGCGCGCGCATGTGATGGGCTTGGCAGTAAGCTGGTCGGTGTCGACGATCTTCTGTTCGATGACCTTGCGAGGGATGCGCAGAACAATGGTGCTGAAATCATCGTCGAAGCACAGCTCATAAGGCCGCGTTGTGTCGTAAAGGCCGATGTCGCCGGGCTTGAGAAGCGCAGAGCGACCGCCCTGGCGGATCTCGCCGCGACCACTTGTCTGGAGATTGAGGAGAAAGTCGTCGTGGCTCGACCGCGCGATGCGCGACCGTGTGCGCGTCGCGAGCTGGGTGGTAGACGAGACCTTCGCCAGGTCAAACTCGCCCACGAGATGATGCTCGATCCTGCCATGGAAATTCTCCGCGGCCCGGAAATCGCAGTCGAGCTCGACGAAGGTGGCGCAGACGAGATCGGCCCACATTTCGCGGCCAACCACACGCGACGGCTCTCGATGTGCGACCTCGCTCCACATCACCACGTCCCCAATGCTGCACAAGCGAATACGGAGGATGCGCGGCTGTCATAAAATCGTCAACAGGAAGTCCGGCTTTCGCAGCGGGAACCGCTCGAAACACAGTTTTCCGCCGTTTCAGACAAGACACCTCGCCCGCGCTTCTCGCCGGACGCCGGAAAACATCAGGTTGCAGCGCGCAAAGCAGGATCGACTCGCAGCACGCGAACCGCGACTTCTGGGGCCGGAGCAGGCGTTGATTGGCGTTCCGCTCAATACAACCGCCAACTCCGCTGTGGGCAGGATAGTCGTCCCCGCTTTCGCTTACGATTTGGAACGAGGCCAGAACCGCACGGTCATGCGGTCAAGCAACATCCGCCCTCACCGGTGAATGTCGCTCACCCAACGAATTCCAAACGCCAAGATCGGCTGCAGGACCGTGCCAAAAAGGCAGGCTCGCAGCATCGATTTGGCCACTACCTCAAAGGGGCGATCAATGCGCAGCTTGTCTGTATTTCTTCTATGTACCACATCCGTCGCGATCTCTGCGATTGCGGCTCCCGGCAGCGCCCAGACGGTTGCACCAGCGGCACCCGGGGAAGTCGATGCCGTGCCACACGCGTCAGCCTACACCGCCCAGGAGGGGCTAGGCGAGATTGTCGTCACCGCTCAGCGCAAGCAGGAGAATCTCCAGAAGGTTCCGATTGCGATCACGTCGCTCAGCAATGCGCAGCTTTCGCAGTCTGGTGTGACATCGATCCTCCAGCTGCCGACGCTCTCGACCGGCCTGACCGTGCAATTTCAGGCCGGCTATTTCGTCCCGCGCATACGCGGCGTCGGAACGTCGGCTGTCGGCCCGGGCGTCGAAAACCCGGTCGCCCTGTACGTCGACGGCGTCTATTACGCCTCGCAGCGGTTCGGCCCGGGCTCCTTCGACAATGTTTCCCAAATCGAGGTGCTGAAGGGACCGCAGGGCACGCTGTTTGGCCGAAACACAACCGGCGGGGTGATCCAGGTCACCACCCGCGAGCCCACGGCGGAACCCACGCTGGAGATCGGGACGAGCCTCGATTCCTATCTCACCTCACGGTCGAACGTGTATGCGAGCAGCGCGCTCGCCGCGAACGTCAGATCCAGCATCTTCGCCGAATTCACGACTCAAGGCGATGGCTGGGGGAAGAATCTCGCCACCGGAAGCGACATTCACAAGATCCATCACGACGTGGAGCTGCGCAGCAAAACCGTCTGGACGGCCTCCGATCGCCTCTCGATCCATCTGAACGCGGACTATGAGGACCGGTCCGACAACAACATCCTCAACCTTGTGCCGGCCGATGGGTATCGAACGCTGGTTCCGGGTTTCCAGCGCACCTCGAACAAGTGGGATTCCGACAATGCGGTCGATGGCCGAGAGCGCTTCAAGGGCGGCGGCGGGAGCATCACCATCAAGCGCGAGGGAGATTTCGCCGATGTCGTCAGCATCTCCGCCTACCGACAATATGCATCCGACGTGATCTTTGGGCCGCCCTCGAGTCCGATCGCCAGCGAGGAAATCCATAACCGGTCAACGGGTACGCAGGTGTCACAGGAGCTGCAATTGCTGTCCCACAAAGGCGGGCGGTTCAATTGGCAAGCCGGCGTCTACGGCTTTTATTCGACGGAGAGGGTTTCGCCGTTCGGCATCACGCTCTCCGGCCCGCTGGCGCCGACGCCAACGTCGGCAGGATATGTGGCGATACGAACCCATGCGGTGGCGAAGTCAATCGCGGTCTATGGCGAGGCCAACACGCTGATCCTACCGGGCACGCACCTTATCACCGGGCTGCGCTACACCTATGAGGAACGGACGTTCGACGGCTCAGAGAATGTCACGCTCGCCAATGGCTTCAACGTGGGCAACGTACCATTGCCGCCGGTTGCTCCGAAGACCGATGTCGGAAAGTTGTCCTGGCGGTTTGCACTCGACCATCAACTCACCGACCGCATCCTGCTCTACGCATCGGCAAACCGGGGTTTCAAGAGCGGCGGCTATAACGGCCTCGACCCGACGAATCCGCCCTATGCGCCGGAGCGACTTGATGCATTCCAAGGCGGCGTGAAGACGGAAACCGCCGATCGGCGGCTTCGCGTGAACGTGGAGGGCTTCCACTACAATTATTCGCAGATCCAGGTCAGCCGCTACACGAACACGGCGATCATCTACAATGGCGGCAAGGCCAAGCTTTATGGGGTCGACGTCGATGCCAGTGCCAAGATCGGCGGGTTCCTGATTTCGGCCAACCTGGAGAAGATCCACTCCGAGTTCACGCACTTTCCCGATGCCCAGTACAGCATCCCGATCGCCACTGGCGGCAATATCCTGACCACCGGCGACGCGAAGGGAAACCAGCTCCCGTTCACCCCCGATTTCACCGCGACCCTCGGCGTAACATACTCTGTACCGATCAGCTCTGGCGGGCTCGATCTCAATGTCACGGACTATCACAATGGCGGCTATGCATTCGAGTCCGACAATCGGCTGAAGCAGACCTCGTTTGACACCCTCGGTGCCTCGATCACATGGCGTCTGGCGGACAACAGCACAACGGTGAAGATCTTTGGCACCAACCTGCTCGACAAGGCGGTGTCATCCTTCACCGTGACTCAGGATGTGGGCAATATCTCCGACTTCGCCAACGCGCCCCGGGTTGTCGGCGTCGAGGTGCGGCACAAGTTCTAGTCGCTCTCGTCGGGGTTGCGCTCCGCTCGCCTCCGGCGTGGCGCGCAACCCCTAGAGCCGACTTCGAGAAGCCGCAGGTTTCTAAAATTATAGCGGTTTCGACAAAGACCTTCGACCGACAGCCCCGGTAGAAGCCTCTTCAAGAACTGGCCTGGCGTCGATCTGATTGCCGCCCCCGCTCCAGACAATATGAGGAGATCCGCCGTGTCTGAAACCAGAAGCGTGTTTGCTGCCACCTTGCAGGATCTGATTGACCGCCAGCGCTCGGCGTTTATCGCCGAGGAGATCCCCTCCGCGGAGGTGCGTGTCGGCCGTCTCGACCGAGCCCGGCGGCTCCTGGTGGAAAACCGTGAAGCGATCGCCTCTGCGATCGCAACTGATTTCGGGCATCGCGCCAAGATGCATACCTTCCTTGGCGACATCTTCGCACCTGCGAACGCCTTCTCGTTCGCGATCCAGCACCTGAAGACCTGGATGCAGCACGAGGACCGCCAAGCCTTGTCCCCGGGTGCGAGAGCACATGTCGAATACAAGCCGCTGGGCGTCGTCGGGATCATCGGCCCCTGGAATTTCCCCTTCAATCTGATCTTCGCGCCGTTGGCCGGGGTTCTGGCCGCCGGCAATCGCGCGATCCTCAAGCCGTCTGAGCTCACGCCCGTGACCGCAGACCTCATGGTCGCTCTCGTTGCCCAATATTTCGCGCCTGAGGAGGTCTCGGTCGTAATCGGCGGTCCGGTGGAAGCAGCGGACTTCTCCCGCGCCAACTGGGATCATCTGGTCTATACCGGCTCGGAGAACGTCGGCAGGCTCATCATGAAGGCCGCTTCGGAAACGCTCACCCCAGTGACGCTCGAGCTGGGTGGGAAGTCGCCCGTGATCGTGACGAAGCATTTCGACCTGGATGAAGCGGCGAACCGGATCATGACGATCAAGTCGTTTAACGGCGGTCAGATTTGCTTGGCGCCAGATTACACCTATGTGCCGACCGGCTCCCTCGATCGCTTTGTCGAGAAGGCGATTGCCGCCGCTCGTCAGCACTATCCCACCGGGCTCGACTCCGAGGACTACACGGCGATCATCAACGACCGCCACCACGCCCGGATCACCCGCCTCTTAGACGACGCGCGCTCGCGCGGGGCCAGCATCGTGCCTGCGTTCGACGATACGAACCGCACCGATCGCCGGATTGCGCCGACCCTCGTGATCAACCCGCCGCTGGACTCGGCGATCATGCAGGAGGAAATCTTCGGGCCGGCCATGCCGGTGCTGGCCTACGACGACCTCGATCAGATTGTCCGCGATATCCGCGCAAGGGCGCATCCGCTGTCCATCTTCCTGTTCAGCAATGATGATGGCGAGGTTCGGCGCGTGCTCGATGCGACTACCTCGGGAGCAGTGACGATCAACGACGTGATGACGCACGCCTATGACGATGACCTCCCGTTCGGTGGCGTGGGGAGCTCTGGCATGGGCGCATATCACGGCAGGGAGGGCTTCCTGGCCTTCAGTCATGCGCGCGGGATCTACCGCCAGAGCGATAAGCAGGAGGATGTCCTGCTGGCGCGTCCGCCGTTTAGCACAGCGGATCTGGAGTTCGTCGAGCGAGCGGTCGGTGCCTGATCGCCGTTGAACCTGCCACAGCGCGGCTGCCGGCCTCAATCTTCGTAGGCCGGCGATTCTTCTGCCGTAACGCAGGAGGTGGTGACTATCTTTGACTTCGCCAATCCACCCCGTGTCGCCGGCGTAGAAATTCGCCGCAGATTTTAGCTTTTCCGACATCGCGCCTCGTGCCTACGCTTGCGAGGAGCGCGATCTGTAGGCATTCAATTTGGCTTATCAACTGGCTATCTAATACCAACGGTCGCCTAGCATCACCGCTCTATGCCGCTATTCTCTAACATCATCCTTCCACTGAGAATCTCGCCCGTTGGACCGACTGGGAGCATTGTCCATTTTTGTTCATGCTGGTGAGGCGCTAAACTTCACCGAAGCAGGACGCCGGCTTGGAATATCTGCAAGCGCTGTGGGAAAAGCGATTTCCCGTCTGGAAGAGCGGCTCAACGTCCGTCTCTTCAACCGGACAACGCGAAGTGTGTCGCTTACGCTGGAAGGGCAGGATTTCCTGGCACGCTGTCAGGCCATCGTTTCACAGGTTGTGGAAGCAGAAGCCAGTGTGTCCTCTAGGTCGGAGCGCCTCGCTGGTAGATTGCGCATCAGCCTCCCGGTCGCTGCCCGCCTGCTGGGTTCACTGCTGGCAGAATTCTCGCTTCAGCATCCCGGCATCGAGCTTGATCTCGACTATTCCGACCACCTGATCGATATCGTTGAAGAAGGATATGATGTCGTCCTTCGCAGCGGGGATGTTCCTGACACCCGGCTCAAGAGCAAGGTCGTTGGGGCCTATGAATTCACTCTGGTCGCCTCGTCTGCGTATCTCGCGCGCTTCGGAACGCCTGTATCTCCGACCGACCTCGTCAACCATCGCTGCCTTCGATATCGGTTCCCGCACAGCGGTCGGCTTGATCAATGGATTTTCTGCGACGGTTATGCGGGACATGTCCCGGTCATACCGGCCACAATAGCGGCCAATGCGATAGGCCCGCTCATCGCCCTTACCGAGAGCGGTGCCGGCATCGCCTATATTCCCGCTTTCGCCGTTCAGGACGGGATCGCGTCCGGCCGTCTCTGCCAGGTCTTGCCCGAGTTTGTGGGCGGTGGCGGAAGCTTTCGCCTCCTTTGGCCCGCTGGCAGGCACGAGACGCCGACGCTAAGAGCGTTCGTGTCGTTCATGGCTCGCAACCTGCCGGCGTACATGGCTGGCTCGAGTCAATGGCCTCGGATCGCTTGAACAATTGCATTCTGCGGATCGACATAGGCAGCCGTTGCCAAAGACGCCGCCGGGTAGGACAACGAGCGGCCGGTAATGCCATCGGCGATAGCCTGCTGCGGATCGCTCCACGCGGACTGCTTTGCCGAAACCGTAATCGCCGGCGCCGTGTCGCTCAGGATGGCATGCCGCGCGCGCTCTTGGACATCATCCGGCCGAGCCTGAGCAGCCGTCGCGCTCAATGCGGCGACTATGAGCAGTGCTTTCAACATGGGATCGCTTCCTTGCTTTGCGTCGACGCAAACAGCACTTTCCCCGGCGCCCGAAAGGCGCGCCTGGCGAAGGCTCTATCGAATGTCGACGAAACCGACCCACCATTGGGTCGCCTGGACATTTAGGGGCGGCCAAACCAATCGGGTATCGGGCCTCTGGCCGTTTCTGTATGAACCTGGCGGCGCTAATCGTCATCACGCTCATCCGATCGGGGCGTTGCCCGGCCCGCCTTGGCATCACCAACACTCGCTAGAGGCTGGTCAAGTCGGCGTATCCTTCGCTTCAAACCGGCGGATTTTCGTCAAACTGCGCCGCGCCTCGAACAGCCGCAACCCATGGCCGGCGGCGCTTCACGAACATCTCCATGTCCGGCGTGAACCACTCGTTGGTGTCTATCCCGCCCGCCTTGATGAAGATGATGCTCGGCGCCACCTCCATCTCGGTCGTCAGCGGAGAACCACAACTCGGGCAAAAGCGTCGGTTGACCGGGAGGCCGCTTGTTCCGATGTCCGCGAATACGGCCGTCTCGCCTGTCAGGTGAAAGTTCCGCCGTGGGACATAGATCACCGTCGAGAATGCTGCCCCGGATTGCGGGCGGCATCGATCGCAATGACAAAGACCGGTACCGATGGGTGCCGCGTCGATCGCATACCTAACCGAGCCGCACATGCACCCGCCGGCCATGGTCGAAGGCCTGACAGGTGCTTCTCCAGATATATCAGTCACCGACGACCACCCATTTCCAGGGCCGGTTCATGTCTGCCCTACGCCCATCATGACGTAGCACCGCCAAAGCTGCTTGGAGGATATCCTCGTTTTTGGAGTAGACTGAGCCATTCGCGTTCGGCGGCGCAAAATGCTGCCATCGCGCTCCATCTGAAGTCGCTGCCCCATCTGGGGATCCCACTCCGGCCGACAGCAAACTCCCCTCGACGAAAGGCATTGTTGTACATAAAATGAGGTATGACCTCGAAATCTGCCAATTCAGCATCCACCCGGCGCCGCAAGGTTGTGATCGTCACGTATGAAGGAGCGAAGTTGCTCGACGCGACGGGACCCCTTCAGGCTTTCAGCGAGGCTAGGTTCGAGGACGGCAGGCCGGCATATCAAGTGATCCTCGCCTCCGAGACGGGCGGCCTCGTGGGCACCGACACCGGCGTGTCGCTCGATACGAAGCGTCTTGACGGCGCGGTGCTACGGGGCGTCGATACCTTGCTCGTGGCCGGTGGCGACCTGTCGGGTCCGCCTACGGCCACCGAGCCGCTGCGCGCGCGGCTGGTAGACTGTGTCGATCGGCCCCGACGACTGGGTTCGATCTGCACCGGCGCGTTCATTCTCGCGCAGCTCGGAGTGCTAGACCATCGCGAGGCGACTACGCATTGGTCGGCTTGCGCGAAGCTCGCGCGCGAACACCCGACGATCACGGTGAAGCCAGACGCGATCTTCGTCCGATCAGGGCATATCTGGACGTCCGCCGGGGTCTCCGCAGGGATCGATATGGCACTGGCCATGATCGAAGACGATCTCAGCCATCTCGCCGCGCTGGACGTCGCGCGTGGGATGGTGCTGTTTCTCAAGCGGCCGGGGGGACAGTCGCAGTTCAGCACGGAGCTTGCGCGACAGATGAAGGACGCTCGCGGGCGCTTCGACGCGTTGCACGATTGGATCCGCGGTAACCTCGAGCGCGATCTATCTGTTCCGGCACTTGCCGATGCGGCGATGATGAGCCCGCGAAACTTCGCGCGGGTCTATCAGAAGGAGATGGGCGAGAGCCCTGCGCGGGCCGTTGAGAAAGTACGGCTGGAAGCGGCGCGCCGCCTCCTTGAGTCAGCCGGCGATCCGATTCAGGTGGTCGCCCGGCGCACCGGCTTCGGCGATGACGAGCGCATGCGACGTGCCTTCGTGAAGGCTTATGGCGTATCGCCGCAGGACTATCGTGGCCGATTTGGGCGGCACACTCATCCCGAACCGCCGATCCTTTCCTAAGCCCGCAGACCGCGGCCAAAAGACCGAATTGTGAGCGGAACGCGCAACTATGCCGCTTTCGTCAAAGACCGCGAGATAGCTGCTTCCTAGACAACGCAGGCACAGCGTCTGCTGGCAAGTCGTCATCGGCACCTATGTGCGGATGGTCAATCACGCATGTCTGAAAACGAGGGGTGATTGTCATAGCTGCCAACGCGCAAGCGAATATTTTGGCACGGTGCCTGTCAGCTTCGAAAGGCAAAGGAGGAATTATGAGCACAGCCGTCGTCATCGGTGGAATCACCGCGCCGGATTCCGAGATCGCACGCAAGGCCACCAGCTTCGCCAAGGAAGCGCATTCGCCAGCCATGTTGAATCACGTTATCCGGACCTATTGGTTCGCCGAATTCCTGGCGCAGAAGCGCGCGATGAAATTTGACCGGGAGGTGGTCTATCTCGGATCCGTGCTTCACGATCTGGGGCTGACCGATCAGCATTGCGCGGACAAGCGCTTTGAAGTCGATGGCGCCGACGCAGCCGCCCACTTCCTGCACGAGCATCACTATCCGGCAGACAAGACCGATCTGGTCTGGGACTCGATCGCGCTTCACTCGTCCGATGTCGCCGCCGTGAAGACGCCGGAGATCGCCCTCGTCCATTTCGGCGCCCACGTCGATGTCATGGGGCTCAATATCGAGGAGATCTCGCCGGCGTTGATCGACGATACGCTCCAGCTCTACCCACGCCTGGGATTCAAGAAGGCGTTCACCGAAGCCTTGGCGGAAGTGGCGCGCAAGAAGCCGTTCACGGCGATCGGTACGGGCCTTGGCGACGTCGCTCGTCGTCTCGTCCCCGGCTTCGAAGTCCCGAACGTGTGCGACCTGCTGCTCAACGCGCCCTTCGAAAGCTGAGCCTTCCCCTTCGGCAGGTGCTTCCCGGACGCCCCGTCGTCAATAGGCGATGGGGCGTTGCCTCTATCCTGCAGATCCTCGCCGCGCATCACTCGGCGCAGCGCATCCCGCGCGCGCCTGCAGGTTTCGGCGTCTTCATGCGGGCGACGATTTGGTGACGGCTTCCATCCGATTGTGATCCCCTCCCCCTTTGGCAGGAATCGAGGGATAAATGTCATAGGTGCTCTCGGACACCGGACACAGACCATCCATCGGCAGCGGCGTTTGACCAAGGCGCCCGGCGATGGAGAAGAGAGATGCTCACGGATCAGTTGGCACGGACGAAGACCTCTGACCTTCTTGCGGTCTTCAACCCTGCGACGGGCGAGCAGATCGCCGAGGTGCCGAACCAGGGCTCCGCGGAGGTCGACGCAGCAGTCAAGCGAGCCCGCTCCACGTTCGAGACCAGGGTCTGGCGCGGGAAGCCGGCGTCGGTTCGCGCCAGGATCCTTTGGAAAATCGCTGACCTGATCGAGCAAAACTATGCCGAGCTTGCCGCACTGGAGAGCTCAAACAACGGCATGCCGGAGGCACTCGCCTCCTACACGATCCTTGGTGGGGCAGAGGCATTCCGCTACTATGCTGGCTGGATCACCAAGATCCATGGGCAGACGAGCGACATCGTTGGCCGCTCGATAGGCGGGGAAGAGGTCAGCTACCATGCCTATACGCGGCGCGAGCCGCTTGGCGTCGCTGGCCTAATCACGCCCTGGAACGTCCCGATTGCGATGGCGTGCAATAAGCTCGCGCCCGCGCTCGCGGCCGGGTGCAGCGTGGTCCTCAAGCCCGCGGAGGAAACGCCCCTTACGACGATACGCCTGATGGACCTTCTTGCCGAGGCGGGCATCCCGGAGGGTGTCGTAAACATCGTCACGGGCTATGGTGAGAATGCGGGCGCGGCGATGGCCGCACACGACGGGATCGACAAGGTAGGCTTCACCGGTTCGACCGAGGTGGGCAAGCTGATCGTCAAGGCAGCTGCAGGCAATCTGAAGAAGGTGACGCTGGAGCTCGGCGGGAAAGCACCCGTGTTGATCTTTGACGACGCGGACCTGACCAAAGCCATCCCCGGGGCTGCGATGGGTATCTTCGCCAACTCAGGGCAGGCGTGCGTGGTTGGTAGCCGGCTCTTCGTTCACAGAAGCGTCCATGATCAGGTGGTCGAGGGTATCGCGGCGATCGCGCGCAGCCTCAAGCTCGGTAGTCCAGCCGATCAGGACACGCAGCTTGGGCCGCTCATCAGCGAGAAGCAGGCGGATCGCGTGATGGGCTTCATAGAGGAAGGGATCGCGGATGGCTGTACCGTCGTTGCGGGCGGCCGCAGGCTCGATCGGTCGGGCAACTTCGTCGAACCAACCGTCCTGACCAACGTCAGAACCGACATGCGGTTGTACCGCGAAGAGATCTTCGGGCCCGTACTGGCCGTGCTGCCTTTCGACGATGAAGCGGACGCGGTCAGGCTCGCCAACGACACATCCTTTGGTCTGGCGGCCGGCGTGTGGACGCGCGATCTTTCCCGCGCGCACCGGTTGGCCGGTGAACTCCAGGCGGGCACCGTGTGGCTGAATTGCCAGCTCGCCAATGATCTCTCGATGCCGTTTGGGGGCTACAAGCAATCGGGTTGGGGACGAGAGAACGGCTTTGACGGTGTCGAGGCCTATCTTCAGACCAAGGCGGTTTTCGCCGAATTGTAAGTCGGGCCGTCGGCGTTCCGACACATATGAGCGGATCGTCCAGGCTCGACTTCCAAAGTCAGCCTGGACGCAGACGGGCCTCAGCGAGCGGAGGCCCGCTTCCGAACCAGAGTTGCCCGAAGAGACTGCTCTCGGCGCGCAAGCGTCCGCTCGTTGGCAAACGCCCCCAATGGTATGAACGCGAAGAGGAGCATTCGGACAATCTCACGCGGATGCCACGAGCCCGACGACACCGTCTGAACCAGCATCGAGACATAGTAGACAAATACCAGCCCGTGGACGGAGCCAAGGACGACGGTGGCCGCGCCCAGCCCACCAAGATGCTTCAACGGAACGCCGACACACAGTAGCAGGAGAAAGCTCGAGCCCTCGAGCGCGGCCGCCCACCGCATACGGCGGAGATCCTGGATTTCGTCCGGGAGTGCCATTCAGCCAGCGATCTTGTCCTGGGTCCGAAGCTCGAAGTCGCTGGCATCGTGCCGCTCTCGCAGTTGAGTCGACGGGTCACCGCTGGGCGAGTTGACCATCCGACCACGCTTGACCGCCGGCCTCTTTGCAATCGCGCCGATCCAGCGCTGCACGTTTCGATACTCGTCGAGGGCGAGAAATTGGGCGGCGCCTGGATAAAGCCGGCCCTCTGCCACACCGCCGTACCATGTGAACGCCGCGATATCGGCGATCGAATAGTCCGACCCGGCGAGGAACTCGGTTTCCGCAAGGCGACGATCAAGGACGTCGTATTGCCGCTTTGCCTCCATAGTGAACCGATCGATTGCATATTCGATCTTCACGGGCGCGTAGCTGAAAAAATGGCCGAAACCGCCCCCGAAATACGGGGCGCTGCCCATTTGCCAGAAGAGCCAATTTAGCACCTCCGTCCTGCCGCGCCTTCCGGTCGGCAAGAAGGCGTCGAACTTTTCCGCGAGATAGAGGAGGATAGATCCGGACTCGAACACCCGCAGCGGCTCCGGTTCACTGCGATCGACGAGCGCTGGAATCTTCGAGTTCGGATTTACATCGACGAAGCCACTTCCGAACTGATCGCCTTTCAGGATGTCGATGTACCACGCATCATATTCCGCGCCGGAATGTCCTGCGGCCAGCAGCTCCTCCAGAAGTATGGTGACCTTCTGGCCGTTCGGCGTCGCCAGCGAATAGAGTTGAAGCGGATGAACGCCAACCGGAAGAAGCGCGTCGTGGGTCGAGCCCGCAATCGGTCGGTTGATGCTGGCGAAGGTGCCACCATTTTCTCGCTCCCAGGTCCACACACGAGGTGGCACATAATCAGTCGGCTCGGTCATGCCGGTCTCCAAGCATCGCTCAATGTGAACGGATCAGCCGACGTCGGCCTCGGAAGGCTCCGGGAGCCCCAACCGAGCTCGCACGCGATCGGCGACCTTCTGGACCCGTATCAGATTGGCAGCCATCATCGGCGCCCGCTGTGCGGCGACAGCCGCGTAGATATCCGGTGGCGCCAGATCGGGGCGGCCTGCCTGGAACGCCGGCTCGGGCGCATATTCCAGGTTCAACTGGATCGACTGGGCGACCACGTCGCCGCGCAATTCCGCGATCAGCGAGAGAGCGAAGTCGATGCCGGCGGTCACCCCGCCTCCGGTGATGATATTCCCGTCGCGAACGACCCGGGCATCCTCCGGGATCGCTCCGAAAAGAGGCAGCATTTCACGCCAAGACCAGTGGCAGGCCGCGCGTTTCCCCACGAGCAGTCCCGCAGCGCCGAGGATCAGCGAACCGTTGCAGACGGACGTGATGTAGGAGGCCGACAACCCGATCCGCCGGACGGCTCCGACGAACTCCTCGTCTTCCATCGCCATCTGACATGCGCCGCCCGGGACGCAAAGGACATCGGCTTGTTCAATCGCGCGCAGGTCCGCAAGGTTCGAGAAGGTCAAGCCATCGGCAGTGATCGGCGCGCCGCCGAGCGAGGCCACGACGACCTCGGAGTCCGGGATGCGGACCAGGAACTGGACGGGCCCGGTGAAGTCGAGCTGGGTCACTCCATCATAGATGGGAATCACGATCTTTAGCTTGGCGGACATACGCACCTCCTACAGTCGATTATGGGGCCGGCTCGGTCTGGCGCAAATGCCAATATCCCCTCGTTTTCCGCCATCGATGGTCGAGGGGCCGTCGTTCAAGCGTCGGGAGTTCCCGGCAACGGCTTCAACCGGATCGCGCCCATATAGTCGCCCTTTCCAATGGGCAGGCCGTGACTGCGCAGGATCCCGTAGGCCGTGCTCACATGGAAGAAGAAGTTCGGCTGCGAGAAGGTGAACAAGAACTCCTCGGCCGAGAAGTGCATGCGCCGATCGCCGAACTCGAAACGCATGTCGCGGCCAACCAGGGCGTTGAACGCCCGAGGCTCGACAGCCTCCAGAAAATCGACCGCCTGACCGATACGCGCCGCACAAGCGGCAAAGTTCACATCCGGTCCCGAGAGGTCAGGTGTGAAGATGCCCCTCGCAACGGCATCCACGGCCCGCGAGGAATGCGCAACGAGCTGCACCACCTGGAGGCCGAGGGGGAACATATCCTCTGCCAGCCGCCATCCAAGCATGTCGGCCTCCGAGAACCCCTTCTCCCTGCCCCATGCCGCGGCCTTTCCGAGGACCGTGCGGGTGGACGCCAGAAGCTGAAGGAAGGTGGGTACCGTCGATGCGTACAGTGAGAAGCTCATTCTGAGACGTCCGATCTTCTGGGGACTGCGGACAAGGTCGGGGGCACCTCTGGCCCCTGTTTCACCTTGCCTAACTCGATGGGTTCCAACTCCAACCGGCAATCCGCCAGCCTTTGAGCGATCTTTTCAGAGCGAAGGCGATCGTCGCCTCCTCCCGCCGGAGCTCACCTCGCTCGCAATAGGTCCACTCAGCCGGATAAAGCGCATAGGCGTCGTCACCATCGGTGAGTTGGACCCGCGCAGCGCCGTATGCGACATGCTGATCGGTGAGACCCCGCGCCGCCGCGACGGCGGCCATCGCCGTGAGCCAGGTTGCAACGCAGTCCGGCCCGGACCAGATGAAAGGGGCAACGTTGTCGATGATCGTCACATCGCCGTCGAGGTGGGCAGCCGTGATGCCGGCGCCGTCACCGGCGCTCAAAGCGCATCGGAATGCCTCTACGGCCGCGAAGGGGTCGTCCCGTCCGTTGGTCTCCATGATCGATCACCCTCCCACGCGGGGCGACCGCGCAAGCGGATTCTCCGGCTCCCACTCGAGCTGGAGCTCAGTCGTCTCCATCACGTTGCCGATCAGCGCGTAGGCACCGATGACAATGATGAGCTCGATCAGCTGACGGTCGCTGAGGAACGGTCGGGCGCGGGCCAGCGTCGCGTCGGATACCACCCCGTTTCGGATCTGCTCGTCGATGAACGCCAGGATCGCCCGATCCTCGTCGGTGAAGAGGAGGCTGGCGATCTCTCCCCTCTGAATCGCAGCAAGCTGCTCCTCAGAGAGATCTGCGTCATCGCGCGCGATCGTGAAATGCCACGACCATCCGTAGCGCGCGTTGCGCACGTGATCGACGAGCATGATCGCAAGCTCGCGATGGCGAATATCCAAAGCGAGATTTCCAAGCATCGCGTGAACGAGATCGCCGAGAGGGCCGAACGTAGATGGCGCATGGGCGAGCATGCGGAAGAGATTGTCCTGCACGAAGCCGAGCTTGTCCCAGACCGGCTTGACCACAGGGTCCGACGTGTCCGCATAACGGATGCGCCGCGTGGCTTCGGGAAATTCGTATCCTTCGGGTATGTAGGGATGGCCCATGGTTTCCTCCGCTGAACAGGGTCAGGAGCGGCTTCTCACGGCTGACACGAGACCGTCGCACGCTCTGAATGCCTGACCCAGATAGGCTGGTTGAGAGTGGCAGCAATGCCAATGATCCCTCGCTTTCTGCCACTGCATTTCGTCAGAAACGCGCCTTCGCCCGTCCATTACTGGACTGGTCGGAAGCGAGATCGGCGGACCGGCGGACGGGAGTGGCACATCGGTCGAGCTCGCAGGCGCGCGCGAAAAAGTTCTCGAGATCCCGGTAGCCACTGGGAAGGCGCTGCAATCCTCCCTTGAGCTGGCCGCAGCCGATTACAGGCGGCACCGGATAAGCGAGTATCTCAACCAGCGGGCCCGTGCGAGACGAGCCACCCGCACCGAAGTCGAAATGCGGAGGTCGCATCGCTCAACACCCACCGATGAGACGGCCGGAATTCCTGTCGAGAAGGCGGTGGCGCAACTGTTGTGTGGCGGTCAGCATCTGTGCATCCCTCACGGCGATCGACGCCGGAATGGGATTGTCGCGATCGCGATTTCACCGTTCGAACGTCTTGACGAAGAAATGCCTGCCGTGGCGCGTTCGGTCTTTGCCAAACCCCAGCTTTTTGAAGGATGCCATCATGATCGTGTTCGCCTGAACGGCGGCACGAAGCTGGGCCGCGGTTCCTACCCACGTCACATGGTGATCACGCCGTTCTGCTCCAAGAATGGCAGAAAATTGCAAAGCCGTGCTGCGGCCCCTCTTGATGGCACTTTCCATCAAGAACGCTGGTTTTCGCCAAGACCCAATCCGGCCATGACCTTAGCGATATCCTGTTGCTGGCCGGTCTAACGGCTGATCAGGCAGCGAGATGTAGCAATAGCAAGGGTTACCGTTTGAGCTGCGCCTCCCCAGAACCGAATCTGCCGGCTCAACGAAACGCGGAACCAGTCGGATGTTGACTGGCGAAGTCGTCGCTTCCCCTCCTCTACCCCAAGCCGCGGCTTCGAGACTGGGTGCCGGCTGCGACCACGCATCCGGCACCGCTGTTATACAGTACGAAGTGGTCGTGAACGGCCAGGCCGGAAGGTCTGTCCCGGTGGCTTGCCGATGGCGCTTGCACGGGGGCGGCGGTGTCAGATGAGGGATTTCGAACAACCCAAAAAGGCCAGCAACTGGGGCGGCGCGCAAAACAGCGTGCCGGCTTGGCTACCAGAGCGATGGCAATCGATCGTCGATACCATCGCCGAGCTCGCCAACGTGCCTGCAGGTCTGGTCATGCGCATGGTTGGAGACGACATCGAGGTGCTCGTGTCCAGCCGCACGATAGGGAATCCCTATCACCCGGGCGAGGCCATGAGGCTGCCCGACTCCGGGCTGTACTGCGAGCATGTCATCCGCTCGAACGCGCGCTTGGCAGTTCCCAATGCGCTGGACGACAGCGACTGGGATCATAACCCGGACATCGAGCTAGGCATGATCTCATATCTGGGCGTGCCGATCCGGTGGCCGGATGAACACCCCTTCGGCACGATCTGCATCCTGGATAAGAAGGAGCGTGCTTTCGAGGAGATCTATGCGCGGCTCCTCACGCAATTCCGCGACATCATCGAGCATCACCTGAGCTTGATCTACTCCGACGCGATGCGGGAGCTAGACGTGGCCGAAACGCAGAAGCTGCACGCTGAAGAGCTGCGGTCGAGCGACGAGCGCTTTCGGCAGCTTGTCGAGCATGCGGCTGACCATTTCATCCTGCACGATGCCGCCGGGCGGATTCTCGATGCCAATCAGCATGCCGCGAGCCACAGTGGGATGAGCAAGGAAGAGCTGCTTGGAAGCACGGTCGCTCAGCTTCCGATCCAGTTCTCCGAGCCTTGGGACACGGCCGTATGGACCGCCGCCAATCCGGGCGAGAGCAGCACGATCGAAGCGAGCTATCGGCTTGCAGATGGCGGCGTCGCAACAACCGAAGTGCGGTGGTCCTGCCAGCTTCTGCAAGGAGAGAAGCTCTTCCTCGTGTTGATCCGCGATGTGACCGAGCGGCATCGTGCCGAGGAAGCCATGCGTCTTGCGGAAGCAGAGATAGCCAGGGCGTCTCGACTGACCATCATGGGGCAGCTCGCAGGGTCGATCGTTCATGAAATCAATCAGCCGCTCGCTGCCATCGCAACGAGGGCGGAAGCGTGCTTGCGCTGGCTGGACAAGGACGAGCCGCAACTCGACAAGGCACGGGCGTCGGCCAGGTTACTCAGCGACTCCGCGCGTGACGCCGCTGGTATCGTCGCCGGGCTTCGATCCGTGGCCCAGAAATCGAAGCCCACAAGAACCGAGATCGACGTCAACGCTCTGGTGCGCGAGGCGCTGCTGCTGACCCGGCGCGAATGCGAGAAGATGGGCGTTGTTCGAAATGCACGTTTTCCCGACACTCCAGCTCTCGTGATGGGCGATCCGATCCAGATAAAGCAGGTGCTCCTCAATCTGATCCTCAACGCGGCGGAGGCGATGCGGGAGGTCGAGGCTGGCAATCGAACGATCGAGATCACGACGGTAAACGAGCAAGGGCACGCCGTGGTCGTCGTAGAGGACACGGGGACCGGTCTGCTTGACGCCACGCCGGATCAGATCTTCGAGCCGATGTTCACCACCAAGGCGCGAGGCATGGGCATGGGCCTGGCGATCTGTCGCTCTATCGCCCAGGCCCATGGCGGGAGGATCTGGTGCGAAAACCGCACCGACAGACGCGGCGCTCGCTTCTCCCTGTCTCTCCCGCCAGCCTGACCGACGCTCGTGAAATGTCAGTTGAAGAGCTTGCCGGCCACCTCGGCGATGCGACGCCCCTGATAACGCGCTCCCTCGAGATCGATCTCCGAAGGCTGCCGGCTGCCGTCCGAGCCGGCCACCGTGGTCGCTCCGTAGGGAGCACCTCCGACGATCTCGTCCTTGCTCATCTGCCCCGCATGACCATAGTCGAGGCCGACGATCGTCAAACCGAAGTGTAGTAGGTTGGTGATGAGCGAAAAGAGCGTCGTCTCCTGGCCGCCATGCTGAGATCCGGTGGACACGAATGCACCGCCGACCTTGCCGTTGAGCGCGCCGCGGGCCCACAGGCCGCCAGCCGCGTCGAGAAACGCGGCCATCTGCGACGACATGCGTCCGAAGCGGGTTCCGGTGCCGATCACGATCGCATCGTAATTCTCGAGCTCGGCCACCGTGGCAACGGGTGCCGCCTGGTCCAGCTTGAAGTGCGCACTTCTCGCGATTTCCTCAGGAACCGTCTCGGGCACACGCTTGACATCGACGCTCGCTCCCGCCCCGCGCGCGCCTTCGGCGATGGCACCGGCCATGGTTTCGATGTGGCCATAGGAGGAGTAATAGAGGACGAGCACTTTGGGCATGGGAATGTCCTTTTCCAGTCGATCAACAGATGGGTGCGTCGCAGTGACTGCACTTTGAAGGTCAGGCAGCCGCGCGCGGCGCCCGGTCGTCATTCGGAACGTCCGCCATCGAGCGGCGGGACTCCTGGATCCAGTGCACGGCGCGCGCGCGGCGCCATGCCCCCGGGGCAACCCCCATGCGCTGGGCGAACGTTCTTGTGAAATGGGCCTGGTCGGCGAACCCGCAGAGCGCCGCGATCTCGGACAGGGGGTGACGTCCGTCGCTGAGAAGTTCCTTGGAGCGGTCAATCCGGCGCTGCATGAGCCACTGATGTGGGGTCTCCCCGATGGACTCGCGGAACGCCTTCGTGAAATGAGAGACAGAGAGACGACACTCATCCGCCAGAGACTTGAGTGAGATCTGCTGGTTGAGATTGGCCTCAATCTTCTCCTTGGCCCGCCGCTCTTGCCAAGGGGCCAGACCACCGGCGCGCCGGCCAGAGCTCCGTGTGGTACCATAGGTCCGCGCGAGGTGCGTACAGACCGCGTTGAGCACATAGTCGATGAAAATGCGCGGTGCCGCTGCCGCGTCGGCGGCAAACGGAATGAGCGCAAGCCCGAACCCCTTGATCACCTCGTCCGTTTGGCGGTGACCGTTCTCGAACTGCAACCCGCCGAAGTGGCGAACGTCATTCTCTTCAGCCCAGCGCTCAAGCGCTCGGGTCGGAATATCGAAAGACACGATATCGAGTGAGTGATTGATCAGCCACGACTGGGCGGGCCGAAGATCGTGAATTGCGCTCTCATAGGGCCTGGATGCGGGCAGCTCGATGCGCTCCGAGCCCATGAAGATTGTCGAGGGCGGCGTCCGCTCGAGATAAAGGACAACGCTGTCGACGTCCAAGCCGCCAAAACTCACCAGTTCCTCCGCCCCGACGGTGCCGATCCGCTTCCTCGTGAACAGAATGGATTCGTCGGGAGGGACATCCATCTCGCCGATGGTGACGACGTCGAGGCGATTGGTTCGACTGGCGAACTCGTCCACGTTCCGGGTCATATGCACTTCTCCCTAGTCGCTGGTGGACACCGCATTCGGGTCCACGGTTAGTTGCGGAGACTCTTCTCCACGCATGTGAGCAGATCGCTGGCCAGGAAGGGCTTGCGCAGGAAGCAGAACGCGCCGCTCTCCCGCACCTGGCGTTCAGAATATTGATCGACGCGGGCAGTGATCATGATCACCGGCGCCAGTGATCGGGCTGCATCGAGGCGGCGTTTGAGGTCGAAACCATCGATCCCAGCCATCTGGATGTCAGTGATGATACAGCGCGAGGTCGTGCGCTCTTCCGAGCAGAGAAAGGCCTCGGCGCCGGCAAATCCGGCGGCGCGATATCCGGCTGACTCGATCAGATCGATAATCGACGAGAGCATTCCTGCGTCGTTGTCGATGATCGACACGAGCGGGCTCATGCTATCAACGGTAGGCACGCGCGAGCTCCCCTGCCTGGCGGCGCGCATCCGTCCTGGGACAAGCCGCGCTGTTTAACGTGCTGGCAGGAAGTGAAATCACGCGCCAATATCCTCCGCGGCTCGCCTGCGGATCGATTGCCGATCCCGGATGCAATCAAGCTGCGCTTTTGGCTGACGTGCCTCAATTCTGGGTTGGGATCAGGCTAATATACCTTGGTATATCGCTTTGTGCTGCAGGGCTCGTTTCATACACGAAACATCGACCGACTGGATCACGGCTCCTGCAATCTGGCCGCCATCCGGGCAAGCTCCGCGACCGAACCAGCTCCCATCTTCCGCATGATCGCCGCTCGCGTCACCTTGATCGTCACTTCGCTGAGCCCAAGCGCCCCTGCGATCTGCTTCGTAAGCTCCCCGGCGACCACCCTCTGCATGACGTCGCGTTCACGCTCCTTGAGGCTCGCCCACGCTGCTTTGAGCCGGTCCACCTCGGATCGGCTCAGTCGAAGCTTCGCGTCGCGATCAAGCGCTGCAGATACGGCATCGAGCATGTCCTGATCGCGGAACGGCTTGGTGAGGAAATCGACTGCACCGGCCTTCATGCCTTTGACGGACATTTGGATGTCGCCAAAACCCGTCATCAGGATGACCGGCAAGGATATTCCGTCACGCGCCAGGAATTCCTGCAATTCGAGGCCGCTGGTTCCTGGAAGGCGCACGTCGAGGATGAGGCATCCCGCCTCGCCCTCTCTCTCGGCGGTAAGGAATTCGGAGGCGGACCTATATTCGGCCACTGCATAGCCCATGGAACGCAGCAGATCGCCGACCGCACCCCGCACGGCCGTATCGTCATCGACAACATGGATGACCGGTCCCCCGGCACCATCCTCCGCCGGAAGCCCGGGTGAGTCCGCCATCTACAAAATCATCTCCAAAAGCTCGGATTGCGCTCCGATTATAGCTATCGTCCGCGCCGAACAGACTCCCGATGACGATAGCCGCGGCTTTCCGCGACAATTTCACAAAGATGCGAGTTTTGACCAAAACGACGACATTCGTGCCGTGGCCGGAAGTGACTGGCACTGAGCGCACCCCAAGGCCAATCCACGCTCATAAGCGCTCTTCACACGATCGGGGCCGTCCGGATTGCGTCAACGACGGCACTCGGCGCCTCTAGTGGAGCCAGATGTCCGGTTCCGGGTATGACGACGAAATCGGCTGCCGGATAAAATTCACCAAATGCTGTGCGAAGCGCACTCTCGGTCTCGACGATATCGTTCTCGCCGACGACGACACGAATGGGAACTACGACCTGGCGAGCCCGGGAGCGAATATCCTTCGCCATACCGCTATCCGGCCAAGCCCGCTTGGCCGCGAGCGGGCTTGCCAAGGTATCCTCGATCACCTGCTCGCGTTGATCGCTGGTCAGCGGGCGAGAAGTCAGTATGCCAATGACGGTTTCTACGCCAGCGCGCGAACAGTAGTTCGACACGATACCTTCTCGCTCATCCGCCGGCATCTCGAGAGGGCCTGGAGGCGCCGGGGCCACGAGGACAAGGCCCTTGAGGCCGTTTGGCTGGCGAGCGGCAACGATTTGCGCGACCTTGCCCCCCATCGAGTGGCCAATGAGGATGTACTCGGACAGGCCGATCGCCTCGACCACGCTCTCGACGTCCGAGGCCAGGGTTTCGAGATCATAGTCATTGGAGCTCTTGTCGGAGCGCCCCCATCCGCGGAAATCAATGGCAACGCAGCGATGCGTCTCCGCGAGTTCCTTCATCACCGGATCCCAAGTGCGCGATGAGCCGCCATAATAGTGCAGGAAGACCAGGACTGGCAGACCGCTGCCGGTATCGACGATGCTGAGGTCGACCTCATTCACTCGAACGGTGCGTGCCTCCGACATTCTGTACCTCGCGCGGTCTCAGTCCGGCTCTGCGATGAAAACCGCGCAGGCCGGCGAACATGCGCCGCCCGGACAACATCGCCCTGGCAGCCGAAGCATATGCTACGCAATCCCGCCAGCTACAAAGGACAGAGGCCCCTCCTATTCTGCCAAACGGACGAGGCGTGCGCGAGGTGCTGAAGGCCCGGGCACACTGCCCTGTCAGAGCGTGTTCTGCGCGTGTGTCCTCGCGACCCGCCTTAGGGTTTGCGGGGATTGACCGAATAGCCTGATGAAAGTCCGCCGCATCCTCTCCGCGTCGCCAAAGCCGACATCGCGGGCGATCCCCTCGATCGGCTCGATCGTGTCCTCCACGCGTGGTCGCGCAACTTCGGCGCGCAGACGTTCGACCGCGCGTGCCGGGGTCTCTCCCGTTTCCTTCAAGAACAGGCGGGCAAACTGACGGCTGCTTATGGCCACCACATCCGCGAGGCGCTCGACCGACAGGTTTTCATGTAGATGATCGCGTGCGAAGGCCAAGGCTCCTCGAATCCGGTCCGAACCCGGCTCGAGATCCAGGATTGTCGAGAACTGCGACTGACCTCCCGGCCGACGATGATAGACAACCAGATCGCGGGCGACGGCTTTCGAGAGCTCCGCGCCATAATCGGCCTCGATGATCGCCAGAGCCATATCAATGCCGGCGGTGATGCCGGCCGAGGTCCAGACGTCCCGGTCTCGAATGAATATCCGATCCGAATCTACCTCCACTAGCGGGAAGCGTGCCTGCAGCTGAGGAGCCCAGCGCCAATGCGTTGTAGCCCGACGGTGGTCGAGGATGCCCGCCTCACCGAGGAAAAAGGCGCCCGTGCAGATGCTGGCCATTCGCCGCATGAACGGTGCGAAGGTCCGGAGCAGAGCGGTCGTCGCGGCATGGGCGTCCGGGAGATGGGCATCTGGCCCGCCAACCACGATCATTGTGTCGTCATGCTTCACCTGGTCAGGAGAGACAGTTTCGACCGAAATGTCGGAGCTTCCCCTTATCGAGCCCCCTGCGCTTGAGACGAGACTGATCTCGTAGGGTGCCTGATAGAAGGACTGCGCAAAATTGAACGCGCTGAGCGGTCCGGTGAAATCCAGCAAGCCAAATCCTGGCGCGACGACAAATGAAATCTTCCGCGGGATCATCGGCATGACCTGGTCACCGAGGCGACCCACGCGCGCCTTTCAGCGCCCAAAAAGGGACTATTCGGTCGGCGGCGATGCAATGTCGGAAATCGAGGGATTAATGTCCTTTCCGGCCGTTGTTGCGAAGCGCAGTGGTTGGGTCGACCCTGCAAAATCGCCGGAGCAAATCCATGCGACCGACCAACCTGCCCTCGCTCAACCATCTTCGTGCTGCCTCGGCCCCGGAAGGCATCAAGCCATTCCACGTCGGCATCCTGATCGGCCCGGGCTTCTTGCCCATGGATATGATAGGCATTCAGACGGTGTTTGCCCTGATGCCGGGAGCGAAGATCCACCTGTTGTGGAAAACCCACGAGTTGGTGGAGGGCTTCCCCGACTGGTGGACCCGGCCGACGACCACCTTTGCGGAATGCCCCGAACGGCTCGACGTCCTCGCCGTACCGATGCTGCCTCCCGAGGTGCAAAACGACCCCGAGTTGCTGCGATTTCTCGCCGAAAAGGCAGCGACCGCGACCTATGTCATCGGCGTGTGTGTCGGCGTCGTGACCCTGGGCGCCGCGGGCTTCCTCAAGGGAAAGCGCGTCACGGCCAGTCACAATGTCCTGCCCATCCTCGAAGATTTTGGGGTGGCCGAGGTCGTCCCGGCGGGAAAGGGCGTCGTGATCGATGGCAACCTGTTCACCGCCGGCCCCGGTGTCGGCAGCTTCGAAAGCGCCCTGCTCGTCGCGGAAGCGGCGTTCGGGCTGCAAACCGCTCAGCTCGCCGAGGTTATCATCGAGTATGACCCAACCCCAATCTATGGAATGGGAATACCCGCCAACGCTGACCCCGCCCTCGTCGAGACGTTCGAAAACCTTATGGCCCCATTGGTCACCGAATATCGGAAGGGGGCGGGACTTCTCGCTCCAACCGCGAGGAGCTGAAGAAGGCCGAAAGCCGGGATCGACGGACGATCCCGGCTTTGGGTGTATCGAGCAGGTGTAGGCGCGTCTCGAATACAGCAATGCTGTTCAGCCGTTGAAGGACGCCGGCCGGGGGATATCGCAAAAGTTCGGCGGATTGAATTCCGGATTGGTGCGCTCCGCGATATCCCTTTCGAAGCTCAGATAGGCCGTGTGCGGCTTCTTGCGCAGCACATTCCCGATCGCGCCGATGAGATGCGTCATGTTCCCCAACGAGGGCAGAGCCTCGAACACCTGGTCGAAAAAGGCCGCCGGGAACTTATCGGCATGAATGCCAGCATCCATGAACGTACCGATGTGGACGAGGGCGACCTCGGCGGACCGCCGGGGCGCGATTTCCATGCTCGCATGGAGCGCGATCGCTTCCCAGACCACATCGATTTTCGCTTCCGGGTAGCCGCGTTCCCGCAAGATAGCGGCCGCCGCATCCGCCCCATCGACCTCGAAGCGAGCATCGGCCATGTACCGCTCAGTCAGGCCAAGATCGTGCATCAGCGCGGCGACAAAGAATAGCTCAGGGTCGTACTTGAAGCCGCTCACCTCGGCGAACTTGCTTCCGAAAACGAACGATCGGGAGACATGGTTGAAAAGGAACTGCGGGCTGGCTTCGCGAACCAGTCCGGTCACGACTTCCGCAAGAGTGGTGTCCGGAACCCGGACGCCGGCAATCTCGGACGGGAGGAGGATAGCACCCGATTTCGGTGTGCTTCCCGCCGGCGCGGCGACAGGCGACGGCGCTGCTGTGTGGGAGCAATGTTCATGAGCCATTTCACGGCCTCCGATGTCTTCTTTCTGGGTAGGACCGGAGCCTCGCTGCGCCAGCCGCTCATTGTTTGCGGCAAATCTAACTTTGGCAAAATGACAATAACCCCTCGATTTCGGACACCGACAGCGGGGGTCTCGAAGGCGGCGGCAGCGTCTAAGCGCTCAGCCGCTCCCGCTCGGGCTGAAAGCTGCTGCGATAGGCGGCCGGACTGATGCCGAGCCGGCGCTGAAACACGACGCGCATTTTCTCTGCTCCGCCAAAACCGCAGTCGAACGCGATCACCTTGAGAGGCTTGCTGCTGGACTCAAGAAGATTGCGGGCGTGATCGATCCGCACGCGCTCTACGAATTCATGCGGCGTGAGGCCCATCTCGGTTGTGAAGAGTCGGGCCAGGCTGCGAGCGCTGATGCCCGCTATTTCGGCAAGCCGCTCTACTGACAAGAGCTCCTGCATAAAGTCCTGTACGTGGGCCTGAACGCGCGCGAGCGGTGATCCTGGCGGTGACTGAGGCACGAGATGAGGGCTGAACTGGGATTGTCCCCCCTGCCTCTGAGCGGCGACCACAAGGCGTTTGGCGCACGAAAGCGCGACGTTCGACCCATGGTCCTCGGCGACCAGAGAAAGTGCCAGGTCGATGCCAGCGGTGACACCGGCGGATGTCACGAGATGGCCATCCCGAAGGAAGATCCGATCCGCTTCCACCCTAGCCTTGGGGAAGGCCGCGGCGAGCCTCGCCGATTTCTCCCAGTGCGTCGTAACCAACCGACCGTCCAGCAGTCCCGCCCGTCCCAAGGCGAAAGCACCAGTGCAGATCGAGCCATAGCGCTCTGCCCTGGCAGCCCATTCCACCAGCCAGGCGCTCATTGCCATGTCGCCCGGATCGTCGTGCAGGAGCGGACCTCCAGCGACCAGTGCGGTCTGGTAGACCTGACCCGCTTCCTCGAAGCTTAGATCCGGGACCAGCCGCATACCGTTCGAAGCACGCAGCACTTTCGCCGTGGGACCGACCACAACCATCTCGTAGCGATCGTTCTGCCCCACAAATTCGTTCGCCTCCGCGAACACATCAAGCGGCCCAGCCACGTCGAGGGCCTGCACCCCATCATGTATGACGAGTGCTACCGTGCGTTTGGTCATGCGAGATGCTTCCTGTGGCGGCCGACTAGGGGGACATGGCGCGGGTTTGCGACAAAAGCCGCTGAAACCAACAAGGTCGGCAGTAAATCGGGGCTGTTTGGCAGTTTTTGAGGAGTTGGCCATACTTCCGCCATGCCGCCTTCGTGCACATATAGGGGCAGTCGAGGTTGGAGCCGGTGCCCCCCCCTCCCCCCACAGGGCCCGGCCTCGGCATCCGATTTTGACGCGCGCGACAGGGCCCGAACGGGTTTTTTTGGCGCGCCCAGTGATGGAGAACGCTATGGCCACCTCGCTCATACAGCCCGCCAGCTTCGAGGGCGTTTCGATCCCCGACAGCAAGCTGGGCAAGGCGATTACTGATTTCGTCCGCGACACCGAAACGGAGTTGCTGTTCAATCATTCCAGCCGAGTCTATTTTTTCGGGGCCATTGCGGGACAGCAGCGCGGACTCCGGTTCGACAGCGAGCTTCTGTACGCAGCAACGATGTTCCATGACGTCGGACTCATGCCGGATCACAGCAGCCACGATCATCGTTTCGAGGTCGACGGGGCGGATGCGGCCCGCCATTTTCTGAGGAGCTACGGCATCCCGCAGGTGGACCTCGACACAGTCTGGACGGCGATCGCCCTTCACACGACGCCTGGGGTTCCGGAATTCATGCATCCCGTCATCGCCCTGACGACCGCCGGGGTGGAGATGGACGTGCTCGGCCTTACCTATGGCGAGTATTCGGACGAGATCCGCGAAGCGGTTGTTGCCGCCTTCCCGCGCACGCCGAACTTCAAGGAGGATATCATCGAGGCCTTCTACAACGGCATCAAGCACAAGCCCGACACAACGTTCGGGAACGTCAAGGCCGACGTCATCGCCGACAAGGAGCCGCATTTTCACGCCGGCAATTTCTGCAGCGTGATCCGTGCGTCGCGTTGGGCAGCCTAAGCGGCTGCCATCGCCAGTCGCCGCAGGACAAAACGCGCGGTTCCTTTGGCCGGCCGGCGCTCGACCGGGTGCCGGCCAACACCCTCTCAGACCTGGGGGGAGGCCTTGAAGAGATAATTCTGCCACGTCCCCCAAAAACAAGGGGAATCGACAAGATGCCGGTCCTGCCGCCGACGTACAGAGAGACGACAGATCGACCGGCAGGACGTACCACGTCGGCAACTTCTTGGACTTAAAGTTGAGCCAAGTCCCGCGAAACAGGGAACTCGATCTGCCTCCCGTGACAAAGGAGCTTGATCGTGCCTTGCTATTCTCCAAACTCGACAGCACCGGGAAACTTCGCGGAGCCGACCGTCTCGGGCGAGGATCTGAAACAACCTCCATTCCCGGTATCATCGCGGGCCGCCGCGGTTCGAGGACAGAGGATCCTGAGCGCATTCGCCGCGCTTTGCGTGGCGCTGATGCCCTCGGATATCCGGGCGATGATGCCGTTCCTCGCGCACGTGACGACGATGCTGATGGCACGCCTGCATGGCCGCCTCTGAGCGCAGCAAAGCTACGCGGGATGGCCCGGCGCCGGAGCTCGCCCGGTGCGGCCGCAAACTCCCTTCCCTTCGTGCGTGGAAGAGAGATGTGGGGTCGGAGGTCCCGCGATAGATCAGTCCTCCGATCCGTCCTCGCCATTCATTCAGCGGCAGCCGCAAGGTCGATACCCAAGGCCGCGGCAACGCCGGCACCATAGGCCGGATCCGCGCGCGAACAGTTCGACACGTGGCGGAGTTTGATGTGCGCCGCCGCCGAGGCCATTGCCCTCGCCGTGTTTTGGAATAGCGCCTCCTGCTGCGTCGTCGTCATCATACGAAACAGATTGCCAGGCTGCTCCCAGTGGTCGTCATCGATCCGGTGGTCCCAATGGTCACCGCTCCCCGATATCGGCAATGGCGGCTCGGAAAAGTCGGGCTGGTTCGACCACAAGCCGGCGGTATTGGGGTGATAGGTCGTGGTGCCGCCGAGGTTACCGTCGGTTCGCATCGCGCCGTCACGATGGTAGCTCATATGGGGGCAGCGCGGCGCATTTACCGGGATCTGGTGCGCATTGACGCCGAGGCGGTACCGATGCGCGTCGCCATAGGAAAACAGGCGGGCTTGGAGCATCTTGTCCGGCGAGAAGCCAATGCCCGGAATCACATTTGCTGGAGTGAAGGCGGACTGCTCCACCTCCGCGAAATAGTTTTCCTGATTGCGGTTCAGCTCCACCTCGCCGACCTCGATCAAGGGATAATCGGCTTTCGGCCAGACCTTGGTGAGGTCAAATGGGTTGTGCTTATGCCCCACGGCCTGGTCTTCCGTCATGACCTGGATGAACAGGGTCCATTTGGGGAATTGTCCGCGCTCAATCGCCGTGAAGAGATCGCGTCCGTGGCTCTCCCGGTCATTGGCGACGATCGCCGCAGCTTCGGCATCCGTCAGGTTCTCGATCCCCTGCTTGGTCCGGAAGTGGAATTTTACCCATACCCGCTCGTTGGCGGCGTTGATCATTGAAAATGTGTGGCTGCCGAAGCCGTGCATATGCCGGAAGGTTCGCGGCAACCCGCGTTCAGACATCACGATCGTGACCTGATGCAGCGCCTCGGGCAGCAGTGACCAAAAATCCCAGTTATTGTCCGCGGAGCGCAGACCGGTCCGTGGATCGCGTTTGATGGCGTGATTGAGATCCGGAAAGCGCAGGGGATCACGGAAAAAGAAGACCGGGGTGTTGTTGCCGACAAGGTCCCAGTTTCCCTGATCCGTGTAGAATTTTATGGCAAATCCGCGGATATCGCGTTCCGCATCGGCGGCGCCGCGCTCACCGGCGACGGAGGAGAAACGCATGAACAGGTCGGTGGTCTTGCCGACCTGTGAGAAGATGCTCGCCTTGGTGAAGCGCGTGATGTCATGGGTTACCGTGAAGCGCCCATAAGCTCCCCAGCCCTTCGCGTGCATCCGGCGCTCCGGGATCACCTCCCGATCGAAATGCGCGAGCTTCTCGATGAGCCACACGTCCTGGAGGAGGGCCGGGCCACGCGGACCGGCGGTGAGAATGTTCGTATTGTCCGCCACAGGCGCGCCGGCGGCATTGGTGAATGGAACGGCGTCCGCGCTGCTCATGACGTTACCCCTGAATCGTGAGACCTCGTCTGCGACGATACGATGGGCGCCGGACTCGATGATTGAAGGAACAGCGCAGCTTTGAAGGAAAGCATGCCGATCTCCAATCTTCACCATAGGTGCCGAGCGCGGCGATCGAAGCGATGGACAACCGAGATGAAAAAAGGCGCCAAATCCCGCTTAATTTGAACAATTCTATCCTTCGTTCAAGTACAGTTCGGCCGGCCATCTCGCAATTCTCCACATGACCACATTGCTTCCCGTTTAAAAGAGGTCCACGCTTAGAGGAGGTCCTTTCAAAGTCCGCCCAAAGCGGAGCGGGAGATAAGGGATCGGCGTTGGCGCCATTTGTCCGTCGCCCCACCCTCCCCGCGTTATCGACCAAGATAATAGCACCCGTAACGATTCTCGCTCTAAATGGGCTGTCGAGATGCGACAGAAGGGGGGCGAGATGATTCGAACATCGTCATCTCCGGTTTTGGTGCCCGAGGATCAGTTTTTCGTTGGCCGCGTCGCCTACTCCGGCCGCGCCGGAGAGAGCCGATTTAGTGCACGGCGGACCCGGGTAGCAGAGCCCGATCCTGACGTGGCATTGACGTATGGCGGCGCCGCAGGCTTCATGGCGCGGCTGTATCTTCGCTCGACCCCGGCAGGAGAAGTTCACCAAACCCGCAGCGTTCTTCCTCTCCCGCCGCGTGGCGCGATGGAGACCTCATTCCGAAATGTGAGTGACCCATGCGCCTGGCCGATGGCGCACGCGATCGATATCATTACGTTCGATCTGCCCCATCTCGCCGTGGCAAAGTGGGCGGAGGATTATTCGACGCCTATGCGGCTGCTTCGCACATTACCGAGCGGCTCCAGTGCCTCCGACGCGGTGATGCGTGCCTTCGGCAATGCGATCATCCCGGCGCTCGAAGCGCCGGCGGCCAAAGAACAGTTCTTCGTAGACCACATTCTGGACGGTGTGTGCGCATATCTGTTCAAGAGCCCGGCGTTCGGCCAGGGCCTGCAAAGGGGTGGTCTTGCCCCCTGGCAGGAGCTCCGCGCCAAGGAGCTGATGGAATCGAGGATCTCAACCGATCTGACGCTCGAGGAAATCGCCCGTGAATGCGGTCTCTCGGTCGCACACTTCGCGCGAGCGTTTCGCGAGTCCTGCGGTATTACACCGCATAAGTGGCTTGTCAGTCGTCGGGTTGAGCGGGCGCGCAGCCTCCTCCGCCACACCGACCTGCCGCTGTCCACTGTTGCGGCCGAATGCGGCTTCGCGGACCAGGCCCACCTGACAAACGTGTTTTCGCGTGCCGTCGGCACGCCACCCGGCGCCTTTAGGCGATATTGGAACGTGAAGACGCGACCGGCACCGGCGGATGCGGAGGAGCTCCTCCATTGATTGAGGCCGGCGATATTGTCGACGAAGACCGTCTCGTTGCTGGCACGGCGATCCGCTCGGATATCGGGGGCAAGCCAGGCATTCGTGTTCTGAGGACGCTTTCCGACGCGCCGCGGCCCGACCAGTCCCTTCGGTGGGGCGGTATGGATGCTCATCTGGCGCGGCTCTACCTGAAGACCACCCCACAATCGCAGATGACCCAGGCCGGCAAACTGGTCCCACTGCCAGTCCGCCATCCGATGGAGACCGTGTTCAGGGACATCGACGAACCCTGCGACTGGCCGATGATCTACCCGTTGGACATCATCAGCTTCGAGTTGCCCCGAGCCGCTATCCAGCTCTGGGCGGAAGACGCCAACCACCGAAACTTCAAAGGCCTCGTCATACCATCGGGGATGACGACAGCCGACCAGGTCATTCAGTCGTTCGGCACCACCTTCGTGCAGTGCCTGGAGTCCCCCGATCCCGCACCACAGCTATTCGTCGATTTCCTCCTCGATGGCCTTTGCGGCTATCTGGTGGACAGGTACGCCGGACGGGAAACGATCCTGAAGCGGGGCGGCCTTGCTCCCTGGCAGGAGCGGCGAGCGAAGGAGATCATCGACCAGAACCTTGGCGCACGCTTGTCGCTCCGCACACTGGCCGAGGCTTGCCGCCTCTCGGTGACACATTTCTCACGTGCCTTCCGGGAGACAACTGGCCAGACTCCCCATCGATGGCTCGTCGAACGCCGCCTTCAAAGATCCGCCGATCTCCTCAAGCGCACCGATCTCCCCCTTTCCGAGATCGCCCTATTGTGCGGTTTCGCCGACCACAGCCATTTCACCAACTCATTTACACGTGCCATGCGCATGGCTCCGGCCGCCTATCGTCGCGCGATGGGGAGGGCGGCGGAAGATGATTTCACTTACTCCGCGCCGACTTTGCGGGCGCTCATGGGCGCCCGCGGCGGGCTCGCGAAGGACCCAGACCGCTGAGCGTGAAAGCGGGTCAAAGCGAGCTCGCGCCATACCATCACCGACCGCAATCCTGCAGGCCGCACGCCTCCCTGCCCTTCGTCTCGCTAATCCCTCTCCCACAGTGCGAAGAGGCCGTCCGCTTCCCGCGCGATCTCGACGGAGAGGCAGCCTTGCAAGGCCTGCCCGATCGTCTCCGCCATGGCCTCGCCGCGTGATAGCTCATCAGGGAGTTGCTCGTGATCGTAGCCGTCAAGCACATCACGGAGCTGCCGTCTTAGTTCGAGCGCGTCGGGTCCGGAAGGGAACCACGCGCGGACAGTCCAGGTGTGCCCATGAATCTTTCCGTCGGGTCCGCGGTGGGCTGCGCTGAAGTGCCCAGAAACGCCAGTTTTCGTCATCGATGATCCCGCTATGTGGCGGCCGGCCTTGGCCAAAAAAAAGGGCCTGCGCAGAGCGTGTGCGCAGACCCCTCCCAAATCCGCTTCCAATTTAGGTATGCCCCCGGCACGATTCCACACCGAATGGGCTCCGCCGTTATCCTTCTTTCAGATGCTCGCGGAACCATCGCTCCGCAGCAGCGACCGAGGCTGTGGCGCGTTCCTTTCCAAAGGCGGCGAAATGCCCGCCCTCGGTGAGTACGAGGCGCTTCGGCTCCAAGGCGCGCCCATAGGCTGCCAAGGTCAGGTCCGTCATCGTAACCGTGTCATTCCGGGCGACGACCATCATGAGCGGAGTGGGTGCAACCCGTGCGACCCACGCGCCAGGCTCATAGAGCTGCGTCGCCCGAACTGATCGCACGGTGATGCGGTTTTCCCACGTTCCAGCCGGGCATTCGCGTTCATAGAACGCCACCGCGTCAGGCGCCCCAAAAGCCGCGATCAACCTGGGGTCAGCGGAAACGATTCTCTGGAAAAGAGGCTCTTCCGTGAGAAAGCGGCGTCTGTCGTCGTCCTCGAAGCTGGCCTCGAGTGCCTCGAGAGCATCTGCCGGGATACGTCGGCGCGCCTGCTCAAATCCGCTTATTGTGGGCACCTGCGCGACCACCGCGCGGACGCGCCGGTCGGATGCGGCAAGGACGAGCGCATGCCCTCCAGCAAGGTCCGCGCCCCAGATCCCGATGCGGTCGGGATTTATCTCATCATGGTTCTCGAGATACGATATCGCGAACCGCCAATCAGCGACCTGTTGCCAGGGATCGATGTCGTAGCGTTCATTTCCACCGCTTTCCCCAAAATTCCGGTGATCGTGAAGGAGGACGGCAAAGCCGGCGCGAGCGAAGGCCTCCGCGAACGGTTCAACACCGTGCAGCCGGGTCATTCCAAAGCCATTCGCCATCGTGATCGCAGGCAACGGTCTCTCTCTTGACCGAGGGAGATAGAGCCAGCCGGCGAGCTCGACCTGCCCATCGCCGGCAAACCGCACATCCAGTCGTTCAACCATTCTGGCTGGCACTCCGTCGCTGCGTGGATCCCTTGGAGAAAGGTCGGGCAATGACCCGCCGTGTGGGCTCGATGCAGTATCCAGAGGAATGGCTCGCGCCTATCACCACCAAAGGTTCTCCTTGACCGCCAGGATGATGAAGCGGCTCCGTCGAGGCGCAACCGTCGATGGAACACGAAGACTTGTCTTGTCGCTTCAATTGGAAATTGTGGTTTCTTGAGGTTTAGAGCGGATGTGATGGGGGGGGGCGCCGGCGGGGGGGGGCAATCGCCGGCGCCCTGCTTCAGCCGCGTGGTCGGGGCGGGAGTGGCGGCCAAAGCAAACTCAAGCTGTTAAGGCCTCGATATGGGAAGGCCTTCAGGTTCGCAGAGCGGCGCCTCGGATACCAGCTGCCGTTCGTGCTCGCCTGATCTGCGTCTGAGCCTAAAAGCCCTTTCGGCCGGTGTCTTTCCGGAAATCCGCGATTTTGAACAAAGGTCGGATATCCTTAATCCGACTTTCGTCACGCAGGCAGGGGCTGTCTGCTTCCGTCCCCGGAGGCCAACGCGTCCGTAGACCCCATGGCGTGGAGCCGCGACCGATTCATGATGGGATTGCGATGCAGCAGGCCCACTTGGACGTCTTTTTGACGCATCGGCCGGGCAACAGTCCAGAAGTAGAGGTCAATGACCTTCATGGCAGGGAATCGCATTCCGCGCAGCGATAGCCGGGACTGAGCACGTCGAATCTCGTCGGCATGATCGTCCATCCAGTCGGCGAGGCTGATGGCCAGGTCGCGGCGAGAATCTCCGCTGATGCCGGCGATCGCCATGCCTCTTCGTTGGAAAGGCAGGAGTGCGGGGAAGCAGGACAAGGTTCCGGACAAGAGGGCGGAACTCAGCCGGCCAGGCCCAGGCTCATTCGGGGATAGAGGAGGCATCGACACCGCGAACAGCGCTTCAATGTCTTCCGCCAGCGCGACGATGTGGGAAATCGCAGACCGAAAGCGGCTGATCGAACGGCCCTGGAGAAATCCATTCCGCAGTTCCGCCAACCGATCCAATACAAGCGGCAAATTCGCCGCCCTCGGATCATCTGACGGCAGAGCACCGCACGCGGCAAGATAGGCGGCAAGAAGGCGCAGCCCTTCTGGTCCCGGCCGAACGGGTTCGGTCGCGAAGTGAGCGTGACAGGCGCGCCATCCCCGCAGTGCTCCATCGCCGAAATCTGCCTCTTCGCGAATGTCGAAGAGTATCATCGCGACATCGTCGCCGGGGAGCCTCCCCATTGACCTCTTCGAGGCTCGAGAAAAGCTCAGGTCCATCCGCACCTCCTGCACGAGCGTTCGTGAACGCGGGTTGGCCAGCTTGCCTTTCGTCACCGCATGGTCTCACCCTAGCGACGCGCCATGTGCGTGCCGCGCAAGGCGCTCAGGCTAGGCTGGGATCATTCGAAGGAAATGACACCTGTCATTTTATGGAAACAACAAAGAGCGTGTCTTTGGTAAGCTGGCGATTTTTGAAGAAATCGATCACGGCCTGCGGGGTGAGTAAGGAACGGAGGTCACATGGCTGCCGTCGAGGAGATCTCGGTTTCAAGTTCCATTGCGGCTGGAATGCCGAGTTCATCGGCAATCCGCACGAGTTCCGTGATCGTGCTGGCGCCTAACTTGGCCATTATCCTGCGCTTGTGAACGCGTGCGGTGATTTCGCTGGTCGCAATCTTTCCAGCGAGTTGCTTGTTCATGAAGCCACACAGAAGCAGTGGGAAAATCTCGCGCTCGCGCGGGGTAAGGGTCTCGAGCCGCCCCGCTAGGCTGTTGCGCTTCTGGCGAGTCCAGAAGTCTCCGGCATCCTTTTCAAGCGCCGAACGAATAGCATCCAACAGAATATGGCCTTCAACCGGCTTCGTCAGAAACTCGATCGCTCCCGCCCGCATCGCTTTCACTGTAACGGGTATCGTCCCATAGCCCGTCAGAAATATGACCGGCGCCTCCCAGCCTTCTGCAGAAAGACGCTCTTGGACATCCAGGCCTGACTGTTCCTCGAGCCTGAGATCAAGGACCAGACAGGAGACACGGTCTCGATCGAGGCGCTCGAAAAGTTCGTCGGCATGCCCCCAGGCCTCAGCGGTCAGCCCATCCGACCGGCACAAGCGCAACAACGACGCCCGCATTCCGGGATCATCGTCGAGGATATAGACAATCGGGTCTGACATTCGGCGCGACTGACTCCAGCAGATCGACAATAAATTCGCACGTTCTCCAGGTGCCAACAATCGGCATTTGAACGACGGGGCTGCCCTCCCCATCTCCGCTCAGCCCACCTTCCTCGCCGCGCCGAAAGTCCTGTATGTTGGAGACAGACGAAACCCTCACTTCGAGTCTCCTGCGTCCTTTGGAAGACTACGGATTCATATTTATGCCGGCGCCGTCTCTTGGCGTGATGCTGTCGTGGGCAGAGGCCGATTGGGCTCCGTTCGCCGAGGCATGGGAGCGGCTGGGCCAGGACCTCTATATGGCCGACGGGGGTCGCTATCGCCGGCGCAGGCACGGCGCGTTCGCCGTCTTGGATGGGCGTCCCAGGCTCAAGCCACACCAGCCCCACTTTCAAAGTCGCGATTACAATCCGCTCAACGGCGACGTTCAGCGATGGTTCGACCCGATCGAGGAAGCGTTCGTCGAGGATCCCATTTTGCGTAGCCTCTACGCGGGGCTGACACCGCTCTTTTCAAGGCTCGACAGGCGAAAGCTCAGCGGCCGCTGGGAAAGCGAAGTGCATCAATTCCGTATTGAGAGCACCCCCTCAACGGTCGGGCACCCAACGCCCGAAGGGCTCCACCGGGACGGCGTTGACTGGGTGTTGGTCATGTTAGTGGACCGCAAGGGCGTCGCCGAAGGGACAACGATCATCGGCGACGGCGACGGCAAGCAGCAAGGCCGTTTCACGCTTAGTCGGCCTGGGGACGCGGTGATCTTGGACGATCGGCGCATCCAACACGGCGTAACGCCCATCCGTACGTTGGCTGGCGTCGACTTTGGTACTCGCGACGCCCTGGTAATAACCTGGTCAGCCGGCAAACAGACGGAGGGCGATCGCTTCCCGTCAGCCACACCTGACTAACTTCCCGACTATTCCCCGCCACCTGCCAGGATGTCACGCAGCGCAGCTTCGAGCGCGCTGGCGCTGATCGGCTTTGCGAAAAAGCGCACGGCCCCCAGCCCCAACGCCTCCTGCTCTCGGTGCAGCGCCGGATATGCGGTCATCACGATAATGGGTAACCTTGGCCGCTCGGCCTGCAGTCTCCTCAGAAGTTCGAAGCCTGACATTTCGGGCATTTGAATGTCGGTGACGAGGCAGTCGATGTTGCGGGCCTCCTCGTGCGTCAGGTCCGCCGCGCGCGAAAATTGTGCGGCCTCATAGCCAAATGAGCGTACGAGCCGGCCTAAGGCGCTACGCAAGGCATCGTCGTCATCAACGATTGCGATGCGCGGGTGTACCTTCACCGGCCGGCCACCGGCAGAAAGAGCCTGAAGATGGCTCCACCCTCGGGCCGATTAACAGCGATCAACTGCCCGGCCTGAGCCTCGGCGCTGGCGCGCGCGATCGCAAGGCCCATCCCCATGCCCCCTTCACGCGTCGTGAAGAAAGGGTCGAAAATCCGATTCATCAGACCCGGCTCGATTCCGGGACCGTCGTCGATAACCTCGATGATGATGCTCTCACCACGCAGTCGAACGTCGACCCGTATATCCCTTGGTCGATCGGCACCAACGAGAGCCTGAGCCGCGTTCATAAGAAGGTTGACCAGAATTTGCTGGAGCTGGATCGGATCGGCCAGCGCCAGGGGTAAGTCGGCGACGGTATCCACGTGAGCGGTGGCGGCCAAGCGTCGTAACTCGCGTTCGACAAGCTCGATAGCTTGCCGCACGCATTCCATCACGTCGGTTGGCGCACGTTCGGGCGCCGCGCGCGTGATGAAGGCTCGGGTTCGCTTCACCACTTCGGTCGCGCGCGCCGCATCGGCGACCAGTGCGGTCAAGGCTTCGGCGACCTCCTGCAGTTGCGGGTCGGGACCGCGCATGAAGCGCTGCGCCGCTTCAGCGTTCGCCATGATGGCGGCAAGAGGACCGTTGACCTCGTGAGCGATCGATGCCGTCAAAGCTCCAATCGCCGTGACGCGCGTGGCGCGCGCCATATCGGCCTCCGCAGCGAGCAATTGCCCTTGAAGCCGCTTAAAATTGGTGATGTCGACGGACATCACGATGATGTCGCTGAAGGACGCAATGTCTGCCGGCAGGGAGGCTGCAAAAAGGGTTTCGCGAATTCCCCCATCTGGATCAGTTACATGCGCCTCGGAGCGAAAATAGCGGTCCCCGCGCGCGAACGTGACAAGCCACTGGACAAAGGTCTGGTCGGTGTCTGGAAGGAGGCGGTCCAGGGAGCCGAGCATGTCCTCCTTGGCCGCTGCTCCGGCCTCCTCGACGGCCCGATCATTGACGTCCTTGATTATCACTCGGGCGCGTAGGGCTCGCAACTCGTCGGGACGCTGAGCGTAATAGCTCTCGATGTCGGAGACACCGCTGTGGACGAGAGCGGCGACGGTCTGCGCCGCGGCACTCCAATCCTCTCTCCACATCGCGACTCCAGCACGACGAAATGCAAGGTCGCCCAACCCTGCATCGCCCGGGCCGCTAGCGTGGAGGCTTGTCAGCCACATGGCAGCGCCGACAAGCACCAGTACGGCTATCGCGACATATGCCCAGCCGAAATGAGCCGCGGACGCAAGTTGCCATGCAGCGAGCGCACTGGCGACCGAGCATACAAGCAAAACCAAGAGTTGCAGGGCCGTTTGCGCCGCCCCGGAGGCCCGGATAAGCTTTGGCCGGCTTGCAGCGCGCACCAATGCTGAGGCCGGCCCCAGCTCGGTGTTCTCCGGCGACTGGGGAGCAGATGGCCAACGCGTAAATGCATGCTTCAAGTGGCCACGTCCTTCCCCCTCGCCGGCACCGCCACGACGACGGCGTCCCCGCGCAGGAAGAACCAACTCGCAAAGCCCTCGTCACGGACCATTCAACACCTCAGATGGGCTAGACTTCGCGCGACTTGGCACGTCAGTCTTTCGCCCTTGAGATCGAATCTCGATGCCGCTTTCGTTGTAAGACCCTCGGTCTCGATCTCCAACGCTCGCGCACTTGGAGACAGGAAAAAAGTATCAGAGTCCAACGCCAACCATTTGGCAGAAAATGAGGGGTAAATTGCCTTGCTGCCACACGATCAGGGGCTATTTTTCCGAGTATCGCCATCGCACAGACACCGGAGGTAGGCCTCATGATCGCCGACATTCGCGTTCCCGACAGTAGCATCGTCAAGCAAGCGGAAGAACTCGTGCGCGAGGTGTCGAACGACTCGCTATTCAACCATGTGATGCGATCCTACTGGTTCGCAGAGCTGTTCGCCCAGCGTGAGGGTGTCAAGATCGACAGTGAGCTCGTGTTCCTGTCCGCGGTGTTGCACGACCTCGGCCTGACGGATCACGCTCATGGTGCACACCGGTTCGAAATCGAAGGGGCAACAGCGGCGCGCACCTTCCTCGTCGAGCGCGGCGTTCACGCCGACCGGGCCCAGAAAGTTTGGGACAATATTGCGCTGCACACCTGGGACATGAACCCGCTCCGCGGCGATGACAGCCGGATCATGCAGCTCGGGCTCGCCTATGACGTGTCAGGGGTGGCGGGCGCCTCGCTCGAGGCAGACGATGTAGCCGAGATTCTACGGCGCTATCCACGCCTTCAGTTCAAGAAGTCATTCAACGAAGCGCTGAACCGGGAACTCGACGCAAAGCAACCCTACCCTCATTGGTTCCACATCTGCTCGCGGATTTCCCACAACCGTTCACCGCTGACGATAGTCGACGCGCCGGCAATTCTCGATATGGCGCCTTTCGACGAATAGGCGCTGCTGCCCACCTCATCGCAAGAGAGCTTTGCTAGCCGCGCCCGATCGCCTGCCCCTTCGCGGGCGATCGGGCGCGGCTTCTTCAATTCTCCCGGTTTCCTTCAATCAATCCCTGCGGCGCCGACGCATAGTGTCAGCGACCCGGAGGCAGCGGGATTTTGCCTCCTTCGCGCCGGGCTCAAGCATGTGGCAGAAATCGAGGGTTGGATGTCATTTATGACGTCTGGGCGCTGAGCTAGACAAAGCCTGCGCAGGTCGCCGACCCCCCGGTCTAGCCCTGCACCACGAACTTAGGGAGCTAGACCATGACCGATTTCAAGTCCTTCGAATTCCGCACGCAGCCGTGGTTCGACGAAGACAACTTCCAAGGTTTCAATGCCTTTATCCCGATGAAGACGATCGTGGTCAGCTGCTTCGACCCGCGCGCGAACGAGGCTCCGAACGCCGTCGCCGAGTTCTTCGGAGACGAAATTTTCCCTGGCGAGAATGTCTACGATAACGGGATCCGGGTGGGCCACACTGCGACCCTTTTCCCGCTGTTCTGCGCCGCCGGCCGCGCAGCGTCGGCGCTCCCGTCGATCGCCACGATGGACTATCTCTTTAATTTCAAGCGGCTCGTGATCGTCCACCATTCGTTCTGCGGCGGCACCGGCTTCCGCGAGGAACAGCTCTTCGACAAGTTCCACGAGCACTACCATTCGGACGTCGAGGATCTGTTCGGCCACGGCAATCTGGCGATCGCGGACTTCGAGGAATCGCTGAAGCATGATCTCAAGCTGCTGCGCGAGAGCCCCGCGGTCCCCAAGCATATCGAGCTCTACGGGTTCTTCTTCGAGATGAACCAGCGGAAGCTGGTGGAAGTCGTGCGCGACATCCCTGCCTGATCGCGAGCCGGAGTGGTTGGAGGCGGCGAGGCCAACGTTCGCGCCGCCTATCTGCCCTCCGGTCTGCCGAGGTAATCGACCGGTGCGGCGCGCCGGACCCATTCAGCCCGAAGAGGAGGGCATCATGACTACACTTTCCGTGACCGCTCAGCCGAGCCGGTTGAGCCGCTTTTGGCAGTGGTTGGGGCGCTTCGCCGAGGCGATGGATGCGACCGAAACCTCCATCTTGGCGGAGCGCATCGATCATCTTGAACGTGAAGTTGTCTATCTTCGGCGTCGTGTAGACCATACTCGGCCGGGCGCGACACTCGACCTCGAGCGCTAGGGTCTCGGACACGTCGTCGTGTCCGATGCCTGTCTAATTCCATCTGGGCCCTCGCCCACCCTGAATCCAGGGTGGGCGTTCGGCAATGATATGGCGACTTGGCTCAGCGGGAGCTATCCAGGCGTCAGCCCCTTATCCGCCGAACGAAATCCGCGACCGCGCCGCCGATCTCGGGGCCACTCGGCTCTTGCAGATAATGCTGCCCCTTCACAGTGACCACGGTCTGGTTCGGGAGGCTCGCCCAGAAGCTGGAGAAGCGCTCGCCACTGACCATGAAGCCCGGATCACCTTTGATCCAAAGTTTGGGCAAGGCGTTTCCCTTCATCCATTTGCCGTTATTGGCAATAACCTTTGCAACGTCCGCCGGAGAGCCTTCGATCGGGATTTGCCTCGGCCAGGTGAGGGTTGGCCTGCGATCCTCACCGGCATTCAGGAACGGACGCCGATATTCTGCTTTGTCCGCCTCCGTGAGATGCTCCTTCTCGGCATCGATCAGAAACCCCTCGACGAAGATGTTGTTCTCCAGAACCATCGGCTCGCCGGCTTCCGAACGCAGCGCCTTAAAGGCACCGCGCGCCTCGTCGCCGGGCAGATCGCTCCATTTCGGCGGCATAGGTGAGGCTTCCATATAGGCGACCCCCTGAACCCGCTCGGGGAATTGGCGCGCCCAATCCATCCCCAGGATTGCGCCCCAATCATGGAGGACGAGAACCACGTCGCGGGCCAGTCCGAGCTCTTCCCACAAGGCGAACAGAAATTCGCGTTGCTCCACATAGGTGTACCTGTCCGGGCCGGAGTTGGGCAGCTTGTCGGAATCCCCCATGCCGATGAGATCGCAGGCAATCAGCCGGCCGAGCCCTGCGCAGGCGGGCATGACCTTGCGCCACAGGTAGGAACTGGTGGGATTGCCGTGTTGAAATACGATGGGCTGTCCCTCGCCCTCATCAATGAAGGCCATCTTGCGTCCCTTGATCTCAAGGAATTTCTTGGGCGCAAATGCTCCGTCGGTCATGTGAGATCTCCGTCAGGCGAAAGCGGCATGGCGAATGGCTTCGGCGAGCTCGGCCGGCGCCTCCAACGGCGACATGTGGCCGACACCCTCAAGCACGGCGTAGTCCGTGCCGGGATAGAATTTGTCGAAGCTCGCCCGCAGTGATGCCTCCGGTTCGATTCCGTCCTTGGTGCCCACAATGATCCGGATGGGCACGATCACCTTTCCAACGTCACCGGTCAGATCGTAGTCCATCCCCGTTTCGCACCAGGCGCGGCGAGCCCGCGAGTCTCCGACGAGGGAGCTCTCTACGAAAGTTTGGAGGCTCTTCTCTCCAAACGGCTTGGCTGCCAGCATGGGGATGACGGCATGTGTCCCCTCGCGGGTCTCGAGAGCCGCCAACATCTGGTCGCGCATCTCCTGTGGCGTCGGCAACGGCGTCGGCGGAGCCGGGGCAACAAGCGCCAGGCCTTTGAGGCCATCGGGCTGACGCGTTGCCACGATCTGAGCGATCTTGCCCCCCATCGAGTGCCCGACGAGAATATAGTCTCTCAAATCGAGCTTGTTGATAAGAGCCACCACATCATCGGCCATTGCATCGAGGGAATAGTCAATATCGCCCTTCGACGACGCTCCCCAACCCCGAAGGTCTACTGCAATGCAGCGGTGCGTCCTTGCCAGCTCGCCAATCGTGTCCTCCCAGGTGGCCGAGGACCCACCCCAATAGTGGAGGAAAATCAAAGTGGTGAAACCGCTTCCGGATTCCACGACGTTGATGTCGATGCCGTTGACGTGAATGATGTTCGATGCTCCTGGCATATCTTGACCTCGCGCAGCTTGGAGGAATGGCCTTCGCAGTGGCCTGGCAGGGCGGCCTGGACAGGCCGGTTATGAGCCCGCCCTTTGCAATGGCGGCTGATCTGCACGATATGTGGTGTTGGATATCGCCGGCACAAAGGACATTAAACCCTCGAAATCTGCCACCCCTCGGCTGCCGCCGTCGCTCGGACGCGGCCCGTCTTCCAGCGTTAGACGTGGGTGCGATGTCATTGTTCGCGAAACGGACAACCGACACAGAGAACCAACCTCCGACATACAAGCCGGGCGTCACAGCTATCGCCCAACCGGCCTGGGAGATTGAAGGAAACCCGTTCTTTTGCGGATCCTTCGCAAATCTGCGTCAGGGCAGAATGTGTTAGGATGACAGGACGCTAGAATGGCGGCGGTCGTCCGTGGACGTTCGTGGATGCGCTAGCGATCGTAGAGGGGTGACCGGCATTACTCTGGATGTGCGATGATAGGACGTGAGACGATAGAGTTCTCTGGAGAAGTCTGGACATGGACCGTTGGGAACGAGGGCAGGCCGGTCACCTGGTATCTGGTAACCGCGGTCGGGGAGCCGGCAGCTGAAATTCGGGTAGCGACCCTCGGGCTGACAGGTGGCTTCGGTTCAGTGCGTGTCCGGGCCACTGTAGGGCGCACATCCTGGACCACGTCGATCTTTCCGGATGGGAAAACTGATGGATGGATGCTTCCCCTGAAGGCGGAGATCAGGAAGCGTGAAAACATCATCCAAGGGGACCAGCTGACCGTGTATCTCGACTTCTGAGGCACCCTGGCCTTCCCCGGTCAAAACTCCATCAATTCAGAGGATCCTCGTGAGTTGCGCGTTCGAACGTCGCGCTGCTCTCGGTATCGCGTTTAGCATTGCTCCCATCACAAGTGGCACGAACGAGCTAGCTTGCCCGCTGATCTCCGACGCGCTTCTCGACACTCTCCATTGCGATTGCGACTGTGCGCAGCAGAGCGTCGCGGGGCACGCCGGATTTTGCCTCGATGGCGAGCCCTCCGGCAACAGTAACGACGTATCCGGCCAGTTCCTGGCAATCGAGATCACTGGAAACTGTGCCCATTTTTACCTCAGCCGCGAAGCGATCCTCCAGTCTCCTGCGAACGGCAGCGCGGTGCGCGACCAACCATCGTTGCAAATCGTCCTCGCCAGTGCCGGCCAACGTGCTGTTGACCAAAAGGCACCCCGGAACGTGCCCTGGGTCGGTGAGGACGTCGACATAGCTGCGAAGCATGGCTGCCACACCGGCGGCGAGAGTTGGGGTGTCGAACGCTCGATCGAGGGCCTCATCGCGGACGGCAACGTAGCGCCGCACAACCTCACGGAAGAGTTCCTCCTTACTCCCGAACGCGAAATACAGGCTCGCCGGAGCGATCTGAAGGGCGGAGGTGAGGTCGGTCAGTGAGGTCTGCTCGTAGCCGCGCCAGAACAGCTTGGTCGCCGACGCTATCGCTGCTTCTGTATCGAATGATCGCTGACGTCCCATGGCACCCCAGATCGATATAGAATGATCGCTAAAGAATCAATTGACACACCGCTGATATAGTTTAGCGATCACTCAAGTTTCGGTGGCATTAGGTGAACTTCCGCGGGCCATCGAGCGACGCTGACCTCGGCCCGGCCCTAAGCGCGGGACGGACCACGGCAGCCCTGATCCTTCAATCAACCCCAGAGGTACCGATGACGCTCTCCCTTTATGCCGCGACCATCCCGACGTTCCTGCAAATCCTGGGATCTACCCGAGCCCTGATCGACAAGGCGGAGAGCTGGCGGGACGAAAAGGGGCTCTCCGATGCCGAGATCCTCGGTTGGAGGCTGGCAGCCGACATGTTTCCCTTCGCGGCCCAAATCCATCAGCTGATTGCGCATTCCAAGGGAGCCGTCGCCGCTGTCCAGGTCGGGGTTTTCTCGCCGGACCTGTCTTCTCCGGGAGCAACGCTTACAGAGTGCCGTGTGCGGCTCGATGGTGCAATCACCGCACTTGAGGCGCTGCAGCCGACCACGCTGAATGACCTCGTCGGAAACGATATGCGCTTCGAATATGGCGAGCAGAAGATGCCGTTCACCACCGAGGAGTTTCTGTTCACCTTCTCTCAGCCGAACTTCTTCTTCCATGCCGCGACGGCGTACGGGATACTTCGAACGAAGGGGTTGCCGATCGGGAAGATGGACTTCATGGGCGCCATCCGCCTGAATATTCCCGCCTGAACTTCACGAGACCGCCAACAATTACCGCCCTGCCCCCACCCTTCTGTGGCGTGGGGGGCAGTTGCTGTCGCCGCTTACTGTTCAGGCGCAGTCCTCCCAACACGACCAGTCCATGAGGCTTCGAGATGACATCCTCCAAGCAGACGAGCGTTCACGTCAATGGGACCGACATCAATGTGATCGAAGCCGGCTCTGGCTCACCGGCCTTGATCTTCCTCCACATCTTCGCGGGCTCGGTCAAAGGCTGGGCAGATGTGATCGCGGAGCTCAAAGGCACTCATCGCTGTGTTGCGATGGATTTCCGTGGATGGGGCGAGTCAGGAAAGGGTTTGAACGATTACACCCTGGAGGGGCTCGCATCGGACGTCGACGCGGTTGCCCGCAAACTTGGGGTAGAGGACTATATTCTCGTTGGCCATTCAATGGGCGGCAAGGTTGCTCAGATCGTGGCGGCGGCACGGCCGGTCGGGCTGAAGGCGCTTGTCCTCGTCGCGCCCGCACCGCCCACTCCTGTCCCCACCCCGAAAGAGGTTCGGGCGCATATCCAGGCCTGCGTCGAGACCCGTGAAGGTGTCGCCTCTGTCTTGCCGATGCTCACCGATGTCGCCACCCTCAAGCATGAACACCGCGAATTCCTGATCGAGGATGCGATCATCGCCGCTCCCGAAGCGAAGCGTGAATGGTTCGAGACCGGCATGGATTTCGACCTGACCGGCCGGGCGTCCCTGGTGAACGTGCCCGTTCGCGTCATTATCGGCGGCAATGATCAGATCGAAACGGAAGCCGCGCTGCGGACAGCATTCGACGCTCACTATCCGGGAACGGATTATGTCGTAGTCCCGCGGGCCGGACACCTCATACCACTGGAGGCTCCCGAGGCCGTCGCGAACGCGATCCGAACCGCTCGGACCGCCTGACGGTCTAAATGGCCTGCATCTGGCCCCATGAGGCTGCTCGCGCTCACGGTTGCCCGATGCTGAAGCGCCGACGATACTCGCTCGGCGCGAGCCCCGTGACGCGGCCGAAGACCTTGCGGAACGCACTAGGATCGCCGTAGCCCACTTCCCAAGCGATCATATCGACGGACATCGAGCCGAACTGCAAAAGCTCGCGCGCCTTGCCGACGCGCAATCTCTGACAATAATCGATTGCGGTGAGGCCAGTGGCCTTCCGAAAGCGTCGCAGGAAGGTGCGCTCCTCAAGGCCTGCATGCGCTGCGAGTGTCAGCAGGGTCATGTCCCGCGCGCCGGTCGCCTGCAACCAGTGCTGTACCTTCAGGACTGCGGCGTCGCCGTGGGCAAGATTTGGAGAAAAGGCGCTGTAGAAGCGCTGCTCGCGACCCGGGGGATCAGCGAGCATGAACCGGGCCGTCTTCGCCATGACCGTCGGCCCCAGGAAGCGGTCGACCAACTTGAGGCCAAGGTCTACCCAAGCCATCAGCCCGCCGGCACTCACCACGTCGCCATCGTCGATCACGAGGCTGTCAGCGTCGAGCTTCACACTCGGATAGCGGCGGCGAAACTCATCCGCGTGCGCCCAGTGCGTCGTTGCGGCCCGGCCGTCCAGAAGGCCGGATTCGGCAAGCAAGAACGCGCCGCCGCAGACACTGCAGAGTACCGTCCCAGCCTCATGCTGCTCGATCAGCCACGGCGCGTAACGAGCGGCGTCAAGCTGCGCGATAGGTCCCCCGAGCCGAGGTGGAAGAATGAGAACGGTCGGGCGATCAGTGGACCTACCGCCGTGCAGCCGTTGCGGCGCCGAAGCGGCATCCGGCCATTCCCATTGGCTGCAGGCGACATAGATCCTTTCGTCCTGGTGGTGCTCGGCCGCCATGCGGTCGGCGACGCTGAAGAGATCCTCCAGACCGTGGATGGCAGCCAGCTGTGCGCCGGGGAAATGGACGAGGCCGATTTCAACCGAGAGATGAGAGGCCATATGTCGGTATCACCCCGAATTATGTCGATATCGCCAATGGGCTCGTTCTGCGTCCTCGCACAATATGTCTAGCGAAAAAGCGAATTCGGGGGTGGCGCAGGTGAAAACGCTGAAACGTGAGACCGGTCCTCCGAACAATCCATTGTACTTTGGCCTGCGCACGGAAGGGCGAGAGCGCATTCTTCAAAAGTGCGGGTTTCTCAAAAGAATGCCGGCAGCCGCTAGATTACGCAAAGCTCGCACTCATTCGTCTCCGCCAGCCTCACAGAACGGCGGCTGGTGATCCAGGGAGAGTCCAATGACAGAAGAAGCCTCCAATATTCCCGAGTGGCACATTTCCGGCGACTGGTTCGACGTGTGCTCTTGCAATTCGCCCTGTCCTTGCACCTTCGCCCAACCGCCGACGGGCAACCACTGCGAAGTGCTTTGGGCCTATCGCATCAAGGAGGGCCATTACGGCGACGCGCCGATGGAAGGGCTCTTCGTCGTCCTTCTGTCCGCCTTTGACGGCAATCTCTGGGGCGACACGAAGATCGATTGCGGCTTCTTCTTCGACGCCCGGGCGGATGAGGCGCAGCGCAATGCACTGGTGACGATCTTCACCGGGCAGGCCGGGAGCTGGATGTCCCAGTTCGTACCGGCCCACGTCAAAGGCGTGAACGGAATTGAGTTCGCCGACATCGAGGTCAAGATTGGCGACAAGCTCGAGCAATGGAGCGTGCGGGTCGGGGATCGGGTCGATGCAAGCGGTGGCCCGATGTCCGGCCCTACCTCGGATCCAACCAAGCTGCTCCAAAGCTTCAACCCGCCGGGCAGCGAGATAGGCCCTACCGAGGCGCCTGTGACCTGGGGGAAGAACGTGACCGGCCGATGGTCGGCGTTCGGGTTCGAGGCTGACATTCCCGCTGGACAGGCCAGCAAGCACATTCCCTTCGATTGGCACGGGCCCGACAAAGCATGAGATCCATGCTGACAGCTTCGCGGTCGGCGATCCTCGCTCTAGGGCGAGGATCTGCGACGCCGGGATGGGCGATCCTCGTCGTCGGATTGTCTATCACGGCATGGCTGGCGATGCTGGTCACGATGGCAGGTATGGATCAGGGCCCTGGCACTCCGCTCCATGCCTTGCCGGCGTTCCTGCTGGGCTGGATCGTCATGCTGACGGCAATGATGCTGCCATCCGAACTCAACTACGTTGGCGCATTCACGGTCCTCCTGCGCGGCCGCGGCAGGTCTCCAGCGGATCGACAACGGACCGTCGCTTCGTTCATCGGAGGCTATGGCGCCGCCTGGCTTGTCTACGGTCTTGGGGCCTTCACGCTGGACTATCTTGCTCGCGCATCCGGCAGTACGATTCTCAAATGGGACCGGGGCGGCCCTTACCTGGCAGGCGCGGTTCTGATCGGTGCCGGGCTGTATCAATTGTCGCCCTTGAAACAGGCATGCCTCAAGGGGTGCCGATCCCCCCTCTCCTTCTTTTCCCGCTATTGGCGAGACGGTGACCTCGGTTCATTTGAGATGGGCGCGCGCCACGGCTTGGTCTGCGTGGGCTGTTGCTGGGCGCTCATGGCCGTGATGTTCGCGGTGGGTTCGATGAGCCTCGTATGGATGGCCATCCTCACGCTCTTCATGTTCGCCGAGAAGATGTTCCCTCACGGTCGGCAGCTGGCACTCCCGATCGCTGGATTCCTCTGGATCATGGGAATCTGGATCATAGCGTCGCCCAACACGGCACCGCTCCTGAAGAGTCCACTGATCTATGGCCGAAGCATCTGCCATGGCTACTGACGGAGCTTTGGGGAGCACGGATCACCCTTCCTTTGGAGGAGGCTCGTGCTCGCCACCGTTCTGACGATCATCATAGATGGCGAAGCGACGGCGACGGTGCATCAGGATGAAAGCGGTGCGCGCGATGCGCTTCGACACTTCGTCGATCAATGTTGGGCGAACGCGTGCCCCGGCGCGCAGCGCCCTCAAGATGTTGACGTCCGCATCGCAGCCTTCTTTGTGCGCGAAACCGCCAGCTATGACATCACCGAAGCGGATATCGGAGACCTTGCCGAGGCGCTTGGAGGCACCGACGGCGCTCGATGGAGCGGTGGACGAGCGATGATTCAGAAGCCTCTTCCGCGGCACGACAGTTAGATGCCTGCCGAAGGGCCCTTCGAGCCCATCTGGGGAATTGCCCTGTGCAATCCTGCTCGGCCTGAGAGGCGCCCGGTCGTTGGCAACGGTTACGACGATAGGATCCTCGGGCAGATTGGGCGTACCCGAATGGCTTCACCTCCGCAGCGCGCAAGCCGGCGCTGCGGAGGTGGAGTCGGCCTCGCTGAGCGGTGGTCCGCCGACCGAAAGGAGTCGGCCGGCGGGCGCCAGCGGTCACCGCGCGAACACGGATTTCAGGAAATCGATTGACTGCGCGACCGCCCCGCGAACAGCCGGAGTATCGCTGATCGGATTGAGGAGCATAAAGTCATGGATGGTGCCATTGTAGCGCACCGACGTCACGTTCACGCCCGCCGCCGCGAGATGGCGGCCGTAGTTCTCGCCCTCGTCGCGCAGCACGTCATTCTCATCGACAAGCAGGAGGGTCTTGGGGAGAGCGCGTAGCTGGTCCGACGTGGCGTTGATCGGCGACACGTGAATGTCCGACCGCTTCGAGGCGTCCGGCAGATACTGATCCCAGAACCAGATCATCGCTTTCCGGGTCAACCACGGCCCCTCGGCAAAATCGCTGTAGGACTTGGTCGACATCGAGGCGTCGGTGACCGGGTAGAACAAGAGTTGCGCCTGCAGGGCCGGCCCGCCGCGCTCTTTGGCCAGGAGAGCCACCGCGGCGGTCATGTCGCCGCCAACACTGTCGCCGGCGATCGCGATGCGATTGGCATCGGCACCGAATTCGGCGGGATGCTTCGCGACATAGTCGAGGGTCGCATAGACCTGTTCGATCGCGATCGGATAACGGGCTTCGGGGCTCCGATCGTAGTCCACGAAAACAGAGACGACGTTCGCGCCGACGGTCAGTTCACGGACGAGGCGGTCATGAGTTTCCTTGTCCCCGAGCACCCAGCCACCGCCATGGGTGTAGATCACAACCGGCAAGGTGCCTTTGGCACCGATCGGCCTGTAGATGCGGACATTGGTGCGGCCGGTTGGGCCCACGGCGAGAACACGATCCTCGGCGGAGGCTGGAGCAAGCTTCACGGCAACGGATTTCTGGGCGCCGGCGAGCACCGCGCGGGCATCGGCCACCGGCAGGGTGTAGATCGGCTTTGCGCCTGCCAAACCATCGATGAAGCTCTGGGTCTTCGGCTCCAGAATTTGGGCCGTGGCGGGTGCCGCAGCTAGCGCTGCTGCGGACAGCAAGAGTGACGAGATCACGGTACGTCCTGAAATTTTTGACATTGGAACCTCCTATATAAATCGGCAGCGATTGTATCGTGCACGATTTATCTGGTGGCCACCGGCGGGGATTTCAACGCTTGCGATTAAGTCGTGCACGATTATATTCCTGCAGAAAGGATTCTGTCCGTGCCCGAGCCCGTCCCTCCCGTTGAAGACGAAGCCGCAAACCTCGACGAGCTCCTTTGCTTCGCCGTGTACTCGACCGGGCTTGCCTTCAATCGAGCGTACAAACCGCTGCTCGAGCGATACGGGCTGACCTACTCACAATATCTCGTCCTGACGGCGCTTCACGGCCATGAAGGGCTGACGGTCAGTGAGATCGGTGAACGCCTCTTTCTCGAGAGCAACACACTCACGCCACTGATCAAGCGAATGGAAGCCGCCGGCCTGGTCTCGCGGCGCCGCGAGCAAAGCGACGAGCGAGTTGTCCGGGTGTCCCTTACTGATCTCGGGCGGTCGGTCATTGGCTCAGCCGCCAAGTGTTTGCCGAAAGAGATCGCCGCAGCGACCGGCCTGTCCGCGCCGGAGCTCGCTGCTCTCCAGAGATCGATCAGGCGCGTGCGCGAGCACCTGTTGGAAAACTTGGGCTCATCCAACGATCGAAGCTGACAGGCTTGCCGATACCCGGGCTTTTTATGAGCGGGCCGGACGTGCAGAGCTCAGCTGGAAATCGCTCTAGCACGATCTCGACGGCTTTCCGAGGGCGTCGACGGCATGTCGGTACACTAGGTACGTTATTGCCTGCCGTCGGCAAGGGTGAGAACGATATCGGACAGGTGGGCCTGTAGCGCCCCCTCATCCGCCGTCATGTCGAGGCTGCGCAGGTGCAGGCGATCCAGACTATTTTGCACACCGTAGCGCCTCTCCAGGGCATCGTCACCCAGCCCATGGTGATGGGGATAGAGAAGCACAAGCTCCGGGCAGCCGTAGAGCTGCCCATAGGCCATCATCTGATAGACGTCGCTTTGGCTGACCCCTTGTTTGGCATCCTCTAGCGCGGGAGCCAGACGCTTCCACTTGGTATCAAAGATCGCGGTGGGGACCTTGGTTCGCTCATTCCGGACTATGATATCGGGCTTTGTCTGGAAGCGCTTGCGACTGTGCTCACCCTCCTCAATCAGACAGAATAGCCTACCGCCTTGGGCCTCAACCGTCAGGCCGGACGAGCGCAGCCCCCTCTTCAGGAGAGCCGCGATATAGGCCTCGAAGAGCTCGTTCATCGGAAAAAGCAGCGTGATGCCGTGCGGCGCGGACGAATCGTGGTGTGTGGCCTGCCAGTCGCGCTTCAGGAAGAGGCGAGCCAGATCGAACAGTGCTTGCCAACGCCGGTTCGAGCGATCGATCCTGACCGCTTGCCAGGGCAGCGATGCGATGTTGACGTCGCTGATATCGCTTAGCACGAAACGTAGTTCGTCGAGCTTTCGGGCAGTATCGGCTGCGCGAGCGTGTCGGCGCAGCGCGAGAACGCAGGCCTTCATCACCTGCAACAGCGGTATGTCGGTCGACAGCGTGTCATATCGGCAGGCAAGCCGATCAGGCCTGACGGCGTGGATCGTGAATTGCCTCCGAACATCGAGCCGCCCGCGCAGCGCAGCCAGATCTTCTTCATGTTCGCGATATGCCCTCGGAAGGCCGCGCCGGGCTTCCGAGAGCAGCCTGTCCGCAAAGAGCCGGATCAGGATATCGAGCAATCCTTCGGCCTGGCGCGCCATCGCCGCTGCCGCCCCGTCGCCGATATCCAGCCCCAAGGCGACGTCGAGCATCCGCACCAGGCGAGACCGCACCGAGCGACGACCCTCCGCGGACGCTGGGTCCATCTGGTCGATCTTGGGAAGGATCTCGAGGCTGCACCCTGGTGCTGCGATCACGCCGACCATCTGACCAGCCGTCAGGTGCCGGAAGTGATCGCGAAGAATGGTCGTGCCCTCCTCCCCACCGAGGGGATGGGAGCGGGCAGCAGCGATGAGGGCATTGGCTTGCGGCCGCGAGAAGCCCCCCTCTCCCGGCGCGCCCGCGACAGGCACCCTTCCCCATTCGCTGACCGCGACATGGCTCATTCCGTAGGGGAGCCCGCCCGCCCGCGTCCGACCAGTCGCTCAAACGCGTCCTCGGGAAATTCGTCGCGCACGAACCAGCTGTCGCGATCGTCTCCTTCGAGGCCTGGCGGCGGCGCGATCTTTCGCGAGGCGATGAACCCGTCGCCGAGGACCGCCTGGATGCGGCTCCAGTCCTCGAAGAAGAATTCCTGCAGCAGCGGAATGACCTTGTCGCGCATCACGCCATCGATCGCCGCCCGGCTCGCGCACCCCATGAAGAAAGCGTGGCCGATCCGATGCTCGCGATCGATCAGATACTCTATCCGATCGTTGATGACGCTCAGGACCTCACGCAGATCAATCCCGTCCCGGACCTGAAGAAGTTCAGCCCTGGGCGCCATTTCCTGAAATGTGAAACGCCTCCGCAATGCCGTGTCGAGCAGAGCGATTGAACGATCTGCGGTGTTCATAGTCCCGATGATATGGAGGTTGGCGGGCACGCCAAAATCGCGCTTCTTCGAATAGGGCAATGTGAGGGTCAGCGCGTTGGCCATTCCTAGCCGCTTGTCCGGTTCAATCAGAGTGATGAGCTCGCCAAAGACCTTCGAGATGTTCGCCCGGTTGATCTCGTCGATGATGAGCACGAACTGATCTGGCTCACCATTTTCCTGTTCAGGGACCACAGCCTCCTCGTCGCCGGCGATCAGACGCGCCAGCGCTGCCTGGTTCACCCGTTTCGTGGCGATTGAGTAGAGCGTACGCTGTGTGAAGTTTCCATCGACGATCGTATCTAGTGGCAAAGGCTCGTCGAGCTTGAGGAGCCATTTCACATCACGGCGGTGCGCATAGAAGCCTTCGGCCTCCGGGACGTAGCGATAGTCGCCGGTCACCTCGGCAACGGCACGGAATGCCCGGTTGCCATAGGGTACGATGACGATATCGCCGATCTTCATTTCGGACCGAAATGGCCAAATCTGCGTCCAGTTGCTTTGGGTCCGATCTTCGGCGTTCTGGCTCAGCCACTCCGACTTGATCGCTTCGAAGCTGGAGAAGCGCTCGGGACTCCAATCGATCGAGCCGCCCCAACCTAGCGCGATATACCCTTCCGCCAGGGCGGCGTCGTAGACCTCATCCTCGCTGCCAATGGCCCCTTGGCCCATTTTCCAGAAGTTTCGCCCGGAGAAGTCAAACCCAGCAGTGTTCGAAGCCGGCGCAGGGCGGGTGCGGGACTGTTCGGCAAGAGCGCAAATCTCGCGGAAGATGCCCGGGCGCGCTTCGAGGCGGAAGCCAACCGAGGTGCCCTCGTCATCGCCCGTTTCGGGCCGCAGGCCCTCTACGAAACTCTCATAGTCATAGTTCTGATGGAAGGTGACGAATGCGATCCGCTTTTCCGCCTCCAGTTCACGATACCGTTCAAGCAACGCCTCGCGCCCCTCCTCAGTCTCGTCGAAATCTGCGTCGCCATCACACAGCGCCACCGCCTCATAGGCGGTCCTGTAGGTCTTGCCCGTGCCCGGCGGTTCATAGAGGACGATGTTGCTCGGTTGCTGGCTCGGCTTCGTCACAATCTGGTTCTCCGATGCCAGCGAGTAGGTCAATTTACGCGTCGTGCTCATTTTCGGCCCCTCGGCGGTCGGAGGTGGCACGCGCGCAAGTTCCAGGAATATACGACCTTCGAGCGCCTGGCAGATGTTGGGCCACGCCATGTGCAGACCCATTTCGTTGTTCAGCGCTCCGACCGTCACGGTCACCGAGGATTGCCCGCTTGTCCGAGCCGGACTTATGTAGCGCTCCAGCACATAGCGCCGGATCTGATCAGCCTGGCTCTCGCCGCCATCATCTTCGTCCACGACGCCTACGACAGAGTAATTAGGATCACGTCCTTCTCGGAAGTACCCATATTGCCGCAGGCCCGCGATCATATTGGTGAGCTGGCCCTTGGGATCTTCCGCTTGCGGGACGACGGCACGCACGGCTGGACGGTCGGCGTTCGGGTCATTCGCGAGCCCGGTCAAACGCTCGAGTAGCGCCTCCCACCCGCCAATGTCGAAAACCTCGTCGAGGGTGGACTGGGAAAAGCCTAATCCGTGCAGCCCGCGCTCCGCCCGCTTGCTGCGGCGTACCCGAGTGTTGATGGCCTTCTTCTCAAGTGGCTTTCCCCGCCAGAGCCGGTTCCCCAGCCAATCCCTGAATTCCTTTTCCTGCATTGATCCCCCAGGACGACAGCACGCTCATGAGGGTGATATCGCCTCCCCGCTTCTCACTCGAACGAATTCACCCTTCCGGATCGATAGGTCTGCAATTCTCTGCTGGAGACGCCTATCTCTCCCGCACGATCCGCGGCGCATCCTTGAGCTCCGCCAGATCGAGTTCCAGTTCGATATCATATGCGGGGATCCACACACCGAGCGTGAAACCGCCCCAAACGGTCACCGACATTTTGGCGCGTCCGCCCTTGAAGCGCTTCTTCAGCATTTGCGGCTTGAAGCTGTCGTGACGATGGAACTGCACCTCTTCGCCGTCTTTCGCGGGGCCGTCGACCACAAAGGCGACCTTCACCCAGTTCTTCGAGCTGGTGTCGTCGAAAGTCGCTGAGACGGTGAAGCCTCGACGGGTGGCTTTTCCGCCGAACCGGCCTTTCTGAAGATCGTTCTTGTACTTGATCCGCCTGAACAGTGCGGGAGCATCATCGTTCAGGCTATTTTCCTGGCTCAGGGCCGAGGCCTGGTCGATCAGCGCGGGTGCCGCCTGATCCAGCGCTTCGCTGGTCCGGACGAGCCGCTTCTGTAGCAGGCGAGAAGGCAGGCCAAGCGCGACGGCAAGGTCGGCAATAGTCTCGGTCGTAACCGACTTCGCGTCAGGAACCACCAGCTGCATTGCCCGGAGCGCAGTGGCTTTGAGGTCGGGACTGAGGGCCTCGAGACCCTTCGAAAAAGTTCTCGACAGCGTGTCAGGCTCTACGAACGCTGCGACTTTCTCAGCGACTTGAGCGACCAGGGCAGGCAGATCCTCCGCTGTGACCTTCGCCGGCACGAACTTGGCCTTTGCCGCCGAGAGCTCCCAACACAGCCACGGGAGGCTACCGCCCGCCGACCGGGAGGTTGCCGCCATGACCGACGTGCCCCGTACCGCATCGGGCCTCGCGATGCTCTCCTCGATCGCCCAGCGCCATGAGCAGTCCATCATCGGAGGGGCTTCGATACGCGAAGGCAGCTTGCTCCACTCATCGGATCCAAAGCTCTGCGGACTGATGTGTTCGAGCCGCCAAGAGGCTGCTAGCGCGTCTGTTGGGAGGCCGGCCTGCCCGGGATCGGAAACCCAGTTCTTGAGACGCGCGATCCACGTCTGGTCGGGATATGGGGGAAAGCTCCAGGCGCCATTGTTCTCGATCGACCGCATGGTGCCGGCTCGGTCGAAGGCTGAAACAGCAACGAGTGCTCCATAGAGCCTCAGCAGCGGATCCGTCTTCGGATCGTCAAGCACCTCGACGACGTCGCCCGAGAGAGAGTTTGTGCCGTTGGCGAGGTCGAAGGACATCAGACTGGCTAGGCGCAGCCGTTCCCTCACCCGATAGTCCTTCTCGTCCCCACGCACCGTGACCATCGCGGTCCTGGACGGATCGATGCCCACGCCTTCCTCGGTGTGGAATTCATCGCCATCCGCGAAAACCAGATTTGTGCGCGACAGCGTCAGGAAGACCAGCGTCTGTCGTCCGGCAAGCGCCGGCACGCTCTGACAAAGCTGCTCGCCAGTGATCGCCTTGAACCCGATGTGATAACGCCCCGGCCGCACGCGATAACAGTGAGCTCGCTCGCCAGGACCGAGGGCGAGATTGGGCGTGTCGTCGCGATTGGCGCGCATGGCGACGTCCTCGCGATCATATAGCCGGAGTTCGAGATTGGGGACATGCTCCGAGGCGCTAGCGTCGCTCGAGACCACCAAAACGATCGATGACGCATAGGCGCGTTCCGAGGGGCGTATCGAACCGTTGACCGCGTCGATGAGCGAGAGACGATCGGCCGCGCTTGGATCGAGCACCCCGGGCCCCTCGATGGCACTGGGATCGAACTTGACCTCAAACCTTGGCTGCTTCCCGTCGAGGCGGACCATCGTCTGGGATTGTCGGCCCGCCGAGCTCCATTCGACCATGTAGAGGCCGGGGCGCACCACGGCTTCCAGCGAAGCCGTGCCTTGGGCGACTTCCTGAAGCGCCCCGTCCAGGAGCCGGATTGCAATCCCCGGTCGCGCTGTCAGCGACAGGGTGACAGAAGAGAAAGCGCCCGCGTCATCCGACATGAACGGGCTCCTGACTTGGGTGCCTGAACATGGTGGTTCGGCCGCTGCCGTCATCGACCTCGATGAGATAGAGGCCAGGGTCCAGGGACGGCAGGTCCAAGGTTGCGCCGGCGACCACGAAGGGCCCTTTCCCCGGCACCGGTTTGTTGTCACCCCCGTTGAGAATGAGCTGCGTCCCGGCCGGTAGCGCTGAAACATCGATCGTCCGACCGGGCGGCGGCTCCGCGACGATTGCCAATCCCCCGGTGACGATCAGCGGCCCGTTGGGGTCCGGCGCGAACAGCATGTTCGGCGTCTGGCCAGTGGCAGTGAAGTCTTTGATGTTGTCGAGCACATATTGCCGGAGAGGCGCTGCATGCAGCTCTGCTGCGACACCGAGCCGGTGCGTGCGAAGACCCCGCATAAGGGCGCTTGAGAACGCTCCGCGAATGGGAGCATCCGTGGTCTCATAGGCCGGCATGTTGTCCTGCGCGGCGAATGCGAGGCTGAATGGTTCCGTTGGCAGACCGGCATAATCGGACACCTGCTGAGCCTGCAGCGTCAGCCGGGCGGTCGATGATCGACAGCAATCGGTGAATATGATCGCCTCGTCGAAGCGGCCGTTCAGGAGCGCCCGACGGAAACTGTCGCAAGGGACGAGGCCGGCCGCCAGGTTGGAGTTGAGAGGACGGAAATCGCCTGCGAGGTAGCAGGTCTCATCCGTGCGATCGTCGGTCTTGGCTCGTATGCCGTGGCCGGCCAGGAACACGTAAACGCGGCGCGTCTCGGTATCGCCGTCTTCTTTTGCCCGGCCGCGCTCGGTCCGGCCCACACCTTCAATCGTGGTGGTAATCTCGAATGCCTTTGGAGGCCGGGTTCGAACGGGAACCGCGGTCCCGACATCGTCGATCTCCCAGGGCGGTTGAGCGCCAGCCAGATAGTCAGCCAGCCGTTCGCCAGGCGCATCCGCCCAGGGATAGGTCCAGAAATAGAGGCGATCAGGTCTGACGTTTCCGCCTTGAGGGTCGAGCGCCCAGTCCGCGAAGTCGCAGGCGTCGGCTACGGCGCCGTGAAGCGGGTTCTGTTTGGCCCTGTCCGGGTAGACATTGATCCCGACGACGATCGCCCAGGTCTGCATCGCGCGTGCCCTAGAAGAGGGCCCGCGCTGTCGCCAGCGTCAGCGGTTCGTTGTCGAAATCGCCATGTGTGTCGGCGACTGATACGCCTGGGGTCGGCGAGGAGATGATGCCATGATCAGGCGCCTGGAAGAACGCCGCGATCGCCTTCGCGGCGGTCTGCTCGTCCGTGTTCAGCCCCGAAACACTCGCGAAGCGCTGCATGCCGAGGATGGGCGCGTCGGGATAGGCCTTTGCATTGAGCTCCTCAAACATGCCCGAGACGACATAGAGCAACGAACTTGGGTAGATATAGGCCTTGTCGTGGCCGAGCAGCGCATCGCGTCGCTCCAGCTCGTCGGTCATCGTGATCATGCGACAACGCTCGATCAGATCGCCAGCCTTGCCGATCATTTCGGCGAAGAGGTCTTCGCGCACCGCAGGTGCCAGAAGGAAAAGTTTGACCGGCTTGGTCAGCCCTGCGGCCTTCGCCGCGAGCAGGAAGCGTGAGGCCCAGATGGATCCGGCGCTATGACCTGTGACCACGAAATCTTGGGGGGCATTGGCCTTGACGATGTCGACGAGTGCGCTTCCAAGCTTGCCGGGGCCGAAGTGGTCGCCGGCGTCCTTGACCATCATGCCCCAGACCGTTGCGCCAAGAAGGTCGCCGTAAAATTCCCGGCAGACTTCCTCGACGATCGTTGCGTGGAGGCCATGATCGCGGCCGCTCCGAAAGCGCTTAAAGGACCGGATGGCAATCTGCCCGCCATGCTTCACGAGGAAGGCTGCGGCCGAAACAATTCCCCGGGCTCCACCTGCCACGGCGACTGGAGCCTGGAGCTGGCCCGTGACCGCATTGTCGAGCCGATCCAGCATCTTTTGGCCGTCAGATTGGTTCGCGCCCAGTGAGGGCGCACGGGCGCCGCTCGGAACATTGATCGCCTCGTCGATATCCGCCGATACCTGTTGAAACGAGAGGTCAGTCGCAAGCTCGTCCTCGAACTCGATCGCCAACTCGCCATTGGTTTGCTCGGTCATGATCGCGGCGCGCGAACCTGGCGCCTGGGTCGGAGCCATTTCCTCGTCGATATGATCGAAAGGCCGTGGCCCGGCCTTCCCCAATAGCCGCCGCTGGATCTCGTCCTCATCGATCGCAAGGGACCCAGGACCGCGCGCTGCGAGATCCGGCACGCCGAGCTTGCGAGCGACGAATCCGATCAGCTTGCGAAGGACGGTCTGGTAAAGCCGATCATTGTGGACGAGATCCATCCAGTTGGTCTTGACCGTCTCGAATGCGCCAGTGCGCCAGATGACATAGACCTCGGTCCATTCGGGAGTGGCACCGCCCAGCTGCCAGCTGTTCGGACCAACACCAGAAAGACGGTCGGCGCCCGCTATGCCTGATGCCTCATCGACCAGGCCCCCGTGGAGGTGCAGGAGCAACCGCGCTCCGGGCTTTTGAAGTTCAGCCGCGATGTCCAGCAGCATCTGCTCCTGACCCGCATCAGCTACACCGTCACGCGTCAGAATTTTGTAGGTCGCCATGACACCGCCCCCTCTACCGCAGCGTGCTCGTGCGAGTCGCTGTAGCTACCCCTGCATCATGCTATCTTGAAAGACACGCCAACGTAATTGCTCAGATTACTCTGGATCCTCAAATTGATCGACAATGGCGAGAACAACTTAACTTACCAAGCAAAGCGTCAGGCGGCCGAAGGACCGCGGTCGTTGCCACGGATCCGCCGGACAATGCCGTTGTAAGCAGCGTGCATCCCTTGGCTCCGCCCAATCTCGTGATCCGAGCCAGCCGCTTCCCAAAAGGCTGTCAGCCAGTCATCCGGGCAGCGACCCCGCAGCACCCATAGTGCAAGGGCCACGCCTCGGGTCTGCATGTTACCCTTCATGGCCGAAGCCTCCCGCAAGACATTAAGGGCGCGTTCGATCGTCCCGGAAATCCGCGCGTTCGCGTCAGTGGAAGTCATGGCTGCGGATACGCACGATCTCTTCCTGCTCCTGCACGGTGCCAAAGGGTGGAGAGGACAGCGTGCGGCCGCGTGGGAAATACGGATCGCGCGGGTCCGGTCCGCCGCCGTGGGACGCGCCATCCCCCCGCCCCGGCGTGACCGTGAAGTCCGTGCGCCCGATCGAGCGCAGCATCGGGTCGTGATCAACGATGCGATCGCAGATGATGTGGATGACCTCGCCTTCCTTCTGAAGCCGGCCGCGCATGGCGATCATCGACGCCGACATGATCTGGCGGCGATAGACCTCGAATTTGTTCGGCCAGAGGATGCCCTGCGCGACGCCGGTCTCATCTTCGATCGTGACGAACAGCACGCCCTTTGCCGAGCCCGGCCGCTGCCGGACGAGGATCACGCCGGCGACCTCAACGTTTCGGCCGTCCCTGATCGAGGGAAGATCGACGCAACGCACTATCCGCATCGCGTCGAGCTGGTTGCGCAGGAAGGCGACGGGATGCCCGCGCAATGATAGCTGGAGCGAACGATAATCCTCGACGACCTCGCGTCCTGCCGTGAGTGGTGCCAGCGCGACCGACGGCTCCAATCCCTCGGGCGAGAAAGCCTGCTCGCGCGCGTCTGCTGCGGCGAACAGCGGCAGCGGTGCTTCGCCGAGCCCCTTGACCTTCCACAGCCCCTGACGCCGATCCTCGGCGAGGCAATGGAAGGCATCAGCCTCGGCAAGGCGTTCGATCGCGGCGCGAGGCGCACCGGCGCGCCGCCAGACCTCCTCCACGCTCGTATAGTCGCTGTCACCCCGCGCCACGGCGATCTGCGCGCCGTGGATGTTGGCGAGGCCGCGCACCTGACGGAAACCGAGTCTGACGGCCATGGTTCGGCCGTTGCTCCGTTCGAGCGTGCAATCCCACTGACTATGATTGATCGAGACCGGGCGGACCTCGACGCCGTGGTTGCGCGCATCCTGGACAATCTGCGCCGGCGCATAAAAGCCCATCGGCTGCGCGTTCAGCAGCGCCGCGCAGAAGACATCCGGATGATGGTACTTCATCCAGCATGACGCGTAGGCGATCTTGGCAAAGCTGGCAGCGTGGCTTTCCGGAAATCCGTAACTACCAAAGCCCTCAATCTGCTTGAACGTGCGCTCGGCGAAGTCCCTCGGGTAGCCGCGCGCAACCATGCCGTTGACGAGCTTGTCGTAGAAATGGCTCACGCCCCCTGTCAGTTTGAAAGTGGCCATCGCCCTGCGGAGTTGATCGGCCTCCACGGCCGTGAAGCCTGCACCCACGATCGCGACCTTCATCGCCTGTTCCTGGAAGAGCGGGACACCGAGCGTCTTCTCCAGAACGGCGCGCAGCTCCGGCCTCGGATATTCGGGCTTCTCCTTGCCCTCTCGCCGCCGGAGATATGGGTGGACCATATCGCCCTGAATCGGGCCGGGGCGGACGATCGCGACCTCGATGACGAGATCGTAAAATTCCTTCGGCTTCATGCGCGGTAGCATCGACATCTGCGCGCGGCTCTCGATCTGGAAAACCCCCAAGGTGTCGGCGCGTTGGATCATGCGATAGACGTCGGGATCATCGTCTTGCAGGTCGGCCATCGTAACCCTGATGCCCTTGTCCTGTTCCAGCAGGTTGAAGGCGCGGTTCATGCAGCCGAGCATTCCGAGACCCAAGACATCGACCTTCATGAATTTGAGTGCGTCGATGTCATCTTTATCCCACTCGATGATCTGGCGATCGACCATGCGCGCGGGCTCGATCGGTACGAGATCGTCGAGCCGATCCTGGGTCAGCACGAAGCCGCCCGGATGCTGCGAGAGATGTCGCGGCGTCCCGATTAGCTGGCGCGCGAGACGCAATGTGAGCTTGAGCCGGTGATCCTGGGCGTTGAGATTGAGGCTTTCCACTGCCTCGTCGCTGATCCCGTCCATGCTCCAGCCCCAGACGAGCCCGGTCAGCATCTTGGTGAGATCGCGCGGTAGGCCGAGTGCCTTGCCGACTTCGGCGACCGCGCCGCGCGTGCGATAGCGAGTGACGACGGCGGTCAGCGCCGAACGATCACGTCCATAGGTCTCGTAGATCCACTGAATGATCTCCTCGCGCCTCTCATGTTCAAAATCGACGTCGATGTCGGGTGGCTCTTTGCGTTCGCCGCTGACGAAGCGTTCGAACAGCAGCTCATGTTGGATCGGGTCGATCGAGGTGATGCCAAGGAAATAGCAGACGCAGCTGTTCGCGGCCGAGCCGCGCCCTTGGCATAGGATGCCGCGACGCCGGCTCTCAGCGACGATCGAATTCACCGTCAGGAAATAGGGTGCGTAGCCAAGCTGCTCGACAAGCCTCAGCTCGTGATCGATCTGCTCGCGGTAACGCGCCGGTAGGCCGTCTGGGAACAACCGCACCGCCGCTTGCTCGGTAAGCTCGGCAAGGGCTTCCTGCGCAGTCCGGCCCTGCATGACCTGCTCGTAGGGATACTGATACTGGATCTCGCCGAGGTCGAAGGTGCAGGCCACCGCGATGTCCGCGCTCGCCTGGATGGCGTCTGGAAACCCTGCGAACCGTCGCTCCATCTCGGCCGGCGACTTCAGATGACGGTCCATGAACCGCTCGCGCCGAAGGCCAAGCGCATCGACCGTCGTCCTCTCGCGGATCGCGCTGACCACGTCCTGCAGAGGCCGTGCTTCCGGACTGTGATACAGCACGTCGCCCGTCGCCACCGCCCGCACGCGATGCTCGAGAGCGAGCGCGGCGAGTTGGTGCAGCCGCAGGGCGTCGTCGGGTCGACGCCGCAGCGAGAGAGCGCAATATGCACGCTCGCCGAATGTGCTGGCGATATCGCCCAACTGTGCGGCGGTCAGCGGGTCGGCCAAGTCTGGCAGCAGGATCGCTACCACCTTTTCGCTATGTGCGGAGATGTCGGCCCAGTCGAGGATGCACCGGCCCTTGCCGCCACGCGCCTTGCCGATCGAGAGCAACCGCGTGAGCCGGCTCCAGGCGGCGCGCGTCGTCGGATAGAGGAGCAGCGCATGGCCTTCGCTGGTAAGCACGCGCGCGCCGGGGATCATCCGCACGCCAGTCGCCTTCTGACCGTCCCAACCGCGCACGACACCGGCGACACTACCCCAGTCAGCGAGGCCGAGCGCTTCATGCCCCAAGATCTTCGCAGCTGAGAACAATTCCTCTGGCGAACTCGCGCCGCGTAGGAAGGAGAAGTGGCTTACGACCTGAAGCTCGACATAGGTTGTCATCAGCCGAACATCCCGTGGATATACCAGCTCAGGTCCCCGGTCTCGGGCTCGACGCCATCACCGCGGCGGAACAGCCAGAAGCGCTCGCCGCCCTCTACTTCCACCCGAAAATAATCGCGAACCGCCCACAGCTCGATGTCGGTGCGCCACCATTCGCCGTGAATGCGCTCGGGTCCGTCCCCGGCCACGACGCGATAAGGCTTGCCGCGCCAGGTGAACCGGCGCGGCGGACGGTCGGGGAGCAGCGCTACGACATGGACCAGATGCTCGGGCCTGGGGAGCACCCGGACCGGCCGTTTCCAGCGTGGCCAGAGACCCGGCTCTGCAAGCGCCTCGACCCGGTGCACCGCCCTTTCGGGCACGTCGCTTTCTCGCGGAGCCATCCGGAAGACCGCGCCCTCTCCAGCGCGTCCAGCAAGCTGGTCAATCGCGGGTGCGAGATCACCGGCCCCGTCATCGCCGGCGACCAGAGTTCCAACGGCAGTGGCGCCGAGCGGCTCGCTGTGCGAGGCGATGAGCCGCATCGCCTCGATGCCGAGACCCGGCTCGATCCGTTCGAGCTTCAGCCCGAACATGCGCTTCAGATGTCGCGCGTCGCGCGTCGCGCGTGAGGCCCCGATCGCGATCCGTTGCGCCTCGCCGTCGACGCGATCGGCAGTCAGGATCGCGCTGCGTACGCCGAGCCCCCGTTCGAGAAGCGTCCCGATCAGGTCGTCAACCAGATCCCCGATGACCTGCGTGATACTTTCCAGCGTGCCGATCGGCTCCAGCAACCGCCGGGAAGCCTCGGGCGCCTCGAATGGCACGACGGGGATGATCGGCTCAGCGACGTGCCCAAGCGCCTGATCGAGCCGGGTAACCGTGCTCAATCCGAGCCGCCGCGCGAGCGGACCTCTCGGGAGGCAGATGAGATCGGCGACCCGGTCGAGCCCGAACCGGGCGGCCGACGTTAGCGCGGAAGCCTCCAGCCGGAGCGCAGATACCGGCAGCTCGGCCAGCGCATCGGCCTCGCGTCCTCGATCGAGACACAACACCGACACCCCGCCAAAGCGAGCAAGCGCGTGGGCGGACCCTGGCGTGCCGGTGACCGCGATACGGGCCGTGTACCCGAGGCGCGCAAGGAAGCGGATGACGCGACGGCAGAACCGCTGCTCGCCGCCGAACAGGTGGGTGGTGCCGGTCAAGTCGAACCACAGGCCATCGACGCCCGATACGTTCGCGGTCGGTGTCCAATGGCCGACTGCATGAAGGACAAGGCGATCGAGCCAAGCGCGATCGGCGACGGGTTCCGCGTCTCGCACGTCGAGATCGGCAACCAGGGCGCGCGCGTGCGCCAATGCCATGCCGGGCCGAAGCCCGAGCGACATCGCCACCGGACAGGCCGCGGTGAGGACGTCGCGCTGGCCGACCCGTTCGACCAGGATCATCGGCCGATCCCATCCTGGCCACGCGATCGGTGGCGACGCAACGCCGCGCGAGCCCTCATCAGGCGGCATCGCCTTAAACGGATGCTCTACCGGCTCCGAGCGCCTGCCCAACATCCGCATCGGCGGGCGTTGATGGGCGGGCAGCTTCGACACTTGACCGATGACCTGCGCCTTCGTCAGGCCACCGTCTTGTGCCCAGCGCGCGCCAGGCCGCCAGCCACCGCCGCGCGGCACCGAGCAAGCGCCCGGATCATCATCGACCGGCGTGGGAAGAGGCGCCAACGAGGCGCGGGGTTCAAGCGACCTGGCTGGCCGCTCCGACCGCCGCAGTCGCTCGATCGCGAGGTGCGGCAGGAAGAGCGAGGCGACCCGTGTCATCGCAAGCCTCCAGCAGGACAGAGAATGGATTGCCGTTCCGCTGGCGGACCAGCTCAACGGACCAGCAGGCCCGCCCAACGCCAGGCGCCGGCAGCGGGACGGAGGGCGCGCAGCCGATGCGCCAGCGGGTGCAAGCGGCCGTCGGGCGATCGAGCGGATCGCGACCTGACTTCGCCCACCGCCGGAGCAGCAGCATCGGTGTCCTGCCATCGGTTGCGGCAAGTTGGAGTCGCCGCGTCGCGGTCTGGTCAGCGACCTTCACCTCGGCGATCACCGCAGCGAAACGGCCATCTCGCAGGGCATCTTCGGCCAGCGCAAGCGCCATCGTCTCGTCCTTGCCCTGAAGGTACAGAAGCTTGACCGCCGGTAGCCCGGCCTGCTCCAGGCCAGGCGCGTAGAGATCGAACCGGGTCAGCGCCCACGCGACGTTGGCCCCGGGGGCGGCGGCAAAGCGAGCGGCAAGGCCAGCAACGAACAAAGTTGCCGCCGCGTCGTCGCCGAGCGTCGTCGATGCAGCCGCAACCTCATGCAGACCGGCACCGTCCATACCTCCGGCGCCGAGCCGGCGATCGACGTCATCGATGCCGAATGGCAGGGCCGGCGCGCCAGTCTCGACCGTGACCGCCACCGCTGCGCGAAGCGTATCGAGCATGCGCGCACGGATGGTATCGGTCGGGACAGGTTCGCTTTGCATTGGATGGGAATCGACTCATATGTTCTCTTTATGTTCCAATGAGTCACCCGTCGCCGTCAAGCGATTCAGATCAATGCGTCGTCAAAGCGGTAGAGTGGCCTGCTCCGGCGCAGCGGGTGGCGGCGGATAGATGCGGGTCGCCTGCAAGCTCCCTTTGGGCAGATGGCCCAGGACTTCAGCGGCGGGGACGCTCGGGTCGAGCCAATCGGACCAGCGATCTTTTGCCAGTGGTATGATCTGCCGGTGATGGTAAGGCGCGACATCATCGCCGGCGTCCATCGTCAGCATCGTGAACGCCTCACCTACTTCGGGATGCGATCGCCAGATTCCGGCGATGCAAAACCATCTTTGCCCGGCCATCGTGAAGAGGTGCTTGTCGAGCCGCTTCTGCTTTGGATTCTCGGGATCGGTGAACTCGTAAAAGCCGTCCGCCAGGATCAGGCAACGGTGCGAAGTGAAGTCGCGGCCTTCTGAACGATAATTATAGACAGGCTTCTGGTTGTTGCCCGGCCAGCTCCATCGCCGATTGACCAGTTCGCCTGCCCCCCGCCTCGCTTCGATGCCCTTCACGATCGGAGCGACGTCGGTCATCTTGATGTCGGCACGCGGCTCGACATTCGGAATGCCCTCGGGCACCTCGACGTTGATCTCGAGGTCGTCGAAGTCCTCCATGATCGTAAGCGTCCGGCCTGAGCCGTTTGGGAGGTGTCGGTGAGTGCCGACGATGTCGGCGCCGCGATTGCGGGTGCTGGCGAATTGCAGTACGCCCGGCTGGTAGGCAGGGGCAGGCGATGAATTTGGTAGGGAAGCGTGTCAGCAGAGTTAAGGCGACCGTTGCCGGGGCTGTCGCCGGGATGTCGGTAGCAATTTTAACAGTGATCGTCAGTCTGACTGCTGTTGCAGGTTCGACACCTTCCTTCGCAAAGCATGGTTTGACGGGGCTATCCTTCGTTATCCTCGTTTTTCCTGGTAGCCTGCTGATAGGGACACTCTTCGCATTTCCAACATCCGCTGCGATGGTGTTTTCTGTGACATCACTTGCCCGGAAACTGCCTTGGTTTGACAAGGTGTGGGCGTGGATAGCAGCCGGGACATTGTTTGCTTCTCCCACAGCGTACCTGTTTTCGAATCTTCAGAATACGAGAGAGCAATTCGCGCTTTTTTCTATTTGGTCGTTCGGGTTGGCTGTGGGGGCAATTGCCGGATTGTTCGCGTGGATTTTTCGGCATCGGGTCGCCCCTTAATCATGCTATTGCATTCCAGTTCCACGGTAGCAATTCGTCGATCCGGTTGATGGGATGGCTGTTGCCGATCCGGTCGAGTACATTAGTCAGCCACGCCTGCGGGTTCACATCGTTGAGCCTGGCCGTCTCCAACAGGGAGTAGATGGCCGCTGCCCGCTCCCCACCGCAGTCGGCACCAGCGAAAAGCCAGTTCTTCCGGCCCACGGCTATGCCGCGCAGGGCGTTCTCCGCGAGGTTGTTGTCAATCTCAAGCCGCCCGTCCTTGGTATAGGCGAGCAACTGGGGCTTGAGCTTCACGGCATAGCGCAGCGCCTCGGCTAGAGGTGATCGTGCGGAAGCCTGCGCCAGCACGCCATCGGCCCATGCGAAGAAATCTAGCGCCCGCAGGTGGGACAGCTTGCGCGCCTTACGCCGGTCATCGACAGGATCGCAGGCGATACCGCGCTCGACGTCGTAAAGCTCGCGGATGAGCTTCAGCCCTTCGGCGGCAACGGAATGCGGATCGGCCTTGTAGACATCATGCAGCTTGCGCCGCGCATGTGCCCAGCAGGCGACAGGCGTTATCAGTCCCGGCTGGCGGTCGTTCGCATACAGCCGTTCAAACCCGGCATAGGCGTCAGCTTGCAGAAATCCCGCGAATGTTCTGAGATGTTCGCGCGGACGTTCGCCCTTGCGATCCGGGCTGTAGCGGAATAGCGCCGCTGGTCTGTCGCTCGGTCGCCATCGTCGGTTGTCGCGCAGATAGACCCATAATCGGCCTGTTGCGGTCTTGCCGGTGCCCGGCGCCAGAACGGGCACCGGCGTATCATCGGCATGGAGCTTCGGGCTGGCCATGACATGATCGGCGATGCGGCCGACCAGCGGCTGTAACAGCCAACTGACCTGTCCCATCCAGTCGGCCAGGGTGGAACGGCTGAGATCGACGCCTTCGCGAGCATAGATGCGCGACTGCCGATAGAGCGGAAGGTGGTCGGCAAACTTCGATACGACCACATGCGCCAGCAGGTTGGGACCGGCCCGCCCACGCGGTATCGGCAGGGATGGAGCCGGGGCCTGGCTGATCGCATCGCAGCGGCCGCAGGTCAGCTTGGGCCTAACATGGCGCACGACACGGAAACGGCCCGGCACATACTCCAGCACCTCGGTCACGTCCTCGCCCAGCTTGCCCATTGTGCCGCCACAGGCGGAACAACCATCGGCATCAGGGGCGGCATGCAGAGTATCCTCGCGCGGCAGATGATCGGGCAGCGGCAAGCGCTTGGGCTTACGAGCTGTCGAGGGGCGGTCCTCTGTCGGTGCTGGTTCGCCAAGGGCACATGCGGCATGGGCATGCTCGGCTTCGAGATCTTCCAGCGTCAGTTCCAGCTGATCCGCCATCTCGGTGATCCGCTCGGATGACTGACCGAACTTCATCCGTCGCAGCCGGGACAGCTGAACCTTGAGCTTCTCGATCTGGAGCGTGGACAGCTTGACGGCGTTGCGGGTCGCCTCATGAGCCGTTCGCTCAGCTTCCAGCGCCTGTTCCGAGGCGGCGATACGCGCCTGCATATCGGCGAAAAGCGCGCGCAATGCATCGGGATCGGCAGGAAGGTTTAACTCGTCGGCGGACACGGTTCCCCATAGCAAAATGGCCCATGCAGACCAAGGAAAATGCCCGGTTTTACGTCACTTTATGCCTACATCTGCACCGGGATACGGGGCGCTTCCGGCACGATGGTGCGCCGCCAGTCCATGGCCTCGATCAGCAGCGCCAACTGCGCCGGGGTCAGCACCACGCCGCCCTCGACAAGCGGCGGCCACACGAAACGGTGACGCTCAAGCCGCTTGGCGAACAGGCAGATGCCCGAGCCGTCCCAGTGGAGAGCCTTGAGATAGGTGCCGCTCTTGCTGCGGAACAGGAAGACGTGACCGCAGTAAGGCTCGACCGCGAACAACGGGCGCACCAACGCCGCAAGACCATCGAAACCCAGACGCATGCTGACCGGCTTGCTCGCAAGATAGACCTTCGTACCCGGTGCCAGTGAGATCATGAAATATCCCGCAATGCCCGCAGCACACGGGCCAGCGCCTTCTCGTTCACATAGCTGTCCACCGACAGGCGGACGCCGCTGGGCAGGTCGATGCCGATCTCGCCGGGACGTGCGCCGGGATGTGGGCGGGTCAGCTCTTCCATCACCGGCATCGTGGGAACGGGCTGGGGCTGCAACGGCGGTGGCGCTGGCGCGACGGTGACAAGATCGCCCTCCGGCACGGACCCATATGAGATGAAGGCCAGCGGTTCGCTCGCTATCTTCTCCGCCTGCCGCCTTGCCGTCCGCCAGCTATAGATCAGGCTCTCGGCTATATCGTGCCGCTTCGCCACCTCGCGCACGGTGACATCGGGCGCATCTGCTTCCCGCATGATCGCATGCCGTTCGGCGGGTGAATATTTACGGCGGCGCTCCGTGCGCGTGATGACCTCGATCCGGCCCATCTCCTGATCTCCTTATGGAGTCCAGAAGGAGACTCCTATCGGCCCTCCCTCGCCAACAGGACGGAACCGCGCAACACGCCGGAGGCCGGACGCTTACCCATGATCGAGGCGATATCCACCTCCAGACGATAGTCGTTGCACATCAGACTTACCCAACCTCTCGATCTTGCGATTCACTTATGTTCCCATTATGTTCCTATCCATGAGCGCGACCGCCACCCCTTTCGATTCCGATGCCCCGGACGGCACGCTCCGGCCGATCATACGCTATAAGCCCGATGAGCCCGGCAAAAAGGAGATGGTCAACGCCCGCTGGGGTTCCAATCCCCGGTTCAGTGGCGGCGTCGAATATCGTTTCGTGCGCTCGGAAGGGCAGACGTTCCCGCACCAGCGCTGCCTGATGCCGGCGTCCGAATTTCAGATGACCGTCGGCAAGGAGCGCTACCGCGTCACACTCGAGGACGGCAATTTCTTCTACCTCGCAGGGATCTGGGAGCCGGCCATGGCAGGGTGGCCTCTCGCCTTTCGGATCATCACCGTCGCCGCTAATCCCGAGGTTGCGCGCTATCAGGATCGGCACGGCGCGATCATCCATCGCCGGCAGGTCATGGCCTGGTTGGACGGCACGGTGCCCGAGTCCGATCTGCTGGTGACGCCACCGGCCCATCTCTTCCTCGTCGAGGATATGAACGCGCCGCGTCAGAAGACGCTAGCGATCTGATCCGATGCTCGAAACCCCGATCTCAACCGATCCTGCCGAGCTTGCCGCGCCCTCAGCGGCGGACCGGACCGCTGCGCTTGCCCGCTGGCGCCGCGAACATGCGCCGTCTGCGTCCGAGACCAAACTGGCGGAAGCGGCCCGCGTTTCCCGTATACTCATGACCCGCGATGGCCCGGCGTTCGACCCAGTCAGCTTCGCCGAGTTTGTGGAGTTCATCGAAGAGCTGCCGTTCTAAGCGATGTTCGACCTTTTCCATGTTCCGCTGTTGCCGGGCCTCACCTCCCAAGCCGATGTTGTGACACCTGCGGAGGAACAGGCACTGATCGCCGCAATAGACGCGACCACGCTTACACCTTTTCGATTCCAGGGCTGGACCGGCAAGCGACTGACCACCTCGTTCGGCTGGAGCTACGATTTCACGACGCAGGAGGTTGGGCGGGCCGATCCAATTCCAGGCTGGCTTATGCCACTACGTGAACGGCTTTCCGATTTCGCCGGCCTTGCGCCCGACGACCTTATCCAGGCGCTCCTCATCCGCTACGATCCTGGTGCTGGTATCGGCTGGCACCGCGACCGACCGATCTACGAGCATGTCCTGGGCCTATCGCTCGGTGCGCCGGCCGACATGCGCTTCCGGCGTCGACGGCCCGACGGGAAATATGACCGAGTGTCCGCGCCGCTCGAACCTCGAGCGGCTTATCACATCGCCGGCGAGGCGAGGCATCAGTGGGAACACAGCATCGTCGAGATGGATCGTACACGCTGGTCGATCACGTTCCGCTCGCCGTCGAGCGTCTGGCCGAGACAGCAGCCCGTCGCCCTCTAGAGGATGGCTGGCCAGCGGGCAGGAACACTGTTTCGGACGGATAGACCCGTGCACGACAGCCGATGGTATCGACCGCGGCAACAAGCGCCAGCGCCAAACCCAAGCTCAAATCGGTCGCTCTCAAACAACGAGATCCACCAGCAACCAAAGGTCGGACGCCGACACCACTCCAAACACCACCAACGCAGCAGCGACTGACAACCGGCTCGCGGCCAAGCCCTTCATGACCCGCCCGTCGGACGCCGACCAGATGAGCGGCCAGATCGCGAAGGGAAGTTGCAGAGAGAGGATGATCTGGCTCAGCACGAGCATGCTGCTGACACCATGGTCTCCGATGACGATTACTCCGGCAAGTGCGGGCGCCACTGCCAGAAGCCGGGTGATGGCTCGCCGTTGCCAGCATGGGATTTTCAGCTGGAAGAAGCCTTCGAGCACGACCTGGCCGGCGATCGTGCCAGTGAACGTGCTGCTCTGACCGGAGGCGAAGAGCGCGATCCCAAAGAACACGGCCGCAGCTTTTGCGCCCGTAGCCGGACTCAACAGTTGGTAGGCATCGTCGATCTCGGCGACACTCGTATGACCATTGGCGTGGAATGCGCCAGCGGCTAGCGCAAGGATCGCCCCGTTGAGCAGCATTGCAATCAGCAGGGATCCCGCCGAATCCACATTGGCAGCGCGGATCGCGGATCGACGTGCCGCGAAACTGGTCGCGATATCGCGGGTCTGGACGATGCTCGAATGAAGATACAGGTTGTGCGGCATCACCGTCGCGCCGACGATACCGATGGCTATCATCAGCGCCCCTTGCTGACCCAGCCGGCCAAGATCAGGCACGAGGCCGGCCGCTACCGCCGATATCTCGGGTGGAACGATGAGAAGTTCGATGATGAGGCACAGCGCGATCGTCGCCACCAAGGCGCCTATGATCGCCTCTACCTGGCGAAAGCCATGACCCTTCAGACCGACCACCAACAGCATGTCGAACGCGGTCAGAAGGATCCCAGCCCAAAGCGGCAGGCCGATCATCAGCTTGATCGCGAGAGCGCCGCCGAGGACCTCGGCCATATCCGTGGCGACGATTGCGCCTTCGGCCATCAGCCACAATGGTACGTTGACGACCGGGCGATATCGTTCTCGGCAGGCTTGAGCGAGGTCAAGGCCCGACGCGATGCCCAGCCGCAACGCCAGCGACTGGAGGAGGATCGCCGAAAGGCTCGCCGCAACAACGACGAACAGGAGATCGAAACCATAACTCGAGCCCGCGGCGATGTCCGTCGCCCAATTGCCAGGATCCATATAGCCGACCGCGACAAGCAAGCCTGGGCCGCAGATCCGGCGAACGCGCTGCCAGAAGGATGCGTCGGCAGGGACTGCTATCGTGCCCTCAGTTTCCGACGGACAGAACGGAGCGGTCGCCCGACCGGGAAGCGTCAGACCGAGCACGGCTCCGCTACGACCACTCGGATCGCCGCTCCCGCCGAGAGGGTCGTGAGATCGACCGAGTGCGTCCGGCAGGACCTGCCCGAGAGCGGGAACTGCTTCGAACGCGGTCAGATCGCCGCGCAGCCGACTGATGCTTTCGTCCAGCACCGCTATCGCTGCGCGAGCAGTGGCGGGGCATTCCAGCCACCGCCCAGCGCTCGGAAGGACGAGATCGCGGCGCGGGCTGCCTCGGTTTGAGCCTGAGCGCGCTGGTCTCGCGTCCCGAGCAGCCGTGTGTCCGCGTCGAGAACTTCGATCAGGCTGACGACACCGCCTTTGTAGGCTGCCTCCGACGCGTCGCGTGCACGGACCAGCGACGTCTCACCGCCCGAGAGCACGCGGACCTGTTCTTCGCGCTTCACAAGCGCGGAGAAGGAATCCTCGACATCCTCAGACGCGCGCAACACCGACAGGCGGTAGCTCGCAAGCGCTTCCGCGTTCGCGCCCTTCGCCGATCTTATCTCGGCGTCGACCCGGCCAAAGTCGAAGAGACGCCAGCGCAGCCCGGCAAAGCCCTGCGCCTGCGTCGCGCTGCCCGTGAACAGCTGGCCCGTGCCCGCCGCGGAGGCTGTACCCAACAGCCCCGACAGGGAGAACTTCGGGAAATATTCAGATATCGCTTGGCCGACGCGCGCATTTGACGCCGCCAGTCGCCGTTCGGCGATGATGAGGTCAGGCCGGCGTCGTAGAAGATCTGCGGGACCACCTGCCGCCGCGATCGAGGGCGCTAAAGGAATCGGCGCCGGGGCTTCCAGCTGCGGCCGATAGGTTCCCGGCTGCGCGCCCATCAGCACGTCCATAGCGTTCATAGCCGCATCAAGGCTGGTCTCAAGAACCGGCACAGATCCCTGCACCTGGGCAAGGATGCCCTCCGCCTGCCGGAGCTGCAGCTCGGCCGCGACACCCTTGGTATATTGGAGCTCGACCGTGTTCACGAGCCGCTGCTGGGTACCGACCTGGTCACGGGCGATGGCAAGCCTGGCCTGCAGGCCGCGAATGGCGACATAAGTCTCAGCGACTTGAGCGGCGACCGACAGCCGCGCCGCGATAACTCCTGCCTCCGACGCCTGATAGTCGGCGGCAGCAGCCTCCCGGCCGCGCCTCAGCCCACCGAAGAGGTCGATCTCCCAGCTGGCGACAATGTCGCCCTCATAGCTGTCATAATCGCGGCTGACCCCGAATGCCTTGCCCACCGCACCGATAGGCGTGTCCTGCGAGGTTTTGACGTGGCCGGCCGATGCTTGAACGCTCCCAGATGGCAACAACGCGGCGGTCGCTGCATTGAGACCCGCTTTCGCTTGTGTCACTCGCGCGACCGCCTGAGCGACATCGAGATTCTTGCTCTGCGCCTCCACGACAAGTCGCGACAGCAATGGGTCGTCGAAGCCGTCCCACCAGCGAGCCAGCTCTGCTGGTTGGGCAGCCTGTCGCTCGGCGATCGCAGGATCGCCCATAAAGGCTGCCGGCGCCGCGAGCGAAGGGCGATGATAATTGGGTCCGACGGCGCAGCCGCTCAGCAGCATTGCGATCAGGACCGGCCGGAATGAGGATGCAGCGGGCATGGGCAGTCTCGTTGCGTGAGCCATGGAAGTGACCGATGTATGATCCGGTCACTGGTTGTCAATCAACTGGGGGCCGCTATATCTCGCTCATGACAGAGACGACCAGCGAACCCTGGGTCCAGACGACACCGGCAGATGCGAGCGTGCGCGAACAATTGGTCGCGGCCGCCGGAGAGCATTTCAAGAGGTACGGCTACGAGAAGACAACCCTTGCCGAACTGGCAAATTCCGTTGGTTTCTCAAAGGCATACTTCTACAAGTTCTTCCGCTCCAAGCAGGAGATCGGCGAGGCAATCTGCTCGCAATGCCTGGGTCGTATCCTCGCCGTCGTCGAAGCGGATGTAGCGTCCTCCAAGACTGCAACCGAGCAGCTCCGGAGATTCCTCAAGAAACTCCCGGAGATGGGCAGCGAACTATTTTTCGAGGAGCGCAAGCTCTACGATGTCGCCGCCGTTTCTGCGTTGGAGCAATGGTCTTCAACGACAAATTACTTAGATCGCCTCGCTGAAATTGTGCATAACATCCTCCTCAGTGGTCGAGAGTCCGGCGAATTTGAACGCAAGACCCCGATCGATGAGATAACGAGAGCCATCCTACTTGCGATGCGGCCTTTTATCGACCCCAGAGTTTTGCAGTATCATCTGGATTTTGTACCGGAAGGCGCAAATGAGGTGGTCTCAATGATCCTTCGCAGCCTGGCACCGTGAGATTGTTCAAGTGACCCGTTGACGAATCGGTCACTGCCAACCACTTCAGGGCTTCCTCGTTCGGGAGGCCCTCATGTCGAAGTCGATGCTCTACACTGCCCTGCTTTCCGGACCGTTGGTGTTCGGGCTCGCCGGCTGCGCCAACAAGGCGCCTGATCCTCGGACCGGGCCCGCGCTCGTGCAGGCTACCAGTATCTCTAACGCGCAGTCGGGAGCGCGATCCTTCACCGGGATCGTATCGGCGCGAGTCCAGAGTGATCTCGGCTTTCGCGTCCCCGGTAAGATCGTCGAGCGATTGGTCGACACCGGGCAGACGGTCAGGCGCGGCCAGCCCCTGATGCGCATCGACCGCACCGATTACGCCTTCAGCGCAACTGCCGCGACCAATGCCGTGGCGGCCGCGCGGGCCAAGGCGTTGCAGACCTCCGCCGATGAGCGGCGCTACCGCGATCTCGTGTCGGCCGGCGCGGTCTCCGCCTCGCGCTACGATCAAGCGAAGGCCGACGCCGATGCAGCGCGCGCGCAGCTCGACGCGGCGATCGCCCAATCGGGTGTCGCGCGCAACGAGGTCGGCTATTCCACGATCGTTGCCGACGCCGATGGCGTGGTCGTCGAGACGCTGGCCGAACCGGGCACGGTCGTGACCGCCGGCCAGGTCGTTGTCCGCCTCGCTCATTCGGGCCCGCGCGAAGCGACCATCAGCCTCCCGGAAACAATCCGACCGGCAATCGGCTCGTTAGCACGGGCAACGCTTTATGGGGGCAGCGGCGAGAGCGGTTCAGCCCGGCTGCGCCAGCTCTCCGACGCCGCCGACCCGCAGACCCGAACTTTCGATGCGCGCTACGTGCTTGAAGGTCCGGCTGCAAAGGCGGCGATCGGCTCCACCGTCAGTATGACCCTCTCCGAAGGCGCGGGTTCGATAGCCGGCGCGAAGGTGCCGCTGAGCGCCCTCTGTGACAGGGGGCATGGCCCGGGTGTCTGGAAAGTCGTCGGCGCCGCTGGCTCGCTCACAGTTCACTGGATTCCAGTCGCGGTTGCCTCGCTCGACGACGAAAGCGCAACCGTTATCCGCGGGCTGAGCCCCACCGATCGGTTCGTGGCTCTCGGCGCTCACATGCTTCACGAGGGGCAGCCGGTCGTGCTTTCCGCTTCGAAGCTGGCGTTCGCACAATGAGCGCCGAACTCCCTACCCGCCGCAACGGGTTCAACCTTTCGGCGCTCGCCGTCAGAGAGCGCTCGATCACACTCTTCCTGATCCTGGCGATCGTGCTCGCTGGCGCGGTCGCGTTCAGCAAGCTGGGCCGCGCCGAAGATCCTGGTTTCACCATCAAGGTGATGACCTTCACCACGGTCTGGCCGGGGGCCACGGCGCAGGAGATGCAGGACCAGGTGGCGGAGCCTCTCGAGAAGGGGATGCAAGAACTCAAATGGTACGATCGGACGGAGACATTTACCCGTCCCGGCCTTGCGTTCACGACCGTCACCCTGCTCGATCGGACGCCGCCGAAGGAGGTCCAGGAGGAGTTCTATCAGGCTCGCAAGAAGCTCGGCGACGAGCGGCTTAAGCTGCCCGCAGGGGTCCAAGGCCCCTTCATCAATGACGAATATTCAGACGTCTCGTTTGCGCTCTACGCACTGAAGGCACGCGACGTGCCGCAGCGCCTGCTCGTTCGTGAGGCCGAGCAGCTTCGCCAGCGCATTCTCCATGTTCCCGGTGTGAAGAAGGTGAACATCATCGGTGAGCGCCCGGAACGGGTTTTCGTCGAATTCACGTATCAGAAGCTCGCGAGCCTCGGGATTCCGGCGCAGGCGATCTTCTCCGCGCTGAACGACCAGAATGTCGTCACCGCAGCCGGCTCGGTCGAGACCGAGGGTCCCAGCGTGGTCGTCCGGCTCGATGGCGGCTTCGATGATCTGCAGCGTATCAAGGACACGCCGATCGTCGCCAGCGGAAAAACCCTGAAGCTATCCGATGTCGCCGACGTGAAGCGCGGCTATGAGGATCCGGCCACCTTCCTGATCCGCAACCAAGGCGAGCCGACCCTTCTGCTGGGGGTCGTGATGAAGGACGCCTACAATGGACTGAAGCTCGGTCGCGATCTTGAAGCCGAGGCGGCCGCCATCCGCTCGTCTCTGCCGCTCGGTGTCTCCCTCACCAAGGTATCGGACCAAGCGGTCAATATCGAGGAGAGCTACGACGAGTTCATGCTAAAGTTCTTCGTCGCGTTGGCTGTCGTCATCGTTGTCAGCCTGATCAGTCTGGGGTGGCGCGTCGGCATCGTGGTTGCGATGGCCGTGCCGCTCACGCTCGCCGCTGTCTTCGTGATCATGCTTATGACGGGGCGGCAATTCGACCGCATCACTCTGGGCGCGCTCATTCTCGCTCTTGGCCTGCTCGTCGATGACGCCATTATTGTTATCGAGACGATGGTCATCAGCATGGAAGAGGGATTCAGCCGGGTTGCCGCGTCGGGCCGCGCCTGGGTCACCACCGCCGCACCGATGCTCTCTGGGACCCTTGTCACAGCGATCGGGCTGATGCCGGTCGGCTTCGCCAAGTCGAGTGCCGGTGAGTATGCCGGCAACATTTTCTGGGTCGTTATGTTCGCGCTGCTGACCTCATGGGTCGTGGCGGTCGTGTTCACCCCTTACATCGGGGTGAAGATCCTGCCCGACATAAAACCGCTCACCGGCGGTCATGAGGCGATATACGGCTCTCCTAACTACCAGCGCTTCCGGCGCCTCCTTGGCCGCGTCGTCGAAAACCGCAAGAAGGTGGTCGGCGCCGTCGTGGTTCTCCTCTTCGTCGCCGTCTTCTTCATGGGCTTCGTCCGACAGCAGTTCTTCCCGATCTCCGATCGGCCCGAGGTTCTGCTCGAGGTGCAGCTCCCCGAGGGCAGCAGCATCAATACAACCGACAAAGCGGTCGGCAAGGTGGAAGCCTGGCTGCGGCAACAGCCGGAATCGAAGCTCGTGACCAGCTACATCGGACAGGGCGCGCCGCGCTTCTATCTGGGCATGGCGCCGGAGCTCCCCGACCCGTCCTTCGCGAAGATCGTGATCCTGACAGGCTCGGAGAAGGAGCGAGGGGAGTTGATTTACAAGGCGCGGCTCGCCGCAGCTCAGGGGCTCGCACCCGAGGCGCGCATTCGCCTTACCTACTTGGTCTTCGGCCCCTACTCCCACTTCCCGGTTGCCTTCCGAGTGATGGGGCCGGATGAGCAAAAGGTACGCGAGATCGCGGAACGCCTGCGCACCATCATGATCGCGAACAGGGCGATGCGCACGGTCAACACTGATTGGAGCGAGCGCACGCCGACTGTCCATTTCGTACTGGACCAAGACCGTTTGCGGTCGATCGGCCTCAGCTCACATGATGCCGCCCAGCAGCTCCAATTCCTGCTGACGGGTACGCCGGTCACGCAGGTCCGCGAAGACATCCGTCAGGTCGATGTCGTCGCACGCTCCGCCGGCAGCGATCGCCTCGACCCCGCGAAGCTCAGCGCGTTCACGCTGCAAGGCGCATCCGGCCAGCGCGTGCCGCTCACCCAGATCGGAAAGCTCGAGGTCCGCAACGAGAATCCGATCCAGCGCCGCCGCGACCGGCTGGTCACGATTACATTGCAGGGCGACATAGACGAACGACTGCAGCCGCCGGACGTCGCCAACCAGCTGATCAAGGAGATGCAGCCGCTCGTAAAAAGCCTGCCGGCAGGCTACAAGATCGAGACCGGCGGCGCGCTCGATGAATCCGCCAAGGCGAACACCGCGCTCGCGGCGGTCTTCCCGATCATGATCGCGCTGATGATGATCGTCATCATTTTCCAGGTGCGGTCGATCTCGGCGATGATCATGGTGCTGCTCACCGCTCCACTCGGTCTGGTCGGGGTGGTACCCACGCTAATCCTGTTCTCGCAGCCCTTTGGGTTCAACGCGATCCTGGGACTTATCGCGCTGGCCGGTATTATCATGCGTAACACGCTTATCCTGATCGACCAGATTCACGCGAACGAGCGCGCCGGCTTCGATCCGTTTCACGCCGTTGTTGAGGCAACTGTGCGGCGGGCACGGCCGGTCATTCTGACGGCGCTGGCGGCGGTACTGGCCTTCATTCCGCTGACCCTCTCTGTCTTCTGGGGCTCGCTCGCATACACGCTGATCGGCGGCACCATCGGCGGAACGGTCCTGACCCTCGTCTTCCTGCCGGCGCTCTATGCCCTGTGGTTCAAGGTCCGCCCGCCGTCTGACGAGGCCGCCCCGATGCGGCCCGCCCATGGTCCTGTTCAACACGGCGTACCCGTCGCAGCCTGATCACGAGGGCGAACACGACGCATCTGCCATCGCACTTCGGAGAGCTTGGTAAGACATGAGTACCCCCGCAGCCGCAGTAGGAATTACGGACCAGCGCGGCATCCGCGCCGTCAGGCGCCTGCTCAGCTCCACCGGTCGCTGCGTCGCAATGATCGTGCCGACGGAGTTCATGCGATGACAGCGCTTATCGAGCTTCACGGCGCCCGGACGGGAAATTGCTTTCGTGTTGCTATCGCACTCGAAGAATCAGGTCTGCCATACGAGCGGTATCGCGTCGATCTTCGCCAGGGCGCGCATCGCTCGAGTGAATTTCTGGCCCTGAACCCGCACGGCAAAGTGCCGGTGCTCATCGACCGTCGCGTCCACGGTGATCTCGTCCTCACGCAATCAAACGCGATCATGCTCCATCTCGCCGCCAGCGCGCCGGATCAGCTCGCACCGGTGGATGGCGACGATCAGAGGGCGCGCCTCTACGAACGCCTGCTGTATTTCGTGACCGACGTCATCGCGCCCAGCCATGCCGGCTTTCTTCTCAGGTCGACCAACGAGGAAGCCGGCGCAGTGACATTGCAGCGCAGATCGATCGTCAATCTTGAGGCATCAGAACGCTACCTCGAGGATGGCTCGTTCATGCTCGGAGATCGCTTTTCGCTGGTCGATATTGCTGCTGTGACAATCGCGTCGGCAAGCGAGGATCAGCTGGACTGGCCGAAGGTGCCGGCGCTGCGCGCGTGGTATGAGCGCGTGATGGCACGACCCGCAGTGAACCGCGGCTTCCAGGCTTTCACGACAGACTGACTGCCTTGCCCCGGTGCCATCAGCGATCACTCGATAAACAAAGCCAGGCTCTTCAGGGTAAATGCCAACCCTTCAGCATGATCGGCTTGACCGATCCCAATGGGAACATTGGTGCAGCTGATCGTCACTTTCGTCCCGTCGGAAACCGGACTGAGAAGCGTCGTCACCCGCATAGTCCCGCATAGTCCGGGCTTGAGCTCTCGAATTTCACGTCTTCTACGATCTGCTCGAACGGCATCAGCTCGACGAACTTGCCGTGGATGATGTCCCTGTCCGGCTCGCTCTTTCCGCGACCGAGGAGTTCGGCTGGGTAGAGCATTGTTAGCTGGTAGTGGCCATTCGGCCGAGCGTCGAAATGTCCGAACACAGCCGTCATGCCCTTCGGCGCGCGCCAGGAAGATAGGGCCTCAACGTCCGTCATGGCCTGAAATATCGCTTTTGGGGAAGCGATGATGATCCGCGATGCGTGGTCGATTCGGGAATGGGAAGCGTCGGGTACCATGGCTTGGGATTAGCTGAAGTGCCGTCGCGGCGCTACGTCCGTTCTTCGTTTGTACCCAAGCAGGTTGCTTCTGCCGGAGCGAGCTGTGGAGAAAGGTTCTGTGGCAGGATATCCCCACTGACTCGCGGATGCGGCCAAGATGACTCGGCGCTACGGGAATGGCCGGCTCTGGGGGCAAACCCGTCATTCCCATGCCGCAGGCTAAGCGCCGTGAGGCGCCCGCACTCTTCCCTCATCCGTGCGTCACGCCCCGCTGCCGTTCGAACATCTCGACCAGTTGCTCGACCAGGCGCAGGCTGTCACCGTCTTGGAACCGGATCCGCACCGGCAACCGCACCTCGGCAGGCTTCAAGAGATTGCCTGCACTTACCCGTGCGGTGACGAGACCGGAGATGTCTTCGGCATCATTGCCCCAGATCCGGAACCGGAACGGCTTCTCTTCGCGGGCATGCCGCCAGACCCTGCATTCCAGCGACAAGGTATCGACTGGCGATCGCTTACCCTCGCGCCAATAGAATGCGTCGTCCTTTCGGCGGTTGCTCACATCTCCGATCGACCGGAACGGCCTGATCACCGGCATCTCCCGCCCGCCAAAATTCTTGAGGAACTCGGCCATGCGATGCTTCGAACGCGGTGGGGCCGGTGGTTCGAGCAGCGACAGGGAGAGGCTCGGCCTGGGATGCGCGTCGCTCTCCTCGTCATCCTTGGGATAGCCGCTGACCTGGAAGGCCCCCGAGGCTTCGATCTCGACCAGCATATCTTCGGCGGGACAGCTGCCAGCGTTGACCGCAAGCAGCTTGGCCCGTGAGCAGTCGCGCCGGCGGTTCCCCTCATCCCCGAAGCCTGTAAGCTTTGCCTGCACGGCGGTGGTCCACCCCCGATAGGCCTTCACATAGGCGTCGATGTCGGCCTTCGTGACCGGCTGCATCTGGTCCTTCATCACTTCGCGCATGGCGCTGGCGATGAACGATGGCCCAGTTGCCGGCTCGAGATAATCGGGATCGCGCGCGGCGGCCGCGGCTAGGCTGAGATCGGCCATCGGTGCGGCTGCGAGGACACGCTTCATCAACCGCTCGATCTCGTGATCGGCGACCGGCGGATAGCGTTTCATCACGACCTCGAGCCGGTCGATGGGCACCTCATGTTCGTCGACGAAGCGCAGCTTCGGCACAGGCTGGGTCGCCTTCAACCGTGCGTTCTCGCTCTGGAGCCGGCTGACTTCCTTGGCGGTCTCGTCGCCCTCAGGAGGCTTGAGCCAGTGCGCCGGCAGCATCCGGACCGGCAGGCTGAAATCCTCCGCCGTCATCGCGGCGAAGGTGTCGTCGGTGAGGAGGATAACGTCGTCCCCGGCCTCAAGCCGCGCCAGCGCCTGGTTGATGATCGCCTGATCGTCATGGGAAAGGTCGAGCCCCGGACGCACTGCAACACCACCAGCCGCATCCCGCGACAACCGGCGCCGCACGACGGGCTCGTCGGCGCGCAGCACATCACTCCGGTCCGGTGCCGCCATCAGTTCGCGCACCGTAACGCTCATGGCGCGGGCGACCTTGCCGACCCGGCCGGGCTTGTTCTTGAGCCGGTCGAGTTCACGGATGACGGGACCGCAGATGACGACCTCGATCTCGCCGCGGCCAAGCTCGCTCCAGGGAAGGTCCTGAAGCGGGAGCCCCTGAATCAGCACATTGGTATCTGGATAGACGAAGAGACGGGACGCAGAACCGCTCAAACCGGAAATCTCCTTGTCAGCGCTCACCCGGATCAGGCCAGTTCCATCTCACCGGAAACGCGCTTGCGCTCCAGCATGATCGCCAGCGTATCTTCCTCGCTGTGCTGGTGCGCGCTCAGGTCCTCCAGCATTTGACGGAACGCCTTGTGCCGAGGGTTATCCCGCTTCTTGGTATGAGCCTCCAGCCAAAGCCGCGCCTCTGCGATGGTGAGATCGGCCGTGCTCTTCTTGATGCGCCGCGAGATCGTGATCTGGCAGGGGATATTCCCATAGTCGCCGAACAGGTCGGGCGAGGCGGTGCCTAAACCACCCCGGCCCCTTCGGTTGCTGACCTCGTTGAGGAGTTTGACCAGGGCGATGTCCTCGAGCTTGCTGGAGAGCGTGCGGATATGGCCACCCAGATCGCGGCGCACCCGCTCCATGACGACCGCGTTGGGCGCTTCGCCGTTGGCGGCTTCCCGCATGATGTCGCGGTAGATTTGCTCGATGCCATTTCGAAGATCGCCCAAAGTGCTTTTCGCAGCCATGCAGGACACCCTTTCGCGTGGCCGGCCATGATAGAACAAATCAAGATCCCAAGCCAGTCCATTCGCCTCTTACGCCCCTCCAAAAGAGGGTGGCATGGTCTTCGCCGTTTCCGAATACCGACAACCTGCCTAAAGATAACATCCCCGCATCGCGGCGCGCGATCACTCGCGATGGCTGAAGCTGCGGCCCATTCGATCAGAAAGTAGAGTGCATGAACGATACCGACCTTGCCGACGCCATCGCCACCAGCCACGGGATCTCGAAGACCGATGCCAAGAAGCTGGTGGACGCCGTGTTCGCCGCGATCGCGGATGCTGCTTCGAAGGGCGAGGAAGTCTCGCTGAACGGCTTCGGCAAGTTCAAGGTCAAGGACCAGCCCGAGCGTCAGGGCCGCAACCCCGCAACCGGCGGGGCGATCACGATCGCAGCGTCGAAGAAGCTCGGCTTCACCCCCGCCAAGGCGGTGAAGGATCGCCTTAACGGCTGAGCTGGACGTGCCGATGAACATCGCTTCGAGCGGTGTTCGTCGGTATCGGCATTTTAGTCCCCAAAAGACTTCGCCGGGATGATCTTTGGGCGACATCGCCTGATGATGATACGTGCATCATCAAACTGGATTGGCACGCGTCTAACTGGGGGGCAATTTGGCAACAAAGGACAATTTTGCTCGCCCCTGGCCGGGCCCAGGAATGCGTTTCTCGAAGCATTTCGATCGTCTTCCGCCCGCGCCATTTGTTGGGCGAGGAGAAGAGATGAACTGGCTTGCTGAGCTGGTTTTTCACAGGCGTGCATCGGCCCCGATCGGCGTCATTGGAATGGGTGGCGTCGGCAAGACCACTCTCTTGAGGGCATTTTTCGAATCTATACGTGAACCCGAGCCCGTGTCCTGGCTCGATCTCCAAGCCTCACCAGACCCATTTGGCGACGCCAAGGCCTTTGTCGAAGCGCTTTATCGCGACCGTCGCGGATCTTCCTATGTCGTCATCGACGACGCGGATGGGCTGACGGCTGAACAGATTGAGCACCTGACCCGGCGTGCCTTCAATCTCAAACGCATCCGCGCACTGGTGTTCGTGGCTCGATATCTGCCTCCGATGGGCCGTGGCGAGATATTGCAGCTAGAGCCCTTGAGCGTTCCGACTGCGGCCGAACTGCTACGAAGGCTCCGTTCGACCCTCTCGCCAGAAGACGCCGCGATTGTGGCGCAGACTGCCGAGGGGAATCCGCTGGCGCTCAGGATCTTGGTTGACCTCCTCGATCGACATCCAGCGGTGGACGTCGGAGATCTCGTTCGCGGTCAGATTTACGATCTCGAGCGTCGCATCATCCTTCCGTCCCGCCAGCTCGTCCAGCAGATCAAGCCCGCAATCATAGTCGCCAACGAGTCGCTGGTGGAGAGGCTTCGGAAACAGCCGGAATCGATCTTCGACCTGCCGTCACGACGGTTCGAGGAGCTGGTTGCCGAGCTTCTCGACGGCATGGGTTTCGAGGTCGAACTCACCAAAGAGACCCGAGACGGTGGCAAGGACATCCTCGCTTATATGAACACAGGGATCGGCAAGTTCCTCTGTCTCGTCGAGGCAAAGCGGTATCGACGGGACCGAACCATCGGTGTGGAATTGGTGCGAACGCTATACGGTACTCTCTGTGACTACCAGGCAAACAGCGCGATGCTGGTTACGACGTCGTCATTCTCGACTGATGCCCACGCTTTTCAGCGCAAGCACGAATATCAACTCGCGCTGCGTGACTACGGCAACGTGGTCGATTGGATCCAGGGTCACGGCCAACGCTCTTGAACGCGGGAGCGCTAGAAAACCATTGCTGGCTCGATGAGGGCCGCGACAATTCCTTGGTGAGCAGTTCGGCTACGCTCTCGGCGAAACTCGCGCGCGCAGAGCCGCTTCGCGGGACTGCCGGATTTCCGGCGCCATCCCCTCGTTCACCAGGTCGTCTTGAGCTGGTCGGGAGTTGCCTTCAGTCGAAAAACACTCCCGCAAATCTTGCGCGAAATGCGCTTGCACGAGAGGCCGCCCGCCGTCACGTTCAGAGCGGCGGACGGACCTTCTTTTAACGAAGGCTCCTCACGTGAACGCTTCCTCCTCTAATCCGCCCGATCAATAAGATCTCTCGGCTGCCGCCGCTCCAGCCCGCAAAGATCGTCGAAATCACTCTCTCCTTCGCATCAAGGCGCTGAAAGAGCGAACCGGCCTGTCGGTCGCGACGATCTACAGGCGCGTGAGCGATGGCTCCTTTCCGAAGCGAACGGCGATCGGTCGCGGGTGCGTCGGCTGGTACGAGAGCGATATAGAGGATTTCATTGCCGACCCATTCAACTAACGGAGCCCGTGACGACAAGGCTGAGGGGCGAAGGAAGGCCGTCAGAGATCATATCGGCCCAGACCTGCAATAGCCCAGCACGCGGCTTGAAATAGCGTGCGCGATTATAGGCCCATTCCGAAGCCGACATACCCTCGGGCACGTGCGCGAGGATCATGTCGATAATCAGCCGGTCACCGTCTCGCTCCAGTTCCGCAGCTCGTTCGTTCATGAGCGTCGAGAAGGCCGTGCGCCAGCCATGGGGAACCATCCTGCCCTTGAAGCGACCCGCACCGATGCGCTTGTAAAGCGAGCTCAAGGCTGCATCGGTCATCGGCTCACGCCAGGATTTCGCGTGGGGAAAGAGGTAACGCGAGTTTCCGGTAAGAATCCGGATCGCTCGCAGGGTTTCGACGGCCTGGGTTGAAAGCGGCACGTCGTGCCCAAACTCGACGTTGCCCTTGTCTTCAACCTCGAGCTTCATGCGTTCGGAGGAAATCCGCCACACAGGGCGAGTACAGGGCGCATTGGGACGGGACCAGTTGATCCCGTCGAACTCGTCCCAGGTCGCCGCTCGAAGAACCCCGATCCGGACCTGAGTGAGAGCGAGGAGGCACGACGCGAGTTTGACGAGTAACCCGCCAGTCGAGCGATCAACCGTCAGCTGGAGATCCAACAGCGCAGTGAGACTTGTCAAAGCGGGCATGCGGCGGCCGCGTGGAGTCGGTTTCAGGGCGTCACGGATGTCATCGATCTCGTGAAGAGCTTCGCGCCCAACAAGGCGCTCACCCTTGGCCCGTTTGACGATGGCGCGGATATATCCTCGAACGCGCTTGGCCGTCTCGATCGACCCGCGTTGCTCGATCTTGCGAAGGGCGTTGAGAACCATCGCACCGTCGATGCTGGCGATCGGCATGCTGCCGAAACACGGATAGATATCGTTTTCGAGACGATGCCGAACACGTTTGGCGTTCGACGGCGACCAGAGCGGACGCTGCTCTGCTAGGGCTGGGACTCACAACCACCACATGATGGCGGCGGCGAGGTGGATGGCGCCGAGGAAGTTGTTGGCGATCCGATCATAGCGGGTTGCGAGGCGTCGGTAGTCCTTGAGGCGGCAGAACATGCGCTCGATGGCGTTGCGGCGCTTGTAGAGCGTCTCGCTGAAGCAGCTTTTCCAAAGACGGGTGCGCTTCGGCGGGATGTTCGGGACGGCCCCTTGGCTCTCGATCAGGTCGCGGACGCGGTTGGTGTTGTAGGCCGGGTCGGCGTGGATGATGCACCGCTCGGGCAGGTTGGCCAACAGATGCTCGGTCGCGCGGCAGTCGGCCACCTGACTGGGCGTCAGGTGGAAGGCGAGTGGCCGGCCATAACGATCGGTGACGGCGTGGATCTTGGTGTTGCGGCCGCCCCGGCTGCTACCGATCGCCTGCGCGTGAGCCCCCCTTTGCCGCCTGCCGCCAAGCGGTGAGCCTTAATATGCGTGCTGTCCATCAGCACTTCCGCCGGTGGTCCGCCTGCCGCCGACAGCGTCTCGAAAACGGTGCGCCACGCGCCCTTCGCAGCCCAGCGAACGCAGCGATTGTAGAGCGTCTTGGGCGGCCCATAGAATGTTGGCGCATCCTTCCACCGACAACCCGACTGAAGCACATGCACGATACCGCTGATGACACGGCGATCATCGACACGCGGCACGCCACGAGGCTTGTTCGGCAAGAGTGGCTGCAATCGCGCCCACTGCTCGTCGCTCAACCAGAACCCATCCGCCATCCAAACCTCCGCATCAGCGAAGATCGTGAATCACATCACAGACCGCTCGTGAATCCCATTTATGGGTCCTAACCCTAGCCAAATTTCAGAAATTTTCTTGAAGGTTGCCTCGGTGGCGGTGATTTGGGTCTGCTTTTGACGCTTGGCTTCCACCACCGGGTCTTTGCCCGCGCGAATGACCTTGCGCGCTGTGTCATGCAGGGCCCATCTAGACTTTCAGAGAAATCCAATGCTCGGCCGGCCAGCGTTCGAGGATCTGCTCGAACAGTAAAACAGCTCGCTCCGTTTCAGTAGGATCACTGACTAAGGCCTTGGCAAGGACCAGTCCGCGTGCGGCCCATACCAATAGTCGGATGGCCGGGCGCATCCGATCTTCCGATCCAGGGAAGCGCTTAGCTACCGCCTCAATGGAAAGCTGTTCAACCTTGTCCTGCATCGGTCCGACAAGTTCCGCCAACTCGGGATCGCTTCGCGATGCTTGCAGAATTTCGATAACTGCCATGCCCGGCGGCTGGCTGAACACTTTCCACATCATGTCAAGCCAGTTCTGAGGCTTGGTCAGGTCGAGTCCCTGTTTCTCAAGCGTCGCATATTGCTGCTGCTCATACTCATAAACGTAGTAAATCACCTCAGACATCAGCTTGGCGCGGGTATTGAAATGATAGATGATCGACCCGCGGCTGACGCCGGCTTCCCCGGCGATCTCGGCGTTCGTTGCCGCGTTGTAGCCTGACTTGTGCAGCACCTTGATAGCAGCCTCAATAAGCGCGCTGCGTGTTTCTTCCGTTCGTTCTGCCTGCGTCCGCCGCTCTCGAACCTTCGTACTCAAAATCATGCCTTTCGGACCAGTTAAGGCTTTAGCACGCCTGACGACACTCATACACTCTGCCGCCTGTTCGACCATTCGGCAAATGGCGGGTATGCCGACCGGGATGAGCACTGCGGTCGACTTGGGTCAAGCGTTCTGAAGCGCGGACGGCGTGGCAATAGCTCGCGCCGTCCGCCGCTACAAAATTAGGAAATCCGCGTGCCTTTAACTTGAAACGCACCGAATGCGCCGGTGTCAAACTTACCCTCGACCTTATCGCCGTCGATCGTCGCTGTGCAGTCGAGCTTCATCGGCATCGGCACGGTAATCGCCTGCTGCCAGGAGAGCGTATTGTCGAGTGCGGTGCCGGTGACATCCGCGCTGCCGAGGCCGCCAGTTGCGGTTCCGGAAAAAGTTGCGCCGGATACTTCGACGGTCAGCGTCATGCGCTGCTCCCCGATCGGCGTATTGGCGACGAGTTCATAGCTTCCGTTCAGTTCGTTCACATCTTTTTCCTTCTGTCAAAATGGGGAGGCTGAAGCGTTCATTGTGTTCTTGCCCGAGGTACTTCAGCTCGCCCTGCGGCTTATGCGGAGCTCGATTGGACCGGCAGCGGACGTTGAGATGGTCGCGACCTGTCCGCAAGTTTCGATCGATGCATCGCGGTTCGCTACGATGTCGCAACCGCCCGGATACTGCACAGATGGTAGATAAAGCTCGGTCGGCGCGGCGACGTCGACATCGACGTCGATCACGGTGACAAACGAACCGGAGCGGCGGTCGAACGACTGGCTCGCGATCGTCCCCTGGGCTGCGCGAACGAACGGGCGGCAGAAACCGTCGACGGCGCGCGCGCCATCGCTCGCGCCATCTACCTGATCGCTCGACCAGATTGATAGATCCTCCTGGTTCCAGCCATCGCCGATCATCGGATCGTTCCGGTTCGTAACGGTGTAGTTCCACTGCGTGGAAGACACGAGTAGCGCGTCGAAGCTGTTATACATGAGATCGAGGGCGGCTGTCTGCGCAGCCCAAATATCAGGATCGCGCTCTCCGCCCTGCCAGCGTGCGAAAGACTGTGCGTCGTTGATGTCGTAGGGGATGCCGCATTCGCCAATGAAGGTCGGAGATCCGCCATTAAGCGTGTCGCCGATCGCCCGCAGACGCCCCAGCTCTTCGGAATATCCGGCCTGGATGCCAGCTTCACCTTCGCGCACCGCGCCGGTCAACACGTTGATCATGCGATCGGGACTGAACGACTTCGTCATAAGCGCGGAGATGTCGTACCAGTGATTGGCGTTGACCGAACGCTCGGGGCAGCCGGGGGGCAGTCCTGGCCCGATCAACGCGTCGAGCGGATCGGTCTCGACGAACACCAGCCAGTCTTCGCGGACGGAGCGGATGGTCTGGGCAACTTTACCGAAAAAGGGAATCATATAGTCTCCCACCATTTCGACGGTCCGATTGCCGACCTGCGTGAAATAATTATCCCGGACGACGACAGCCTCGCCCCGATCGTTGACAGCCCATGCGCCTGCGACGCGGAAGGGATCATCGTAGCCGGGCAACCAGATTGATTCACCGCCTTCATTCATGGCGGCGTTGCCGGTGACACCCTTGCCGAATTCTAGGACAGGGATTGTACGCGTGATGCCGCTTGCGACAGCGAGACCATCGAGCGGCGACCAAAGCGGTCCGCTACCACGTAGGATCGGCTGACCAAGGGTCTTGCCGATATAGCCGGTGCCCGGCTCATTCAACGTGTCGAACCCAATGATATTTTCGAGGTCTGCGACGCGCTCAGCGAGAGCGCGCATCGCGCCGAGATAGTGATCCTGAAGGTAGCGTTGACTGCTCACTCCATCGACCGTCGAGGAGGGTGCGAAATCTTCTCCGGCGAAGAATAGCGTCCAGATGATACCATTCGCGGAACGAGCATAATTTCCGCCCCAGCTCATTACCGGATAGCTCGGCTGGCGCCCTCCGATGGACGGGTCATAGGCATGCTGCATGACGAGCGCAGCCTGTGTGGAGTGGAACTTGCGGTAATCGAGGCCGGCCGCCTCCCAGGTCCAGCCCGGCGCGCCGTCACCACCAGACATGCGGCTCCAAACATCCTGATGGAGATCGACCAGCACATAGAAGCCACGATCTTTCGCTCGGCGACAAACGGCGGCGTAATAGTCCAGGTAGGCCTCGTCATAGAGACCCGGACCCTCATGCTCAATTGCTTCCCAAGTGGTGAGCAGGCGCAGCGTGTTGAAGCCCCAGCCGGCAAGGCGATCGAGATGATCGTCAAGCTCGTCGAGCGGCGCCGGACGGCCGATGAAACTCACCGTGCGATGGCTTGCGAAGTCGGTCGGTCGATAGGTGGGACTGTCGGGAAAAGAAGGAAGCTTGGTGTCGCCGCCCAGATTGACGCCGCGCAAAAGCACATGCCTGCCCGCTTCGTCGCGGAAAGTCGTCCCGCGGCTAGAGATTTTGCCCTTCACTGCCGGTCCTCACTAACAGGGGATAGAAAACTGGTCGGCCTCGCGATGGCCGTGCCTGTGCGCTGAATACTCGGATCTGCGTCCTGATAAGCGCGGCGTCGCGTCGGTGCGTTAAGGATCACGATGATCGACTGCGAAGGTCATTCTTCATAAGGCTCTCTCCCGAATTATCTTCGCATTGGCGGCGCCCATAGACTGAGCCTCGCCTCTCGCACAAACTTTCGTTCTTGACAGGAAGATAAGCAAGTGGGACTTTTGTGGCAATATGAAATCGGCTTGAACCGAGAGGATTGGCATGAAAGTTTCCCCGGCCTCAGCCGAACGCCAAGGGTGGCTCGCCCGAACCAATAGTCGGCCTCGGTCGGGCAAGAGCGCCGGAGACCGGCGGTGATCTACCAGAACGCCGCAGCGCTGCGGCGCTATATGACTCTCTACGCGGTCGCGTCGCTAGCGGTAGCGCTGGTTTGGGGCGGACCAGGCGCGATCATCATTCCGCTGCATGTTCAGCAGATCGAATTTGCGCGTCATTTCAGTGGCATCGATAGTTCCGTGAACCTTCAGCTGTTGAACGAGCTGAAGACGAAGGTCGCCGCCCATCTCATTGTGCCGTCAGCAGAGCAGGCCCGCTTGCTTGCAAAGCTGGCAGACTTTGACGCAGCGCGCGCGCGCGGGCTTTCGATCGTCACCTCGATGGGCGTTTTCATGACCATGCTAGTCCAGCCGGTCATCGGCGTGCTCTCCGATCGAACGCGCTCGCGCCGGGGCCGGCGCGCACCCTGGATCCTTGTGGGCACCGTCGTCTCGGTTGCGGGTATGCTCTGTTTCCCGTTGGCCGGCTCGATCCTTGCGCTGGTCATCATTTGGTCGGTCATTGGCGTTGGCACCAACGCGATAGCCGGGCCGCTTGCCGCGACCGTTCCCGATCGCGTCCCCGAAAGCAAAATCGGCACGGTCTCCGCTATTACTGGGCTCGGTACAATCCTCGGTCTCGTGTTCGGGGCGCTGGCGGGGGGCGCGCTGTTCAATGCGTTTGGCGTCGTTGGGTATCTTCCCTTTGCTCTCATCGTCGGCGTTTGCTGCCCGCTCTTCGCGCTGGGAGCGCGCGACGCATCTTCGCGAGACCTTCAGGCCGCGAGGGTCGGCGCGCTGACGCATCTCAAGGGCTTTACCTTCGCGTTGCGTGACCATGACTATCGTTGGGTTTGGATCGCGCGGGTCCTCCTGATGTTTGGTTATGCCGTCAGCACCGCGCTCAGCATCTATATGCTTCAAAGCTATATCCATCCGGCGCTGAGTGCGACCGAAGCTGCCAGGTTTGGCCCCTTGCTGAACGTCGCGGGATTACCAGGCACGCTGATCGCGATGGTGACCGCCGGGCGTTGGTCCGACCGTATCGGCCGTCGAAAGCCATTTGTGATCGGCAGCTCGATCTTGTTCGCATTTGCGATGACAATCCCTCTGCAGTGGCCGACGCTCACAGGCCTGTTCATCATGTCAGCCATCTCCGGGATCGCCATGGGCACCTTCATCATCGTCGATCAGGCGTTCCTGATCGACGTGCTGCCGGATCACGAAGCGGCCGGCCGTGATCTCGGCATCGGCACTCTCGGCACCAATCTCGGTCAGGCGATGGGCCCCGGGATAGCAGGCATCGTGCTTGCGCAAACCGGCAGTTATGGGATGATCCTGACAGTAGCCATCGCGATCGTACTGGTGGCTGCCCTCGCAATCATTCCGGTGCGCGGCGCCCGATAGGCCGCCACGCCTGCCCATGCTACCACATTTCGGAGCTGTTATGAGCGTCACGGCGTCTTTAGGAATTTCGCACCTGCAGGCCGCGAGCCTTTCGGAACCGATCGGCATCGATGACATGACGCCGTCGCTCAGTTGGCGGCTCGATGGGCCCGGGACGCTTGCGCAGCGCAGCGCCCGCATCCTTGTCGCAAGCAGCAGGGACGTACTGGAGACCGGTCACGCTGATCTTTGGGACAGCGGCCTTCTCGAAGGCGCCGATACGGTCGCCACCTATGCGGGCACGACGCTTCGCTCCCACCAAATCTGCTTCTGGCGAGTCGAGATCGAGACCGGCGCGGGTGAAACCGTCATCAGTCCAATAGCATCCTGGGAAATGGGCGTACTCTCTGCAAATGAATGGCAGGGGGCGTGGCTCGCAGCTGAATCGGCAATCGAACGCGATGATCGCGAGGCGGCGCCGGCATGGGCTGCCGGACCTCTGAGCTGGGGCGGACCGGCCCGGCAATTCCGGCTGGCGTTTCAGACAACGACCAGGGGCAAGGCGACGATCATCCTTGGCGCGCTCGGGACGATCGAGACCGCGACACTCGACGGGACGGTGCTGATTGACTCGAACTCCCGGCCCTATTGGGATCCGAATGCTTTTGGTGGGCCGCCTGCCCTGACTTTCACGGTCGAGGTTGACGCAGGCGGCCATGAGCTGTTCGTTGCGGTCAAATCCAACGTCGGGCCGCTCCCGCAGCTCGAGGCGGCGATCACCGCGTTGATCCGCGTCGATGATGAAAATGGCCATTTTGAGCGGATTACATCGGGGTGGGAGAGCCGCGCAACAGATGCGGATACCTGGGGGCCACCAAATAGCCTGTCATTACCGCTCGACTTCCCGTGGCCGGTCTCGCCCGGCCGCCTCCTGCGGCACTCCTTCAATCTCGACGGTGGGGTTGCCTCTGCCCGGCTGTACGTTGCCGCGCTCGGCGCTTACGAGGTTTCCATCAACGGCGAGCGTGCGGGCGACGCTGCGCTTCAGCCCGATCCGACAGACTTCCGCGTGACCGTTCCTTACCAGACTTTCGATGTGACCACATCGATTCGGCGCGGCGAAAATGTGATCGGTGCAACCGTCGCCGATGGGTTTTTCGCAAGCTATATGGCGCCGACCGGCCGTTATTCGTTCGGTCCGGCGCCGCGCCGTATCAAGATGATGCTGATCGTTTGGATGGGGTCCGGCGAAGTCCGGCATATTACGACCAATGAGGAATGGTGTGGCTGCGAGTCAGCGATCAGGTCGTCCGAGATATACAATGGGGAGCATTGCGATCTGCGAGCGGAGCCGATCGGATGGGATCGGCCCGGCTACACCGCAGAGGGTTGGACTCGCTGCTGGGCCGTTACCGCGCCGGCGGGTTCGCTGGTAGCGCCACTTGGGCCTCCGATCCGCGCGATCACCTATCTCAAACCCCAAAAGATCACTGCGAAGGGCGGCCGGCGGCATATCGTCGATTTCGGCCAGAACTTTGCTGGCCGGTTGCGCCTGAGGGTGTGTGCTGCAACAGGTACCAAGATCACGCTGCGCCATGCTGAGATCCTGAACCACGAGGGAGAGCTCGACGTTGCGAATCTGCGTGCTGCTGAGGCCGAGGACAGTTTCATCCTCGCCGCCGATGGACTGACCGAGCTTGAGCCCCGCTTTGTCTACCACGGCTTTCGCTATGCCGAAGTCCGAGGCGTCGACAGTCTCGATGAAGCCGATGTAGATGGCGTAGTGCTCTCAACTGATCTGCTTGAGACCGGCACGATCGAAATTGGGAACCCGGTCGTCCAAAAGCTCTGGCAAAATACTCTCTGGAGCCAAAGATCGAATTTCGTCGGCATCCCGACGGACTGCCCACAGCGCGACGAGCGGCTGGGTTGGACCGGCGACGCGCAAATTTTCTGGGACACCGCCGCCTTCAACGCGGACATATTGGCGTTCACGCGATCCTACACCCGTGAGATGCGCAACGCGCAGGGTACCAACGGCGCGTTCCCAATGTGGGCGCCACAGTCCCGGCTTTGGCATGCTATAGCTAGTACGCCTCTGGCGGGATGGGCCGATGCTGGCGTGCAACTTCCGTTCACGACCTATCTTCACAGCGGCGATCGTCGGATCATCGACGACAATCACGACGCAATGGCGCGCTACCTTGACGGCATTCTAGTGAGCAATCCGGATCATGTCTGGCGCAACGGCCGTGGCTTCGATCTTGGCGACTGGCTGTCCCTCGACGCGAAAAACCCGTTTGACGAGACCACGCCCAAGACCCTGATCGCCACAGCCATGCTGGCGCGCTCGCTTGGCCAGCTCGCGCAGATGTGCGAGTGGACAAACCGTCCCGCTGGCGCTTGGCGCGAGCATGAGAGAAAAGTGCGAACGGCCTTCGCCGCGCAATTCGTGACGCCTGATGGGATGGTCGGTAATGGCAGCCACACAAGTTTCATTCTTGCGCTGCGGCTTGACCTGGTTCCCGCGAACCTAAGGGCCCAGGCGGCCGCCTTACTTGCGGCCAACATTCGGGAACGTGGGATGCTCCTCAGCACGGGCTTTCTCGGCACGCCCTACGCGCTCGATGCGTTAGCGGACGCCGGAGAAATCGAGCTGGCCTATTCGCTGTTGCTGCGGACCGACTATCCGTCCTGGGGCTATATGGTCGAAAAAGGCGCCACAACGATATGGGAGCGCTGGAACGGCGACCACGGCGACGTCGCCATGAACTCCTACAATCACTATGCGCTAGGCGCTGTCTGCTCGTTCCTCTATCGGCGCACCGCCGGCATTCAGCCGATAGAGCCAGGCTTTGGCCGCTTCGCGATCGCGCCGCTGCCCGATCGCCGTATACCATCCGCACGTGCGCGTTTCGCCGGCCCGCGCGGCACGATTGTGTCCGGATGGACGATCGAAGCAGGACGCACGAAGTTCGAAATCGAGGTGCCCGCCAACAGCTTCGCTGAATTGAACCTGCCCGGTCCGGTATTGTCCGACGCCGTTGCGTTTAGGTACAATTCTACGCATAATCGCAGTGAGGCCGTTGCCGGTCCTGGCCGATACGTTTTCGAGAGCAGCCTCGATTGAGGCAAAATATACCGGCCGGGATGCCCCGTTGCGATGCTTTGCTGATTCAGCGGGCGAGCAACTTGGACGTGAGCGAACTTAATCGTCCGTAAGGGGGCCCAATTTTCTCGAACACATTGGCAAACCCGACCTTGTGAACGGCTCGCGCATGGCTGAAGCGCCGGAAGCCGTGTTCGCCATGATAGGCGCCCATGCCGCTCGGTCCAATACCGCCGAACGGCAGATTGTCTTGCGCGATATGGAGCAATGTTCCGTTGAGCGTCACACCGCCCGAGGTGATGCCGTCGAGCAATATGTCCTGTTCGGCCTTACTATCGACGAACCCGTATAGTGCGAGCGGTCGGCCGAAGCGATCGGCAAAAGCCACCGCATCGGCTAGATTTGCATAGCCAATGACCGGAAGCACTGGACCGAAGATCTCCTCGCGCATCAACAGCCCGTGGAGAGGCGCGTCGAGCACGACTGTCGGCGCGATCTTGCCATTGGGGCCAGCCGTTCCAGCATGGGTCAGCACGGTCGCGCCAGCCGCCTTTGCTTCATCGAGCGCTGCCGCAAGTCTGGCACGATGTCGTTCGCTAACAATATTCGAATAGTCGGCATTATCATCAATCGTGGGATAGGCGCGCTCCGCCTGCGCAAGAACAGCCCTGGCAAAATCCGCAATTTTGGCATTTGGGACGAGCGCGTAGTCTGGTGCGATGCAGGTCTGCCCCGCGTTCAGGAACTTGCCGAACGAGACCGAACGCGCGGCCTTCTCGATAGAGTAGGTTGGACCGACGATCGCTGGTGACTTGCCTCCAAGCTCGAGCGTCACCGGAGTCAGATTCTCAGCCGCGGCGCGCATGACGTGCCGCCCAACCTCAGTTGATCCTGTAAATACGAGGTGGTCAAAGGGAAGCGCGGCGAAGGCGCGCGCCACATCGACGTCGCCAACCGCAATACCGACCTCATCTGGTGCAAACCTCTGTCGGATCGCCATTGCAAGGGCGTCCGAAAAGGCCGGGGTCAGTTCAGATGGCTTCAGCATAGCGCGATTGCCTGCTGCAAGGGCATCAACCAATGGGGCAAGAGAAAGAAGAAGCGGATAATTCCAAGGTGCGATGATGCCGATCACGCCTAAGGGCTCATGGCGGATCCAAGCCGAGGCTGGATGAAAAACAAAGGAAACCGACCGCTTCTCATCGCGCATCCAACGACTTAGATGCCGGCGCGCGTGGCGCAGTCCGTTCATTAATGGAACAACTTCCAGAAGGTCGGTTTCCTGCCGTGCTCGGCCACCAAAGTCGGCTGCGATAGCGTCCCCAAACCGGTCTTGATGCTCGAGGACAAGAGCGGATAGGCGCTTGAGCCGGTCCCGCCGGGTCTGAAGCGATGGAGCCGGACCGATCCTTGATGCCGCATGGAGCAGCCGGAAGTCTTCGTCGAGCCGGTTCCCCATGTCATTTGCCCTGCAGGATGAAGTCAGCCGCGCGTTCGCCGATCACCGCGCTGGGCGCCTGAGTGTTGCCGCTGATCAGCGTCGGCATGATCGACGCGTCTGCGACTCGCAAACCAGTAACGCCTCGAACGCGCAGTTGCGGATCAAGGACAGACGCCGAGTCGCTCCCCATCCGGCAAGTTCCGACGGGATGGTAGATGGTGTCTGTTCGCTGGCGGATAAGTTCGCGCAGTTCCTGGTCGGTTTCTGTACCTGTCCCGTAGAGACGCCTGCCGCCAAAACCGGATAGCGGAGGAGTTGCAATGATGCGATCGGTGATCCGCACACCCTTCATCAGGACGTCCATATCCTCGGGCGCGGTGAGAAGCGCAGGATCTATGAGAAGCGACACTGCCGGATCCGCGCTGGCGAGACGCACCTCACCGCGGCTTGCGGGGCGGAGGGCGCAGACGTGAATGCTGTAGCCGCGAGCCATATGAAGGCGACGACCATGATCATCGACCAGCGCAACGCAAAAATGCAGCTGCAGGTCGGGCCGGTCTACACCGGGGCCACTCTTAATAAAGCCACCAGCCTCCGCGACGTTGCTTGTGAGCAAACCACGACCCGCACCATACCATTTGGAAAGTGCGAAGGCGCTGCGAAGACCGGTGATCGGATTAATACCGATCGTACCGGCAACAGGCCCTAAGATATTGGTCGTAAAATCAGGATGGTCCTGCAGGTTTTTGCCGACTGAAGGAAGGTCGTGGACCACCTCGATCCCAAATTGTGAGAGATCGCGCGCCGGTCCGACACCCGATAGCATGAGAAGTTGCGGCGAACCGAATGCGCCAGCTGACAAGATGATCTCGCGCCTTGCCGTGAGTGTGCGACGCGAACGGGCCGAACCCACCAGAACTGAGACGGCCCGTCGACTGACGAAATTAACTTTGCGTGCCAGAAGACCAGGCAGCACCGTTAAATTGGAGCGCGGGCGGCTCTCGATGAAGGCCTGACCGGCATTGAAACGGCGACCGTTCTTTTGGAAGAGCTGAAACAGGCCCACGCCCTCCTGATCAGCCCCGTTGAAGTCGTCGTTCCGTGGGTATTGGAGACCACTCGCTGCCTCGATGAATGCCTCGGACGCTGGGCTGGGATCGCGCTGGTTAGAAACGAATAAAGGACCGCTGTCGCCGTGCCAAGTATCAGCGCCCCGTTCGTTCGTTTCGATACGTCGGAAGATGGGGAGCAACTCGTCCCACCCCCAGCCCGTGCAACCTGCTTGCGCCCAGCCATCGTAATCCTCTGGTTGTCCTCGGGTACAAACCATTGCGTTGATACGGCTACTACCGCCGATACCACGCCCGCGCGGCTGATAACTGCGGCGCCCGCCCAGGCCCAGCTGCGGGATAGAGCTGTAAGCATAGTTGGAGCGCCCGTACGATCGCACTAGCATCGCGATGCCGATCGGCATGGTTGAAAGCAAACCCGGGTTTCTGGGACCGGTTTCTAGAAGCGCGACACGCGGCGCATCTGGCGCATCTGCCAATCGGCTCGCCAGCGCGCAACCCGCAGGGCCGGCGCCAACCACTATGTAGTCAAAAGCGTCTTTCAACCCGGTATCTCCATCCTAGATTTATCCACAAGGAGGGGGGTCAAACTGCCGTCTCCGCTGATCGATAGGGAAACCGTCCGGTCGACGGGTGGCGCCCCCTTCTGAGGCCGCCGACCGGATATACGGCCGCTTTGTAGAACAGTGCCGGTAGCTCAGAATTCGACGCTGCCGGCGAGCCCCAGCGTCCTGAATGAGTTGAGGCTGAAGCCCTGCAGATAGGATGCGTGACCCTGCACGGAATCAATTAGATCGAGCGCAATGCCCGCAGGCACCCGCTGATCGGTACAGTTGCGACAGAAGATGCTCAACCGCCAGCCCTTTTCGCCCTTCAAGCCGGCACTGAAACCAAGGAGATTTGTTGCCCTCAGTGTAGCTCCCGGCGCCGCGTTCCCGAGGAAGTTGATTGTTGATCGGTGATAGATATCCGCTGTGACAAAAGCGTCGATACCGCGATCGATCTGATGTTCGTAGGCCGCTTGAGCAGTCATCGTAAACTTCGGTGCGGACGGCGTGCGATAGCCGCTGGCATCAAAGCTGCCTGTGGTCGAGCAGCCCGCGTTCGGCTGGCCTGGATAACAGGGCGCACCCACATAGTTCGTGAAATTCGATTTCAGGAAAGATGCTGTGCTGTTGAGTGTAAAGCCCTTGAAAGGCAAAGCTGTAAGAGACACTTCAGCACCCTTTGTGCGAACGCCTGCAGCATTTTGAGTGATGAAATTGCCTGTTGCAGTGCTGAACGCCTGTGTCTGAAAATTCGTGAATTTCGTGTAGAAGAGCGACGCATTAAAAATGAGATGCCGATCCAAGAAGCTCGACTTGAAACCGATCTCACCGCCACGATTGGTTTCAGGCTTGATCACGACCTGGCTGGCGTCTGTGACGCCTGACGAGTTCACGCTCGGACCCTTGTAGCCAGTGCCGTAAGTGCCGTAGACCATGATCGTCGGCGTCACATCATATTGCGCACCGACCTTCCAGATCGCCTTTGTCGCCTTGACCGCGTTGTTGAAAGTGCCAGCCGGCGCAAGTGGGATCAGGAAGCCGTCATTCGACTGGACCAGTTCCTGCCGAACGCGATCATGCGTCAAGCGACCTCCAGCGATGAGCTTGAAGACGTCGGTCACCCGGAACGTAAACTGGCCGAAAGCGGCATAGCTCTCGCTGCGGATCTTCGAAGCGCTCGCGCTGCCAACAACGCCCCTACTGCTGTACGGGCAGATAGGAGTCACGCCCACGGTCGCGCCAACGCAGTACGGGAAGCTACCGGCGACCGCGTCCGGAATCCCGAAATTACCAGCGGTGAGTGAATTCACATCGTTCGGCGAATTGAAATAGTACAGGCCTGCCTGCCCGCTGAGCCGGCCCTCGGAGGGCAGCGCCACCCGGAGTTCGTTGCTGTACTGATTTACCGTATAATTGTTTTGCAGATAGCTGACATAATTGATGTTGTTAAAGTCTGCGTCGAACACAGTGTTCAGACTGGCATGTTTCCAAGCGGTGATGTTCGAAATTTCGAAGCCATTGTCGAACGCGTAAGCGATCTTCGCCTGCACACCGCCTCGCTTGAGGTTGCGGAAATAGTTCCCGTCGCCGCCGAACTCGAGATTGTCGGGACCGGCAGTGATGCCTGATGCGGCGAGCACCGGAGCTTCCAGACCCGTGGGGTCGGCCGAGCGATAGGTGCGGTCGACGTTACCGAAGATACCGGTTTCGCGGCTGATATCGCCGATGACATAGATGCTAAGCTTGTCGGTCGGATTGAACAAGATCTTTGCGCGACCGCCATATTGCTTATGGGTCAGGTCGATGCCGGCCGGGTTGGGACCAACATAGCGGGTACCACCATCCTGAGTCGAGTAATAGCCGTTAAGGCGGACCGCGGCGGTGTTGCCGATCGGGACGTTGAGCGTGCCCTTGTTGACGCTACCGATGCCGTCTTTGGGCGTTGTGTCGCGAAGGTCGAGTTCGGTCTCGAAAGATCCGCCAAACTCGCCAAGCTTGGGCCGGACAGTTGTCATGTTGACGAGACCGGCCGATGCATTCTTGCCAAAGAGCAGACCTTGCGGGCCGTTGAGGACCTCAACCTGCTGCACGTCGTTGAGCAGACTATCGATGAGATAGGGGCTGACGAGGTTCACTTCATCGAGCGCAAAGGCGACGCTGGTCTCGCGAACGCTGCTGGCGTCAACAGTGCCGACGCCGCGGATCGAATAAACATTGTCTAGATTAATCTGAAGTGACGGCGCGGCGACTGTCAGCTGCGTGATATCGTTCAGCTGGCGCGACTTCAACGTTTCGGCCGTGATGGGAATGACCGAAAGCGGCACTTTTTGGATGTTTTCGGAGCGCCGCTGGGCGGTAACAATGATATCGGTCGTCGTGTCTTCGGCCTGGGGCGCTACCTGAGCGAATGCTGGGACGGTCGTACAAACCGAAAGGGAAGCAACAGTTGTGAGCAGAATATTGCGGCCGTGATAGCCCATATGACCTCTCCTGTGACGTTTCAGTTTTGCGGCGTTCGTTTGGCGCCGCTGCGGCGGAGCCCGTCCTGCTCATTATTGGCGGTTGCGAGCCGCGATCTTAAGGATCGAGCCCCAAAATGAGGGGAAACAACATCCTTTCGTTCACGACCGAAACTGCGTCTTGATTGTCGCTTACTAGAAACTTGACGGATGCGTCAAGGATGTCGTTTAAGTCCGAGCGAGAGTTTCGCTGATGCCTTGTGCGCGGCCGGACCCAACACTCGTCACAAGGGCTAGATCATGGCAAAACCCTACGCGCGGTCGGAACGCCGAGAGGAGACCAAACGCAAGAATCGAGAAACGCTGCTCGCGGCGGCGTGGCAGATTTTTTCCACCGTCGGATTCGACGGCTCCAGTGCCCGCGACATTATCGAGGGAAGTGGCCTCTCTCCGGGCACCTTCTACAATTATTTTGGCACCAAAGAGGCTATCTTCGACCAAGTCCACGAAGGGCTTCTAGAAAAGGTGCGGTTGGTCACGCTCGACGCTCGAAACCGCGGCAAGGATTTGCAGGAGAAGCTGCTCATCTCTTACGAGGCTATGCTTCGGTTATTGCTGACGATCGATGATGGATTCAAATTCTTCGAGATCAACCAACACCATATTCGTCCCGCACTGCAAAATAGTCCGCTAGCGCGTGCGATCATCGCCGACCTGATGAAGGATTTGCGCGCCGAACTCGATGCGTCGCTCGTGACCGAAGACGAAATGATGCTGATGGCTTCGCTAATCTTTACCAATGGCCTCGAAGCGCTGTCGCTCGCTTCACGTTCGACAAATCAGGATCCCAAGTCGATCGCCGCCTTTACCACCCGCGTCCTCATGTTCGGGATCGGTTCGTGGTGGCCTCAGGCACAGCGCGCGCGCCTGACGCCTGTCGTCTCCACTCCCGGCCTGCCTCAACGCGCGCGGGCTGCCTTTTGCGAGAGTGGCTCTTATGAATGACATCTCCCCTGCTCTCTTGCCGCAACGCATCGAATGCATTGCGCCCGGTCGATACCGCATCTCGAGCGAAAGCATATCCGCCAGGCTTATCCGTGCGTACTTGCGAACGCTCCGGGCAAAGCGCTTGATGGAAACTGCAGAGCGGTTTGCCAAGGTAATCAAGAAGCAACGCAAGACGGGTGATGCGAAGCCTCCTCGCGCGCTCTCCAATCGCTTTAAGATCAATTGCAAGGCCATGTTCGGCTCGAAGGTTTATATGATCGAGCCGCGCGATCGCTCCTGCGCTCGGACGCTGATCTACATTCACGGCGGCGGCTATGTCGGCAACCTCGCGCCCCTGCAGTGGAAGATTGTAGAGGGACTGCTTGCACGGCTCGACATGCGCGTGATCGTGCCCTGCTATCCACTGGCACCCGAAACGGATTGGAACGCCGGCTACAAGTTGATTGGAACGCTGTACGAATGGGTGATAGCGCGCCAGTCGTCAACTGAAGTCCTAATCTGTGGTGATTCGGCGGGCGCAGGACTTGCGCTCGGCTATGCCCAAAAGCTCGTCGAAACCCGACGACCGATGCCGTCCGGTCTTATTCTTTTCTCTCCTTGGCTCGACCTGCGCACAAACAATGAAGAACAGGAGGCGTTCGACGCCCGGGACCCACTGCTCGGTCTTCCGGGCCTACGCTGGGCTGCGATGAAATGGGCGGGGCATACGGAGCTCGACAATCCCAGACTCAGCCCCATATTCGGATCGCTCGCCGGACTTCCCCCAATGTTCGTTGCCAGCGGCACCGCAGACTTGCTCCACCCAGATTCACGGGCCCTCGTTACAAAGGCCGAACAGGAATGTGCTGAACTAACCTATTTGGAAGGCGAGGACATGACGCACGGCTGGGCGCTATCGCCTATCCCCGAAGCGAAGGCCCTATTCGACCTGTGCGCTCTTTTCGTGAAAAGAAAACTCGTATGAGATCTGGCTGAAGCGATAGAGAACGCGACGCTGGCATCCCGATGTCAGTCCACCAAGCAGGTTCGATCGATCTGATCAATGCGCGTGCGACCCGTCAAGGCCATAGCGATGCGCATCTCCGTTTCGATGATGCGCAGGACGTGCTCGACGCCCGCCTGACCTCCACCCGCTAGGGCATACACCCAAGCCCGACCGAGCAACACGCCTTTGGCGCCGAGTGCCAACATTCGTATCACGTCGAGCCCCGTGCGGATACCGCCATCGACGAGCACTGTAAGCTGATCGCCAACCGCCTCGGCAATGGCAGGCAGAGCACTCGCGGTCGCAGGAACGCCGTCGAGTTGGCGACCGCCGTGATTGGACACTACGATGCCATCGGCGCCTGCTGATGCCGCCGCCTTGGCGTCCTCGGCATCAAGGATCCCTTTGATGATAAGAGGCCCGTCCCAGTTCTCCCGGATGAAATCGAGATCCTTCCAGGTCACTGAAGCGTCGAAATTCGTTTTCATCCACCCGAGGAAATCTTCGAGTCCGCTGTCGTGGCCGAGCACGGGCGCGACATTTCCAAGCTGATGGGGCCGCCCCATGATACCCACATCCCACGCCCAACCGGGATGCAACGCCCCTTGCCAAGCCCGCCTGAACTGGCCGAGAAGACCGGACGCGCCGGCAAGCCCGGAATGGACATCACGGTAGCGGGAGCCGGGGAGCGGCATATCGACCGTGAATATCATCGTCGAACAACCGGCCGCTTTCGCCTTGTCAATCAGTGCGCGCATGAAACCGCGATCGCGGATCATGTAAAGCTGAAACCAGAATGGTTTCGACGCCGCTGCCGCCACTTCGTCGATCGGGCAGCAGGATACTGTCGACAGGGTGAAAGGGATGCCGATCTTCTCGGCAGCGCGCACCGCCTGGCGTTCTCCACGTCGTGCGTTCATGCCCGCTAGGCCGATCGGACCAAGCCCTATCGGGAGGGCCATATCTTCATCGAACAGGCGGGTCGAGAGGTCGATCTGGTCGACGTCGTTAAGCACACGCTGTCGCAACGCGATGCGCTCGAGCTCGGCGACATTCCTGCGAAGCGTCACTTCGGCATAAGATCCGCCATCGATATATTCGAACAAGAAAGGCGGCAGTCGGCGCTTGGCGAGCGTCCGATAGTCGAACGTGGATGCGATCTTCATTACTGCAGGTTCACAAACGCGCCGCCATCGACGAGCAGGGATGAGCCAGTGCAGTAGCGCGCCATGTCAGACGCAAGGAAGATGATCGGCCCGGCCAAATCGTCGGGCTGTCCCAGACGGCCAAGTGGGATGCGAGCTTCCATCCGCTCCCGCTTGGCCTGATCGGCAAGATCGTCCTTGTTGATCTCGGTAAGGATCGTGCCCGGTAGCACCGAATTGCAGCGAATGCCGTATTTGCCCAAAGCAATCGCGGCTGATTGCATCAACGAATGCACACCGGCCTTGGTGGGCGTGTAGTGGGTCTGGAACTCGCCGCCAACCAATGCTGAAATCGACGAGACTGCCACGATCGCTCCGCCCCGGCCTTGCTTCACCATCTGGTTTGCGGCCGCCTGCACCATGAAGTAGGCGCCATGGAGGTTAACTGTCAGGGTCCGCTCCAACGTCTCGACCGGCATGTCGAGAAAGGCGTGGAACGGGCAAATCCCCGCATTGTTAACGAACACGTCGACTCCGCCAAGAGCTTCGACAGAGGTGCGGATGAACTCGACGGCCGTTTCGGGGTTGGCGACATCGCCTCGCACCGCAACCGCTTTGCGTCCTAACGCCTGTATCTCGGCGATCGCCGAATTGGCCCCGTCGGCGCTGCTATGATAATTGATCGCCACATCGGCGCCGTGTCGCGCGGCCTCGATCGCCGCGGCCCGTCCGATACCGGTGGACCCTCCAGTGATGAGCACTGCCTTGCCTTCTAGAAGCATCATACCTCCTGTGTTGGGAACCAGCCGAGATCGGCGCTGATCGCGGACGCGGTCGCTCGAACCTCGGCCGCAAGCGCATTCATCCGTTCATCGTCTAGATATTGAGCGGCGCTCGACACGCTGATTGCGCCGGTAATGGAACCGCCCGCTGATCGGATCGGAGCCGCGACGCAGCGAATACGATCCTCATTTTCTTCCAGATCGAAGGCGTACCCCGCTACGGCATAGGCCGTCATCCGCCGACACCATAAGTCGCGATCGCCGTCCGGTTGCTCGACATCGAGCAACGCGCTCCATTGATCCTTATCGCCGTCGATCAGCAGCGCCTTGCCGAGGCCCGTTGTGGTGAGTGGCTGGCGCTCGCCTACGCGCGAACTAATCTCGATACGTCTGTTGCCGGGAATCTTGTCAAGGTACAGAGCCTGATCACCGCTTCGGACGCCTAGGTGCACGGTATCGCCGGATTCGTGCGCGAGCGCTTCCAGCCTCGGGCGGGCGACCTGCACCACGTCAAATTGTCGCTGTGCCTGTGCTCCGAGGTGAAGCAATTTTGGGCCGAGCCGATAGCCCGAGCGCGGCGTCAGTACAAGGTATCCAAGGTTAGCAAGCGAACTCGCAACACGATGCGTCGTGCTCCGGGCCAGTCCCAGACGAGTTGCCAACGCTCCCAGCGTCATTGGCTCGCGTGCAACCATCTCCATGACCGCGAGACCACGCACAAGGGTCTGGCTTCCTGCCAATCTTGTTTCCGCCATTCTCATTTCCGGGATCTTGTTGACCGTTACGCCACCCCTCACTATACGTCTCAATAAATGATGTCTATTCCCAAATAATGGGATTATAGAGATTGGGGTTAGGATGCTACCAAAAATCAAGCACGTGCGGGCCTTCACCGTTCGCGGCGGTGGCGCGGATTATCATGACCAGGGCGAAGGCCACTGGATCGACAACCACATCGCCACGCCGATGTCGAAATATCCCGAATATCGCCAGTCGCGGCAGAGCTTCGGCATCAACGTGCTGGGCACGCTCGTCGTCGAGATTGAGGCCGAAGACGGCACGGTCGGCTTCGCGGTAACCACCGGCGGCGAGCCCGCCGCCTTCATCGTCGAGAAGCATCTGTCGCGCTTCCTCGAGGGGCGCAGCCCGACCGAATATGAGAAGATCTGGGATCAGATGTACTTCTCGACCCAATATTACGGGCGCAAGGGCATCGTCGTGAATGCCATTTCCGGCGTCGATCTGGCGCTGTGGGATCTGCTCGGCAAGTTGCGGCAGGAACCCGTCTATCACATGCTGGGCGGCGCCGTGCGCGACGAGCTCCAGTTCTACGCCACCGGCGCGCGGCCCGATCTGGCCAAGGAATTCGGCTTCATCGGCGGCAAGATGGCGCTGCACCACGGCCCGGCCGAAGGCGTCGAGGGCCTGCACAAGAACATCGCGGAACTGGCCGAGATGCGCGAGCGCGTCGGCCCGGATTTCTGGCTGATGTGGGATTGCTGGATGGCGCTGGACGTCGACTATGCGACGCGTCTCGCCATCGCCGCGCACGAACATGGCCTGAAGTGGATCGAGGAGGCGATCAGCCCCGACGATTATTGGGGCTATGCGGCGCTCAAGCGCAACGTGCCCAAGGGCATGCTGGTGACGACCGGCGAGCATGAGGCGACCCGTTGGGGCTTCCGCATGCTGATGGAGATGGATTGCTGCGACATCATCCAGCCCGACGTGGGCTGGTGCGGCGGCGTGACCGAACTGCTCAAGATCAGCGCGCTGGCCGATGCGGCGGGCAAGATGGTCGTGCCGCACGGATCGTCCGTCTACAGCTATCACTTCGTCATCACGCGCCACAATTCGCCGTTTGCCGAATTCCTGATGATGCATCCGGGACCGACCGAAGTGGTGCCGATGTTCCATCCGCAGCTGATCGGCGAACCCGTGCCGCAGAACGGGCGCCTCAAGGCCAGCGCGCTGGATGCGCCGGGCTTCGGCGTCGAGCTCAATCGCGACATCGCGATGCACCGTCCTTACACCCACTGAACGAAAGCGATTTCATGAAGCTCTGCCGCTACGGGCCGGTTGGCCAGGAAAAGCCCGGCCTCGTCGATGCCGACGGCAAGATCCGCGATCTCTCGGGGTTCGTGGACGATATTTCGGTGGAGACGCTGGCCAAGGCGCAGGCCGTCGATCCGGCCTCGCTGCCGGTGGTCGAGGGTGATCCCCGCCATGGCGTGCCGTTCAAGGGCATAGGCAAGATCGTCGCGATCGGTCTTAATTATGAGGATCACGCGATCGAATCCAATCTGCCCATCCCGACCGAGCCGGTCGTGTTCATGAAGGCGCTGTCCAGCCTGACCGGCCCGAACGACGACGTGATGATACCCAAGGGTTCGACGCACACCGACTGGGAAGTCGAGCTGGGCGTGATCATCGGCAAGACCTGTCGTTACGTCTCCGAGGACGAGGCGCTGGACAAGGTGGCCGGCTACGTTCTGGCCAATGACGTGTCGGAACGCTTCAACCAGAAGCAACGCGGCAGCCAGTGGAGCAAGGGCAAGGGTCACGACACCTTCTGCCCGGTCGGCCCCTGGCTCGTGACCCCCGACGAGGTGGGCGACGCGCAGGAACTGGACATGTATCTCGACGTGAACGGCGCCCGGATGCAGACCGGCAACACCAAGACGATGATCTTCAATCTCAAGCAGATCATCTCCTACCTCAGCGAATATGTGACGCTGTATCCGGGTGATCTGGTCATCACCGGCACGCCGCCGGGCGTAGGCGAAGGCAAGAAGCCCGAAGCCATCTATCTGAAGGCCGGCGACGTGATGGAGCTGGGCATCGCCAAGCTCGGCACGCAGAAGCAGAAGGTCGTCGCATGGCGCCAGCTGGGTGACGAGGTGCTCGCATGAGCGTCTATGCGGGTCGTTTCGAGGGCCGTTGCGCGATCGTCACCGGCGGTGCATCGGGCCTGGGCAAGGCATCGGCTGCGCGGATCGTGGCGGAGGGCGGCAAGGTCGTTCTCTGGGATCTGAACGCCGACGCGCTTGCCGCTGCCAAGGATGAGGTCGGCGCCGTCGCGGTGGTGGCGCTCGATGTGTCCGATCAGGCCGCCGTCGCCACCGCCGCCAAGGCGAGCGTCGAGGCACTGGGCAAGATCGACATTCTCGTCTGTTCGGCCGGCATCACCGGCGCAACAGGGCCAATCCACGAATATCCGGTCGATAGCTGGAAGCGCGTAATCGACATCAACCTCAACGGTCTGTTCTATTGCTGCCGCGCAGTGGTACCTTTTATGCTTGAGAATGGCTACGGCCGCATAGCCAATATCGCTTCGGTCGCCGGCAAGGAAGGTAATCCCAACGCCTCGGCCTATTCGGCCTCTAAAGCGGGTGTGATCGGTCTTACGAAGTCGCTCGGCAAGGAACTGGCGGAAATGGGCGTAATCGCCAACGCTCTTACTCCAGCGACGTTCGAAAGCCCGATTCTTGCTCAATTGCCGCAGAGTCAGGTCGACTACATGCGCTCCAAAATCCCGATGGGCCGCCTCGGCGAAATCGATGAGAGTGCCGCGATTGTGTGCTTCATGGTGAGCGAAGAGTGCAGCTTCACCACAGCGTCGACCTTCGATACGTCGGGCGGGCGCACGACCTTCTGACTTTAACCCGGCGCTACCCGAATAGGTGGTGACCGCGAGCTTGTAGAGAGGCCGTATGGAGACCATCCCCTTCGTCGACGCCCATATGCATCTCTGGGACTTGTCACACCTTGATTATCCTTGGCTGCTGCCGCCATTCGATGACATTGGTCCGAACGGATCGACCGAGAAGATCGCGGTCAATTATGGTGTCGACGACTATCAAAGTGATCTCGTGCGGTGGGACGTTCGAGGTGCGGTCCACATCGACGCGGGTGCTGCGCCCGACCAAGCGCTCGCCGAAACGCAATGGCTCGAGGATCAGGGCAAGCATTGCAGTCTGCCGACCGCAATCATCGCTTATGCGGCGCTCGAAGCACCTAACATCGACGATGCGCTGTCCGCTCAAGCGTCCTACGGCCGTGTCAAAGGGATTCGCCAAATCGTGAATTGGCATCCCGATCCAACGCGGACATACACGCCGAACGACCTTACCCTGGACGATGAATGGTGGCGGGGTTTTGGCCGCCTAGCCACTTTCGGGCTTTCGTTCGACCTGCAATGTTACGCCCATCAGATGTCTGGTCTGGCGCCTCTCATCGCCCGCCATCCTGACATTCCCGTTATCATCAACCACCTCGGCATGCCGATCCCGGAGGGCGAGGGCCTGATCCGCTGGCGTCACGGGATACGTACTCTGGCCGCTTACTCCCACGTTTCCATCAAAATCTCGGGGCTCGGATTCATCTTTCGCGATTGGACGCTCGACGCGGTAACTCCTCTATTACACGAAGCGGTGGACACGTTCGGTCCGGATCGTTGCATGTTTGCGAGCGACAGTCCGACCGACAAACTGTTCGCACCGATAGACCGCTATCTCGAGGCCTACCATGCTTTCGCAGCGGAATATTCCGATGCGGAGCGACGGGATATGTTCGGCCGCAACGCAAACCGCATCTACCGCCTTGGGCTCTCACTATGAGCAGACTCGACATCGAGCCGCGCACGCTTCCGAGCCTGCTTGATAGAGCCGCAGCGGAGCATGGTGATCGCACAGCGATCGACTTCTTGGGCAAACGCTGGACTTACTCGGAGGTCCACCATCTGGTCGACCGCGTCGCGCATGGACTGCAAATGAACGGAGTGACACCCGGTGCCAGAGTCGGACTTTGCCTTCCAAATAGCCCTTATTTCGTGATCTTCTATTTCGCTATCCTTCGGATTGGCGGCATAGTCGTGAACTTCAACCCGCTCTATGTCGAACGTGAACTGCGTCACCAAATCATCGATAGCGGCACCCAAGTGATGATCACGCTCGACCTGCAGGCGATCTACTCGAAAGTTGCTGCTGTCGCAGACGAAACCGGCCTTCGCAAGATCGTCGTCTGCCCAATGATGAGCATTTTGCCGCCCTTGAAGGCGCTGGGCTTCTGTGTTTTCAAGCGCAAGGAAATCGCCCGGTTTCCTGCCGACGACCGTCATGTCAGCTTCTCTAGTCTGATCGCGCATAATGTTGTGTCGAGGCACGTGCCAGTTTCGCCTGACGATCTGGCAGTGCTTCAATACACGGGCGGCACGACTGGCGTGCCGAAGGGGGCAATGCTCACGCACGCCAGCCTCGCGGCCAATAGCGCGCAAATGGTGGTCCATGTCGGCGGGCGCCGTCACGTCCAAGAGCGGACATTGGGCGTATTGCCGCTGTTTCATGTCTTCGCCCTGACGACCGTGCTGAACTTTTCCGTGGATATCGCAGCGGAGATGATCTTGCTGCCGCGCTTCGAGATGAAGGCGTTTCTTGCGACGATCCGAAGGACTAGACCCACCCAGTTTTTCGGCGTGCCAACGTTATTCGGCGCAATGAACGCGTTAGATCCGAAGAACACACCCGACCTGAGCTCCATCGAGATTTGCATTTCGGGCGGTGCGCCGCTGCCGCTTGAAATGCGGGCGGCTTTCGAAGCCCGCTATGGCATACGAGTTGTCGAAGGTTACGGCCTGTCCGAGGCCTCACCGATCGTGGCCTGCAATCCGCTGAGGGGGCTCGTGAAGGACAATAGTGCCGGGAAGGCCTTCCCGGGCACTGTGATCGAGATACGCTGTCTTGATGATCGTGACCATATTCAGTCGCTTGGAGATCGAGGCGAAGTATGCATCCGCGGACCACAACTTATGCGAGGCTATTGGCAGCGCGATGCTGACACCCTCGAAACCTTTATCGACGGAGCCCTGCGCACCGGTGACGTCGGCTATCTCGATGACGAGGGCTACCTGTTTCTCGTTGATCGCATAAAGGATATGATCCTGTGCGGTGGGTACAATGTTTATCCGCGCGTCATCGAGGACGCGCTCTACGAGCATTCGGCAGTCGCTGAAGCCGTCGTCATTGGCGTGACGGATCCTTATCGCGGGCAAAGCCCTAAGGCCTTTGTAGCCCTCCATCCTGATCATGAAACCAGTCCGGCTGAGCTAAAGGCATTCCTCGCTAAGAGGATCAGCAAGATCGAGATGCCGTCCGCGATCGTGGTGCGCGAAAGTTTGCCCAAGACGCTTGTTGGGAAACTGTCCAAGAAGGCGCTGATCGAGGAGGAGGCTGCCGCAGCGAGTTCCCCGGATTAGCTGTGCGTTGGCTCATCTTTCAGGGTAGAGGTTCAATTTTCACATTCGACGATGAGTCACACCTCGCGAGTTATGACCTTCATTCGTGAGCTAGTGCGCCCTGCGCCGTGGTTGGCAGGCTACTTGCGATATAACCACCATCAAGAGATATCACTTGCCCAGATAAATACGCTGCTCGCATCGACACGCAGAATGTGATCAAATCGCCGATCTCGGAAGTTTCGGTAGCGCGCCTAAACGGAAGATGAGCATGCAGATCGGCCCAGCGTGTCCGATCACCCCATTCAATTTCCGCCCGATCCGCGAAGGCCGCGACATTCTTTTCGGTGTTTACTACCCAAGAGTTGATGCCGAGGATGCGAATCTGCATGCGCGATAGATCGTGCGCCAGCCCATGCGTTACCGTAGTCAGAGCCGAGCAACTCGCAGCCGAATAAATCGCCTTGTTAGAAGGCAATTGACCGATCGCGCCGATCATATTGACAATTACGCCCCCTCCACGATCCCTAAGTACCGGGACAAATGAGCGCATCATTCGGATATAGCCAAACGGCTTCAGTGCCCAATTATGCATCCACTCATCATCGGAGACCAATTCTAGCGATCCTCCGGACGGCGTGTTTGCATTATTAATCAATATATCGATATCACTATGTTTGGCCGCGAGGTCGTCGGGGGTGAGACGATCGTAAAGGTCAGCCGAGTAAGTTCGGACGTCGACGTCAAACTCAGCTTTAATTTCACTAGCAGCGCCTGCCAATCGGAGCTCATCCCTGGCGACGAGTACGAGATTAACCCCCTCGGCTGCCAAGCTACGCGCAATGCCTAAACCGATGCCTTTGCTACCGCCTGTGATCAGAGCTCGACGCCCAGTAAGTTGCAGGTCCATGCCGATATCCCCTTCTCAAATTCCTTAGCTTACGAGGTGCTACGCAGGCCATACGTTGCTATCTGGGAGCCATCCTTATTGCCCCGTCCAGCCGGATGACTTCGCCATTCAGCATGGGGTTCTGGATGATCGACCGAACCAATTCGGCGAACTCGAACGGTTTCCCCAACCGTTGAGGGTGCGGTACCTGCGCTCCCAGCGAGTCCTGCACGACTTGGGGAAAGGCGGCCATCATAGGCGTCAAGAATATGCCCGGCGCGATTGCCATAACGCGGATGCGATGCTGCGCGAGATCGCGAGCGGCCGGCAGCGTGAGGCCGGCTACGCCGGCTTTTGACGAAGCGTAGGCCGCCTGGCCAACCTGCCCATCAAACGCAGCGATCGAAGCTGTATTGATCAGAACGCCCGCCTCTTCCTCTTCGAAACGCGCAGCGATGATTGCTGCCGCAGCGCTCGACATCATGTTGAACGTGCCGATCAGGTTTATTTCGACTGTACGCCGGAAGGTCTCCGGGACGTGCGGTGATCCAGCCTTGTCAACAATGCGTGCAGAGGGCGCAATACCCGCGCAATTAATGACGATTCGAGCGACATCGTGCCGCGCCGCCGCCGCCTCGATTCCCTTCACCACCGCTACGTGGTCGGCGACGTTGACCTGATGAAAGTCCCCGCCAATCGCATCCGCTGTAGCTTGGCCGGTCTCGTCATCGAGATCAAAGATTGCCACCTTTGCGCCGCTCCGCGCCAGCATCTCCGCCGTCGCGCGCCCCAAGCCTGATCCTCCGCCCGTAATAATTGCGGCCGTCCCATCAATTTTCATATTTCAATCTATCCCAGCTATCTCGAGGGCTATGGCGGTGGCTTCGCCTCCGCCAATGCAGAGTGCGGCGATACCGCGTTTCACATGACGGCTTTTCAGGGCGGCGACCAGCGTCGCGAGGATTCTTGCACCCGAGGCGCCAATTGGATGACCTAAAGCGGTTGCGCCGCCATTCACGTTGAGCTTGTCTCGCGAGATGCCAAGGTCACGCTCAGCGATCATCGCGATCGTTGCGAAGGCCTCGTTAACCTCGAACAGATCCACGTCATCAACAGACCAGCCCGTCTTGTCCAACAGCTTGCGGATAGCGAAGACCGGTGCTGTCGTGAAGCGGGCGGGTTCGTTGGCGTGAGCCGCCATAGCGACGATAGTCGCCTCCGGCGTCAATCGACGAGCATCCACAACGGATCGCCGCGTAAGAACCAGCGCGGCCGCGCCGTCCGAGATTGATGCCGACGTGGCCGCAGTTATCGTCCCGTCTTTGGCAAAAGCGGGCTTCAACGACGGTATCTTGTCGGGCCGAGCTTTCGCCGGCTGTTCGTCCTCGTCGATGAGGACATTTCCACCGCGGCCCAGGACGGAGACGGGGGTCACCTCTTCGGCGAAGGCGCCCGACGCAATGGCACTCTTGGCCCGCTCCAGACTTAGCAGCGCATATTCCTCCTGCTCAGTACGGGTAAACTGGTAATCGCAGGCGCTGTCCTCTGCGAACGCGCCCATAGGCTTTCCACGGTCGTAGGCGTCTTCGAGGCCGTCCATCATCATCGAGTCGACAACAACGTCATGACCGATGCGCGCACCGGCCCGATGTTTGGCCAACAAGAAGGGCGCATTAGTCATGCTTTCCATCCCGCCTGCTACGATGATGCTGGCCGTGCCTGCGGCCAGGGCTTCGGCCGCCATGATCGCGGCCTGCATACCAGACCCGCACATCTTATTGATGGTGGTCGCCTCAACTGTTTCGGGCAGGCCCGCCTTCAGCGCCGCTTGGCGGGCCGGCGCCTGACCCAGCCCGGCAGACAGGACGCACCCCATGTAAATCCGATCGATGTCGTGCGGGGCGACGCCCGCACGTTCGACGGCAGCTCTGACCGCAAAGGCGCCGAGGTCCGGCGCGGCGAGACTCGCCAGCGCGCCTTGGAAACCTCCCATCGGCGTACGCGCAAAGCCTATAATGACGATGGGATCGACGCTCATGCTTATCTGCTCCTTGGATTTAGAGGGCACGAGCGATCACCATTCGCTGGATGTCCGACGTGCCTTCGTAGATCTGGCACACCCGCACATCGCGGTAGATTTTCGCCAAACCGAATTCCTCTAGATAGCCATATCCTCCGAGCGTCTGAATGGCCGCCGAGACGACTGCCTCAGCCGTTTCGGACGCGACTAGCTTGGCCATCGACGCTTCGGTCAGGCAGGACCGCCTAGCGTCCTTGAGCGAGGCGGCATGCAAGACCAGATGGCGCACTGCTTCGAGTTTGGCGGCCATGTCGGCCAGCCGGAATCCGACGGCTTGATGCTCAATGATTGCCTTGCCCATCGACCGACGATCCTTGGCATAAGCTACGGCGATCTCTAGCGCGGCTTGGGCCATGCCGACACATTGCGCCGCGATACCAATGCGTCCGGTTTCCAGATTGGAAAGCGCGATGCGGTAGCCCTCGCCGGGAGGGCCGAATAGCGCTTCCTCTCCGACTACCATATCATCGAACCGCAAAGCGCATGTGTCGGAGGCGGCCTGGCCCAGCTTGTGCTCAACCTTGTCGACGACGTAGCCCGGTGTGTCGGTGGGCACGAGGAACGCGGAAATGCCCTTCTTTCCTGCGGCAGGATCGGTGACCGCGAACACGATCGCGACCCCGGCGATCTTGCCGGAGGTGATGAACTGCTTCGCACCGTTGATCTGCCAGCCACCCTCGACTCTTTCGGCTCGCGTGCGCAGCGCTGCGGCGTCTGACCCCGCGTCGGACTCGGTAAGGGCAAAGGCGCCGATCATCCGTCCAGCGATCAGGTGGGGAAGGAAGCGGGACTTCTGCGCCTCGCTGCCATATCGCAGAATGCCCGACACGATCAGGCTGTTCTGAATGGAGATGATGGTAGAGAGCGCACCATCCGCAGCCGCGATCTCGATAAGAGACAAAGCGTAGCTGACCATGTCGGCCTCGGTTCCGCCCACTCCCTCGGGCGCCGTCATCCCTAGCAATCCCAGATCAGCGAGCTCCGCGAATAGGCCGTCCGGATATCCCCCGGCGGCCTCGAAACGCATCGTTTTGGGGCGCAGTCTATCTTGCGCGTAACTGCGTACGCTCTCGCGGATTGCTTCCTGCGTCTCGGTTAGGATCATGGACGCATTCTCCGATCATCATCTTGATTTTCATTTGGTGCGGCGTTGGGTGCATTGCCGGAATATTCTGTCGTTCCTGACGGAACCTGCAGCCACGGGTGTCTGAAATCACTCCAAACGAGGCGTGCCGGAGCCGGAAAGCTCTTGTCGGCGAAGGCGCCCACGGCGACCGCGACCCTGCCAGGGCGAAACTCAGGAAACCAATACAACGTGGTGCCGCACCGGGCGCAGAAATGGAAAGTAACATTTGCGCCGCTGTCGCCGCTACGCATGAAAGTCTGCGACGGTCCCATCACGGTGACGAGTTGCTCGACGTCGTAGAAAGCCTGAACGGCCACGAGGCTTCCGCTCCGGCGCTGGCAGGGGCGGCAGCAGCAGCATGACACGACTGAAGGCGGCCCCTCGACGGTGACGCGCAGCTCCCCGCAGACGCATGACGCCTCGCTCCTCGATGGCTCCGTTCCCGCTCCCTCCCGATCCTGGACCGACCTCATCAGAATGAGACCTGGTCCGCACCCTTCAGCGCCAGGATCTCGCGCGCCTCATCAGGTGTGGCGACCTCCAGGCCGAGACCTTCGATGATCTGCCGCGCCCTCGTGACCTGCTCGGCGTTGGTCTCCGCAAGTTTGCCGGGTCCGATCCACAGATTGTCCTCCAGGCCGACGCGAATATGCCCGCCCATTGCAGCCGCGGTCGCGGCGATCTGCATCTGGCCGCGGCCGGCGCCTAAGACAGACCAGCGCAGGTCGTCACCAAACAGGCGAACGGCGGTGCGGTGCATGTGGAGGATGTCTTCGGGATGTTGGCCGATGCCGCCCAAGATACCGAACACATTCTGAACGAAGAAAGGTGGTTTTACCAAGCCACGTTCGATGAAGTGCGCCAAGTTGTAGAGGTGAGCAGAATCGTAACACTCGAACTCGAAACGGGTACCGGCATCGCCGCACGCGTTGAGTACGTAAGCGATATCGCGAAAGGTGTTGCGGAAAATCAGGTCCTCCGATCCTTCCAGATAAGGCCTTTCCCAATCGTATCTGAAGTCTTTGTAGCGCGTCAGCAGCGGGAATAGGCCGAAATTCATCGAGCCCATGTTGAGGCTGGCGACCTCCGGGCGGAATTGTGCCGCCGGCTTGACCCGCTCATCGACCAGCAAGGCGGGCGAACCGCCTGTCGTAAGATTGACGACGACATTGCTCGATTGTTTGATCGTCCGGAGGAAAGGCAGAAACGCTTCAGGCCGTTGGTCCGGCCTGCCGGTATTAGGATCCCTGGCGTGTAAGTGGACGATCGCGGCGCCTGCTGCCGCCGCACCAATCGCGGACTCGGCAATCTCCGCAGCGGTGACCGGCAGAAAGGGCGACATCGACGGCGTGTGGATCGATCCGGTGATGGCGCAGGAGATGATGACTTTGCGGGGCTGTGCCATTTAAGCTGTTCCTATGCTTCAATTATGGGTTCGACGGCGCCGGGCTGAGCGGGACATAGGGTTCATCGCCGTTCGACGAATTCGACGATCGTGCCGTCGGGGTCGCGGACCATCGCGATGAAGACGCCCGGACGAAGCTCGAACTTGTGCTTTTCGAATGGCACGCCAGCCTGCTCACAGGCGGCGCAGATCTCGTCGATGTTCCGGACCGGGAAGGTCAGATAGCGAATGCCCGTCTGGTCCTCGATCTTCGGCTGATTGGCGGCGGCGGGCACGAACGGATCGACGAGCTTGACGAAGCTCTCGCCAAAGCGGAGGCGATGGAAGCGACCGAACCAGACCTCGACTTCCTCGACCTTTTCGAGGCCGAGAATCGTGTGGTAGAATGCGAGGCTGCGATCGATATCAGACACGAGAATGCCGACGTCGATTGCATGTCTGTCGGGCGTTATCGTCACGGGTTGATTTCCTCTCGTCTGTCGGGCTGATCTTCGCGCTTGCCATGTGTGACCGTCGCACGAGTGAGCTCTGTTAAATTCGCAGCCTTCCAAGCGGCGAGGAGGTCCGCTCCGTCGGTCGAGCTGCGGATCGCGCCCGGCGTGCGGGAAAAGCGGGGGGCGGGCATCGCGTGCATGACGCCGTCGCGCATTTCGTAGGAGTTTCTCGCCTGCAGATGCGGCTGGGAAAGCACTTCGTGGAGTTCCAGCACGGGCGCGACACACGCGTCGGTCCCTGCGAACAATTCCGTCCAATAGCCTTGCGGTTTCGAGAGGAAGAGCTCTTCCAGCGCCTGCGCCAAAGCGACCCAGCGCTCCTTGCGGTGCTGATCGAGCAGGAAAGCGTCGAGCCCGAGCCTCTCGAGCAGCGCCGTGAAAAACTGGGGTTCGATCGCACCGATTGAAATCTCCTTACCGTCGCCGCACATGTAGGTGCGGTAGTAAGGTGCAGCGCCGCCGAGGATATTATCCTCCCGCGCGAGCGATATGCGTCCTGCAGGGAGAAGGCCGGCGAACATGGTCATCAGCGAAGCCACGCCGTCGACGATAGCCGCGTCCACAACCTGTCCCTCGCCAGATCGCTCACGCTCCCACAAGGCGCTCAATATTCCGACGGCGAGGAACATGGAGCCGCCGCCAAAGTCGCCGACGAGGTTTAAGGGCACAGTTGCCGGAGCGCCTGGCTTTCCGATCGCCGCCAGTGCGCCCGACAGTGCGATATAGTTGATGTCGTGTCCGGCGGTGGATGCCAGCGGCCCATCCTGTCCCCAGCCCGTCATCCGGCCATAGATCAGTCTCGGATTGCGCTTACGCATCACCTCGGGGCCGAGCCCCAGGCGTTCCATGACCCCCGGACGAAATCCTTCGATCACAACGTCGGCATGGTCACTCGCGTCGAGGCAAAATGCGCGCCCTTCAGCACTGCGAATATCGACGACGGCGATAGCCCGTCCACGATCGACGACCGGATTTGGCCAACCATTTCCGCCTTCGCGATCGATACGGAGGACATCGGCCCCCATGTCGGACAGGAGCATCGCGCAATGCGGTCCGGGTCCGATGCCAGCAAACTCTATTACGCGCAGTCCGGCAAGCGGACCATTGGAAATCGCGCTCATGCGAGGATCCCACGGCGACGGCGACTAAATCGGCCAGGTGGGTCGCTAAGCGCCGCGTCAGCCTGCCGGCCGACGGGAACTCCTGTGCGATGGGAAGCTCGGCTGATCGCCCTTGGCTTTGGTTTCATCCCCACCCTCGCACGAACTCTCTCCAACATATTGGCTATAACTTCGAGTCGGATTAGACTGTACGTACGTTCCTATTCGTTGTAAATGGCTTGCGAGCTTTGGGGTGTCGGATCGGCCGATTGGAAATTAGCAGCCTGACCCAAACTTAAGAGTCAGGATTGATCGACCTTGCTAGGCTGCATCGTCAGCTGTGAAGCGTTTCATCGAGCCAGTCGAAGATTCGGGCGAATGCCAACCTGCCGGCCCCGATCTGGCAGTGAGCACCTGCGCCTTCCTCAACCGTAAACCGCATGATGGATTTCTTGCAGGTCAGATGGCTATAGAGGACGGGCGCCTGGCTGACACTCAGCGCATCGCCCTCCGGCAAGCAGACGAGGGTTGGGCATCTGATTTTCTCGGCGACGCCATTGCTGACGTTGAAGTCCAACGCCTTTCGAACGAAGTCTCGCGGGGAAGTCGCGCCCATCGCCCACATGCCGTGCTGAAATACCCATCTGCCACTCGATCCACCGTGCAGGACTGCATCCAGTTGCTGATCGAGATCCGGTGCGGATGGCGCTTTGATTTTTTCAATGATCTCGGCACGACGATTGGCCGGATAAGCCTCCAGGAAGACCTCGCCGAAGTCCCACATCCCATCGTTGGCCACCATGGCTGCAATGCGGTGTTCAAAAGCGGCGGCTCGCGGGGCGAGCACGCCTCCAAGGCTGACACCCATGTAAACGATGCGGTTCTGATCCACATCCGGGCGGGTCGAGAGATAGTCGACAACGGGCGTAATGACGCGCTCCCAGTCGGGACGGAATACTAAGCCGTCGCGATGTAGTGGACCGTATTGGCCAGGGCCGTCGAACGACAGAGCGTTATATCCCCTCTCGACCGCAGCCCTTGCGCCGCCGAAATGCATGCCCTCGGCCGAGCCGTCGAAGCCGGTATGCAGGATTAATGTCGGCCGAGGTTGGCCATCGCCTACCGGACGATGCCAGTAACCTGGCAGCGTCTTGCCGTCGTAAGGAATTTCGACAGGTAGAATGGGCGTGTCGAACAGTGCCGCGGCGCGTTGATAATATTTCACGCACAACCCGTAGCTGCGCTGGATCCGAGGGTCCTTCGGATTTCCATGCAGAAAAAACTCCGACGTGAAATAATAATATGATGCGCGCAGGAGGCTGTCCCGAGCGCTGACCTTGTGCCCGCGAGCAAGCTGAGATTCGCCCTCAATCGCAACGCGGTCCGCCATAGTGTTGAACGCCGCATACCAGCTTTCGAAATCCCCCTCTTTGATGTGGGAAACGGCCGAAAGGACTTCGCCGAGCAACGGTCCGCCATATTCCGCGTTGCCAAGGACGTTGGTGATCTTGAACCAAAAGGTGTCATCTGTCGGAAAAACGAGACGGGTCTTTGTTGGCGCTGCGAGCGGCGGGAGCGCGACATGCTCCTGCGCGTGCGCCATCGCTGCCAATACCGCACCAACAAGCGGCAGACCAAGCACCATTCGGCGATCCATCGAAGTTCTCCTTTAAAGTCAGCCGAGGCATAGTTAAGACGAGTAGTGACGCGGCGCTCTAGAACCACGGCCCGGCGTGCAGCAGCCTGCCCGCAGTAGAGTACGGCACGCCGGAGGTGATCAATATTTGAAGCGGACGCCGACCTTGTAGCTTCTGCCAAGGGGATCGAACGGGTTGTAGCCGAAGATCGCGCTCAGCGGCAGATAAGATCCGAACGGTGGATCCTTGTCGAGCAGATTGTCGATGATGAAGAACGCTGTGGGTCCATCGCGGTGCGACGTGAGTCGTACGTTCTCGGTGAGACTGAAGTATACCGATGCAGGAAGGTGATTGTCATTTACACTATTGGACTTGGCAGGATCGTAGCCGGGGTCGCCTGGGTCGACGAGATCATTCCGGTATTTGAAAGGTCCGTTATAGCGCGCTGTCAGGATCGTGTTGAAGCGCCCCAGATCGTGAGCGAGATTGAAGGTCATCCTCCATTTTGGCACCCCGCGAGACTCTCCGGCGAGGTTTCCGCCGACACTGGCGCCGTTGCGGTCGAAGGTCTCAAGCTGGTGGGTGTAGGTGCCGTTGACGCTCAGATCGAGCAGGCCGATGCCAAAGTCAGGAAGCCGATATTGCACATCAAAGTCCACGCCGTTCGTCTTCTGCGAATTCAGGTTGAGCAGCGGGCTGCCTATCTTCGCGATACCAAGGGCGGAATTGTCGTAGACGATGAACGGATCTAGGCTGGTGTCTTGGGTTGGGCCGAACCGCCGTGCCACGACCTCGAGAACCGACAAGCTGGCGATGACGTCCTTGATCTTGATATTGAAGTAGTCGACCGAGACCCGCAGTCCGCTTAACGCTCCCGCCGGCTTGAGTACGACGCCGAAAGTATAGGTGTCCGCTCGCTCGGGCTTCAAATTAGGGTTGGACACAGCCTGGGTTCGCACTTGGCCGCTCGCCAAGGTGTCTGGCCGAGTAATGACCGACAGACCCTCGACCGCCGGAATGAAAAGCTCCGGAATATTAGGTGCGCGTATGTCGTGCGATAAGGTACCGCGAAAGCGAATGGCCGAGATCGGCTCGTACACTGCACCAATCTTCCAAGTGGTAACGCCACCGCTTGTTGAATAATTGGTGAACCGCACGGCGCCGTTCAAGTCGAGTTTTCCGGGAGCTGATTTCCCGCTAAGGAGCGGGATACCAACCTCCCCATAGCCCTCGTTGATCGTTACGTTGCCGCCGCCGGGGAGGAAATTGGTGGCAAAAAACCCGCCAGCCGCTGATAATGCAGCTATGCTCGCTGGCACAGTATCGGCCACATCATCGTGGCGATATTCATAGCCGGCGGCGAGATGCACCGGACCCGCCCATGTGCTGAAGGGGCTCCCAGAAACATTGATCGAAGCGCTCGTCCGCTTGAATCTTTCGCTGCGGGATGATTGTCCGTAAATGTAATTGTAAGCGCCCGCGAGCTGATCGGTTCGGTTCGCCCCGAAGGGGTTGAAAGGGACGCAGCCGGCTCCGATGACCGCCTTTTGTGCTGCCGTTAGATTCGCCGCCATTGGATTGCTGGCGAGAGGGCCGCAAACTATGTTCCCCGAAGCGTCGCGCACCGCATAAAGGGCGGCGAAGTAGTTCGGCAGAATCAGGAAATCGTCTGCCTGATAGGTGAATTTACTGCTGCCGTAGCCGACGTCGGCGGTCCACTTCCAATCGTGCAGGAAGGTGCCGTTGAGCCCAAAGCGGCCTTGGACGTAGGAACTCACATTCGTTGGCTTTATCCCCCCCAAGTCTTCGTTCTGACGTGACATGACTAATTGTGTTACGCCAGCCGCATCCATCTGGGTGGCTAGGGCCGTCGGCAAGAAGGGATTGTCTCGGTTGATCCGAATGTTTCCGTTGGCAGTGAAAAAAACCGACTGACTCGCCACTTGGAAGCGGCCGCCCATTACATCCAGATGTGCCTGGACGTTGTCGGTCAGATCATATTTGATCGTTCCCATGAGCGCGTAGCGTTCATATCCCTGTCCAAGCGGTATATACTGATCGACCCAGTGACCGGAATTGCCGCCACCAACCATCGTTGTGGAGCCGACCGGCGAGCCAAACTGAAAAGCACCAGGTTGGCCGGTGCCGTTGAAGGTCGTGCCGTATAGCGGACAAGCAGACCCCGCTAGCGCACTGCCTCCTCGGATACATCCAGTGATGAGGCCACCCGGAGAGATGGAAGATTGGGCGTTATCCGTGATCAAATTTGCCGGTGTGCCGGCGGGTCGGTTCACTCCGAGGGTGACCATCGCATTCTGAGCGCGTCCCCAAGGTCGGGAAGAGAGGTTTGGTGCGCCTTTATTTCGGGCATATTCACCGCCGATCGTGATATGGCCGCGTCCGCTGGCGAATGAACTCCCTCCGGCCAACCCAACGAGATATTGTTCGTCGTCCCCGTATTTGGAGATGCCGTATTGGGCTCGGCCCGACACACCCTCCATTTCACGGTTGATCACGAAGTTGACGACGCCGGCCACCGCGTCGGAACCATAGGCCGCCGACGCGCCTCCGGTGACGACGTCGACCCGCTGAACCATCAGCGAAGGGATCATGTTTGTATCGAAGCTGCCATCGCCGGAGGTGCCCACCACACGTTCGCCATTTACGAGGACGAGCGTGCGTGCACGTCCGAGTCCGCGTAGGTCAAGCAGCGCTTGCCCCGCGTTCACGGTCCCACGCTGTTGAGCGCCGACACCAGTGGTGGGGCGGAGCGCCGGCAGTTCGAACAGCGATTCGGCGATCGTGCCCTTGGCTCGTGCGTCGAGTTGCGCTGCGCCAATGACGCTCACTGGCGTCGGCGCATTGAAGCCGTTGGCGGCTCCCAGACGTGTTCCCGTCACGATAATCTCTTGACCGTCAGGGGCGGGAGCGATTGGCGGAGCCGGTGCGGAGGGTTGGGCCACGTCTTCCGTAACTTGTGCCCACGCGGGGCTACCCGAAACTATTGCGATGAACGAGGCTCCGGCAAAAAGGGGGCGAATTCGCCCCCTTCTTTGAATTGTGAACGTCAAGGCTTCTCCCCCTTTATTATAATCTGTATTGGAAACGCATTATAGTTGAAGACTGGCGCGGTATTGATGGCGGAAACCGTCAAAATTCTGCGTGATCTGCCTACCGCCGGACTTGCCGGCAGTGTTGAACAGCGACCACTTGCTTGGCGTGTGAACTGCACGCGGGTCGCAAGATCTTCGCTGTGGACATTTGGTTATCGCTGAGCTGCCCTTGCTGAGCGCCGCGCATCAAGCAGCGATGGAGTCAGGCGGTCAAGTTCAAGCGCCCTCCCGTTTCGGAGGCGGTCGCCGCGTGGGAAACGATCAGAATGCCGCAGCCGCCTTGTCCGACGACGCACGTTGGATACAGCGGCGCACATAGCTGATCGCTATTTCGGGCATCTCTGCAAACAGTATCGGCCACGTTATTCGCCGTGACGTGTCTTCCATGTCGGTCACGCTTTCCCGAACGGCGCTGGCGAATACAAAGTGAATGACGAGTCGCGCGACTTGCTGAGTATCGACCAGCGGTAGCTCATCCGCATGATATGCTAGTGCGCAGATGAAGTTCTCACAGAGACACTCTTCCGTCTTCACCACGCTGGGCCGGACTTGCACTGGTAAAGCATTTCCATACCGCGGGATCAGGCTGCCATAATCGCGGAAGAAGGAAATAATGTTGCATATAAATCGTTGTATCGTCTCATCGAGGCTTTGCCCTGCGCATTTCGACCACTCACTGGACGCAAGCTGCATATTTCGGAGGAAGTGTTGATGGACGGCATGAATGATCTCGTCGCGGCTCTTGAACCTCCCGTAGAGCCCGCCGACCGAAACATCGGCACGCTCGGCTACAGCGGCCACCGTAAGACCATTGTAGCCGACCGAGCGGACAATCTCCTCCGCGGCTCGCAACACACGCAAAGTCAACTCCTGGCTGCGGCGTTGCCGCGGCGTGTTCGAAAGCTCGCTTATGTCGTAGGCCGCTGAGGCATCGGTCCAATCGGCAATCTCAGAGCGCATACGCCAAGCCTATATCTCCCGGACTGTCGCCGCCCGTCTATCTGTCTTTGGCCAGCAGTGAAGACGCCGGCCACGCCATTAACGACCTCGCCCAGCGGCCGCGTCGATGGTCCATTAACACAAACCGCTTAAGAACGCGAACTCGCACTCTTGTTTTCGGCGATTACAGGATATAGGGTTGTTGCAGCCGGCACAAAAAAGCTCGGACGTCCGCAAAAGCGGGAGAGGAACATGCCTGTTACGTCGAATGCTTACGCAGTCGGACGTCGAGGACGCTGCCCGGTTCGTGGGACGCCATCTCGCGAGATCCGGGAAGGCCACTGCATAGGAGGACAATTCGACGAGTTGTCTGTCGGGTTGATATCCAGCGCACTTGACAACTTATTGATCTCGTCGACGCAACGTGACGCCTTACTTGCTCGCGCATCCGTGACCCCACAACTCCTCCAGGACAGCAATGGCTGTATCACGCTTCGTCAGTTCGCATCGATTTGGCGCGGTGTGATGAGAGAGACCGGCGACGAGTTATTCAACCTCGACAAGCGCGGCATGGCCCGAGGCAGCTTCCATCTTATGTGTCTGTCCGCGCTGCAAAGCGGGACGCTTGAAGTTGCAATTTCGCGTTTCTTGCGATTTTGGTCCATTCTCCTCGACGACTTTCTCTGGGAATTATCCATCGAGCGCGATGACGCTCACATCTTTATCTCAGAGCGTGGGCCGGCACGGTCGGGACTGGCATACTCAATCATCCTCGCTAGCCTATTAGGGGCGTGCAGTTGGCTGATCGATCGGCGGATTATTCCGCGCGATGCAAAGCTCAGATCGCATGCAGACGACTCCAGCGGGCTTTGTCGCGCGGTCATCTCTCCCAAAGCGTCGTTCGACCACGCCATGACCCAGTTGACGATAGACGCCCGGCTATTGTCCATAAAACCGATCCGCAACGAGCAGCAGCTTTCCCTTTTCTTGGCCAGCTGTCCCGAGGCGGTTCTTGTGCCCTACGTCAGTAGAGACACCATATCGGCCAAAATTCAAGCGATGCTCCGGCAACTCGCGCCTGATGCTTGGCCATCATTCGATATGATCGCTCAAGACCTCGGGACGACATCTTCAACCCTCAGAAGGCGTCTCGCCGACGAGTGTGCCAATTTTCAGCAGATAAAAGATGATATCCGGCGAGAACGCGCCATCGAGCACCTGACGCGCGACAGGCTATCGATCGTTGGCATAGCAGAGGACCTCGGCTTCGGCGACACCAGCACATTCTATCGCGCGTTCAAGAAGTGGACCGGCACGACACCAAGCGTGTACAGAATGTCTAGGATGCCGCGGGACTGACTGCATTCCGTAATGGCAGTATCCTGGATCAGTTAATTTACAGCCTGACCAGCCGCTTGCCGAGGTTACGCCCATTGTAGAGGTCGGCGATCGCGCCGGGACACTGCTCGATACCGTCCGCGATCTCCTCGCGATACCTCAGCTTTCCCTCGCGCACCCACTGGGCGAGCCGAACGCCGGCGGGCTGGAACTCGTCCATATAGTCCAGAACCACGAACCCACCGATCTGCGCGCGCCGCGTCATGACGATGCGCTCAACGCGCGGACCGCTCGGGGCCGGGTTCCAGGACGACACGGAGGCTGTTCCGCAGGTGACGACGCGAGCATGAAGCGCGAGCTGCCGATAAACCGTATCGCTGATCGAGCCCGCTGTGTTGTCGAAATAGACATTCACGCCTCGCGGGCAAGCAGCGGCCAAGGCCCGATCGAGGTCGTGTGCCCGATAATCGATCGCCGCGTCGTAGCCGAACTCGTCGCGACAGATGGCGAGTTTCTCCGCCCCGCCCGTTATGCCGACCGTCCGGCAACCGAGGAGCTTGGCGATCTGGCCGACTGCTGAGCCGACCGCACCTGCGGCGGTCGAAACGACGACCGTGTCGCCGGCATTCGGCCGCCCGACTTTCTCCAGACCCAGAAGGGCGGTGACACCGTTGAGACCGAGAATGCCCAAGGCGAGCGACGGCGACAGATCGGGATCCTCGACTTTGCGGATCACCGCATCGGGCGCCACAGCAGCGAACTGTTGCCACCCGAACCATCCCATCACTCGTTCGCCCACCACGAAGCCGGTCACGTTGCTCTCGACAATCTCGCCCACTGCGAAAGAGCGCATCACCGAGCCGATTGCGATTGGCTGGGAATAGTTGCTGGTATCGGCCAGCCAGCCCCGCATGGCGGGATCGACGGAGAGGAAGATATTGCGGATCAGCATTTCGCCTGGTCCGGCCGCGGGCACCTCGCTGTCGACGATCTCGAAATGCTCGGGCTGGGGGATGGCCGCAGGACGGCCTGCGACGAGGACCTGTTTGTTACCGGGCATGCGCGCGATGCTCCTTGGAATTCCGGGCAGGTTCTGCGCCTCTTTTTGGTGAACCACCCGTGACTCCGACAGCGGTCTCGTCCCAGCTCATGCGAAAGGCGCTGCGTCGCCGACGACATTGTGCGGCGTGACGGAAATGCGTCGCACACCCTCGCGGGCGGTCGCGACAAAGCGTGTGCGGAGAATGCCGATTTTCTCCATCTCCAGTTCGACGACGTCGCCATCGGCGATCACATGGTCATTCTCAATGGTGCAGCCGTCGCCGACTGTGCCCGATCCGAACATTTCCCCCGGCTCGAGCGTCTCCGATTGAGAAATGTAGGCGATGAGTTCCTCGAACCGCCAATTCATTTCCGAAGACGAGGCCGTAACGAACAGCTCGCCATTCAGGCGCGCGGTCATGACGAGCGAATAAGGATCGCCGATCTCGTCCGCCGTCACTAGGAAGGGTCCCATTGGCTTGGAATTATCGAAATCCTTGCCCTTGCCCGGCCCCATCTGCCCCGGCATGGCCCGTGCCTGTTCATCGCGGGCGGACAGGTCGTTGAAAATCATGTAGCCGAAAATGTGGCTTCGCGCGTCGGCGACGCTGATGTCTTTGCCACCCTTGCCGATGACGCAGGCAAACTCGAACTCGAAGTCCATCTTGTCACTATACGCCGGCCAGTGCACGTCGGTGTCGGTCCCGCAAACGTTGGCGGGATTCACACGGTAATAGAGAGGGTTTTCGTACCAGGCATCGGGCACTCGCAGGATGCCCTTGCGTTTCATCATCTCCATGTAAGCGGACGGATCGTCCGCCAAGCTCGCCCTAAGCCGGCGTATGCCGTCATAGGCCTGGATCATGTGCTTTTCGAAGGCGAGGAAGTCGCGGATTTGTACCGGGCGCGGTATCGGCGCGAGCAGCCGGGCATCGGCCAGGGCAACACGATGCTCTGCACCAGCCTGCCGAACGATTTCTCGAATTTCGAAGAGTGCCGTGTCGCCCGCCTCTACGACAGCCTGGATGCTTGCAAGATGATCCGGCGCCGAGCCGGTCTGGGTGATAGCAGCCGCGACGAAATCAATCAGCGCCTTACCATCGTCGGTTACGACGCCGGGAGTCGCCCGGCCATCTTTGATAAATGTCGCGAGCTTCACGACGCATCTCCTGTGCTACGGTTTTCTGCGAGATACATGGTCAATGAGTCTCGACCGGACCTGCGCCGCCATAGGCGACCCATCCGCCGTCGACGGGCAGCGTTACGCCAGTGATGTAGCTTGACCAGTCCGACAGCAGGAATGCAGTCGCGCGCGCAATCTCGGCCGGCGAGCCCAGCCGGCCCATCGGCGTGCGATCGGTGAGGAGCTTCTCGTCGAGCTTGCCTTCCGCGATCAGTCGGTCGGTCATTGGAGTCCGGATAAAGCCCGGTGCTACCGCATTGATGCGAACCCCACTAAGCGACCACTCGCAGGCGAGGTTCTTCGCCATCATCGCGACCGCCGTCTTTGCCGGGCCGTAGGCGTGGCGCCGCGGGCTGCCGATCAGGCCTCTAATGGACGACATCGTCACGATCGATCCGCCCCGCTGCGGTATCATGACGCGGGCTGCGGCGCGGCAGGCTAGAAAGGTGCCGCGAAGTGTGACGTCGACGATATGCTGCCACTCGTCGATATCGATCTCGAAGGCCTTGGCGACGCGGTCGCTGATCCCGGCGCAATGCACAAGACCGTCGAGGCTACCGACTGCGGCGGTTGCTGCGGCGACCATCGCCTCGCAATCCTGTTCCCGCGTCACGTCGCCGCCGACACTTGCCACCGCGCCAAGCTCGCGAGTGATGTTCGCCAGTGCCTCCTGGTCGCGATCCATCAAAATGAGGACGACCTGCTCCTCCGCTAGCAATCGCGCCGTCTCTAGTCCGATCCCACTGGCGGCGCCGGTCACGAGAACGCGCTTTCCCGCCAAGCCGAGGCTCCTCGTCATCAGCGGAGCTCCCGACGTTGATCGGCCCAGTGGACCGGCGGCGCCCCAGCCACGGGCGAACGGAAGAAGGGGATCGTCGTGCCCCTCAGGCTGCCGATATAGACATTGCTGAGGTCAGACCCGCCGAAGGTTATGCTTGCCATCCACGGCGCCACCGTGCCGCCGCAGGCGAGCATCAGCTCGGGCGTGAGCCGCTCCTCGGCATAAGCCTGAAGCAGCTGCCGTCCCGCTTCGGAGTCGCGGTCGTCGTCCAGGATGATCCGTAGATCGCCGTCTGGAGTGATCGCGAAAATCCGATCGGTGAATATGTGCGTGCCCCAGAGATTGCCGAAACTGTCAAAAGCGATACCGTCGATCATCCGGCCATGGTTGTCCGGCCCGTAGGTTTCGCGGCCGTTGAGCGTGCCATCGGTGGCGACGCGGAACCGCGTCACCCTCATCCCGCACGTTTCCACTGCGTAGAGCCACTCCTCCTTGGCATCGAAACGGATCTCGTTTGTGAAGTGGAGGCCGTCGGCGACGATGCGGATCCCATTGTCGTCGGCGAGCGCGATATAGCCGTCCCGAACCGAAGGCGTCATCGACTTGGTCAGATCAGCTAACCGTGTCGACACGGTCAACCACAGTCGATCCCGACTGTCGCGGAGGACGAAGTTGACGCGGCCGAGCGGCCGACCGTCAATATTGTCATAGAGAACCTCGCTTTCGCCCGTGCTCCGCTTCATCAGCTCGAGTCGGTCGGTGCCGAAATTCGCGATCAGGATATCCCCGGTGCGCGCGAACGCCATGCCGTTGGGCAGCGTTTCGTTGACGATCCGCGCGAACTGCTCGGCGGCTGTGGCCGGCGCCGCGTTGCCGGATACGATGAGCGTCTGCTCGCCGGACGGGGAAATCCGGACCACGCCTCCTCGCGCGTCGGCCGACCAGAGCGTGCCGTCAGCCTCCGCGAGGATACATTCCGGACGCTGAAGATCATGGCCGATCGACACGAGGCTCGCCGGATCCACTTCGAATCCGTCAATGGGATTAATCGGCATAAGCCGCTCCTTGATTAGCAGCGACGGATGTCGCGTGAAGTTCTCGCAGGCGTTTCTTGTCGACTTTGCCGGTCGCGGTCAGGGGCATCTCCGCCACGATGATCGTGTCCGGCAGCCACCACCGGACAACGCGCTCGGCCAGGAAGGCTCTGACCTCGTCGGGGGTGACGGTGGCGTCGGCATGTGGCTCGACGACGAGCAGCGGCCGCTCTTCCCACTTGGGATGGAAGACACCGATGACGCCGGCGAAGCGCACGCCGGGACAGGCGACCGCTACATTTTCGATGTCGATCGAGCTGATCCATTCGCCGCCCGATTTGATGACGTCCTTCGCGCGATCCGTGATGCGCAGGAAGCCGAAACGGTCGAGCGTGGCGATATCGCCGGTATCGAACCAACCATCGGCATTGGCACCCGGCGCATCGCTTTCGAAGTAGCGCTCAATGACCCAGGGACCGCGCACCATGAGCTTGCCGGCGGTCTCGCCGTCCCGCGCGACCTCTACCCCGGCGTCGTCGACGATCCTGAGTTCGATACCGAACTGCAACCGGCCCTGGCGGGTCCACAATATGTCGTCGAGTGTTTCGTCTCCCAGCTCCGCCAGTTGCGGCGTGGGAGTAGCAACGACGCCGAGCGGGCTGGTCTCCGTCATGCCCCAGAGCTGGCGGACTTTGACGCCGTAGCGCCGCTGGAACGTCTCTGCCATCGCGCGCGGTACCGCCGAGCCGCCGATCACCAACCGGTCGAGCGTCGCCGTCGATCCGCTGGTTTGCTCGAGGTGAGCGAGGTACATCGTCCAGATGGTGGGGACGCCGCCGCTGAAGGTGACGCCCTCCGTGGTGATCAGCTCGTCGAGGCTTGCGCCATCCATGCGGTCCCCCGGGAGGACCAGCTTGCAGCCGTTGATCGGCGCCATGTACGGCAGACCCCAGGCCGTCCCGTGGTACAGGGAGCTGCACGGCATCACGCAGTCGAAAGCCGAGAAGGCCAGCGCACCGCTCAACCCCCCTGCCATCGCATGGAGCGTGATTGAACGGTGCGAGTAGAGCGCCCCCTTTGGATCGCCGGTCGTTCCCGAGGTATAGCAGAGGATCGCAGCGCTGTTCTCGTCGAACGTCCGCCAGTGATGCTCGGTCGGAAAGCCTGCGATCAGATCCTCATAGCTCTGCGCGCCGATCTCGCCCGGGTCGAGCCGCTCGTCGTCGGACAACATGATGTAGTGGCGGATATTCGGCAGCCGGAAAGCCAGACGTTGAACCAGATCCAGAAAATTCCGCTCAAAGAGCATCACGCTACTTCCGGCATGATTGATCGTGTAGGCTATCTGATCGTCGTGCAGTCGTGGATTCGCCGTGTGAAGAACGGCCTGGATACCTGGTATGGCATAGAATAATTCGAAATGGCGGTGGGTATTCCACGCCAGGGAAGTAACCCGATCGCCGGGGGCAACTCCCAGATGCAGCAGCATGTTGGCCGCTTTGGCAACGCGAGCGGAGCAGGAGGCATAATTATAGCGCCATAGCGGCTCATCGATGAGCCGCGACACAATCTCGCGGCCACCGTGAGCGCAGGCGGCATAAGAAAGTATGCCGCTGATCATCAGCGGTCGCTCCTGCATCAAACCTCGCACTAATCCACTCCCGATTTTTCTGTCGCCGAACTGTACGTACGTTCCTATCTCTTGTAAACAGCTATGCGCTCGATCGAAGGGAGAAATGAACAGGCCAACGACACTGAAATGAGCCGATTTCTGAAATGTGACGGATGAGCCTCCGGCCAGAATCCCGCTTGACAACACATCCTACACGCGTAATTAGGAACGTACGTACGGTATCATTCGTTGCTGTCGAGCGACTAGTGATGCGGCATGCGAGGGTTTTGCCGATCGGGCGATACAGGTCATCTTGCCTGATCCTGCTCCTATCCACCCCTTGCGCGCTGACATCGGACGAAAAAAACGGTGAGATTGGACGCTGATCCAAAAACTCGCACTGAGGAGGGGAGAACTGGAATGCGTTCAATCAGCAAGATGCTGCGGCTTACCACAAGCGTCCTGAGCCTAAGTCTTCCGGCGGCAGCCTATGCGCAGCAAGCCACCAACAGTCCCCCTGCCGTTCAAGACGCGCCAAGCACGCAGATCGGTGACATTGTCGTGACTGCACAGCGCCGGTCGGAGCGCCTCCAGGATGCGCCGCTGGCCATTACGGCCATCGGCGGAGCCTCGCTGCAGCGCACTGCCGTGACCAACATCTCCGATATTCAAACCTCGATTCCGAACGTCAATATCTCGTTGCGGAACGGTTCGGGCGTCGTTGCGATTCGCGGCATTGGCTATGATATCGTGACGGCGGGCGCCGACGGAAGTGTTTCCATCAATAGCGACGGTGTCTACCAGTCCAGACCTGCCGCTGCGCTTTCGTCCCTCTACGACGTTGAGCGCATTGAGGTCGCGCGCGGTCCGCAAGGCACATTGTACGGACGCAACTCCACGGGAGGCGCGATCAATATCATATCCCGGCGACCGACCGATGCGCTCGAGGGTTATATCGACCTGTCATATGGCAATTATAACGCGCTTTCGGTAGAGGGCGCGATCAGCGGCCCGATCGTGAACGACAAGCTGCTCGCGCGGGTTGCAGTCAAGCTTGAGGATCGCGACGGTTGGGGGACTAATCTGTACAACGGCAAGGATGTTGACGACGTTAAAAGCCGCGCTATCCGCGGTATGCTCGAGTTTCGGCCCAGTGAGACAGTCAACTTCCTGCTGATCGGCGACTATTTCAAGCGCGATGACAGCGCGAATGCCCTGCACTTCATCGGCTGTGTTTCCCCTGTCTGCAACGCCAATGCGGCAATCAACCGGGGCTTTTCCCTGCCGTCTAATCCGCGAGACGTCAATCAGGACATCCAGGCCGGCTACAGGCCGGAACAATATGGCATAACACTTATATCCAAGGTGGAGCTACCGTTTGCAGATCTCACAGCTCTGACAGGCTACAAGAACGGCAAGTCCTACTTCCTTAGCGATTTCGACGGCACCGCACAGCTCGGATCCTTCGCAACACGCGAGGAGAACTACCGTACTTTCTCGCAGGAACTGCAGCTTAGCCATCACAGTGAGAAGCTCGACTGGATTCTCGGCGGCTTCTATTTCCATGAGCGCAACTTTGCTCGCACGAATGCGGCCTTCCCACCTTTCCTCGCACCAGCCTTATCGCGAGTCTTTCAAGGGGGCACGCTCTTCACCAACGCTTACGCTGTGTTTGGCGAACTGAGCTACCACGTTACGCCCAAGTTTACGGTGACTGTCGGCGGCCGATACTCGGACGAGCACAAAAGAGTCGAAGGCGAAGAAATCTACACGAACGGGCCGACGAACACGAGGGCACGCCCCGGAGAGGCTTTCCCTTGCGTCGTTTGCGTTTCCATACCGAATACAGCGAGCTTTAACGCGTTCACACCCAAATTCGGTGCGCAATACAAGTTCAGCTCGCGTCAAATGATCTATGTGAACGTGCAGAAGGGCTTCAAGAGCGGCGGCTTCGCCGTTGGCGCGGTCACACAGCCTTTCAATCCCGAGACGATCTGGAGCTATGAAGCGGGCCTCAAGGCCGATTGGTTCGACCGCGCCCTAACGACCAATATCGCCGTCTATCATTATGACTATAAGGATCTGCAGGTGGGGCAGATCGTGGGCACCGCCACGGAAATCCGCAATGCGGCGTCGGCTAAGGTCGACGGTGTCGAGGCCGAATTCCGTCTGAAGGCCGGCTCCCATGTGAGCTTCGACGGTTTCGGATCCTACAATCATGCCCGCTTGGTGTCTTACACCGCTCCGAACCCGGCTTATGCGGCCCAAAGCCCCGATCAGTCGGGCCACCTCCTGTCGAACGCACCGAAATGGACTGGAAAGCTCGGGGCAGAGTATGCAACCGAGGCCTCCGCAGGTACACTGACCTTGCGCGGTGAGGTTTTCACCTCGTCACGGGTTTATTTCTCGCCGTTCAACAATCTGACCAACAGCCAGGCACCTTACACCCTCTTCAATGCCAGCCTTCGATATGACGGTCCTGGCGGATGGTATGGTAGCCTGTTCGTTAATAATCTGACGGACAAGCTGGCGGTTTCTGGAACCATCGTGTCTAGCGGGGCCGTGGGCGGTTATGTCGCGGCACAATACCTTCCTCCGCGGATGTATGGCATCAAAGTCGGCAAGCGCTTCTAAGCTTTAGCCTCGAGCGGCTCTACCGTCGCTCGAGGTCTTGGAATTTTCAATGACCGGGCGGCGTCGACCCAAACCTCCGAGGCAATGAAATGTTTGAATACTTCCCTTCGAATGCTGGATGGACCTTGAGCGTTGCTTGCTGCCTCTCCATGGGCGGCGAGATCTCCGAGGTCCACGAAGCTTGCAAGCCCTTGATCCCATTAGCCGAAGCGCCTCTTGCCGTAGCCAACGAGGCCTGGTTTCAGAGCTGGATGTCCGTGGCCGAGCGCGTAGCAGCGCAAGGTGACGAGTTACTTGCGAAGGGGTGGGAATTCTCGGCCGGCGCCCGCTTTTACCGGGCGGCTCAGTACGGCTTCATTGCGGAGCGGCATGCTGGCTGGAAGGATCCGCGCAAACTGATGGCCTATCGCAAAGCGAGCACGCTATTCCAAAAGAGCGTTCAACTGCTCGGACACCGGACGGAGCGAATCGAGATACCCTTCGAGGGAGCGACCCTTGCGGGTTACCTTCGGCTGCCCGACGGTCCAGGTCCGTTTCCGACCGTGATCCACTATAACGGCTTCGACGGCATCAAGGAGCTTCAATACGGCTTCGCTGGGGATGAAGCCGTCAAGCGCGGCATCGCTGTCTTGTTCATGGATCAGGAGGGTACGGGCGAGTCCGCGCGCCTGCATCACACGACGAAGCCCGTTGCATCGGAAAAGTGCGCGGGCGCTTTCCTTGACCGGCTTGAGCAACATCCGGCGGTAGATCGTAATCGGATTGGTGTCATCGGCTGTAGCAACGGCGGCTATGATGCGCCACGGGCCGCAATCTATGAGCCGCGACTGAAGCTTTGCGTATCATTCGGCGCCTTTTATGATAGCGAGTGCCTCCGCGCGAAATTCGAGGATCTCATGGACCATCCTGAGGTTCCCCGCCGCGGACTCGATTTTGCCGATCAGATGACGTCTGTGATGGGCAAGGCAGATCTTCGCGAGGCTTGGCACGATTTCCAAAAACGATCGCTGGAAGGACATCTTGGCGGCCTGAAGGTGCCATACCTTGTCGTGCACGGCGAGAACGACCGGCTGGTGCCGCTCGCCTTTGCCGAGCGCTGCGTTGCCGAAGCCATCAACAGCCCGCGGGCCGAACTCAAGGTCTTCTCGATCGCCGAGGGCAGCACCGAGCATTGCGGGATTGACCTGGTCGCCTCCCACTCACAATACATCTACGATTGGGTGGCGGAGAACTTCGGAGGTAGGGTCAAGGCGTTGTGATCTCGACCGTCCCCTTGCGCATGTCCTCGCGCCTGGAGGATAGCAGCAGGATGGATCAGCAAGGGTCGAAGATGACAAGAGTATCGGGAAGGAACGCTGGCGGAGCACGTGTCACAATCCTCGACGCGGCGGAGGAGCTGTTCGCCCAATCGGGCTTCGACGGCGTGCCCGTGAGGGAAGTCGCAAAAAAGGCCAACGTCGCCGTAAGTCTAGTCACTTATCACTTTCCATCTAAAGAGCAGCTCATCGAAGCCGTCATTACGAGGAGGAGCGACATCCTCAATTCTGCCAGGCGAGAGCAGCTTCGCAAATTCATTCTCGACGACAGTCGAGATCTGACGAAGTTCGTCGAGGCTTTTACTAAGCCGTTTCTTGTGCACATCGGTTCCGGCGACGAGCGTTGGCGAAATTACGGCGAGATTATCGCGCAGACTGCCTACTCAACCAAATACTCGACCACCTTGACGCAGCACTACGATCAAACCGCACGAATGTTCGCGGACACTCTGAAGGAAATTTACGGGAATCAGAGCCCGGAGCGTGCGATCCGGGCGATCGTCTTCTGCGTATCCGTCATGCTCAGCATCTTTGCATCGCCTCGCCGAATCGAAGCCATATCGGAAGGAAAATATCAGAGCGCTGACCCGAACGATACTTACCCGCTCATGCTGAAGTTCATCGTCGGTGGCATCGAACGAATTATGGAGGAATGATTCAAGGACGTGTCGGTCAGGAATGAAATGAGGAGAGCTGGTTCGGGAAGCAGGCTCTGTGAAGCTTTTCAGATCACGCCAATTCACACGCGGATACGCGACAATTTCGGAAACTGCGGCGTTATCGGATGGTTCGAAAACGGGCAGCGCAGGCGGATGCGAATCATCGGCCGAGTTGGGCCTCATCTCAAATTTGATGCGCATCGTCGGGAGACGCTAAGGTAAGCGTGGTCTGTAGGCCGCCTTGCTATTTTGCCCGGCTTTTCTCGTAAGCGATCTTACCTGCATGGCGGCGGATAGCGATGGCGGTGACGGCACGTTTGGTGAAGCGCTCGTCGATGTCGTCTGGGTTATATGGGCTGCCAAACCAGTCACGTAAGCGGTCGTGGTCTTCATGGTCGGGATCGGCCATGGCATCGAGGAACATCTCGTATCCGGGGAGGCCGCCGACATCCTCGGGCAGGCAGCGCCGTTCGCCGGCAACGAAGCGCGGGTACGTGACGTCCGGCTCGCCAGGCCCGACCGTCTCGACGGTAATTCCGTGCCGCCAGTCATCGCCCATGTCATAGGTGTAGACGATCTCGCGCACGCCCCGGTCGATGAGGGTGGCGAGATTCACATTCTTTGCGGCTGTCATGCCGCTCTCCGGCCACATTGGGTCTGGCACACCGTAGCGACGGTCGCCGGCCTCGAAGTGCCAGAGGTGACAATTCTCCCAGCCCATCGCGGCCTGGACGATGTCGTGGACCATCTTGAGGCTGGCGGTGACCGGCACGCCGACCCGACGCCAGATAGTGGGTTCGACGTCGTTCAGGAAGATATGCAGACGGGCAATGGTTTCGGTGCTCATGCCGCCAGCTTGGCAGGTTCGCGAGACCAGTTCCACGGCATGGGTTCGTCCCAGCGGCTCGAGGGCCAGTCGTCGGCAATCTTTGCGATGACATCGGCGATATAAGCCTGCGGGTCGATATCGTTGGCCTTGCAGGTCTGGATGACGGTGAAGATGGCAGCGGCCCGCTCGCCACCTGCGCGTGAACCGGCGAACAGCCAGTTGCGGCGGCCGACGGCGACACTGCGCAGCGCACGCTCGGCAATGTTGTTGTCGATCTCCAGGCGTCCGTCATCGAGGAAACGGGACAATGCCGTCCATCGCTTCGTGGCGTAGGCGATGGCCTTGGCCATGTCGGACTTGGGCGACAGGCGGCGCAGTGCGGCGTCGAGCACGCCGCGCAAGGCATCGACCAGCGGGCGGCTTCGTTCCTGCCAGGCACGATGGCGGCTATCCGGCGGCTGCCCGCGCACCTCGGCCTCCGCGGCGTAGAGCGCACCGATCCGCTCGAGGATATCCGTGGTCAGCGGCGTGGGCGAGCGCTCGTGCAGGTCGAACACCTTGCGCCGGGCATGTGCCCAGCACGCCACCTCGGTCACGCCCGTCCGGTACAGCCCGTCACAACCGGCATAGGCATCGGCCTGGAGGAAGCCCCGGAAGCCGGCGAGATGCGCCTGCGGATGTACGCCGGTGCGATCAGGGGTGAAGCGATACCATGCCGCGCGCGGTGCGGTGCTGCCCGAGGCCTGGTCGTCGGTCGCGTAAACCCACAATCTGCCCGTTGCGGTCTTGCCCCGGCCCGGGTCGAGGACCGGCACCGGCGTATCGTCGGCGTGGATCTTGTCGGCTTGGAGCACCGCGTCACGGATGCGGCTGACGATGGGGTCGAGGAGCGCGGCGGCCTGCCCCGTCCAGCCGGCGAGCGTCGAGCGGTCTATGTCGAGCCCCTGTGCCGCCATCATCTCAGCCTGACGATAGAGCGGCAGGTGATGGTCGAATTTGGAGACCACGACATGCGCCTGGGTCGCGAAGGTCGCCTTTCCGCGAGCAACCGCATGGACGGGTGCGGGCGCCTGGACGATCTTCTCACACGCCCGGCAGCTATATTTGGGACGGACGGCTCGCACGACCCGCCAGCGCACCGGCACGATGTCGAGCATCTCATGGGCATCCACGCCCAGCCGGCGAAGCGCACCGCCGCAGTCCGGACAGGTGCAGGCACCAGAGGGCGGCTCGTGGACAATCTCCTCGAGCGGCAGATGGCCGGGGAGACTGCGCACCGGCGCCGGTCGTGCCTTATCCTCCGACGTGGTCGTTTCTATGGCGAAGGTATCGCGCTCCGTTTCCAGTTCCTCCAGCGCCAATTCGAGCTGATCGATCTCGCGGCCCAGCTTCTCGGACGAGGCGCCGAACTGCATCCGCCGCAGCCGGGCAATCTGGCCACGCAGCGTGTCGATAAGCAGGTCACGGGCGGCGAGCGCGCTGTGGGCCCGGGCAAGCGAAGCCTCCAGCGCGGCGATCCGCGCGGTTGCATCGTCTGGGGAAACGGGCGCTTCCGGCATGGCCCTTTTCATAGCAAATTTAGCCTGTGCGCACGAGCAAAAGCAGCAAGAACCCGGCGTTTTCAGCCCGTCAGCGTCGGCGTGAACGTCCGCTCGGGGCGCCGCCAGTCAATGCCTTCCAGCAGCATCGACAATTGCGCCGGCGTCAATGTCACTGTGCCCGTCGCGGTCACCGGCCAGACGAAGCGACCCCGATCCAGGCGCTTCGAAAACAGGCACAGGCCCTGGCCATCGAACCACAGCAGCTTGACCAGATGACCCCGCTTGCCCGGGAAGGCGAACAACGCGCCGGAATGCGGATCCTAGGTGTTTGATCCCACGGTTTGATGGTGCGATCCTTTCGTTGGAATGGAAGGAAGCATCATGGGACAAGTTCGTCACGGGAGCGCCACGACCACGCACGCCGTCCGAGCAGCAATACAGCGATCGCAAGCTTCGCTCGCGACGCTGAGCCGGGAGCTGGGGATCAATCCCAAAACGGTAGCGAAGTGGCGAAAGCGCACGACAGTCGAGGATCTGAAGACCGGGCCGAAGGCCCCTCATTCAACGACCCTGAGCGAAGCTGAGGAGGCGATGATTGTCGCGTTTCGGCGGCATACCCTGCTGCCGCTCGACGACTGTCTCTATGCGTTGCAGCCGACAATCCCGCATCTGACACGGTCGGCGCTGCACCGATGCCTCCAGCGGCACGGCATCTCTCGGCTGCCGGATGTCGAGGGCGACAAGCCCAGGCAGCAGCGTTTCAAGCGATATCCTATCGGCTTCTTCCACATAGATATCGCTGAGGTGCAGACCGCCGAAGGCAAGCTGTACCTTTTCGTCGGCATCGATCGCACCAGCAAATTCGCGGTCACCCAGCTCGTCGACAAGGCTGATCGACGAACAGCCTGGGAGTTCCTCGAACACCTGCTGGCAGCCGTGCCCTACCGCATCCACACGATCCTGACCGACAATGGCATCCAGTTCGCTGACCAGCCACGCAATCGGAACACCGCCTTCTCGCGTCAGATGCGCTTCGACATGATCTGCGAAGCAAACGACATCGAGCACCGGCTCACCAAGCCGAACCACCCGTGGACCAACGGGCAGGTCGAGCGAATGAACCGCACCATCAAGGAAGCCACCGTCAAACGCTTCCACTACGAAAACCACGAGCAGCTGCGAACGCACCTCGCCGATTTCATGGCCGCCTACAACTTCGCCCGGCGGCTCAAGACACTCAGCGGCCTCACGCCCTACGAATATATCGTCAAGATCTGGACGTCAGAGCCAGAGCGGTTCATCGTCAATCCGATCCACCAGATGCCGGGACTAAACACCTAGGCCAGCACCTGCTGAGCCAGCACCGCCAAACCGTCGAAGCCTTTGCGCATGTCGGTCACGCCGCTTGCCAGGAACACCCGTGTCGGCAACGGAGCTGGACTCACCCCAGCACCGACAACACGCGCGCCAGCGCCCCCTGTCCACGTCGGCGTCGACGCTCACCCGCACGCCGCCCGGCAGATCGATATGGATGAGGCCCGAAACGCAGGAGGTAGGCGCGACCGGCTCTGTGACCTGCACCTCTGCAAACGTCGGCAGGGCGGCCATGGCACCGCCCAGCTTGCCCGCGCGCATCTGCTTGCGCCATGTGTAGATCAGGCTACTCGATACCTCGCGTCGCGCGATGACATCTCGGACCCGAACGCCCGGCCGAAAAAGCCTCGGCGATGATCTCCAGCTTCTCCTCGCCCGACCACCTCCACGCGACCAGTCATACGAGTGCTCGTATGACCAGTCTCAGACCCGAAAACTTCCCGCACCGCCGCCGCCCTCGTCAAAGACGGCAAGCATCGCGCCTATGGTCGGCACGGTAAGGCGGCCTGCTTGCCACGCTTACACACTAAGTGCTGTTCAAAACCCTGCAAACGTCTTCAATCCGGGTGTAGGCAAAACTTCAAGGAACCGCCGATGGGCTTAGCACCGTAGCGACCCGGCTCGGTCCGTCCTAATCTGCGGAATCAACAAGTGCCTTAATGCGCGCTCGATCTTGCTCGAGAACCGGAGTATAAACCACCATAACCAAGTCTGGGCGTCCATCGACTGCAAAAGCTGAAAACTGCATCGAGACCAAACCCAAAACGTCGTGGTTGACACACCTGACGCCCTCACATGACTCGTTTATCTCGCCTGCGATCCATAGCTCAGCAAACTCCGAACTAAGCTGGCACATCTCCTCTATCAACGGTTTGACAAGTTCGAGAGCACGGTTCCTGACTATATCGCTGCGGAACGCACCAACAAGAAACCTTGCCGTGACATCCCAATTTGGATCTTCCCCTCGAATGCGTTGATCAAGAAAAGTGAGGCGCAGTAAATTGCGTCCCTCCGATGGAAGCTCGCCACAGTCGGTCATGATGGCGGAGTGGGCTCGATTCCAAGCGACAACATTCCAGCCGGCATCGCGGACCAAGGTCGGACAGCTCTCAAGTGCGTCAATTAGGATCTGAAGGCGCGGTGGAACGGCAACGGGCTCGGGAGGATAACGCTTCGGTAGATGACCAAGCGCGATCATAAACAGATGCTCGCGTTCCGCTTGCGACAGCATCAATGCGCCGGCCAAGCGTTCCAACGTGTGATTTGAAGGGGCCCCGCCCCGTCCCTGTTCAAGCCAACTATACCAGGCAGCGCTGATGCCAGCACGTTGGGCCACCTCTTCGCGGCGCAGACCCGGCGTACGTCGTCGACCGGCATAGCCCAGAGCCGGCGCATCGATTTTGCCACGCCGGTCGCGCAGGTAATCACCCAAGGGGCTGGCCATGAACTATCCTGTTAGTCGTTATAACGGGATAAGTTTTCAAATTTACCCGCCTCTATTTTGAGTTAGTACACACGTACCTAAAAGCGGAGCAAAAAATGCGGGTTTTCGTCACAGGGGCAACGGGATGGGTGGGGAGCGCCGTTGTTGCCGAGCTACTTGAACACGGACATTCCGTCGCCGGCCTATGCCGCTCCGACGCCAATGCCGCGATGTTGAGGGCCAAAGGCGTCGAACCTGTTCGCGGTTCCCTTGCAGATATTGACGTACTATCGGATGCAGCTTCCGATGCCGATGCCGTGGTACATACGGCGTTCGGTCATGACTTTTCGAAGTTTCCCGAAAATAGCGAACAGGATCGACGCGTCATCGACGCGATGGGGAGGAGACTGATCGGTACCGCTAAGCCGATGCTTGTCACCACAGGTTTGCTGATGCTTGCTCCAGGGCGTGTTGCAACTGAGGCCGACATGCCGCCTTTGACCGATCCAAAATATCCGAGAAAGACTGAAGCGGCGGTTAAGGTGTTGGCGGATGCGGACGTGAACATCGGGGTTGTTCGACTCGCCCCTACCGTCCACGGCCTCGGCGATCGCATGTTCATGAACATTCTGGCGCAAAAGGCCCGTGAGACCGGTGTGTCAGCCTATGTCGACGACGGCGAAAACCGTTGGTGCGCAGTGCACGTGTCGGATGTGGGTTCGGTATATCGGCTGGCCTTGGAAGCCGGACTACCCTCACGAGTCTTTCACGCGAGTGCAGAAGAAGGTGTCACCTTTAAAGCCATTGCCGAAGCAATCGGGAGCAACTTGGGGCTTCCCGTCGTATCGCGACCGAGAGAGCACTTTGGATGGTTTGCGGCATTTGCTGAGAACGATGCTCCTACATCAAGCGCCGATACCCGAGAGTTGTTACAATGGAAGCCCAAGGGCCCGACTCTGTTGAAAGATCTTCACAATCCAAATTACTTTCCCCAATTATAACTTGGGATTTGAAGAAATAAATCCCAATACACAGGTACAGCTGCGTTGCCATCGCATTGGAAAGAAGCGAACTTCCCGTCGATCGCCCAGTCTTTCATAGAGATGGCGCGACGGACCGCAGTTAGACATGCTGAACCTTCCGGCGCCAGGTAAGGTCGATGCCGCAGCAAACGCTCCGACATGAGCAGGAATTTGGGGCTCAACCGGGGGAGAAGCACGTGAGTGGATGGTCTCGGATCTCGCCTTGTCGCGAAGCCTATGCTCTCTTGCGCTGACCAGCGCCATCGTCGACGCATTGCGTAAGATCTCTTCGCCGGACGAGCTCGCGTCGCTCATGGAAGCGATCACCCGTGCGATGGACTTCCGCCACTATGCGCTCATTTATCACGACGACCTGCGCGTCTCCCCAAGCGATCTCGTCGAGTTCAAAGACTATCCGGCCGCGATCGCTGAGCGACTGATCGGGGAACGGCGCTACCGGCGCGATCCCGTCATTTGCGGCTGCATCTTCGCGCCGGGCGCATTCCTATGGTCCGATCTGCCCCGCATTATCGACATCGATCGGCAGGATCGCCGGAGCTTCGAGATTGGCGCGCAAGAAAGCCTCAACGAGGGCATCACCGTTCCCTATGTCTGCCTGGGCGATCGCATGGGTTCCTGCACATTCGCCGGCACCGACAAACCCGATCAGGCGAACCGCTTCCTCGGCGCGGCACAGATGGTTGGCATCTTCGCATTCCAGGCCGCCCTCAATCTGCGATCGGGCGAACGACCGCCGGCCCCTACAACACCGAAATTGCATCCTCGTCGCGTGATTGCGTCGTGCTGGCCGGCCGCGGCTATTCCAACAAGCAGATAGCGCGGGCGCTCGCGCTGACCCCATGCACCGTCGATGGCTATCTGACCAAGGCGCGCCAACTGTTCGACGCCCATGATCGCACCGAGCTTGTCGTCTGCGCGGTTCTGGCCGGAGAGGTCGAACTTCAGGCACTGACACGCGGTCAACCCGAGTAATCATTCGGTCTATTTCGGACTCCGGCCCGCTGCTTTCCTCGTGTGGCGACATCACGAGCGGGAGCACCCCATGATACACGTCATCGATAACCATCTGGCGGCGCAAAGCCGGCCGCTGCTGCAATCCATGTTCGCCGACCGCAAGCGGCTGTTCGTCGACCTGTTCGGATGGGACGTGCCCGTCGTCGACGATCAATATGAGATCGATCAGTTCGACAATCACCACACGGTCTACCTAATCGCCGCCGAGGACGACGGCAGCCACGCGGCCTCGATGCGCCTGTTCCCGAGCACCCAGCCGCACATGCTCGGCACGCTCTTTTCCCACCTCTGTCCGCTCGGCGTGCCGGTCGATCCCGGCACATGGGAGAGCACCCGGCTCTGCCTGCCGCAGCGCCACGGTGCCGAGCGGCGTCGGACCTTGCGCAACATGCTGTTCGCCGCGATGGTCGACGTCGCCCTGGCACGTGGCATCGAACGCTACACCGGCGTCATCCCCGAACCCTTCCGCAAGGAGGTGCTGAGACTTGGCTGGCAGGCCGAACCGTTGGGACCGGCGGTGCGCATCCCGAGCGGTCCGATCGGCGCCTTCCTGATCCACGTTCGGCCCGACACGCCCGAACGGCTGCGCCGGACCGGCGTCTATCCGCAAGCCGATGCACGGGTGCCGGCATGAGCGCCGCGATGGAACGCCAGGCCGGAACGCTCGCGCGCGACGGCTGGTGCGTGTTCGGCCGCGCGGTCGATCCCGACCTCGTCGCCGGCATCGAGATCGACCTTGAGCCACGCTTCTCCGCGACGCCGCTCTGCGAGGGCGCCTTCTACGGCGCGCGCACCGCACGCTTCGGCTCGCTCCTCACGCGCTCGCCCGAGATCGAGCGCCTCGCGATGCACCCCCTCGTCCTCGATCTCGTCGAACAGATGCTCTTGCCGTGGTGCGAGCGCATCGCGCTCAACCTGATGCAGGCGATCGAGATACATCCGGGCGCGCCCCCGCAGTTGCCGTATCGCGATCACGACATGTGCCAAGGACCGAAGGGCAGCGTCGAATATCTCGTCAACGTCATGTGGCCGCTGACCACCTTCACCCGAGCGAACGGCGGCACGCGGCTCTGGACTGGAAGCCACTTCGATCAGGACATTCCGGTCCTGCCCGAAGACGAGAGCGTGGTGCCGACGGTGCGACCGGGCGGCGCCTTGGTCTTCCTGGGAGCGACCCTGCATGGCGGCGGCGGCAACGCGAGCGGAGCGCCGCGACGCGGCGCGGCGCGGCGCGGCGCGGCGCGGCATCGTCATCAGCTATTGCGTAGGCGAGCTCAAACCCTTCGAGCTGCAATGGCTGGTCTATCCGCCTCAGGTCGCGCGGCACTTTTCCCCTGCCTTGGCGGCGCTCGTCGGCTACGCCCAGCATCGGCCTAACCTCGGCAATGTCGAAGGCCAATGCTCGTCGATCCTGCTTGGCGACCAAGTCCCAGATCGTGTGCCGGCGATCGACGCGCTGCGGCCCGACCAGGCGGAAGCCGCCGAACATGACAGTGTCGTTGCCTTCGGGCAGAAGCGCGCGCTGATCGTCTGGCAGCGCATCATCATGCCGGATGGCAGTTCGCCGCGCATCGACAACGTGCCGGCCACCGATCCATCGGGTTGGCGGCGGGCGGGAACGCCGCGCGCCGCGATCGAGAAGCTGGCCGAGGCGGACGCCTTCCACTGTATCGCCGAGAACCGCCGTCAGGGGCTCCGGAAGGTCAAGGGACTGGGCGAGGCGCCGCTACCGTTGTTCGCCGCAGCCGACAAACGCGACGGCGGATTTTCACCGGAGGGCATGGAGCCCGCGGTGGCGCTCCGGCCGATGACGGAAGGCCGGGAGGTGGTGGAGGACTACCGCTCGATCGGCCTGTCGCTGCGAGGCCACCCGGTCCGGTTTCTCCGCCCCGAGCTCGATGCGATGCGCATCGTCAAATGCGCCGACCTCCAGAACATCCGCGATGGTCGCAACGTCGAGGTCGCGGGCGTCATCCTCGTGCGCCAGCGGCCCGGCTCGGCCAAGGGCGTCCTGTTCGTGACGATCGAGGATGAAACCGGCGTCGCGCAGGGCATCCTCTGGCCTGATCGCTTCGAGATTTACCGTCGCCAGGTGATGTCCGCATCCATGATCGCGATGCGCGGGCGGCTCCAGAAGGAAGGCGAGGTCATCCATGTCATCTGCGATCGCATCACCGATCATGATGCGATGCTCCGCTCCATCGCCGGAAAGGATTTCCGGGTCATGCCCGGTCATGGCGATGGTGCGACCCATGGCGGCGGTCCCGACCCGCGCGACCCAGGCATCCCGCGCGGCCGCACGCTGTCCCACCCGCCGCTCAACGCCGTCCTCACCGAAGAAGACCTCGTCCGTATCCGCAGCCATGACTTCCACTGATGCCTGCGCACGCGCCACCGGCACGATCGATCGCGCGCTAAATGTGCTTCGGGAGGCAACTGCGGAAAAGGAGAAGGTTCAGACACGCGGCGTCGCACTAGCCCTGTGGGTGCTGCGCAACCGGTGCCCCGACGAATGGCTGGTGGCCTTCTGGGAGGCCGCCGGCTCGGATCATGAAATCGGACGCAGTCAAGGACTACACGCTGCATACAACGGAATTGTCCGGCAAATTCACGCCCGGGGCGCATCTTTTGACGAGGCCACTCGATAAGAAGCGCTCGTGAACCTCATGCCATCCTCATCTCGGCGAAGGGAGAGGCGACGGTCACTCAATAAAGAGTGCTAGGTTCTTCAGCGTCGATGCGAGACCCTCGGCATGATCGGCTTCCTTGATCCCAACCGGGACATTCTCACAGCTGATCACCACCTTGGTCCCGCCGGCAACAGGGCTCAGGATCGTAGTTACGCGCATCGTTCCAGCATAGCTCGGATCGGGACCGACGAACTGCACATCTTCAACGATCTGTTCAAACGGAACGAGCTCGACGAACCTGCCGTGAACGATGTCCCTATCAGGCTCACTTTTCCCACAGCCATGCAGGTCGTCGGGATAGAGCATGGTGACCTGATACTGTCCATTTGGACGAGCCTCAAAACGGTCAAAAACGGCAGTCATTCCCTTTGGCGCCCGCCAAGAGCTAAGCGCTTCCACATCCGTCATCGCTTGAAAAATCGCCTTTGGGGTCGCGATGATGATCCGCGACGCGTGATCGACTCGGGTATTTGAAGCTTCGGTGGCCATCTGTCGGGATTAACGAAGCCGCAGCGGTAGCGCTACGCCGGTTCCTTGTTCGTTCCAAACGATCACGGTCCAGGTTGCGAGCGCAATACGCTCCACATGTTGGTCGTCACGGGTACCGCAGATGATGAGTTATCCCAAAGCGAGGCTGCGTTAAACAACCATCGTGGGACGAATCTGGCGCTTGTTCGCCCAATGCAGCAGCCAAGGGGAGAAAATCGGCACATTCGGCACTTAAATGCCCTGCCCCTTACCCCCTGACGCGGATTGCGGCATCACTGCAACGGCCCCGATAATCGGACTGGATGTGCCACAGACCATCACAATTCTGAACTGCCAGTCGGAAAGGAGGGCCAAGGCCTCAAGCGAATCAGCCTGTCGCCTGCTCTTTGAATATGTGGATAGGACGCACGTGCGAAAGGCACGACCGGGAAACGGCCGTGCCAGAGGTGTTATGAGGCGCTTCGAATTCGCGCGTTACGCGAAGCGAAAAATCAGGCCGCAGCCCGATAGCGCCCAAATCCGACCTTCCGGAGCAGTCCCTCATCGCACATCGGGGAAAGGTAGCAGCGAGGAATGCCAATGGCCATCAGGTCCTTGGTCCTCACCTCTCCCCGCTCCCGAACAAACGCAACGGCGCGTTCGCGCAAAGAAGGCTTCGGACCCCCTGCCAATTTGACGCGCTCAATGCGGTCGCGATCCCGCTTGCGGACGCCATTGGTCGGCGGACGGGAGGGAGAAAGAGGAGCGTCGCGCACGAAGGCGCTTGATTCCTCCGACGTTTTGAGGAAGGAGCCGGATCGGGCTAGCGCCCGGTATCGGGATATCGTCTTTCGTGCTTCGTCGGTGGCAAAGCGCAAAATTGTTTTAGACGTATCCTGAAATGGGAGCCACTTACATCGCTCTGGACAAGCGCCCATCAAGGGGCTGCGCCGGCAGGCGGTAGCTAGGCCTTTTCGAAATAATTCACGAGCTGACCTACTGCGTCGTCGACGTATGAACTATGGCGCTTAGCAAGCGGCCATGGGTTATCAGGCGCGCGCTTGTGTGAAGCGCAAAGCCATAGCCAGGCCAATCCCCCCAATTAACAATAACAGGTCGACCAGCAGCCCCTGCCCGCCCGCCAGCAGCGGGGCGCCGTGAAGCAGCGCCACCGCCAGCAGCCCTGCCACCAGCGCCCATTGCAGGCCGCGCGACAGGCGCGGGCCGGGCAGCGCCTTCGCCATGCCGGCGGCCAGCACCGACAGGATGGTGAGGCCGATCCAGGCCAGCGGCAGCGGCGCTTGCGGCAGGGCGAAGGCCAGAACGGCGGTGAGGACGAGGATGACCGGCTGGCCCCAGCAGATCACCGCCCAGATCCGTTCCCATTGCGGCGCGGGCCGGCCGCGATCGCGGCGGCGGGCCAGCCAGATGGTCACGCCGCTGGAGGTAACGATGCAGAGCGCAATGCCGAGCAGGCCATAGGCGATCCGCACGGGCAGCCCGCCGAACCAGCCGAAATGCAGCTGGCCGATGCCGCTCAGCATTCGGGTGCCGGCGACCAGATCCTGCGGCTGCTCCTGATGGAGCAGTTGCCCGCGCGCATCATATTGCACCTCGTCCTGCTGGGTCAGCAAGTGCGGCCGGCCGCTGTGGATCGAGATGCGCATATCGGCGCGGCCGGGCCGTTCGACCATGATATTGTCCGCAACGGCCGCCGGCGCGCGGGCGCGGGCATCGGCGATCAGCCGGGCGATATCGGGAATGGGCACGGCACGCGCGTCAACCTTGGGCGGCGGGTCGAGGAAGAGTTCATAGACCTTCCCCATGTCGCCGCGATAGAGCAGCATGGCCAGCATCGCGACGATGATGGTGCTGAGCCCCAGCAGCGCGCCGGTCAGCGCCAGGGTGAAGTGAAAGGGCAAGGCCCAGATGCCGAGGCGATTGTGCAAATCCGCCTCCTGCAGGCGGCGCGAACCGCCCAGGCGCAGGTGGAAGGCATCGCGCAGGACGCGCGGATGCGCCAATATGCCCGACACCAGGGAGGACAGCAGCGCCACGCCGGTCAGGCCGACGATGAACTGCCCCCAGCTGCGCGGCAGGTGCAGGTTGATATGGAGGTGGATCAGGAATTCGGTCCAGACCGCTTCGAGATCGGACAGCGCGCCATCGGCTGCCACGGCCCATTTATGTTCATAGGTCGCACTGAAGGCGGTCAGGCTGGCGCCATCCTGTTTCGCGGTGGGCAGCGACAGATAGAGGGTGGTGTCGGCCGGCGCGCGCCTGGCCGCTTCCGCAATGGCGCGGGCGGCCGAGGCATCCGACAGGCTGGTCACCACCGGCGTCGCCGGCACTTCCCATCGCTCCAGATCGGGTGCGAACACCGCGACCGTGCCGGTCAGGCAGACGATATAGATGATCGCGGCAAAGGCCAGGCCCAGCACCGAATGGCTGCTGAGCACCGATCGCACCGTTTCGGGCGACAAGGGCCAGCGCCACTTCTTCGCCCGGCTGTTGGTCTGGACGCTCTGGTCGTTCATGCGGCCCCTCCCAAGGCGGCGAGGCCGAAGCCGATGATGCTGGTGCCGACCAGCACGGCGGTGGCGCGGAGCAAGCGACGGTCCGCCAGGGTCCAGGTCATGGCCAGCCCCCAGAGGATCGGAAGCAACAGGCCGCCGAGCACGATCCGGGTGCGCGGATCACCGGGCAGATAGACCGTAACGCAAAAGGCGACACCCATCGTCGCCGTCATGCCGAGCGGCCCGGCGAGCAAGGCGCGGAGCACCCCGCGCCAGAAGCGGCCGGGCTCCTCCAGCGGCTCGGGCGCGACATCGCCATCGCGCACCCGCGCCGCCTTGCGCCGGACCCGGCCGAACCAGATGATGGCGAGCGCGCCGATCCCCTCCATCGCCAGTCCCAAGGCCAGCCCCTTGACCGGCCCGATCAACAGGAAGGCAGCGACCAGCAGGCCGATCAATATGGCCCATCCCGCCAGCAGCAAGCCAAGCACGGAGCGGTCGCGCCGCACCCAGGAGCGGCGCAACAGGGCAGCGCCCAGGGCGCCGCCGGCGATGAGCAGCAGGCTGACGAGTGCGATCACCAATGGACGCTCGCCCCGACGCCGACGGTCTGGGGTTCGCCCAGGATCGCCTGATGGATCGCGGCATATTGGTACTGCATATAATCTTCGTTGAGGATGTTGCGGGCGAAGACGAACAGCGACCAATGATCGGTCTCATAACCGATCTTGCCATTCACGACCGTGCGGCCACCGACCTTGTACTGGCCCTGATCCTGACCGACGCCGGTGAAGACCGACGACCGGTAATTGGCGTTGAGATTGGCAACGAAGCCCGGCCCGAACTGCGCATTAATGCCGCCCGACAGGGTCCAGCGCGGCGCATAGGGGAATTGGGTGTCGGTGAGGTCAACCGTGCTGGTCGCCCCGGCGGGCAGGACGAAGTCGGTGAATTTGGTGCGGACATGGCCGACCGAGCCATAGAGATCGATGCCGCGCGCGATAGTGGCATTCGCTTCCACCTCGAACCCGTAAAGATGCGATCCGGCCGCGTTCACCGTGTTGTAATCATAGGTATTCTGGCCGAAATAGGCGGTGACCTGCTGGTCCTTCCACGTCATGTAGAAGGCATTGGCATTGAGCGTCAGGCGCCCGTCGAGCCATTTGGAGCGCAGCGAGCCTTCATAATTCCAGCTATATTCCGGATCATAGGCGACCAGCAGGGCGCGGGCCGGGTTCTGGCTGGAGCCGCCCGAGCGATAGGCGCGCTGGACGGTGAAGGCGGTGGTGAGGTCCGGCGTCCAGTCCATGCTGATCCCGGCCTTGGGCAGGAAGGCGTTGAAGCTGCGGCTGTTGGACGCCAGCGGCGAGGAGGCATCGGCGACCAGCCCCAGAACGCCCTGGTTGATCAGCGAAATGATCGGGGCATAGGCCGCGCCGAGGAAATTGGCATCGGGCAGCGTGCCGTTGAAGGTCGCCACGGTTTGCGCAGCATAGCGGTTGCGCTCATGATCGTAGCGGAAGCCGCCGATCAGGGTCAGCCGGTCGGTCAGCTTGAAACGGGCGTCGCCGAACAGCGCCATCGTCTCCACCTTTTCGGGCTGGTCGGCCGAATAGGCGACCGGGATGACGGGCAGTTGTGCCGCATAGGCATTGCTGAGGAAAGTCGCCTGCGCCGCGGTCGCGCCATTGGCGCGCAGCAGGGCGGCGATGGTGGCGGTCGGCGTATCGATGTTCACCCGGCTATTCTGGTCGATGCTGCCGGTGCGGCGATAATACCAGGCGCCCAGCAGGCCGCTCAGCCGTTCGCCATCATAGTTGAGGCGCATTTCCTGGGTCAGGGTGCGGTAATTATAGCGATTGTCGATCGCCTGGATATCCTGCGGCGTGCCGTCGGTATCGATCACCGAATGGACGCGCGAGCGGTTCCAGGAGGTGACGCTCGACAGTTTCAGCCCCTGGGCCAGCGGATAGCTGATGTTGAAGACGGCAAGGTCGCTGTCGATCTTGCCCCGGCTGGGCTGATCGCCGGTGGCGATGCGATGGTTGAAATAATTGGGCACGTCGGTGCGGGCATATTCGTAGAGATAGCCGCCGTCGCGCCGGACGCGATTATAGCTGGCGACCGCCTCCAATCCCGGAATGGCCTGGGGCGTCCATTTGATCTTGCCGCGCAGATTGAGCGATTCCAGCGCATCGCTATATTCGTTGCGGGTGACATTGTAGATGAGGCCTCGATCGTTGCGGCGCTCGGCCGACAGGCGGATGCCCAGTTCATCCTTGATGATCGGTCCGCCGATCGCGGCGGAGAAGGTGCGATCATCATATTCGCTCCACAGCAGCCGTGCGTCGCCGCCCCAGCGGGTCAGCGAGGGATCCTTGCTGGTAATGACGATGCCGCCGGCCAGCGCGTTGAGGCCCTGGATGGTCGATTGCGGGCCACGCAGCACTTCCACCTGCTGCATATCCCACAGGTCGGTCGGGCCGCCATAAAGCGCCCATTTGGGCACCGGCGCGCCATCGACATAGACGCTGGCGGCATCTGCCTGCCCGCCCGCGCCGACGCCGCTGTTGCTGATGCCGCGGATGGTGAAGCCGGACGAGCCGTAGGTTTCGGACAGGTTGGCGGTGCGGTTATAGACATCCTGGATGGTGATCAGCGCCTCGCGCTCGATCGTCTCGGGCGTGACGACGGCGATGCTGGTCGGGGTCTGCTGCAGGGTGCGGGTGCTCTTTTCGCCGGTGACGATGATGTCGGCGCGAGCCTGGTCCATATCGGCATCCGGCGCCTGTTGCGCCATGGCTGGGCTTGCCAGCGCGACGATCGCCGCCCCGGAGAAAAAGAAAGACGACCGCACCATATAATCCCCCAAATATTCTTGGCGGCGCCATATTTGAGAACGCTAACGCGAGTCAATGTCATTATATGATGGGCTATTATCGTAGGCAATGTGACGATCGAGCTGTTTCAGTTCGCGATATAATAGTCCTTGGGAAAATCCTGGCCCGCATAAGCCTTGCGCATGGTCCAGGGCTGGGCCGGCGCGGTCCAGTAGCTGTCGGATGCAGGCAGGCCAAGCGCCAGCAGGCTTTCCGAGGTGATATACATGCTGCCGGCGTTGGAATAGACGTCGCCCAAGCTCGGCTGGTGCCGGGCAAAGCCGATCGTCAGGAAGCCATCGGCATCGAAATTGCTGGGATCGGCGAAGATACGGCGCTGCGTCGCCATGGTCGCCGCGCGCACCTGGCCTTCGGGCAGCTTGGCATGGAGCAGCTTGCGCCAGGCAAGATAGGCGAGCGGCTGGTGGACGGCGGTGCGGTAGGTGAGCGAACGGCCGACCGGCGGGAAGGCGCCGTCCGGCCCGATCATCCGCTCCAGCGCCTCACCGAACCGCTGTATCCGCTGGATCTGGATGGCGAGCCGCTCCTTGGGATCTAGCGCGTTGAAGCGCGCATCGCAGCGGACCAGGACATCCCAAATCTGGGTCAGCATCGGGTGGATGACATAGCTGTTATACATGTCGAAATGGAAATGCTCGCCATCGGCATACCAGCCGTCGCCGACATACCATTCGCTGAATTTGCGCAGCGCCAGGTCGACCCGGATCGGATCCCATTGCGCCCCGACCGACAGCAGGAACACCTCGTTCATCGCCGCGAACAGCAGCCAGTTGGTATAGGGTGGCGCGACCCGGCGCAGCCCTTGTACCTCCTTGATGATCCGGTCCTTGGTCGTCCGGTCGAGCGGCTCCCACAATGTCTGCGGCGCGCGCAGCAGGGCGCTGGTGAAATAGGCGGAATCGACCAGCGGCTGTCCCTCTGCCTGCCAGAGCAGATAGTCGGGGCTCTTGGGATCCACACTATGGGCATAGCTCGCAAGCGCCTGCTCACGTAGCCGGGCGCGCAGTCGCCCTTCCGCGCCATCGGTATCGGGCAGGGCAAGCCAGGGCGCGATGCCGTCGATCAGCCGGCCAAAGGCTTCCAGAAAGGCGACCTTGGGATTGCGGCCATCCCAGGTCGGGCTGAGTTCGGGCTTCCATTGCGCCTGCAACTGCCCCCTGGCCATGCGCGACAGCACGGGGCTGGCCATGCGTTCGAGCAGCGACAGGGCATAGCTGCGGTCGTCCGCATTGGCGGCGACGGGCGCGGCCTCCCCGGCGTTGGCAAGCGAGGGCATGGCGGCGAAAGCGGCAGTGCCGGTCGCCATGCCGGTCAGGATCGCGCGACGGTCGATATGGCTGGTCATGATCAATCCTTGGGCGGGGTGAAGTCGAGGGTCTGGCCGGCGGCATAGGCATCCCAGGCGGCACGGGTGGTGAAGCCACCCTCCCCCTTGTTCCAGGCGCTGCCGGAATAATAGACGAAGGGCTGGCCCGGCTTGACCGTCAGCAATATGAGTTGATTGTCGGCATCCGCGCGGATATCGGCGATCTGCGCCGGATCGACCCGCAACGCCAGCGCCATGCGGCCATGCGCGCCATCTTCCGGGCCCCACCAGCTCACCAGTCCGCGGGCCCGATCTACGGTCAGGTCGCCCGCCCCCTGTCCCGTGGTGCGCTTGCCGATGCCGACGCCGACCGTCAGCGGCGTCGCCTTGTCCGATCCTATAGTCGAGACCAGCCGGGTAAAATGGGTGCCGAGCGGAAGGGTGAAACGCCGCGTTTCCCATACCTTGCGATCGACATCGACTGGCCAGGGCGCATAATCGACGCTGAAGTCGGCGACCTGTCCGCCCGATTTCAGGATATGGGCACGGACATAGTTGCGCGAGGCCCACAGCTTGTTGTCATGCCAGATGCCAAGGCCGCCCGCGCCGCGCGTGGTGCCGACATTGTAGAAGTCCAGCCCCTCGCCATGATAGCCATGCTGGTCGCCGCTGCGTAGCTGGCGATCGGCGAAGGGCCAGGCGACATTCTTGCCCCAGCTGTCGATCCCCGATCCCGATGGCGGCTCGGCCGCCTCCAGCGCATGGCCATAGATGCGATGGGCGGTCTTGTCATTTTCCCACAGCAGGTCGTCATAGCGATAGGATGCAACCAGTGCGACGGCGGCCGCCGCCTGGCTGGGCGGTGGCGGCAGGCGTTTTTCGACCGGCAGACGATCGCCCGCCCCATCGCCCTGCGCCAGGGCCGCGCCGACGCAAAGACCGATCGCCACCAATCCGATCGACAGATAGGGCGTCCGGATCGGGCGTGACGATGCTGTTGGCTGGGGGCGGTTCACCACAGGCTCCTCTCGATTATTTGTATGATAAGCTGATAAATCATCGAATCAGACTTGCCAAGCCCTTGCTCACATTGCCGCAGGCTGGCAGGCTCGAAAAAGAATATTCACTGGAACGATATCATGGCCAAAGCCGCCTCACTCGCCGACATGCTCTACACCAAGCTGGAAGAGGATATCTTGTCTGGCCGCATCCCGCCCGGATCGCGCCTGCCCGCGCAAAAGGACATTGCCGAGCAGGAAAATGTCAGCCGCACCGTAGTTCGCGAAGCGGTCGCCCGACTGGAAGCGCAGGGCTTTGCCGTCGCCCGCCAGGGATCGGGCGTGTTCGTGTCGGACGCCGCGCGCTACCGCGCCTTTCAGGTCACCAAGGATGAATTGTCCGAGCTAACGGACGTGATCAAATTGCTGGAAATGCGCCTGGCAATCGAGACCGAAATGGCAGGACTTGCGGCCGCACGCCGCACGAACGAAGATATTACCGCGATGCGCGACGCGCTGCGCCGCATCCGCGAGGCCGAGGATCCGGCCGTCGCCGCCACAGCCGACAGCCAGTTCCACATGGCCATCGCCCGCGCGACCCGGAATGATTATTACGCTCGATTCGTCGAGTTTCTGGGGGTGCGCCTGGTGCCGCCGAGCAGCCTCTACCTCAAATATCAGCCGGAAAAATCGCACGACGCCTATACCCACAAGGTCAGCGACGAGCATGACGCGGTGCTCGACGCCATCGTCCGCATGGACATCGAAAAGGCGCGCCATGCTGCTCGCCATCACATGCAGGAAAGCCTTTTGCGCCATTCCGAACTCAACGACCTGATCAGCCGGGACGAATGATCTTCTGACTAAAGTCTGACAATTGACATCCCTCTCAAAGTTGTATGATAACCTGATCAACACGATCAGAGTCGTGATGAGGGAGGATGGATATGAACAAGGCGTTTCCGTGCGTCGCCATGTCGGTGAGCATGCTGGCCATGATTGCGGCCTCGGCCCCCGCACTGGCCCAGGCAGAACCCCAGCCGACACCCCAGACCGATGCACCACAGGGTGAAGCCACCACCGCCGACATCGTCGTCACCGGCTTTCGCGGCAGCCTGCAAAAGGGGATCGAACTGAAGCGCGAAGCCGTGGGCGTACGCGACTCCATCGTTGCCGAGGACATCGGCAAATTCCCGGAGGCGAATGTCGCGGATTCCCTGCAACGCATTCCTGGCGTGTTCCTCAGCCGCGACGGCGCATCGAACGAGGGCCAGCGCATCAGCATCCGCGGCCTGGGATCGGAATTCACCGTCACTACCATCAACGGCGCGCCGGTGCGCACGACATCGTCACAGAATGTCGGCAGTTCGACCCGCGACTTCAATTATGACGTCTTCCCGTCTGAACTGTTCGGCCGTGTCGATGTCTACAAGACCCCGCTCGCTAATCTGGAGGAAGGCGGCATCGGCGGCAATGTCGACCTGCAAACGCCCCGCCCCTTCGACAGCAAGGACCGAGTCATCCGCTATACCGCCCAGGCCAATTACAATACCCAGTCGAAGAAGTGGCAGCCGCGCGGATCGCTGCTGCTGAGCGACACATGGGGCGATTTCGGCGTGCTGCTGGGTGCGGCCTATGCCAAGAATGTCAATGAACGGTCCGGCTTCCAGTCGACCGGCGGTTATAACAGCTCGGTTATCGGTTCGCGTGCCTATGCCGGCCCGACCACGACCGGCGGTCCGTTCCAGTTCCAGCTCGACCTCGACAATCCCCTGGCCGATTATGGATCGCTGACCCGCGACCAGGTGGCCAACGCCTATATGCCGCGTTTCTACCGCGTCTTCACCTCGAACAATGAGCGCGAGCGGCTGGGCCTGGTCGGGTCACTGCAATATAAGTCGGATCGGCTGGAACTCAGCGCCGACGGCATCTTCTCGCAGCTCAAGGATCAGGCGGACGAGTTCACCTTCGGCGTGGCGGTGCGCAACTCCCGCACCGTGCCGGGGTCGACCAGCGCACCGGGCACCGGCACCAATTCGGGCCTGATCCCGCTCGACGTGAAGATCGACGAATATAATAATCTCTACGGCACGTTCGGGAACAGCAGCTTCATCAACGAGAATTTCTTCCGCAACGCCCGCACTCGGTTCAAATATGGCATCATCCGGGGCGTCTATGACTTCACCGACAATCTGAAATTGTCGGCCCAGGCCAATCTGAGCGAGAGCAACGCCCGCTACACCGCCAACCGGATCGTCAGCAACATCTATGGCGTTACCAGCACCTTCGACCCGACCGGCAATGTCACCTATCCGACCATCAGTTCGCCGGTCGATTTCACCGATCCGTCAAACTACACCACGCCGACGCTGGGCTTCTCGCTCAACCGCGAGATCGACAAGCAGAAGACGGCACGCGCCGTGCTCGACTGGTCGCTGCTGGACGATGGCGAACGCCGGTTCGCGCTCAAGATCGGCGGCAGCTATGTGAACACCGGCAAGCGCATCTCGACCCAGGACGGCAGCAGCATCGCGGCCGGCAAGCTGGTCGGCCTCGACGTCTTTTCCTACATGGACCCCTATATCCAATATGGCGCGATCCGCGACGGCGGCAACTCGGGCTATCCATCCCAATTTGCGAGCTTCCCGCGCTCCTTCGTGATGGACTATCTCGACGCTAACGGCGCGAACGAAGCGGCCAAGGTCAATCTCAACGCGGCCTTCAACGCCAAGGAAATCGTCAAGACCTTCTTCTTCGAGAGCAATTTCGCGCTGCCGTTGTTCGGCAAGGAACTGCGCGGCTATGCCGGTCTGCGCTATTCCGACACCCGCACCATCATCAATAATTATCAGAGCGCGGGCGCGGGCATCTTCCTGCCGCAGCGGCGTGAGGGCGGTTATGAAAACTGGCTGCCATCGGCCAGCCTGGCCTATGATCTGACGCCCAACCTCTTGCTGCGCGCATCAGCCGGCAAGACGATCACCCGCGCGGCGCTGACCGCCATTGCCGGCGGCACCATCGTGCCCAACGTCTTCAATCCCGACGTCACGGTCGGCAATCCCAATTTGCGGCCCCAGGTCGCAACCCAATATGACGCCGGCGTCGAATGGTATTTCGCCCCCGGCGCACTGCTGAGCGTCGGCGCGTTCAAGAAGGACATTACCGATCGCGCAACCGCGGTGCAGGACTTCGTCACCTTCGGCTCGCTCGGCCTGCCGTCGAGCGCGTTCAACACGACCTCGCTGGGCTTCCCCAGCGGCACCATCCCGGACGATTTCCTCATCCGCCGGACCCAATATATCAATCAGGGCCAGTTGAAGCTGAAGGGGCTGGAATTTGCCTATCAGCAGAATTTCACCTTCCTGCCCAAGCCGTTCGACGGGCTTGGCTTTACCGGTAGCCTGACGCTGATCGACCAGAAGGGCGATGATTTCGTCACCACCGAAGGAACGCGCGTGCCGATCTCCTTCGTGCCGGAATATAGCTACAGCGCGACGCTCTTCTACGAAAAGGGCCCGTTCGCGATCCGCGGTTCCTATAATTACCGCGCCAAGACCGGCATCACCTCGCAAAATACCGGCAACGACCAGATCCCCTATACCGCGCCGCAGGGCTTCCTCGACGGGACGATCAGCTACCGGTTCAGCGATGCGCTGGAGGTGCGCGTCGATGCGCTGAACATCACCAACGAGAATGTGTACATCTATTACCAGGATCCGGACGGACCGAAGGGCAATGGCCAGTCGCGGCGCGACAACAGCTTCTTCAACGGCACCACCATTTCGCTCGGCATTCGCGGCAAATTCTGACCCCTCCCCCCTTGGGCGCCGGGGACTGCACGCCCCGGCGCCCATCTTTTCGCGAGACGATCATGACCATGCCGCATCCCGTCCCGGATAATATCGATGATGCCGTTGCCGGCGCCAGCGATCGGGCCAGCCGCTATCGCTGGATGATCTGCGGGCTGCTGTTCGCGGCGACCGCGATCAACTATGTCGACCGGCAGATGATCGGCGTGCTCAAGCCCGTGCTGCAGGCCGAGCTGGGCTGGCGCGAGAGCGACTATGCCAATATCGTCTTCTGGTTCCAGTGCGCCTATGCACTGGGTTTCCTGGCGATGGGCCGCTTCATGGACCGGGTCGGCGCGCGGATCGGCTATGCCGCCGCCTTCACCTTCTGGACGCTCGCCCATGCCGCCCATGGCCTGGTCAGCGGCATCGCCCAGTTCACCGCCGTCCGCTTTGCCCTGGGCATTGGCGAGGCGGGCAATTTCCCGGCCGGCCTGAAGGTCGTGGCCGAATGGTTTCCCCAGAAAGAACGGGCGTTGGCGATCGGCCTGTTCAACGCCGGCGCCAATGTCGGCGCGATCGCCACGCCGCTGATCGTGCCCGCCATCACCATCGCCTATGGCTGGCGCGCCGCCTTCATCGTCACCGGTCTCGCCAGCCTGATCTGGGTGGCGGCCTGGCTGTTCCTCTATCGCCGGCCGGAAGATCATGCGCGCGTATCCCCCTGCGAACTCGCCTATATCCGCAGCGATCCGGTACGCGCCAGCGCGCCCATCCCTTGGTCGCGCCTGTTCACCATCCGCCAGACCTGGGCCTATGCGCTACCCAAATTCTGCATCGATCCGATCTGGTGGATGTTCCTCTTCTGGCTGCCCGATTTCCTCGGCAAGCGTTACGGCCTCGACCTCAAGAGCTTCGGCCCGCCGCTGGTCGTCATCTATCTGATGTCGGACGCGGGCAGCGTGCTGGGCGGCTGGGCATCGTCGCGGCTGATCGCGCGGGGCTGGAGCGTCAATGCCGCGCGCAAGGCGACGTTGCTGGCGTGCGCGCTGGCGGTGCTGCCGGTGGTGACCGTCCAGTCTATCGACAATCTCTGGACAGCGGTGCTGCTGATCGGCCTCGCGACCGCCGGGCATCAGGCCTTTTCCGCCAATATCCTGACCCTGCCGTCCGACCTGTTCCCGCGCGCCGCCATCGGATCGGTGGTCGGCATCGGCGGCACGGCCGGCGCGATCGGCGGGATGCTGATCGCCCAGTTCGTCGGCTATGTGCTGGACATGACCGGCAGCTATACCCTGATCTTCGCCGTCGCCGGCAGCGCCTATCTGGTGGCGCTGGCGCTGCTCCACATCATCAGTCCCCGTCTCTTGCCTACTGGAGAGCTTGCATCATGACCTTCCGCTCCTTCGCGCCGATCATGCTGGCCTGCGCCATTGCCGCACCGGCCCATGCCGCCCAGCCCGCCCGCACGCCGATCGAGGCGGCGGTGAATCTGGCCGACTGGCAATTGGCGCGGCTCGACGATCTGTCACACATTCCCAGCGCCACCGACGAGACGCGTAAGACGCGCGGCTGGGAGCAGGCAGTGTTCTGGGTCGGCATGACCGCCCTCGCGGATGCCGGTGCCCCGCCCCGGATCAAGGAGGCAATCCTGGCGATGGGCCAGCGCAATGGCTGGAAGCCGGGCGACAATCTCTATTTCGCCGACGACCAGGCGATTGCGCAGGCCTATCTCTGGGCCGCAGCCCATGGCGCCGGCAAGGATGCGCTGGCGCCGACCCGCGCCGCGTTCGACACGGTGGTCGACAAGCCGGCGGTCACCACCCTTGCCTTCGCCATTCCGCCACAGGGCTATGGTGCGACCGAATGTCTCAAGCGCTGGTGCTGGTGTGACGCCCTGTTCATGGCGCCGCCCGCCTTTGTCGAACTGTCGCGCCAGACCGGCGATGATCGCTATATGCGCTTTGCGATGAAGGAATTCTGGGCGACCACCGACTTCCTGTTCGACCCTGCCGAGCATCTTTATTATCGCGACAGCCGCTTCTTCGAGCGGCGCGACGACAAGGGGCGCAAGCAGTTCTGGAGCCGGGGCAATGGCTGGGTATTTGGCGGCATCGCCCGCGTCCTCCCCCTGCTGGCGCAGGACAGCCCCGACCGCAGCCGGATGGAAGCGCTGTTCAAGGAGATGGCGGCGAAGATCAAGACGCTGCAGAAGCCGGACGGCTATTGGGCACCCTCGCTGCTGGCGCCGGAGAATGCGCCACCCGAAACCAGCGGCACCGCCTTCTACACCTATGGCCTCGCCTGGGGGATCAAGGCCGGGCTGCTGCCCCGCGCCGAATATGAACCGGTGGTGCGCAAGGGCTGGGCCGCGCTGCAAAAGGCGATCCAGCCCGACGGCCGGCTGGGCTGGGTCCAGCAGGTTGGCGACCGGCCCGACAAGGTGGCCGCCAGCGACACCCAATATTATGGCGTCGGCGCCTTCCTGATGGCGGCGACGGCGGTGGCCGCGCTCGACGCGCAACGCTGACGCGCGGGAGGACGAGCGGCATGTTCGAGAAAACCTATTACGCCACCCATCCCACAATGATGGACGGCGCCAGCAACCAGGATCTGCGCGACCGGCATCTGGTATCCGGCCTGTTCCGCGCGGGGGAAATCACCCTCACCTACTCCCATGGCGAACGGTTCATCATCGGCGGTGCGGTGCCGGGCGTCGGGACGCTGGACCTGCCATGCCAGAGCGAACCGGAAAGTTCGGCCGGCCATCCGCTGCTGGAACGGCGCGAGATGAGCGTCGTCAACATTGGCAAGGGCGACGGCACGGTTCGCGTCGATGGCACCGACCACAGGCTCGCCCGCTATGAGGCCCTCTACATCCCGATGGGGTCGCAGGCGGTCAGCTTCAGCGGTGAAGGCGCGCGTTTCTATCTGCTCAGCGTCCCGGCCCATGCCGCCTTTCCGCTGCGCAAATTGTCGCAGGCGGACAGCAACCCGATGCAGCGGGGCAGCCTGGAGACGTCCAACGAGCGGACCATCTATCAGTTGATCCTGCCCCATCTGTGCCAGAGCGCGTCGCTGTGCCTGGGCCTCACCCGGCTGGAGCCCGGTAGCGTCTGGAACACCATGCCGCCCCATGTCCATGAGCGGCGATCGGAAATCTATCTCTATTTCGATCTGGAAGAAGAAGATAGAATCTTCCACTATATGGGCCAGCCGGACGCATTGCGGCACATCGTGATGGAGAATGAGGACGTCGTGATCTCGCCGCCCTGGTCGGTGCATATGGGCGCGGGCACCCGCAACTACAGCTTCATCTGGGCCATGGCCGGTGAAAATCTCGATTATGAGGACATGGACGTCCTCGATATCTGCCAGTTGAAATAAGGGGATGGGAATGCACGGACGGATCTGGACCCTGGCGGCGGTCAGCGCACTGGCGCTGGCGGGCGGCGCGCTGGCGCAGGGTGGCCCGCCGCAAGTCCAGCCGGTGCAGGTCGATCCCACCCGACCCGACTGGGAAAATCCGGCCATCTTCGCGATCGGCAAGCTGCCCGCCCGCGCCACCGCCTTTCCGTTCGAGAACCGGGAGCGGGCGCTGGCCGGCCATCGCACCCAATCGGACCGCTTCCTGTCGCTGAACGGGGAATGGAAGTTCGCCTTCTCGCCTGATGCAAACACGTTGCCCACCGGGTTCGAGCGGCCCGATTTCGACGTGTCGGGCTGGAAATCGATCAAGGTGCCGGCCGACTGGCAGGCGGAGGGCTATGACCAGGCCCGCTACAATAATATCACCTACCCCTTCCCCGCCAACCGGCCGCTGATCCCCCATGCGACCAATCCGGTCGGATCCTATCGCCGCGACATCGACCTGCCGGCGGGCTGGAACGGTCAGGATGTCGTGCTGCATATCGGGGCGGCTGGCTCGGCTTATTATGTCTGGGTCAACGGCGAGAAGGTCGGCTACTCGGAAGACAGCAAGCTGCCGTCGGAATTCGACGTAACCCGCTTCGTCCGTCCCGGCCGTAATAGCATCGCCCTCCAGATATTCCGCTGGTCGGACGGCTCCTATCTGGAGGATCAGGATTTCTGGCGCGTGTCGGGCATCGAGCGCGAGGTGTTCCTGATGGCCGCGCCCAGGACGCGCATCCGCGATTTCTTCGTCCATGCCGGCTTCGACAATGTGACGGGCGCCGGCAAGCTGGCGGTCGATGTCGCGGTGACGCCGGGGGCGGCGACCAATGCCCGCTATGTGCTGATGGACGGCGATCGCACCGTGATCGAAGGCCGCCAGCCCGTTGCAGCAGGCCAGGCCGAACGCAGCGTGACGCTGACCGGTCTGATCGACAAAGTGAAGCCCTGGACCGCCGAGACGCCCAATCTCTACATGTTGCTGGTCGAACTCTATGATGCGCAGGGACGGATCATCCAGTCCAGCTATGCGCGGATCGGATTCCGCACCGTGGCGATACAGAATGGCGTCGTCACGGTGAACGGCAAGCCGATCACCATTCGCGGCGTCAACCGCCACGAACATGATCCCGAAACCTTCCACGTCATCTCGCTGGAGTCGATGGAACGCGACATCCAGCTAATGAAGCGCAACAATATCAACGCAATCCGCACGTCGCATTACCCCAATGATCCGCGCCTCTACGAGCTTGCCGATCGCTATGGCCTCTATGTCATGAACGAGGCGAATATCGAGAGCCACGCCTATATGGACTATGCCAACAAGCATGGAGACCGGCGCGCCGAATTCCAGATCGGTTTCGATCCGGCCTGGAAGGATGCCCATGTCAGCCGCGTCGCCAACATGGTGGAGCGCGACAAGAACCATCCTTCGATCCTCTTCTGGTCGCTGGGCAATGAAGCCGGGATCGGCCCCAATTTCGCCGCCGCCGCGGCCGCCGCCAAGGCGCGCGATCCCGACCGGCTGATCAGCTATCTGGGCTGGGGCACATGGGACGGGATCGGTGATCACCGCCCCAATGACTATGCCGACATCTATGCGCCCATGTATGATCCGGTCGCCAAACTGGTCGACTATGCCACCAACTGGAATTTCCGGCAGCCGATGATCCAGTGCGAATATGCCCATATGATGGGCAATTCAGGCGGCAATCTGAAGGATTATTGGGACGCGATCTACGCCCACCCCGGCAAGCTGCAGGGCGGCTTCATCTGGGACTGGGTCGACCAGTCCATGTATCGCTACACCAGGGACGGGCGGCGCTATTGGGGCGATGGCGGCGAATATGGCCCCAATCCCGGCGGCGACATCGAATTTGGCGACGGCCTGCTCCAGTCCGACCGCACCCCCAATCCCGCGCTTTACGAACTGCGCAAGGTCTATGCGCCGGTCCAGTTCGATGGCTTCGATCCGGCAAGCGGCCGCCTGACCGTGCGCAACCGGCATGACTTCATCGACCTGTCGGGCTTCAGCTTCGACTGGGCACTGCTGGAGGATGGCGTGGAGGTTGCGCGCGGGTCGCTCACTGCGCCCAATGTTCCCGCCCATGGCGCGGCCGCGATAACGCTGCCGATCGCAACCATGCCGCGCCGGGCCGGGTCCGAATATTTCGTGACAATCAGTGCCCGCCCAAAAGCCGGGACCATCCCCGCCGTGGCCGCCGACGCGCTGGTCGGGTGGGAACAGTTTGCCCTGCAACAGGACGGGCCCGCTCTGCCCGCCGCCGCCAGCGGCACCGTCGCGATCAGTGACAAGGGCGGCGCGATCAGCCTCAACGCCGGTGACGCAGCGCTGGTGATCGACCGGGCGAGCGGCCTGGTCCGTTCCTACAGCAAGGACGGCCGGATGCTGGCGCAGGGTGGCGCGCCGCATTTCTGGCGCGCGGTGACCGACAATGACATCGGCATCGGCACCGACAGGCAGTTCGCGATCTGGAAGGGGATGAGCGAGCAGCGCAAGGTCAGCGCCATCCGCCTGACGCCCCAGAGCGATGGTAGCCGCGCCGTCGAGGTCGACTATCAACTGGGCGATAGCGCGGCCAGCTTCACCAGCATCTACCGCATGGCTGGCGACGGTTCGGTCACCGTCTCCGGCAGCTTCATCCCCATCAAACCCGACCTGCCGCCGCCCTTCCGCATCGGCCTGGCCTTCAGCCTGCCGGCCGATCTCGATACAGTCGAATGGTATGGCCGCGGCCCGCATGAAAGCTATGTCGATCGCAAGACGTCGGCACCGATCGGCCTGTGGCGCGGCGCGCTGGCGGACCAGAATCACGATTATATCCGGCCGCAGGAGACCGGCAACAAGGTCGATGTCCGCTGGATGGAACTGTCCGGCGGTGGCGCGGGCCTGCGCGTGCAGGGCGCCAAGCCGATGATGATGAACGCCCTCGCCTTCCCCTATGCCGATCTCGACCGGCACAAGCCGGGCACCTGGAAATCGTCGGACATCCGGCCGCACGACCAGGGCACGCTGCTGATCGACGCGGCGCAATGGGGCGTAGGCGGCGACACCCAGTGGAGCGAGTTCGGCAAGCCCATGGCCGCCTATCGCACCACCAGCGCGCCGACGCGCTTCAGCATCCGCCTGAGCCCCTTCGCCGGCACGGGCACCACGCCCGACAAGGCGAAGCCGGCGCGGGCGACGGACGCGAACCAGTGAAGATGCGCCAGATCCAGCGGAGGGCCGAACATGGCAGTGAGAGCAGCTAAGCCCGTGTGAAGCGCCAATGGTCGGCGTCGCTCTCGCTCGGATCGAAGCGATATCCGTCGCTGTCAAAGCCCTGCATCGCATCGACTTCATTGACATGATGTTCGCACATCCAGCGCGCCATCATGCCGCGCGCCCTCTTCGCGTTGAAGCTGACGAAGCGTGGGCCGTTCGGCCCCGGCTCGCGGAAATCGACATGGATCACGCGCAGCCCCTCCAGCCGGTTTTCGACGGCCGCGAAATATTCCTGGCTGGCGAGATTGAGGACCACGCCCGATCCTTCTTCCGCAACCTGCGCGCGCAGCAGCGCGGCGATGCGATCCCCCCACCAGTCGGTCAGCTTCTTGTGACGCGGTGCCCACCGGGTGCCCATTTCCAGCCGATAGGGACGGATGGCATCCAGGGGGCGAAGCAGGCCATACAGGCCCGACAGCATGCGCAGATGATCCTGCGCGAAGGCGACGGCAGCCTCATCCAGTGTATCGACCTCGAACCCGGTATAGACGTCACCGGCAAAGGCGTAGAGCGCCTGCCTTTCGGGCAGGTCGGCAAAGTCCCGGAACCGGTCGGCATTGAGCTTTGCCAGGCGGGGCGAGATATGCATCAGTTCGGCCAGACGCTTTTGCGAGAGATTGGCGGCGGATTTGGCAAGCCCCCCCGCCTCCTGGGCGAAATGCGGGGTCGTGACGGCAAGCGGCGGCAGCGCGCGCTCGAAATCCAGGGTCTTGGCGGGAGAAAGCAGAACGATCATGGCTGCGGGCGGTAGCCGCGCCGCGTTCGGGCGTCAAACCGGGCGCCCTGCTGTTTTTCGATATGGGCTCGGAGCGGCTGGCTGGCCGCTCCGAGCCACTCAGCCACTATGCATGATCAAACCCTGGCTTGCGAACCGAAGCCGGTCGAGCGCTCAGGAATATGGCCAGCAAACCAGCGCCTGATGCCGTTGCTCCGGCGATCGCGACGAACGGCAGGCTGAGGCCGGCAGCGATCACGCCGCCGCCCAGCGCCGCGCCGATCGCATTGCCCAGGTTGAAGGCGCCGATGTTCATCGAGGATGCGAGGTTGGGCGCGTCCGCCGCGGCGCTCATCACCCGTACCTGCAGCGGCGGCACCAGCGCGAAGCTGGCAATGCCCCACAGGAAGATCAGCACCGCCGTCGGTCCGGCAAAGGGCATGGCAAAGGCGAAGGCAATGAGGATCGGCGTCAGCGCAGCGAGCGTCACGATCAGCGTCCTGTCCACCGACCGGTCGGCAAAGCGCCCGCCCAGCCAGTTGCCGATGGTGAGGCCCACGCCATAGAGCACCAGCATCGCGGTCACGAAACCGATCGAGCCATGGGTCTCATCGCGCAGGATCGGCGTGATATAGGTGAAGACGGTGAACATCGCGCTGGCGCCGACCACGGTGAGGCCGAGCGCGGCGAGCACCGGCCCGCGCATCAGCACGCGCAGTTCGGAGCGCGCATCCCCCTCGGTCGGGGCCGGCATGTCCGGCAGGGTCAGGCGCAATGCCGCGATGGTGAGCACACCAAGCGCGGCGATGCCCCAGAAGGCCGCACGCCAGCCCATGACTTCGCCGGCCCAGGTTGCCAGCGGCACGCCGACGACATTGGCAATGGTCAGCCCCATGAACATGGCGGCGACCGCGCCCGCCTGCCGCTGGGGCGGGACCAGGCTGGCGGCGACGATCGATCCGACGCCGAAGAAGGCGCCATGGTTGAGCGAGGTGATGATGCGCGCGAACAGCAGCATCGCATAGCTGGTGGAGAGCGCCGCGATCAGATTGCCGACCGTGAAGATGGCGGCGAGGCTGATCAGCAGGGTGCGGCGCGGCAAGCGGCCGGTGGTCAGCGTCATCAGCGGTGCGCCCAGCATGACGCCGATCGCATAGGCGCTGATGAGCAGGCCGGCGGCGGGGATGGAGACGCCAAGGTCGGTGGCGATGACGGGCAACAGGCCCATCGGCGCAAATTCGGTGACGCCGATGCCGAAGGCACCGGCCGCCAGCGCGAGCAGCGGTGGATTGATCTTCATGATGCTCCTCCCGTCAGACAAGCGGCGGGTTCAGCCGGGCGAAACCGGCCTGTTGATGATAGGGGGCGTGGGGATAGGCCGGCATCTGGTAGCTGGCCCGGTCGAGCCGGGCGACCTGATCGGCGGTCAGCGACCAGCCCACCGCACCCAAATTCTGGCGCAACTGTTCCTCGTTGCGGGCGCCGATGATGACCGACGACACGGTCGGCCGCTGCAACAGCCAGTTGAGCGCGACCTGCGGCACCGTCTTGCCGGTTTCCGCCGCAATCTCGTCCAGCGCATCGACCACGCTATAGAGATGCTCCTCCTCCACCGGCGGCGCGAAGGCGGCGGTCTGATGCAGGCGACTGCCCTCCGGGATCGGGCTGCTGCGCCTGATCTTGCCGGTCAGGCGGCCCCAGCCGAGCGGGCTCCACACCAGTGCGCCCACGCCCTGGTCGGCGGCGAGCGGCATCAGATCGGCCTCATAGGCGCGGCCGATCAGCGAATAATAGACCTGGTGTGCGACGAAGCGCGGCCAGCCATGGCGATCCGCGACGGCCAGCGCCTTCATCAGCTGCCAGCCGGGATAGTTGGACACGCCGACATGGCGCAGTTTGCCGGCACGGACCAACTGGTCGAGCGTCGCCAGCAATCCCTCGACCGGGGTCGAGGCGTCGAGGGCGTGCAGTTGCAGCAGGTCGATATGATCGGTGCCAAGGCGCCGGAGCGCGGCTTCCACGCCGCCGATCAGCCGGTCGCGCGACACGCCCCAGTCATTGGGACCATCGCCAGTCGGCAGGCCGAGCTTGGTCGAGATCAGAAGCTGATCGCGCCGCCCCTTGATCGCCGCGCCCAGCACCTCTTCGGACGCGCCGTTCGAATAGACATCGGCAGTGTCGAACAGGGTGATGCCGGCGTCGAGGCAAATGTCGAGCAGACGGCGCGCCTCCTGCGCGTCGCTGTTGCCCCAGGCGCCGAACAGCGGTCCTGAGCCGCCGAAGGTGCCGGTGCCGAAACTGAGCGCCGGCACGCGCAGGCCTGACGCCCCCAATTGCCGATATTCCATCTTCATCCCTTTCCATTCCGTGATGGACGCATAAATGGAAGGCAGGACTCCCCGCGTTTAGAGGGCCGCAAGGCGAAGGATCTTTGCAATGGATGAAAAGATGCCCTTTCATGCCGATCGGGCGCGGGCGCTGGAAACCTTTGCCACCGTGGTTGCCGAGGGCAGTTTTTCGGCCGCCGGGCGATTGCTGGGCCTCACCCCCTCCGCCGTCAGCCGCGCGGTCGACCGGATCGAGGATCGGCTGGGGGTGCGGCTATTGCTGCGCTCCACCCGCGCGCTGACGCTGACGGCGGAGGGCCAGGCCTATCTGGCCAGCGCGCGCCGCATCCTGGCCGACCTGGACGAGGCGGAACAGACGATCGCCGATCGCGGTGCGCCGCGCGGGCGGCTGCGGGTCAGCGCCGCCCATTCCCATGGCCGGCTGTGCATCGTGCCGCTGCTGGGCGAATTTGCCCAGCTCTATCCGCATATATTGGTCGACATCAGCCTGAGCGACCGACTGGTCGATATCGCCAGCGGACAAGCGGATGTCGCGATCCGCTTCGGGCCGCTGGCCGACAGTCCGCTGACCGCCCGCAAGCTGGGCGAGAATGGCCGTGTCATCGTCGCCTCCCCCGCCTATCTCGCCCGCCATGGCACGCCGGTCGTGCCGGAGGATCTGCACGATCATAACTGCCTGAACTTCAATTTTCGCCGCGCTGAACCGGTCTGGCCCTTCCGCAAGGAGGGACGCGACTATGCGCTGAGCGTGCGCGGCACGATCGAGGCGAATAATGGCGAAACGCTGGGGCAGCTGGCGGCCGATGGCGTCGGCATCACGCGGGTCGGCCGGTTCAGCGTCCAGCCCGAACTGGCATCGGGCGACCTGGTCCCGTTACTGGAAGACTATAATCCCGGCGATATCGAGACGATCCATGCCGTGTTCCTGGGCGGCACCAATGTGCCGGCACGGCTGCGCGTGTTCGTGGACTTCCTTGCAAAATATCTTTCTTGATATCGATTTAGTTGAAATTATGAATGAATTTATATGCATGAATGATATTTATTTAACTTAGCCTCATCAGAAAATCTAAGATCCATTGAGAATACATAAATATATCATGGGAGGATGCCCGAGGTAACACCCTCCCTCACGACCATCAGTGCTTACCGCTCCCTGATGACAAGCGATTTACCCGCATATTTCGCCGGATCGACGTTCGGCAAGGTCTGGATCTTGCGCCCCTTGCGGCTCATCCAGGTGACTTCAACCTTGACCGCGTCCATGGTTTTCAGGCCGAAATGCAGAGGCGCCGCATTTTCCGAATTATAGCCATCGCCCGTCGACAGCTGTCGCGTGGCCAATATCTTGCCGGCCTTGTCATAGAGGCGCACTTCCGCCCCCATGCGGGTGAAACGCCCCTTCGCGTCGAGCAGCGTAACCGACAGGCTGCGCCTGGCCGCTGCGCGGTCCAGATCATTGTGGAATAGGAAATGGCCGCCCTGGCTGGTATAGCCACGCATCACCGACAGATCGAGCGCGCCGTCGCGGTCATAATCGACCCATTGCACGCCATGGTCGCCGACATTGAGCTGCGACGTTTCGGTCAACATCTGGCGGAAGCCCTTGCCCGCTTCATTATGGAAGAGACTGTCCCTGGGCTGCTGCTGGTCGCGCGGGCCATGATAGGAGGTGACATAGAGGTCGAGATAGCCGTCATTGTCATAATCACCCCACACCGCGCCGACGGCATGATTGTCGATGCCGACCCCCATCTCCTTGGCGACGTTGGTGAAGGTGCCGTCACCATTATTATGGTAGAGCGCATTCACGCCATAATTGGGCACGAACAGATCAAGATAGCCGTCATTGTCATAGTCGCCAACGGCGCAGCCGACACCGCCTTCCTCCTTGGAACGGCCCGGATTGTCCAGGCCCAGTTCGGGCGCGACATCGGTGAAGCTGCCGTCGCCATTGTTGCGCCACAGCGCATCGGCCGCGCCTGACTGATTGGCCAGGAAGACGTCCAGAAAGCCGTCGCGGTTATAGTCGAACCAGCAGGCGCCCACGGTCGGCCGGCTGTCCGACACGCTGGTGCCGGCCAAGACCTGCACGAACTTGCCCTTGTCGTTGCGATAGAGGCTGTTGGGGCCGATGCGATTGGCAGCATAGACGTCGAGGTCGCCGTCATTGTCATAGTCGACCCAACTGGTCTGGCGCGCGGAGCGATTGGGGATGGTCAGCCCCAGTTCGGGCGCGACATTGGTGAACTTCTTGCCGCCTTCGTTGCGGAACACAAGGCTCAGTTCGCCCGGCATGGTCGCCCCGCCCAGCAGGTCGATCCAGCCGTCGCCATCATAATCGCCCCAGGCGACGCCGCGCATTTCCGGGCCGGATGTGGGAAGTCCCAGTTCCGGCCCGACGTTCACGAACGTGCCATTGTCATTGCGATAGAGGCGGATATCGCCCCCCTTGAGCGAGACAACGAGATCGAGGTCGCCATCATTGTCGAAGTCGGCCCAACTGTTGGACAGGGATCCGGCGATGGCGAAATCGCCCGGCTGTATGGAGGTGAAGGGCGGCTCGGCAGGCGGTGCCGCATCCTGTGCCGTTGCCGGCTGGCACAGCAGCATCAGCGGCAGGATATGGCAAAGAGTCCGGTTCAGCGATGGCATGGATATTCCCCTCTTTCTGTCAGATTTGGCTGGTTTTGCGCGTGTCGGGCATGCGCAGATAGACGATCAGCGACACCGCGATCATGGCGGTGACGTACCAGTAGAAGCCGTCTTCCATCCCGGCATGCTTCATCCAGAGCGCAGCATATTCGGCGGTGCCGCCGAACAGGGTGTTGGCCAGCGCATAGGGAAGGGCGACGCCCAGCGCCCGGATATTGGCCGGGAACAGCTCTGCCTTCACGATCGCGTTGATCGAGGTGTAGCCGGTGACGATCACCAAGCCGCCCAGCACCAGCAGGAAGGCGCCGAAGGAGGAGGTGACGCGTTCCAGCGCCGTGAAGATCGCGGTGGTGAACAGGACGCCGCTGATGCCGAAGCCGATCAGCAGCGGTTTGCGGCCGATGCGATCGGACAGCCAGCCGGCCATGGGCTGCAGCAGCATGTAGATGAACAGCGCCGACGCCATGATCGCGGTCGCGGTCTGGCGGCCGAAGCCGGCGCTGTTGACCAGGAATTTCTGCATATAGGTGCTGTAGGCATAGAAGGCGAGCGTGCCGCCGGCGGTGAGTGCCATGACCAGCAGCACTTCGCGCGGATGGCGGCGGATGAGGTTGAGGCCGCTGGAGCGGGGCTGTTCGCTGACCGCCGCGCTTTCCTCGAACGCTTCGGTTTCCTTGAGGCCCCGGCGCAGGCGATAGACGCCGACCGCCATCACTCCGCCGATCACGAACGGCACGCGCCAGCCCCAGCTTTCGAGCTGATGTTCGGTGAGGAAAAGCTGGAGCAGCAGCAGGACGCAGAGCGCCAGCAACTGGCCGGCGATCAGCGTCACATATTGGAAGCTGGAGAAGAAACCGCGCTGGTCGCTCTGCGCCATTTCCGACAGATAGGTGGCGCTGGCGCCATATTCGCCGCCGATCGACAGGCCCTGCATCAGGCGCGCGAGCAGCAGCAGGGCCGGCGCGGCGACGCCGATGCTGGCATAGCCGGGGATGGCGGCGATCATCAGCGATCCGCCGGCCATCATCATGACGGACAGGGTGAGACCCGCCTTGCGCCCCCTGCGGTCGGCATAGATGCCCATCGCCCAGGCGCCGATCGGCCGCATCAGGAAGCCGACGGCGAAGATCGCCGCCGCATTCAGCAGCTGGGCGGTGCTGTCGTCCGACGGGAAGAAGACCGGTGCGAAATAGAGGGTGAAGGCGGAATAGACATACCAGTCATACCATTCGATCAGATTGCCGATCGATCCGCCAAGGATGGATTTCAGGCGATCCTGGTGGGAAAGACTGGCTGGGGAGAGAGACGCAACATGTTCCATCCCCGTTGATACGGACGGCCCGGTGCGTTCTGCTAAAAGCCTGATTGGAAAATGCGCGGAAGAGCGCATTTTCGATGCGGCACCGGCCCGCCCCCCACCCGACCGCCCAGACATGGTATCCTGATGGGTGGTCGGGTGGGGGTGCGGGCCGGTGCGGATGCGCCAGAGGCGCATGCCCAGACAGGCTCTAACTGCCTTCGGCAGACACCAAAATTATCGAATTGTCGCTGCCCGGAACGGCGCGGATGCCGAAGCCGCTTTCGAGCGCGTCGACGAAATCCTGCGACCGGTCGAGGCGGAAGGCACCGCCGACCCGCAGGCTGGCGATCGCCGGATCGCCGATCACCAGCGGGGTGGGGCGATAGCGGTTGAACTCCTCGACCGCCTGGGCGAGCGTGTCGCCCTCGAACTCCACCATGCCGGCCTGCCAGGCGGTGCGCTGCCGGATCTTGGCCGGTTCCAGATGGGTGACGGCGATGCTGCCGCTGCGCACGGCGGCGCTGCGCCCGCTTTCGATCCGACGGACGGCGGAATCGCCGTTGCGGACCGCCACGATCCCCTCGATCACGGTCAGTTCGGTGACATCGGCGCGCAGGCGGACGTTGAACATCGTGCCCACGGCGCGCACCAGCGTCCCGTCGGCATTGACGATGAAGGGCCGTTTCTTGTCATGCGCGACATCGAACTGCGCCTCGCCCTTCAGCAGGGTGATCTGCCTGATGTCGTCGCGCAGGGCGACCTCGACCGAGCTGTTGGTGTTGAGATGGATGCGGGAGCCGTCGGCAAGCTGCACCGTGCGGGTCTCGCCCAGGGCGGTGCGATAATGATCGACCGTGCCGAGCAGGCGCAGCGCGACGGTGGAGGCGACGCCGACCGTGGCGGCGGCGGTCGCCAGGCCGATGAGCAGGCCACGCCGGCCGACCAGGCGCGGCCGGATTTCGGCAATTGGTTCTTCCGGGGCGGGATCGTCGGGCAGCGCGATTGCGGGCGCTGCAGGTTCGTCCCGCTGGCTGGCGGGCAGTTCATTGAGTCGCTCGGTCAGTTCCCAGCCGGCCTCCGCCTTGGCAAAGGCGAAGCCATGGGCAGGGTCCAGCGCCACCCAGGCATAGGCGTCATTCCAGTCTTCCGGGGCGTCGCTCGCCCGCGCCTTAAGATACAGACGAGCCGCTTCGGCCTCGATCGCCTGCATGTCCTCCGCGCTTCTGTAGCGACCAACCAAATCCAGAACCCTCAAACTGTCCGATGGCTTGCATTATCTTCACAGCCGCGCGCGTCAAATGCTTGTCCACTGTAAAGACGGATAGCTCCATCTCCTCTGCTATCTCCTTGACCGATTTCTCATGGACCCGGCGCAGGATGAAGGCCCGCCTGCATTGCGCCGGCAGTGTGTCGAGAATGGCCTGGAGATGGCGCAGCTCGTCGCGCGCGTGCAGCGCTTCCTCGGTCGAATTGTCGGTCTGGAGCACATCGAGTTCGGCGACCAGTTCGAGCGATACGATCTTCTCGCGCCGGGCCTCGTCGATCAGCAGGTTGCGCGCGATCTGGAACAGGAAGGCCTTGCCGCTCTGTGCGCGGTGAATGTCGCCATTCGCATAGGCGCGGGTCATGCATTCGGCGACGATGTCGTCCACATCCTGGCGGTGGGACACCACCCGGCGCAGGCGGGAGCGCAAGGCGCCCTCATGGGGCAGGATGGCCTGTTTGAACCAATCCAGCCTTGCCCTGATCGAGTCCACATCCACAGCCACGCTCGTCCCCCTGTGCTTATCATTCTCCCCTCCGGCGCGTCCGATCCGGCGCTGCGTCGAGGCAGTGCCGACCGATAGCCAAGGCCCCCTCGTCACAAAAATGAGATATTTTTAAGCGTCGTTAGCAGAAACGCGATCGGCCTCCGTATCCACCACCGAAGGGCAAATAATTTCGCAGCCCAATCATTTCACGGGGGATATGATGTCGCGTAATTTTCGGAACGTTTCTCTGTGTGCGGTCGCAACGGTTGTTGCCCTCAGTACTCAGTTGGCGGCAGCCGCGGAGCCGGCGAAGTTCAAGATTCCGGCCCAGTCGATGCAGACGGCGCTGACGCTCTTCGCCAAGCAGTCTGGCATCCAGCTTCTCTTTCCCTATGACCAGGTCGCCGGCCTGCATGCCCAGTCGGTCAACGGCAAGATGGCGCCCGATGTCGCGTTGCAGCGGCTGATCGCCGGATCGGGGCTGAAGATCACACTGTCGAACAACAATGTCATTGCCTTGTCGCTGAGCGCCCAGGCCCACAAGAGCCGCGCCGTCGAAGTCGCGAGCCTGGGCGTCACGGCACTTCCCTTCGCGATGCAGGCCAGCGCCGTACCGCAGGCCAGCACCGCCGCGGCCGAGGAAGCCCCCGGCCCGGCGATCGTCGTGACCGGGTCGCGTGGCCAGGCCCGCACCGTCACCGACAGCCCGACGCCGATCGACGTTATTTCCGGCGCAGACCTGACCCGCACCGGCAAGGCGGGCGTGTTCCAGGCGCTCAACACGCTGGTGCCATCCTTCAACCTGCCAGTGCGAGCGGGCGGCGCCACCTCCACCGTCATCGCGACCGGCGGCCTGCGCGGTCTCAATCCCGACCAGGCGCTGATCCTGGTCAACGGCAAGCGCCGCCACAAGACCTCGCTGATCAACGCGGTGTCGACGCTCTACAACGGTTCGGTGCCGGCCGATCTGGACATGATCCCGACGGCCGCGGTCGATCATATCGAAGTGCTGCGCGACGGTGCCGCCGCCCAATATGGGTCGGACGCCATCGCCGGCGTCATCAATATCATTCTGAAGGATGACAGCAGCGGCGGCTCCGCCAATTTCACCGCCGGCCAGAATTTCGACCGGTCCGATGGCGAACTCTATCAGGCCGACCTCAATTTTGGGATGAAGCTGGGCGAGAATGGTTTCGCCAACCTCTCGCTCAACCTCAAGAAGCAGGAAATGTCGAACCGGGCGCTGCCGCTCGCCGACTGTTCGGTCACGGCCACCACCACCTGCCTCTATCCGCTGGTGAACGGACAGCTCGATCCGCGCGACGCAGCCGCGGTCGGCACCGAACGCATCGTCACCACCAGCTATGGCGTCATGCCCTCGCGCAGCATCAATACTGCGCTCAATGCCGGATATGATCTGGGCGGCGTCGAACTCTACGCCTTCGGCACCTACAGCCAGCGGCGGTCGGACCTGTGGTACAGCTATCGTTATCCCAAGGACATCAACAATGTCATGGGCATCTATCCCAACGGCTATCGCCCCCATATCATGATCGACGAGGAGGATTTCGAACTCACCGTCGGCGCCAAGGGCGACGTCGCGGGCTGGGACTGGGACTTTTCCACCGGCTATGGCCGCAATCGCGCCCGCCAGTCGTCGGAAGGCACGCTCAATCCCTCGCTCGGCACGCTCAGCCCCACCGAATTCTATATCGGCACGCTCAAATCATCGGAGTTCGTCACCTCGCTCGACGTGACCCGCGGCTATGATGTGGGCGGCGGCAACCTGCAGGTGTCGGCGGGCGCGCAGCAGCGCCATGAACGCTACCAGACCTTCGCCGGGGACGAGGCGAGCTACGCCGTCGGGCCGGCGATCGTGTCGGGCATGACGCCGGGTGCGCAAAGCTCGGCCGGCTTCCAGCCGGAAGATGCAGCCTACATGTCCCGCGATAATTATTCGCTGTATGCAGACGTGGCGTGGGATCCCAACAAGGACATCACGATCGGCGCCGCCGCACGCTTCGAACATTATGACGATGGCAGCGGCAACACGCTGATCTGGAAGGTCAATGGGCGCTATACGGCGACCGACTGGATCGCCTTTCGCGCGGCCGCCAATACCGGCTTCCGGGCGCCCGCCGTCGCCCAGCAAATCTATACCCAGACGACCAACCAGTTCCGCACCGTCAACGGTGTTCCCAACCAGTTGCTGCAGATCAAGACGCTGGCCGTCGACGATCCGGCCGCGATCGCGCTGGGCGCCAAGCCGCTTCAGCCCGAAACATCGTTCAACATCTCCGCTGGCGTCGTGCTGACCCCGCTCCCCAACTTCAACCTGACGATCGACGCCTATCAGATCGACGTGGATGATCGCATCACCATCACCAGCACGCTGACCGGCACGGCGATCTCCAACATCCTGATCGCAAGCGGTGTGCCCGAAGCGGAAGCGCGGACGCTGACGGCGCAATATTATACCAACGCCATCGATACCCGCACCCGCGGCATCGACGTCGTCGCATCCTACAAGCATGGCCTGTTCGACACGGTGAACATGCAGTGGAATCTGGGCTTCAACTACAACAAGACCAAGATCACCCACATCATCGACAATCCGCCCGAACTGGCCGCGCTGGGCAGCGACTATGTCCTGTTCGATCGCGCGCGCCGCAGCAACATGACCAACAATCTGCCGCGCACCAAGCTGTCGATCAGCAACCTCGCAACCATGGGCGACTTCACCCTGTCGTCGCGCCTGACGCGCTTCGGCGGCTTCAAATCCTACCAGAACGGCGTCACCAGCAATGGCGTGACCACCTATCCGAATGATCGCAGCTATGGTGCCAAGTGGATCACCGACCTGGAGGCGAGCTGGCAGGTCACGCCACTGGTCAACATCGCGATCGGCGCGAACAATATCTTCAACGTCTATCCCGACAAGAACCGGGCCAGCGACGTCAGCGCCACGCTGGGCCAGGGGCTCTATGCCGGCACCTCGCCGATCGGGTTCACCGGCGGCTTCTATTATGGCCGCGTCGGCCTGAGCTTCTGATCCATCACCGACCAAGGCGCCGCTCCGCACGGGGCGGCGCATTTTCTGCACTGACGGGAGAATGATGGCGATGCGCCATATGACGATCTGGCTGGCGGCACTGGCCTCCTCCTCCGCGATGACCGCCTCGGTAGCGGCCCCCTCCACCCGTTGGGGCGGGGGCGAAATATTGTGGGACAGTTTCGGCGTGCCCCATATCTACGCAAAGACCGAGGAAGGCGGCTTCTACGGCTTTGGCTATGCCCAGGCCCAGAGCCACGGCAACCTGCTGTTGCGCATGTATGGCGAAAGCCGCGCTCGCGCTGCCGAATATTGGGGCGAGAAATATGAGAGTCAGGACAAATGGCTGGTTGCCAATGACGTGCCGGCCCGCTCCGCCCAGTGGTTCAGACAGCAGACGACGCAAATGCAGAAGAATCTCGAAGCCTTTGCAGCCGGGGTGAATGCCTATGCCGCCGCCCATCCCGACAGAATCGCGCCCGAAGTGAAGGTCGTGCTGCCGCTCCAGGGCGTCGACATCATCGCTCATGCCCAGCGGCTGATGAATTTCGGCTACATCGCATCCGACCGGAAGGTGCTGACCGATCCGTCGATCAACGAGGCCGGCGGGTCGAACGCCTGGGCGGTCGCGCCTTCGCGCTCGGCCAGCGGCAAGGCAATGCTGCTCGCCAAAGCGCATCGCCGAGGCCTATGAAAAATGGGGGAAGGGCGTTCACCCGGCGGCGCTGAATTTCGGGGACTGCTTCGCCTATGAGGTGGCGAAGGAGCATGATTGCGCTCTGCTCTATGTGGGGGAGGATTTCTCCCAGACCGATATCAAGGCCGCTCTCGGCTGAGCGCTCGCAGCTGGTTTCGCCGGCATTGTGGACGTTCATAGAACCAAATTGACTCGCCCAAATTGGCCATTCGTTCACGTACGTCTCCTATAAGCATGGTCGCAGGGGCAGTAGGCGGATTGGCTTCCCGCTCAGCATTTGCTGGACGAACCGCTCTGGCGGACAACGACGCATGCGATCAGAAACAGCGCGCTGACTGACAGACTATGAAGGCCGCGTGTTCGATGGCAAGCCCGACAAGATGCTGCGCCACCTGCGGCGGGTTGCCTATGCCCGTACCCATGCCGCAGATCTCGCGCGGCGCCTCAAGCTCCCTCAAACGCCGAATGTCGCCGGTCTGCTCGTCGTAAACGCGCCTCAACCGATGGAGGCGATGCTAGCTGACGACAACGAGGATGCGCGCGTTGTTATGCTGTCCGATCTGGATCAGGTTGCTTGGTTCTAGCGGTACTGGGAAGCAAGCTGCTTCGGGGGCGGCATCGATCGATGCGATTGACGGTCGTTCGCGGTTGTCTTGGGGTGAGACGGCCCGCTCCTACCGTCCAATTACCCAACCCCCAATTGATATAGGGGAAGAGAGGGCGCTTGTGTGTGAGCTGCCTACAGCCATTAACGGGCAAAGCGGAGCGCCAAGATCAATATACCTCACGGCTGCGCTTCGCGTCCAGTTCCTTCCCGAGATCGAATTTATCGCCCCATGCGGTAAACCAGTGGTCATTGGCCGCTTGAACGGACGCCAGCGCCGCCGCGTCCAGCTTGAAAATGTCCCCGATGGCAACCTTGGTGGAAGCGCTGATATAGGGGCAGACGACAAGATCGAGCAGCATTATTAGCGTCTCGGCGTCGTTCGGGCAGTGGGCCCTCATGTATTCGAGCTTGGCGATGATATGCGCCTCTAAAAACGCCTTAAGATTCGTATATTGCACCTTGTCCTTGATGTAGGACAGCAGGACCGTGACCGAGAAGTGGTGCATGAAGCCGGCCGGGCGGATATAATTGCCCGTGTCCTCCTCTTCCTCGATCAGGAAATGCCGCAGCAGGACAGATATCGGCAGCCAGTATTCCCGGCCAATCTGAGAGAGCGAAATGAGCAGGTAGAGATTTCCGACCTCGCGATGTGCGCTCATCTTGTTCTTTTCGAGCTGCTGCATCACGTTTTCGTGGACATACTTAAACAGCAAGTGCTTCTGCTCGTAGGGCAAGCCCTGGGCGTGCAGGAAATCCACGGATGTCGCGATCATCCGGCATATGCGGATGGTGTGATTGACCTTCGGGCTCGCCGAGTAGGCGAAAAACGCAAACTCCATGATCGCCAGCAGCGCATTGGACAGCCGCTTGCGGTCTCGGTCTGACTTGTCGCTCGTGACGTAGGCTTGCCGCGAAAACGTCGGCGGCCATCGTTGCTTCGAGTGCGCGATGATCTCGAATGTCTTGCACCTTGCCGCGAACGGCGACACGCCGGTTCCTACCAGGAACGTCTACTATCCCGATCGGCACTCTTCAAAGAAGCCTTTCCGGATCGTCCGACCAATACGGACATCCTGACGTGCCGATTCGGCGGTTCGCGTTCAGGGAACGAGGTTGAGATTCGATAGCTGATTTGAGCGCCAAAGCCACCGTTCACAGGTCTTTGCACCCGATTACCGCCGAATCTACGATCACTACCTCCGAGGTCTTTTTCGACTGGCGGCGCTACGCTAAATTACTCCCGAAGACGCCTTTGAAGCGGCGTGACCGATGGCCGCCCATAAAAGGAGAACGCGTATCGAATCCAGTGATGGGAAAGGAGGGCGCGGAAGTCGAGTGCGCTGAACTACGCTTGGAGCCCATTTGCTGCTCCGCTTGAGAGTAGCAGGGCGTATGAAATCAGCGCGGATCGTAGAAACGGCGGTGAAATCGCATCACGATTTCGGCGATCGTCTCACCATGTGAGACGGTGGCTCCCCGAGTAGGATTCGAACCTACGGCCATTCGATTAACAGTCGAATGCTCTACCGCTGAGCTATCGGGGAGCAGCCCCGCTTGCGCCGGGCAGGCCGCGCATATGCAGCGGCTTGTCCTAAATGGCAAGAGCTGTTGTGATCACTTTGGCAAAAATCTTCATTTCCTCTGAAAATGCCCGGATATTAAGGCGTTGTATCGGCTTTTTCACCGACATGAACGGCCAGCCAGATCGTTGGATCGTCGCAATACGTGACCCAATGGGCGACGCCGGCAGGGATTAGCAGATGGTCGCCCACGCGCAGGCGGTATAATCCCATACCTTCCAGTTGCAGTTCGGCAGATCCTGCCAGCAGAGTGACCCATTCATCCCATTGTTGCAAATAGGGACAGTCTTGGGGTGTCCTATGCCCGTAGGATATTATGCGTTCAATTTTCGTGCCTGCCCGGCATAAAATCTTTTCAAATCGCTCCTGGCCGCTAGGTCCGGCAGGAATGTCGAGGAGGTTCGTCGGAGTTGCAGGACATATAGTCATTACGCGATCATGCCAGACTGTCGCTCAAAAAGAAGATAGAAGTTCATTGGAGTGAGCGACTAGATGTCGGTTGAAGCAACCCGACATTGTCAAGTTGTTGGGACGCCGATAGGCATCCCAACCGAAACTTCCTCAAAAACTCATCTTCTCTTCCAGATGTCCTTCCACGTCCGCGCGGTTGATCCACAGGGTGCGGAACTTCTTGTCGGCCAGCAATTGCAACTGGTCGCTATTGTGCCGCGAACCGGGCTGGCTGCTATTGCCATAGCTCATCAGGCCCACGGCCTTCATCGGCGTGCTGAATTCGACCATGGAAACCCATGTCTCGCCATGGACGGGCGTGCGCTCGCCATTCTTCATCGGCCCCCAGGTGATTGTGCGGAACACGCCGGTATTGCCGAAGCCGCCGTTGGCCGGCACGCTGACATCGCCGATATGAAAGCGCGAGACATCGCCGAACGGACGGTCGATCGCACCGTATATCGGCCGTACCCAACCTTCACGAGCAGTCCCTCATCACACATGGGCGTGAGGTAGCAGCGAGGCACACCGATGTCGGTCATATCCTTGGTTCGGACTTCGCCCTTGGCCAGCGCCAACCACACTGCCCGTTGCCGCAGGCTTGCTTCGGAGCTTCAGGCGGTTTCTCAGCCTCGTGTTTGCGTTTCCTCCGCATGCGAAGCAGTGGCGTAGAATCGACGGCAATCGGCAACTCATATTTCTGGGTTTCGTCGGTCCCGGCGAGCCACTTATTCGCTCTGGACAAGCCCCCGACTGGGGCAATCACCATAGAGCCTTTCGCAGCAATTCGAGGCACTGTGTCGGACGCCTGACTTCGACAGTAGAGCTCCTTTTGGGCGTGCGCGGCCTCAAATTTTTTAGCCATTTTTCCTAATTTGAAGACCGCTTCACCTTGGACCGCGTTCAATATTCGGGATAGTGGAACATCGCGGAGAAGACATGCGCCGCGTCTTCGAACAGCAATTCCGCGTCCAGTTCCTTTTCCTTCAACATCTCGTCGAGCGAATAGGCGATTTCGACCGACATGCGCGTGCGCCGCCGCACCAGGTCGCGCGGCACATGGGACAGGTAGGGCATGTAGATGTCGGTTAGCAGGTCCGCGACGAAATCATGTGAATAGAGGCGGATCGGCGTGAGCGTGGGAATGGCGCGCAAGGCCCGCAATATCCACAGCGCCCCAGGCTCGTTGGCGGTGATTTCGTGCATGGTGCGGATCAGTTCGATGACCTTGGCCTCGATCACCGCCAGGCCAGCATGGCGATAGCGCTCCACCCAGGCTTCGAGCGCGATATTCTGCCGGTTCATCAACCGTTCGGCCAGCGCATAGAGGATCGCATATTTGTCATCGAAATAGCGGTAGAAGGCCGGCGGCGTCACCCCCGCCCGTTCACAGATCAGGTTCGTCGAGATGCGTTCAATCCCCACCTCGCCCAGCAAATAGCCCGCAGAATCCAGCAGTATTTCAAACGTCCTGCGCGACCGTTCCTGCACGGGAACCCGATAAGGCGGCGCAGTCTCTTCCATAATCCCCTTCTTTTCCAGTCGTTACCAATCCCATCGCAAATTTGGTAGCGCTGTCATAAAAATGATAATTATCGCTATCATATGCGCCGCGAACCGCCAAGCAAAAGGGGCCTTCCGTGTTCGCATATCGTCATGTCATCCAAGCATCCGCCTCGTTCCTGACGCTCGCCGCGCTGGCCGCTGCGCCCGTCCAAGCTGAGGACGCCACCCCGCCCGCCGATACCGGCGACGCGATCATCGTTACCGCTCGCGCCGGCAACCAGGCGCAGAAGAAGGTCGAGGCCAGCTACGCCATTTCTGCCATTTCCGAAGAGGAACTGCAGATGAAGGCGCCGATCGGCGTCGGCGAAGCACTCAAGAATGTTCCGGGTTTCTGGATCGAGAGTTCGTCGGGCGAAGCCAGTGGCAATATCCGCGTGCGCGGCATCCCGACCGACGGCTATTCGGCGTTGTCGCTGCTCGAAGATGGCATCACCATCCAGCATGATGCGGGCCTTGGCTGGCTGAACGGCGATCAGGCCCTGCGCATGGACCAGACGATCCAGGGGATCGAAGTGGTGCGCGGCGGCCCCTCGTCTATCTTCTACTCCAACGCGCCGGGCGCGGTCGTCAACTTCATCACCCGCCGCGGCGGCGACCATCTGGAAGGATCGGCCCGTTACGAAGTCGCCAGCTACAACTCGCACCGCGTCGACGGCTGGATCGGCGGCCCGATCGGCACCAGCGACTGGCGCTTCCTGGTCGGCGGCTATTATCGGATCTCCGATGGGCAGCGCCACACCGGCTATACCCAGGACAAGGGCGGCCAGATTCGCGCCACCCTTTCGCGCAAGTTCGACCGCGGTTCGATCATGCTGGGCGTCAAGCGCATCGACGAGCGGATCGGCAATGCGATGGTCACGCCGTTCATCAACGACGAGAATGGCGATCCGATCGGAGCCCCCGGCTTCAACGCCAAGCGTGACATCATCGCCGGCAAGGAAACCCGCTATTTCGACTTCCTGACCCCCGATGGCATCGAGAAATTCGACAATGGTGTTGGCACCACGATCAAGCTGACACAACTGACCGGCGAATTCGACTATGAAATCGCCGACGGCTTCAAGATCGAAAACAAGACGCGCTATCGCGACAGCTATACCAAGCGCAACAGCATCACCCCGCGCACCGTCGCATCGGCTGCGGACCTGCTGTCATCGACCTATGGCAAATATGTCGGTGCCGGCCAGTCGCTGGGTTTTGCCTATACCAACGGCGGCGGCACCATGGATCTGGCCAATGCGAACGGCAATGGTCTGGCCTTGCTGAACCTGGCCCGGTCCTTCACCATTCCAGAGGACGAGTTCGTCACCGACACCCGCCTGCTCAAGGACGTCGAGCTGCTCGGCCATCATGACATCGCGCTGGGTGCCTATTATGCCCATGTGAAGGAAACCTATCACAGCAATTCGGCCGCGATCTTCACCGACGTGAAGGACAATGCGGCGTTGCTGGATGCCTATCTCTACGATGCGGCGGGAAATCCGATCTACCAGTTCACCAATGGCGGCATCGCCAGCTACGGGTCGGAATATAATAATGCCTATGGCAAGTCCGACACCTTTGCCCTCTATGCCAGCGACGAATGGAAGCTGAGCGATCAGTTGCGCATCGATGGCGGCGTGCGCTGGGAAAGCATCAAGACCAGCGGCGCAGTCGAGGGCAAGAGTACGGTCAATCTGGGCCAGTCGGGCACCGCCGCCGATGATGGCGTGCTGGTCGGCAGTGGCGTCTTCACGCCCTTCTCGCGCAAATATGACAAGGCCGCCTGGACGCTGGGCGGCAACTACCAGTTCCGCCCGAACCTAGGCGCCTTCTTGCGCGTCACCTCCACCTTCCGCCTGCCCAGCGTTTCCAGCTTCCTGGGCAATGCCGCGGCCAATCCGGTCACGCAGAAGATGGATTTCTACGAAGCGGGACTCAAATATAGCTCGCCGACATTCGATCTCTACCTCACCGGCTTCAATTCGGTCTACAAGAGCTACGAGATCAGCGACTATCGGCAGAACAGTTCGGGCCAATATGTGCTCAACACGGTCTATGGCGACACCAAGACCTGGGGCACCGAACTGGAAGGCACCTGGCGCCCGGTCAAATGGTTCGACCTGCACGCCAACTGGACCTGGCAGGACGCCAAGTTCACCGACTTCGTCTATACCAACAGCAGCGGCCAGACGGTCGATTATTCCAACAACCGCCTGATCCGCGTGCCCGAGCACAGTTTCCGCATCACGCCAGGCGTCAACCTGCTCGACAACCGGCTGCGGGTGGAGGCGGACTTCGCCTATTATGGCCAGCGTTATGCCGAGGTCGCGAACCAGATTAGCCTGCCCGCCTATTCGACCATCGATCTCAATGCCAAGTTCGATGTCACTGACCGGCTGTCGCTGAACCTCTATATCAACAACCTCACCAACACGATCGGCCTGACCGAGGGCAATCCGCGTGCTGGATCGATCGACAATGAGGAAGTGGGTGACCTGGTCTATATCGCGCGCTCCATCTTCGGGCGCAGCGTGCGCGGCGCCGTCACCTTCCGCTTCTGATCCTGGCAGTGCCGGCGGCGCAGCGCGCCGCCGGCCTCCTTCTTCTGGGGAGCCCCATCATGCTGACCCGCCTTATCCGCCTTGCTTCGGCGGCCTTTCTTTTCATCATCCCGGTCGCTCAGGCGCAGACCCTGCCCGCCTGGGACAAGGTGCCGCTCGCCAAGGGGCATGACAAGCCTGACCTGGTGCTGACCGGCACCGTCTCTCGCGCCGATTATCAGCGTAATGTCTCCGTGCCCTTCGACGTGCCCGAGGGCGTGACGCGGATCGGCGTCGAATATGAGTATAGCCGCCCCGACGGAAAGACCGTCATCAACCTCGGCCTGTTCGAAGGCAGCCATTTCCGTGGCTGGAGCGGCAGCAACAAGAAGTCGGTGGTGATCGACGAAAATAACGCCACCCCGTCCTTCATTGCCGGACCGGTCGGCGGGCGGCGCTGGTCGCTGGACCTGGGCGTGTCCTTCATCGACGAAGGTGCCACGTCGCGATATACCGCGCGCATCTGGTTCTGGCGTCCGGGTGACGTGCCGGCGGCATCGACCTTTTCGCCCGAACCGCTGGCAACGGGCAGCCGCTGGTATCGTGGCGATTTCCACCTGCACACCGGCCATAGCGACGGCTTTTGTACCAGCCATCGCGGGCGGAACATCCCTTGCCCGCTCTATCGCACGGCGGATGCAGCACTGGCCGCGCATCTCGATTTCGTGACCATCACCGATCACAATAATGTCGCGCTCTACAACAGCATGCGCGAACTCCAGCCCTATTATGATGACCTGCTGATGATCCCCGGCCGGGAAATGACCACAGAACAGGGCCATGCCAATATCTTCGGCACGACCGAATATGTCGATCATAGGCTGGGCGAAAAAAGCATGCCGGACATGAAGACCATGATCGCCGCATCGCATGCTGTCGGCGGGCTCTTCTCGATCAACCATCCTGGATCCCCGACCGACTATCGCTGTCGCGGCTGTGGCTGGAGCGCTCCGGAAGAGACTTATACCATGACCGACGCGATCGAGGTCATGAATGCCAGCAACCTGTGGAAGCAACTGGGCGGCGGCGATGCCGGACAGGACATCGCCATCTGGGAAAGACAGATTGCAAAGGGGCGGCGCATCACCGCGATCGGCGGGAGCGACGATCATGATGTCGAACTGGGCCGACTGGGCGTCGGCTTCCCAACAACGCTGGTGCATGCCGACACCCTGTCGGAACGGGCCATTCTCGACGCGGTGAAGGCGGGCCATGTGATGATCGACATGACCGGCAAGCCTGGCCTCAGCCTTGACCTGACCGTCCGTGCGGACGGGCGCCAGGGATTGATCGGCGATAATTTCGCCCTGCCCGCCGGCAAGCGGGTGGTGATGGACTTCGCCATTGGCGGCGCGACGGGACGCAAGCTGGTAGGCTTCGTCGACGGCGTTCCTTCCGACGCGTTGTCGATCGAGCACATTGAGGGCGCGCAGCAGCATGCGGTGCTGCAATGGCCGTCGGACGGCCAGCGCCACTGGATCCGCTTCGAACTGCGCGACGGCACCAGCCGCCTGCTGATGACCAATCCCATCTATGTGAACTATTGAGCGTTTTTAGGGCTACACCGACGTCATCACCGGCGATCAGCCCGAACTCGCATGCATCCATGCGATGCGTGCGAGTTCGGGCAACATGGCCGCCATTGCCGGCGCCTTTGGCGAAGCCGCCGTTCCGCGCGCCAGCCGGCCCTTGATGCCGTGAACGATTGCCGCGAAGCGAAACAGATTGAATATGAGTAGATAGTCGAGGTCGGGAAGATCGGCCTGCCCGGTCCGATGGCCATAGGCCGCCACATAGGCCTGCTCGGATGGCAACCCCTGCGCCGCCAGATCCATCCCGGCCAGCCCCGACATGATGTGACGCGGCAGGCGATACATCATCAGATGATAGGCGAAATCGGCGGCCGGATCGCCCAGCGTCGACAACTCCCAGTCCAGCACCGCCAATATTTTCGGCTCGGTGGGATGGAAGATCATATTGTCGATGCGGAAATCGCCATGGATGATGCGGGCCGGCCGCTCCGGTGGCAGATGTGCCGGCAACCATTCGATCAGCCGGTCCATGTCCGCCAGCCGCCCCGCCGCCTCATCCTCGCGATATTGGCGCGACCAGCGCGCAATCTGGCGCGCGACATAGCCGTCGCGGCGGCCATAATCCCCCAGACCGGCGACATCGGGATCGATCCGGTGCAACTGCGCCAGCGTCGCGTTCATCGCGTCAAAACAGGCAGATCGCTCGTCCTTCGACAAGTCGGGAAGTGCGGGATCCCAGAATATCCGCCCTTCCACCAACGCCATCACATAGAAGGGCGTGCCGATGGCTGCCGCATCCGCGCAATAGCCATGGATGCGGGGCACGGGAAAGCCCTGGCCAGCCAGCGCCATCATCACCCGCGCTTCGCGATCGATCGCATGCGCGCCGGGCAGCAAGGCGCCGGGTGGCTTGCGCCGCAACACATAATCGCGCCCGCCAGCGGACAGATGATAGGTCGGGTTGGATTGGCCGCCCTTGAACTGGCGGACGGTCAGAGCGCCGCCATAGCCATCGACATTGTCGACCATCCAGGCCGCCAAACGGGCTTCGTCGAAACGATGACCATCACGCACAACACCGATATCGGCCTGATCGACGATCCCGCTCATCCCAGCGCCGCCAGCGTCTCGCGCTTGATCCGCTTGGCGAGGCTCCATTTATGCACCTCGGTCGGGCCGTCATAGATGCGGAAGGCGCGGATCTCGCGGAAGATCTGCTGGACGATCGTGTCGCCCGACACGCCGGTGCCGCCCATCACCTGCACGCAGCGATCGGCCACGCCGAACAGCAGGTCGGACACCGCCACCTTGGCCATCGAGCTTTCCGCCGTTCCCGCTTCGCCCGCATCGAGAATACCCGCGCACCAGTCCACCATCAGCGCCGCCTGCTGCAAGGCGATGCGGTTGTCGGCCAGCATGAAGCCAACCCCTTCATGATCGATCAGCGGCTTGCCAAATGCCTGGCGCCGCACGGCATAGGCACAGGCAATCTCGTGCGCACGGTGCGCGGCGCCCAGCCATCGCATGCAATGGGTGAGCCGCGCGGGCGCCAGCCGGAGCTGCGCATAGTCGAAACCCTTATGTGGTACGCCCAATATCTGGCTGGCCGGCACGCGCAGGCCGTCAATCGCAATGATCGCATGACCACCTGGCATGGCAGAGTCGATCGTATCGAGCACCCGCTCGATACGCACCGCAGGGTCGGGCAGGCTCACCAGGAACATGGTCGCGCCCTGCTCCGTCCGCGCCATAATGATGCCGATGCGCGCGCCGTCGGCACCGGTGATGAACGCCTTGCGCCCGTTGATGACCCAATCATCGCCGTCCTGTGATGCCACGGTCTGCATCATCGAGGGATCGGACCCCGCGCCCCCCTCATCCGCCGGTTCGGTCATGAAGAAGGCGGAGCGCGCCTGCCCCGCCAGCAGTGGCGTCAGGAAACGGGCCTTCTGCTCCGGCGTCGCCACCCGGCCGAGCAGATACATATTCCCCTCGTCCGGCGCGGCGACGTTGAGCGCGACGGGACCGAGCGGCGACAGGCCCGCCGCGCGCAGAATCGCGACCGTGTCGCGATGCGAGCGATGGTGGCCGGCCTCATCGATATGCGGCGTCAACAGGCCTGCCGACCGTGCCTTGTCGCGCATGTCGACAACCATCGCCTCCGATGGGCCATGTGTGCCCCAGCGGGGATCGCGCTCATGAGGCACGATGCAGTCCCGCACGAAACGCTCGACACGGGCCGCGATATCCAATGCGCTCATGCTCATCTCAATGATAATCCGGCTCGGTCCACCAGGGGAAATAGTCGGGCATCCCGGTTGAAACCCGATCGGGGAAATCGGCCGGCCGCTTCTCCAGAAAGGCGGTCACGCCTTCGCGCGCGTCGGCGCTGCGGCCGCGCGCCAGCACGCCGCGGCTGTCGATCCGGTGCGCCTCCATCGGGTGGGCCATGCCCAGCCCGCGCCACAGCATCTGACGGGTGAGCGCGACGGACACCGGCGCGGCATTGTCGACAATGTCGCGGGCGATGGCGATGGCAGCCGGCAACAGGTCGGCCAGCGGATGGACCGAACGGACCAACCGCCCGGCCAGCGCCTCCTCGGCGCCAATCAGCCGCCCGCTCAGGCACCATTCCAGCGCCCGGTCGATGCCCGCGATGCGCGGCAGGAACCACATCGACGCCCCTTCCGGCACGATGCCGCGCCGCGCGAAGACGAAGCCGAACCGCGCCCCATCGCTGGCCAGGCGAATGTCCATCGGCAGCAACATGGTCGCGCCGATGCCGATGGCGGGGCCGTTGACCGCCGCGATCACGGGCTTGAGGCTTTCGAAGATTCGCAAGGTCAGCCGCCCGCCATAGTCGCGCGCATGGCGGCTGGCATAGTCGATCGAGCCATCCGGCCGGATCGGCGAATCCGGGCCGCCCGCCGCATCGAACACCTTTGCCCCCATTTCCAGATCGGCCCCCGCGCAAAAGGCCCGCCCCTCCCCCGTCACGATGACGGCGCCGACATCATCGTCACGATCGGCGCGATCGAAGGCGTCGATCATCTCCTCCATCATGCGGATGCTATAGGCGTTGAGCTTGTCGGGCCGCGCCAGCGTCAGCGTGGCGATGCCGTCGGCGACCGCATAGCGGATCTGCTGATAGTCCATCATGCCGCGACCATCGGCTTGCGCACCATGATCGTCTGGGCATTGGTATATTCCATCAGCCCCTCGACCCCGTTCTCGATCCCGATGCCCGACTGCTTGTGCCCGCCAAAGGGCAGCCAGGGCGCGACATGCTGCGCCTCGTTGATCCAGACCGTGCCGGTATCCAGCCGCGCCGCGATCGCCTGCGCGGCATCGACATCGGCGGACCAGACCGACCCGGCCAGACCATAGGGACTGGCATTGGCGCGCGCGATCACGTCATCGACATCGGTAAAGCGGATCAGTGGCAGGACGGGGCCAAAGGCTTCCTCCGCCACCACGCGGCTGTCCTCGGGCGGATTGTCGACCAGCGTCACCGGAATGAAATAGCCCTTGCCATCCGGCACGTCGCCGCCGGTCAGGAAATGCAGCCCCGCGTCCCGCGCGTCGGCGATCAGCGCCCTGACCCGATCATATTGCGGCCGGTTCTGGATCGGCCCCAATTCGCTGCCCGGCGCCAGGCCGTCGGCCATGCGCACCCGTTCCGCAATCGCCGTCAGTTCGGCAGCCAGCGCATCATAGACCGTATCATGGACATAGAGCCGCTTGGTCGCGATGCAGACCTGGCCACTGTTGACGAAGGCCGACCAGAAGAGCGGTCCGGCCACCGCCGCAACATCGACGTCGCCCAGCACGATCGCCGCATCATTGCCGCCCAGTTCCAGCGTGATCCGCTTCAGGCTCTGCGCGGCGCTCGCCATCACCCGCTTGCCGGTCGCCGTCGATCCGGTGAAGCTGATCTTGTCGATCCCGGGATGCGCCGTCATCCACGGACCGAGCGCGTCGCCGCCGCTCACGACATTCAGCACGCCGGGCGGCAGATGCGGCCGCATCAGCTCGCCCAGTTTCAGCATGGTGAGCGGCGTATAGGGCGACGGCTTGATCACCAGCGTGTTGCCAGTCAGCAGTGCGCCGGCGATTTTCCAGACGCCCAGCAGCATCGGGAAATTCCATGGCACAATGGCGCCGACCACACCGATCGGCACCCGGCGGGTTTCGGCCCGGCGCTCGGGCGTATCCTCACTCACCAGAACGGGAATGTCCTGGGTTGCGACATGGCCGGCCCAGAAGGCGGCGCCCATCAGCTCCTCGCTTGCCTTGGCCAGCGGGCGCCCCTGCTCCAGCGTGAACAGCCGGGTGAAATCGGCCATGTTTGCGCCGATCGCTTCCCCGATCCGGCGGACGGCCGCGCGGCGCGTCTCGATCGGCGTGGCGCGCCAGCCGGGAAAGGCCGCCCGTGCGGCAGCGACGGCCGCATCCAGTTCCGCTTCGCTGCACAGCGGCGCCGACGCCACCACCATTTCGGTCGCGGGATTGAGCACCGGCATGCGGGCCGCGCCGGCCACGCCCTGTCCGTCGATCGTCATGGTGAAGTCGCGGTCGAACGCCGTCATATCCTCTCCCTTCCTCTTCCGGCGGCCAGCATAACCCCGGCTGAAGATCGAAGATACTATTTAGTTAGTCAGGTGATTAAGGCGAGATTCAACCCTATCATGCCCCGGTTCAGGACCATATTGGAGAGGATCGAAAAGATGGCAGCACCCACCGCCTATATCGTGGAGGCCGTCCGCACCGCAGGTGGGCGGCGTGGCGGCAAGCTGGCAGGCTGGCACCCGGCCGACATGGCGGGCGCCGTGCTGGATGCGATCGCCGCCCGCAGCGATATCGATCCGGCGGCGATCGACGATGTCATCATGGGCTGCGTCGGCCAGGGCGGGGAGCAGAGCTTCCATATCGGTCGCAACGCCGTGCTGGCATCCCGCCTGCCCGAGAGCGTGCCTGCCGTCACCATCGACCGGCAATGCGGCAGCTCGCAACAGGCGATCCAGTTCGCCGCCCAGGCGGTGATGTCGGGCACGCAGGATGTGGTGATCGCCGCCGGGGTCGAATCCATGACCCGCGTGCCGATGGGCATGACCAATATATTGTTCGCGCAGGCGGGCATGGGCCAGCCCAAATCCCCCCGACAGGAGGCGCGCTATCCCGGCATCGAGTTCAGCCAGTTCATGGGCGCCGAGATGATGGCGCGCAAACATGGCTTCACCCGTGCCGACCTGGATGCCTATGCGCTGGAAAGCCATCGCCGCGCTGCTGCCGCCACGCAGCGCGGCGATTTCGACGCGGAGATCGTGCCGCTGGAGATCGACACGCCGAAAGGCCCTGCGCTCCACAGCCAGGATGAGGGCATCCGCTTCGATGCCACGGCCGAGAGCATCGGATCGGTCCGACTGCTGGCCGAAGGCGGCGTCATCAGCGCGGCCAATGCCAGCCAGATCTGCGATGGGGCGAGCGCCGTGCTGGTGGTGTCGGAAGCTGCGCTCAAGGCCCATGGCCTCACCCCGCTGGCGCGCATCCATAATCTGACCGTGACCGCCGGCGATCCCGTCATCATGCTGGAAGAACCGCTGTTCGCCACCGACAAGGCGCTGCGCCGCGCCGGCATGACGATAAACGACATCGACCTGTACGAGGTCAACGAGGCCTTCGCCTCGGTGCCGCTCGCCTGGCTCAAGCATAGTGGGGCAGACCCCGACCGGCTCAACGTCAATGGCGGGGCGATCGCGCTCGGCCATCCGCTTGGCGCGTCGGGCACCAAGCTGATGGCGACGCTGGTCCATGCACTGCACCGGCGCGGCAAACGCTATGGCCTGCAAACCATGTGCGAAGGCGGCGGCATCGCCAATGTCACGATCGTCGAGCGGCTCTGAACAACCAGGCGGAGGGTTTATGAAACTGGACAATGATATCGCCGCCGTCGTGACCGGCGGCGCGTCGGGCCTGGGCGCGGCGACCGCACGAGCCCTTGCCGCGCGCGGCGCCAGGGTCGCGATCTTCGATCTGCAACGGGACAAGGGCGAAGCGCTCGCCGCCGAGATTGGCGGCCTGTTCTGCGAGGTCGACGTGACATCCGACGACAGCGTCGATGCGGGTTTCGCAGCGGCGCGCGCCATTCATGGACAGGAACGTGTCCTGATCAATTGCGCGGGCACCGGCAGCGCCGCCAAGACCGCCGGCCGCGACCGGGACAGCGGCGCCATCCGCCACTTCCCGCTCGCCATGTTCGACCGGGTGATCCAGATCAATCTGGTCGGCACCTTTCGCTGCATCGCCAAGTCGGCGGCGGGGATGCTGACGCTCGACCCGCTGGCCGATGGCGAGCGCGGGGCGATCGTCAACACTGCCAGCGCCGCGGCGGAGGATGGCCAGATGGGCCAGGCCGCCTATTCGGCTTCGAAGGCGGGCATTGTCGGCATGACCCTGCCGATCGCACGCGACCTGATGAGCGAGGGCATCCGCATCAACACCATATTGCCGGGCATATTCGACACGCCGCTGATGGCCGCCGCCCCGCAACCGGTGAAGGACGCGTTGGCGGCATCGGTCCCCTTCCCCAAGCGGTTCGGCATACCCGACGAATATGCCGCCCTGGCGCTCTGCATGATCGAGACCGGCTATTTCAATGGCGAGGATGTGCGGCTCGACGGCGCGATCCGCATGGCACCCAGATAAGGGGGAGGCGTCGGCCAGATAGGGGCCGGCGCCTGATTATGGCGCCGATTACAGGGCGCGACCGATCACTTCCTTCATGATCTCGTTGGTGCCGCCGAAGATGCGGGTGACCCGCGCATCGCGCCACATGCGGGCGATCGGATATTCGTTCATATAGCCCGCGCCGCCATGGAGTTGCAGCGCGATGTCGGTGACCCGACCCTGCATGTCGCTATGCCACAGCTTGGCGGCAGCCGCTTCCTGCGGCGTCAGTTCGCCTTGCAGATGGCGCGCCAGTGCCCAGTCGATATGCGACCAGCCCACCTGCAACTGGGTCGCCATGTCGGCCAGGGTGAAGCGGCTATTCTGGAAGTCCAGGATGCGCTGACCGAACGCCTTGCGCTCCCTGACGAAGGCCAGCGCCGCGTCAAAGGCCCGCTGCGCGGCTGCCTGGGCCGCGATCGCGATGGTCAGCCGCTCCTGCGGCAGGTTGCGCATGAGATAGGCAAAGCCGCTTCCCTCCTGCCCCAGCAGATTGGCGGCGGGTACGCGCACATCGTCGAAGAACAATTCGCTGGTATCCGCGCCATGGAGGCCGATCTTGTCCAGATTGCGCCCGCGCTGGAATCCCGGCCGATCCGCCTCGACCAGGAATAGGCTCAATCCCTTGCTGCCCTGCTCGCTGGTGCGGGCCACGACGATCACCAGGTCGGCGCTCTGGCCGTTGGAAATATAGGTCTTGGTGCCGCTGATCCGGTAGTCGCCGCCATCGCGCCGCGCGCTGGTGCGGATCGCCTGCAGATCCGATCCGGCGTCCGGTTCGGTCATCGCGATCGCGGCCACCGCCGCACCCGACACCATCGCCGGCAGCCAGCGCTGCTTCTGCGCTTCCGATCCATAGGCCAGCAGATAATCGGCCAGCACGTCTGACTGGAGCGTGATGCCCGACGGCACCCGCGCATAGCCATGTTCCTCGGTCACGATGGCGTTATAGGAAAAGTCCAGCCCCGGCCCGCCATAGGCTTCCGGCACGGTGGGGCACAGCAATCCCGCCGCCCCCGCCTTTTGCCAGAAGGCGCGATCGACATTCCCCTCCGTTTCCCAGCGATCGAGATGCGGCTCCGCCTCCGCCGCCAGGAACCGCCGCACAGACTGGCGGAACAGCGCCTTGCTTTCATCCTGATCGAACCGATGGTCGAGGCCGGTCATGGGCGCGCTCCCCTTCAGTTCACGGCCCGGTCGCGACCGGCCCAATAGGGTTCACGCAGCTTGCGACGCATGATCTTGCCCGATGGCGTGCGCGGCATGGCCGCGACGAAATCCACCGACTTGGGCAGCTTGAAACCGGCGATCCGGCTGCGCGCATGGGCCAGGATGGCGTCGGCATCCGGCGCGGCACCAGGGCGCAGCACGACCACTGCCTTCACCTCCTCGCCCCATTTGTCATGGGGCACACCGATCACCGCCACTTCCTGAACGGCGGGATGGCCATAGATCGCGCTCTCCACCTCGGCCGGGTAGATATTCTCCGCGCCCGAGCAGATCATGTCCTTGAACCGATCGCAGATATAGAGATAGCCGTCCGTATCGAGATAGCCGGCGTCCCCGGTCCGCAGCCAGCCAGCGTCATCGACCGTCTGCGCCGTCACCTCCGGCTGCCCCCAATAGCCGACCATGTTGGCGACCGATCGCGTCTCCACCTCTCCTACGGCATGGGCGGCCAACGGCTCCCGGCTATGCGGATCGACGATGCGCAATTCCACCCCCGGCATCGGCAGCCCGGCGCTGCGCATCCGACTATTGCCGGCAGGATCATGATCCTCGGGCGGCAGATAGACGATGGTGCCGCAGGTTTCGGTCATGCCATATTGCTGGGCAAAGCCGCAGCCGAACACCTCGGTCGCTTCGCGCAGCAGATCAAGCGCGATCGGCGATGCGCCATAGAGAATGTGGCGCAGACGGCTGAAATCGGCGGCGCGCACGCCCGGCAGCATCAACAGCATCTGCAAAGCGGTGGGCACCAGGAACATCTTGGTCACGCCGTCGCGGACGATCGCATCCAGCACCTGCGCCGGCACGAAATCCCGGTGGATCACGGAAGTCGCGCCGTTGAAATAGCCGACCAGCGCCCAGCCAACGCCACCAATATGGCCGAGCGGCAGCGCGACCAGATTGACGTCCCCTTCCGCCCATTCATTCCAGGGCATCGATGCCGCCATCGCCTGGCTGCGGCCACGCAGCAGGTTGCGATGGCTGAGCATCACCCCCTTGGGCTCGCCAGTCGTCCCTGATGTATAGAGTTGCAGTGCGACATCGCCCGGATCGACGGCATCGGCGGCGGGCGCCGGGCCCGTGCCGCCATCCCGCCAGTCGGCAAAGACCGGCCAGTCGCCCTGCCCCGGCTCCATCGCGACGATACGCGACACGCCCTGGCCGCATTCGGCCACCCGATCCAGCTGATCCGGCCCGGCAAAGAGCATCGCTGCCCCGGCATTGCCCAGGATCGTGCAGATTTCCGCCGTCGCCAGACGCCACTGGATCGGCACCAGCACCATGCCGGCCCTGGCCACACCAAACAGCAGCTCGAAAAAGGCATCGCAGCCCTTGCCCAGATAGGCGATCCGGTCGCCCGCACGGCAGCCGGACTCCAGCAAGGCAGCGGCGACCCGGTCGCTGCGCCGGTCCAGTTCCGCCCAATCCGTATCTCGCCCCTCGAACCGGGTTGCCACATTGTCCGGCCGCAATTGCGCATAATAGCGGGGAATGTCGCCCAGTCGGGGCATGGCGTCATAGTCGATTCCCGGCGATGCCACTGCATCCGCCAGCCTGTCTTCCTGCATGCGCCGCTCCTCTCCCGAGCGTTATGATGGGCCTCCGCCCTATTTTTATTTAATCACTCAATTAAATGATTCGCAAGTCAGGCTTCGATTTCCGGCTGCACCAACACGCTGCGCATCAGGATGCCGGTCACATGGGCGGCATAGGCGCGGCGCAGATCATCATCGATATCCTCGATGCCAAAGGCATATTTCAGCGAATGCCGGGCGTTGAAGAGATGGTCGCACGCGCCCACCAGCGAGAAATAGAAGAGCATCGGGTCGAGCTTGCGAAACACCCCTTCCGCCTCACCCTGTTCCAATATCGCTTTCTGCGCATTGGCCAGCGGCCGACTGAACCGCTCGGAAATGAAGCGCGCGGTTTCCGAGTCGGTCTCGACCGCCAGCGCCGCCACCAGCCGGTTCATATAGGGGTAGCGGAAATAGACCTTGATGATGCCATGGACATGGTGGCGCAGCTTCTGCGCGGCATCCATATCCGATTGCACCAGCCGTTCCAGATCATCGAAGGTTGGGCCGGCATCCCGCTCCAGCAGCGCCATGAACATGCCCAGCTTGCTGCCGAAATGATAGCGGATCAGCGCCGCATTCAGCCCTGACTTCTGCGCGATCTCGACGAATGTCACATCCACCGTGTTGCGCTCGATCATCAATGCGCTGGTCGCGTCCAGCAGCAGATCCGCCGAATTTGCTTCCACCCGCTCCGCGGATGCCTTGGCCTTCATAGTCATTCCCATCACTTACTGGTCTGTTCAATTGGGTCGCGCATAACCCAGCGCGACCGCACGCTGCACCGTCCGCAACCGGCCGATCTCGCCCAGACGACCGCTCGCCTGGCGCATATGAAAACGGATCGTGGGCACCGACAGGCCCAGGATGATGCCGATCTCCGCATCGGTCTTGCCGGCCGCCGCCAGCTTCAGGCACTGCACCTCGCGCCGAGTCAGCCGATGCTGCACGATCTGCGTCACCTGGCTCTCGCCCGCGTTGCAGGCAGCGATGAAGCGCAACGCCAGCGGATGCAGCACGGCCGCCTCGCGATCGAAGATGGCGGCGATATCGACACCGGGCGCCGATGTCGCCCATACCACCGCGCCGATCACGCCGGCCGGCAGATGCACCGGTGCGACGATCGCGCTTTCGACCGCATAGCTGCGCCTCTGCGCCTCGCGCTCGATCTCCGGATCGACGCGCAGCGGGCGCCAACTGCCGATCTTGCCGCGATCGAAATAAAAGGGTTCGGCCAGCCCGCGCGCGACGGTGACGATGGCATTATGCAGCGCCAGATCCCCCTGCCGCCAATAGGCGCCGGCATCCTGCGAAAACGGGAACAGGCTGGCGACCGGCGTGCCGTCCGCCAACTGGGCCGGGCGCGCGCTGCTGATATCGGCGCAGGTGGCGATCAGCGGGAGGCCCAGACGGTGGCCATGATCCAGTATCTGGTCAGCCAGTTCGATCGGCAGCATGGCATTCATGGGTCACCCCTATCACATGCGACAAGATGCAATGCTTGTCTTTCTATGGCTAATTATTCAAACAAACAACATCCAATTAGCCGTCCTCCAAGCAGGGGGCGGCAGCGATATGGAGGGGACATATGGCGAAGCGGGCACATATTCTGCTGACGGGCACGGCTTTGGGCATTTCATCGCTATTGTGCGCGCTGCCGGGCAGCGCGATGGCACAAGCCGCCCCCGAACCTGCGCCGCAGACGATATCGGACGCCGACATCGTCGTCACCGCGCAGCGCCGGTCGGAATCGATCAATCGCGTGCCGCTGGCGGTACAGGCGCTGTCCGCCGATGCGCTCGACAAGCTGCAGATTACCGATGTCGAATCGCTCGCCACCTCGGTTCCGGGGCTGCAGGTCTCGCCCGCCTATTCCGGCGTGCCGATCTTCACCCTGCGCGGCATCGGCTTCAACACGACCAACATCACCGCCACCTCCACGGTCGGCATCTATCAGGACGAACTGGCCTATCCCTATCCGTCCATGGCCGGCGGACCGATCTTCGACCTGGAACGGGTGGAAGTGCTCAAGGGGCCGCAGGGCACCCTCTATGGCCGCAACACCACCGCCGGCCTGATCGACTTCATCACCGCCAAGCCGAAACAGGAATTTTCAGCGGGCGGCACGGTGGAACTGGGCAATTACGAGACCTATAATTTCGAAGGCCATCTCAATGTGCCGCTGGGCGATCATGCCGCTTTCCGCGTCGCCTTCCGCAACGAGAATAGCGACAAGGGATGGCAGATCGATCAGACCCGCGGCGACCGGCTGGGCAAGGTCGATCGCTGGGGCGGTCGCGCCTCGCTCTATTTCGCACCTTCCAGCAGCTTTGAAGGGCTGATCACCGTGTCGGGCTGGCGCGACCGGTCGGATACGCAAGCGGGCCAGGCGATCAGCCTCAACCTCACCAACCGGCTGTCGGCGGCGGCCCCGGCGATTGGACCGGGCGACTTCAATTCGCCCGCGCTGCTCGCCTATCTCCAGAACAACCAGCCGACCCGCGCCAGCCAGGCCGGCTTCCAGGCTGCTGACGCCCGCGCCGCCACCGTGGGCCTGGCGCCGGGCATGGGTGCACCGCGCGCCCATTCCGATTTCATCTCGACCCAGATGCGCCTGACCTGGTCGCCCAATGACCAGCTCTCGATCATCTCGCTCACCGGCTATAATGATTTCAAGCGGCACGACGTCGTCGATTTCGGTGGTGCGCCGCTCGAAATCATCTCGACCGAATATGATGCGCGGATCAAATCCTTCTCCCAGGAACTGCGGTTCGAGGGCAATGGTCCCGGCTTCAACTGGACCGTCGGCGGCTATTTCGCGCATGACAAGCTGCGCGAGAATAGCCGCTTCCTGATCGGCGAGAACAGCTCGGTCGTCTATCTGCGCCTCGCCGCGCAGGGCATCATCGCCAATCCGGTCACCAACGCCATCTTCAACAGCGCCGGCTATACCCCCGGCGAGATCGCCGTGGCCTTTCGCGAAGGCGCGGGCGAGGCCAGCGGCTTCAACGAGACCTGGAGCGCCTTTGCCAACGGCGAACTGGACCTGGGCGGCGGTTTCAAGGTCAATGCGGGCGTGCGTGGCGGGATCGACCATGGCGAACTGGATGGCTGTTCCACCGACTATAATGGCAATTATCTGCCGATCGTGAATACCGCCGGACGCGCCATCATCTACCAGACCTATGGCGTACTGGCGCCGATGGTGGTGAAGAATGGCTGCACCACCTATGATCCGGCGACCAACACCGATCACCGCGTCCATTCCTCGCTCGACCAGGGCAATTTCTCGGGCCGTTTCGCGCTCAACTACCGGCCAAGCGACACCACCCTGCTCTATGCGTCGATCGCGCGCGGCGTGAAGTCCGGCGTCATCCCGATCGTCCCGGCCAACCGCGCGGTGCAGTTCGCGCCCGCCAAGCAGGAAAAGCTGACCGCCTATGAAGCCGGCATCAAGACCACGATCGGCGGTCGCCTCGCCCAACTGAACGTCAGCGGCTTCTATTATGACTATACCGACAAGCAGTTCAGTTCCTACGTACCTGATCCGACATTCGGCGCGCTCCAGCGGCTGGTGAACATCCCCTCGTCCCACGCCTGGGGCATCGATGGCGAGGTGACGTTGCGCCCCGACCCGGCGCTGACCCTCGTGTGGAACGCCGTCTATCTCAAGACCAAGGTGGAAGATTATATCGGCGCCAATGCCGCCGGCATTCCGACCGATTTTTCCGGGTCGGAATTTTCCTACGCCCCGGAATTTTCGACCAGCGGCACGGCCATGCTGAACCTGCCAATTACCAGCGGGCTGAATTTCCAGGCGACCGGCAACGTCACCTACCAGACATCGACGCATAGCGATTTCGGCGAAGACCCGCTGTTCCGGCTGAAGGGCTATGCGCTGGTCAATGGCAGCATCGGCGTTGCCAGCCGCGATGGTCGCTGGTCTCTGAACCTGTGGGCACGCAACCTGACCAACGAATATTATTGGACATCGGTGGTCGACAACCAGAATCTGAACGTGCGCTTCGCCGGCCGGCCGCGGACCTTCGGCATGTCGCTGACCGCCGGCTTCTGATCCGCCATGTCTGCTGCCACCATCCAGGACCATGGCGCATCAGGGGACCGGCCGTCGCCGGGCCATGGCCTGCCCCGCATCGACTATCGCGGGCCGGCCGGGGCGCCGGCACTTTATAGCCCGGATTCGGTGGCCTGGCACATCTTCAAGAATCCGGTCGCCCTGTTCGTTGGCGGGATCACCGCGGTGCTGCTGGAACTGGGCGAACCGCGCGTGCGGTCGGGCGTGTGGGATCATTCGATCTTCCCGACCCAACCACTACGGCGGCTGCAACGCACCGGCTATGTCACCCATGCCAGCGTCTATGCCCCGGCCGACGTTGCCGAACGGGTCATCCGCGCCGTCAACCGCATGCATGACAAGGTCGAGGGAGCCACGCCGGACGGCCAATCCTATCGCGCCAATGATCCGGTGCTGCTCGACTGGGTGCAATGCACGGTCGGCTTCGGCTTCATGGAGGCCTATTCGGCTTATTGCCGGCCCTTGAACATGGAGGAGAAGGACCGATCCTATCGCGAGGCGGAGCCGGTCGCCACGCTGTTCCAGGCGCATGGTGCACCGCGATCGGTCGCCGACCAGCAGCGCCAGTTCGCCGCCATGGCGCCGCTGCTGGAGCCCCACCCGATCATCGGCAATTTCCTCGACATCATGGCGAAGACGCCGGGGGTTCCCGCGCCGCTGCGTCCCTTTCAGGCAATGATGATCCGCGCTGCGGTCGCCCTGCTGCCGGACTGGGCAAGGGCGCTATTGGAGTTGGACGGACCGCAATGGCGCCTGCGCCGCTGGGACGGGCTGGTCGTTCGCCGCCTGGGCGCGCTATTCGAGCGCCTGCCGATCCCGAAGACCCCGCCGGTAGAGGCCAGCCTGCGCCTCGGCCTGCCCGCCAATTTCCTCTATCGCGGCCGGAAAGGCTGATGGCCGATCTACCGCTGGATGCCGATTATGTGATCGTCGGCGCGGGATCGGCCGGCTGCGTCCTCGCCAATCGGCTGAGCGCGAATGGCCGGACGCGGGTCTTGCTGATCGAGGCGGGAGGCGATGATCGCCCGCTGCGCGAACGCGGCCAGTTCCTGTCCAACCTGATGATCCATGTGCCGGTGGGCTATGCCCATACGCTGAAAGATCCCAAGGTGAACTGGCTCTACCGCACGGAACCGGACCCCGGCACCCAGGGTCGGCGCCATATCTGGCCGCGCGGCAAGGTGCTCGGCGGCTCGTCCTCGATCAACGGGCTGCTCTATGTCCGGGGCCAGCGCGCCGATTATGATGGCTGGCGCCAGATGGGCTGCGAAGGCTGGGGCTGGGACGATATCGCTCCCTATTTCAGGCGATCGGAGGACCAGGAACATGGCGCCTGCGACGTGCATGGTGCCGGCGGCCCCTTATCCGTCACCGATCCGGCCGCGCGCCATCCGGTGTCCGACGCCGTGGTTGCCGCCTGCGAGGCGCTCGGCCTTGCCCATCGCGACATCAACGGACCGGACCAGGAGGGCGTCGCCTGGTATCAGCTCACGGTCCGCAACGGGCGCCGCTGTTCCAGCGCGGTCGCCTATCTGCACCCGGCGATGAGCCGGCCCAATCTCACGGTCATCACCCATGCGCAGGCGACCCGCGTCGTGGTCGAGGAGGGACGCGCCACCGGCGTCGCCTTCCTGCGCGGCGGGCAGGCGCATGTCGCCCGCGCCCGAAGCGAGGTGCTGCTGGCCGGTGGCGTCATCAACAGCCCGCAACTGCTGCAGCTGTCGGGCATCGGCCCGGCCGAACGGTTGCGAGCGCTCGGCATCGACATGCAGCATGATCTGCCCGGCGTCGGCGAAAATCTGCAGGATCATCTGCTGGTATCGTCCAATTTCCGCCTGCGCCCCGGCACCCTGTCGGTCAACGAACTCAGCCGCGGCCTGCGCCTGATGGGCGAGGTCGCCCGCTATGCGGTGTCGCGCAAGGGGCTGCTGACCCTGTCGGCGGCGCATGTGGCCGCCTTCTGCCGCTCCCGCCCCGATCTCGCCGCGCCCGACATCCAGTTCCATATCCTGCCCGCGACGGTCGATGGCGACGCGCTGGTGCGGCTACAAAAGATGCAGCTGGAAAAGCTTCCCGGCATCAGCATCGCCGCCTGCCAGCTCCGCCCGGAATCGCGCGGTCATGTTCACATCCGCTCGGCCGATCCGCTCGCTCCACCCCGGATCACGCCCAATTATCTCGCCGATCCGCTCGACCGGCATGTCATCATCGAAGGACTGCGCTGGGCACGGCGGATCGCGGCGGCCCAGCCGTTGGCGGATTTCATCGACCATCAGATCAGCCCCGCCGAGGATATTGTATCGGACGCGGACCTGCTGGCCCACGCCCGGCGCGCAGGCACCACCCTCTATCATCCGGTCGGCACCTGCGCGATGGGCCATGGTCCGATGGCGGTGGTCGATCCCCGCCTGCGGGTGCATGGCGTGCGTGGCCTGCGTGTCGTGGATGCCAGCATCATGCCGCGGATCATATCGGGCAACACCAATGCCCCGACCATCGCGATCGCCGAAAAGGCCAGCGACATGATCCTGACTGACGCGATCTCGCACGCGACCTTAGCCTGACAAGCAAGGGCTTGGAATGTCAGCTTGTAATCGCTTCCAGGCCGTCCGAACTTGCCTACGCGGCCCAGTTTCGCGCCCGCTAGATCAGCCCTCGCACGATCCAGCCCGGCAGCGTCGCGATCGCCAGCAAAGTCCCCAATGGCACCCGGCTCTGCCCCTGCACCGCCCGGCCCAGCGCCAGCGCGACCAGCGCCCCCGCCAGCCCCAACGAGGCCGCGATCAGCAGGATGAAGGGCAGCGCCTGCCAGCCCAGCCAGGCGCCGATCGCGCCGAGCAGCTTGGCGTCGCCCAGCCCCAGCCCCTCGCGTCCGCGCAGCGCGCGATAGCCGAGCGCGATCGCCAGCAGCCCCAGATACCCCGTCGCCGCGCCGATCACCCGGTCGACCAGCGCGACGTCGGTGGTCCACAGCCCCAGGGTGAAGCCGAAGAAGGCCAGCGGCAGGGTCAGCGCATCGGGCAGCCAGAAATGGCGCCAGTCCAGTAGCGCCAGGGTCAGCAGCAGCCAGCCGAGCAGCGCCCAACCGATCCCGCCCAGATCCGGAACGAACCCCAGCGCCAGCGCGCCGATGATCGCGCAGCCCGCCTCCACCCGGCCATGGAGCGGATCGATCGCCGCGCCGCAGGTCCGGCATCGGCCACGCTGCACCAGCGCGCTCAGCATCGGCACCAGGTCGATCGGCCGCAGCACCCGGCCACAGCCGTCGCAGGCCGACCGGCCGCGCATCACGCCCCGCCCCTGCGGCCAGCGCAGGATCAGGGTGGCGAGGAAGCTGCCCGCGATCGCACCCGCGACCGCGCCGAACAGGGCCGCCCAAGGATCGATCACAACGTCCCTTCGACCTTCAGCACATAGGCGTTGCCGACCGTGGCGAAGCCCGCCTGCCCCAGCGTCCCGGCCAGCGCCGGGTCGGCGGTTTCCACCCGCATTTCCGCGATATAGCGGCCCGACCGCCAGATGCGCAGATTGATCTTCTCCATACCAGACTGGCTGACCAGCGGCAGCAGCAGCGCGTCGCCATCACAGGCGACCGTGCCCGACAGCCCCTGCGACAGGTTCAGCCCGGCAATCTGCGTCGCCATCCGCGCCCGCACCCGGCCTTCGGCATGGCCGCAGACATCGCCGCGATAATAGCCGCTGACATCCTCCATCATCAGCCCGCTGACCGGCAGCGGCGCGAAGGTGCGGCCCAGCGGCACCGAGCCGGTCACGTCATCGATGCCGATCCGGTCGAGCCCGACGGTCAGCGCCCCTTGGATGTCGTCGGGCTGGCCGCGATGCCGGGCAATGTCGAACCGCGCCCGGCCGACCAGCAGCGAGACAGGCGACAGGCCGGCGCGCACAGACCCCATCGGCATTTCGCCGAGCATCAGCTGGTCGATCCGCCCGCTCCACACGCTGCCGCGTATCTCGCGCGCGGCCAGGCCCAGCCGGTCGAGCTGCGCCAGCCCCAGCGCCACCCGCATCGGAATGAAGAGGATCAGGCCGAATATGAACAGCGCGATCAGGATGATGCGCATCCGGCGCGACAGGATCAGCCCCTTCACTGGCCGCCTCCCCGCACCAGCACCGCCTGCACCGACACGCTGCCCGCCGTCGGCGAAGGCCGCGCGCTCATCGTCTCGATGCGAAGTCCCTGCGCCTCCAGCCCCGCGATCCAGCTCATCATCGCCACCGGTCGGACCGAGGCGATGGCGATTTCCATCCGATCATTGCCCTGCGGCTGCGCCCGTTCCAGCGTCAGCCCCGCCTCGCCCGCGCTCTGGCCGACAAACTGCTCGATCGGGATGGCCGGGCCGGTCGGCGCGGGCCTGCGCGGCAGATGTTTCAGCAGTTTCACCTTGGCGCGGATCGCCGCATTGCGATCGGTCGCCTCGCGCAGGGCATCGCGGGCGGAAACCTGCGCATGGGTCAGCGGCCGCGCCACGCCCAGCCACAATATCACCACCGCCAGCAGCGCGAACATCACGCCCAGCATCCATTGCTCGCGCGGCGACCGCTCGATCCAATAGGCTTTCATCCTGTCTATCATGATCGCACCGTAATATCTGCCAGCGTGCGCCCGCCCGGATCCTGGGACGGGGTCGCGGTGATCGTGTAACCGGCCGCCTGCAACGCCAGCAGCACGATGTTGATGTCATCCGCCTTGGCGGCGGCCAGCGTCGCACGAACCATGCCGTCGGGATCGCGCGACAGTGCCGTCAGCGACACGCCCGGCGCATCCTGCATCGCGCTCATCAGGCCGGCGACCGGCGCGGTGAAGGCATAGGCCCCCGCCCCGCGCGCGGCGAGCTGCCGGTCCATCTCCGCCTCGACCTGCATCACGTCGTTCGCCTCGGGCAGCACCTGCCGGGCCAGCGCCAGGCTTTCGCCATCGACCTGGCTGGCGGCGACATTCTGCCGCACCAGGGTTACCAGGCTGATGAGCAGGCTGGCCAGCAGGATCAGGCCGCACCAGATCGCGATCCGGCCCAGCGCCCGCGTATCGATCTGCCGCCGCACCCGCTTGGCGAAATCGCCCTGACGCAGGTCGATCGGCGGCGCATCGAGTGCGGCAACAAGCCGCGCATCGATCTCGTCCGCCGCAACCTCCCGCACCGGCGCGTCGCCAATCAGTTCGGGCAGCGCCATGTCGCCGGTCAGCGCCATGTCCGCGCCGCGCAACACCAGCGCCCCGCCAATCATTCCGGATACGAAACCAACTTCATTTTCCGGCAGCAGCAGCGCCGCCGGCACGATGATGTCCGGGTCCAGCCCATGATGCTGCGCCCAGAGCAGCCAATGCTGCATGTCACTGCGCGCAGCGACCGCCACGATATGCGGGCGGGCGGGATCGTCATTCTCGTCAGCGGCGGCGAACAGCTGGTCGGACGGCAGGATGGCACCTGCCAGTGCGCCCAGCCGCGCCGCCGCCCGCCCCTGCCGCGCCGGCAGGTCAGGGTGCGACACCCAGTGCAGCGCCACCAGCGCGGCCGGCGGCACCAGCATCACCCGCGCCTTGTCGGGCAGCGCGGCAAGGCCACAGGCGGCCAGCCAGTTGGCCCCGGCGCCGGTCTGGACGATCGCGCCATCCACCACCCGCATCCATGTCGGCGCGTCCTCCGCCCCTTCGGGCAGGGCAATGATCAGGGCATCGGCCGAACTCATGCGCCCGCCCCCCAATCGCGCCGCACCAGCCGGATCGGCGGTTGCCGGGCATCAATCAGCCCGCGCTCCACCACTTGCGTTCCCCCTACATTCACCGACACGTCCACTCTGAAAAATCCCGTCGTCAACTTGACCTGCTCGGCCACCTCGGTGAGCGGGCTGAGCCCGACCAGAGAGGGTGCCTGCCAGAATTGCGGTATGCTGCCGTAGCCTTCCGCCGGCCGTTGCGCCAGCAATTGCCGTGCCTGCGCCACGCTCAGCTGCCCCGGCAGCAGCATCGCGAACAGCGGCGCCTGATCGGGCAGCAAGGTGTTGATATTGATCGGCGACATGTCCGACACCGGCAGCGCGCAGACCCAGGGCCGGACCAGATCATAGACCGCCGGCGTGATGCCGTTCACCGCCCGCAGCTCGCTGGCGTCGACCATGAAGCGGTTGGCGGTGCGATAGGGCCGCGCCGCGCGGGCATAGGTCTCGTCCTCGGCGCCGCCCGGCTGGGGCACGCTGTCGGTATCGATCCAGTCGGCAAGCGAGGCAGCGGCGACCTGCGCCTGGCGCACATCGACGCCCAGCGCCTGCAACAGCGCCTGAAACTGGGAAACCGCCACCGGGCGCACCTTCAAGCTGTTCTCATTATTGCCGGCGACCACGCTGTTGAGATTGAAGCAGTTGCTGCCGTCGGTCACCCGCGCCGTCGCCATGCCGCCGGGCACCGGGATCGCCTGCGGCGTCCCCATCCAGTTGCCCGCCAGCGTCGTCTTGCCGGGGCTGGCCGCGACCAGATCGCCGATCTTGAGGCGCGCGATCACCATGCCCGCATCGGCAAAGGCCCGCCCCTGGTCGACCGCGCCGCCATTGCCGGTCATCCGCGTCGCCAGCGCCACCCGTTCCAGCGCCGTGGCCGCCACCACCGCCATCACCGCGACCAGCAGCAACACGGTCAGCAGCGCAGCGCCGCGCTCTTCGGGACGGTTGGGATCAGGCCGCCGCATTGGCCGCCTCCTGATCGTCAAGCGGCGCTTCCTTGGGACCGGGCGCCACCAGGAAGCGCAGCGTGACCGGCGGCTCGCCCGTGCGCTTGACCACCATCTCCACTGCGCGCGGCATCAGGTCGGGCTGGCCCGGCGTCCACTCCTCGCGCCATTCGCCCTCCCCATCGCGGAAGCGGAGCGTCACCTCCTCGACATGGTCGAGCAGCGCCGCCGGCTCGTCGCCCGCCGCCCCGTCGATCTGGGCATAGCCGCGCCGTTCCAGCCGGCCTTGCCGCACCCAATATTCGACCTTCTGCAAGGACGGCCGGGGCAGATCGCCCAGATTGTCCCATCCGCCGCGCACGAACTGCATCACCGGCTGTTCCTCGCCATCGCGATGCGCCCAGAAGGCCGGCGCCAGCGTCCCCGCCTCGGTGCGACTGATGCGCGGCACCGCCTGGCCAAGATCGGCCGACAGCGCCCCCGCCGCGCGCTGGATCGCCGCCATGTCGTCCAGCCGCGCCTTGACCTGCGCCTGCGCCGACACGCTGTTGCCCAGCAACAGCACGCCCGCCGCGGCCAGCATCGCAAAGATCATCAGCGCGACGAGCAGCTCGATCAGCGTGAAGCCGTGTTCGGCGGAACGCCTCAAAGACGTGAAGCCTTGTTCTCCCTGTGGCTTCTCCGGCCTCATCACTCCACCTCCCGCAGGAAGCTGAGCACCACCGGCGATGCGCCGGGCTGGCCATCGACGACCAGATCGACCTGCAACAGGCGCTTGTCCTCGGTCACCTTGACCGTGCGGGTCCAGTGCCAGCGGCGACCGCCATTCTCGACCTCGCCATCCTCCTCGCCTACCGAGGGCGGGGCGACGTCGCTCTGCACCTCGACCATCAGGTTGCGAGCGACGATCTGGCCCAGCGCCTTGCTGTCGAGATCGGCGGCGGTGCGCAGCGTCACCCCCTGCAACCGCACCAGCGCCAAAGCTGCCAGGCTGAACACCGCCAGCGCAACCAGCATTTCGAGCAACGTGAAGCCGTGTTCGGCGGAACGCCTCAAAGACGTGAAGCCCTGTTGGGCGGAACGCGACAAAGGCGCGGCTCCGTTTTCATTGCGCCGATCAGCCACCGACCGCAACCTTTCCGGCCATGTCCACGCTGACCTGCACCCGCTCCGCCTCGCGCGCCAGGGTGATGGTCAGCGGATCGGTGGGCAGGCCGGTGCCGTCAAAGGCGATCTGCTGGCGGCCGTCCTGGCCCACCAGTGCGCGCGTGCCGGTCTTCCAATTTGTGCTGACGAAGGGCTTTTCCTCCATCGGCACCCATTGGCTGCCTTCACGGCGCTGGAACCCATAGCCAGAGGCGGAGACCCACACGCCCATCGGGCGCGCGGTGACGACCGCTTCGTCGCGCGCGGCGGCAACGCGCGCGGCAAAGCGATCGGCATCATCAACGATCCGGCCGCGCGGATCGGGAATGGCGATCACCACCGCAGCCGAGATGAAGCCGATGATCGTCAGCACGACCATCAGCTCTATGAGGGTAAAGCCGTGTTCGGCGGAACGCGACAAAGGCGTGAAGTCCTGTTGGGCGGAACGTTTCACAGGCATGAAGTCCTGTTGGGCGGTACGGCCGCCCCGCTCACCGCCGTCATCCCGGACTTGATCCGGGATCCATTCGGCGCTCCGCTCGCGACGCAGCGCCGAATGGATCCTGACTTTCGTCAGAATGACGGCAGGAGAAATCCACCGGTCAGCCGCCGTCATCCACCGTCCGGCCATCAAGGCGCGCGGAAGGCGTGCGGCATCACATTTCGCTGGAATAGATGTCCGCATTCTCATTCTCGCCGCCCGGCTGGCCATCGGCGCCCAGCGAGCTGATGTCGAACGCGCCCTTCTTGCCCGGCACGGTGTAGATATAGGCGCGGCCCCACGGGTCCTGCGGCAGCTTCTTGATATAGCCGCCACGGCGGTAGCGCTGCGGCTGCGCCAGCGACGCGGGCGGGTTGAGCAGCGCCTGCAGCCCGTCCGACGCGGCGGGATAGGTCAGGTTGTCGAGGCGATATTGCTCCAGCGCCTGCTCGATGGTCGAAATGTCGGCCTTGGCCTTTTCGACGCGCGCGGTGTCGGTCGCGGGAATGACGTTGATCGCCACGATCGTCGCCAGCAGGCCGATGATGACGATCACGACCATCAGTTCAACCAGCGTGAAGCCGTGTTCGGCGGAACGCCTCGAAGACGTGAAGCCGTTTTCGGCGGAACGCCCCACTTGCTTTTTGCAATGCGCATGAGAGTGGGAGAGGATCTTTCGCATATTCTACTCCTTCAAGCCCCGGTCAGGCTTTGCAGCTGCAGGATCGGCAGCAGGATGGACAGGATGATGACGGCGACGATGCCGCCCATCAATATGATGATGATCGGCTCCAGCATGGCGAGCGCGGCCGAGGTGAAGGCGTCGAACTCGCGCTCCAGATAATCGGCCGCGCGTTCCAGCATCGTGTCGAGCCGCCCGGCACTCTCGCCGCTCGCCGCCAGATAGACTAGCAACGGGGGGAACACCCCTGCCCGCTTCAACGCCGCCGACAGGCTGCCACCGCCCCGGATCGCCTCGACAATCTCGTCCGACGCCTTGCGCAGCACCCGATTATGCACCGTGTTCGCGGTCAGCGACAGCCCTTCCATCAGCGGCAGCCGGCTCGCCACCATGGTCGAGAGCGTCCGCGCCATCCGCGCGGCATGCAGATCGCGGATCAGCCGGCCCAGCACCGGCAACCCCAGCAGCATTGCGTCGAAGCGATAGCGGAAGCTGTCGATCTTCAGCGCGCGCCAGAAGCCGAAGGCGCCAAGCCCGATCAGGATCAGCAACAACCACCAATAGCCCGCCAGGAAGGCGGAAATGCCCATCACCATCCGCGTAAGCAGCGGCAATTGCTGGCCCACCGTGTCGAACTGCTCGACCACCTTGGGCACGACGAAGATCATCAGCGCCGCGACCACGAACACGGCGAAGGTCGCCAGCACCGAAGGATAGGCGATCGCGGTCAGCACCTTGGACCGCATCACCGCCTGCCGCTCCATCAGTTCGGACAGACGCTCCATGATGGTGGGCAGGCTGCCCGAGCTTTCGCCGGCCGAGATCATCGCGCGATAGAGGGCGGGAAAGCTTTTCGGCTCCGCGCCCAGCGCATCGGCCAGCCGTCGTCCCTCCAGCACGCCGGAATGGACCTTGCCGACGATCGCGCGGACATGGTCCTGCTCGCTCTGCCGGCTGATCGTGCGCAGCGACTCCTCCAGCGGGCTCACCTGGATCAGGGTCGACAACTGCCGGGTGAACAGCGTCAGTTCCTTGGCCGACAGCTTGGGCGCGCGCAGCGACAGGCCGGCCCGCTTGCGCGCGACCGACACCGCGCCCGGCTCCAGCCGGACGACGAACAGCTTGCGCGCATCCAGCTTGACCCGCGCCTCATCCAGGCTGTCCGCCTTGACGCTGCCCTTGCGTTCCTTGCCCGCCGGGTCGATCGCGACATAGTCGAAATCAGCCATCGGCAATGGTTTCCACCTCGGTCGCGTCGCGGCGCGACACGCGGATCGCTTCCTCGGCCGTGGTCTGGCCGTCGCGCACCAGCGCGCGCGCAGCCGATCCCAGGTTCGGCGCATTGAGGAAGGCATGGCGAGCGATCAGCGATTCGTCGCCGCCATCGTTGATCAGGCGGCGGATCGTGTCGTCGACGCGGATCGCCTCGAACACGCCGATCCGGCCCTTGTAGCCGGTGCCGTTGCATTCGTCGCAGCCGCGCGCCCGGTAGATGATGGTGCCGGGGTCAAAGCCCAGCAGCGCACTTGCCGACTTGTCGGCCTGCACCGGCTCGCGGCAATGCTGGCACAGCCGCCGCACCAGCCGCTGAGCGACGACGGCGCGCAGCGTGGAGGCGAGCAGGAAGGGTTCGACCCGCATGTCGCGCATGCGGGTGATCGCGCCGACCGCGTCATTGGTATGGACGGTGGACAGCACTAGATGGCCGGTCAGCGACGCCTGCACCGCAATCTCGGCGGTCTCGCGGTCGCGGATTTCGCCGACCATGACGACATCGGGGTCCTGGCGCAGGATCGCGCGCAGTCCGGCGGCAAAGGTCAGGCCGACCTTGGCATTGACCTGGGTCTGGCCGACACCCTCCATCGCATATTCGACCGGGTCTTCGACCGTCAGGATATTGCGGCTACCGTCATTCAGGTTGCGCAGGCCGGCATAGAGCGTGGTGGTCTTGCCCGAACCGGTCGGCCCGGTGACCAGGATGATGCCGTTGGGCTCGCTCAGCCCCTCGCGGAAGATGCGATCGGGCGCGCCGGTCATGCCCAGCAGGTCGAGCGTGATGCCGGCATTTTCCTTGTCCAGGATACGCAGCACCACCCGTTCGCCCGCCCGGCTCGGCAGGGTCGACACGCGCACGTCGAGCAGCTTGCCACCCAGCGTCAGGCCGATGCGGCCATCCTGCGGCACGCGCCGTTCGGCAATGTCGAGCCGCGCCATCACCTTGATGCGGCTGACCACCACGGGCGCGACATGCGGCGGCATGCGCAGCGTCTCGCGCAGCACGCCATCGACGCGCATCCGCACGATCAGGCCCGTCTCATAGGGTTCGATATGAATGTCCGACACGCCCTGGCGCGCGGCCTCGGCAATGATGCCGTTGATCAGGCGGATCGCCGGCGCATCGTCCGCGCTGTCGAGCAGATCGTCGGCGGTCGGAATATCGGCGGCCAATATGTCCAGCTCGTCCGCGCCGACGTCGATCGACCCGGCCATGGCGGCGGCGCTGCCCTCCATCGCATAATGATCGGACAGATGCCGGTCGAACTGCGGCGCCTCGACAAAGCGCACGTCGAAGCTGCGGGCGAGATGACGGCGCACCTCCAGCAGCACGCGCGGATCGCTGCCCTCGCGCACCGCGATCGACAGTCGCTCGCCATCCTGCGGCAGCATCACCACGCCATGCTTGCGGGCAAAGCCATAGGGGATGTCGACGGGTCGTGGCGGAAGAACCGACGGCATTACCGTCACATGCTCCTGTTCGCTCACTTCTGCTCTCCGCTTGGCGGCAGGTCGACCGGGCGGACGACGCCGCTCGACTGCCGCACCGTGGGTTCGATGACCTGGACCTGCCCCGGTGCCGGCGACGTGGCCGGCGCGGCGGCACCGGCCTGCGGCTCGACCAGCATGTCACCGGGCTGCGGCGCGATCGGCGGCTGCGCGCCCATATAGTCGCGCACCAGCTCGTCGATGGTCGGCTCGCTGTCGGGGCTGCGCTGCAACTGCATGCCACGCACATAGCCATAGCGCTGCTGGGTCAGGCGCTGCGCATCTTCCTTGGTGCGCAGGATGGTCGGGCGGATGAAGACCATCAAATTGGTCTTGGTCCGGCTCTTGCTGCGCGACTTGAACAGCTCGCCAATGCCCGGAATGTCGGACAGCAGCGGGATGCGCTCGATCGTCTTGCGCTCATTATCGTCCAGCAGGCCGCCCAGCGCCAGGATTTCGCCGTCATCGACCGTGACCGTGGTCTCGATCTCGCGCTTGTTGATGATCAGGTCGCTGCTCGAATTGCTGACCGGCCCCGCCACGCTCGACACTTCCTGCTTCAGGAACAGCTTGATCGCGCCGCCGGTGTTGATCTGCGGCTTCACTTCCAGCTTGATGCCGACATCCTGGCGCTGGACGGTGCGGAACTGGTTGTCGAAATTCTGGCTCAGCGCCTCGCCGGTGGTCACCGGCACCTGCTGGCCGACCAGGATCGACGCCTTCTGATTGTCCAGCGTCATTACCGACGGCGTCGACAGCAGGTTGCTCTCGGTATCCGATTTCACCGCATTGATGATCGCGCCGAAAATGCCGTTCTTGCCGATCTGGGTGCCCAGGCCGCCGACAATGCCGGTCGCGCTGGCCAGGCTGTCGACCGCCGCCTGGGTCAGGCTGCTGGCAAGATCGCTGTTGGTCTGCGTCTCGGTCGTCGTGGTCGTGCCGTCGGCCGCCACCACCGTCGTCTTGGTGGTGCCCAGCTTGGTCGCGCCATAGGCACCGGCGATGGTGATCAGGCTGGGCGAGGCATTGCTGTAATTGGTCGCGGCAAAGCCGGTCGATGTGCTGCCGAGCAGGAACTGCACGCCCAGCTTCTTGGCCGCCGCGTCGCTGATCTCGACGATGATCGCCTCCACCAGCACCTGCTCGCGGCGGGTGTCAATCTGCCGGATGGTCTCGCCCAGCATGCGCTGCACGTCGCTGTTGGCGGCAACGATGATCGCATTGGCGCCTTCATAGCGGGTGACGATCGCCGGGCCGCGGGTCGAAATGCCGCTGCCGCTTGATCCGCTGGAGGCCGCCGCGACCGGTGCCGCCGCCGCGCTGGCCGGAGCCGCGCCGCCGCCAGCGCCGCCGCTGGCGCCCGCCGCCGGCACCGAGGAAGTGACGGGCGAGCTGCTCGACTGGCCGATCAACTGCTGCAACACCGGCAACAGCTTCTCCGCATCGGCATGTTCCAGCCAGTAGACGCGGATTTCCGTGCCGCTCGCCGCCTGACGGTCCAGCTCGCGCGCCATATTGGCGAGGCGCGTGACGGTGTTCACATCGCCGCGGATCGCAATCGCATTGCTGCTGTCGATCGGCACCACGCTGGCGGCCGCCGGCGCGCCATTCTCGCCGCCGCCACTTTGCACCAGCGCCTGCAGCGATGTCGCGATCTCGCGCGCGCCGGCATTTTTCAGCATCACCATCTGGGTCGAGCTGGTATCGCGGTCGACCCGCGCAATCACCTGGCGGATGCGCGCGACATTGTCGGCATAGTCGGCGACGACGATGCTGTTGCCGGCGCGATTGGCGGTGACCGTGCCTTCCTTGCTGATCAGCGGGCGCAGCGTTTCCAACACGCTTGCCGCGTCGACCGAGCGCAGGCGGAAGACTTCGGTGACGAAGCTGTTGCGGGTCGCCGCCCGGCCCACCGCGCTCGGCTGGCCGGCCGCGCCGTCCGCCGGCTGGATGCGATAGGCGCCACCGGGCGCCGGCACCGCGACCAGACCATTGGCGCGCAGCGTCGACAGCACGATCTCGAAATATTCCGACTTGGACAGCGGCCGGTCGGTCACCACCGACACCTTGCCCTGCACCCGGTTGTCGATGATGAAGGTGCGGCCGGTGACGCGCGCGGCATCCTGGATGAAGGCGCGAATATCGGCATCGCGCACATTCAGCGTCTGCTGCGCATGGCCGGGAACCGGGGCAGCCAGGACCAGCGCGAGGGCGGCGGAATATTTGAGGATATGTCTGGTCATTGGCCTTGCAATATCAGGTTGATCGGCACGGTGACGGCGCCGCGCTCCACGGTCAGGGACAGGCGTGCGCCGGGCACGATCTGGTTCTGCAATGATGCCAGGTCACCGGCCGATCCGATCGGCTGGCCGTTGATCTGGGTCACGATGTCGCCGGCCTGGAAACCGGCATTTTGAAAGCCCGGCCCCTTGGGGCTCAGCACCAGCCCGGTCACCCGGCCATTCTGGGTGCGCGGGGAAAAGCCGATGTCGCGCTTCACCGCATCGGCGCTCGGCGCATCGCGGCCCGGCACCGGCGAGGGCGCGCCCTCACCCGGCGCCATATCCCCCTCGGGCGCGCCGCCCGGTCCACCGGCCGGCCCACCGGCCGCCGACGCAGGCTGCGACTGATCGAGGAACACCTGCTCCTCCGCCCCGCCGCGATCGATGGTCACATGATCGAAGAACACCGCCTTCAGCACCACGCCGGGCATGATCTCGTCGCCCACGGCATAGCTGTTCTGGATGCCGTCGGGCGTCGCCAGGATCGCCGATCCCTGCCCCGTCCCCTCGTTCAGCCGTACGCCATAGAGCGTCAGCGCCAGCGAGGTGACGACGCCATTGCCCGCCTGTGGCGCGCCGGTGCGGAAAAAGGGATCGAAACTGGCGAACAGCGCCTGCCGCGCACTGGCCGAAAGCAGCTGCGCCTGGCGCCCTTCCCAGGGGCCAAAGGCGCCGACCGGCGTCAGCAATACCCATACCAGCCGGGCAAGCTGCAATGCCAGCACGGCCAGCAACAGCTTCTCGACCAGCCCCAGCCAGTCGACCGGCCGCGCATAGCGCCGCCACCCTTGCAACTTGTCGCCGAACGGCACACGCATGAGCCGAAATGTCCCCCTTGGTTCGCCCGCCTGCTAGGCAACTCTTCTTACTGCCAGATGACGTTTATGTTACCATAATATGACAGGTAGCAATGGGGCCGCGACGATGCTTGCATTTCGCAGGGTCAACGATAGCTAGGGCCACGGAAACCGGCCTGTAGCGCCGTCATTCGCGGAAATGACCATGACCTTGTCCGACCCAATCCTGTCACCGCCTGCCGCCCCTGACGCCGATCCGGCCTGGATCGCCAGCCATCCGCGCGTCCAGCGGGTGCCCAGCAAGGATCTTACCCTCTTCATCCAGCGTGATTTCCTGAGCCCTGACGAATGCGCACAGGTGATCGCGCGGATCGATGCGGACCGTCGCCCCTCGACCATCGCCGACGCCAATGGCGACGGCTATTTCCGCACCAGCGAGACCTGCGACCTCGATCATGGCGACCCGTTCGTCGCCGCCATCAACGCCCGGCTCGACAGCTTCGCCGGCATCGCCACCCAATATGGCGAACCGATCCAGGGCCAGCGCTATGGCGTCGGCCAGGAGTTCAAGGCGCATACCGATTATTTCGAGCCCAAGGGTGCGGACTATGACAGATTCTGCGCGGTCGCGGGCAACCGCACCTGGACCTTGATGGTCTATCTCAACGAGCCTGCCGCCGGCGGCGCCACCCGCTTCACGAAGATCGGCAAGACGGTGCAACCCGAAACCGGCAAGCTGCTCGCCTGGAACAACCGCATCACCCCGGATCGCTTCAACCCCGCCAGCATCCACCACGGCATGAAGGTCCGCAGCGGCGTCAAGCATGTCATCACCAAATGGTATCGCGAACGCCCTTGGGGATAAGGTAGCGCGCGAATGGCTGGGATGGGTGGATTGCAGAACGTCTGCTTATGGAAGCCGTAGGACTATTTTCCACCTTCTAAGAAACGATCAATAAGCCATCGCTATCTTCCAAAGTAGGTGATGCTATGTTGTTGAATATCCACCACTCGGCTGCCCCAGGCCGCTTACCATCTGTGTCGCTGCGACACAGCATTAGACGGCCATCCATCGAAAACCACCTTTCGCGTATGGTTCTCTGGCCAGCCCAAACGGGCTTGGATTTAGCTAAAGTTAAAAATTCTGCTGGGTCGTCTGGCGGGCGACGGAGCTTCCACTGATGCCCTTGCTCTCCTCCGCAGCCATAAGACGAACTTGTCGCCGCATGCGAACATCCTGAGAGTAAGATGATTAAGGGTAAGAGCCATGTCCGCATTTGATCGTTTTCTCATTGCTCTTAAACGTCCGCAAGTGGTCGCTTGCCGCCATAAGCTGTGGGCTTTCCGACTCCGCCTATTCTGATCTACCCTTGGCGATGAAGCAATCGCCACCCAATCTCCTGCGCCCCGCGACCATCAAATGGCGCGTCGCTGTCGCCTCACTGTCGCCCTCCTCTCGCGTCGAAGGCGCGCTACCGTGACCCGATTGTCGCCGCACTGTCGCTTTCCTGTAGCTTGACGGGTGTAAGGGGACACAAGGGTTTAGAGTGACCCCAATGGGCCAGTGAGGCGGGATTATCCGCGACAGTCCGGGATTAGGTGGGACGGGAACGGCCATTTTCCGGGGGTATCCGAAGGGCGTCCAAAAAATTGGGCCTTCGCGGAGCGGCCTGCGCTCTGTCTAGAGTGAGGGGCCAAATATACAGACCTAGGACCAGAGCTTTTGGAGTGCGGCTTCGGTGGAAGGCGTTGGAAGGGTTTTCGCGGCGGCGCCTTCAAAACCCTTCAAATGGGGCTTTCAGGCCTCTTAAAGGCTTGAGATCGGGTATGACACCCGTTCTTCGCTGCCCCTTTTTCAAAAAATTAGTGGGACCATGCAGGTCCCAGTTCGAAAATCGGGTCCCAGTTTCTCAGAAGCTTGGAAAACCGGGCGCTTTGCGCTGGGATGAGCTAAGCGCGCCCGCATCGGACCGGGCGCGAACTGGGCCGCTTTTTTAGCGCGGCGATATGGCGGCCTAGATCAGTGCGAGGCCGCCATTATCTCCTAACCCATCACCAGCAATTCCGGATCGGGCAGTGATGCGATGATGTCGGACGGCTGGACGCCATAGGCGGCGGCCAGCGCGTCGACCTCGGCCTGCAGCACCGGCGCGCCGTGGTCGAGCTGGCGCAGCCGGTCGGGCGCAATGCCCAGTTGCTTGACGAGGCGCGCATCGCTGAAGCCATATTGGAACTGCCAGGCAAGAAACCATCGCGATCCCGTGCGGATGGCGTGGGCGACCGGGTGGGTCTCGTCATAGGGCCGACAGAATTGGCTCTTGTCGATCGGGCGCTCGCCCTTGCGTCGTCTGCTGGGCATCAGCGCATCCTCCCTTCCCGGCGGGCGATGATGCGGTCGATCCTGGACAGCCCGACATAGTCGTCGCCGACTTCTTCCTTGCGCACCGATGGTTCGACCACTTCGCGCGGGACGGCCGGCACCAGTTCATGTGTCGACCAGATTTCGGCCAGCGCATCCAAGAAGATGCGCCGTTCCGTTCCTGGCTTGGGAAGATGATCGCCCCAACTGCCAAAGCCAGCATCGAGCGCGTCCGCCCTGGCCTGCTGGATGGTGGGCCGCCAAGGCGCCTTCTGTCTGCCCAGTGAGGCGAAGCAATATGCCGGGTCGCGGCGCCGGACGTTCATAGCGCCAGATAGTCCAGCTCGGCTTCCTCCATCGCGTCATAGAGGTCGCCTTCCACCTGGATGCTGTTGAGCCGCTTCCAGGCATCCTTCACGTCGCCGTTGCGGGGGAATCCGCGATCAGATTTGGCGTGCCTGGCGAGTTCGCCAATAGCGCCGCTGCGCTGTTCCTGCTGGATCAGCCATTGGCCAAAGGGCGGCTTCTTTTCGGTCGTAAACTGGGTCGGGTCTGCATGTTCCATGACATTCCTCCATTCATCGACTCGTGCCGATCAACGAATGAGAACATAAGGGGAACATAGTCGTCAATCCATCGTGCCGTACAGGGATTCCCAATCCGTCTTCAAAGCGGTCCATCGCTTTTCCAATCTGGAAATTTTACTATAGCCAGGAGGCAGTTCGCCCAGCTTCGCAGAGCATGTGCAAGGCGCTTTTTCGCACCAAGCGGGCGGCTCGCCATCCTCCAGGCATAAGGGCGGCCGTGGTTTTTCAAACAGGTGGTTATGGGTAGGCCTAATTGGGCAATCGCCAGCTTCATCGATCAGCAAAATCCCGAGACGATTTTGAATGGCAAGCTTCATCAAGCATGCCCGTGCATCCGGTATCGCGGTCATCAACTCACTGGCCCTGGTAGGCGAGTATGGCAATTATCAGAACTACGCCAAGCCCGACAAATATGTCTCTCCCTCTACGTGATCGGATATTCAAATCTTCGCCACACGACACGCAGCGGGTGTCGGCTTTCCCTGCAGCCCGACCACATCGCGGACAGCTACTGAGATTCCCCATCGTCAAATCCTTTGCAAATATCTTCCGTAAATCCGGCAGATCGGCACGAACTGCTCATCACTTACCTCTTCAGGGAAGATGACGTCCCCTTCATCACGGTCGCGCTTGGCTACTGCGAACCGGGCTACCTTTAGCGATTGATCGCGGCGCCATATTACGATGTGGCCGTCCTGCAGTTCACCCATAGTAATTTCACGTACAAAGACGACGTCTCCCTCATAGAGATCGCGGTCGCCGTTGCGGCTTTGATAATCCGACAACAGCTTGACGAGATACAGGTCAAAGGCTGTCCCCAACGCCCTCATCAGCCAATCCTTACGGAAAGGTGTCCAGAATTCTGGCTCGCCCTTGCCGGTGTCGGTGATGTTCCTGAGGTCGAAAAACGGGACCTGCTCCCAATCTGCTTCCTCGACAGCGACCAGATCGGCGCCAGTCTTTGGACCGGCACCTGAGATCAACCATCGTGCATTAACGCGCAATGCATCGGACAGCGCGAACAATTTATCGGACCCGCAAAGGCGCTCACCATTCCAGTAGCCGGACATGGATTGCTTCTTAACGCCTGCAAACCGGCCGAGTTCTGCCATTCCGACACCTACCTCGCTCGCACGCGTGCGCAGGCGCTCCCCAAATGCAGCAGGAGCTTGACGGTCCAATTCTTCATCTTTATGGTCCAATTTGTTGGACCCAATGACCGAGGCTTTAGACATGCTCGTTCAATCTCCCCAGCGGGAGGATATTAAGGCCGCTCTACGGAAGCGGCACGGAAGCGTTCGAAAGTTCGCGGCCAAGAAAGGCGTTAAATACCAGGCAGTAGTCGACTGGCTGCGTGGCCGGCCTAACGGGCGTGTCGCGAAATTGGTTCGGGCAGAGATTGCCCGCGCCAAGCGCGATGGGATGTTGGTCGACGAGTCCATAATGTTGGACCATAATTCCACGGACACGGAAACGCACCGTCTAATTTCGGAGGCCAATTAAACATGGCCTCCAAACCCAAGATCGAGGCGTCTTCGGCGTGAAGCTGGCCGAGCCGATCACCGTCACCGTCAAGGCACATAGCCGCAAGGCCAGTACGCCGCAGCGCCAGTTCATCGGCCTGTCCTCGGACGGGATGGAGGGCATTCGCGGTCATGTCGCCGACTATCTGGGGGCCGAGCTATGATCACCGCGATCGAACTGGCCGTGCTGGAACGGCTGAAGGCAATGCAAGGCGCGCTCGGCTTCGCCTGGCGCCGGCTCGATACCCTGCCGGATGACTGGGAGTCCTATCTGGACGCCAAGGGCGGCGAGATCAAAGGCCCGGCCGCCTGGATCGGCTTCACCGGCTGGAGCGATCCGGAGTCCTGGGGCGATGGCGTCATCGCCGTCACCGGCAGCTTCGGCCTGGTCGTTGTCAATAGCAGCGCCCGGCCGGATGAGGCCATGAACCGACATGGCGGTAAAGATGTGGCCAAGGAACCGGGCAGCTATCGCCTGGCGCTAGGCGCGGCGGCCGTCCTCGATCGGCAGATGCTGGGCCTCGACCTGGTCGCGCCGATCGCCGTGGGCGACTGCCAGCCGCTCAAGCGCAGCACGGCGATGCGCGACCTCAAGCTGTCGGGCCATGCGATGATGCTGGCCTGCCGCTTTCCGATCCAGATCGCGGGCGACGACACGGTCGACGAGCTGGAAGCGCTGCATGCCAATTGGGACTTCCCGTCCTTCAATACGCCGTTCGTCGTCGATGCCGATCCGGTCGCAATCGGCGTCCAGCTGCCCGACGATCCCCACGCAGACGCCACCGATCATATCGCCCTTCAGGAGACCGACCCGTCATGACCGCTGCCCTTCGCTATTACCGGCCCAAGGCGGGCCTTCAGGTTCGTGACCCCGATGACGGCGGCACCCCGTTGCCGGCGCATGGGAAGGGCCTGACCTGGTCGGCCTATTGGCAGCGCCGTCTGGACGCGACCGACATCGAACCGACCGACGAAAAGAGCGTGGCCGCAGGCGAGAAGAAGGCCGCCGGCACGCCCAAGGATGGAGACGCCTGATGGCCAGCATCGCCTTTGACGCCATTTCCTCGAACCAGCGCGTCCCCGGATCGCAGGTCGAGATCAGCAATGTCCGCGCCCGCCAGGGCCTGCCGCCGGCACAGCAGAAAATCCTGCTGATCGGCCAGTGCATCGGCGCCGCCAGTGCGTCCGCTCCGGTGCGCATGACCCACCCCGAGCATGGCGCGACGCTGGCCGGGCGCGGATCGATCCTGGCGGCGATGGTCGCCGCCGCATTGGCCGCCAGCACGCAGGTCGAACTGTGGGCCATGCCGATCGCTGACAATGCGGCCGGCGTCGCCGCCACGGGCACGATCACGCTGACCGGGCCATCGACCAGCGCCGGCACATTGGCGCTGATGATCGCGGGCGTCCGCATCCCGGTGGGCGTGGCCAGTGGCGCGTCGGCCACCACGATCGCGACCGCAATCGCCGCCGCCGTCAACGCGCTGCCCGACCTGCCGGTCACCGCGTCGGCTGCTGCCGCCGTCGTCACCTTGACCTGCCGCCACAAGGGCACGGCCGGGAACGATATCGATGTGCGGACCAATTATTTCGACGGGGAATCCCTGCCGGCCGGCATCGGCGTCACCATCGTCGGCCTGTCCGGCGGCGCAACCAATCCCGACCTGACCAGCCTGCTCGCCAGCCTGGGCGACGCCTGGTACCAGACGATCGTCGTCGGCATGAACGACGCGGCCAATATGTCGGTGGTCGACACCGACCTGGAGGATCGCTGGGGACCGGTGCGCCAGATCGAGGGCCGTGCTTACTTCGGCATGTCGGGCAGCTTCTCGACCCTGTCGACCTTCGGCGCGACCCGCAACGGCAAGCATGCAACCATCATCGGCGGCTATCGCATCCCGTCGCCGCCCTGGGCCGTGGCCGCCGCCTTCGCCGCGATCGCCGCCTACCAGTTGCAGATCGACCCCGCCCGGCCGCTGACCGCGCTGACCGTGCCGGGGATTCGCGCGCCGCGCCCCGAGCATCGCTTCATCCGCAGCGAGCGCGAATTGCTGCTGAAGGATGGCATCTCCACCTTCAGCGTCAACGCGGACGGCAATGTCACGATCGAGCGGCTGATCAGCTGCTACCAGCTTTCCAGCGCCGGCTTCGACGATGACAGCTATCTCGACGTCCAGACCACCGCGACGCTGGGCTATTATCGCTACAGCTATCGCGACCGCATGGCCGCCAAATTCCCCCGCGCCAAGCTGACCGAGGAGACGATCGCATCGGTCCAGGCCGAGACGATCGCGTTGGCCCGCGAGTGGGAAGAGGCTGGGCTGATGGAGGATGTCGACAGCTTCATCGCCAACCTGGTGATCGAGCGTGACGCGACCAACCGCCGCCAGCTCAACACGCTGATGACGCCCGACACCGTCAACGGGCTTCTCCAGCTCGCCACCCGCATCGAATTCATCCTCTGAGCCGCGTCTCAGAGGTCATTCAAAAGGAAGTAAGACATGGCGAAAAACCAGGTCATCGGCAAAGCGAAGGTCAAGATCGACGGCGTCCTTTACGAGACGGCGGGCGATACCGTGCTGGACCCCGGCGGCCCCAGCCGAACCCCGGTCGAGGGCGACTATGAGGAAGGCGCCTATCAGGAAGGGCCAGTGAAGCCGAGCAAGCTGGAGTTTAATGCGCTCAGCAAGGGCAGCTTCAGCGCCACCGCGTTCGGCCTGATCACCGGCGCCACCGCCACGATCGAGTTCGACAATGGCAAGAGCTTCGTCGTGCGCCAGGCCTATAGTGAGAGCCGGCCAAGTATGGGCACCAGCGACGGTAAGGCGAAATGCGTCCTCTATGGCAAGGCCGCTGAGGAGGTGTCCTGATGGACGCCAAGGCCATCAACACGCGGCCGTCCTACCTGAAGCCGGACAACAGCTATGACCTGATCTATCCGGTCAAATACAAGGTCGGCGAACAGGAGACGCTGCTGGAGACGCTGCAGCTGCGGCGCCTGACAGGCGTGGAGCGGGTGATCGCCAGCGGCGAAGGCAATGCGGCGGTGCGCACCCATGAAATGCTGGCCAGCGTCACCGGCCAGATGCTGGTCGTGATCCAGAAGATCGATTGGGTCGATCTTGACCGCCTGGACGAGTGCCTCGGTTTTTTTACCGAGCATGGCCCAGCGACTGGCGAGAGTGCCTAGGCGACCTGGTCTTCCGCTGCGGCTGCCTGCTTGAGGTCGAGCGCGATCGCGCGCTTGCCCCGGTTGAGCGTGCAATGGACCGGCCCCATCTCGCGCTGGGCCACACGCGATCGGCCGAACTGGCGCAACTGGTCGCCGCCCGGCGCCTCCACCTTGATGACCTCCGCCCCCATGTCAGCCAGCATCTGCGTCGCATAAGGACCAAAGATGATCGTCGTCATGTCGACGATCCGGATCCCCTCCAGCATCGCGCTCACGCGCCATTCTCCGCCTGCTGAGCGGCCTTGGCGCGCACAAAGGCCGGGCGTGCGCGCAGCCGATCCCAGTAAGTCGATATCCGATCCGATCCGGGATCGAGCCGCAGCATGTCCGCCAGCATCAGCGCATAGCCGACCGAGATGTCAGCTGCGCTGAACACCGCGCCCGCGACATGTCCCCCGCCCCGTTCGAGCAGGTTTTCAAGGCCCGTCAGCCGGCCCAGATACCAGCGGCGATAATCCTCCGCGACCTGGGGCTGGCGCCGTGCTTCCGGCTCGAACAGGGCATAGCGTAGCACCAAGGTCTGCGGGAATGTCAGCGTCGCCTCCCCGAAGAAGAGTGCATCGAGATAGGCCGGATAGCCGGCATCGCCCGGCCCGCGTCCCAGTTGCCCGTCGCCATATGTCGTCGCGAGATAATGGCAGATCGCGGCCGACTCGGTCATGCGGACAGCGCCATCCACCAGCAGCGGCACCGTGCCCAGGGGATTGTCTGCCAGAAAGGCCGGCGCCTTGTCGCGCGGCGGGAAAGGCAGGTTTTCCAGCCGATAGGCGATGCCCAGTTCCTCCAGCATCCAGAGCACCCGGAAGGAGCGCGCATCGCGGCAATGATAGAGTGTCGGCATGGTCATGTCAGAGCCCCTCCGCCCGCCAGATCATCCGGTCGCCATCGGCGGCGATCCGTCCGGCCAGCCCGACCGGAAAGCGGCTGTCATCGGTTATGCGCGCCAGCGTCGCCTGATCCTCTGCCGACACGCTGGCCAGTGTCCGCGCACCACCGGCAGTGCGCAGGACGACCACGCCCTGATCGACCGCGCCATCGCGCCGATAGAGGATCGTCGCAGTCTCCACCTGCGCCGGCCCCGCCGCAGGTTCGACCAGCGGCGGCACAGCGCCCCGGCCCCGATCGGCATCGGCCTGGACCGAATGATCCTGCGCCAGCGGCTGTAGCGCGGCGTCGGTCGACAGCAGCAGCGCATGATGTTTGGTGACGAACTCGCCCTGCCCATAGAGCAGGCCCGTGCCGCCCCCGCGCAGGCGCCGCACCATCGCGCAGGCGGCGTGCAGCATATAGTTACTGAGCGGTCCGCCGAAGAAGGACAGGCCACCGGCCACGCTCGGTTCGATATCAGCACCAATGCCCAGACTGCGCCGCGCCATTTTCGGCACGCAGGGAAAGCAGCTATAGAGTTCCAGCGCGTCAAAGCCGCCCGGCACCCTGTCAGCCATGGCAGCCAGCACCGCGTCCTGCGCCGGGCTGACGGCGAAGCCATCACGCGCCAGGAAATCGCGCGGTTCATCGGCAGCCGCACCACCATGGAGATGGATCAGGCGCTCGGCGGCTATTCCGGCCTCCAGCGCCACATCCAGCCGCGTCATCAGGATTGCTGCGCCCATATTCACCTGCGGATTGGCGACCATGCGTTTGGTATAGGGCCAGGCAATCAGGCGATTATCCTCAGCAGGCGTGACGATCTGCTCCGCCGTCCAGTCATCATGGCGCCACGCCATCGAATTGCCCGCCGCAACCGCAGCATAGCGCGCCCAGAGCGCGCCCGATTCCGCCCGCGCCTGCGCCGGGCTCTGCCCCCAGGCCGCCGCACTGGCCATCTCGAAGAGCGGATAAACATGGGTCGGGCTCGTCAGCCCATATCTACGCGCCAGCGGATGCACGATGTCCGCGCCACGCAGGGGCGAAGGCGCGTCCGGGCCGAACGGCGTCCAGTCCGGCATGACGCCCTCCCGCCGGGCGCGCTGGACGCTGTGCTGCGCTTCCGCCCCGCAGATCAGTGCCACCCGGCTCTCACCGCGCGCAATCCGCAGCGCCGCTTCATGCAGCAACCGCACCGGGCTTTCGCCACCGACCGGATGATAGGCACGAAGCGCAGGATCGATCGCCAGATCCCGGCACAGCAGCGCGGCGATGTCATCATGGCGCCAGCTCGCAATATTGACGATGTCGAGGGCATCGACCGCCGCAAGCAGGCCCCCGCCTGCATCCCTGTCGGCGCGTCGGACAGCCTCGGCCGCCAGCGTCCGGGGTTCCAGCGCGGTGGCGATCGCCGCCGGGCGATCGATCGCCTCCCCCATTCCCACGATCACCGGCGTATCGGCCCGCACCCACCTGCCTCCTCTTCTCGATATGCCCGTTGCTATCGCCAGAGGTGGGGGCCGCGTAACTATCACATGCGACAAGGCGCTGATCCGCCTACTACTTGTCATAGTTGCCGGACGGCCAAGCGGCCCGCACAATCCGGCAGGGACCAGCGAGGGACGGCCGTGAATTTCGACCTGTCAGACGAACAGACCATGCTGCGCGACATGCTGAACCGCTATCTGCGCGAGCGGCATGATTTCGAGAGCCGGCAGCGGCATGCGCATGACGATGCAGAGCTGTGGACCGCGCTCGCCGATCTTGGAATATTGGGGGCGACGCTACCGGAACAGGCGGGCGGTCTTGGCGGCGGCGCGGTCGAGACGATGCTCATCATGGAAGCGCTGGGCGAAGCGCTGGTGACGGCGCCCTATCTGGAAAGCGTGGTGATCGGCGGGGGACTGCTCGCCCACTTTCCAACCGATGCCACGACCGCATTGCTCGCCCGGATCGGGTCGGGCGAGGCCCGGCTGGCGGCAACGCTGGATGGCGACGGAATTGGTGCCGACCGCCGGGACGGGGGCTATCATCTGCACGGCACAGCCCGCACGGTCATTCACGCCCCCGGCGCCAGTCATATGTTGATCGCTGCGCGGGACAGCGAAGGTGACAGGCTGCTCTTCCTGACCGAGGCCGCGACGTCGGGCATGGTCCAGCATCCCTATCGCCTGATCGACGATCGGCCTGCGGCCGACCTGACGATCGACTGCCAACTTCCTGCCGCCGCCCTGCTGGCGTCGGGCGACGCGGCCTGTGCGGCCATCGCGGCGACGGAGGATGCGGCCCGTGCGGCGCTGTGCGCCGAAGCCGCCGGCGTCCTGCGCCACATGTTCAACGACACCGTCGCCTATGCCAGACAGCGCCAGCAATTCGGCCAGCCGCTGGCCCGGTTCCAGGTGCTGCAACACCGTATGGTCGACATGTACATCGCCTTGGAACAGGCGATTTCGGCCAGCTATCTGGCGACGCTGAACCTGCATGTCGAGCCCGCCGATCGCGCCCGCGCGGTCGCCGCGGCCAAGGCGATGATCGGCATGTCCGCCCGCTTCATCGGCGAGCAGTCGGTGCAACTGCACGGGGCGATGGGCATGACCGAGGAACTGGCGGTCGGCCATTATTTCAAGCGGGCGACGGCGATCGCGCACCAGATGGGCAGTCGCGACCAGCATGTTCGCCGCTATGCCGCTATGCCCCGCATGCCGGCCTGATCCCGCCCGGCGGGTGCCGGGTCACAGACCCAGCACCGCCTTCGCCAGGATATTGCGCTGGATCTCGTTCGACCCGGCATAGATGGACCCCGCCCGTTCGTTGAAATAGCGCAGCGGCGCCAGCGCCTGCCAGGCGTCCCCCGAGACATAACCGTCCTGCGGTGCGACATGCCCCGGCACCGGACCGCCCGGCGCGACGGCATGGGGCTGATAGGCAAGGCCCGCTGTCCCGGCCGCCTCCATGTGCAGGGCGGCGACATCCTGCGCCAGTTCGGTGCCCAATATCTTCAGCATGGAGGCCAGCGCGCCGACGCTTGATCCGGCGCTGGCCGACAATAGCCGCCATTCCATCATTTCCAGCACATCGACGCGGATGCGCAATTCCGCCAGCCGCGCCCCGAACAGCGGATCGTCGACGCGATCCATCGCTGCCGCCGCGATCTCGTCGAGCCGGACCCGCAGCGCCGGCGCGTAGGAACCGCCCCGTTCAAATTCGAGCAGATATTTGGCGACGCTCCAGCCCTGGTCGATCTCGCCCAATATATTGGCGCGCGGCACCCGTACGCCGTCGAAGAATATCTGGTTCTGGACATGCTCGCCCGATGTCATGAGGATCGGCCGCACGTCGATGCCCGGACTATCCATCTCCGCCAGCAGGAATGTGATGCCCTGTTGCGGCTTGCCGGCATTGTTCGTGCGCACCAGGCAGAAAATCCAGTTGGCTTCGGTGGCGTGGGTCGTCCAGATCTTCGATCCGTCGAGGATCAGTTCGTCCCCATCCGCCACTGCCGCCATCTGCAGCGAGGCGAGGTCCGATCCCGCCCCCGGCTCCGAATAACCCTGGCAGAAGAATATCTCGCCAATCAGGATGCGGGGCAGAAAATAAGCCTTTTGCGCGGCCGTGCCGAACCGGATGATGACATGGGCGACCATGTGGATACCCATGGGCGACAAGGATGGCGCGCCCGCCGCGATCCGTTCGCGATTGAAGATATAATGCTGGCCCATGGTCCAGTCGCAACCGCCATGTTCGACCGGCCAGTGCGGCGCCGCCCAGCCGCGTTCGTGCAGGATGCGCTGCCAGGCCATGCTGGCCTCATGATCGGGATAGACGCTGGTGGCGAACTGGCCTGCCCGCCGGATTTGCGGGGTCAGCTTTTCCGCCAGGAAGGCGCGCACTTCATCGCGAAAGGCCAGTTCTTCAGGAGACCATTGAATGTCCATGCCCATCCTCACGCCGCAAACATGTTATCAGAGACCAGTCCAGCCAGTCGGCGGGCGATGATCGCTTCCGCCTCACCGATGATGCGGTCCACCAGATCGCGCACGCTGGGTATATCGTGGATCAGCCCCTGCACCATGCCGGCGGTCCAGATGCCGTGATCGACATCACCATTTTCCAGCCCCTCGCGGCCGCGCGCGCCACGGACGAGCGCCGCCACATCCTCGAACGGCCGCCCCTCCCCCTCGATCCCGACCACCTGACGCGCGATCGCATTACGCGCCACCCGCGCGGTGTTGCGATAGCTGCGAAAGATCAGCTCGGTCGCGCGCTCATCATTGGCGACCAGCGCCGCCTTGAAATTCTCATGGATCGGCGCTTCGCGGGTCGCGCAGAAACGGGTGCCCATGTTGATCCCGTCGGCCCCCAGCGCCAACGCGGCAACCAGCCCCCGGCCATCGCCGAAGCCGCCGCTGGCCAGGATCGGCACGCTGATCCGGTCGGCGGCCGCCGGGATCAGGATCAGGCCGGGAATATCATCCTCTCCGGGATGGCCGGCGCATTCGAACCCGTCGATCGAGATCGCGTCGACGCCCATCCGCTGCGCTGACAGGGCGTGACGCACCGCCGTGCATTTGTGGATGACCCGCACACCATGCGCCTTGAAATCGTCGACATGCTCCTGCGGCCTGTGGCCGGCCGTCTCGACGATGGTGATGCCGCTTTCAATGATCGCCCGCCGATATTCGGCATAGGGCGGCGGATTAAGCGAGGGCAGGATGGTGAGATTGACGCCAAAGGGACGATCGGTCCGTTCGCGGGTGCGGGCGATTTCGCGCATCAGCGCCTCGGGCGTCGGTTGCGTCAGGGCGGTGAGGAATCCCAGCGCCCCGGCCTGCGCCACCGGGGCCACCAGATCGGCGGTGCCGACCCACATCATGCCCCCCTGCACGATCGGATGATCGATGCCGAACATTTCGGTAAAGCGCGTCCGGATCATGCCCTTCTCCCCCTGCCCTTTCTAAAGTGTCTGGCCGTCATCGATGGTGAAGACCGATCCGGTTACGAAGCGGCTGGCGTCGCTGCACAGATAGGCGAGCATGGCGTCGAGCGCGTCCACATCCATCAGCCGCCGGCGCGGCCACCCGGCAACCTGCCGCGCGCCGCCAGCGCCATGGAACCAGTCCGCATTGAGATCGGTCTCGATATAGCCGGGGCACAGGATATTGAGATTAATCCCCTTGTTCGCCCAGTCGCGCGCCAACACGCGCCCCAGTTGCAGCACCGCCGCCTTTGACGCGCTGTAGACGGCAAGCCCCGGCGAGACCGACTGCGCAGTAATGGAGGAAATGATGACGATCCGCCCATCGCGGCGCTGCGCCGGATCGATCGCCATCAGCCGCCGCGCTCCTTCGCGCACGGTCAGGAACAGGCCCCGGACATTGACCGCCATCACCTGATCGAAATCCGCAATGTCGAGATCGATCGCCGGCCCTTCGACATTGGTACCGGCATTGGCGATGACCGTGTCGACCGGCCCATAGGCTTGTTCGGCCGCATCATAGGCGGCCGCGACGGCGGCCGGGTCGGTGACATCGAGCGCGACGCTGATCGCCTGTCCGCCCGCCGCGACGATCGCACTCTCGACATCGGCCAGCAACGGTCGGCGGCGCGCGCCCAGCACCAGTCGGGCGCCGCGCGCCGCCAGCATGGCCGCAAAATGCGCGCCGAGGCCGGAGGATGCCCCGGTGACCAGTATCACGCGTCCTGCCAGACCATCCCCGCCGCTTGGCACCCTATCGACTCCGCTACTTGTCATTTTGTTATTTGTTCAGATAAATGATGACGAGAGAATAGGCGAGAGGATTTTAATCATGCAGATAAATTCCCCGGTTCAGATCAGGATCGTGGACGAGATCGCCATTATCACGGTCGATTCCCCACCGGTGAACGCCCTGTCCGCCGCCGTGCGCGATGGACTGGACCAGGCCATGCGCAGCGCGCTGGACGACCCGATGGCACGCGGCATCCTGCTGACCTGCGCCGGGCGCACCTTCATCGCCGGGGCCGACATCAGTGAATTCGGCAAGCCGCTGACGGGCGTACCGCTGCATGATGTGCTCGATCGCATCGAAGGATCGCCCAAGCCGGTCCTCGCCGCGATCCATGGCACCGCGCTGGGTGGCGGACTGGAGACGGCACTGGTCTGCGATTATCGCGTCGCCACGCCATCAGCGCGGCTGGGCCTGCCCGAAGTGGCGCTTGGCCTGCTGCCCGGCGCTGGCGGGACACAGCGCCTGCCCCGCCTGATCGGGGTCGAGGCCGCGCTCGACATGATGGTGTTCGGCAAGCCGGTGTCGGCAGCGCGCGCGCAGGCAATGGGGCTGATCGACGCGATCATGCCCGAAGATGGATTGATCGACGGCGCGATCACCTATCTGCGCGAACGGCTTGACGCGCCGGTGATCAAGATCCGCGACCGCACGGTTGCTGCGCCACCCGCCCTGTTCGACGGTTTCCGCCAGCAGCATCGACGCAGCTTCAAGGGGTTCCGGGCACCGGAGAATATCGTCAAGGCCGTGGAAGCCGCCGTAACCCTGCCCTTTGACGAGGGGATGAAGCGGGAGTCCGATCTGTTCTGGGAGTTGATGCACAGCCGGGAATCGGCCGCCCAACGCTATTTCTTCTTCGCCGAACGGCTGACCGCGAAAGTGCCCGACCTGCCGGACGACAGGCCGCTCCCCCCTATCAGTCGCGTCGGCGTGATCGGCGCCGGGACGATGGGCGGCGGCATCGCGATGAACTTTCTCAACGCCGGCATCCCGGTGACGATCGTCGAACAGGAGGCCGCCGCCTTGAGCCGCGGCGTCGACACCATCCGCCGCAACTATCAGGCCACGGTCGACAAGGGGCGGTTGAGCGTGGACCAGATGGACGCGCGCATGGCGCTGCTGACGCCGACGCTTGATCTTGCAGCCCTGGGCGACGCCGATCTGGTCATCGAGGCCGTGTTCGAGAAAATGACGCTGAAGCAGGACATATTCGCGCGACTCGACCAGGTCGCGCGGCCGGACGCGATCCTCGCCACCAATACGTCCTTTCTCGACATCGACGCCATTGCCGGCGTCACCAGCCGACCCGAGCGGGTTGTCGGCCTGCACTTCTTCTCGCCGGCCAATGTCATGAAATTGCTGGAAGTGGTGCGCGGTGCCCGCACGGCGCCAGATGTGGTGGCGCGCGCAATGGCGATCGGCCGCAAGATCGGCAAGGTCGCGGTCCTGAGCCGTGTCTGCGACGGCTTCATCGCCAACCGCATGATGACGCCGCGCATGACGGCGGCGCAGGCATTGTTGCTGGAGGGGCCGATGCCATGGGAGATAGACCGGGTGATGATGGACTATGGTTTTGCCATGGGGCCGTTCGCCATGCTCGACCTGGTCGGCCTCGACGTGATCGGCTGGGACGCCGCGACCAGCCGGTCCCGCAGCATCGTGGAAATCCTGTGCGAGGAAGGACGCTGGGGCCAGAAGAAGGGTGCGGGCTATTATGAATATGACGAGCGCCGTCGCCCCACGCCCTCCCCCCATGTCGAACAGGTCATTCGCGACTTCGCCGCACGAGCGGGCCATGCCCAACGCAGTTTCACCGACGCGGAGATCATCGCCCGGCTGCTCTATCCGGTGGTGAATGAAGGCGCCAAGCTGCTGGAGGAAGGCATTGCGATCCGCGCGTCCGATGTCGATGTCGCGCTGATCCATGGCTATGGCTGGCCACTCTTCACTGGCGGACCGCTCTTTTGGGCCGACGGTATCGGGCTCGGCAAGATCGCCGACGGACTGGAAGCCATGGGCATTGCACCGGCGCCATTGCTGCGGTCGCTCGCCGCATCCGGGCAGTCGCTGCACGATCATGTCCCGGCCAGCGCGCCCGTGACAGCCCTGGCCTGAGAGGAGCGGCAATGATGCTCAACATGGCCGGCCGCGCCGCCTATGACGCCGATCATGACCTGTTCCGCGATCAGGTCCGCAAATTCTTCAGCGTCGCGCTGACGCCTCATCTCGATCGCTGGGAGGCGGACGGCATCGTCGATCGCGCCTTCTGGCAAGCCTGCGGCGATGCCGGGCTGCTTTGCCCGACCATTCCGCCGGACTATGGCGGGTTGGGCCTCGGCTTCTGCTATAATGCGGTCGTCGGGGAAGAACTGGCCTATGCCGGATCAGCCGCCGGCATCACGCTCCAATCCGACATCGCAGCCGACTATATTCTGCATTACGGATCGGAGGCGCAGAAGCGGCGCTGGTTGCCGGCGATGGTGAGCGGCACCGCGATCGCGGCGATCGCCATGACCGAACCGGGCGTGGGATCGGACCTCAAGGCGATTGCGACAAGCGCCCGGCGCGCGGGCGACCATTATGTCATCAACGGCGCCAAGACCTATATCACCAACGGCCAGAATGCCGACCTCGTCATCCTCGTCGCCCGCACCGATCCGGCGGCAGGGGCCGAGGGCATCTCGTTGCTGCTGGTGGAAGCGGATCGCCCCGGCTTCCAGCGCGGCCGCAACCTGGACAAGATCGGCCAGCATAGCGCGGACACGTCAGAGCTGTTCTTCGACGACGTTCATGTCCCGCTGGACAACTGCCTGGGCGCGGAGGGTCAGGGCTTTGCCTATCTGATGAACCAGTTGCCGCAGGAACGGCTATCGATCGCGATCGGCGCGCAGGCCGCCGCCCAGCGCGCCTTTGACGAGGGGCTGGCTTTCGTTCGCGAGCGCAAGGCCTTTGGCCAGCGTATCCTCGATTTCCAGAACACACGTTTCGTGTTGGCCGATCTCGCCGCCAAGTTGCAGGTGGGATGGGCCCATCTCGACTGGGCGATCCGCCGCCATGTCGCGGGGACACTGACCCCGTCGGAAGCCTCCGCCGCCAAGCTGTGGCACAGCGAATTGCAGGGCGAAATATGCGACGCCGCGCTCCAACTTCATGGCGGGGCGGGCTATATGAATGAATATCCGATCGCCCGCCTGTGGCGCGACGCGCGTGTGAGCCGCATCTATGGCGGCACCAGCGAGATCATGAAGGAAGTGATCGGCCGCACCCTGTCATGAGCGGCAAATCCATCTTCCAAACGCAACGCTTCTATTTTTCCACCGGATAGCATGCCCGCTCACCAAAGCGCCCCTCACGCAGTGAATTGGGAAAGTCCACATCATACTCGCCCCTTTACCCCGGCCTGCGGATCGGTCAGCCTTGGTTTGTCATGCGCGGCGAAGGGGACAGCGGATGCGAGTGGGTGGAGCGGCGATCATAGGGGCGGCCTTGCTCGCGACGGGACTGGGGGCTGCGCGCCCTGCCTGGCGCTGGCCTGCCCTGCCCGCTGGCGTTGCAGCGCCCGCCATACCGTCCGACAACGGCATGAGCGCGGCCAAGGTCGCCCTTGGTCGCCGGCTCTTTTATGATCGCGCCCTGTCGGCCGATGGCAGCATGGCCTGCGCCGATTGCCACCAGCAGGAGAAGGGCTTTGCCGATGGCCTTACCACCCATCGGGGTGTGATGGGCGAGATGGGCGTGCGCAATGTGCCCGGCCTGGCCAATGTCGCGTGGCGCAGCGGCCTGACCTGGACCGAGGCCGGCCTGTCGACGCTGGAGCAGCAGGCGATGGTGCCGATGACTGGGACCAAGCCGGTCGAGATGGGGCTGGCGCAGGACGATGTCGGGCTGGCCCGGCGGATCGGCGCCGATCCCTGCTATCGCCGGATGTTTGGGGCCGCCTTCCCCGACGCACCGGATGACCTGGGCTTCGCAAGGGTGACCGCGGCTCTTGCGGCGTTCCAGCGCACGATGATCTCCTTCGGCAGCGCCCATGATCACGGCACATTGTCGCCACTGGCGCAGCGCGGGGCCAGACAATTCGCCGCAGCGGGCTGTGGCAGCTGCCATTCCGGGCCGGACTTCACCGACAGCAAGACCCATTATGCCGGCACTGCTGCGCCGCAGGAGGTCGATGCGGCCGCCTATGGCGGCAAGCCCCTGCCGCCGGGCTTCGAGCCGCCGCCCGAGCAGTTCCGCACGCCGTCGTTGCGCAATGTCGCCGTCACTGGCCCCTGGCTGCACGATGGTCAGTCGCCGACGATCGAATCGGCCATCCGCCGCCACGCTGCGCCGATGCTGGTCGATGTCGACATGCCTGCCCTGCTCGCCTTTCTCGACGCGCTGACGGACCCTGATTTCCTGAACAATGCCGCGCTGGCCCGGCCCGCCGCGACCTGCCCGATTCCCGCGTGAGTTGGCCCTGCCTGAAAACGCCCGTTCGACAGACAAAAAAAGGGCCAGCCCCGAAAGGCCGGCCTTGATAAGTTTTAGGAGAGGATGCCTGAAAGGCCTCTCCTATGTGCAGCGCAGCGCGTTCTTTCGCAATTGCGAAGGGCGGAACCGGCGTTGCAGATATTGCAACTTCATTACCGCCAGGGCGATGGAACAACAAAACGCCCGGTGTCCCTAAGGACACCGGGCGTTTCAAGTCATTGTTCTGACGCTATTTTGCGAGAGGCCGTTTCCAGCCTCCCGATCCGGTCAGCGCGTCAGCTTCTTATAGGCAAGGCGCGTCGGACGATCGGCGGCATCGCCCAGGCGACGGCGCTTGTCTTCCTCATAGGCCTCGAAATTGCCTTCGAACCATTCGACATGGCTGTCACCTTCAAAGGCGAGGATGTGGGTGGCGAGACGGTCAAGGAAGAAGCGGTCGTGGCTGATGACCACGGCGCAGCCGGCGAAATTCTCGATCGCCTCTTCCAGGGCCGCCAGCGTTTCGACGTCAAGGTCGTTGGTCGGTTCGTCGAGCAGCAGCACGTTGCCGCCACGCTTCAGCATCTTGGCGATGTGGACGCGATTGCGCTCACCACCCGACAGCTTGCCGACATTCTTCTGTTGGTCCTGGCCCTTGAAGTTGAAGGCGCCGACATAGGCACGGGTCGACATGTCATGGCCGTTGACCTTGACGTAATCGAGGCCGTCCGAGACTTCTTCCCAGACATTCTTCGACGGATCGAGATGGTCGCGGCTCTGGTCGACATAGCCCAAACGCACGGTCGAACCGATGTCGATCTCGCCCGAATCGGGGGTTTCCTGGCCGGTGATGATACGGAACAGGGTCGACTTACCCGCGCCGTTCGGGCCGATGACGCCGACGATGCCGCCGGGCGGCAGCATGAAGGACAGATCCTCGAACAGCAGCTTGTCGCCATAGGCCTTGGAAATGCCCTTGGCCTCGATCACCTTGCCGCCCAGACGCTCGGGCACCTGGATGACGATCTGCGCCTTGCCGGGCGCGCGATTTTCCTGGGACGCGACCAGCTGCTCGAACTTGGCGATACGCGCCTTCGACTTGGTCTGGCGGCCCTTGGGGCCCTGACGGATCCACTCCAATTCGTCATTGATCGCCTTCTGGCGGCCGGTGGCCTCGCGGTCTTCCTGCTCCAGACGCTTGGCCTTCTTCTCCAGATAGGTGGAGTAGTTGCCTTCATAGGGGAAATATTTCCCGCGATCGAGCTCCAGGATCCAACCGACGACATTGTCAAGGAAGTAGCGGTCGTGGGTGATCATCAGCACCGACCCGGCATATTCCTTGAGGTGATTTTCCAGCCAGGTGACGCTTTCGGCGTCAAGATGGTTGGTCGGTTCGTCGAGCAGCAGGATGTCCGGCTTCTGGATCAGCAGGCGGGTGAGCGCGATGCGGCGCTTTTCACCGCCCGACAGGCTTTCCACCGACCAGTCCGACGGTGGGCAGCGCAGCGCTTCCATCGCGATTTCGAGCTGATTGTCGAGCGTCCAGCCATCGGCGGCGTCGATCTGCTCCTGCAGCGTGCCCATTTCCTCCATCAGCGCGTCGAAATCGACGTCTTCCGGCGGATCGGCCATGATCATGCTGATCTCGTTGAAGCGATCGAGCTTGTCCGCCATTTCGCGGGCGCCGTCCTTGACGTTTTCCAGCACATTCTTGGTCGGGTCGAGCTGGGGCTCCTGCGGCAGATAGCCGACGGTGACATTCTCACCCGGCCAGGCTTCGCCGCTGATATCCGTGTCGATGCCGGCCATGATCTTGATCAGGGTCGATTTACCGGCGCCGTTCGGGCCGACGATGCCGATCTTGGACCCGCGATAGAATTGCAGATTGATGTTGTTCAACACCGGCTTGGGCGCGCCGGGGAAGGTCTTTGTCATGTTCTTCATGACATAGGCATATTGCGATGAGGCGGACATGGGTTCGCGCAGCTCCAAAGGGTATGGACAGGAAAATTTGCGCCGAATTAGCGAAGGCGGAAGCCATTGGCAAATGGGGTATGTCTGAGTAAGCCTTCAGCCATGCAGAAAATCCGATCGGGCCCGCTCGCCGCCCTGCTCCTTGGCAGCATCTTCACCCCCGCTCTGGTCCAGGCCGCCCCGGCCAGCGACGCCGCGATTCGCGAAGCCGCCCTGAAGGATGATGTCGCCTGGGACATTACCGAAGGGCTGACGACCGAAGTCGGTCCGCGCCCGGCCGCCACGCCGCTCGAAGCGCGCGGGCGCGAATGGGCCGCCGCCAAGCTCAAGGCATTGGGCTTCGCCAACGTCCGCATCGAACCCTATAAGATGCCGCTGTGGGAACGCGTCCATGACGAGGCGGCGATCATCGCCCCCTTCCCCCAGAATCTGGTCGTCGCGGCGCTGGGCAACAGCGGATCGACCCCGGCCCAGGGCATCGAGGGCGAAATCGCCTATTTCCCGACCATCGCCGACCTGCAGGCCGCGCCGGACAGCGCGGTGAAGGGCAAGATCGTGTTCGTCAGCCATGACATGGTCGCCGCCCAGGACGGGTCGGGCTATGGCTATTATGGCGCCGCCCGTCGCCAGGGCCCCAGCATCGCCGCCAAGAAGGGCGCGATCGCGATCCTGGTGAAGTCGATCGGCACCGATCATCACCGCATCGCCCATACCGGCGTGCAGATGTGGGCCGATGGCGTGACGCCGATCCCGGCCGTGGCCGTCAGCGTACCCGATGCCGAACAGATGGCCCGCGTCGTGTCGCGTGGCCAGCCGGTCCGCGTCCACCTGACCGCCGTGTCGAAGACCGCCAAGGACCAGCCGTCGGGCAATGTCATCGCCGAAATCCCCGGCAGCGATCCCAAGGCCGGCGTCATTGTCGCCGCCTGTCACCTCGACAGCTGGGACCAGGGCACCGGGGCGATCGACGATGCGTCGGGCTGCGGCATCGTGGCCGCCGCCGCGTTGCAGGTCGCCAAGGCCGGCACGCCACGCCGCACGATCCGCGTCCTGTTCGCTGGCGCCGAGGAAGTGGGCGGCAATGGCGGCCGCGCTTATTATGCCGCCCATGGCAAGGAGCCCCATGCGTTGGTGCTGGAATCGGACTTTGGCGCCGACAAGGTGTGGAAGGTCGACTTCACCCTGCCCGCCGGCCATGAAGCGCTTTCGGCCCGGATCGCGCAGGGGCTGGCGCCGCTGGGCATCGTGCCGAGCCGTGACAAGGCGCATGGCGGATCGGACATCGAACCGCTGGTCGAGGCCGGAATTCCGGTGATCGACCTACAGCAGGATGGCACGCGCTATTTCGACATTCACCACACGCCTGACGACACGCTGGACAAGATCGATCCGGCGCAGCTGCGCCAGAATGTCGCCGCCTGGGCGGTCACGCTCAACATTGCTGCGAATGCGACAGAAACATTGGGCATTAACTGAACTTTTATAGTAGAGAACGCCCCGTCGCGTGATTCTGCCGCTTCACCGACGTCAGAAAAGCATTGATTTGTGCAGCGCACACGTTAATGCGGGTCGCTCGCGTAGGGTCACATTTGTAACGTGCCAGACGCGGCATAATGCTATGGGAGCCGTACACAATGAAGAAGATCGCTGTTGTTTTCGCTTCGGCCAGCCTGATGGCCCTCGCCGCTTGCGGTGAGAAGCCGGCCAACGAAACCGCGAACGCTTCGAACGCCGTCGTCGAGAACGTTGTCGAAAACGCCGCCAACGCTGCTGACAACGCCGCCAACGCCGCCAACGAAGCTGCTAACGCCGCTAACGTTGCTGAGAACGTTGCGAACGCGCACTAATCTCTGCCACGGCGAGATTTCGAAGGGCGGGCCTATATGGTCCGCCCTTTTTGTTTGTGGAAACTCCCGTCGACACAGGCATGCACATTCTCCCACCCTGGTGGCAGGAAATCGATCACGGTGTGTGGGGTATCGGGATCTCGAACGCGCGCGATATAACGCGACGGCATCCAGATCGGACAACGACGCCATGTGCGTCGGAAATAGAAAGGCTGAGCACCGCGCATCCAGGGCCAAAATTCGGCCAGGGCCAGTCTTGCGAAGTGCCTCTGCGCAGAAACAGGTATCGCCTTGCGCGACGAGGCCATAATGCCCCGCCGCGCCAGGCGCGATCATGAAAGCCGTTAGAGGACGCTTTCGATCCAGCCCTTGAGCGCGCTCTTGGGCGCGGCGCCGACCTTGGTCGCGGCGACTTCTCCATTCTTGAACAGGATCATCGTCGGGATGCCACGGACGCCATACTGGCCCGGCGCATCGGGATTTTCGTCGATGTTGATCTTGGCGATGATGACCTGGTCGGCCAGTTCCTCGCTAATCTCTTCCAGGGCCGGGCCGATCATCTTGCACGGGCCGCACCATTCGGCCCAGAAGTCGACAAGCACGGGCTTGTCGGCGTCGATCACGTCCTGCTTGAAGCTGACATCGGTAACTGCCTTGGTGGCCATAACTGCAAACTCCTTAAGTTGGTCGATATCTAGGATGGCTGCGCCCGTGGCTCAACGGGTCACAGCAGCAAATATTGCTGCGTGGGCGAAAAGCCCGGCTTGTAGGGCGCCAGTTGCGCCGCCGGCAGCGCGATGAGCCGCGCCGCGCTGGTATAGAGCAGGGCCGCTTCCACCGTGCGGCCGGGGAAGATCACTTCCAGCGCCGCGACATAGGCGGCCATCTGCCGGACATGCGCGACCGGTACCTCCTCCGCATCGCGCGGCGTCATCCGTCCGGTCTTGAAATCGACCAGTTGGACCCGGTCCGCCTCGACCCGCAGGCGGTCGACCGTGCCGGCAATCACCGCTTCGCCCACCACCGCCGCGATCGGCGCCTCGGCGAGCGCGCCCGGCGCGAACAGGGCGGCGAAATGCGGATCCTCGATCACCCGCAGCGCATGGTCGATAACGTCCCGGCGCAGCGCGGCATCCCCTACCCCCTGCTGTTCCAGCCAGCGTTCGGCGCCCTCGCGCCGCCGCTCGGCCGGCAGGTCCGGCAGGCGCTGGAACAGGGCATGGAGCCAGCGACCGCGCTCGGCCGCCTGCCGCATCGCAGCCGTCGGCGGCGGATTGGGCACGTCATCCTCGACCGGCGCGGACGGCGCCAGCGGCCGGGGCGGACGCTGTTCCGCCGGCGCCTGTTCGCGCAGCCAGTCCGGCTCGACCACCACAGGCTTGTCTTCGGCGCTTTCGGGCTGTGCCGCCTTGGGTGTCAGCGCCTCGGTCCCGCGCCAGCGACGGCGGGCGCCCCAGAGCGGGTCAGCCTCCCAGTCGCACCCCATGTCGACCATCGCCGCATCGACCGCGCCATACCAGCTTTGCGGCTTGACCTCGCCCTTCGCTCTTGGCCCCAGCGATCCGGCGACGATCAGTTTCTCCTCGGCGCGGGTCAGGGCGACATAGAGAAGGCGCCAATGCTCCTCCCGCTCGATCGCGGCGGCATCGGCCGCGACCTCGCCGATCGGTCCCAGTCGCTCGCCCTTGCGCGGCGCCAGGATCGGCAGGCCGTTCCATTCAAGCGAATCCATACGGTTGCCGGCGTCGGGATCAAGACAGGCATCGGCCAGGATCACGATCGGCGCCTGCAATCCCTTGGCGCCATGCACGGTCAGCAGCCGCAGCGCATCGCCCTGCGCCGCCGCGTCGCGGACGATTTCGACTTCGCCGCGATCGAACCAGTCGATGAAGCGCTGGAGCGAGGGATGGTCGTCCGCCTCGAAGCCGAGCGCGGCGTTCAGCAATTCCTCTATCGGGTCGGCCGCTTCCGCGCCCAACCGCTCGATCAGGCGGCGGCGGCCGTCCATTGGGCCGGAGAGGATCGCCTCCAGATAGCGATAGGGGGTGGTGAAATCCGCCTGCCCCAGCAATTGGCGCAGCGGCAGCAATTGCGCATCATCCAGCCGCTGGAGCAGATGACGCCACAGGCCACCCTTGCGCCCGATCGCCCGCTCCATCAGCTCGTCCTGGGTCCAGCCGATCAGCGGCGACACCAGCAGGGCGGCAAGGTTCAGGTCATCATCGGACTGCGTAGCAAAGCGCAGCGCGGCGAGCAGGTCACGGACCGCCAGCGGCGCATTGAGGCGCAGACGGTCGATCCCCGCCACCGCGACCTTTTCCTCATAGAGGCGCGCGACGATCAGCCGGGCGAGTTCGCTGCGGCGGCGGACCAGGATCATGATGTCGCCGGGGCGGACCGGGCGCCCCCGTGCCTCCAGCATCATCTTCTCGTCGATCCATTGCCGAATCTGGCGCGCGATCTTGCCGGCCAGTTCCCGTTCCTGATCGGCGACCCAATCCTCCTCGCCCTCCACCTCGTCAGCCAGGCCCGCGATCGTCGGCTTCCACAGCAGCACGTCGCCAGGGTGACGATTGGCGCTGATATGGCGCACCTCGCCCTCGGTCAGGCCCAGCGATTGTGCCCGCAAGGTGGCGATCGTCCGGTCGACCAGATCCAGCACCGGCGGCGTCGAGCGGAAGCTGCGATCGAGCGACAGGTCGTGGAAAGATTGCTTGGCTTGCTTGGCATAATGACCAAACACCAACTGCGCATCGGAGAACGCCTTTGGACTGGTGCCCTGAAATCCGAAGATAGCCTGCTTGAAGTCGCCGACAGTGAATAGCGTCCGAACCTTTGCCTCCGGTTCCCACTCATCGGTGAAAAACTCTTCGGTCAAGGCCTGCACGATCCGCCATTGCCGGATGTTCGTGTCCTGCGCTTCATCGACAAGGATATGGTCGATCCGTTGATCCAGCTTGTAGCGGATCCATTCAGCAATCCCGTCCTGTTGCAGAAGCCCAGACGCCCGTTCAATCAGGTCGTCGAAATCGACTGCGCCGGCGAGCCGCTTGGCTTCATCATAGGCGCGGGCATAGGCGCGGCCGGCATGGAGCGCGCGGGCCAGCAGTGCGGCATAATCGGCCTGCAGCTTGACACCGATCAGTTCGGCGCAGCGGGCATGAAGCCGCGCGGTCGCCTCGCCATAGCCGTCGATCGGCGGCACCCAGCCCTTTGCAGAAATCAGATCGCCATCCGCCTTCGCCCAGGCGCCGTGCAGGTCGGTCAGGGTCGCGGCCCGCGCGGCGGGATCGCGGCCGCGCCAGGCGGCGATCCGGTCGCAGCGTTCCAACGCCCGCCCCGTGCCCCAGTCGGCGTTGGCCTGCGCCACCCAGGCCAGGCTGCGCATGTCAAACATGGCGTCGCTGCACTGCTCCGCCAGCCAGGCGTCGATATCGCCTTCGGGCAGGCCCAGTTCGCGCGCCAGCCAGGGGCCTATATCGCCGGGTAGCTCTGCCAGCGCGGAAAGGCGCGCGGCGCAGCGCAGCAGGAAAGTTTCGGCCGCGCCCTCTCCCAGCCGCAGGCTCAGCGCCTGCAAGGCATCGATCAGGTCGCCATCGCCCAGTTCCTCGGCGCGGATGACCATGTCGGCCAGTGTCTGGCGGGCCAGCACGCCCTGTTCGCGCGCGTCGAGCGGACGAAAACCGGGGGCAAGGTCCGCCTCCAGCGGGAAGGAGGCGAGCAATTGCTGGCAGAAGCCATGGATGGTCTGGATGCGCAGGCCGCCGCCGGTCGATTCCAGCACTTCGGCAAATAGGCGCCGGGCGCGGTCGCGCGCTTCCGGACCGCTCTCTTCACCCAACGCCTCCAGATCGTTGAACAGGTCGCGTTCCTCGGCCTGCACCCAGGTCGCGAGCCGATCATGGATGCGGTCGGCCATTTCCGCCGCGCCGGCCTTGGTAAAGGTCAGGCAGAGGATATTTTCCGGCCGCACCCCCTGCAGCAACAGGCGGAAAACGCGCGCGGTCAGCACATGGGTCTTGCCGGTGCCGGCGGAGGCCGACAGCCAGACATGGGCGTCGGGCGCAGCGGCCAGCGCCTGAGCGCCGGCCAGCGGTTGCAAAGGGCTGGAGCCTTTAGCCATCGTCGCGCCCATACCATTCCTCCAGCCGCATCAGCTGGTCATAATCGCCATAATTGGCCACTTCCGGATTGACCTGCGCAGCGAAGGGCGCAGCACCGGTCAGCCAGGTTTCGGCTGCGTCGCGGAACTGGTCATAGACGAAGGCGGTGAAATCGGCGGTGACGACCTTGTCGCGCTTGCCCATCGGATCGACCGGGCTCTCACGATAGCCAAAGGCGTCGCCCTTCTTGGCCAGCGACCAATATTCGAAACTGCCCGCCACCCGCGCGCCGGCAACGCCGGGAAAGGCGCCATCGGCGGATTCCGCGATCAAACCGAGCAGGCCCAATTGCAGCGCATAGCCGCCGCGCACCTGCCGCGCGCTGGGCGGCTTGCCGGTCTTGTAATCGACGATACCAATGCTGCCGTCGGGCATCCGGTCGATGCGGTCGGCCTTGCCGGTCAGCAGCACGCCGGCAATCTCCGCCTTCCCTTCCGTCTCCACCGCCAGGATGTGGCGGCCCGCGGCCTGATCCTTCGCCACTTCGGCCGCGATCCAGCGGATCGCCTCAATGAGGCGTGGTTGCCACAGCGCGCGCAGCAGCGGATGGACATCGGGCCGGGCGAACATGGCGCGGGCACGCGCCTCCAGATCAGCCGGATCGCGGCTGCCACCCTGCGCCCAATGCTCCAATATCTCATGCACGACCGTGCCGCGCCAGGCCGGTCCGGCATCGGCATCGACCGGATCGAGGCGATTGAGCTTCAGGATGCGCCGCGCATAGAAAGCGAAAGGATCGGCCTTCAACCGGTCGACATCGGTAACCGGAATGCGGGTCGGCCGGGCGGCGAGCGGCGGCACCGGCGCGGGGCGCGCGGACGGCCGGTGGCTGGGCGGCAGGTCCAGCGCATCGGCCAGCAGGCGATAGCGATCGGCGGTTTTCCATTGCGGCCCTGCCATCGCCTTCAGCCGCAGCCAGAAGCGCGAAGCGATCGCCGGCCCACCGCTGCCACGTCGGGCGTGGGTGATGAGGACATGGGGAGCGCCCAGCGCGCTTGCAAAATCATGCGCGGCAAGGCCAATCCGGGTTTCCAGGCCCGGCAAGCCCAGTTCGCGGCGGATGCGCGGCGCCAGCCAGGGATCGGGCGAAGGCAGGCCCGGCCAGCTGCCTTCGTTGAGGCCGCCCAGGATCATCAGGTCCGCCTGAACCAGCTGCGCTTCGACCAGACCCAATATGGCGATGCGCGGATGCCCGCCCTGTGGCGGGCGCACCGACACGCCACCCAGCATATGGTCGAGCAGCGCCGGCAACGACCGGATATCGGCCTGCCGCGGCCCTTCGGTGGCGGCCGCCTCCATCTCGGCGAACAGGTCGGCGGCGGCATGACCCTGATGCCCGGCCCAGAGCGCGTCATTGGTGAGCGCCCCGGCCTGTTCGCGCACCGCCGCCAATTGCCCGGCCAGATCGGGCGCCAGCGCGAAGGCGGCCTCCAGCGGTTCGAGCAGATCGCGCGCCCAGGGCCACCAGGCGCGGGCCTGCGCCCGCAGATCCTTCTGACGATCCTCGCCCTCGCGTGGCTCCAACAGCAGGTCGACACCCCGCAGCCCCGCCTGTGGACGCGGTCCGCGCAGCAGCAGGTCGAGCTGACGCACGCCCTCCAGCCAGGGCAGGCGCATCTCGCCGCGCATCACCAGCGGATGCTTGAGCAGGGTCAGCAGCGCGACCGGCGCAAAACGCTCGGCCGCCGCCTCCGCCATGGCGATCAGCAAGGTGCCGGGTGGCAGGCGCGAGAGCGACTGACCGGCGGAATCGTCGGCCTCAATGCCCCAGCGACGCAGATGCGCGGAAACGCGCACCGCCAGTTGCCGGTCTGGCGTCACCAGCGCGGCAGTGCGTTCGGGTGTTTCCAGCGCCTCGCGCAATGCGATGGCGATGGCCTGCGCTTCCTCGCCCGGCGTCGCTACCTCCAGCGCCTCGACCCCGGCAAGCGAGCGATCGGCGGTCTTGAGGTCACGCCAGCGGCTGGTCAGGCGCGGCGGCAGCATCGCGTTGGAAATATTGCGGCCGCGCACGGCGCGCGCATCATGCTCGCTGCCCCAGCGCCACTGGGCGACATCCTCGCGGCTGGCGCTCATCCGGTCGAGCAGGCGCTTCAGCGCATATTGCGGATGGGTCTCATGTCCCGCGGCGCTGCGGCCGGTGACGGGATCGGGCGGGAATGGACCGATCGCCGTCCAGGCATCTTCATCCAAATTCTGGTCGAGGCCGGCGAATACCACCTGTCCATTGGGCAGTTCGGCGATCCGCCGCAGCAGCCCCGCGATCGCCGGCGCGGTGGCGCTGATGCCGGCCGCGACGATGAAGCCCGGCGGTGGCGCTTCGCCCCAGCGCGCCGCCACCCGATCGAACAGGCGATTACGGCGATCTGCGAGGTCGATGAAGCCCAGCCGTGCCAGTTCAGCCGGCCAGCGTGCAATCAGAATGGAGAAGAGGTCGAGCGATTTTTCCCAATGGCTCGATAGCCCTTCGATCAGGTCGAGCTTCGACAGGGCATCGAGCGATACCCGCTCCACTTGCATCTGGTCGAGCACGGCGCCGAGCGCCTGCCCCAGTTGCAGCGCCTGGCCGGCATCGGCCGCGCCGCCCGCATCCTGCACCATGCGGGCGAGGATCATCTGTCGCCGCATCGGTGGGATGGCGGCCGGAACGGCATCGCCCTCCCACAGCGGATCGAGCGCACCGCCCACTTGCTCGCCCAGTTCCGGATCGCCCAGCGCGACCAGACGGGGCAGCAGCAGGCCGCCCTCGGCCCGACGGACAAAGGCATCGCTGACAGCACGGACGGCGCGATTGCTGGGCAGCAGGATCATGCCCTGCGCCAGGCGGACGGGATCGCTCCCCTGCTGCGCCAATATGCCTGCGACCAGCGCGTCGGCGAAGGCGCGGTGCGCCGGGATGGTGTACAGCGCCGGCTTGGCCCGATCACCCATGGGCGATCATCGACTCCACGACGGGAATGGCCTGCGGCGTGCCCACGTCGAACCACAGCCCCTGATGCACCGCGCCATAGAGGCGCCCGGCCTCGATCGCACGGTTCCAGAAGATATTGGTCGAAAAGACATCGGCAGGCGGATCGACCAGCAGGCTCGGCGACAGGATTTGCACCCCGGTGAAGACGAACGGCGCGACATGAGCGGTCTTGCGCCGCGTCAGACGGCCATTGGCATCCATATGAAAATCGCCCGGTCCGCTATGGCAATTGGCCCGCGCCAGCGGCACAAGCAGCAGCAGGGCGTCCATCCGTTCGGGATCCCATAGCCGCTGCATCATGCCCAGCGTCTCGGCCGGCCCGTCGATCCACAGATTGTCGCTATTGGCGCAGATGAACGGCTTGTCGCCCAGCAGCGGCCTCGCGTGGATCAGCCCGCCGCCAGTTTCCAGCAGCTTGGCCCGCTCGTCGGAAATGCGAAAGTCCATGTCCTTGCGGGTCTTGAGATGGGCTTCGACCGTATCGGCGAGATAATGGACATTGACCACCACCGTCTTGATCCCGCCAGCGGCCAAGCGATCGAGCGCATGGTCCATCAGCGCCTTGCCGGCGACCTTCACCAGCGGCTTGGGACGCGTTGCGGTCAATGGCCGCATCCGCTTGCCGAGGCCTGCTGCCATGAGCATGGCGGTATCGATCATGCCTGGGCAAACTCCGCGAGCGCATGATGGCGCTTATCGGCAGGAATATTGGCGTCGAACCAGACCTTCACCGGCGCCAGCGCCGGATGGGCCAGATCGCGCTCCAGCAGCCCCCACATGCGCGGCAGATAGGACAGATAGCGCGGCTTGTGGTCGCGCTTCCACAGGCGGGTGAAGATGCCGATGATCTTCGCGTTGCGCTGAGCACCCAGCACTGCATAGGCGGCATCGAAATCGGCCGGCGGATTGGCGACCGCATGATAATGGGCCAGCATCGCCGCCTCCAGTTCCGGCGACACGTCGCGCCGGGCGTCCTGCAGCAGCGAGACGAGATCATAGGCCGGATGGCCGGCCAGCGCGTCCTGAAAATCGAGCAGGCCCAGGCCGCGCACTTCGGGCCGGTCGATCAGCATGATATTTTCGGCATGATAGTCGCGCAGCACGGTGACCACCGGGCAGGCCGATTGTTCTGCGATCGGCAGCACTGCGTCCCAGGCCGCATGATAGGCGTCGGCATCGACGTCCAGCCCCAGCGCCGGGCAATACCATTCGGTCAGCAGCCCGACCTCGCGCTGATAGACCGCGCGGTCATAGGGCGGGACATCGGCGGCGGGCAGCCTGTGCAGGTCGGCCAGCAGATCGATCGCGCGGCGATAGACCGACAGTTCGCCCGCCGGATCATCCTCGACATGCTCCTTCAGGCGCTCGTCGCCGAAATCCTCGATCAGGACCAGCCCCTGCGTCAGATCCTGCGCCAGGATCGCGGGCGCGGCAAAGCCCTGGCCAAGCAGATGCTGAGCAATCGCGATGAACGGGCGCGGATCTTCATGCGGCGGAGGCGCGTCCATCAGCACGGCACGGCGGCCACCGTCGACGACGCGGAAATAGCGACGGAAGGACGCATCGCCGGCAAGCGGAACGATGGCGGCGCCATCCCAACCCGCCTGCGTGAGGAAAGCGGGGGCGGTTGCGGGGGGGATCATATCTGTGACCATCGGTCCGTCCAAGCGTCGGGCACGCGCGCTGTCAAGCGCCGTGCGCCATCCGGCTCGATCATGATGGTCAGAAACAGGGCGTGCGACCAGAGCCCATCGCCAAGCCTGTCGGGCCATTCAATGATCAGCAGGCTGTCCTGCAGATATTCGTCCAGCGCCAGCTCGGCCGCTTCCTCCGCATCATCAAGCCGGTAGAGATCGACATGGGCGACCGGCAGGCGGACATCGGGAATGTCATAGGGCTGGACGATCGCGAAGCTGGGGCTGGGGGCCTCACCCTCCAGGCCGAGCCCCTCCAGCAGGCCGCGCGCCAGTGTCGTCTTGCCGGCACCCAGTCCGCCTTCCAGCGCGATGACGTCACCGATGCGGACATGGCCCGCCAGTCGTCGGCCCAGATCGAGCTGAGCACCCTCACCCTCCAGGATCATGTCCAGCTCAGCCACGGGGCAGCTCGATCACGACCATCGTTCCCTGACCGGGCTCCGATACCAGTTCGAACGTGCCGCCATGGGCCTGCGCCAACTGCTTGACGAGCGGCAGGCCAATCGTCGCGCGGGCGCCCTTGCGATTCTGTTCGGCGCGGCTGATCGCATCGAAGATCGTGGCTTGCCGGGTGGCATCGATGCCGGGGCCATTGTCCGACACGACAAGGCGGGCGAGATCGGGGCCGCCATCGCCATGCAACAGCACCCGTGCGCCCGAGCCGCAATAGCGCACCGCATTTTCCAGAAGATGATCGACTGCCTGGCCGATCCGGCGCGCATCGCCCTGGATCACCCCCAGCGTATCCTGCAGGGTGACGGCAAGATCGATCCCCTTGGCCTTTGCCTCGGCGTCGATGCGCGCGACGCTGGCGCGCACCAGCGCCGCCAGATCGACCACGCTGCGCTCGATCGGCAATGTCCCGGCCTCGCCCTGGGTCAGGTCGAGCACATTGTCGATCAGCATCGACAGGCGCCCGGTGCTCTGCAGGATGCCGTTCACATATTCGACCGCGCTGTCGCTGAGTTCACCGGCATAGCCGGCACTCATCATCTCGGCAAAGCCGGCGATGGTCGTCAGCGGCGTGCGCAATTCATAGCTCATGTTCGTGACGAAGGCGGTCTTGACCTTGTCGGCCTGTTCCAGCGCCTCATTGCGATCGCGCAGCATCTGCTCGACCCGCCGGCTGTCGGTGACATCCAGCATGGTGAACAGCGCATTGCCATCCGGCAGCGGAATGGCGGCAAATTCGAAGATGCGCCCGTCGGCAAAGCCGACATGGCCGACACGCTGCTTGCGCTCGACCGTTGCCGCGCGGACCAGTTCGCGCACCAGATTGCTCTGCTGCGGCTTGGCAAGGCGACTTTGCACGGCGCGCATCAACTCATCGATGCGGGGATGCTTGCCCAGCGCCTCTTCACTGATGTCCCAGATGGTGCGGAAACGGCTGTTCCACAGATGCAGGCGCCCATCCGACGAGAAGACGCCGATCGCCTCGAACAGATTGTCGAAGGTCGCCGTCCGCACCCGCAGCAGCGTATCGCGCGCGCTCGACAATTGCACCTGCTCGGTCCGATCCTCGAAGATCAGCAACAGGCCACCGTCGGGCAGCGGCTGGGCATAGACGCGCAAATGCGTGCCATCGACCAGCAGCCAGTTCTCCTCCAGCGGATCAGGCGACAGGAACCAGTCGCGCCGCTCCGCGCGCCAGGCCGGGAAGTCACGATTTTCCGGCAGGCGGCGGGCATCGCGCATCTGATCCAGCACACGCTCGAACAGCGGTGCATCCGTGAGCGCTTCCTGTTTCAGGCCGAACAGGCTGATGAAGGGCTGGTTCCAGAAGCGCAGCGCCCGGTCGGGACCGAAGCGCGCAACGCCAGCCGACAGCCGATCGAGCAGATCGCGCTGCGCCGCTTCGAGCCGACGATGCTCGACCCGCGCCTGTTCCAGTTCATGCTGGTCCATCGCAAAACCTGCGACCCCGGCCGCGCCGAGCGGCACGTCGACGACGCGCATCGTCCGCCGTTCGCCGTCGATCGTCGCGGGAACGATACGGGCGAGAGAATTGCCTTCGTCGAGCGCCTGCGCTGCGGCGTCCTGCGGGCTGAAGCCATTCACATTCTCGACCAGTTCGGTGCCGTTCATGATCACGTCATGGGCGCCGGCGCCATCGACGGCGCGGACATAGGCGCTGTTGACCAAACTCAGGCGCAGGTCGGGCGTGCGGTGCCACATCGGGAAGGGCGCCGCCTCGACCAAGCCAGCGAGCGCCTCCAGCGCCTCACGCAATTGCCCGACGGTCGCGCTCAACGCCTGGATTTCCGCCTGACTGTCGGTCGCGTCGAAGATCCACAACACGACGCCGCCATTGGCGGCCAGCGCCGGCCCCGCGGGCGCACCGCGAACCAGCAGCGTGCGCGACGAACCGCTTCCCCGGATCGGCAGCGAAAAACTCTTGCCGGCTTTCTGTGCGGCGCCGATCTCGCGCCCCAGTGCAGCGGCATCGGCCGGCTCAAGCCCGCCATCGGGCGCCGTCAGTTCGGACACGAAGGTCGGCACGCGGTCCCGGCCCAGCCATTTGCCCAGCCGGTCGGCGGCCTCCATCCGGCCGTCGGGATGAATGATGACGGGCGCAGCCGGCGCCGACGCCAGCAGCGTCGTCAGCCGATCCAGCTTGCCCTGCGCCTGCATGCCTGCGCGGCGCATGCGCTGGCCCGTGACCAGCGCCCAAATCGCAGCCCCCAGCCAGCCGGCCATCACCGTGCCCAGCAACAAAGTGGCAAGCGGGCTCATAGACCCCATTGCGCCATTCCCATCCCGTTCGCGACCAGTTGTTTATCGTTCATACAGACCAATGGCCACGGGCCTAACGCAACTTGGCGTCGGCGGAAAGCGCCCAGATATGATGAATGCCCGGCACAGCATGGTCCGGGCATCGGATAAGGCAAAAGGGGGAGGATGGCCCTCCCCCTTTCCAATTTTTAGTAGCGGTAGTGGTCCGGCTTGAACGGGCCTTCGACCGGCACGCCGATATAGTCGGCCTGACGCTGGCTGAGCTGGGTCAGCTTCACGCCCAGCTTTTCCAGGTGCAGCGCGGCGACCTTCTCGTCCAGATGCTTGGGCAGGACATAGACGTCGTTGCCGTAGGTCTCGCTCTTGGTCCACAGTTCGATCTGCGCCAGCGTCTGGTTGGTGAAGCTGGCCGACATCACGAAGCTGGGGTGGCCGGTGGCGTTACCCAGGTTGACCAGACGGCCCTTCGACAAGACGATGATCTTCTTGCCGTCGGGGAATTCGACTTCATCGACCTGCGGCTTGATCTCGGTCCACTTCATGTTGGCGAGGCCAGCGATTTCGATCTCGCTGTCGAAGTGACCGATGTTCGACACGATCGCCATATTCTTCATGGCGCGCATATGATCGACGGTCAGGACGCCTTCGTTGCCGGTGGCGGTGACGAAGATGTCGGCACGCGGCGCGGCTTCTTCCATCGTCACGACTTCATAGCCTTCCATCGCGGCCTGCAGAGCGCAGATCGGATCGATTTCGGTCACGAGAACGCGGGCGCCGCCATTGCGCAGCGAGGCAGCCGAACCCTTGCCGACGTCGCCGAAACCGGCGACGCAGGCGACCTTGCCGGCCAGCATGACGTCGGTGCCGCGACGGATGGCGTCGACCAGCGATTCCTTGCAGCCATAAAGGTTGTCGAACTTCGACTTGGTGACGCTGTCGTTCACGTTGATCGCCGGGAAAGGCAGCTTGCCCTTCTTCGACAGTTCATACAGGCGATGGACGCCGGTGGTGGTTTCTTCCGACACGCCCTTGATCGACTGGACGGTCTTGGTCAGGAAGCCGGGACGTTCGGCCAGAACGCGCTTCAGCACGGCGCAGAAGATTTCCTCTTCCTCGTTCGACGGCGTGAACAGCTCTTCGCCGGCTTCGACGCGGGCGCCCCACAGGGCGAACATGGTGGCGTCGCCACCGTCGTCGAGGATCAGGTTGCAGACACCGCTGTCGTCATTGTGCCAGTCGAAGATACGCTCGACATAGTCCCAATATTCCTGAAGGCTTTCGCCCTTGACGGCGAAGACCGGCACGCCCGACGCGGCGATCGCGGCGGCGGCATGGTCCTGCGTCGAATAGATGTTGCAGGTCGCCCAGCGCACCTGCGCGCCCAGCGCGGTCAGCGTCTCGATCAGCACGGCGGTCTGGATCGTCATGTGCAGCGAGCCGGTGATGCGCGCACCCTTGAGCGGCTGCGACGCACCAAATTCGGCGCGCAGAGCCATCAGGCCGGGCATTTCGGTTTCGGCGATCTCGATTTCCTTGCGACCAAAGGCAGCAAGGCCGATATCGGCGATCACATAATCCTGCGCCTTGTCAGCGGGTACGGTGGCCACGAGCCTGTCTCCATCATTAGAAATTGACCGGCCGCCGGCATAAGGAAGGCGGCGGCGATGGTCGGGCTTTACCAATCGCCGCCAAGCATGGCAACTCAATATAAAGTTTTCTTTATGTGTTAATTAGCTGGACCCCGAACCTGTGCGGACGGCAGGCGTGCAGCCCCTTCCGCCAGGGCGATGGAGCGACCCGTCGAGCCGCCACTCACACCCTCATCGGCCAGCAGATCATTGGCGAGGGCGATCGCCATGTCGCACTGGGGCGCATCGATCCGCGGCGCAATGCCGGCAGATTCCGACAATTTCCAGATCGCAGCCCGACTGGCCGGTACCGCATTGGCCGCCGCCTGGATCGCCTGAAGATCTCGGCATTCCAGCCCGCCGGCACCCGCGCCATAGCTGTTCGCCAGCATGATGACATAATCATCATAGGCGTCGAGGCCGCCTTCCAGACCCGCAACATCCGCAAAGTGGCTGCGCAGCGCGTCATTCACCTCGACCAGGGCCGTCCGCTTTTCACGCACGAACTGGTTATAGGCCGGCAGGAAATCATAGGCGCTGGTGTTGCAGCGAAGCGCCGACACCATCAGCATCATCTCGAAATTGCGGACCTGCGCCGCCTCGACATGATCCTTCTTCCAGCAGGTCGCCGCCGACGCCGGCGCGAGCGGCATCGCTGCGGCAAGCGCCGCACAGATAATCTTCTTCATGAAATAACCCCGCATATTCCCCAAGGACGGAGAATGGGCGGAACCAATTGCTGCAATCTATCGCGCTATGGTTAAGGCGAATTTACCCTAAACGGTTCAGTTACGATAACAGAACAAGCGGCCAATGGCTGTTGTTGTTCTGTCCCTGAAACGGTCGGAAATCGACAGCGCAACGGATCGAAATGTCAAGCCGACCCGCCGCCACTCACCAGATGGGCCGAATCGACCCCCGCAGCGGCATAGGCGGCGCGCCATTTGCGGTGCGCAGGCGTGTCGAACAGCAGGGCGGCATCGCCCTCGGCCAGGAACCAGCTTTCGCCGGCCATTTCCTGTTCCAACTGGCCTGCGCCCCAGCCCGCATAGCCCAGCGCGACAAGATAGCGGCTTGGGCCGCGCCCTTCGGCAATCGCCTTCAATATGTCGAGCGAGCCGGAAAGTCCCCAGTCCGGCCCGGACTGCACCATATCCTGCCCGGCCCAATCGAGCGAATGCAGCACGAAACCGCGCCGCGGCTCCACCGGCCCGCCCTTCAGGACGGGCTGGTCAGGAATGGCCGAAGCGTCGATATCGAAACTCTGGAGCAGGTCGCGCAAGCCGACCCCCTCGACTTCCTCGCTCAGGGAAATACCCAGCGCGCCCTCCTCGTCATGCACGCACAGCGCGATCACGGAATGGTCGAAGCGCTCATCTTCCATGCCCGGCAATGCCAGTAGGAAGCGGCCGCCGAAGAAGCGCGGATCGGTCATGCCGACGAATATAGGCACAATCGCGGCGATGCCAATCGGTGACCGTCGTAGCGACGTGGCGTCATGCCATATTCCGCGCCCGCACCCTTGACAGCGAAGGCGCGAGCAACGAACTCCGCGACGCCACAGGCCAGGAGACAAGATATGACCATCGCCAAGGGTGATCGCCTTCCCAGCACCACCTTCACGAAGATGACCGAAAACGGCCCCGAACAGGTTGTTTCGGACGAATATTTCGCGGGCCGCACCGTCGCCCTCTTCTCGGTGCCCGGCGCCTTCACGCCGACCTGCTCGGCCAAGCATCTGCCCGGCTTCATCGAAAAGGCCGACGCCCTCAAGGGCAAGGGCGTCGATGAAATCGCTTGCACCGCCGTCAACGACGCCTTCGTCATGGGCGCATGGGGCAAGTCGGCCGGCGCCGATGACAAGGTGACCATGCTGGCAGACGGCAATGGCAGCTTCGCGCAGGCCGTGGGCCTGACCATGGACGGCAGCAAGTTCGGCCTTGGCGAGCGCGGCCAGCGCTTCTCGATGATCGTCAAGGACGGTGTCGTCGAGGAACTGAACGTCGAAGCACCGGGCGACTTCAAGGTCTCCTCGGCCGACTTCATGCTCGAACAGCTCTGAATTTTCCGGTCGCGCGCCCGGCCCCATCGGTCGGGCGCGCGATTGTTTCGCTGGCATCTTCCTTCCGTCACACAAGTGCGGTAGCAAGAGGTGATGACACAGAGCATCGGCACAGCGATCGTCGCGCAACTCGACGCCATCTATCAGACATCCATCGAAAATCTGCGGGAGGCCATGCGTGCCTATGCCCGCGACGGCAGCATCCCGCCGCCCGAAGCGCGGGCCGACCGGCGCTTCTGCTACCCCGAACTGCGGGTCACCTATCAGGATGACAGTCAGGCGCCGCCACCGGGCCGCTCCTTCGCGCGCCTGTCGAAGCCCGGCCGCTATGTGACCACGGTCACCCGGCCCGCCATGTTCGCCGATTATCTCGCCGAACAGATCGACCTTCTGGTCCGCGACTATGGCGTGGAGGTCGAAACCGGCCTGTCGGATCAGCAGATCCCTTTCCCCTATGTCCTCGACGGACTCGACATCAACGCGCTCGACGGCACGCCGCCGACCGAGTTGGCGCGCCACTTCCCGGCAACGGAACTGGCCGAGATCGGCGACGAGATCGCCGACGGACTGTTCACGCCCGATGCCGAAGGGGACCGTCCGCTCGCCCTGTTCGACGGGCTCCGCACCGACTTCTCGCTGGCGCGCCTGAAGCACTATACCGGAACGCCGGCCGAGCATGTCCAGCGCTATATCCTGTTCACCAACTATCATCGCTATGTCGACGAGTTCGTGGACTGGGCGTGCAAGGAACTGCAGCGTCCTGACAGCCGCTTCACCGCGCTATCCGGTGCCGGCGGCGTCTTCGTGACGCCTGAAACGGCGGACCCGGCGCAGATGATCGCCGACAGCGCTTGGCGCAAGCATCAGATGCCGGCCTATCATCTGATCGCACCGGATCGCAGTGGCATCACCCTTGTCAACATCGGTGTCGGTCCATCCAACGCCAAGACCATCTGCGACCATCTGGCGGTGGTGCGTCCCGAAGCCTGGCTGATGATCGGCCATTGCGGTGGCTTGCGACCCAGCCAGCGGATCGGCGACTATGTGCTGGCCCACGCCTATCTGCGCGACGACCATGTCCTCGACGAGATGCTGCCGCCGGAAATCCCGGTGCCGGCGATCGCCGAAGTACAGGTCGCGATGGCAAGTGCCGCCGAAGCGATATTGGGCGGGGGCAATCCGGAAGATTTCAAGCGCCGCCTGCGCACCGGCACGGTCGTCACCACCGACGATCGAAACTGGGAATTGCGCTATTCCAGCTCCGCCCTGCGCTTCAGCCTGTCGCGCGCGGTCGGCATCGACATGGAATCCGCGACGATTGCGGCGCAAGGTTATCGCTTCCGCGTTCCCTATGGCACCTTGCTCTGCGTATCGGACAAGCCGATCCATGGCGAACTGAAGCTGCCCGGCCAGGCCAACCGCTTCTATGAGGAAGCCATTGCCGGCCATCTGCGCGTCGGCCTGATGGCCTGCGAACTGTTGCGCCAGGAAGGCCCCAAGCTGCACAGCCGCAAGCTGCGTGCCTTCAACGAGCCCCCCTTCCGGTAAGGCCGGAATGTCCGCGCTGTCGCCCGATCCGACGGATCAGGCGGCGGCGCGGGATACCGTGACCCGGTTCTTGCCCTCGCGCTTCGCGGCATAAAGCGCCGCATCCGCCCGCGCGACCAGATCGTCCAGTTCCCGATCATCCGGCCGCAAATCGGTAACGCCAAAGCTCGCCCGCAGCAGCGCCTGGGGCGCCTCACCAAGGCGCAGGCAGCTGATTTCTGCCCGGACGCGCTCCATCGCATCAGCCGCGACCTCTGCGCCAGTGTCCACCATCAGCAGGCCGAACTCGTCGCCACCCAGCCGGCCAACCACATCACCACGCCGTACCGCGTTGGTCAGCAGATGGGCGAAGCCGCGCAGCGCGGCATCGCCCGCCATATGGCCATAGCCGTCATTCAGCCCCTTGAAGCCATCCAGGTCACAGATGACCAGCGCGACCGGTCGTCCCTGTCGCCGGGCATTGGCGATCGCCCGCTCGGCTGCTTCCTCGATACCGCGACGATTGAGGATGTTGGTCAGCGGATCATGCATCATCTGCTGCCGAAGCTGCTGGGCAAGGTCCCCGGCCACCACCAGCACGGCCGTGACCGCCGTGCCGACATAGACGGTCGGCATGAACAGCCCCAGGATCGCGCGATAGAGCTCCTTGCCGTCCTCGGGGCCGCGGATCAGGGCCGCCGATGTGGCCAGCGCAAGCTGGCCCAGGGCAAAGGCGAGCAGCGCGGCAAAGAAGGCCAGTTCGGGCGGCGTGAAGGACCGGTTGCGCGGCCAGAGCGACAGCGCACTGACAGCCAAGAGCAGTCCGACATAGGCGGGAATGATCATCCCCTGCATGACCTGACTACCCACTGGCCCGATCGCAATCGCCATTGCCAGGCTCACCAGGACGGCCGGGACGGCAAAGGCGAGCAACTGCAAGGGGCGGCCCGACCGCTGACGGATGCCGATCGCCAGCAGCGACGCGCTGACAATGAGGCCGATGCCGGTCAGGATGAACAGCCAGCGACTGTGCAGGAAATAGCCGCCAGCATTGGCGATCCATTGGACGATGGCGACCGCATAGGATGCGGTCCAGGTCAGCACATGCCTCTGGCGGCCGAAATGCAGCCATGAAACACCCATGGCGATGGTCATCACCAGGGCAGTACCGAAAAGCAGGGAAAGAATAACGGCCGGCGCGCTCATGCGCCGGCCATTTACCAATTTTTACGGCGACTTACCAGCCGCAGGACTTGCCCTTATTCTGCGTCTTCAACCATGTCTGAAGCGGCGCGAAATAATTGACCAGCGCTTTGCCCGACATCTCGCGGCTACCGGTGAAGGCCTGCAGCGCATCGGGCCAGGGCTTGGATGCGCCCATCTTCAACATGGCGTCAAGTTTCTCGCCTACCGCCTTGTTTCCATAGAAGGAACAGCGATGGAGCGGCCCCTTCCAGCCGGACTGGCGGCAGGCCGCTTCATAAAATTGGAACTGCAGCACGCGCGCCAGGAAATAACGGGTATAGGGCGTATTGCCGGGGATATGGAATTTCGCGCCGGCATCGAACTTCGTCTCGTCACGGGACACCGGCGGAACAATGCCCTGATACTGACGGCGCAGGTCGGTCCAGGCCGACTCATATTTGGATTCCGGGATCGATCCGTCGAACACGCCCCAGCGCCATTTGTCGATAAGCAGGCCGAACGGCAGGAAGGCGACCTTGTCCATCGCCTGGCGCAGCAACAGACCCAGATCCTTGTCGGTGCCCGGCACCTTGGCCGGATCGAGCAGGCCAATCTTCACCAGATAGTCCGGCGTGATCGACAGCGCGATGAAATCGCCGATCGCCTCGTGGAAGCCGTCATTGGCGCCGTCGAGATAGAGCGGCTTCTGGATATTATAGGCGCGCTGATAATAATTATGGCCCAGCTCATGATGGATGGTGACGAAATCGTCGCCATTCACCTTGGTACACATCTTGATCCGGATATCATCCTTGTTATCCAGATCCCAGGCGGAAGCGTGGCAGATCACTTCGCGGTCGCGCGGCTTCACAATCTGCGAACGGTCCCAGAAGGTCTGCGGCAGCGGCGCAAAGCCGAGCGAGCTGTAGAAGCCCTCCCCCGTCTTCACCATCTTGATGGGATCGTAATTCTTGGCCGTCAACAGGTCGGTGATGTCATAGCCCAGGTCGCCGGCACCGGCGGGCGCGACGATGTCATAGATATTGCCCCATTCCTGCGCCCACATATTGCCGAGCAGGTCGGCGCGGATCGGTCCGGTCTTGGCCTGGACGGCATCGCCATATTTCTCGTTGAGCTTGGTACGGGTATAGCAGTGCAGATCATCGTAGAGCGGCTTCACCTCGGCCCAGATCTTGTCGGTCAGCTTGGCGAAGTCGTCAGCCGGAATGTCATATTTCGACCGCCACATCGCGCCGGTGTCGGCAAAGCCCAGTTCCTTGGCGCCCTGGTTGGCGATCGTCACCAGCTTGGCATAGTCGCCGCGCATCGGCGCACCGACATTGTCGTGCCAGCTCACCCACATTTCCTTGAGCTCGTCCGGGTTCCGGTCCGTGCCCATCTTCTCTTCGATGTCGCTGCCGTTGATCGGCTGGCCGTTCAGCGTGCCCTTGCCCTTGCCATAGGTGGACTGGAGCTTGGTCGCGAGATCGTTCAGTTCCTGCGAGGCGCCCGGCGTAGTCGGCGCGGGCAAGGTGAGCGCCGTGCGCAGCAGCGTCAGGCGACGCTTGGTTTCCTCGGTCAGGCCCGGCGCGGTCGCGAACTTGGCGGCCTCCAGCGCATAATCGACCCGCATCGTCGTATCGATCGCGCCGAAATAGGATGCGAGCGCGTCGGTGTCGTCGGTGATGTAGGTCGCGTTGATCCAGGCGGCCCGGCTGCTGATCAGCGACTGATCGAACAGCGCCTTCTCCGCCTTGGTCAGGAAGGCTTCGGCCTCGGCAGCGGTCGGCTGCTGCGTGGTCGGCGCCTGCTGCGCCAGCACCGGCGATGCAACAAGGGCAGCCGCAAGCGCGGCGATCGAAATGGCGATTTTCATGGAACTTGGCCCCTCAGGTCTTCTTATGAGGCCAAGGTGGATTAGGCGGACGAGACAGTCAAGCGGTCAGGAAATCGACCATCGCCTGGCCCAGTTCCTTGCGGGTCACGGCGTTCATATGATTGCCCGGAATCTCGACATAGCGACCGTTGGGCAGTGCATCGACCAGTTCCTGCGCAATGCCATTATCCTGGTCGTCGGCGCCGCAGATCACTTCGGTCGGCTGCTGGAAGCCGGCAATGGTTTCCTCGTCGGTATCGACGAAGGTATTGAGGATATGCAGCATCGCCACCGGGTCGCCCTTGGTGGTCTTGAGGAACGCCTCGGTCATCCATTCCGACGTGCCACGCTCGAACGTGCCGAGATTCGTCAGCACCTTCTTGTAATAGCCGCCCTTGTCGAGCGTCTTCGTGAGCCCCCGCAGGCCCATGCCGGCCAGGATCACGCGGCGCGGCGTCGCACCACGGGCCAGCATCCGCACGGTCGTGCGTGCGCCCAGCGAATAGCCGCCCAGATCATAATCGGTCAGCCCCATCTGCTCGACCAGCGCGAGATTGTCGTCGGTCAGCGCATCGGCCGGATAGGCGGCCGGATCGTGCGGCTTGCCGCTTTCGCCATGGCCGCGCAGGTCCGGCATGATCAGGCGGAACCCCGCCTCCACCAGCTTGGCGGCATGACCGTAGCGGATCCAGTTGGTCCAAGCATTGGAGAAATAGCCATGGATCAGCACCAGGTCGCGTCCCTCTCCCACGACATGCACCGCGATCGGCAGGCCGCCCAGGCCCTTGATATCATGGCGTTCGATCTGCAGGTCGGTCATTGCGCTGGTCCTTTGGGGCTTGGGGTCTCGCCGATAGGATCTCCGCCGCGCCCGCGCAAGAGCGCGATCAGGGCCAGGGCGCTGCCGGCCTGGGCGGCGGCCATGTCCTTCTGCGGATCCCACACATCGCCCTGCTGGCCATTATAATAATCGGCGGTCTCGCCGGCGACGATCACCGTCAGCAGCCATTCGAAAATCTCGTAGAGTGCGCTGCCCAAGCCGATCGCGGCAAAGGCGAAGGCCAGGCTCCAGCCATGGCGCAGGTTGCCCTTGCGTCGCGCAATCTCCGCCACCGGTGCGGTCAGCAATGCTCCAAAGGCGAAATGGACGAGCCGGTCATAGGCATTGCGATGGAGGCCAAGCAGGCTGGAAATATCATGGCCGCTGAGCATTCGCGCCCAATCATCATAGGGCACATAGGAATAGATCCAGCGCGCGCCGAAGGTGTGGAGCAGCAGGAACAGCCAGATGCAGCCGACCGAGCGGCTTGAAAGCGGCCAGCGCCGCAGCAGCCAGGGCGCGGCCAACGCCAGCAGCAACGTTGGCCCATGTTGCAACGGCGCAAGTTCGGGAAAGGGCTGCGCGATATTGGCCAGCCCGATCGCCACCGGAAGGATAGCGATCATCCGGCGCTGCGCAGCGGGAAGGGTCTTCCACACTGCCACAGCGCCGGGGATCATATGCGGGCTCAGCCCTTCTTGAGGTGGCGACGGCCCAGCAGTTCGGCGATCTGCACCGCGTTCAGCGCCGCGCCCTTGCGCAGATTGTCGCTGACGCACCACAGGTTGATGCCGTTCTCGATGGTCGAATCCTCACGCACGCGGCTGATGAAGGTCGCGAAATCGCCGACGCATTCGATCGGCGTGATGTAGCCACCGTCCTCGCGCTTATCGACCAGCATGATGCCCGGCGCTTCGCGCAGGATGTCCTGCGCTTCCTTGGCCGAGATCTCATTCTCGAACTCGATGTTAATCGCTTCGCTATGGCCGACGAACACCGGCACGCGCACGCAGGTCGCGGTCAGCTTGATCTTGGGATCCAGGATCTTCTTGGTTTCCGCGACCATCTTCCATTCTTCCTTGGTCGAACCATCGTCCAGGAAGACGTCGATATGCGGGATCACGTTGAAGGCGATCTGCTTGGTGAACTTCTTGGGCTCAGCGGGATCACCGACGAAGATGTTGCGCGACTGTTCGAACAGTTCGTCCATGCCTTCCTTGCCGGCGCCCGACACCGACTGGTAGGTGGCGACGACGACGCGCTTGATCTTGGCGGCGTCATGCAAAGGCTTGAGCGCCACAACCATCTGCGCGGTCGAGCAGTTGGGGTTGGCGATGATGTTCTTCTTCACATAGCCGTCGATCGCGTCCGGGTTCACCTCGGGCACGATCAGCGGCACGTCCGGGTCCATGCGATAGAGCGACGAATTGTCGATCACGACGCAGCCGGCAGCTGCCGCCTTGGGCGCATATTCGGCGGTCGGGCCGGAGCCGGCCGCGAACAGGGCGATGTCCCAGCCGGTGAAGTCGAAATGTTCAATATTTTTGCATTTGAGTGTCTTGCCGGTGTCACCGAAATCAATTTCGGTGCCCTGCGACCGGGGCGATGCAACCGCCGCGATCTCGTCAATCGGGAATTCGCGTTCGGCGAGAATGGTCAGCATCTCGCGGCCCACATTACCGGTGGCACCAACGACGACGACCTTATAACCCATGACTTAACACTCCACTCCATGCAGTATTGCGGGGTGGCGCATAGCGCAGTGGCACGATTTGTCCAGAAAGAAGGGCTATTGCCAGCGATAGGCAGTGGATTGTCGAGGCGCCCGGATACGGCTAGGAAGCCAGTCCATTTCCGCAAAGCCCGGACCGATATTGATGTCGTCTTTGACGCTGCCCCCCCTCCCCGATCGCTGGTTTCATTCCTTCGCCTTTCCTGACGGTGAACAGGTTCAGGGCATCAAGCCGTTGCAGCCGCTGCGTACCGAAGCAGACCTGATCTTCAACGAACCGATGGCGGGCAAGCGTGTCCTCGACATCGGCGCCTGGGATGGTTTCTTTTCGTTCGAAGCCGAGCGGCGCGGCGCCAAGGAGGTGCTCGCCACCGACCATTTCTGCTGGTCGGGTGCAGGCTGGGGCGACAAGCGCGGCTTCAATCACGCTCACGCCCGCTTCGACTCTGGCGTTCGCTCACTCGATCTCGACGTCGCGCAACATAGTGTCGAAGAACTCGGCCAGTTCGACATCGTTCTGTTGCTGGGCGTCCTCTATCATGTCACCGACCCTTATCGCGTATTGGAAGCAGCAGCGGCGATGAGCAGCGATCATCTGGTGATCGAGACGGTGACGGCGCTGCGCCACGAGCCGGTGCCAGCAATGCGCCTGTTTACCGAATTGGAACTGGATCGCGATTCGACCAATTTCTGGGCGCCCAACATTCTGGCGCTGCGCGAGATGTGTCGTCGCTTCGGCTATACACGCTTCCAGGTGCTGCCGGAGGCCCTGGACAATCTCGGCTGGCGGCGCTGGGCCATGCCCTTCCGCCGCAAGGATCGTTATCGCCGGGCGATCTTTCACGCCTGGCGCTGAGTCTAATCCGCTTCAAGAAAATGGCCTCCCTCTCATTTCGAGAAGGAGGCCATTTTCGTTTTCGGCAGTTCTCAATCCTTCGGATCGATGCCTTGATCGCGCAGGAAATTCTCGATCGTGGTCCAGAGGTGAACGCTGATCTTCGGCCCACCGACCCGGTGCGTCTGCCCCGGATAGACCATCAGTTCGAACGGCACCGCCGCCCCCTGCATCTTGGCCATGAGCGCGGTAGAGTTGTCGAACACGACATTGTCGTCAGACATGCCGTGGATCAGCAGCAGCGGATCCTGAATCTTGACCGCATCATCGACAGCGTCCGAGTCCGGATAGGCGCTCGGCTTGTCCTGTGGCTGACCCAGATAACGCTCGGTATAATGGGTGTCGTAAAACTCCCACTTCGTCACCGGCGCGCCCGAGACGATCGCGGCGAACGTGCCCGGCGCCTTTTCCGCCAGCTTCAGCGACATATAGCCGCCATAGGACCAGCCATAGGTGGCGATCCGCTTGGGATCCACGAAGGGCTGGGCCTTCAGCCATTCGACGCCCTTCAACTGATCATCGACCTCTACCGTGCCCATGGCGCGGTGGATCTGATCCTCGAACGCCTTGCCGCGATCGGGCGTGCCGCGATTGTCGATCGAGAAGACGATCCAGCCCTGGTCGACCAGATATTGGTTGAGCGCGCCGCTCCATGTGTTGGTCACCTGACGCCCGGCGCCCGGACCGCCATAATGGATCATGAACACCGGATAGCGCTTGCCCGGCTGCATCGGCGGGGTCAGCATCTTGGTGTAGAGCGTGCTGCCATCGGCCGCCTTGACGGTGCCGAACACGGTCTTGGCATGGCTCGCCAGATAGGGCGTGTAGGGATGATCGCCCTTCAGCGCATTTTCCGAAATCCACTGCAACTGCTTGCCACCGCTGTCGGCCAGATAGACCTGCTTGGGCTGGTCGGCATTCTGGCGGGTGACGACCATGCGGCTCGCCGCGCCGTCCATCACTGCGTCGTTCCACCAGCCCTTGGCGGTCAGCGCCTTGAGTGGACCAGCCTTGGCCAACGAAGCGACGTAAAGTTGCTGCTCCAGCGGCGTCTCGCGATTGCCGGTGAAATAGACCAGACCCTTGCCCTCATCCACGCCGACAATATCGCGCACTTCCCATTCGCCGCTGGTCAGCGCGGTCCATTTGCCGCCCCGCACATGATAGAGATGACCATGGCCGGTCTTTTCCGACCACCACAGGAAGCTGCCATCGCTCAGCGGCGTGAAATTATTGCTGAGGTTGATCCAGCTTTTCGACGTTTCGGTGAGGACGATCTTCGCCTTGCCGGTTGCCGGATCGACCGCAAGCAGGTCGAGCCGCTGCTGGTCGCGGCTTTCGCGCTGGACATAGAGCGTCTTGCCATCCTTCGACCAGTCGACGCGAGCGAGGTAGACATTCTTGTCCGCACCCAGGTCGACCTGCACCTGGCCCGAACCGTCCGCCTTCATGACGAAGAGGTCGACGATCGCGTTGGGCGTGCCGGCGGCGGGATAGCGCTGCTGATAGACCTTGGTGCCCTCCCCGCCAATCGCAGTGCGGGTGACGATGCCGACTGGGCTTTCATCGACCCGCGCGACCGCGATCATCGCGTCGGTCGGCGACCACCAGTAACCGGTTCGCCGGTCCATTTCCTCCTGCGCGACGAATTCCGACACGCCCCAGCTGACCGTATCGCTGCCCCCCTGGGTCAATTGCTTCTCGCTGCCGTTCATCGGCTGCACGAACAAATTGCCGCCACGCACGAAGGATACGAAACCGCCCTTGGGGCTGACCACGCCGTTGAGTTCGCCGTCCGGCGTGTCGGTGAGACGGGTAACCTTGCCGTCGAGCGCGGCGAGATAGAGATCGCCATCGACCGGCACGAGGATCGTCTTGCCATCGGGCGACCAGTCATAGCTGGTGATGCCGGTGCTGCCGGCGACCGAACGGTCGCGCTCACGCTGCATCTTTTCGGCTTCGCTCAGTTCCGCACCACTGCCGGTCTTCTTCGAATCGACCAGCATGCGCTCGGCGCCGGTTGCGGTGTCGATCGCCCACAGGTCGAGCCGCTCCTTCTCGTCGCCGCGCGGCTTAAGCAAGGTCACCAGCTTGCCGTCGGGCGAGAGCTTGAGCGCGCGCGGCTGCGGGCCGGCCAGATCGGGGCTTGCGAACACACGCTCCAGCGTCAGCTTTTCCTGCGCCTGCGCAGTGACGGGAAGTAGCAGCAAGGCGCCAAGCGCAGCGCCGGCCTTCAAATATGGGGGCATCATCATCCTTTCCGGGCGACGTCCACGCGAACGCCGCAAGACATGCTGCCCGCTTAGCGCGAGGCGACGGAAAAGATCAATCTGTTGGAAGAATATGTCCTGCCATGACCGGTAAGTCATGGTGGGCGCGACAGGGATTGAACCTGTGACCCCACCCGTGTGAAGGGTGTGCTCTACCGCTGAGCTACGCGCCCCCTGTAAGGAGGAGGCGGCCTTTCGCATCCGATGCCGGACCTGTCAAGCGCCGCCTTGCAGCTTTTGGGAAATTATCTCTGTCCAGCGCGTTTGGCCGCATTATACAGGCCCGACCAACATAAATTAGAAAGTGCAGCATCCATGCGTCAGACCGTCGCTCTCGTCCTTGCCTCAATGCTCCTGTCCGCGCTCGCCGCCTGCAACACGGTGCAGGGCGTCGGCCGCGACATCGAATCGGTCGGCACCGCCGGCAAGGAAGTCATTCACTGATAGCGGAGACGCTGATAACGGAGACGGGGCGGCGTCCTGCCGCCCTGCATCATTGCAGGATGCGCGGAAAGGCCGACTTCTTGCGCAGGCGCACACCGTCGCAATCCGGCTCGCCGCATTCGCACGCCTCGATCGCATAGCGCACGCCACACATTACCAGAACATCCTGGTCGAACGAATAATTGGCAATACCCGCGCGCTCGACCTTTTCTTGTGCTCTGGCCTTGAGTGTCATGGGCAACTTCCCTCCATTTGGGATAATCGATAATGATTGCTGCGATGCACAATGTCAATTGATCGGCATTGGTTCCTTAACCGATAGTCAGAAATCGTCCCGCAAATCGCACGTTTCGGCGGCGGCCTCGTGTTTCTACATAGATGCTTGCAGCGCTTGACTGCCGCTCCCATATGCGCGGTCATGAATGACCATAACCGCTCGTCCATGCCGGTCTGGCATGGCACCACCATCATGTCGGTCCGCAAGAATGGAAAGGTCGTCGTCGCCGGCGACGGCCAGGTGTCCATGGGCCAGACCGTGATGAAGCCCAATGCGCGCAAGGTACGCCGCCTGCATGACGGCAGCGTCATTGGCGGCTTTGCCGGCGCCACCGCCGACGCCTTCACCCTGTTCGAACGGCTCGAAGCCAAGCTGGAACGCCATAATGGCCAGTTGATGCGCGCCGCCGTCGAACTCGCCAAGGACTGGCGCACCGACAAATATCTCCGCAACCTGGAAGCGATGATGATCGTCGCTGACAAGGACGTCACCCTGATCCTGACCGGCAATGGCGATGTGCTGGAGCCGCTCGGCGGCGTCGCCGCGATCGGTTCGGGCGGCAATTATGCCCTCGCCGCCGCCCGCGCGCTGGTGGAATATGAGGAAGATGCCGAAACCCTGGCCCGCAAGGCGATGGGTGTGGCGGCGGATATCTGCGTCTACACCAACGACCAGCTCACCATCGAAACGCTCGACAGCGCAGCCTGAGATCCCAAGAAAAGACCATGAACGACAATCTGACCCCCAAAGCCATCGTCGCCGCGCTCGACGCGCATATCATCGGCCAGCATGATGCCAAGCGCGCCGTCGCCGTCGCGCTGCGCAACCGCTGGCGCCGCCAGCACCTGCCCGCCGATTTGCGCGACGAGGTGACGCCCAAGAATATCCTGATGATCGGGCCGACGGGCTGCGGCAAGACCGAGATCAGCCGCCGCCTAGCGAAGCTGGCCGATGCACCGTTCGTCAAGGTCGAGGCCACCAAGTTCACCGAGGTCGGCTATGTCGGCCGCGATGTCGAGCAGATCGTTCGCGACCTGGTCGAGGAAGCCGTGCGTCTGGAGAAAGATCGTCGCCGCGAAGCCGTGCGCGAAGCCGCGTCGGAAGCCGCCATGGCCCGCTTGCTCGATGCGCTGACCGGCAAGGATGCCAGCGAAGCCACCCGCCTCTCCTTCCGCCAAAAGATCGAGGGCAATCAGATGAACGATGTCGAGGTGGAGGTGGAAGTCGCCGACGCCCCGTCGATGCCGATGGAAATCCCCGGCATGGGCGGCCAGGTCGGCATGATCAACCTCAGCGACATGATGTCCAAGGCCTTTGGTCAGCAGCAGAAGAAGCGCCGCAAGATGCGTGTCGCCGACGCCTGGGACAAGCTGGTCGAGGAGGAGCAGGACAAGCGCCTCGACCAGGATGACGTCGCCCGCGTCGCCATCACCAGCGCCGAGCAGAATGGCATCGTCTTCCTCGATGAGATCGACAAGATCGCCGTCAGCGACGTGCGTGGCGGTTCGGTCAGCCGTGAAGGCGTGCAGCGCGACCTGTTGCCGCTGATCGAGGGCACGACCGTCTCGACCAAATATGGCCCGCTGAAGACCGACCATATTCTCTTCATCGCTTCGGGCGCCTTCCATGTGGCGAAGCCCAGCGACCTGTTGCCCGAGCTTCAGGGCCGCCTGCCGATCCGGGTCGAACTCAAGGCCCTGACCGAAGAGGATTTCGTCGCGATCCTGTCCGACACCAAGGCCAGCCTTGTTGCGCAATATCGCGCGCTCCTGGCGACCGAGGACGTGACGATCGACCTGACGCCCGAAGGCATCCGCGCGGTCGCGAAGATCGCCGCCGAGGTGAACAGCGAGGTCGAGAATATCGGCGCCCGCCGCCTGCAGACCGTCATGGAAAAGCTGCTGGAGGATGTGAGCTTCGAAGCGGAGGACCGCCGCGGCGAGACGCTGGTGATCGATCAGGCCTATGTCGACAAGCAATTGTCGGCGGTTGCCCATGACACCGACCTCAGCAAATATGTGCTGTAATCAATAAACGCCGTTCGCCCTGAGCTTGTCGAAGGGCGCTGCTGAGCGGAGCGAAGCCTGTCTGGAACAGACCTCGCTCCGCTCGGCGAAGGGCTTCGACGTCGCTCAGCCCGAACGGTGAGATATCTTCCCCCCTGCCCGCCATCATGTCAGCCTCCGCCATGCGATTCGCAGGGAGGGAATATGATCCGCACTTCGGCCTGGCTCTTGGCGAGCCTCAGCATAGCCGCACTGTCCACCACTGCCGAAGCGCAGACAATTCCCAAACCACCCGTCGCGGCCAGGAAGCCGCATGAGGTGAAGGCGCCCTTCGGCGCGACCCGGCAGGATCCCTATTATTGGCTGCGCGACGACAGCCGCAAGAACCCCGAGATGCTCGCTTATCTGGCGGCCGAAAATGCCTATGCCGACGCACTGCTGGCACCGACCAAGCCGTTGCAGGACAAGCTCTACACCGAGATTACCGGCCGCATAAAGCAGGACGACAGCAGCGTCCCCTATCGCAAGAAGGGCTATTATTATTACAGCCGCTTCGAGACCGGCGGCGACTATCCGATCGTCGCCCGGCGCAAGGGCAGCATGGATGCGCCCGAACAGATATTGCTCGATGAACCCAGGATGGGCGCGGGCAAGGGCTATTTCGCGATCGGCGGCAAGGAAGTCAGCCCCGACGACAGGCTGCTTGCCTATGCCGAGGATCTGGTCGGCCGCCGCCAATATGTGATCCGGGTAAAGACGATCGCCGACGGCAAATTGCTCGCTGACGAAATCCCCAATGCCGAACCCGATTTCGCCTGGGCCGATGACAGCAAGACGATCTTCTATGTCGAGAAAGACCCGACCACCCTGCTCGGCAAGCGGGTGAAGGCGCATGTTCTGGGCACGCCCGTCAGCGCCGATCGGCTGGTCTATGAGGAGAAGGACGACAGCTTCTACATGGGCCTCAAGAAGACGACGTCGGACAAGTTCATCTGCATCGTCCTGCAATCGACCGTCAGCAATGAGGAACGCTGCGCCCCGTCGGCCAATCCGGCAAGCTTCACGCCGCTCGCCCCGCGCGAACGCGACTTCCTCTACAGCAGCGACAATGTCGGCGGCCAATGGACGATCCGCACCAACTGGCAGGCGCCCAATTACCGGCTGATGACCGTGTTGGATGCCGACGCCGCCAAGGGCCGCGCCGCCTGGACGGACATCGTGCCGACCAGCGCCAGCGTCTTCATCGAGAATTTCCAGCCCTTCGACAGCTTCCTCGCGATCGAGGAACGCTCCGAAGGCAATAAGCGCCTGCGCCTGCTGACCAGGAGCGGCAAGAGCAGCTTCGTCAATGCCGACGAGCCAGCCTATGCCATGGCGCTCGACGTCAACGCCGAAAGCGGCACGCCCTGGGTCCGCTACACCTATGACAGCCTGCGCACGCCCGAAACCACCTATGAGGTGAATGTCGATACCGGCGAACGCAAGATACTGAAGGTCCAGGAGGTTAAGGGCTATAATCCCGCCAAATATGTGACCGAACGGGTCTGGGCAACCGCGCGCGACGGCACGAAGGTGCCGGTCTCGCTCATCTACGCCAAGGACTTCCAGAAGAATGGCTCGGCCCCGCTCTACCAATATGCCTATGGCAGCTATGGCTATTCGACCGATCCGGCCTTTTCGCCCCTGCTCCCCAGCCTGCTCGATCGCGGCGTCGTTTATGCCATCGCGCATATTCGCGGCGGCCAGGAAATGGGCCGCCAATGGTATGATGACGGCCATCTCAAGAACAAGATGAACAGCTTCACCGACTTCATCGACGTGACCCGCGCGCTGGTGGATCAGGGCTATGCGAAGAAGGGCCGGGTCGCCGCGATGGGTGGCAGTGCCGGCGGCCTGCTGATGGGCGCGGTCGCGAACATGGCGCCGCAGGATTACAAGGTCATCATCGCGCAGGTGCCGTTCGTGGATGTCGTGACCACCATGCTCGACCCGACCATCCCGCTCACCACCGGCGAATATGACGAATGGGGCAATCCCGAGCGGCAGCCATGGTATGACGTGATGCTGGCCTACTCGCCCTACGATCATGTCGAGGCGAAAGCCTATCCCAGCCTGTTCGTCGGCACCGGCCTATGGGACAGCCAGGTCCAATATTATGAGCCGACCAAATGGGTAGCCAAGCTGCGCGCGACCAAGACCGACAGCAATCCGCTGGTCTTCCGCATCAACATGGAAGCCGGCCATGGCGGCAAGTCAGGCCGCTTCCGCCGCTATCGCGATCAGGCCGAATATAGCGCCTTCGCATTGGAGCAATTGGGGGTGGAGTAACCACTCTCCCCCCCTCCCTTCCAGGGAGGGTTGGCTGGAGGCACCTGACTCCAGCCAAGGGTGGGTCTGCCGCGTAGCGGCAGTAGAAGGCTCGCTTCGCTCGCTACCCACCCCTTAATCCCCTCCCTGGAAGGGAGGGGAAATAATGTTCAGTAGCTGCGCCCGACCAGCACCCGCTCAACCGCCGTGCCGCCGGTGAAGATGCAGGCGCCGTCCGCCGCTTCCGCGTCGGTCGGCACGTTGCGCAGGGTAAGCTTCTCGCCCTTCAGCCACTGCACAACCTTCTCCAGTTCCGCGCCGGTCGGCTTAGCCCACTGGACCAGCGCCCAGCCGGGGTTCTTGCTGGCCTTGAAATAGGCCTTGAGCGCGTCGAGATCGGTGATCGTCTTGTCGATATTGCCGTCAAGACGCGCCTTGGCATCGGCGAACAGCGATGCCTGGATATCCTCCAGCATAGCGGTCGCGCCAGCAACGAAATCACCCTTGGCGACGATCTGGCTGTCGAGCTTGCCATCCGCGCGATAGAGGCGGTCGCGGCGGATGACCGAGACATTGCCACCGACCACATCGCGACCGCCCACTTCGATCACGATCGGCGCGCCCTTCTTGACCCAGCCCCAGCGCTTGGTCGCGGCCTTGGACGGGCGCTTGTCGAGGAGCGCGCGGACCGGCTCACGGAACACGTCCAAGCCGTTCAGCTGGTTCACCAGATCGGTGCAATAATCGACGATTGCGGCATCTTCCTCGGTGTCGCGCAGCATCGGCACGACGACCACCTGATAGGGCGCGACGCGCGGCGGCACGCGCAGGCCGTCATCGTCGCCATGGACCATGATCAGGCCGCCGATCATGCGGGTCGACATGCCCCAGCTGGTGGTCTGGGCCAGTTCCTGCTGCCCTTCGGCATTCTGGAACTTGATATTCTGCGCCTGACTGAAGGTCGTGCCCAAGAAGTGCGAGGTGCCGGCCTGCAGCGCCTTGCCGTCCTGCATCATCGCCTCGATCGAATAGGTCGCGACGGCGCCGGGGAAACGCTCATTCTCCGGCTTCTCGCCCGCGACCACCGGCAAGCCGACACATTCCTCGGCGAAACTGCGATAGACTTCGAGCATCTTCATCGTCTCTTCCATCGCCTCATCGACGGTCGAGTGCGCGGTATGGCCTTCCTGCCACAGGAATTCGCTGGTGCGCAGGAACATGCGGGTGCGCATTTCCCAGCGGACGACGTTCGCCCACTGGTTGATCAGCACCGGCAGGTCGCGCCAGCTCTGGACCCAGCGACTGAAGGCTGCGCCGATCACGGTTTCCGACGTCGGGCGCACGACCAGCGGCTCTTCCAGCTTCGCTTCGGGATCGGGCACCATCTTGCCGTCCTTCTGGATCAGGCGATGATGGGTGACGACCGCCATTTCCTTGGCGAAGCCGTCGACATGCTCGGCCTCCTTCTCGAAATAGGAGAGCGGAATGAACAGCGGGAAATAGCAATTCTCGTGGCCGGTCTGCTTGATGCGCGCATCGAGCAGGGTCTGGATCCGTTCCCAGATGCCATAGCCCCAGGGACGGATCACCATGCAGCCGCGCACGCCGCTTTCCTCGGCCATGTCGGCTTCGGTGATGACGGCCTGATACCAGGCAGCGAAATCCTGTTCGCGGGTAACGTTAAGGGCGTGTTTCACGGGGTCTGTCGCCTGTCTAAAAGTGGATGGGGCGCCATAGGCCAGACCCGCCACCCCTGTCGACCCCCAAGCATCGCGCCGGGCGGCGTTCAGTTGGCGTCGGCGCCCAGTCGCTCCAGCCAGGCCTTGGCCTGCTTGGGTTCGCCCACCGCATCGGCCGCCGGCTTGCCCCGCGCCGCCAGAAACTCTTGGTGCAAGTCAAAGCCTTCGAGACCCAACTGCTCTCGCAGCCGATCTATATCGGCTGCCAGCTCTTCCAGCTGATCTACCATGGGCTTGGCGTTTTCACGCGTCCATCGGTCACTGTTATGGCCAAACAGGCCCCAGCGGCCGCCAGCGGTCACGCGCAGCGCCGCAATCAGCGCCGCGCGATATTCCTCTTCCAGCTCCGCCCGACGGATATCCAGGCGCTCCAGTCTATCCGCCTTGGCCATATTGGATCAGCTCAGCTTGTCGATCTTCGCATTGAGCGCAGCCAGCTGCGCCTTCAGGACGGCGATCTCGTCATCCTTGCTTTCTTCGGTCGCGGCCGGGGTCGGGCTGGGCGTGGCGCCCGGCATGCCCGGAACGCCATTGCCGAACGCGCTCGCTGCGGCCTCGAACATCTGCATGTTGCGCTTGGCGATCTCGGCCAGCGGGCCGCCACCAAAGGCGCCCTTCATGGCTTCCTGGAACTGCTGCTGGTTCTTGCGGAAGGCGTCCATCGACGCTTCGAGATATTGCGGCACCATCGACTGCATGGAATCGCCATACATGGCGATCAGCTGGCGCAGGAAGTTGACCGGCAGCATGTTCTTGCCGCGCTGTTCTTCTTCCATGATGATCTGGGTCAGGACATTATGCGTGATGTCCTCGCCGGTCTTTGCGTCAACGACGACGAACTCGCGCCCCTCGCGGGTCATCTGCGACAAAAGGTCCAGCGTGATATAACTTGAAGTTTCGGTGTTATAGAGCCGCCTGTTAGCGTACTTCTTGATAACCACCGGTTCGGATTCATTAGCAGCCTTCGATTTGGCCATGCCTGTCTCTCCCTCACCTGCTCATCCCGCATTAGCACAGGGCGATGCCGCGCCGCAACATGGCCCGCGTCCTTTACCCCTTTTTCTCAACATTTTATGGCGCGAAACGGAGCATGATCCTGATTTGCGTCGCCGCGCCTTCATCGGCCTGCGTCGCTATCAGGAGGCGCAGCGTCCGTTGCCACCACCACCATGCCCCATTACCGCAGCGGCCGGCAGTGCCCGGCTGCTGCGGTATCAGGCTGATTTGGCACCGGAAAGCGATCGGGCGCCGGTCGTCTTCATCCCTTCTCTGATCAACCCGCCCCAGGTGCTGGACCTATCGGAAAGCCGCTCCATGCTGCGCCACATGGCCGCAGCGGGCCATGACGCCTATCTGGTCGATTGGGGCGCGCCGACGGCCGCCGACCGCAGCCTCGGCCTCGACGGCCATGTCACCGACCGGCTCATCCCGATGCTCGCTGCATTGCGGCGCCCACCGATCCTGGTCGGCTATTGCCTGGGCGGCACGATCGCCATTGCAGCCGCAGCATTGCACCGGGTCGCAGCTCTAGCGACGATCGCATCGCCCTGGGACTTTGCCGGCTTCCCGCCCGCCGACCTTGCCGAGATCGCCGCGCTTTGGCGCGGTGCGAAGCCGGTGTGCGACCGGCTCGGCTATGTGCCGATGGAGGCGCTGCAATCAGGATTCTGGGCACTCGATCCGCAGCGCACCGTGCAAAAATATGCAGCCTTCGCCGACATGATACCCGGTTCCGACGAGGAACGCGCCTTCCTCGCGGTCGAGGACTGGGCCAATGAGGGCGCACCGCTCACCTATGCCGCCGGGCAGCAATTGTTCGAGATGCTCTATGCGGCAAATGCGAGCGGGCGAAACGAATGGCACATTGACGGGACCGTCATAGACCCGGCCTCGCTCCCCTGCCCCAGCTTGTCGATCGCTTCGGCAACGGATCGAATCGTGCCCGCCACGGCCGCCCCGTCCCTTACGGAAAGCCGGATATTGAACCTTGGCCATGTCGGCATGATATTGAGCCAGCGGGCACCCGACATGCTGTGGCATCCGCTGTCCCTTTGGCTTTCCCGCCATGGCGGATGATGTTATGTGCGCCTGCGAAAACAACATTACCACTAGTGAGGATCGAGCCTTTGTCAGACATCGTCATTACCGCCGCCAAGCGTACCGCCGTGGGCAGTTTCATGGGCGCCTTCGGCACGACTCCGGCACATGAACTGGGCCGCCAGGCCATCCTCGCCGCGCTGGCACAGGCCGCCGTCGCGCCCGAAGAAGTGGACGAAGTGATCCTGGGCCAGATCCTCACCGCCGGCCAGGGCCAGAACCCCGCCCGCCAGGCCGCCGTCAACGCCGGCATCCCGGTCGAGCGCACCGCCATCGGCCTCAACCAGCTGTGCGGTTCGGGCCTGCGCGCCGTCGCGCTCGCCGCGCAGGCGATCAAGGCCGGCGATGCCCGCATCATGGTCGCCGGTGGCCAGGAAAGCATGTCGCTCGCCCCCCATGCCCAGATGCTGCGCGGCGGCACCAAGATGGGCCCGGTCAGCTTTGTCGACACGATGATCCATGACGGCCTGACCGACGCGTTCCAGGGCTATCATATGGGCATCACCGCCGAGAACCTGGCCGAGAAATATCAGATCAGCCGCGAGGCACAGGACGAATTCGCCGTGGCCAGCCAGAACAAGGCAGAAGCTGCGCGCGCGTCGGGCCGCTTCGCCGACGAAATCCTGCCCGTGACGATCAAGGGCCGCAAGGGCGACACCATCGTCGACCAGGACGAATATATCCGCGCCGGCGCCACGATCGAAGCGCTGCAGGGCCTGCGCCCCGCCTTCAAGAAGGATGGCACCGTGACCGCCGGCAATGCCAGCGGCATCAATGACGGCGCCGCCGCGCTGGTGGTGATGAGCGCCGACGAAGCCGCCAAGCGCGGTGCCACCATCCTGGGCCGCATCGCCAGCTTCGCCACCTGCGGCGTCGATCCGTCGATCATGGGCATCGGCCCGGCCCCGGCCAGCCGCAAGGCGCTGGAAAAGGCCGGCTGGTCGGTCGCCGATCTCGACCTCATCGAAGCGAACGAAGCCTTTGCCGCGCAGGCTCTGGCGGTAGGTCAGGAACTGGGCTGGGATCCGGCCAAGGTTAACGTCAATGGCGGCGCGATCGCGATCGGCCATCCGGTCGGCGCATCGGGCGCGCGCGTGCTGACCACTTTGCTCTATGAAATGGCCAAGCGCGACGCGAAGAAGGGCCTGGCCACCCTGTGTGTCGGCGGCGGCATGGGCGTGTCGATGTGCATCGAGCGCTGAGCGCCATCCATTAGATAGTGAAGGGGCGCCGGTCTTGCGATCGGCGCCCTTTTTGCTGTTAGAGCCCGTACCGGCCCGCTCCCTCGCCCAACCACCCGACAGGATGACACTGGATCGGGCGGTTGGGCGGGGGAGCGGGCCGGAACCGGTTTTTCTAAAACAGACTCTCAGGCCCAGGTCCGGTCGAACCGTTTGCCAAGGCCCGTCAGCAACTCATATTGCGACAGGCCCGACGCCCGCGCCGCCTGCGGCAGATCATAGTCGATGGTCAGCCAGTCGCCCTCCGCGACATCCGGGCGGGCGCCGACATCGACCGCCAGCAAATCCATCGACACCCGGCCCAGCACTGGCAGGCGCACGCCATCGACCAGCGCCGCACCGCGCCCCGAAAAGCCGCGCAGATAGCCGTCGGCATAGCCGAGGTTGAGGATCGCGATTTCCATGTCGCGCTCGGCGCGGTGGGTAGCGTTATAACCGATCGTGTCGCCCGCGATCACCGCGCGACGCTGTAATATCTGGGCCTGTGGCTGCACGACCTGCCGCAGTTGGCCGGCTGCGTCCAGGTGCGGCACCCCTCCATAAAGGGCGATACCCGGCCGGGTGAGGTCGAAACCATAGTCCGCGCCCATGCAGATGCCGGCGCTGTTGGCGAGACTGTAGCGCTGCGCGGGCACTGCGGCACGGACATCCCGGAAGCGGGCCAGCTGCGTCGGGTTGAGATCGCTGTCCTCGTCGGCTGACGCCAGATGGCTGAGCAGCGTGACAATCTCCAGCCCATCAACCAGTTCGCTGAGGTCGGCGCGCCAGTCGAGGCCCAGCCGGTTCATGCCGGTATCGATCATCAGGTCGCAGGCGCCACCACCCGCCGCCTTCCAGCGCGCCACCTGCCCCGGCGTGCAGAGCACCGGCCGCGCCCGCGAGGCCAGTGCCTGCGCCATATCCTCGTCGCGCACGCCGTGCAGGACGGCGAAGTTCACACCGTCCATCTGCGCTTCGAGCGCTGCCGCCTCGCCCCAATTAGAGACGAAGAAATCGCGGCAGCCCGCGCTTTTCAGCCGCTGCATGACGCCGGTCGCGCCCAGGCCATAGCCATCGGCCTTGATCGCCGCGCCACAGGCCGGGGCGCCGCCCTGCCGCGCCAGCCAGCGCCAGTTGGAAAGCAGCGCATCGCCATCGAGGCGCAGGCGGAGCGGAGCGATATAACCAGTCATTGCCCGCAGCCGATAGCGCGCCGGGGCTCAGGCGTCGAGGGGGCGTCCTTTCGTTTCCGGCAAGGGCAGACTCGGGGCAGCCCTCACAGGGGATGGATAGCGACTATAGAAAATATTACGCTAGCGAAGCGATCGATGTTAATATGATGTCGTAATACCCAATTATCGAGCCTTCAGTTCGTTCAGAACCTCGATCCAGCGGGCCGCAACCCGCCGCCGTCCATAATGTTCATCGAGATGCGCACGCGCCTGCGCCAACCGCACCTGCTCATCCTCCCAGCCAAAGGCATAGCGCGCCAACCCGCCTTGCCAATCGTCCAGAGCGATGAACGGGCGCAACTCCTCATAGGAATCGATCGAATCCGCGATCACCCCAAGACCAGCCATGATTGCCGTCGCCGGACGGTTGATCGACTTGCCTGCCGTATAGTCATTTCGCGCCACCGGAATGATCGCCGCACGATGCAGCCTGAGCGCAGCCGGGAAGCTGACCAGCGACCACGGCATGTAGAAGCTGGGAACGCCCCATTTCGTCGACACTTCGCGATAGACCGATGGCTGGTTGTTGATGATGGTCAGGGTGACGGGATTCCGCTCCGCGAATTGCCGCAACTGTGCCACCGCCTCATCGAGCAGGCCGACGCCGGAGACGCCAGCCATATTGTTACCGAACCACACGACATGCAGCGCGCCGGGATGCGCCGCCAGGAAGAGGCGCAGGCGTCGCAGGTGAAATCGCTCGAACAGGCTCGGCCGCCGCCCAGCAAGAGTAGAGATATCCTCCAACATGTCTGGCACGACACGCACCCGGCCAGCAATGTCCGGCGTGGAGGAAACAAGCAGTTCACCCATTGCGTCGGTCGGCACGGTGACGATGTCGGCCTGCGCCAGTAATTGACTGGTCCGGGCGCCATGACGGGCCGATCCCTTGACCCGATTATTGGCGAAACGATTGTCGCATATGTCGAAGATCAGGCCGCAACCGGCGGCCTGCGCCGCGCGCATCGCTTTCTTCGCGCCGCGTCCGAATGCCTTGGAAATGATTACCGCATCATAGCCCTTAGGCCCCGCAAATTTGGGATAGCGCCGCACCAGCACGCCTGCATCACGCAGCGCCGCCATCGGTTCCAGCACGCGCAGACGGATGCTCGCCTTCTTTCGCGAATAGCGTTTGGCATAGAAGGCAAAACGACCTTCGCCTGAAGATGTCATGACCAGATTCGACCCTATATTTCCGCATATTTCCGCCATCATGCCCATGACGGCGCTCAGCGTGCAAGTCCGCCCGCCCTGAGCGCCATCTTTACCCAGGGATCGGATTGACGGAGCAGAAGATTTCCCCCATCCCGCCGCCATGACCGATCGTTCTCCCCTCGCCCCCGCCGCCTTTCCCGCCCTGCCCGCCATTGCTGGCGTGACATTGCGTGTCGCAAAGGCGCGATACAAGAATTGGGACCGGTGCGACCTCACCTATGTCGAACTGGACGTAGGCACGGCGGTCGCCGGCGTGACGACGCAGAGCAAATGCCCCTCGCCAGAGGTCGAATGGTGCCGCGACGCCATCCCGATGGGCCAGGCCCGCGCCGTCGTCGTCAATGCCGGCAACGCCAACGCCTTCACCGGCCATCGCGGCCGCGCCGCCGTGGAGGCGATCGCGGCGAAAGTCGCCAATCACCTGTCCTGCCAGCCCTCGAATATTTTCATCTCCTCGACCGGCGTGATCGGCGTGCCGCTGCCGATCGACAAGGCCGAGGCGGGCCTGGAAGCGGCCTTCGTCGCCGCGCCCTGCGGCTGGGAGGATGCGGCCAAGACCATCGGCACGACCGACACCTACGCCAAGGGCGCCCATGTCTCGGCGATGATCGGCGACACCCGCGTCGATCTGGTCGGCATCATCAAGGGGTCAGGCATGATCGCGCCCGACATGGCGACGATGCTGGGCTATATCTTCACCGATGCCGCGATCGATCCGGCACTGCTGCAGCAGATGCTGTCGGCTGCCAACAAGCGGACCTTCTCCTGTATCACCGTCGACAGCGATACCTCGACCAGCGACACGGTACTGGCCTTCGCCACAGGCAAGGCCGGCAATGCGCCGCTCGCATCGATGGATGATGCCGGTGCGGACGCCTTTGCTGCGGCGCTGTCCGACCTGTGCCGCCAACTCGCCCATCTGGTCGTGCGCGACGGCGAAGGCGCGAGCAAGTTCATCGAAATCACGGTCGAGGGTGCGGAAAGCGACGCCAGCGCCCATCGCATTGCCCTGTCCATTGCCAACTCCCCGCTGGTGAAGACCGCGATCGCGGGCGAGGACGCCAATTGGGGCCGCGTCGTCATGGCCGTCGGCAAGGCGGGCGAACCGGCCGAGCGCGACAAGCTCGCCATCCGCTTCGGCGCGACCCAGGTGGCGGCCGGCGGCCTGGCGCTCGACGGCTATGACGAGGCGCCGGTGGCCGCCCATCTCAAGGGCCAGGATATCGTCATCGGCGTCGATATCGGCCTGGGCGAAGGCCGCGCCACAGTGTGGACCTGCGACCTGACCCATGGCTATATCTCGATCAACGCGGATTATCGCAGCTAAGGGGACCGGCGCATGATGGTGGAACTGCATGATCCCGTCGTCGCGCTGATGCGGCAGGTGGGGCGCGACATCGTCATGCCCCGCTACCAGAATCTGGCGGCGGACGAGATCAGCGAGAAGGCGGCGAACGACTTCGTCACCATTGCCGACAGGGAAAGCGAAATCCGGCTGGCCGAAGGGCTGGCCTCGATCCTGCCCGAAGCCGGGGTCATCGGCGAGGAAGCCTGCGCCGCAGACCCGTCGATCCTCGACCGCGCCGGCGACGGCCTCAACTGGATCATTGACCCGATCGACGGCACCGGCAATTTCGCGTCGGGCAAACCGCCCTTCGGCATCATGATCGCGCTGGCCGACAATGGTGCAACCCTGGCCGGCTGGATCCTCGATCCGCTGACCGGGCGGCTATGCCATGCGACCCTGGGCGGCGGCAGCCATGTCGATGGCGAACGGATCATGGCGAAGGAAAGCGAGAGCGACCTGCCGATCGCGGCCATCTCCACCATCTTCATGGAAGCCGAGGAACGGGCCGAGATGGAGCGCAAGTCGCAGGCCATTTTCACCATGGTGGACATTCCCCGCTGCGCGGCGGAGCAATATCCCCGGCTGGTGCTGGGCCAGAATGACGTGTCGATCTTCGCGCGCGTGCTGCCCTGGGACCATGCGGCCGGCACCCTGTTCGTCAATGAGGCGGGGGGCTGCTGCCAGCGGCTCGACGGTAGCGCCTATCGGGTCGGGGAACAGCGTCGGGGCCTGATGGGTGCGTCCTCGCCGCGCCTGTGGGATCTGGCGGCCAAGACCTATTACGCCTGACCGAAAGAAGACCGAACATGCTGACGATCTGGGGCCGCCTCAATTCGCATAATGTGAAGAAGGTCGCCTGGTTCGCGCAGGAAATCGGCCTGCCCTTCGTCCGCCATGATGTCGGCATGGAACATGGCATGTCCGACGCCTATCTGGCGATGAACCCCAACCGGCTGATCCCGACGATTGAGGACGGCGATGTCATACTGTGGGAATCCAACGCGATCCTGCGCTATCTCGCCCATCGCTATGCGCCGGAGGAGATCTATCCCACCGACCCGACGCTGCGAGCGCAGGGCGACAAATGGATGGACTGGCAATTCAGCTTTGCCGACGCCCAGCGCGACGCCTTCATCCAGTTGGTGCGACGCCAAGATGGACAGCGAAATTTACAGGTGGTCGAGACATCCGCGCAGGCGTCAGGCGCGGCGATGATGATCCTCGACCGGGCGCTGGCCGATCAAGAATGGCTTTCGGGTGTCAATTTCGGTGTCGCGGATGTGCCGATGGGCGTCTACGCCCACACCTATTTCACGCTCGACATGGCACGGCCCGACCTGCCGCATCTGCGCGCCTGGTATGACCGGCTGTGCGCAAAGCCGGCCTATGCCGAACAGGTGATGATCCAGCTAACATAAGGCAATCCAACGAAAAGCTGCGGCCAAGGCGGTGCCCAGCTTTTGCTTCCAGCACCTTCTGATAAGCAAGACAGCGCGCAGGAGCCTCGAACAATTCCTGTCCCCTGCGCGCCCTTGCCCATCCGTCAGACGATGACGAACTCGGATGCGGTCAATGCCAGTCCAGTGGAGAGGGTTGCGAACTGGACCGCGACCCCCGCCCCATTGCCGTCAGCGTCGAACAGAAGTGCCCCGGTCGCATCATTATAGATGATCCGATCGTCGGCATCATGGGCTGCCGTGCCGATGAAGAAGGCATTGGCCGACAAGGCACCGACAGCAAGGCCGGCAAATCTGGAATCATTCAACTGGATCGTATCATCGGCCACGGAATAATCCGTGACGACATCGATGTTGCTGCTGCTCAAGCTGTTCATGAAGGCAAAGAGATCGGCACCCGAGCCACCTGTCAGCAGGTCAGATCCAGAACCGCCGTCGAGCAGATCATTACCACTGCCGCCGTTCAGCGTATCATTGCCATCACCGCCACTCAGCGTGTCGCTGCCGCCATTGCCGTTGAGGATATCGACGCCCCCCATTCCCGACAGCTTGTTGGCAGCGTTATTCCCATTGATGGTCTGCGCCAGATCATTGCCGGTGCCGTTGATACTCGACGATCCGGTCAGGGTCAGCGCTTCGACATAGAGCCCATCAAGGCTGTAGGAAACCGAAGCGAAAATTGCGTCATTGGTGCCGCCGCTAGACGAGCTTTCGAGCACGACGTCCCCGCTATTATCGACATAATAGGTATCATTGCCCGAACCGCCCGCCATGGTATCGGCGCCGCTGCCGCCGTCGATGACGTCATTGCCGCCCGCACCGCTGATCTTGTTCGCAAGGCTATTGCCAGTCAGCGTCTGGCCTCCAGCCAGGGTACCCAGCAAATTCTCGACATTGCTCCCCAGCGTATAGCTGGCAAGACCGGTGCGTACTTCGTCGGTCCCGGCAGATGCGGCCTCGGTCACGACATCGCCGACATTGTCGACGTAATAGATGTCGTTGCCCAGGCCGCCCGCCATGGTGTCGGCGGCGCTACCGCCATCCAATATATCGCTACCGCCGCCGCCGCTGATACTGTTGGCAAGGCCGTTGCCGGTCAGCGTCTGCCCCGTCGCCAGAGTGCCGACCAGATTTTCGACATTGACTGCGAGCGTGTAGCTCGCAAGCGTGGTTCGCACCGTATCGGTGCCGGCGGACGCCGCTTCGGTTACGACATCGCCAGCATTATCGACATAATAAAGATCGTCGCCGGTTCCGCCTTCAAGCGTATCGGCCCCGGCACCTCCATCCAATATGTCGTTGCCTGCATTACCCTTCAATATGTTGACGCCCGCATCGCCAGTCAGTTGATCGGCGAAAGCGGAGCCCGTGATATTTTCGATGCCGGCAACCGTATCGCTGCCCGAACCGCCCGTCGCCTGGGCACCGGTAATCGCCAAGCTCAGGGTTATTGCACCGGTTGCCGCGCCATAAAAAGCCGTGTCGATTCCGGCACCGCCATTCAGCACATCATCGCCGGAACCGCCGTCCAGAATGTCGGCCCCGTCATTGCCATTCAATATGTCGTTGCCGCCCGATCCCTCCAGCGTATTCGCGCCACTATTACCGTTGAGGGTCTGGGCAAGGTTGTTACCGGACGCGTTGATTGCGCTACTTCCCGTCAGCGTCAGCGTTTCGATATAGCGCCCCGAGAGCGAATAGGAGACCGATGAGAAAATGCGGTCATCCGTGCCACCCGACGATGTCTCGACCACATTGTCGCCGACATTATTGACATAGTAGATATCGTTTCCGGTGCCGCCGGTCATCGTGTCGGCGCCGCCGCCGCCATTGATGATGTCATCACCGCTCGCCCCCTTGATCGTGTTTGAGAGGCTGTTGCCCGTCAGCGTCTGTCCGCTGCTCGATGTGCCGGTGAGTTTTTCGACATTGGCTCCAAGCGTGTAGCTGGCCAGGCTGGTGCGCACCTCGTCCGTACCGCCCGACGAGGCTTCCACGACGACGTCGTTGCTGTTGTTGACATAATATATGTCGTTTCCAGCACCGCCTGTCATCGTATCGGCGCTCGCGCCGCCGTCGATGATGTCATTGCCCGCTCCACCGGTGATGGTGTTGGCAAGACTGTTTCCCGTCAGCGTCTGACCGCTGGCGGACGTTCCCGTCAGCGTCTCCATGTTGGCGCCGAGCGTATAGCTGGCCAGACCAGTGCGCACCTCATCGGTTCCGGCCGCCGCACCTTCAGTCACGACATCGCCGGCATTATCCACATAGTAAAGGTCATTGCCGCCGCCGCCGGCCATCGTGTCGGCACCCGTACCGCCATCGATCACGTCATTGCCGCCGGCACCGACGATTCTGTTGGCAAGATTGTTGCCAGTCAGCGTCTGGCCAGCAGCCAGAGACCCGACCAGATTTTCGACGTTGGTGCCCAGCGTGTAACTGGCAAGGGCAGTCCGCACCTCATCCGTTCCCGCCGCGGCGGCCTCCGTCACAACGTCGCCCGCATTATCGACATAATAGATATCGTCGCCGACACCGCCGGACATGCTGTCCGCTCCGGCTCCGCCATCCAGCACGTCATTACCGCCGGCACCGGCCAGCGTATCCGCAGCGGCTGCGCCGGTTATCCGGTTAGCCAGATCATTGCCAGTCAGCGTCTGGGCGGTCGTTTTTGTCCCGGTCAGATTTTCGACATTGGCTGCCAGAGTGTAACTGCTCAGCGCAGTCCGCACTTCGTCGGTTCCGGCTGCCGTGCCCTCAGTCACGACATCGCTGGCGTTATCGACGTAATAAACATCGTTGCCAGCACCGCCGACCAGGGTATCCGCTCCGGTGCCGCCATTCAGGCTGTCGTCGCCATTGCCACCGGTGATCGTGTTTGCCAGCGAATTTCCGGTCAGATTCTGTCCAGTAGAGGCCGTCCCGCGCAGCTTCTCGACATTGCTTCCCAGCGTGTAGCTGGACAGGGCCGTGCGGATTTCGTCCGTGCCACCGCTCGAACTTTCGGTGATAACATCACCGACATTGTCGACATAATATATATCGTTACCGCTGCCGCCGGCCATGGTGTCTGCCCCGGCACCGCCATCCATGATGTTGGCCGCACTGTCGCCGCTCAGCGTATCGTTGAACGCTGATCCAGTCAGATTTTCGAACCCGTCGACATAATCGACGCCGTTGCCGAAATCATAATAGCCACCCTGGTTGGCTGCCAGTGACATGGTGATTGCGTTGGCCGACGAAGCAAAGCTGAGCGTATCGCTGCCATTGCCGCCATAGAGGAAATCATCCCCCGCCCCGCCGTCAATGACATCATTTCCGTCACCGCCGCTCAGTGTGTCCGAAAGAGCCCCGCCGGTCAGGCTGTCGTTCCCCGTGCCGCCGGTAATCGCGACACGCTCCACATTAGTGAGCGAAGAGCCCTGCCCAGCAAAGGTGGACGTGCTGCCCGCCGTGGTTTTCAGGGCGAAGCTGATGTCTGCGGTGCTCGGCGAAAAATCGCCGGTGAAGATGTCCACGCCATCACCGCCATTGAAGGCTACGACGGCATTGTCATAGGCATAGAAGCTATCGTCTCCGCTGCCGAATTGGGCCGTAACCTGTTCAATTCCACTGCCGCTGACCGAATAAGCCGTGCCATAGTCATAGGCCGACATCGCAAAGCCGGAGGACGCGCCATAGGCATAGCCATATTGCTGGCCGATGCTGCTGGACCAGTCGAGCGTCAGCGTATCCACACCCGCACCGGCATAGAAATTGCCCTGCGTTTTCACCAGCAGGCTGTCATCGCCATCACCGCTTGTGATCGTGAAATTTTCGATGCCGGTGACGCTGGTGCCATTGGAAAAGCTGTAGATTCCGGACGCTTCGGTAATGGTCAGTGCAGCGGTCATGGTGCCGTAATTGCCGGTCCAGCTATCATTCCCAGCGCCGCCATCAACCGTGTCGATACCGGAAGACGTGATATTATCGTTGCCGGCGCCGCCATTGACCGTGTTGGTCCCCGCGCCTGCATCCAGCGTATCGTCCGACGCGCCGCCGGTCAGGCTGTCATTGCCGGACCCTGTCCTGATCGACAGCCGCTCGACATTGGTGACCGAGGAACCCTGGCCACTGAATGTGGACGTGCTGCCCGCAGTCGCCTTCAAGGTGAAGCTGATATTGGCTGTGCTCGGAGAGAAATCCCCTGTGAACAGATCAATCCCGCCGCCGCCATTAAAGGCCACGACGGCATTGTCATAGGCATAGAAACTGTCGTCCCCACTGCCAAACTTGGCAACCACCTTCTCGACATCGCTGCCGCTGACGGAATAGGCCGTGCCATAGTCATAGGCGGAGATGGTAAAGCCGGAGGATGCACCATAGGCATAGCCATATTGCTGGCCGATGCTGCTGGCCCAATCGAGCGTCAGCGTGTCGGTGCCGGCACCAGCATAGAAATTGCCCTGCGTCTTGACCAGCAGGCTGTCATTGCCACTGCCGCTGCTCACTGTGAAATATTCAACCCCGGTGACGCTAGTGCCGTTGGAAAAGCTATAGATGCCCGACGCTTCGGTGATAGTCAGCGCAGCGGTCATGGCGCCATAGTTGCCTGTCCAACTGTCGTTGCCAGCCCCGCCATCAACCGTGTCGACACCCGACGAGTTGATAGTATCGTTGCCGTCGCCGCCGTTGACCGTGTTGGTGCCGGCCCCCGCATCCAGCGTATCGTCCAGCGCTCCGCCCGTCAGGCTGTCGTTACCGGACCCGGTCCGGATCGACAGCCGCTCGACGTTCGTGATCGAGGAACCCTGGCCGCTGAAGGTGGAAGTACTGCCGGCCGTTGCGTTCAAAGCGAAGCTGATATTCGCGACGCTCGACGAGAAATCACTGGTGAACAGATCGACGCCGCCTCCGCCGTTGAAAGCAACTACAACATTGTCAGCAACGGTAAAATTATCGTCGCCCCCTCCGAATTTGACTGTGATCTTTTCCACATTGACGGTGTTGACAGAATATCCCGTCGAATAGTCATAGAATGAAGAAGAATAGCTCGATCCTGCACCGTAAACATAGCCATATTGCGGCCCAGTCGACCCAGACCAGTCGAGCGTCAATGTGTCGCTGCCACCGCCGCCATCGATATATGATGTTCCATCCGACAAGTTTATGAGATAATTATTGTTTTCGGTGCCGCCATAGTAATCTGTCACGATACATCTCCTCCATAGGCAAGAGACGCCGATCCTTTTCCTTCAAGGAATTGATTCGGCCAGGTGCGACCCCGAAAATCAAATCCTGAATATGAGAGAAGACATAGGTTAGCAATATTTTAACCAGATATTTACTTATGCTTCCGAATAATTTTCCGGAAGCCAATGAAAATGCAAAAATATTTCCGTCACCATCTTTGAATTACCCCCTGCCCCGAACAGACCCCGCCTTCACCGGTCGATAGCAGGCAGGCCAAACCGGATTTACGGGCGCAACACCCATCCGCCATCGACATGGATCGTCTGGCCTGTAATCCAGCGCCCCGCGTCCGAGCAGAGCAGCAGGGCCGTACCGACCAGTTCATCCGGCTCACCGCGCGGACGCAGGGCACAACTCATCTGCAGGAACTGGATGAATGGGGAATCGTCGGGCACCAGCATCTTGCCGGCATCCGATGTGACATTGCCCGGCGCGATCGCGTTACAGCTGATGTGGTCCTTGCCAAACTGCTTGGCGAGCGTTGTCGTGAGGCCCACCAGGGCCAGCTTGGAAATGCCGTAGAGGCCCGTCGCCGGGAAGGCTCCGCCCGACGTCTGGTTGATGATCCGGCCGCCGCCGCGCGCCCGCATCGAAGGGATCACCGCGCGAGCACAGAGCAGCGCGCCGTTCAGATTGACGGCAAAGGCCCGGTTCCAGGCGTCCAGGCTGACGGCCTCGATATTGTCGTAGCTGATATCGACCATCAGCGCGGCGTTGTTGATGAGGATGTCGACGCCGCCAAAGGCATCGGTCGCCGCCGTCGCCATGGCCAGTGTCGACGCTTCGTCAGCGACATCGACCTGGACGGCAACGGCCCGCCCGCCGCCGGCGACGATCTCGTCGGCCACCGCCTGCGCGCCTTCCCCATTGAGATCGGCGACGACGACAGCCGCGCCGGCCGTCGCCAGACCCAGGGCATAGGCCCGGCCGATGGAATTGCCGCGCCCGCCGGCGCCAGTGACGATCGCGACTTTGCCATCAAGGCGGAACTGGTCGAGGGTGAAGGACATGGATCGGTCTCCTGAAAAGGTCAGTCGCCGCAGGCGGCGGAGAGAAAGGGCATGGCGGCGCGGGACAAGGCTTCGGCACTGGCATCATCGGGCAGGCTGGCCATCAACAGACCGACATCCTTGCGCAGCAGCGGCGCGCCATGGGCAAAGGCGCCGGGCGTCGGCAGGCGGCCATAGACCTCGAAACCGAAGCTGCGGCCGCTGCTCGCCTTGATGAGGTCGCGCAGGGCCGTGCCATCCAGATCCAGCGCCCTGCCCGCCTCCATCGCGGCGTGGGCCAGCCCCATATTGGCCGCCATCAACGCGTTGTTGACGATCTTGGCGCGCTGCCCGGCACCGACTTCGCCCATCCGCACGATCAGGCCGCCAAAGCTTTCCAGCACCGGCCGGGCCGCCTCAAAGACGTCGACCGCACCACCGCACATCAGGGTCAATGCGCCTGCCGTCGCAGCCGGGCCGCCGCCGCTGACCGGCGCATCGAGGAAGGCGATGCCGCGTTCCGCGCAGCGCTCGGCCAGTGCGACGCAATGGTCGGGCAATATCGTCGAATGAATGACGATCCGGCTGCCCGGTCGCATTGCCGGCAGCAATTGCCCGACAATCTCGGCCACGCCGGCGTCATCGACGACGCAGATGCCGACATGATCGCAGGTCGCACCCAATGTCGCGATGTCGGGCGCTGCTGTGGCGCCCTTTTCCAGAAAGGGTGCCAGCGCATCCGCGCGCCTGGCCCAGAGCATGAGCGGATAGCCGACGGCAGCGATCCGTTCGGCCATGGGGCCGCCCTGGCTGCCAAGGCCAATGAAGCCGATCCGTTTCATCCCGCTCATCCTGCGGTGATCCCGGCATCGATCGAGATACAATTGCCGTGGAAGCCACGCCCGGCCGGCGAGGCGAGCAGCGCGACCATGTCGGCGACATCATCGACCTCGACCGTGCCGCGCATGCCTGAAAAGCGCTTGAGCAATTCGAAGTCACAGCCTTCGGGCGGCCGGAAATTGGTGGCGATATTGGTCATCATGCCACCGGGCGCGACGGCGTTGATGCGGATCGGCTGCTTCTGATACTCCATCGCCATCGCCTTGGTGAGGTTGAGGAGGCCGGCCTTCGACGCGCAATAAGCGGCGGCATAGGCCTCGCCGATGAAGGCGGCCGAGGAGACGACATTCACGATCGCGCCATTGACCTTCAGCAGATGCGGGATTGCCGCCTGCGACAACAGGAAGGGCGCGGTAAGGTTGACTGCCAGCGTCCTGTCCCACAGCGGTCGCGGCATGTCGGGCGAATTGGCGAGATAGATGAGGCCAGCGACATTGCACAGCGCATCGATCTGGCCGAAATGGGTGACAGCCGCATCGACTGCCGCGTGGCAAGCGTCAGGATCGGCCAGATCGACAACCGCCGTCTGATGCTCGCCCTCAGGAAGCAGGCTCAGCGTTTCGGCCAACCCTTCCGCATTGACGTCCACCAGCCACAGCCGGGCGCCGGCCTGTGCCAGTTTCACCGCCGTCGCGCGGCCAAGGCCCGAAGCTGCCCCGGTCACCAGCGCCACCTTGCCGTGCATGTCGATCGCGATGCTCATCGCCCTTCCTCCCGCGCGTTCCAGGCCAGCCCCTTGGCGACCTTCCCCGCCATTTCCAGCACCACGCCCTGGATCACCGACGCCTTGGGCCAGCCGGCATGGACCGCATAGTGGAGGACGAATTCATTGAGTTCGGCGGCGGTGCAGTTGCCGCTCGCCATGGCTGCGTGGAAATGGCTGGCGATCGGCACGGTGGCCGCGGAGTCCGCGACGCCCACCAGAGTGAGGAAGCGGCGCGACCGCTGATCGAGGCCCGGCCGGCACCACATCTCGCCGAACACGAAGTTCAATATGCCGTCCTGCAGATAGGGCAGGCCATTGCCAACGCGCGGGCCGTCAAAGGTCATCACCGCGCGAAATTCGGCAAAGCCCTGCTCCATGCGCTGCTGCGCATCCCAGGGTTCGGCCCGGATTGGCGCCAGCAGAACCGGCGCCAGCCCCTGCTCTGCCTCGACCCGATCGATCGCCGCATCGATCGCGCCACCCTTGTCCCAGCCGGAATAGACCGCGACATGCAGCGCCGCCTCGCGCAATTCGGCCTGGGTCAGCACGCCGGTCGTCAGCGCCCCACGGACATAGCCGTCCAGCCGCTCGGCGGGCGCATCGGCGCCGGCCGCCGAAGCCAGCGCGATCAGGAATCGCGCACGCCGATCCAGCCCCGGACGCGACCAGATTTCGGCATAGATGAAATCGCGCCAGCTTTCCGCCACCGGCGATCGCGGTGCCGGAACATCTCGCCCCGTCAGTTCGGCCTGAAGCCCGCTGCCGAGAGCGCTGCGCGCTGCGGGATCACATAGGCTCATTGCCCGCCCTCCGGCGCGGCCATGCTCATCCACACATTCTTGGGCTGGAGGAACTCATGCAGCCCTTCGACCCCGCCCAGCCGGCCATGACCGCTCTTCTTGCAGCCGCCGAACGGGCAATTGGGCTGCATCGCCTCACCCGAACCGTTCACATGGATCATGCCGGCCTGCAGCTCGCGCGCCATATGATGGGCGCGGCGCAAATTCTGCGTATGGACATAGGCACCCAGGCCGTAGTCGGTGCCGTTGGCGAGCGCGATCGCCTCCTCCTCATCCTCGAACGGCGTCACGACCAGGACAGGGCCGAACACCTCATTCCGGGCGATCTCGCACTGGTCCGGCACGTCCGCCAGGATCGTCACCGGCAAGAAGAAGCCATCGGCAAAATCGCCGGCCAGTCGCTGGCCGCCCGCGATGATGCGGCCGCCATCGGCGACGCCCCGCGCCACCATGCCGCTGATCCGGTCGAGCGCATTCTGGCTGATCACCGGACCCAGCACCGTGGCGGGATCGAACGGGTCGCCCGACTGGACATGGCCCGCCATCGCCCCGATCAGGTCGAGATAGCGATCATAAATGCCGCGCTGGACCAGCAGCCGCGTGCCATTGATGCACCCCTGCCCGTTGGAGGAAATCGCCCCGGTCAGCCCCTTCTTCGCCGCGAGCATCAGGTCGGCATCATCGAACACGACCACGGCTGACTTGCCGCCCAGTTCCAGGCCGACGGGCTTGAGCGATTGAGCCGCATTGGCCAGCACCTGGCGCGCGGTCGCGCCCGATCCGATGAACTCGATCTTGTCGATGTCGGGATGGCTGACCATCGCCGCGCCAACATCGGCGCCGCCCGTGACCAGGTTGACGACGCCATCGGGCAGGCCCGCCTCATGCAGCAGTTCGACCAGTTGCATGACGCTGTAGGGGGCAAGTTCGGGCGCCTTGATGATCACGCAATTGCCCGCTGCCAGCACCGGCGCCAGCACCATGGTCGCGGCGAAAAGCGGCCCGTTCCACGGCACGATGATGCCGATCACGCCATAGGGATCATAGCTGACATAATCATGGGCCGGCGCGCCCCACATCGGAATGGTGCGCCCGTGCAGCTTGTCGCACCAGCCGCCGAAATAGCGGAATTTCTGGGCGGCATCATAACCCATATAGGGCGCCACCATCGCCACCGATCCATTTTCGGCGATCAGGCTGGGCGCGAAATCCGCCGACTTCGCCTCCAGCAGCGCGGCGATGCGGAACATCAGGTCGCGCCTCTTGTCGCCCGGCATCGCGCGCCATGCGGGGAAAGCCTTGCGCGCGGCGGCGGTGGCCCGGTCGACATCCTCGGCGTCCGCCAGGGCCAGTTCCTGCGTCACCTTGCCGGTGCCGGGATAGACATGGACGTGGCGCGCCGGGCCGTTCGGCACTTCGCGCTGTCCGCCGATAATGACGGGGTGACGCGGCAATGCGTCGATCACGGGATCCCTGAATGCCATGGCTCTCTCCTTCCGGCGCGGCAAGCGCAGCGGCACCGCTCCAGAACCGAGCGGCGTCTCTTGGGATCGATATTAATGTGCATATTATTAGATCATAAAGGCGATCTCATTCAGTATCGCCCTTGCGAAATTTCTATCAACATGCACATTAATTCATATGAGCCTCATGCAGCAAAATGACCTGACCGAACCGGCGGCCGGCAAGCGGCAGATCGTCCGCCATACCGCCGACGCCCTGCGCCGACGCATCCTCGCCGCGCCGGCCGGCGAACAGATTGGTTCGTTGCAAACCCTTGCCCGCGAGTTGGAGGTCGGCATCGTCACGATCCAGCAGGCAGCACGCATCCTGGAGCATGAAGGCTTGCTGGAGGTTCGGCGCGGGCCGGGCGGCGGCTATTATGGCCGGCGACCGCAAATGGCCGATCTGGAACGGATGCTGGGCGCCTATCTATGCGGCGAGCCGGGCTCCTGGCGCGAGATACTCGACATCACCTCGCTGCTGTTCAACCGGCTCTGCGCCGCCGCCGCGCGATGCAATGATGCGCCGCTACATCGACAATTACAGATATTGCGTCAGAAAATCGAACAATGCGCGGACCTGGAGTGCCTGGGGGGGCTGGAAGAGCGGCTACAGGACATCTTGTTCCAAATGGTCAGCCAGCCTCTGTTCGAGTTGCTTACTCGCGTCGCGCTTGGCAGCGCGCGGGATGTCGAACGCGATGGAGCAAGCTTGCATGTCCTCGACCTGACCGTCTGGCGAAACGGGCGCCTGCGCATCATCGATGCCATAGCCTGCCGCGATCCGGCGCTAGCGCATTTTGAGGCTGATCGCCAAAATCGACAGGTTCTCAGCGCCATTTGCGGATTCGAGCGAGTTTGACGGCACAATCCGCCAAAGGCGGAGGAGGGACATTTCGATCTCGGCATATATGAAACGAAATTATTGCCGTTTCCGCTGAATGTCAGCCATATCAGAACCGCTTGAAGAACTGCAGGCTGACGACCCGGCCCAGCGGATCAAGATAGGCCGGCTGCTGGCCAATGGGCGTGCCCCCCAGCCGGTCACGAATGCGGGGGCGTGCGTTGGCAATATTCCTGACGCTGGCATTGATCATGAATTTCTTAGCCCACCCCGCCTTGGGCAAAAGGGTTTCCATATTAGCATAGACGGTAAGGGCAGTTGTCCCCAGGCTGGCGAAACGCAGATCGGCAGTCGCAGTCGAACTGCGCGCACGGCTGCCTGAATGCCAGATGGACTGCACGAACATGCCGACACCTTTGCGGTACAAGTTGAAATCACCCTGAACATCCCAGCGCGGTCGGCCGCCTGCTGCAGCTATATTGTCGCCATCCAGCAGGTCGAGTGGCTGCGTGTCGGGGCTCAGCAGCAGCCGATCCTCCAAGCGCACCGCCGGTGTCAGCGACATATAGAGATAGGTCATCTGAGGCACCTTCCCTTCCGGAGGCGTTTCCGGCTTCGTCCCGATCTGCCCTGAATAGCTCAGCGTTGCCCGTAAAATCCTCTGTCGCTCACGGTAAAGGTTGACCGGGCGCAGATCGACGCTGGTCAATTGCCCGCCCGCATCGCGCAGGAAGCGATCGGGAAAGGCTGCGGCGATCGCCGGCGTCAGCACCGAAAGCGTGGCTGATTGATCATAAATCCGAGCGTCCTCATAAAGGAAGCTGGCACGGAACGCATCGGTCGCGAGCGGCTGGACATTGGCCGTCAGTGTAAAAATACGCCGCTTTTCAGCCAGAAGGTTCGAATTTCCGCCATGGATCGATGTAACGAACAGACTCTCCCCGGACACAAGATCGACGAAAGGCGTGTTGGGCGTCGCGATGCGAGGCGCACCAAGAAGATCCAGCGTGGGAGCGGTCTGCGCATGTTTCAATGTTGCAAGCAATTGGAGGCGTTTCGCGGGCGTCCAGATCAGGCTCGCATGCCTGTTATAGAGCGGCCCATAGCGACTGACCGCACTGACGCTGCCAGACAGTTCGGCAGAAAGACGCCCTAGGAACGGCAATACGTCGTCCACCGCAGACGCGATCGGAATGGCCAGGGTCAGGCTGCTCCCACCCTGGTTGCGTCCCAACACGACATTGCCTTCCGGGAAGGCCAGCGACATGCTGTCACTATGGGATCGCTGCGCATTGAAGGTCGTCGTCACGGCAACCTGCCCCGCCGGTAGGCTCGCAACATTGCCGTTGAGGATCAATTGGGCATCACTGGTCGTGATCACGGAACGCGACCGATCCCGGATCGCCGGACCAACCAGATCGGCAGAAAAGGGCGCGAAAACCTCTTCCCCCTGCAGGATGGCATCCTGCACCGACGCCGTGTCAAATCCAAGGTCGCTTTCGCTTTCGCTCCATTTACGATCATGGTTGAGTCGTAACGACCAGTTCCACCCACGCAGCGCGCCGACCAGTCCCAATCCGGCATGCAAGGTCGATCCACGGCCATGTTGCGTGAGCGCCGGCACCTCGTTCAGATAGCGGTTGAGTATGACTTCGCTAGAAAAGGGGGACATCGTGGCTCCGGCCGGCACCAAAAGAGACGCCGTACCCAACCCCTGAAGCGACCAGTTGCGCTGCCTCTCGATCGACAGGCTTAATGCCCCGGTTACCCCGTCGCTGATCGGTTGACTGAAGAAGCTAGAGATTTTTATCGTTCGCTGATGCGGCTGAAGGCTGCGATAGGCGCCAAGATCGGTGACATTGGGCCGGCCGGCACCAGGCAGATAAGCTGTTAGCGACTGTCGCGCATCCGGATCGCGCGGCACGGCCGCGATCATCACGGTCTCACCGGCCAGCGCACTGAATTGGGGATCAATCTCCCCTTCGCCCACCCCCGTCACATTACCGATTATATCATAAGGAAGGCTGGGGTCGGGACGTATAGATCGTCGATCCTGCCGCAATTCGCTTTGTCGCGCCAGGGTGGCACTTAGGGTGAGGCGCTTCTTCCCCCGCAAGCGAGTCATGGCCAAACGCCCATCGGCCATGCTCCCTCCCCCCTCAATGCTGGTTTGACCATTCAGCATCGTCTCGAAACCCTGATATTTTGCCTTGGTCGTCAGGTTCATGACGGGCTGGTTGGGTGAATAACCCAGGCTGGAGGCAGCCTCCTGAGGCAGAAGATCGAAGGACTGGATCGCGTCAAAGGGCAATGTCTGCACCTCCTCTTCGTCCAGAGGCCGGCGCCCATTGATGGCGAAGACCGGGTTGCTCCCATCGGCGCCTTTCATCTGGGCGCCCAGCCGCTGCATCAGATCCTTGATGCTGGTGATGCCCATCGCGCGCAGTTCATCAACATCGAAATGACGGAGCGATTGCGCTTCCCCCACCCGTCGTTGACCGGTCACGACTATATCATTCCGCCGCGCCACCCCGCCTTCTTGCGCGATCGCGTCGCCGCCCGACAGCAGCAAGGCAGAATAACCCGCGACTTTAATCTTATCGATCCGGTTAACAAAATGACCATTGCCGCGTGTTTTTCGGGTAAAATAACTGCAAGCCTTCACAAAACAATATCCCCGAAAAACAATGCCGGCGCAATGATCGCACAACCTTATCCGATAAGAGATGAAAACAACTGTCATTTTAGGCAAAAATCACACATGATCTGTCATATTATTTATAATATCATGCCCATGAAATGGCAGAAACTCACGGAAAACTACTCACTTTTCGACTGACATATCGGGAAGTGGATCGTCGACATCACCCGCAAAGGGCTGGAGATGGTCAATGATGCAAGCATGGCCTGGCAGGCTGCTGGGAAGGATCACGGTGCGGACCTTGTCGCCCTCACAATATCCGGCACCACTTGTGTCAACGATCGGCGTGGCAAATGGATTGAGTCCAACGCAGCCTTCACCCTTGAAGATGGCGATATAGGATTGGCGACGATCAGGCGTCCCGCGGAAATAGAGGCGGCCGTCATCCCGTATAACGGGAGCGGCAACCCGACTTTGCATCACACAGCGTCGGTCAGAGCCCTTGGCCCAAAGCGGCCCGGCAACCAATGCGCCAGCGGCAACCATCCGCAACAAATATCGTCTCGCCACGAACACCTCCATTCCGATTAAGCAAAAGAGGCCGCAGCATTCCTGCTGCAGCCTCCCTTCTATCACGATCTTCCGATCATTTTCATGGTCAGAAGCGGAAGCGAACGCTGCCCTGCACCGTCCGCGCCATCGTGCGAACACCCAAAGGCAACAGGTTTTCCTTGCCGAAGTAACGATAGGGATCATTGCCCGTAAGGTTCGTGCCCTCAATCGACAGGGTCATGAACTTGACCGGCGTGTAATTGACGGCTGCGTCCAGACGATAGGTCGCATCATTATACCAACTATAGGCAGGATTGTCGGTCCACACATACAGGCGATAGGGCGACCGATAATTGAAGGCGACCCGGGTGCTGAACTTGGGCGTGTCATAATAGAGCGCCGCATTGGCGGTCCACTTCGACGTATCCACCGAATCGAATGCCCCTGGGAAGTCCTCGGGATAGGGATATTCTACGCGTGCCTCCAGGATGCGGGAGACGTTCAGGCTCGCACCGAAATTCTTGAGCGCCCCCGGCAGGAAGTCGAAGAAGCTCTGGATCTGCGCCTCCACGCCGTAGAAGGTGCCATCGCCTGCATTGCGCAATTGCGACACCGTTCCGCTGCGCCCCGGCAGGCCATATTCACCCAGGTCGGCGGCCACCTCCCTGCTGAAATAGGTCCAGTTGGTGGCCTTCTTGTAATAGCCCGCGATCGACGCCGAGCCGGCACGACCGAAATAGTGCTCAAGGCTGGCATTGATGGACCATTCGCGCTGCGCCTTCAGGTCCGGATTGCCGGCATCGACATTCGGCGTGGCCGCGTTGGGATCGACGAAGAAGAAGGGCCGCAGATCATAGAAGCTCGGACGTGATACGTTGGTCGTATAGGACAGGCGGAGTTGTGTCTTGGGATCGAAATGCAGCGTTGCGGTGACGCTGGGCAGATAATCCATGAAATTGCCGCGCCCCGAACTTTCCTCAATGATGAGCGGATAGCCGGCCGATGCAGCGCCGATGCGATATTGGAAACTGGTGGAAGAGCCCCAGGTATTGACCGCACGCAAGCCGACCACGCCATCAACCGGGAAGCCTACATCGAAGCCATAGTTGAGCTGGGCATAGGCCGCGAAGGTATTTTCGACCGACGTGAAGGTCTGCCCCTGATCACTGGGCGGCAATTCACTGGAGAAGCGCGTAGCATTACCCGGATCGGTCGCCTGAATATAGGCACGCACCGCATCGATGCTGCTCAGCAACGCCTTGCCGGGAATACGATACCATTGCGGCGAACCAGACAGGTCCGGTCCAACCATCGACGCTTGATCGCCACCGGGGAAGGCCGTGAGTGGTGCATCCTTGCCATCGACGCGAGGGAACCCGTCACGATAGCCATAATAGCGGTCCACATCGCGACGGTTGTAACGAATGCCGGCCTGCAGGGACCGCAGCAGACTATTGTCGCTGAGCGTCAGGGTCAGGTCAACCTGGCTGGCGAACTCCTTATTCTTGGAGACGCCGGCATTATCCTGGAAACGGTTCACGCCATATTGGGTGACATCATTGAGATCAGTGCCATTGAAGGTGATCGACGGGACCGGCCGCGAATAGGCATCTGACACGAAATCGATCGTCGCCGACTGGAGATTATAGGGCCGCAAGATCTGCTGGACATAATAATAGCTGTCCTTGCTCCAGCTATATTGCGTGCTGAAATGCAGCAAAGCGCGATCGGTGGGCCGCCAATTCGTTTCGAAATTGGTGGTATAGAGGTCGCGATTCAGCGTGTTATACGTGCCTTCGATGTAGGCCGGCACGCCGTTCGGATTGGAAATGGTCAGCTTCTTGATCGTCTGGCCATCCGGCATCAGCTCAATCCCGCTGAACTGGGTGTTCCATTCGCGGTTGAGTGTCCACATCTTGTCGATGGAGCGCCGCTCCTTCGATCCGATGTAGCTTCCTTCCAGAATGAACTCCAGCTTGTCGGAAGGCTTCCACTGAAACACGCCGCTCAGCGACGGACGCGTCACATAGCCGCCTTCCGTGCCATATTGCGTCCGATAGGGAATGACGACGTTGCGATATTCAGCCGGCAAATTGTTGAGCGGGCTGTTTGCATCGCCTTCGCAGCAGACCGTATCGGGCGACTCGCTCTCGACGTAATTTTCCTGGTAATAGGTCCGGGTCCAACTGCCATTGAGCAGGAAACCCATTTCACCAATGCCGGTTTCAAACCGTTCGCCCAGCAGCAAGCTGGCATAGGGGCTGACCTTTTCAGCATATTCATCATAGGCGCCGCGCAAACTGCCCGCGACGGTGAGGCCCTTCTTCAGGTCCAGCGGGCGGCGCAGTTCGACGTTCACCGTGCCGGCAATGCCGCCTTCGACCTGATCGGCCGTGCGCGTCTTGTAGACATCAACCGACTTCAGCAATTCCGCCGGGATATCCGCCAGGCTGATAGAACGGTCGGTGCCCAGGTTGACATTGTTGCCGTTCACCGTGGTCTGTACCTGGCTAAGGCCACGAATGGTGACGCCCTGCCCCTGTCCGCGTTCGCGATTGATCTGCACGCCGGTCACACGCGACAACGCTTCAGGCACGTTATTGTCCGGCAACTTGCCAGCGTCCTCGGCGACGATGGAATCGACGATCTGCTTGCTGTTCTTCTTTTTCGTGGAGGCCGCCTCCACGCTGCCACGCACGCCGGTAACGATGATGTCGGCCTTAGCCTTATCGTTGGTGTCGGAGTTTTTCGGAGCATCCTGCGCGGAAGCGGAGACCGAAAAAGTGGCGAATGCAAGGGCGGAAAGGGCCGCCGACATGTTCAGAACCGTACGTGATTTCATCCGACTTCCCCCACTTATGCGGCTTATCGCCATACCTTATATCGTATACCAACTATATTATTTTGTCGGAGTCAAGGTGATTGCAATCTTCCCGCAACAAAATCGCGGGAACATTTCGACACGATGGTGAACAATCTGAATGAAAACAAAAAAAGGGGGATGCCGGCAGCACCCCCCTTTGGATTCCCGATGTCTATCACGCAGTCGCGTTTATTCGCAGGATCGAGCAGGCCCCTCCACTTCCTCGCGAATAACGGGTGCCACTGCCTTTGGCGCAAGAACCTCCCACTCCTGAACAGCAAGCCCGGCATGGTCCTGGCCATCATTCGACGCCGCCATGACCGCCCGGAGACAACGCACCCGGATGGGTGGAAAGGAAACCTCCTGAAACGCACCGGGCACCGTGCCATAAGTGCTTGCGCCCGGCACAGGCTTCCAGCCCTTATGCCAATATTCCAAATGCCAGGCCGTCGGCGGCGCGACACCAACGCCCGATCCCGCCGGCTGGTCGTTCCAGAACCAGATGCGCGATCCATCGATCGTTACCGGCTTGTCCCAGCGATATTCAATCCACTGCGTAGCGGGATTATTCGGCGACCAGCTGCCCCACATGTCGGGCGGCAGCGGCGCGGCCTTGGTGATGCCGTCATTCAGCGACTTGATCCAATATTGCACCGGCACCGGATCGTTGGACGCCTTTGCCGACGCCGCCCGCGCAATGTTCCGCGTGATCGGTAAGGGCGGCTGCGGGCGCAAGGTCGGCACCACGGTGCGGATGCGCGCCGGCTTCACGCTGTCATCCCAGTCCAGCCGGTCGAGAGCCACGCTCCGCCGGAAATGTCCACCGCCCTGCGCATCGGCCGTATGATAGGCCAGATACCATTGCCCCTTATATTCGACCGCGCCCGAATGGGAGGTGGTCGAGGATACTGGCTTGAGCGCAACGCCGCGATAGGTCCACGGCCCCATTGGCGAAGAAGCGGTGCCATAGGCAATGCAGGCATGATAGACCGCCGGCGTGCAATCCGACATCGGCCCTGCCTTGTTCCCCGCATAGAGCAGATAATAGATGCCCTTGCGCTTCATGATCCAGGGTGCCTCAAAGAAGCCGGTCAGCCCCTCGATCGCCTGCTCCGTCCCCTTGGGCGTCACCATGTCGCGGTCCAGCTCCATGCCGAGCAACTTGCCGAACGTGCCCCAGTAGAGATAGACCCGCCCGTCATCGTCGATCAGCACGGTCGGGTCGATATTCTGGATGTCGTTGGCGATCGGCACGCGCTGCGAGATGATCGGCCCCGATGGATGCGCGTCGCGCCACGGCCCGGTCGGACTATCCGCCACTGCCACGCCGATGGCAAAGCGATCCTTGGCATCGCTATTCTTTTCCAGCACGGGCGCATAGAAATAATAGCGCTTGTCCGGCCCCTGGATGATCTGCCCGGCATAGGCCCGCGCCTCCTCCGCCCAGGCGAAAACATTTTCCGGCTTGGCGATGTCAGGATAGTGCGTCCACTTGCCCGACGTGGGATCGTCGGTCTTCAGCAGCTGCCATTCACCCATGATGAAATCATTGACGTCGGGCGGCGCCTGGTCGCGCCCCGCCAATATCCACAGCGCCCCGTCCGCTACGAACGGTGCCGGGTCAGTGGAGTAATGGTCACCATCCGCCAGGATCGGATTGCCGGGCACGCTGATCTGGCGCGGTTCCTCCGCACCAACCCGTCCCACCGTCATGAACAGGGCGATGCCCGCGAGCAGCTTATTCCTCATCGGGATAGGGCCCCTTGCCGCCATCGGCGACCAACTGGTCGACGCGCTGGTCTATCACCGGCAGCGGCACCGCACCCAGCGCCAACACCGCATCATGGAAAGCGCGGATGTTGAACTTTGCGCCCAGCGCCTTCTCCGCCTTTTTCCGTGCGTCGACGAAGGCTAGCTCCCCCATATAATAGGACAGCGCCTGCCCCGGCCAGGCGATATAGCGGTCCACCTCCGTCTCTATCTCATGATCGGACAGCGCCGTATTATCGTGCAGATAATCCTGCGCCTGCTTGCGGGTCCAGCCCATCGCATGAATCCCGGTATCGACCACCAGCCGCGACGCACGCCACGCCTGATAGCTCAGCATGCCGAACCGGTCATAGGGCGTTTCATACATGCCCATATCCTCGCCCAGCGCCTCGCAATAGAGCGCCCAGCCCTCGCCATAGGCCGACAGATAGGTGTCCCGGCGGAAGGCGGGCAGTTCCTTATTCTCCGCCGCCAGCGGCATCTGCATCGCATGGCCCGGCGCGCTTTCGTGCAGGGTCAGCGCGACCTGCGAATAGAAGGGACGCGAGGGCAAATCATAGGTGTTCACCAGATAGATGCCCGGCCCGCCGCGCCCGCCGGTATAGAAGGGCGCGATATCGTCAGGCACCGGCTTGATCGCAAAGCGCATGCGCGGCATCCGCCCGAAAAACTCGGACGCCTTGCCGTCGAAGGTCTTGGCGATCCAGGCGGCCCGGTTGAGCAATTCCTGCGGCGTCCTGGCATAAAATTGCGGATCGGTCCGCAGGAAAGTAAGAAAAGCCGGCAGGTCGCCCTTGAAATCGACCTGCCTCATGACCTCGCCCATTTGGTTGCGAATGCGGGCCATTTCATCAAGGCCGATCTGGTGAATCTCCGCCGGGCTCTTGTCCAGCGTCACGAACTCGCGAATCTTGGACTGATAATAGGCCTTGCCATCGGGCAATTTATAAGCCGCCAGATCCTTGCGCGCACCGGGGATATAGTCCTGCCGCAGGAAGGTCAGCAGGCTCTGGTGCGCCGGCACCACCGCCTGTGCTATCGCGGCCTCCCCCTCCGCCTTCAACCTCGCCTGCGCATCGGCAGGGATGGTCGCCGGCAGCGTCTTGAACGGGGCGTAGAAAGGATTTTCCTCCACGCTCTTCGCCTTTGCCACCTGCTCGACGCCGATATCGCGCCCTTGCAGCGTGATCTGTGCCGGGGTGAAGCCACGCTTCAGGCCCGCCCGCATATTCGCGATCTGCTGGTCATAATAGCGCGGTATGTCGCGCAGCATCGCGATATAGCGCCGCGCGGCCGCCTCGTCACGCAACGGCTCACGTGCCCATCCGGCCAGATCGCCCCAGAAGCTGGTGTCGGCGTTGAGCGGCTTCTCATATTCGCGATAGCGCTGCTCGGCGATCAGCGCGTCAATCTGCCCCTTGTAGACGGCGAAGTTGACTCTTTGCGCCGGCGACAATTGATCGATCCGGATCGCCGCCAGTTGTTTCTCGACCTGTTCCCAGCGCGCCAAGCGGGCCGCCTGCGCCTGCTGACCGACATCGGGCAGCACCAGCGCCTGATCTTTGGGACCATCCTCACTGGGGCCGGACTGCTTCTGTCGCCAATCATATTCGGACGTGTAGATCGCCTCGAATGCGCCATCGGCCGACTGTGCCTGCGCAAGAGGCGCTGACAGACTGATGAAGGCCGCCCCGGCGAGCAGCCAGCTTCGGCCGCCAAAGATTGTCACGCCATTTCCCCTTCCAATAATGCCAATATATCCCGGTGGAGTTGCACTGGGATGCGCACGCCTTCCTCGTCCGATTTTGCGCGCGCTACATAACGACGTGCGCCTGGCAGGCGCGCACCCTGTCCGGTAATGGCCGCGAACATGGCCTCGGCGCGGCGCAGATGATCCTCGACACTGGCACCAAGAAAGCCGGCCGGATCGATTGCGATCACCAATTCGCCGCCGATCGGCGATCCCATGCGGCCCTGATCGGCCACCATGGATTCCGCGCTGGTCATGTCGCCGATCAGCGGGCCCGCGATCAGTTCGACCATCGCCGCCAGCGCGGATCCCTTATGCCCGCCAAAGGTACGCATTGCGCCGTCCAACACTGCCTTGGGATCAATCGAGGGATGACCTTCGGCGTCATACCCCCAATCGGGTGGAATGATCCTGCCTGCGCGGCGATGCAATTCGATCTCGCCCCGCGCGACCACGCTGGTGGCAAAATCGAAGACGAAGGGATTTCCGCCGGGACGTGGCCAGCCAAAGGCGATCGGATTAGTGCCGAAAACCGGCTTGGTCCCGCCCTCTGGCGCGACCCAGGCATGGCTGGGCGTGAAGGCGAGGCCCACCAGCCCCGCATCGGTCAGCGCCTCGACCTCCGGCCACAGCGCCGCGAAATGCACGACATTGTTGAGCGCCAGCGCCGCGATGCCGAAATTGCGCACCTTCTCGATCAGCAGCGGCAGGCCACGTTCGAACGGCAGTTGCGCGAAACCGCCCTTGCCATCGACACGCACCAACGCCGCCGCCGGTTCGCTCACTACCGGCACCGCATCGGGTACGACCACGCCGCGCTCGATCGAATTGGCGGCGACCAGCAGGCGATAAAGGCCGTGCGAGGCACAGCCGTCCCGCTCGCCCGCCACCATCGTTCGGGCGACGGCGGCGGCATGATCGGGTGCCAGGCCCCGGCTCTCCAGCACCCTACGGGCCAGCGCATCGGCCTCCGCAAGGGTCATTACAACCATATCGGTCATGCGGCAGTCGCCGGCTTGGCAGTGAACAGGCGCACGCCGAAGACCGGCCCGGCTGAACTGCGGTCATGCGGCACGAACCGCACTTTCACGCTATTCTTGCCCTTGGTCAGCGCCTCAGGGATCGGATAGTCAACGTCCAGGAACTTGCCCGGCTTGTCATTATCCAGGCTCTGGGTGGCCAGTTTCACATTATCGACCATGATGTCGAAGCTGCGCTTGCGCTCGCCACCCCAATAGGTTGCCTGCAACAGCAAGGGACCAGGCTTCACCTTCATGGCAAACTCGAAATAGCCACCCGACCGGGCATCGCGGCCATTCCGCCCGCGATAGGAAACGGGATAACTGATTTCCGACGTCAGCATATGGTCGCGCTCGGGCTGCATCTCGCCCAGATGCATGATGTCGATCGATCGGGCGGCCAGATCCTTCTGCCGCGCCTGTTCGGCGAGGAAAGCGGCCTCCTCGGTCTTCCACGCGGATTCCGAGAAGCGCTTGAAATAGACTGCGCTGCGCCGTTCATACTGGCTGTAAAAGGGCACGAAGGCGAGGTTCGCCGGACGGATGATATTCTGCGTGCGGTAACGGGGGCGATCCGACACGATCGGCGCGAACGCCGCCAGCGGATCTTCGCCGACCATCGCCGGCTCGACACCGGTCCAGTCCATTTCCGCCGGGCCAAGGTCCGCCGCCATCACCATCGGCCCGCGCACCACGGCCACCACATCGGGCGATCCCGGCGCCGCCTCCAGCCGCAGGTCGAGCGGCAGGCTCAGCGCCACCACATCGCCCTTCTTCCAGCGGCGCGTGACGACCGCATAGCCATTGGCCGGCTTCACCGAAACCGGCGCGCCATTTACCGTCAGCCCGAAGCGGCCATTGGCCCAACCGGGAATGCGCAGCGCCAGCGAAAATGCACCCTGCTTCACCGCGTCGATGGTCAGCTTGATATCGGGCTTGAACGGATATTCGGTATCCAGCGTCAGGCCGACGCCCTTCGCCTTCCACTGCGCTTCCGAGGGGATGTAAAGATTGACGAACAAGGTGTCGTCGCCCTCCCAATAGATGGAATCGCCATGTTTGGCGTGGCTTTCCATGCCCGAACCGACGCAGCACCAGAAGGCGTCCTCATCGGGCTGCGAATAGCCGCGCGGCGCGCCGCTCATCATCGGCGTCATATAGGTAAAGCCGGCATTGGCCGGATTCTGCGCAGACATGACATGATTGAGGTGCGCGCGCTCATAATAGTCGAACAGCGCGCCATCGGGCTGCCAGCCATAGAGATGCCGCGTCAGCTTCAGCATATTATAGCTGTTGCAATGTTCGCAGGTGGACTCGGTCAGGTGCAGCGCCACCGTATCCGGCTCGAAGAAATATTCGCGGTCGGCATTGCCACCGATGACATAGCTGTGATGCTGCGTCACCCGATCGAAGAAGAAACGCGCGGCCCGGCCCGGCTCTTCCTTGCCCGTCAGTTCATGAATGCGCGCGAGGCCGATCAGCTTGGGCACCTGCGTATTTGCATGGAAGTTGGACAGCTTGTCCTCCTGCGCCACCAGCGGATCGAGAACCTTGTGGTCATAGATGCGCTCCGCCACCGCCAGCCAACGCGCGTCTCCGGTGCGGGCGTAAAGTTCGGCATAGCTGTCGTTCAGACCGCCATATTCGCAGCCCAGCAATTCCTGCATTTGCGCATCGTTGAGCGCCGCGAACACCTTCTCGAAATAGCCGCCAAGGCCGATCACGACCTCCAGCGCCTTGGCATTGCCCCAGGCGCCATGGACGTCGAGCAGGCCGGCGAAATATTTGTGGACCGTGTAGAGCGGCGACCAGCTACCATTGAGGTCGAACCCGCCCGACTTGATCTGCCCCTGCATCACTTCGGGGAAAATCTGTTCGCCATCGACGATCTGGCCGTCCTTGGTCTTGCGACCCAGCGCGCCGATATAGCCATCCTTGCGCTGCGCCTGACACAGCGCCAGTTCATCGACGATATAGTCGGCGCGGCGGCGGCATTCCGCATTGCCCGTCTGCTGCCATCCCAGCACCAGTGCAGTGATATAATGGCCCAGCGTATGCCCGGCGATCGTATCGGACTCCCAGCCACCATAAATCGGGGCCTTGGGCTCCAGCCCGGCATATTTGCGGAAATTATGCAGGAAACGGTCGGGACTGAGCGACAGGAGATAGGCGATGTTGACCTCGACCGCGGTCGCATAATCGGACGGGCGCAGGCGTATATCGGTCAGCGGCAGGGGCTTCGCCCGCAGCGGAATCTTGGGCGCGATCGCGGCCAGCCCCTTGAACGGGACGGCACAGACGGCAAGGGCAGCGACCCCTGCCAGCCACTCGCGACGATTGGCTTTCATTGCTAAACACTCCTACCGAATATCGTATACTATACGATAGAGCGAAGGGGCATGCTGTCAATCCCTATTGTCCGACTTGTTCGATCGCCAATCAGCGGCGCAGGGCGACATGCATGTCCGCCAAAGCCAGTTCAATGAGGGTCCGCATCGCCTTTTGCGCCTGTCGCGGGTTCTGCGCGGCTATTTCCTTATAGAGCGCGCGATGCTCCGGCATGGGATCGCGCGGCGCATCCTGCACCCGTTGCTTGGTCGTGGTGGTCCAGGCGATCGCCGACATGATAGAGCTGGACAGGGAAAAGAGCAGCTCATTCTGCGCCGCCTCCATCAGCAGTCCGTGGAAGCGCTGATCGGCGGCCCGCCCCTTCTCTGTCGCCAGCGTGTAGCGCTCCATCGCATCCAGCGCATTGGCCATGTCGATCAACTGCCCTTCGCTGCGCCGACTGGCCGCCATCTCCGCCGCTTGCGGCTCCACCATCATGCGCAGTTCGAACAGGTCGCGCAGAAACTGCTCGCTCGGTTCCGACTGGATCTGCCAGGCAAGGACGTCAGGGTCGAGCATGCTCCACTGGCGCCGCTCATTCACTCGGGTTCCCGCCTTGGGCCTGCTGCTCACCAGTCCCTTCGCCGTCAAAATGCGAAACGCCTCCCGCAATACGGATCGTGATATGCCCAATGTTTCGGCATGGTCCACCTCGGCAGGAAAGACATGGCCGATCGGCAAGGCGCCGCTGACAATCTGTGACGCGAGCCGATGCGCCACCATATGATGCAGCCGACCGGTCATTATCGGCATGACTGTAGCACTGTCATGACCATGTCGCCCATCATCCATCCTGCGATCCAATCCCACATCGTTCACCTAAGGCTACACACATAGGGCTGCCTGGAAAAGACAGATTTTATATCGTATAATTTTGTTGACGCCCCCCATCGTTGCGGCCATGACTGCCGCTCTTTCCTGACAATGAGAGGCAGCGGGCGTTCGTGGACATGTTCCCTTATCCTGTATCGAAAGGCATCAGCTTGCTGGCTCTAGCCGGGGCTATTGGTACTTGCCCGCAAAGCCTTTCGGCGGCCCCGGCAGCGCCCGCCACCGCGACGATCGTAGCGCCCCAGCCCGACATCGGAGACCGTTACGCACTATCCGACAAGTTCAATGGCCAAAGCCTGGGCGACCTGATCGACAATGGTGACGTTGCACCGCGCTTCCTGAATGAAGGTCAGGGCCTGCTCTACCGCACCGGCAACCGGCGGAATCACAGCTACGTCTATGTAGATCTCACAACATTTGCGAAGAAGCCGGTTGCGACCACAGCACAACTGCTCACTGCGTTGAGCGCAGCAGGTGGCAGGCCAGTCGACGTGGATAGCGCCAAGATTGCCGATGTCGATTATGACCCGACTGCCGGCATCGTGCGTTTTCGCGCCCTCGACAATCTCTGGCGCCTCAACGCCGATGGCCATGCAGAGAAAGTCGTTGAGAAGAAGGATGATCTCTTCCTCCCCTCGCCCGATGGCCGTTTTCGCATCATTGCGCGCGACTTCAACCTGATCGCGATCGACACCAGGAGTGGCAAGGAAGTCCCCCTCACCACCGACGGCACGCGTGAACAGCCCTATGGCCGCTCCATCCCGCAACTGGCCGACATATTGCGGGCAGGCACGGAGGAACCGGATATGCCCGTCACCGGCGCATGGTCGCCGGATGGCCGTTATCTGCTGAGTTGGCGGCTCGACACGCGCGACGTGAAGAAGCTTTCCATTACCCAGCAAAATCCGCCCGCCAGCCTCTATCCGCGTAGCTTCTCCTATGTCTATCCGCTCGCGGGTGCCGAAAAGCTGCCCCAGGCGACCCGTTTCGTCATCGATATCCAACGAGCGATGCGCAAGGGTAAGGCGAAGATCGTCCCGCTCGCAATCCCATCGGAATCCATCCTCTATCCCTCGCCGCCCGATATGGGCTGGATCAATGGCAAGCCACGTGTCCTGTGGACCGAACGCGGTTACAAGCAACAGGCAGTCTACCAGGCCGACCCCGACACCGGCGCCGCGCGCATTGTCGCACATGAAGCGGTGAAGCCTTTGATCACCGTCACCTCGAGCATGATCATGCCCGCTCCGGAGCTGGGCGGAGAACTCTCCATCTCCGAACGGTCCGGCTGGGCGCAACTCTATCTCGTCACCCCTGATGCGCCCGATGGCGGAAAACCGCTTACTCAAGGGGAATGGGAAGTGCTGTCCGTCGACCATGTCGCCGCGGACAAGTCATCGCTGATTGTAACCGGCGTGGGTCGGGAAAAGACCCGCAATCCCTACTCGCGCGCGCTCTATCGTGTATCAATGAACGGCGGCGATCCGGCCGAACTGACGCCCGAACCACTCGATCATGACGCCACTCTTTCGGACGACGGCCGATGGATCGTGGACCAGATGTCCAGCCCGACCAGCCCGACCCGTGCCGTGCTGCGCGACGGACAGACGGGCAAGATCGTGATGGATCTCGCGACCGCCAGCGACCACCGCCTACGCGCGGCGGGCTATACATCGCCCGAACCCTTTCAGGGCGTCGCGGCGGACGGGCATACCCCAATCTATGGCATGATCTTCCGCCCAGCGAACTTCGACGCGAAACGCAGCTATCCCATCATCGACAATGTCTATACCGGCCCGACCACCACCGACGTGCCGGCCACCTGGAACGACGCCCACCGCGTCGCCGGTAATGCCGTGGCCCAGATCGGTGCGATCGTGGTGATGATCGACGGCACCGGCACGTCGCGCCGGGGCCAGGCATTCCGCCTGCCCGCCTATCAGAATCTGGGCGAAGTCGGGCTGGACGACCATATCAGCCTCATCCGCCAGATGGCTGCCAAATATCCCTATATGGACGTAAACCGCGTCGGCGTGTTCGGCGGATCGGCCGGCGGCTATGACACCGCACGCTTCGTGCTGCGGCGGCCGAATTTCTTCAAGGTGGGCGTTTCCTCCTCCGGCAATCACGACCTGCGCCTCGACAAGACATGGTGGCCCGAAGTGTCGATGGGCAATGCCGACGAGGCGACATGGGAGCGGAACAGCAACATGTCGGTCGCGGGCAATCTGATGGGCAAGCTGCTGCTGATTCATGGCGATATTGACGACAATGTGCCGGTGACGGAGAGCTTCCGCCTCGCCAAGGCGCTGATGGACGCCGGGCGCGATGTCGATCTGGTCGTGCTGCCCAACACCACCCATCGCGTCTATCAGCCGTTCTTCTGGAAGAAGCTGCGCGACTATTTCACGCTCAACCTGCTGGGCGAAACCCCGCCCGCGCTCACGCCCCCGCAAGCCGGCCGCACCCCCGCCGCGAAATGACGAGGAAGAAGATGACCAAGAAGCTCCCCCTGATCGCGCTGCTGCTGGCGTCCGTGCCCGCGCTGATGCCCGCCACCGCCGCCTTTGCCGAGGCCCAGCCCGCCAAGAAGGTCTTCCCGCCGATCGCGAAGACCGCGTATAAGACGCCTACATTCGACCTCGCGCTGCGCACCGACACGCAGACGCTGGCGCATCTCTCACCCAGCGGCGACGCCGCGTTCGACTATGTCCCCGCCGCCCGCGAGGCGGAACGGGTTGGTGACGGCTATGTCCATATCGGCGACCTCCATCTCCGCCTGAAAAGCGGCACCGGCGCATGGCAGGACTATTCCTCTGCCCACGCCCGCAAACCGATCGTCAAGCTGGTGGCGCGCGGCGATGTGCTGGCTGCCGCCGACATCACCGCATCGATGGGCGCGGGCATCCCGCTGCGCGTCGAGCGGCAATGGGTCAATGACAATGGCGTCCTCGCCCTGCGCTTCACGCTGGTCAACAGCAGCAACGCCCCGGTCGAGATCGGCGCGCTGGGCATGCCGATGGTATTCGACAATATCATCCTCGACCGCGATCTGGATCAGGCGCATGCGCAGGCCAGCTTCGTCGATCCCTATATCGGCCGCGACGCCGGCTATCTTCAGGTGACGCGCCTCAACGGTCAGGGGCCGGCGCTGCTTGTCCTGCCGGAAAAGAATACGCCGCTCGAAGCTTATCGGCCAGTCCTCGAAGCCCGCGCCGCGCCCAAGGACGATATCTTCACCGACCGCAGCCCGCGTAGCCAGGTATCGGAAGGCTTTTACGACTGGACCGTCGCCAGCAAGGGCTTTGTCGACAAGGAATGGGCCAAGGCCGGCCCGCAGTGGAATGACGCGACCAGCATCACCCTTGCCCCCGGCCAGAGCCGCACCATCGGCCTGCGCTTCGTCACCGCGCCCAGCATCCGCGCGATCGAGGATACGCTGGTCGCCAACAAGCGCCCCGTCGCGGTCGGCATCCCCGGCTATGTCCTGCCCACCGACCAGTCAGCCAGCCTCTACCTCAAATCCGCCAGCCCTGTCGCAAAGATCGAAAGCTTCCCCGCCGGCGCCCTCACCGCCACGCCGGTCGACAGCAGCGCCGGTTCCGCGCGCTATGATGTGAAGGCATCGGGCTGGGGCCAGGCGCGCCTCACCATCACCTATGCCGATGGGCAGGCCCAGACCGTCAGTTATTATATCACCAAGCCGCTGCAGCAGGTGATGGCCGATATCGGCCATTTCACCACGACGAACCAGTGGTTCGAAGGCAAGGATGACCCCTTCCATCGCTCGCCCGCCATCCTTTCCTATGACCGGGAAGAGAACAAGATTCTGACGCAGGACGGCCGCGTCTGGGTCGCCGGGATGAGCGATGAGGGCGGTGCGGGCAGTTGGGTCGCCGCCGCGATCAAGCAGCTCGACAATCCCAAAGCGGAGGAAGTTGCCAAGCTCGAACGGATGGTCAATGAAACCGTGCTCGGCCATCTTCAGGTGGCGGAAGGACCGCAAGCCGGCGCTGTCAAGAAGAGCCTCTTCTATTATGACCCCAAGGAGTTCCCGGACTATTATGATCCGGCGATCAACTGGAAGAACTGGACCGCCTGGTCGAAGAAGGATTCCGACGATCTTGGCCGTTCCTACAATTACCCCCATGTCGCGATCGGCCATTGGGTGCTGTACCGCCTCGCTCGCGACAATCAGGGTCTGGTGAAGCAGCATGACTGGCGCTTCTATCTCGACTGGGCCTATCGCACCTCGGTCGCGATGATGCGCGACGCGCCCTATTATGCGCAGTTCGGCCAGATGGAAGGCGACGTCTTCCTCGACATCCTCAAGGATCTGAAGCGCGAAGGCCTGACCACCGAAGCCGCCGAGATGGAGAAGCTGATGAAGGGCCGCGCCGATCACTGGCGCACGCTCAAATATCCGTTCGGCAGCGAAATGGCCTGGGACTCCACCGGCCAGCCCGAAGTCTATGCCTGGATGCGCTATTTCGGATATCAGCCGCAGGCCGACGTCACCAAGGAAGTGATCCTTGGCTACGATCCGACCATTCCCAGCTGGGGCTATAATGGCAATGCCCGTCGCTATTGGGACTTCCTCTATGGGGGCAAGGTGTCGCGGATCGAGCGGCAGATTCACCATTATGGCTCGGCCCTCAATGCCGTGCCCCTGTTCGACGCCTACCGTCAGAATCCGGATGATCTCCACCTGCTCCGCGTCGCCTATGGCGGCATGATGGGCGGCATCACCAATATCGACCAGCAGGGATTTGGGTCCGCGGCCTTTCATAGCTGGCCAGACATGATGCAGTGGGACGTGCTGACCGGCGATTATGGCATGGGCTTTTACGGCCATGCCATCGCCTCGGCCACCTATGCCGTGAAGGACAAGGAACTGGGCTGGCTCGGCTTTGGCGGCAAGATCACGGATGACGCTGGAACGATCCATATCGTGCCGCAGGATGGCGCGCGCCGCCGCCTGTTCATCGCGCCGACGGGCCTGTGGATCACGCTGGAGGCCGGCCGCATCGCCAGCGCTGATTATGATGGCGCGTCGGGTAATGTCGTGCTCACGCTCGACCCCGCCGACGCGGCGACGACCAAGGCTCGGCTGCTGTTCGAAACCACGACCAAGGACGGCAAGCCCTATGCGTTCAGCGGCGGCACGGCCGACCGGGGCGGCTATGCCATCCCGCTCGGCGCCGCCACCACCCGCATCACGCTGACGCCGCGCTGATGACGATACGCCGCGCTCTCCTCGCCTCAGCCCTTGGTCTGACGATGGGGGGCGTGGCGCTGGCCGCCCTGCCCCGGTCGACCACCGAAAGCTGTCCTATTTCCAGCGCAACGGCTAGGCTTTCGCCTGAAAATTGCATGGTATCCCTTTCCGATAGGATCAGCCCCGCGCAACAAAATGCCAAGATCAGCGGGAAATATGCGAAGTTAAGCGCCGGAAATCCTATTTGCGCCCCCGCCCCCTGGACCGTCGCAGCGACCGATCCGGGCGACAAGGTGAACGGCGCACTGCCGCTCCAGATGGAAAGCGCCCATGTCGCCTTCCACTGGAAGCCCGGCACCGTCGATCCGGCCGACGCAAAGGCCGCCGCCGCGCATCTGGAATATGTCTGGTCTTATTTCATCGACAAACTGGGCTTCCCGATGCCCCATTGCGGCGATGCCACCAAATATAAGGTCAACGCCTATATCGGTGTCGATTATGGCCTGACCGGCGGCACCGACAACCTCGGCCATATGGGCATGTGGATCGGGCCTGGGGCATTGAAGGACCGGTTCGGCCTCGCCCATGAACTGACCCACGCCTTGCAAGCCGCGACCGGCCGGCTGATGGACTCGCCCTATACCGGCTGGATGTTCGAAAGCCATGCCAACTGGATGACCACCCAGTTGCCCGAATTTCGCGACAACACCCATTGTTCGGTGCTGTTGAAACAATATCCCCACCTTTATTATGGCTCGACCCGGTCGCGCTACTGCAACTGGCAATGGTTCGAATATCTCAAGGACCGCTATGGCTATGACGCGGTCAACGCCCTGTGGCGCACCGCGCCCGGCAAGGACGATCCCGCCCGCCTGACCGCCGACCCCTTCTCTGTCCTCAAAGCCAATATGGGCTGGACGCAGGATCAGTTGAACGACGTCTTCGGCGACTGGGCGCTGCACAACACCAATTGGGACTATGCCAATGGCGCCGTCTATCGCAAAAACTATGGCGGATACGACCAAAGCACCGGCCCCGACATATTGGCCGCGACCGTGCTCGACCCGATCGATGCGGACAAGCGCCGCTACGCCGTGCCAGACCTCTGGGCGCCCCAGCGCTGGGGCTATAATATCGTCAAGTTGAACCCCGATGCTGGCCAGACCCGCGTTGCCATCACTTTCCGCGGCGTCGCACAACAGGCATCCGCCACCGCGAAACTGCCCGGCCTCGCCGACGAACCCGACAGCATCCCGCCGCCCGCCTCTGACTGGCGCTGGAGCGTGGTCGCGGTCGGCGCAGACGGCAAGAGCCGCTACAGCCCGCTCCAACGCGGCACCCGCGCCCAAACAGCGATCACCATCCGCCCTGACGACAAGGGCCTCTATCTGGTCGTGATGGCAACCCCGTCGCAGATGCAGAAGGTCCGCTGGGACCAGCCTCACTATTCCATCTACCGCTATCCCTGGATGGTGGAGCTGGACGGTGCCCGGCCCGACGCCCCTGCCCCCATTCCCGGCGGCCACCGCCACGCCAATGGCGGCGGCTGGGTCGGCCCGCAGGCGCAGGTCGCCGTCACCGCTTTTGTCGGCCCCTATGCCCGCGTCCTTTCCGGCACCGTGGCCGACCGGGCACGGGTCGAGGATCATGCCGTCGTCTCTGACCGGGCACAGCTTCGCGACGATGCCGTCATCGCGGGCCTCACCGTGCTACGCGGCGACACGATCCTGCGCGGCCATGCCCGCGCGGCGACGTCCATGCTCGGCATCGGCGAATATGAGAAGGGGATCATCCTGTCCGGCACGGCCCAAACCATAGGCGACGTCGAACATCGCGGTGGCCAGTTTGATAAGGGCGTGTCCTACGGCTTCGTAGATCAGGCCGCGGCCACCGATCCGAAACGCGGCGCGGACCTGACCTCCCCCGTGCCCGAAGTCACCGCCAAGCCCGACTATCGCTGGATTCCCTGACGCAATGACGATGACCACCCCGCCGGAAGCCGAAATGCTCTGGGGCCATCCCAAGGGCCTCTACGTCCTCTTCTTCACCGAATTGTGGGAGCGCTTCTCCTTCTACGGGATGCGCGCGCTGCTGATCTTCTATCTGACGCGCCATTTCCTCTATTCGGGCGAACAATCGGGCCTGCTCTATGGCGCCTATCTGGCGCTGGTCTTCCTCTCGCCCATGATCGGCGGCTATCTCGCGGACCGCTGGCTGGGCCAGCGCAAGGCGGTGCTGTTCGGCGGGCTGGTCATCGCCAGCGGCCATATCACGCTGGGGATCGAGGATGTTCTCGGCTCATCGGCGCAGGCCATCTTCTGGATTGGCCTGTCCCTGATCGTCGTCGGGACCGGCTTCCTCAAGGCTAATATCTCGGCGCTGGTCGGCAAACTCTACGCTGCCCATGATCCGCGCCGCGACAGCGCCTACACGCTCTTCTACATGGGCATCAATCTGGGCGGCGCGATCGGCCCGGTCATCTGCGGCGTCCTGGGCGAGACTTTGGGTTGGGGCTATGGCTTCGGCGCAGCCGCCATTGGCATGATCGCCGGCGTCATCGTCTTCGCCCGCGGCAAGCGTCATCTACTGGGCGGCGGCGAAGCGCCTGATCCGACAGCGCTGGAGCAGCGCGCCTTTGGCCTGAAGCGCGAATGGCTGATCTACGCCAGCACCATCCCCCTGACCCTGCTCAGTTGGCTCTTGCTGGTATCGCCCAAGCTCACCGGCACCCTGCTGGCTGTGGGCGGCGTGATGATCGGCCTGCTGCTGCTGTGGATCGCGCTTGCCCGGCTGGCGGGCGAGGAGCGCCGCAAGCTGCTCTACGCCCTGGCGCTGATCGTCATCCAGCCCGTCTTCTGGGGCCTCTACGAACAGAGCGGCTCCTCGCTCAGCTTGTTCATCGACCATCATGTGAACCGCATGATTTTAGGCCATGAAGTGCCCGCTTCGGTATTCCAGGCACTGCCGCCCTTCTTCGTCTGCCTGATTGCCCTGCCCTTCGCCGCGCTCTGGCTGCGCCTCGCCAAGGCGAACCGGATGCCCACGCCGATCAGCAGCTTCGCCTTCGGCATCATCATGGTCGGCGGCGGATTCGTGCTGATGGCCTTGGCCCAGTGGGTTCCAGCGGATCAGAAGGTGCCGCTCGCTTTCATCTTCCTGCTCTTCCTCTGCCATGCGATCGGGGAAATGTGCCTGTCCCCCGTCGGCCTCTCCGCCATGTCGCGCTTCGCCCCGCGCCATATGCTCAGCTTCCTGATGGGCACATGGTTTCTGGCGACGGCAGCCGGCAATTTCAGCGCAGGCGTGATCGCCTCGGTGATCGAGGCGATGGGCGGCGGCGCCAATGGCGGCGACCGAGCTATCATCCTAGACGCCTATCTGCGCATCGGCCTGGTTGCAGCAGCTATCGGCGTGGCTGTGCTAATCTCCAATATCGCGATCCAGCGGATGTTCAGCCGTACAACTTATTGATATTTCAATAAAACAAATGAGTCAGCTACCATAATTTGCGCGGCCGTGCCAGGCGACCAGTTCCATCAGCCACCAACGATAATTTCCATAAGCCGTGCAAAAATCCCGTTGCGCATTTTAAAGATATTGTATACGATATATTGCATTATCAGATAGCATATAGGTGAAACGGCAACATCGAACAGAGCAGCAACGAACGCGCTTTTGCAGTGCAATAGGCGATTATCTACCATATACAGTGCAGTTGCGGCGCATTTTTCCTGCGTCGCAGCGCCCAATATGGAGACAGACAGGTGACCATCGTCGTCCGCACCCTTTCGGAACGCATCTTCGAAGTCATTCGGGAACGGATCATTGAAGGCAAACTGCCCGATCGTGAACCGGTGCGTCAGGACGCGCTGGCAGCTGAGCTGGGTGTCAGCAAGATCCCGTTGCGTGAAGCGCTTGCCCGGCTTGAACATGAAGGACTGCTGACCAGCCAGGCCAATCGCGGCTGGTTCGTGCGCCCCATGTCGGCCGATCAGGCAGAGGAAATCTATTTATTGCGTCTGGCGATCGAACCGGCCGCTGCAGCCTTCGCCTGCGGTCGTGCCTCCGACGAAGAAAAACAGGCCGCTGTCGACGCCTTCCAGCTTCTGGACGCCGCCGCCAATGACGATCTGAATGCGGTAGCCGGGCGTAACCGGGAGTTTCATGTGTCGCTCGTGCGGCCAGGCGGTCGCTTGCTGACGACCCAATTGGTTGAACGACTGGAGGTATTGGCGGAACGCTATGTGCTTGCGCATCTGGAGCCCGCCGGCCGCGGTGATCGCGCGCATCTCGAGCATCAGGCACTGCTTGATGCATGGCTCGCGGGCAACGGCGAGGAAGTTCAGGCACTGCTGAACAGCCATATTGCCAGCACACTTGACGACCTGCGCGCGCAATTGGCCGCCAGTCACACACAATGATCCGATAAAGGGAACTTCATGCTCGGACCAGATAGATCCATCAAAACACTCGCCAAGCGCGAGTCCGGGCATGGTCGGGCCGAGACGTTAAACTGGCCGCATCTGATCGCCCCGTGGAACTCCACGGCAGTGGGCACCAGCATCTGTACATTGACCGGCTTGGGCGTCGAACGCGCCGGGCCGGCCTCTATTCTGACCTTCGTCACTACAAGTGTCATCTGCGCTTTTGCAACCATCACCTATGCCAAAAAGGTGACGCTAGTCCTGGCCGCCAACAGCGCCCGCCGGGGACACATGGCCGGCTGACGGCCATATCTTCCGCATAGCTACCATTGCCGTTTTTCATTGATCCACTGAGGAGATCTCGACGATGCGCGCCATTTTTGCCGCCACTGTCTTTGCGACCGCGTCCCTATGCGTTGCCCATCCCACTGCTGCCAAGACCGCGTTCGATGGCATCTGGCTATTCGACAATGCTCCTCCCACGCCCGGCGTCACCATGATGGAGGTGATGAGCAAGGGCGCCAAGATCGAAGGACGTATCACGACGCTCTGGTACGGCCCGGTCGAGATGATGAACCCGCGCATCGACGATGGGAAGCTGCTGTTCGAAGCGCGCAACATCAATGATCGCGATCATCCGACCCGCAACTGGAGCGTCAGCCTGAAGGACGGCAAGCCGCACCTCGAAGGGCAAATCTGGGAAAGCACGATCGCGATCGACGGCTATCGTGGCACGGCAAGGGATGCCAAGGCGCGTGCGTTTCGCTTCACGCCGCTGCCCCCATTGGGCAAGCCCATTCCGAGCAAGCTGGCCGCAACCCCGCCCATGGGCTGGAGCAGTTGGAACAAGTTCGCCGAGCATATCGACGACAAGACAGTGCGTGCGATGGCTGATGCGATGGTATCGAGCGGCCTGCGCGATGCCGGCTATCGCTACATCAACATCGACGATGGCTGGCAGGGCAAGCGCGACGCAAGCGGCGTGTTGCAACCCAACGAGAAGTTCCCGGACATGAAGGCCCTGACCGCCTATGTGCATAGCAAGGGGCTGAAGATCGGCATCTACAGTTCTCAAGGTCCGCGCACCTGCGCCGGCTATGAAGGCAGCTATGGCCATGTCGCGCAGGATGCCAAGAGCTTTGCCGACTGGGGTTTCGACTATCTGAAATATGACCTCTGTTCGGGCGAATGGTTCTATGCCGATGCCGATACGGTCAAGCGCAGCTATCATGAAATGGGCGCGGCCTTGCAGGCGACCGGGCGGGAGATGATCTATTCGCTGTGCGAATATGGCCGCTTCGACGTCGGTAGCTGGGGCCGCGATGTCGGCGGGCAATTGTGGCGCACCACCGGCGACATTACCGATGATTATGAAACGATGGCCAAGATCGGTTTCGACAAAAATGGCAACGCTTCCTATGCCGGGCCGCATGGCTGGAATGATCCCGACATGCTGGAAATCGGCAATGGCGGCATGAGCGCGGACGAATATCGCACCCATATGACGCTGTGGGCGATGTCGGCCGCGCCGCTGATGATGGGGCATGACCTGCGCGAGACGGATGCGGCGACGCTAGCGATGCTGACCAACCGCCGGGTCATCGCGATCGACCAGGATCCACGTGGGGTGCAGGGCAAGCCGGTGCGCAAGCAAGGGGCGCTGGAAGTGTGGACCAAGCCGCTGGCAGACGGGCGCGTGGCGCTGGCGCTGTTCAATCGTGGTACCGAAGCCGCAACCATGGGCCTTACGGCTGCGGATGCCGGCCTGTCCTCGATCACGCAGGTTGAGGATCAATGGTCCGGCACGACGGCCTCCACCCTGCCCGCCAGCTATGCCGTGCCGGCGCGCGGCGCGGTGATGGTCGTCGTCCAAGGACAGTAAGAGAGAGGGGGAGAGAATGATCCGCATGTGGATGCACTCCAGCGCGCCGGTCGCGCTGATCGCCGGCCTTCTTCTCTCCCCCGCTGCGGCACAGGCTGACCCGCCCGAATGGGAGCAGCCGGAGATAATCCGACAGGGTGCCGAGCCGATGCACGCGACCTTCGACGGGTTCGAAACGCGCGCGGGCGCCCTGTCGCGCGATGTGGCGCGCTCGCGCTATCATCTCTCGCTGGATGGTGACTGGCAGTTCCTTCTGTCGCCCAACCCGGAAAGCCGGCCGGTCGACTTCTACCGTCCCGATTTCGACGCCAGCCAATGGGGCACGATCACAGTGCCCGGCATCTGGCAGGCAGAGGGGCATGGACGCCCGGTGTTCGTCGGCAGCGGCTATCCCTTCCCCCGCGACCAGCCCAAGATCGCCCATGACCTGAACGAGGTCGGCTCCTATCGGCGCGACGTGACGATTCCGGCCCATTTCGCTGGACGAAGGATGTTGCTGACCGTAGGCGCGGCCGGCGCGGCCTATTATCTCTGGGTCAATGGGCAGCGCGTCGGCTATTCGGAGGACAGCAAGCTGCCGGCCGAATTCGACATCAGCCGCTATGCCCGACCCGGCCGTAACGTCGTGGCAATCGAACTCTATCGCTTTGCCGACGGCAGCTATCTGGAGGACCAGGATTTCTGGCGGGTCAATGGCATAGAGCGCAGCATCAGCCTCTATGCGGCGCCACCGACCCATATCAGCGATCTGACCGTCAATGCCGGGCTGGAGCATGGCTATAGCGACGGACGGCTGGGACTGACGGTCGCCATCGGCGGCAAGCCGGCGGCGATGCGAGTACGGGCTACTGTACTGGAGGACGGCAAGAGCCTCCTGGTGCGCGAGGCCACGGGCAGCGGCGCCGTGAGGATGGACGCCAGCTTGCCGGGCGTGAATCCATGGACGGCGGAAACGCCCAACCTCTACACGCTGCTGGTCGAGTTGCTGGACGACAAGGGCAAGCTGATCGAAGCGACCAGCCGGCGGATCGGATTTCGCACGGTGGAGATCGCCGGCGGCGAAGTGCGGGTGAATGGCAGGCGGATCATGATCCGCGGCGTCAACCGGCATGAACATGACCCCAAGACCTTCCGCATCGTTTCCGAAGCGACGATGCGGAAGGATATCGCCCTGATGAAGGCCGCGAATATCAACGCGGTGCGCACGTCCCATTATCCCAACGATCCGCGCTGGTATGATCTGGCCGACGAATATGGCCTCTACATCATGGATGAGGCGAATATCGAGAGCCACGGTTACCTCAGCCTGTCGCAGGAGCGGAACAATGATCCGTCCGTGCTGCTGGGCAATGATCCTGCTTGGCGCGCCGCGCATATGGACCGGGTGCAGCGCATGGTGCAGCGGGACCGCAATCATCCGTCCGTTATCTTCTGGTCGCTGGGCAATGAAACCGGGATCGGCGACAGTTTCGAGGCGGCGGCCAAATGGGTGAAGCAGGAAGATCCGACGCGCCTCGTCAGCTTCCTTGGCTGGAGCATGAGCGGCTGGCGCCATCCGGTGAACGCCTATGTCGACATCTTCGCACCCATGTATGACGATGTGCCCAAGATGATCGACTATGCGCGCGATCCCGCTTTCAAACAGCCACTGATCCTGTGCGAATATGCGCATGCGATGGGCAACAGTCTGGGCGATCTGGAGGGCTATTGGCAGGCGATGCGGGCGCATCCCAAATTGCAGGGCGGCTTCGTGTGGGACTGGGTCGACCAGACCATGCTGCTGCATGACAAGAATGGTCGGACCTATTGGGGGCAGGGGCTGGATTATGATCCCGACCCCAAGGCCCCCGGTGTCCATGGCGACGACAGCCCGGTGGGCGACGGCGTGATCCAGTCCGACCGGACCCCTGACCCCGAATATTTCGAACTGGCCAAGATACAGGCACCTATCGCCTTCGGAACGGATGGCGGCGGCTATCGCATCCTGAACCGGCACGACCATATCGATCTGTCGCGCTTCACGCTGGACTGGACGGTGATGGAGGATGGCATCGCCGCCGCCAGCGGCAGCCTGCCCATGCCGGCCGTGGCGCCGGCTGGCAGCGCACCGCTGCCCCTCGCCCTGCCAGCACCTAAGAATGTGGCGGCCGAACGAATATTGGTGCTGCGCGCGCGGGCCAAGGCGAATGCCGTGCCCATGCTACCGGCAGGGCATGTCGTGGGGTGGGATCAGTTCGCCCTCGGCGCTCCTGCCCTGCCCGCGCCACCCGCCGGCGATGTCGCCCCGGTCGAGACAGCAGAGACGTTCAGCCTGTCGGCCGGCAATAGCGTGCTGGAAATCGACCGCGCAACCGGCCTGGTTCGGCGCTATGCTCGCAGCGGAAAAATGCTGCTCAGCGGCGGCGCGCCCAATTTCTGGCGCGCGCCGACCGACAATGATGTCGGCGCCGGCATCCCCAAAAGCCATGCCATGTGGCAATATTTCTCCGACCATCGCCGGGTCGAGGCGATCGAGCGATCGGGCAACGCCATCATCGTGCGTCATGACATGGGCGTGGGATCAGTGAAGGTCGAAACTCGCTGGACCATGGCTGCCGATGGCCGGGTGGGCGTGAAGATGCGCTTCGATCCGATCCGCGACACGCTGCCCGATCCCTTGCGCGTCGGGCTGGCGTTCGACACGCCATCCGCACTGGAACGGGTCGCCTGGTATGGTCGCGGGCCGCAGGAAACCTATGCGGATCGCAAGAGTGGCGGGCTGATCGCACAATGGAGCGGCAGCCTCGCGGACCAATATCATGACTATGCCCGGCCGCAGGAATCCGGGAACAAGAGCGACGTGCGCTGGATCGCCCTGACTGGCACCAGCACCGGCGCCGGCACCGGATTGCGCATCACTGGCGCGCAGCCGTTGTCGGTCAACGCGCTGGCCTTCCCTTATGCGGATCTGGCGATGAAGCCGCCGGGGCAGACGCATAGCTCGGACATTCGCCCGCATGGCCATGGCACGCTGCTGATCGACGCAGCGCAGGCGGGCGTGGGCGGCGATACCGGATGGAATCTGGACGGACGGGCGCATATGAATTTCCGCCTCCCGCTACGGTCGCTGACCTACAGCTTCACCATCGACGCGGCGCGCTGATCCTATCCCGCGCCATGTAAAAAAGCCCGCCTGCATCACCATGCAGGCGGGCCTCTTCATGTCTGCCGGCCGGGGACTTGCCCCGGCCAGCCGGTCTTTCAGAAATTCACCGTCGCACCGATGAAGATGTTGCGACCCAGCGAGTCATAGACCCCCGGATAGGTATTGCCATTGCCGAAGGACGACAGGATGCCCGCGGCGATCGCCGGCGGATCCTTGTCGAACATATTGTTGACGCCGGCCCGCAGCGTCAGCTGCTTGCCGATCGACTGGGTCAGCGACAGGTCGAAATAATTATAGTCGTCGATCTTGCGATTGATGACGCTGGGCGTGCCGCTGAGCGACGGATTGTCCGACAGGCTCGACAGCTTTGTGCCGCCGATATGACGCCAGGACAGCGAAAGCACGGTGTCGCTCGGCGCCATCCAGGTGAAGCGGGCGACATGGCGCCATTCGGGCGAAGGCTGACCACAGGTGTAACCAAACAGCCCCTTGCAGTCATAGCTGCCCAGGCCCGGCAGCGGCTGCGCCACCTGCTCGGCGAGCCAGGTGCCGACCATGTTGACGTTGAACCGGCCCATCTTGCCGATGCCGAAGGTATAGTCGGCGGTGATGTCGATACCCGACGTCTTCAGATAGCCCGTGTTGAGCGTGGTCGAGACGATATAGCCATTCTGACCGAAGATCGCGCCGGAACGCGGATCACGGTTGAAGAGGCCGCAATAATAAGCGTCACCGGTCTCCGCGCACTGGCTGATGATCAGCGAGGCGTCGAGCGCGCCGATATAGTCCTTCACCTTGATCTTGTAATAGTCGACCGACAGCGAGAAGTTACGCAGCGCGCGCGGCGTCAGCACGAAGCCCGCCGTGATGGTGTCGGCGGTTTCGGGCCGCAGATTGCGATTGCCGCCGCCCAATGCGGAACAGGTATCCGCCGGACATTCGACGATATTGCCATATTGGGCGGCCGTAACGCCGGTGAGCGCGCAGGTTTCCTGCGATGCCACCGGATTTGAACCGGAGCAGGGATCCTGCCCCGCAACGTTGCCGACCGACTGCGACGCGAAGAGTTCGCCGATATTGGGCGCACGAATGGCATGGTTGTAACTGGCGCGCAGGCGCAAATCATCGACCGGTTGCCAGCTGAGTTCGCCCTTATAGGTCCAGACATTGAAATTGGATTTGAAGCCGGTCGACTTCTGTTCGTTGCTGTAGGAGGAATAGCGCAGGCCGCCATTGATCGTCAGCGAACGGACAAACGGCATGTCGGAAATCAGCGGGATTTCGATTTCACCATAGCCTTCGGTCACGCTGATGATGCCATCCGCGTTGGTGGCGCCGCCCTGCTGGGCGATGTCGTCGGCGAAGAAGTTGAGCGTTTCACGGCGATGTTCAGCGCCCAGCGCGATGCCCACGCCACGGCTGGCCCAGGGGCTGGTGATGCCCATCTGACCGAGGTCGCCGCTCAGCGTGCCGGAGAAGACCTGCTGCGAATTGCGCGAGGAGGTGTTGCTGGGCGTAAAGAGATAGGCGCCCTGTTCCGCAGTCACGCCGCCAGCCGAGAAAACGTTGACCGGAATACAGTTGGGATCGGTGCCGTCGACCACTGATCGACAGGTGGGCACGCCATTGACGGTCACGACGTCCAGCGCGCGCTGCGCCTTCACCGCGTCGACATTGTTGAGATAGCGTTCCTTGAAGCGAACGAGCGAATAGAGATAGTTCACATCATAGCTGAAACCGCTACCCAGATCGCCGCGCACGCCGGCGGTATAGCGATAGTCGGTATGCTTCAGGTCATCGCGACGCGGGGCGATCGACATGCGATAGCCGACCAGCGCATCGGCCGTCTGGTCCGTGCCCGCCTTGCTGCCGCACAGCGTTTCGAGCTGGCTCGCGCTCGCCAGCGGATTGTTGCACGAAATGGCGAAGGGCGAGCCGAGGAAGATGGCCGAAGGCGCGACCTGCGAGAATGTATGGTCGCGCATGAACATGAAGCTGCCATAGACTTCCGCCGCCTTGCTCAGTTCGAACTTGGCGAAGGCACCGGCCGTGATGCGTTCGTCGGAGCGCTGGAAATAATTGTCCGGCGCATAATTATAGGCATAGCTGTTGTCATAGGGGACGAAAGTCTGGGTGCCGTCCTTGTTGTTGGTCAGCGTCTGTCCCTGATAGGCGCCTTCCAGTGGGACGAACGTGCCATAGGGCGTGTTGCTCGACCCGCCGCAGAAGAGCGCGGTGCCCGCATCATCGGCCTGGTTGAGCGCGCAGGAGGACACATCGCGGGTCGACTGGCGCACCGGGTTATAATGGCGATAGCCGGCATAGGCGGTGATGTTGCCCCGACCGTCGGCGAAATTCTTGCCCGCCGATATGGCGATGTCCTGCTTGGCGCCGTCCATGACCGAGCTGTTAGCCTTGCGATAGCCCTTGTCATCCAGCAGGCCGCGCACCGCGCTGTTGTTATTGTCATGCTGGTAGAAGCCGGTCTGGGCATCGATGCGGATGCCGTCGAGATTATCCTTCAGCACGAAATTGACGACGCCCGACAGCGCGTCGGAACCATAGACCGCTGACGCGCCGCCGGTCAGCACGTCGACGCGTTCGACCAGGCTGCTGGGCACGAAATTGAGGTCGATCGCCTGCTGCGGCAACATGCGCTGGCCGTTGACCAGCACGAGCACGCGATTGGAACCGAGGTTGCGCAGATTGATATTAGAGGTGCCGTCCGATCCGTTGGATACATTCTCGTTCGCATCAGCGGTGAATTGCGGCAGCCGATTGAGCACGCCTTCGACAGTCGTGGCGCCCTGATAACGAAACTCCTCAGAGCTCACCACGGTCTGCGGGCTGTTGCTCTCCAGATCCGGGCGCTTGATGCGCGTGCCGGTCACTACGATTTCGGATGTGCCGGTTGCTGCGAATTCCTGCGCCTGCGCCCCCCCAGGCACCAACGCGACAACGGCCACCGCACAGCATAATTTTACACGGTAATTCCGCATTCCCTGTCTCCCTCACTTTTTATGAGGCCGGGATGTTGGAACCAACTTACCACTTTGTCAAATATTGTATACGAAATATTTTATTCATGCATCTGCGGGTGCCCAATCTTCAGATCTCACAATTCGCCACCGCCGGCATGTGCTTGATCAGCGGACAGTCTGCTGGCGCCATGCTCGAAGATGCTGCCGTTCCAGACGGCCGGGCACTGCCCGATCTCTAAATAGCAAGATTCTCGCAAGCCCAACCTCGAATGACCGGGACGGGTAGCGAGTGTTGCACGGGACGCTACGTGAACATCCTGCGTGACTATATCTTGATGGATTTGTTCGATTGAGGAACAATGAAGCAGTTTGTGGCTGCTTGGCCTACGGTCCCAAGAGCGATTATCAGCGCAATGCTTGAAAATGGTCGGGGAGACAGGATTCGAACCTGCGACATCCTGCTCCCAAAGCAGGCGCGCTACCAGACTGCGCTACTCCCCGATGCAGGCGCGCCTTAGCGGGGGAGCGCGCGCTTCGTCAATCCACCATCAGTGAAAGAACAGCCACAAAAGTATGATAATCGGGATCGGCACGCCGATCAGCCACAGCAATATGCCCTTGCCCATCGCAATCCTCTCCTTCTTTCCGTGTCTTGGATAAACGCAGAAGGTCCGGAGAGGTTGCGGACGGTCAGTTTCCGCTGCCGCCGGCCGGACCGAAGCGGGCCACCATGTCATAGGCGTCAGCCAGGAAGACCTGGCGGACATAGGTGATCGGGTCGCCGCCGCGCCAGGTATGGCGCTCGACGCACAGGCAGGGCGCGCCGGGCGCGATGCCGAGCAGGGTCGCCTCCTCCCGCGTTGCGCCCACCGCCGAAATCCGGTTTTCCGCCTCGGTCCAGGGCACATGCTGCAGCAGCCATGTGCCCGGCGAGATGCTGTCGAAATCGCCATCGACGATTGCCGGCACGGCACGGGTCGCGATCAGGCGATGCTCCACCGCCAGCGGCCGATCATCGGCGCAATGAATGCCATCCAGTTCCAGCAGTTGCGCGCCATTGGCCAGCGCCGCCTCCTCGTCGCGCCCCCCAATCGGGCCGCGCACCTGCCGCCGGGTCAGGCGATAGCTGTGCCGCTGGCCGCGCTCGCCGATCTGAACGGCAAGGTCAGGGATATCGAGCACCATCGAATGGACGCGCGGCCGGGCGACGAAGCTACCCGCCTTCTTGCGCCGCTCGACAAGACCCGCCGATTGCAGCGCCGACAGCGCCTTGTTCACGGTCATGCGCGAACAGCCATGCGCCTGCATCAGTTCCTGCTCGGTCGGCAGCCGGTCGCCCGGCGCCAGCGTGCCGGCCAGGATGCGCGCCTCGAAATCGGCGCGGATCTTCTCGTGCAGCGGCTGTTTCACGCGGTCAGTTTCTCCAGCGTCCGGCGATAACGGGTGGCGATGGCGTCGCGGGCGCGATGCCGCCCGCCGCTTACCATCTGCACGCCCCGGCGCCAGACCGTATCGATGGCCTCGCGCCCCGCGCCAAAAATCAGCCCATCCAGCAGCCGCTCGACCGGACGATGGGCAAGCGAGGGGTGAGCAAGGTCCAGCGTCACGAAATCCGCCGGCGCGCCGACGCGCAGCCCGTCGGAGACGCCCAGCGCCTGCGCGCCGCCCGCCACTGCCGCTCGATAAAGGCGATCGCCGGTCGACATACCCGGATCGCGCGCCAGCACATTGCGCTGCTGCAGGGCAAGGCGCTGGCCATATTCCAACAGCCGCAATTCCTCGGTCGCATCGATGCGGACATTAGAATCGCTGCCGACGCCATAGACGCCGCCGGCATCCAGGAAGGGTTCGGCCGGGAAGAGGCCGTCGCCCAAATTGGCCTCGGTAATCGGGCAGAGCCCCGCCACCGCGCCCTTGGCCGCCATTGCCCGCGCCTCGTCCTCGGTCATGTGGGTCGCATGGACCAGGCACCAGCGGTTGCTGACCGGCGCATGATCGAGCAGCCATTCGACCGGCCGATGGCCGCTCCAGGCGATGCAGTCGGCCACTTCCTTCTGCTGCTCGGCGATATGAATATGAACCGGATTATGACCCGCGATCCGGGCGAGCAGCGCCAATTCGTCGGGCGCAACCGCACGCAGGCTGTGCGGCGCCACGCCGACCACGGCATCGGGCAGGTTTCGCGTGCCCGTGATCGCCGCCTCGCGCAACCGGGCAAAGCCGTCCAGATCGTTGAGGAAGCGCCGCTGGCCCGCGCTCGGTGGTTGGGCGCCGAAGCCCGACCAGGCGTAGAAGACCGGCAACAGCGTCAGGCCGATGCCGCTTTCCGCCGCCGCCGCCATGATCGCCAGGCTGGTCTCCGCCGGGTTCGCATAGGGCGCGCCGTCCGGGGCGTGATGCAGATAGTGAAATTCGCCGACGCGGGTGAAGCCGCTTTCCAGCATCTCGACATAGGCCTGGGCCGCGATCGCCGCGATATCGTCCGGGTCCATGCGATCAACGAAGCTATACATGAGATCGCGCCAGCTCCAGAAACTGTCGCCCGCCGGTCCGCGCACCTCGGTCAGCCCCGCCATCGCCCGCTGGAAGGCATGGCTGTGCAGATTGGGCAGGCCCGGCAGCGCGACGGGCTGACGGATATCCTCGACCTGCGGCGCAGCGCCTTGCTCGATTGATGCGATAGTGCCGTCATCCAGCCCCAATCGGACGTCCCGCGCCCACCCCTCCGGCAGCAACACATGGTCGAAAAATAGGGACGTCATGGACTGCAAATCTCCCGGACCGATATAATGTCTATACATTAAATATCGAATCATGCAATCTGGGCGGGAGGCCGTGAAGGGAGGCTGGCGATGACGATGATATGCGACCGGCTATGGACCAACGCCCGGCTGGCGACGATGGTGGGCGACGGGATCGGCGCGGTCGAGGATGGCGTGATCGCTGCGCGCGATGGCCGCATCACCTATGTCGGCGCTCGCTCCGATGCCCCTGCCTTCGCCCCCACCGAAACGATCGACTGCGCCGGCCGCTGGATCACGCCGGGCCTGGTCGACTGCCACACCCATCTGGTCCATGGCGGCGATCGCGCCGCCGAGTTCGAACTGCGCCTGGCCGGCGCCTCCTATGAGGAAATTGCCCGCGCCGGCGGCGGCATCGTCTCGACCATGCGCGCCACCCGCGCGGCGAGCGAGGCGGACCTGGTCGCCAGCGCCCTGCCCCGCCTCGACGCGCTGATCGACGAAGGCGCCACCACGGCCGAGGTCAAGTCCGGCTACGGCCTTGATCCCGCCTCCGAGTTGCGGATGCTGCGCGCCGCGCGCCAGCTGGGCCGCGAACGGCCCGTGCGGATCATCACGACCTTCTTGGGCGCCCACGCCCTGCCGCCCGAATATGCCGGCGATGCCGATGCCTATATCGCTATGCTGTGCGACGAATTGCTGCCCGCGGTCGCGGCCGAAGGGCTGGCCGATGCGGTCGACGCCTTTTGCGAGGGGATCGGCTTTTCGCCGGCGCAGACCGACCGGCTGTTCACCGCCGCGCGCGCCCTCGGCCTGCCGGTCAAGCTCCATGCCGAACAGCTTTCCAACCTGCATGGCGCGGCGCTCGCCGCCAGCCATGGCGCGCTGTCGGCCGATCATCTGGAATATCTGGACGAAGACGGCATCGCCGCCATGGCCCGCGCCGGCACGGTCGCGACCTTGCTGCCCGGCGCTTATTATTTCGTGCGCGAGACGAAACTGCCGCCGATCGACGGGCTGCGCCGTACCGGCGTGCCGATCGCGCTGGCGACCGACTGCAACCCCGGCACCTCGCCGCTCACCTCGCTGCTGCTGGTGATGAACATGGGCGCGACCCTGTTCCGCCTGACCGTGGACGAATGTCTGGCGGGCGTCACCCGCAATGCGGCCCGCGCGCTGGGTCTCGATAAGGACATCGGCACGCTGGAGGTCGGCAAAAGCTGCGACCTTGCCATCTGGGACATAGAGCGCCCCGCCGAACTGGTTTATCGCATGGGGTATAACCCGCTCCATGCCCGCATCTGGAGTGGTCAATGAACGCTATCATCCTCGTCCCCGGCGAAGCCTCGCTGGCCGACTGGCGCGCCATCTATCGCGGCGCGACGGCCCGGCTTGATGGCGCGTCGGCCCCACGCATCGCCGAGAGCGCGGCAGCGGTGGCGCGCATCCTGGCGAAGGGGGAGCCGGTCTATGGCATCAACACCGGCTTCGGCAAGCTGGCGAGCGTGCGCATCGGTGACGAAGACCTGGCCACGCTCCAGCGCAATATCGTGCTGAGCCATGCCGCCGGCACCGGTGCCCCCTCCCCCGTGCCGGTCATCCGCCTGATGATGGCGCTGAAGCTCGCGAGCCTCGGCCAGGGCGCGTCGGGCGTGCAGCCGCAGACGGTCGCCCTGCTGGAGGCAATGCTGGTCGAGGGGCTGACCCCGGTGGTCCCGGCGCAGGGATCGGTCGGCGCCAGCGGCGATCTGGCGCCCTTGTCGCACATGGCCGCCGCGATGATCGGCGTCGGCGACATCATGCTGGGCGAAGAACGCCTGCCCGCCGCCGAGGCGCTGGCCCGTGCCGGCCTCGCCCCGCTGGAACTTGGCCCCAAGGAAGGGCTGGCGCTGCTCAACGGCACCCAATTCTCGACCGCCAACGCGCTCGCCGGCCTGTTCGAGGCGGAGACGCTGTTCCAGTCCGCGCTCGTCACCGGCGCGCTCTCGACCGAAGCGGCCAAGGGCTCCGACACCCCCTTCGATCCGCGCATCCACGCGCTGCGCCGCCATGCCGGGCAGATCGAGACGGCCGACGCGCTGCGCGGCCTGATGGCAGGCAGCGCCATCCGCGCGAGCCATCTGAAGGGCGATGAACGCGTGCAGGATCCCTATTGCCTGCGCTGCCAGCCGCAGGTGATGGGCGCCGCGCTCGACCTGCTGCGTCAGGCAGCAACCACGCTCGCCATCGAGGCCAATGGCGTGTCGGACAATCCGCTGATCTTCCCGGAAAGCGACGAGGCGCTGTCAGGCGGCAATTTCCATGCCGAGCCGGTCGCCTTCGCTGCCGACATGATCGCGCTCGCCATCTGCGAGATCGGATCGATCGCCGAGCGCCGCATCGCCATGCTGGTCGATCCGGCGCTGAGCGGCCTGCCCGCCTTCCTGACGCCAAAACCCGGTCTCAATTCGGGCTTCATGATCCCGCAGGTGACGGCCGCCGCTTTGGTGTCGGAAAACAAGCAGCGGGCCTATCCGGCCAGCGTGGATTCGATCCCGACCAGCGCCAATCAGGAGGATCATGTCTCCATGGCCGCCCATGGCGCCCGCCGCCTGCTCGACATGGCGGACAATGCCACCGCGGTGATCGGCATCGAATTGCTGGCGGCGGTGCAGGGCATGGACTTCCACGCCCCGCTCACCTCCAGCACCGCGTTGGAAGCGGCCCGTACCTGCGTCCGGGATCAGGTGCCGCACCTGACCGATGACCGCCATTTCCACCCCGATATGGAGGCGGCCAACCGCATCGTCCGATCGGGCGCGCTGGTGGCGGCCGCTGGTCACGCCCTCCCGGTGCTGGGATGAACGACTGGCTCGACATCCAGCGGGGCGAGGCGGCCCTGATCGTCGCCTTCCCGCATACCGGGACAGATCTCGCCGATGTCGGCGACGCCTTTCGTTCGCCCTGGATAGCGCGCGCCGATGCCGACTGGTGGGTGGACCAGCTTTACGCCTTCGCTCGCGATCTGGGCGCGACGACGATCCGCACCGCCATTTCGCGCAGCGTGATCGACGTCAATCGCGATCCTTCCGGCGCCTCGCTCTATCCGGGACAGGCGACGACCGAGCTTTGCCCGACGACCGATTTCGATGGCGCGCCGCTCTATGCCGGCGCCGTCCCCGATGCGGCCGAGATCGATCGGCGGCGGGCCAACTGGTTCACGCCCTATCATGCCGCGCTGCAGGCGGAGATCGACCGGCTGCGCGCCCGGCATGACCGGGTCGTCGTCTATGACGCTCACTCGATCCGCAGCCATGTGCCACGCCTGTTCGACGGCGAACTGCCGCAGTTCAACATCGGCACCAATTTCGGCACGACCTGTTCGCCGGAGCTGACCGCCGAGGTCGCCCGGCTCTGTACGGAAAGCGGCATGAGCCATGTCGTCGACGGCCGCTTCCGTGGCGGCTGGACCACGCGCCATTATGGCCGGCCCGAACAGGGCGTCCATGCAATCCAGATGGAACTGGCGATGCGCGGCTATCTCCACGAACCGGCCGAGCGGACCGAGACCAGTTGGCCGCCGCCACTCGACCCGGCCCATGCCGCGCCGCTGACCGCCACCCTTACCGCCATCTTGAAGGCCTGCCTCGCCTTCACCCGCCAGGAAGGCTGAACGCCCATGACCCGCATCGACAATAGCCGCATCATCAAGCCCGCCACCGGCACCGATCTCAGCGCGAAGAGCTGGCTGACCGAAGCGCCGCTGCGCATGCTGATGAACAATCTCCATCCCGATGTCGCCGAGCGGCCCGAGGAACTGGTCGTCTATGGCGGCATCGGCCGCGCCGCCCGCGACTGGGAAAGCTATGACCGGATCGTCGAGACGCTGAGGCAGCTGGACGACGACCAGACTTTGCTGGTGCAGTCGGGCAAGCCGGTCGGCGTGTTCCGCACCCATCGCGATGCGCCGCGCGTGCTGATCGCCAACTCCAATCTGGTGCCGCACTGGGCCAATTGGGACCATTTCAACGAACTCGATAAGCGGGGCCTGGCCATGTATGGCCAGATGACCGCCGGGAGCTGGATCTATATCGGCACCCAGGGCATCGTGCAGGGCACATACGAAACCTTCGTCGAGATGGGTCGCCAGCATCATGGCGGGAGCCTCAGCGGCAAATGGCTGCTGACGGCGGGCCTCGGCGGCATGGGCGGCGCCCAGCCGCTCGCCGCCGTCATGGCCGGCGCCTCCTGCCTGGCGATCGAATGCCAGCCCAGCCGCATCGAGATGCGTCTGCGCACCGGCTATCTGGATGTCGCGGCCGCGACGATCGAGGAAGCCATGGCGATCATCGAGCAAAGCTGCGCCGACAAGAATCCCGTTTCGGTCGGCCTGCTCGGCAACGCGGCCGAAATCCTGCCCGACATGTTCGCGCGCGGCATCCGTCCCGACCTGCTGACCGACCAGACCAGCGCCCATGATCCGGTCAACGGCTATCTGCCCGCCGGCTGGAGCGTCGCCGAATGGATCGAACGGCGCGAGCGCGAACCCCAAGCGGTGGCCAAGGCCGCCAAGGCGAGCATGGCCGTCCATGTCCGCGCCATGCTGGATTTCCAGGCCGCTGGCGTCCCCACCACCGACTATGGCAATAATATCCGCCAGATGGCGAAGGACGAAGGCGTGGAGAATGCATTCGACTTCCCCGGCTTCGTGCCCGCCTATATCCGCCCGCTCTTCTGCCGCGGCATCGGCCCGTTCCGCTGGGCGGCGCTGTCCGGCGATCCGGAGGATATCTACAAGACCGACGCCAAGGTGAAGGAATTGCTGCCCGACAACGCCCATCTCCACAACTGGCTCGACATGGCGCGGGAGAAGATCCACTTCCAGGGCCTGCCCGCCCGCATCTGCTGGGTGGGCCTGGGCGATCGCCATCGCCTCGGCCTCGCCTTCAACGAGATGGTGGCGCAGGGCGAACTGAAGGCACCGGTCGTCATCGGCCGCGACCATCTCGACAGCGGGTCGGTCGCTTCCCCCAATCGCGAGACCGAAGCGATGATGGACGGGTCGGACGCGGTCAGCGACTGGCCTTTGCTCAATGCGCTGCTCAACACCGCCTCGGGTGCGACCTGGGTATCGCTGCACCATGGTGGCGGCGTCGGCATGGGCTATAGCCAGCATAGCGGCATGGTGATCGTCGCCGACGGCACGGCGGAAGCGGCCGCGCGGCTGGAACGGGTGCTGTGGAACGACCCGGCAACCGGCGTGATGCGCCATGCCGATGCGGGCTACGAAATCGCGCGCGACTGTGCCCGTGACAAGGGGCTGGATCTGCCGGGGATATTGGGCTGAGCCGCCGGCTCAGCCCCGATCAGGCGAGCTTGCCGGCCAGCATCTGCAAGGACGCGGCATAATAATCGGTCGACAGGCCTGCCGGTTGCGGCAGGCCCATGATCTTGCCGGCAATCGCCATGCCACCCGCCGACAGGGCATAGGGAGCGACCTCCCCGGACTGGACATCGACCCAGGCCGGGATCGGCTGTTGCCGGGTCACATAGCCCTGCCAATAATCCCGGATCGGCTTCAGCAGCGCCACCCGGCGTCCGGCCTGGGCATAGAGCGGCACGCGGATCGCGTCGAAGCCGAAACGGGCGGGCTTGCCCACGGCCGGCACGACCATGTCATGCCCCGTCACATCGACCCAGTCGGTCGGCAATTTGAGCGGACCGAATTGCGCCGCCGCCATCAGCGCTTCGCTGTCGCTGATGATCCGCCCCCAGGCAGCCTCGCCATCCAGGCGACGGAAGGCGTCGAGCGCAGGCCAGACGAAATAGGAGGGGTTGAGCGTCACCGCCTCTGGCGTGACGAAGCCCTGCAGGCCGGGCAGCAGCAATTTGCGCCCATGGCGTTCCAGCACCAGATGCTGGCGGATGGCGGCGCGGATCTCGGCCGAACGGCTGGCATAACGCCCCTCGCCCCAGCTTTTCGCGGCTTCGGCCAGCGCCCAGGCGATGAACAGGTCGCCGTCGGTCGCATTATTGGTGTCGGCTACCGGATTGGGCTGCCGGGGATCATAGCGCCAGGCGTAAAGCGACATATCAGGCCGGACCAGATTGCTATCGGTCCAGTGCAGGATCGCGTCGAACGCTTCCCGGTCATCGTTCCACAATGCCAGGCCCAGGCCATAGCCCTGTCCCTCGCTATGGCTGACACCGCCATTGCCATTGTCGATGATGCGGCCGGACGGATCGAGAAAGGCGGCCTTGAACCGGGCCCAGTCGCCATTGGTCACGCTGCTGCCCCGCGGCTGGCGCGCCTTGGCGCAGGCTGCCGTGAAAACCAGTCCCATCCCCACCAGCAACGCACGCCGGTCAACGCCCATGGCGTATTTCCATGATGCCGTCGCGCCATTGGAGCACGGATGTATGCAGGTCCGCGCCGCCGCCCAGCGCCCGGAACCAGGCGTCATAGGCGCCACGCAGCAGCGGCGGCGCCATGTCCGCCCAGCGGCCATCGACATCGCCCTGGAGCGTTTCGGGCAAGCCGACATGCTGGATCATGATTGCATCGTCCGTCATCCGCAATTGCGCCTCACCCCAGCCCAACGTCCGCCACAGCCGGTTGATCCGCGCCATCAGCGCATCGCCGTCCGAAATGTCGGCGACCTGAAGCAGTGACGCGATGCGCCGACCGACCGCGCCGAAAAAGGCATCGGCCTGACCACGGGTCGCGGTGCCGAACACCTCGCTGCCGATCATCGCGGTCAGCAGCGACAGCCCGTCCATCGTCCACTGATCGGTTTCGGCGGGCTGATATTCCACGGCTTCCCGGATCATCAATTGCCTCCCAGAGACTGTTTGATCCCAATCAGCGACTTGAACTCGTCATAGCTGCCGAAGGTGTTGATGCTCATCTCACCGCCGACCCGCGTGCTGGGACTGACACGATAATAGATCGAGCCGTCCGCCGAAAGGGCAAAGCCGGTCTTGCTCAGGCTGTCATAATAGGAGCGCACATCGCTGTTCTGGGCCTTGAGGCCATCCAGCACCGCCTGTGCCGCCGGATCGGTCGGATAGACGTTGACCTGATCCTGGCTGTAGCTCTGATAGCCAGGCGCCACGCCGGCCTTCACCTCCAGCAGGTCCGACGCATAGGCATACCGCACCGGCAGGCTGATGCTGAAGAAGCTCTGCGGGCTGAAATAGCCGCCAAAGCCGTAGGTGAAGTAGTTCTGATTATTGTCGAAATCCTGATAGTTCACATTGACGCCGCCGGTGATCGACGAGCGATCGCCGCGATAGAAGGGCAGATAGCCACCGACATTAGCCTGGAAACCATGGTTCTTGCGGACATCATGCCCGGCATATTTATAATAGGACAGGTCGCCATAGACCCCCGCCCCATCCTGATCATAGGAGAAGGATGCGCCACCACCGGTCCGCATCACCTGGCCCCACATCGCCCCGGTCACGGGATCGCGTGTGCCAGCATAGGACAGGACGCTATCGGTCACCGGCTTGCGTTCGAACCAGGCGCGGGCCGTCGCATAGGGCGAGAAGCGCGGGCTGATCGCCGCATGCCAGGTCACGTCGCTATCCTCGAAACCGAGCGGCGTGACGCCGACCTCCAGTTTCAGAAGTGGTGTCTCGTAGCCGGCCGACAGCGCCACGCCGGACGCATGCTGGGTATCGGCGTCCACCAGTGCGGACTCCTCCTGATCGACGATCCCCTGCGCTTCGGGCGTGGCATTGCGACCGAAGCGGGCCAGCCCCGACCGGCTGGGACGACCGGCATCCAGCACCACGGCTTCCGCCTTCGCCTTGATCCGGCCGTTGCCAAGGCTGGTGGAGACTTCGGCCGATCCGGTCAGTTCCTTGAGTTCGCTCAGCCCCGCTTCACCCGATCGCTCGCGATAGCCGGTGCGCAGTTCGGCGCGCGGGCCGCTGTCGCGGGTCAGGGTGCGGATCTCGGTCTGGATACGATCCATCACCGGATCGCCGCTTGTCATCATCGATCCGCCCGGCGCAGACGCCGGCACGCCAACGGCCGGATAGCCGCCCGGCATCGGCGCAGATTGGGCCACGACAGCGGGCGGGAAGCCACCGGCTTCGCCAGCCTGCGGCATCGGCGCGAACGCCATGCCTGCCGGTGACGGCGCCTGTCCGGCCAGCCGCGCGCCCGATCCCAGCGCGAACGGATTGACCGCCGCCGGGGCGGCCGCAGCCGACTGGTTGCGAAACGGGTTGTTGCCCTGCATCGTCGCGGCAAAGGGATTGCTGGCAGTGACATTGCCTGCGCCGCTCTGCGCGGCATAGACTTCCTTCGCGCGCTTCAGATAGCGCAGCGCGGCGCCCTCGTCGCCCCGCGCCTGCTCCATCCGCGCCGCCGCCATGTAGATCTGATAATCATTGGGCGATTGCTGCAAGGCGCGCTCGATCGTGGCGCGCGCCAGATCCTTGTCGCCGGCAGCTCCCGCCGTCTCGATCAGGCCCATCAGCGCGCCCTTGTCATTGGGCGACTGGGCCAGGACCAGTTGGTAGGTCTGGGCCGCCTGAGCCGGCATGCCACCCGACTGATAGAGCCGTGCCAGCGCGGCCAGCACTTCCTGATTGCCCGGCGCGGCGTTCCACGCGCCTTGCAACAGGTCGAAGGCTTGGGCGTTCTGGCCTGCCAGTCGCAGGCGATCCGCCTGCGACGCCGCCATGATGCCGTTCATGCGCGCGACAACACGCTGGCCGTCGGGCGTATTGCCCGCCAGTTGCGCGGCGCGCTGCACGGCGCTGGTGGCAAAGGCATCACGCCCGGTCTTGGCCAGCACGCGCACGATCGGTTCATAGCCGGCCGGGTCGGTGATGGTGCCGGCGGTCAGCGCCTGCTGCGCCAGTTGCGCCGCCCCTTCCCGGTCACCCAATTCGAACATCGCATCGGCCACCGCAGCCTGTTTGGTCGGGTCAATGCCGGGGGTCGCAGCCAGTTGGCGCAGCGCCATCAGCGCATCGGTCTGCCGGCCCTGCGCGGCCATGGCCTTGGCCCGCTCGATCGCACCGTCCACCTTCAGGCCGACGGCGAAATTGCGCATCTGCTCGGTGCGCTGCATTTCGGGGATGCGCGCCATCAGCGTATCGGCGACCGACGCCCGGCCGCGATCGGCATTGAGCAGCGCTGCCGCATAGAGCCAGTCCGGGTCGCTCGACGATCCCAGCGAGTTGATCAGCGATTCCGCCTCGGGCAGGCGCTGGCGCTGGATCAGATAACGGGCGAACTCATAACGGATCCACGGATCCTGCTGGTCCAGCAACAAGCCGGAATGAAATTCCTGTTCGGCGGTGACATCGTCGCCGCGCGCGGCCGCAGCACGGGCGCGATCGCGCGCCGCCCGGCTCGCCAGCCGACCATCGGACTGCTTGGCCCCTTCGTTTGCCTGCCGGTAGAGATCTGCCGCATCGGCATAGCGCCCCTGCCGCTCATAGATATCGGCCAGCAATTCGAGCGCCGGGCCACGCTGCGGATAGCCGGAACGGACCAGCGCCTCGGCATCCGCCTGCGCTTCGCCAAGCCGCCCCTGCGCTAGCGCCGCGCGCGCATCGGCCAGCCCGCCAAAGAAGCGGGCGGAAGCGAGCGCCTGCGCCCATTGGGGGGCCGAACCACGCTGCGACGCCTGATCGAGCAGGTCACGCGCTTCGCCAAATCGCCCCTGGCGCAGGCGCACCAGGCCAAGACCGCCCAGCGCGTCGGCATCGTTGCGATTGGCGGCCACGGCGCGCTCGAACGCGCGCTCGGCGCCATCCAGATCATTGGCGTCGAGCGCCTTGAAACCGCTCGCGCGCGACACGCCACCGCCAGCATTGCCGCTTGGACGCGCGGTCTGTGTCCGATTTGCCGCCGAGGGGGCCGCAGCCGGCGTGGGCGTCGGGCGTGGCGTCGCTTCGGCGCGCCGTGCCGGCGTTGGGGCGGGCGTGGTTTTCGGTGCCGGCTGTGCCTTGGGCGGCGGGCCGGCCAGTCCCTTGCGCGCTTGGGCATTATTGGGATCGAGCGCCAGCGCCCGGCGATAGGCCTGGTTGGCGAGATCCTGTCGCCCCTTGGACTGCCAGTAGCGGCCCTGCTGGATCAGCGGCGCAACGCCCGGCACATCGGCCAGCGTGGGCATCGGCGCCATGCAGGCCAGCGCCAAGGCGGCGCAGGTGACACGCAGACGGAGGGTGCGGCTCATGCCTCATCCTCCTTGCTCAGGCGGCGGCGCTGCTGCCGGCTGAGGTAGAGATAGAGCGGTCCGGCGAGGATGAGCGCCGCGAGCAGGCCGCAGGCGGCCATCAGCAGAGGGCGTTGGCTCAGCCAGAAGGCGGCCTTCATCCAGAAGGGCAGATAGCCGACCCAATAGCCGGGTCCGACCGCAAAGCTGCTCATCCCGTCGCCGCTGGTGACGGCCAGGTCGCCCTGGATCTGGGCGTTGATCTTGGCATCGGCCATGCCGCCGACCAGATCGGGCAAGGCGCGCGGATCGTCCGCCAGCAGGGCCACGACGCTGCGGCCACCCTCGAACGGGGATTCGAAGCCGACAATGCCGGCAAAGCCGCTGGACGAGGTGACGAACGCGTCCGCTTCGCCATCACCCGATCGATCGAACGGCGAGAAGAAGGCGAAGATGCGCTGGATCGGGCTCATCTCCGTCACCTGCAGCCGGCCATTTTCATAGCGGACCGGCGCGCCGGCAAAGAGCTGGTCGGAACCCGCGACGCTGCTGCCACCAATGACGATGATGTCCCTGCCCTGCAGCCGCTCGCCATCGACCGCGTTGGCGACGACGACCCCCGTCACTGGCGCGCCGGTGGAATCGCCCATACGGCCCATCAGCACCAGGAAAGCCTCGACCGCCCCGGCCGAAGGCTGGCCGCCCATCAGCACCGTGGTTTCCGACAGGTCGGGACGGATGGTGAAGGGATAGCCGGCACCGGCAAAGGTGGCGAGGTCGGGCATGTGCAGCGCGTGATAGGCGCGGCTGAGGTCGATGCTGCTGCTCGGACGCACGCTGACCCGGACATTGTCGGGCAGCGTCCCTTCGCACTTCTTCTTGTCGGCAATGATCAGATTATAGTCGAAGATCAGCTCGTTCTGGCCGAACAGATTGTAGCGCGGCAGCACGATCGAGGCGCTGGAATCGTTGGACGATGCGCCCTGCGCCCCGAACAGGCTGTCCCACCAGCCAGCCCCTGCGAGCGGCAGCGTGCGCAGATACTGGTTGTTGATCGAGACATCGAGGCGCGAGGCGCGACGATCGAGCCATTTGGCCGCCGGATAGCGATAGCGCAGGTCGAGGCGACCGCCCTGGCGCGGCCAGAAGAAGAGATCGGGCGCGACCCGGAAGCGCGCCGACAACGGGCCAGGCGGCAGGCCCATCCCCTGCAACGCATTGGCGTCCATGATCTCGCCCAGCTGGACCGGGCGGTCGGTGCGCAGCCAGCGTGGCGCGGCATAGCGCGCATAGGTCGGGATGCGGACGCCGTCGAAATTCATCCGCGCGCCGCTCAGCACGCCGCGGCCGCTGGCGATCGCCGCAGCGGCCAGCTTCAACTCGCTGGCGTTGCGGCCCATCACCACCAGCAATTCACCGAACGTGTCGCGCGGATTGCGGATGACCGTCGCGCTCGGCCCGGCGATCGACAGGTTCAGTCCGGCGATCGGCCGGTCCGGCGTCGCGAACAGGATCGCGTTTCCGGTCGGGATCTGGTTGTAGACCGGCTTGAACGAAAAGCCGCGATAGCTCGCCTGGGCGCCCAGCCAGGAAGCGAGGCTAGCGGCCGCCTCCAGTTCGCCTGCGCGCGGCGTGCCGGCGAAGACGAAAGGCAGGCGCAGCGGCAGATTATCGTGCCGGTCGAAGAAGGGACCGGGCAGACGGCCCAGATCCGGGGCCATCGGCAGCGTCTGGACGCTGAGGTCGAACCAGGACCGCACATTGCTGATATTGGCCCAGAGCGAACTGTGGAACGGATCCTCGCAATCGCGCGCATAATGGCCGACCAGGCGCAGGTTGAGCTGGTTGTCGCCCGGCAGGAACAGCGCCGGATTGACCGGAATGGTGATGTTCTGACCACCGGACTCGCCAGGATTCAGGCGGATGGTGCGTACCACTTCGCCATTCAGCAACACGACCAGCTGGCTGAGATCGCCCAGCATCGCCGGCGACCAGGCGAAGTTCAGCGTCAGGCTGCTGTCGGTCACCACCTCGTTGCGGCGCATGCCAAAGGGAATGCCGATTTCGCCGCGCGTGCCGGCCAGGCGGATCGGCATCTTGACCTGCAGGTCGCGGAAGCTGAGACGCTGCTTCTGCACGCCCGCTGCGGTGGTGGGTGCCAGCGTCGCCGCAGGTGCCTGTGCCGCCTGCGCGAAGGCGCGATCGCTGCCTGCAAGCGCCAGCGTCCCGATCGCGGCCAGGCCCAGCAATGCGGCCGCAGCCTGCTTGGCGGCTTTCGCCGCGGCGGCCAGGCGAACGGCCTTCTTCTGCTTGCGGCGCTCCGTGCGATTGAGGCGGAACAGGCGCTTGAGGGTCATATAGTCGACCACGATGATATCCCAGAGAGAGTGCAGGGCCGAAACCGGCTTGCGGGGGGCAGCGGGCTGCCAGGCATCGGCACGGCCCATCACCGCGCGGACAAGGTGGCGCGAAGAGATCATGTCCAGTTCCTGGAAGCGCAGATTGACCTCGCCCCGATCGAACCGCACCATTTCGACCGGGATCGTCAGCTTCTCGTCACCCATCGGCAGCGACATATAGGCGACACGCCGGTCGCGCAGCGGGAAGTCGGGCGGCACGGCGATCGCGGCGCCCCCCATCGAAATGTCGATCGTCGTCGCGTCGATCACATAGCCATCGGCCATGTAGAGGGTGACCGGCAATTCGGTGACGATGCGGATATATTCGCGCGCCTGCCGCGTCTCGCGCGCGACCGAAACGGCGGCGATCAGGATGATCAGGCTGAACACGGCCCAGACGACGTTCAGCACCAGCGTATCGGTCTGGATGTTGAACAGATGCGGGAAGAAGACCCGCTTCACGATCGCCAACCCGATGCCGAAGATGATGAGGCCGATGCAGATCAGGTGCGGACGCACCGTCGACAGGTCGAAATAGGTCCGGTCGAGCAGACTGCCCTTGTCCGTCACGTTGAACTTGCCCTTGCGCGGCTGGAAGAAGGTCATGACCGTGGGGCGCGCGAGGTGGAAGGCCAGGATCGTCTCGTAGATTTCGCCCCAGAAAGGCCGGCGATCCCCGCCCTGCGTATTGGCCGACGAGGTCATCGAACAGACCAGATGCGGCAGCGCATAGGCGAAGATCAGCGAGGCCGAGGCGTGGATGATGTTCTGGCCGAAGATCAGATAGGCAAGCGGGCTGGTCAGGAAGACGATGCGCGGCAGCGGAAACTGGAAATGCAGCATCGCATTCAGGTAGCAAAGCCGCTGCTGCCAATTGAGGCCGCGCCCGAACAGCGGATTGTCGATCCGCAAGATCTGCGTCATGCCGCGCGCCCAGCGGATGCGCTGGCCGATATGCAGCACCAGACGCTCGGTCGCGAGGCCAGCGGACAGGCGCGCGCCGATATAGGCGGTATTCCAGCCCATGCGCTGCAACTTCAACGCGGTATGCGCGTCCTCTGTCACCGTCTCACCGGCAAAGCCGTTGGTCTGGGCCAACGCATCACGGCGGATGACGGCGCAGGAACCGCAGAAGAAGGTCGCGTTCCACAGGTCGTTGCCGGACTGGACGGCACCGTAGAACAGGTCGCCCTCGCCCGGCAGGTCGCGCACCGTGCCCAGATTGCGCTGGGCGGGATCGGGCGAATAGAAATGGTGCGGCGTCTGCATCAGCGCCAGCTTGGGATCCTGCTGGAACCAGCCGACGGTCATCTGCAGGAAGGCGCGGGTCGGCACATGGTCACAGTCGAAGATGGCGATCAGTTCGCCATTGGTCTTCTTCATCGCGGCATTGAGGTTGCCGGCCTTGGCATGAAGATTGTCGCCACGGGTCAGATAGCCGCAGCCGGCCTGGCGCGCGAACGCCTGAAACTCGGGCCGGCGGCCGTCATCCAGGATGAAGACGCGGAAGCGATCGGCGGGATAATCCATGTCCATCGCCGCGAACACGGTGTTGCGGACGATCTCCAGGCTTTCATTATAGGTCGGGACATAGACGTCGACGCTGGGCCACTGATCGGGCTCCCCCTCGATCTCGACCACTTCGCGGTCAAGCGGCCAGCCGGTCTGCAGGAAGCCCAGCACCAGGATCAGCCAGGCATAGACTTCGGCCAGATACAGGCCCGACCCCAGCAGGAATTCTGCCAGGGTGCCAAACTCCAGCGTCTCGGTGGTGCGCCAGAACATGTAGCGGGTCGATACGATCATCGACAGGATCGCGAGCACCAGAAGTGCGCGGCGGCTGCGCATGCGCCCCAATATGGTCGCGCCCACGATGGTGATGCCGGCAAAGATCCACTGCGCTTCCAGATCGAGCGGCACGGTGATCGCCAGCAGGGCGAACAGCCCGGCCAGCACCAGCAGCCCGTTGCTCAGGATCGCCTGCCGCCCCTTCACGAAGCCGCCTCCTCGGCCGCCTCGACCAGGCCGGCCGCCTGTTCCACGGTCGTCACCAGCCTGCGCAGGTCGTTGAGCGCCACGCTGGCCGGTGCGAAGCGGGCCAGCGGCTCGAACATCGCGCTGGCCTCGTTCACCGCCTCGTCACGGCGGATCGTACCGAGCAGCTTGCTGCCGAACAGTTCGCGCAGGAAGATATGGGTGTGGCGCGACAGGCGATGGGTGTCGTCCAGATGGTTGAGCACGAACCCGGTCTTGGCGAGATCGATCGTCGCGGTGCCCGGTTCGACCTTGGGCAGGGCCGCGAGCGATCCGGGACGCGGATGCAGGGGGCAGACATGCAGGGCGGCATGCGGCAGCAACATGTCCTTGGTCTCGCGGTCACCGGCCGCCACATCGGCAATGAAGATCTTCTTGCCGGCGAACGGCGAATGATCCGGCTTGCCCAGCAGATCCTGAAAGGTCGCGTCACGGCGCAGGCCATAGGCGGAAAAAAGCGCGACGCCCGACACCGCGATCTGGTCGGCGCTCCCGTCGTTCAGTTCCGGCAGACCCTGGGCCGGGGTCAGGCCGAAATAAAGCTTGAGAGAATCCTGATAGGTGAAGTCGAGCGCGCTGACATCATGCCCCCGCTGCGCCAGATGGATCGCCAGTTGCGCCGCGATGAAGCTGGTGCCGACGCCGCCCTTGGGCGAATGACAGAGGATCAGCGGCATCAATAATCTCGCTTGTCGGGATCGTTCGACAGATGGCCCAGGAAATCGCGCAGATTGCCGCGCGGCGCAGCGGATGGCGGCGCGTCCTGATAGGCGTCGAACATGCTGGTCACATTGGCGCGGTGTGCCGGCGCAGGCTGTTCCGGCTCCGCGCGGCGGACCGCCAGCACGGCTTCGGCCTCGCGCGCCTCCAGTTTGGACAGGGGACGTCCGACCACGCGCGGGTCGGTCAGCAGGGCCTCGAAGATCGGCCACAATTCCATGTCCGCGAAACTGTCCGCGAACTCGCGATAGCGAAAATCCCGGCGCCCCAGCCGGGCCAGAAGGCTTTCTGCGTCGGAGCGCATGGCCCTGTTCTCCCTGATATCCAAGGAAAACCTAGAGTAAAATGGTTAACAAAATCTTTAGAAATTGATCGAAGTTGCGGCATTGCGGGCGCTGCGTGCGACGCACCGTTCGTCGCACGCAGGAAAATCCCCTTTTTGCTTCAACATCTTGGCACCGCGAGCAGCAAAAACGCGCCGCGGCCATTGCCGCGCTTATTTGCGCGGCAATGCAACTTCCGCCTTGGCGGTCGCCAGGGTCGTGCCCAGTTGATTGACCATGCGGCAGTCGATCTGCACCACATCGCGTCCGTCATCGTCGACGAACTTGTCGACCACCGTGCCGGTCATGATCGTGATGTCGCCGGTGAAGGCCGGCCCGCGATAGGAGGCGACCGAATGGGTCACCATGCCCCATTCGCCGGCCCAGCCCGCCAGATAATCGACGATCCAGGCGCCCATCGATGCGCCATAGCCATAGGCCCGCGGCATGCCGATGAAACGGGCCCAGCGCGGGAAGAGATGGCCACGCGACGGCCCGAAATAGGCGCCGTCGGTCAGTTCCGGATTGATCCGCTCCATCACCGGGTCATTTTCATGCCCCGCCATTTCCTTGACGAAGCCGAGCGCCTCCATGTCGAGATCGGTGCGCCGGTGCGTGCCGCCCCAGATGGTGAACAGATAGGCGCGCCATTCGGTGGTGAAGCTGGCGATGCTGTGCGGGCCGATGACACGTTCGGGCAGCGCGGCGCCGATCTGGATATCGTCCCAATAGCGTTTGCCATGGCCCAGTTCGTGCAGCATCTGCACCCAGTCGAACTTGCGATCCTGGATCTGCGCCAGTTCCTCGTCGCTCCACACCGGATCTTCGGTGCCCTCGACCACATCGGTTGTCTTCTCGCGCCCCGCCTCGGCCAGATAGCGGATCGAGGTCGAGCGCTGCTTGGCGATCAGTTCGCCATTCTGGTTGTAATAATTATTGTCGCCACGCTGGAAACAGGTCGGCCCGGCGAACTTGGTATCCTTGACCGTATAGTCGAACGGAATGCGCTCATTATGGACCAGGTCACCGCCCTGGATACGCGGGCCATAGAACCACCATTCATCGCCGCCGAACAGCAGGTGCGAATTGGGAATGGCGCCGACGCACGCCGGCCCGGCGCCATGGCCATCATCCATCGTCACGGCAAAGCTCTGCGGCGCCACAAGCCGGCCCCAGCGCCCCTCGGCGGCATAATCGGCATCATAATGCAGCAGGTTGGGATAATGCATCGCCTGCGCCCAGCGGCGGATGTCATTATTGTGGATCGGCTCGCGCATCCGCGCAGGCTGCATCGGCTTGCCGAGATATTGGTCGATGTCCGAACAGTCGAAGACAGCAGTGCTCATGGTTCCCCTCCGAGGAAATCTTTGTTCTGCCCTGCCATGGCGGAGCAGCGCCCGACGGCACAAGTCCATGGCCGGCCACAGCATGCACACCGACAGACGGGAACATCCCGCCAGGCCGCAGAAAAGCGCGATTTTTCGCCGTTTATCGCGATGCCGATGTTTGTCCTGTGCGGCCCGGCGCTTGAACAGGACATCGATCGACGCTAGATCGAAGGTTCAATTCACAAGAAAAGAGACCGTGCCGTGGATTTCAACCTGACCGCAATGCCGATCCGCAACGCTGCCAGGGAAATTCATGCTCATGCCCGCCATATCCTGTTCCAATCTCGGCTGGACCACGCCTGACGGCCAGTCCGTCTTTTCCGGCCTAGACCTTCGTTTCCAGAGCGAGCGCACCGCCCTTGTCGGCCGCAACGGCGTCGGCAAGACGACCTTGTTGCGCCTGATCGCCGGCGATCTTACCCCCAGCAGCGGCAGCATCACCGTGCAGGGCCGGCTCGCCCGCCTGCGCCAGGCCGTGCAGTTCGGCGCGGATGAACGGATTGCCGATCTGTGGGGCGTGGCCGATGCCATCACCCTGCTGCGCCTGGCGGAAAGCGGCGACGCCACGGCCGAGCAACTGGCCGATGCCGACTGGACGCTGGAAAGCCGGATCGACGCCGCGCTGGAGCGGGTCGGGCTCGCTGCAGGGCCCGATACCCGGCTTTGCACTTTGTCGGGCGGCCAGCGCACCCGCGCCGCGCTTGCCGGCGCGATCCTGGAAGCCCCCGACTTCCTGTTGCTCGACGAACCAACCAACAATCTCGACCGGGCCGGGCGCGCGGCGGTCGCCGAACTGGTCGACGGCTGGCGCGCCGGCCTGATCCTGGTCAGCCATGATCGCGAGCTGCTCGAGCGCCTCGACGCGATCGTCGAACTCACCGGCCTCGGCGCCCAGCGCTATGGCGGCAACTGGTCCCAGTATCGCGAACGCAAGGCGGTCGAACTCACCGCTGCCGCGCATGATCTCGACATCGCCGAACGACAGGTGAAGCAGGCCGCGCGCAAGGCCCAGGTCGCGACCGAGCGCCAGCAGCGCCGCGACGCCGCCGGCGCCCGCAAGGGCGCGCGCGGCGACATGCCCCGTATCCTGATGGGCGCCCGCAAGAACCAGGCGGAAGCCTCCTCCGCCGCCGGCCGCCATGTCGCGGAACGGCTGCGCGCCGAAGCGGAGGATCAGGCGCAGGCCGCACGCAGCCGGGTCGAGATATTGGAACCGATCCGCATCACCCTGCCCTCGACCGGCCTGGCGCCGGATCGGATCGTCCTGCGCCTCACCGATGTCAGCGTCGGCCATGATCCCGCCATGCCCTTGCTGGAACATGTCGACCTGCTGGTCGAAGGGCCCGAACGGATCGCCATCACCGGTCCCAATGGATCGGGCAAGACCAGCCTGCTCGCGACCATGGCCGGCACATTGCCGCCGCTCGCCGGACGGATCGATCGGCCAGTGCGCCACGCCGTGCTGGACCAGACCGCCGCGCTGCTCGATCCCGCGCTGTCGATCGCGGACAATCTCGCGCGCCTGCATCCCGAACTGGACGAAAATGGCCGTCGCGCCCTGCTCGCCCATTTCCGTTTTCGCGGTGACGCCGCGCTGCAGCGCGTCGGGAGCCTCAGCGGTGGGCAGATACTGCGCGCGGGCCTTGCCTGCGTGCTGGGCAGCGCGCCGCCGCCGCTCTTGATCCTCGACGAGCCGACCAACCATCTCGACCTCGAAGCGATCGAGGCGGTGGAGGCTGGGCTGCGCGGCTATGACGGCGCCCTGCTGGTCGTCAGCCATGACGAGCGCTTCCTCGACGCGATCGGCATCACGCGCCGGATCACACTCGGCTAGGCGGCCCGCAACGCATCGGCCAATGGCTCTGCCTGATCACCCAGGATAAGGTGCAGCCAGCCATCGCCCGATACCGGAAGCACCCAGGCCTTGACCCCGGCGCCCTGCAACGCGGCCGAATCCACGGCAGCGGGCCGATCGACGCGCACCAGCAAACGCGTGCCGCGCGGCTCGACGGCGCGCACGCCCGCGCCCTTGAGCAGCGTGACCAGATCGGACGTGCCCGCGATCGGCGCCGGATCATGCCCGGCCAGCGCGCTGCGGATCTCCGCCGCGACCTGATCGGCGATCGGCCCCAGCACCACCTGGAAGCCGCCGTCGCGCAGGCGGACGACGCCGCGCGCTCCCAGCGCCCGCAGACGGGCCTCGTCCGCGATCGTGCTGTCGCCCAGCACCAGCCGCAGCCGGGTGGTGCAGGCATCGACCGATCGGACATTGGCCTTGCCGCCCAGCGCCGCGACCATCGCGGGGCCGCGCGCACCGGCCACGTTCGGCATGTCCACCGCAGCGGCGGCTTCATCCTCGCGCCCCGGCGTCTTCAGGTCGAAGCGGCGGATGCACCAGCTGAAGGTGGCATAATAGACAGCGAAATAGACAGCCCCGACCGGGATCAGCATCAGCGGTTTGGTCGCAAGGCCATAATTCATCAGATAGTCGAACAGGCCGGCGGAAAAGCCGAAGCCCAGCTTCACGCCCAGCGCGTCCATGACGACCATCGACAGGCCGGTCAGTACCGCATGAACGACATAGAGGATCGGGGCCAGGAAGATGAAGCTGAACTCGATCGGCTCGGTCACGCCAGTGAGGAAGGAAGTGAGCGCGAGGCTGAGCAGCAGGCCGCCGACTCGCTTGCGCCGATCGGGCAAGGCGGTGCGATACATGGCAAGGCAGGCGGCCGGCAGGCCGAACATCATCACCGGGAAGAAGCCCGACATGAAGCCGCCGGCGGTCGGATCGCCCGCGAAGAAGCGCTTGATGTCGCCGGTCGCTCCGTGGAAGTCGCCGAGCAGGAACCAGGCGACATTGTTGATGATGTGGTGCAGCCCGGTAATCAGCAGCAGCCGGTTGAGCAGGCCATAGACGAACAGGCCGAGAGGCCCGGCGGCCACCACCCATTGGCTCAGGCGATCGATCCCCGCCTCGATCCAGGGAAAGCCGAGGCCGAACATCAGCGCACCGAACAGGCCGGCAAGCCCCGCGACGATCGGCACGAACCGCCGTCCCGCGAAGAAGGCCAGATAATCGGGTAGCTTGATGTCGGAAAAGCGGTTGTAGAGCAGCCCCGCGACGATGCCCGACAGGATGCCGGCGGGCACGGAAACCTTGGCGATTTCCTTGGCGCGCCAGGCGGCCTGCGCCGCCTCCGCCACGTCGGGCGGCAGGACCAGCAGCACTTTCGCGCCTTCGGTCGTCACCAGATAGGCGATCACGCCGGCGAGGCTGGCCGCGCCATGATTTTCGCGGGCGAGGCCCACGGCGACACCGGCGGCAAACAACAGGCCGAGATTGGAGAAGATCGCGTCGCCCGCCGCCGCGATGAAGGGAATGGCGAGCATGTCGGGCTGGCCAAGGCGCAGCAGCAGCGCGGCGATCGGCAACACCGCGATCGGCAGCATCAGCGCCCGGCCGAGCGGCTGGAGCCGGGCCAGCAGGGTGGCGGGACGGAAGCTCATGCCAGGACTCCTTGGGCCATTTCGCGCACCGCGGCGGCGCTTCCGGCGGCGCAGGCACGCTCCGCCAGGTCGATGCAGCGGTCCATGTCGAGCGTGCGCACCACCGCCTTCAGCCGGGCGATGGCGGCCGGGGTGGCGGACAATTCGGTGATGCCGAGGCCAATCAGGATCGGCGCGGCGAGCGGGTCGGAGGCGAGGCCGCCACAGACGCCGGCCCAGCGGCCATGGCGCTGCGCCCCGCGGCCGACTTCGCGGATCAGGCGCAGCACGGCAGGATGCAGCGCATCGATCCGGTGCGACACCGCCGCATTGCCGCGATCGACGGCCAGCGTATATTGGGTCAGGTCATTGGTGCCGACCGACAGGAAATCGGCTTCCGCCGCCAGCATGTCGGCCAGCATCGCCGCCGCCGGCGTCTCGATCATCACGCCCAGCGGCACCGGCGCGTCGATGCCCAGCGCCGCTTTCTCCGCGTCCAGCATCGCCCTGACCGCGCGATAGTCGGACAGATCCGCGATCATCGGTAGCATGATGCGGCACTGGCCTGCCGGCACGGCACGCAGGATCGCGCGCAACTGCACCTGCATCAGGTCCGGCCGGGCGAGGCTCAAGCGCACGCCGCGCAGGCCCAGCGCCGGATTTTCCTCCGCCGCCATCGGCAGATAGGGCACCGGCTTGTCGCCGCCGATGTCGAGCGTGCGCACGATCAGCGGCCGATCACCCAATGTCGTTGCGATACCGGAATAGATTTCTCTTTGCTCGGCCTCGTCCGGCGCCTCCGCCCGCTCCAGGAACAGGAATTCGGTGCGCAGCAGGCCGCAACCCTCGGCCCCGGCCGCCACCGCGGCGGCGGCATCGGCCTGCGATCCCAGATTGGCGAAAATCTCGATCCGGGTGCCGTCCGCCATACGGCAATCGGCATGAGCCTGCGACCGGTCGCGGCTGCGCTGTTCGCGCGCGGCGGCGATCCGCTCACTGACCTCCGACAATGTGTTCACGCCCGGATCGGAATCGATCCGCGCCCCGTCCGCGTCCAGGATGACTGTCCGCCCGTCGGTAATGGCCAGCACATCCCGGCCGGCAGCGACCAGCATCGGGATACCGGCCGACGCCGCGAGGATCGCGACATGGGATGTGGGACCGCCGGCCGCCGTGCAGATTCCGGCCAGACGGTCCCTATCGAGCGCCAGGAACTGCGAGGGAAGCAGATCCTCGGCGATCAATATGCTTTGCGGCGGCAGTACCGGCTCCGCGCTGGCCTCGGTGCCAAGCAGGGCGGCGATCAGTTGCCGTTCTATGTCGACAAGGTCGACGACGCGCTCCATCAGCAGCGCATCGCCGGTCGCGCGGATCGCCTCGGCCGCCTGCGCGGTCGCATGGCGCCAGGCGAAGGCCGCGCTGCGCCCCGCATCGATCTGGTGCCCGGCCGCCTCGGCCAGTTCCGGGTCCGCCAGCAACGCGCGATGCGCCGCCGCGATCTCGGCGGCCAAACCATGGCCGGCCGACAATTCAGCATCGACCGTCGCCATCGCGCGGGCGAGCGCGGCATGTTCGGTCGCCCCGCCCTGCCCGTCGCGCGGCACATCGACATCGGCGACGCGGAGCTGCACCACCTGGCCGATCGCCAGACCCGGCGCGGCCGTCACCGGCCCATGCTGCGGCACGACCGGTGCCGGCGCAGTATGATCGGCCTTCGCCTCCTCGCCCAGGCCCGCTGCGATCAGCGCCACCAGCGCCTCGACCGCTGCGCGGGCATCGCTGCCCTCGCCTCGGATGATAATCTCATCGCCGCTGCGTACGCCCAGGCCAAGCAGCCCAACGGTGCTGCGCGCATTGACGCTCTTGCCGTCCCGCACGATCGACACCGGCGCGACGAAGGTCCGCAGCAGAGCCGCGATCCGCGCCGCCGGGCGGGCGTGGATGCCATGGGGCGCATCCACCCGCACGACCCGCTCATGGCTGTCACCTTCGCTGTCATCTTTGACCGCTGGAGGCGCCAGCGCCGTGATCCGCGCAACGCCATCCTGCCAGCCGACCAGCCGGTCGAGCGGCTCCAGCGACAGGGCATAACCCTCGCCCGCCAGCACCACCGGCGTGATCAGCGCCTTGGCCCCCTCTGCTACCGCATCGAGATCGAAGCCGATCAGCAGGTCGCCGGCCGCGACGGCATCGCCCGGCTTCACCTGGGGCGTAAAGCCCTTGCCGCCCAGCGCCACCGTCTCCAGACCGACATGGATCAGCAGTTCCGCGCCATTGGCAAGACGCAGCGAGACCGAATGGCCGGTCGGCGCCACCGTCAGCACGGTCGCGTCGGCGGGCGCGCGCACTTCGCCTTCGATCGGGTCGATGGCAAAGCCCTCGCCCATCATCCGTTCGGCAAAGACCGGATCGGGCACGCTTTCGATCGGCGCCAGCCATCCCGCCAGGGGCGCGCGCAACGTCACGCTGACCATCATGCCGCTCATGGGATCAGTTCCACCTGCTTGATCGCCCATAGGGGCTCAACATCCTTCGCCGTATAGGTGATGCACAATGTCTCATTGCCGCTGCGTCGCGCGATCGGCGCGACCAGGCGGGTCACTTCCGGGTTCCCGACCGCCGGCCCCAGCGGCAACACGGCGATGCGTTCGCCCTCGCAACTGCCGGCGCGCACTTCCACTTCGCCCGCCGGCGTCGCGGGCGCACGGAAATGGATGGCATCGCGATCCTTGCCGATCTGGAAATTGAACGGCAACTGCCCGACATCGATGGAGATCCTGGACGCGCCGCCGACCGGCGCGTCGGCATAGAGCCAGCAGGGCTGGAGTATGTCAGTCAGGAAATGCGCCCGCTCGCCCTGCGCCGGGGCATCATCCTCCAGCGACAACACCACCTTGTTGGCGCAGCTTGCCAGTTGCTCGTCGGTGCGGCGGCGCAGGAAGGGCGCGTCGAGGCCGATATCGATCGCGCCCGGCATCATCCCGTCGCGCCAGGCAGTGCCGGCGCGCAGCCGGGTACCGACCGGCAGGCTGAGGCCGTCCTTGTAGACCGGCGCGCGCGGCGTCACCGCGCTGCCATCCAGCGTATAATGGATCGGGAAGCCCGACTGGCTTTCCAGCATCACCTGCGCCGCCTTGTCGCCGGGTGCATAGTCGGTCTTCGCCGTCACCGTCAGCGCGCTGATCGCGGGTTTCAGGCCCAGTTTCCCCATCCGCGTCATCTGCGGCACCAGCCGGTCCATGAAGCTGGCGAAATCATGGCTCGAGACCGGCGACCAGCCGATTTCGGCGACGGCGCTGCCGCGCGGGAATTGCTGCCACTGGGCGCGGTCCTCGGTCCGCACATGCTCGGTGAACAGGTTGCCCTGCAGTCCCAAAATATGCTGCTGCTCGGCGGCACTCAGTCCTTCGGGTTCAGGATTGAAGTCATAGACGCTGCGTAGGTCGGACAGATGGCCACGCCCCGGCGGTTCCAGCGGCCCGAAGCCCTGGCGATTGTCGAAATAGAGGATCGGCGCCGGGCTCAATATCGCGTCATGGCCCGACTTGGCGGCCGTCACTGCCCCCTCGATCCCGCGCCAGGAGGTGATGGTGGCGTGGGGCGAGGCGCCGCCTTCCAATATTTCGTCCCAGCCAATCGGCTTGCGGCTATGTTTCGTCAGGAAATCGTCGATGCGGTGCATGAACCAGCCCTGCATCGCATCCTCGCTGCTGATGCCCAGCGCCTTCATCTTCGCCTGCATCGTCGGCGAGGATTTCCATTGGTCCTTCACCGCCTCGTCGCCGCCGATATGAATATAGGGCGACGGGAACAGCGCCATCACATCGGTCAGCACATCCTCGAGGAAACCGAAAGTCGCGTCATCGGCATTGTAGAGCCAGGGGAAAACGCCCCAGTCGGACTCCGTGCCCGGCGGGATCGGCACGCCCATGCCGAGCTTAGGATAGGCGCGGATCGCCGCCAGCGCATGACCCGGCATCTCGATCTCCGGCACGATCATGACGCCGCGCGCGGCGGCATAGGCGACGATCTCGCGGATTTCGGCCTGGGTGTAGAAGCCGCCGACCTTGGGCAGCGGCGGCGCGCCGGGTGCGGCAGCGGGCACGCGCCAGGCGGAAATTTCGGTGAGGCGCGGATATTTGGGGATTTCGATGCGCCAGCCCTGGTCATCGACCAGATGCCAGTGCAGCCGGTTGAGCTTGTTGACCGCCATCCAGTCGATCAACTGGCGCACATAGGCGGGCGACTGGAAATGGCGGGCACTGTCGAGCATCAGCCCGCGCCACTGGAAGCGCGGCGCGTCGGCAATGTGCATCGCCGCGACCGATACCGGGCCAGCAGCCTGATCCTGCGTCATCGCCTGCCACAGCGTCACCGCGCCATAGAGCAGGCCGGCATCGTCGCCGGCGGCGATCTTGGCACCCTTGCCGGTCACGTCGAGGGTGTAGGATTCCGCTGCACCGGTCTTGGCGCGGCGGAACACTATCGCATTGTTGGCGTCAGCGCCCGTCTCGATCCGGGGACGAAAGCCCCGGCTGCGCGCGACCAGATCGGCGAACCGCTCGGCCGCGTTGCGGGCAGCGGCATCGCCGACAGGCACCCGGATCGGCGTGATCGAGCTGATGAGAAAAACGCCCTGCCCTTCCCGCATCTGCGCGGGCACCGGCAACAGGCGGGGCAGTTCGGCCATGGCCGGGGCGGTGGCGATGCCGGACAGCATCAGCGACGCAAGCAGCGTCAGGCGGCGGGCACGGATCACGAAACAGGCTCCCGAAAATAGCGTGCCCCTGCCGCGCCGCGCGGACGCGACAAGGGACGTGCGGCGGGCGGACGCTGTTGCGTTCCATCCCGCCGTCTTCAAGTCATGCGCCTTCTGACAGGCGAGGCAATCAATAGTTGAAGTTCACCGTCGCCAGGAACTTGCGGCCCGAGCGATAGACGCCGCGCGGCAGTGCCGTGGTGTTGGCATAGGCATAATATTCCGCGTCGGTCAGGTTCATGCCCGACAGGGTGATGCCGATCTGCGGCGTGACATTATAGGTCGCCGACACGTCCAGATTGTCGGAGTCCCGCACGAACATATTGTCGCCACGGTCGATGCCGGTGAAATATTTCGACCGCCAGGTGTAAGTGGCGCGCAGCGCGACCGGGCCGCTTTCGAAGAAGGGGCTGACGCTTGCCTGATGCTTGGAGTTATAGGGCAGCGCCTGGCCGCCTTCACCCGAACCGTCGGAATAGGTGTAGTTGGCCAATATGCCGAAGCCATAGGGCAGGTTCTGCTGATAGGCGACGGCAAAGCCCTTCACCTCGGCCGAGCCGGCATTGTAGGGACGGCTGATCTGATAGGTCGTCACCCGGCCCTGCGACTGGTTGAAATAGCTCTCGGGCGCCGTCTTCTGCAGGATATAGTTGCTGATATCCTTGTAGAAGACTTCGGCCGACAGGATCGATCCCTGCTTGAAATACCATTCGACCGAGGCGTTGAGATTGCCCGACGTATAGGGCTTCAAGTTCGGGTTGCCGCCACCGCCGGTCAGCACCGTGTCCGACAGCCAGAAATAATTGGTCATGTCGGCATAGTTGGGGCGCGACATCACCTTCGCAGCCGAGAAACGGACGATCAGATCTTGCTGCGCGGTCCAGGCGATATTCGCGCTGGGCAGCCAGTTGTCATAGCTGCGCTTGGTCGTCTGCCAGGTCCAGTCGGCTGCGCTGTTGCAGGGCGCGCCAGCGTTGCAGACATAGCCAGCGCTGTCAGTCTTGGTATTCACATAGCGCACGCCAAAATTGCCGCGCAGCGTGCCGGTGTCGAAATTGGCCTGGGCATAGACCGCGTTGATATCTTCCTGGATGTTCCAGTTGCCGGCGGTAAATTCCGCCGCCGCGAAGATCGACGGGGTCGGCAGCGTCTGGCCTTCCAGATAGTCGACCATTGACGGACCGCTGATGATGAAGCGGTCGGTCATCTGATCGTTCACGCCGCTGAAGCCGCGCAGATAATTTCCCGCGACCGTCTTGGGATCGAACTGCGCCGCGGCGACGCCCAGGCCATTGAGCGCGATGCCCGCATATTGCTGGCCGGTCTCGTGATGGCGATATTTATAGCCGATCTGGATGCGCTTCAAAGCACCGTCAAAGTCGAAACCGAGGTCGGCCTGGCCGTAACGCTCCTTGTCGCTGGTCGGCTTGGTGACGGTGTTACCGCTCCAGCCCGGATCGGTCACGAAGGCATTGGGGTTGCCCTGAACATCGGTGGCGTAGCTCAGCGAACCCGGCGACTTGGGGGCGCCGCCAATATTCACAGTATAATCCGCCCAGTTCAGGAATTCGAGGAAGACCTGACGCTTGGTGCCGCCGTCCGCGTCCGACAGGCCGCCTTCGACCGTCAGATCCCAGGTGCCGCCGTCCCAGCGCGCCTTGCCGCGATAGGTGTCGGACTTCATCTCCGCCTCGCGATACTGGACGTCCAGCACCGACAGCGCATTCTTGAAGCTCGCGCTGGTCACGATGCCGTTATTGACCTCGATCCCGGTCAGCGCGCCCAGGCTGTTCCAGGTATTGCCCTGGAAGGCATACATGGACTGGTTGAGGTTGTTGTAGGTGGCGTCGATCTTGAGCCAGCTCGCTTCCAGGGTCAACTCGTCGACCGGCTTCCACTGGGCGGTGGCCGAATAGGTCAGGCGCTCACGGCCCTGTTCGAAATAGGAGGTGCCAAAGGCGTTGGGGCTGATCGCGTCGAGATTATTACTCAGCGTGGTGGCGCATTCGCCGACGCAACCATTGTCGCGCGAGTCCACCGGATTGTCGGCATTGCCGCCGGCCCACTGGTCGGCCTTCATCGTGCCATAGGTTTCGACGCCGTCGCGGCGCAGCCGGTCCTTGGCGCGCTGGAACGAGGCGAGAATGCCGAACGTGCCTTCCTCATTATGCCAGCTGACCAGCGCCGATCCCTGGACATCGCCCTTCTTCGAGCGATCATTGTAGAGATAGCCAAGCTGACCCGCCATGGTGAAGGGTTTCAAGTCCAGCGGCTTGCGGGTCACGACATTGACCGTGCCGCCGATCGAACCTTCGTCGATGCGCGGTTCGGGCGACTTGTAGACGTCGACCCGGCCGACCAGCTGCGGTGCGAGCAGCGCATAGTTGAAGGTGCGGCCCGGCGAGTCGAGGATGAACCAGTCGGCCGACGCCACGGTCTGGCCGTCCAACAGGGTGCGGTTGAGCGCCGGATCGGTGCCCAGGATCGATACCTTTTCGCCCTGACCGAACTGGCGGTCGACGGTGACGCCCGGCACCAGCGTCAACGCTTCGGCGACATTGGTATTGGGGAATTTGCCGACATCTTCGGCGGAAATGCTGTCGACGATCGCGTCAGCGTTACGCTTGACGTCGATCGCCTTGGCGAGCGAGGCGCGATAGCCGGTGACGACGATATCGCTGGCATTTGCATCGGCGTCCGGCGCGGAAGCGTCGCTTCCCTGCGCATGCGCGGCACCCGAAAACAGCGCAATGGCGCTGGCGGTACCGACCAGAAAAGTCCGAATCCCCATATCTCACCCCTTATTTATATTTGATGCATGGCACCAATTGGGCGGACCAACTGCATACCAATAAGCAGACCATCCGCCGAAGTCATATCGCCGTCAAGAGGGATATTTTCAAAATTGTGACGGCGTTTGAAATTTTTCACTGGCATATGGTATTTAATTGGTCTTAGTGTGCAAACAACACAGATGCTGGTGGAGACGAGATGCCGCTGCTTGCCGAACAGATTGGACCGCTCGACGCGCTGGGCGGTGGCCCGCTCTATCGCCGGCTCGAAGACGCGCTGCGCGAAGCGCTGCGCACCCAGCGACTGAAGCCCAATGAGGCGCTGCCGCCCGAACGCGACCTGGCATCGGAACTCTCGGTGTCCCGCATCACCCTGCGCAAGGCGCTGGATTCCCTGGTCGAGGAAGGACTGCTGGTGCGCAAGCAGGGCGCCGGCACCTTCGTCGCCAACCGGGTCGAAAAGCAGTTCGCCAAGCTCTCCTCCTTTTCCGAGGATATGGCGGCACGCGGCCGCACCGTGCGCAGCGAGTGGCTGGGCCGCAGCGTCGGCGCGGTGACGCCCGACGACGCGCTGACGCTGGGCCTAAGCCCGGGCGCGGCGGTCTACCGCTTCAACCGCATTCGCTATGCCGACGATGTCGCGATGGCACTCGAATATTCGACCATTCCCGGCTTCGGCCTCGACGGTGTCGAAGTTGTCGGCGCCTCGCTCTATGCCGCCCTGGAAGCCGCCGGCAACCGCCCGGTCCGCGCCCTCCAGCGCCTGCGCGCCGTGCTGTTCAACGCCGAACAGGCCAAGCTGCTCGGAATCGAAGCAGGGGCACCCGGCCTCTATATCGAACGGCGCGGTTTCCTGGACGATGGCCGCGTCATCGAAGCGACGCAAAGCTGGTACAGGGGCGATGCCTATGACTTCGTTGCCGAACTCGACATGCGCGCCTGACCGAAAAGATGCCTGACACGATGCTCAATCCGCAAGATACCCTGATGTTCGCCGAGGCCGCAGAGGCCGGCACCGTCATCGCCCGCCAGTTCGCCGCCAACGCCGAAACGGTCAAAGCGCTGGCCGCCAGCCTGCGCGCCGATCCGCCGCGCGGCATCGTCACCTGTGCCCGCGGCAGTTCCGATCATGCGGCGACCTTCGCCAAATATCTGTTCGAAACCCGTCTGAGCCTGCTGACCACCTCGGCCGCGCCCTCGATCGCCTCTGTCTATGGCACGGCTCCTGCGCTCGCCGACATGCTGGCCATCGCCATCTCGCAGTCGGGCAAGAGCCCCGACATCCTGGCCACGGTCGATGCCGCCAAAAGCGCGGGCGCCAGGACCGTCGCAATGGTCAATGTCGCCGACTCGCCGCTTGCCGGCCAGGTCGATACGCTGCTGCCGCTCCATGCCGGGCCGGAACGCAGCGTCGCCGCCACGAAATCCTACATCGCATCGATCGCGAGCCTGCTGAACCTTGCCGCCCATTGGAGCGAGGATGCGGAACTGCTGGCAGCGCTGGACGCCGCCCCTGCCCTGCTCGCCCAGGCCTGGGCCTGCGACTGGACGCCGCTGGTCGAACAGCTCGCCACCGCGCGCGGCCTCTACGTCATCGGCCGCGGCATCGGCTTCGGCATCGCGCAGGAAGCCGCGCTCAAATTCAAGGAAACTAGCGGCCTTCATGCCGAAGCGTTCAGCGCGGCCGAGGTCAAGCATGGCCCGATGGCGCTGGTCGGCCCCGATTTCCCGCTGCTGGTCTTCCGCCAGGCGGACGAGACCGCAGAGAGCGTCGATGAACTGGTGCGCGAGGTCGTTGCGCGCGGCGGCCAGGTGCTGATCGCCGGGGAGCCGGTGGATGGCGCCATCCACCTGCCGGTTCCCGCCGCCCATCCGGCGATCGAACCGATGCTGCAGGTCCAGGCCTTCTACCGCGCGGTCAATGCGCTGTCGGTCCGGCGCGGTTTCAACCCCGACCAGCCCCCGCACCTTGCCAAGGTGACGGAGACCCTCTGATGCGTCACGCTCTGGTCAACGGGTCGATCCTGATCGACGGCCACTTCCATGCCGGCAAGGCGCTGCTGATCGAGGGCAATCGCATTGCCGCGATCCTGCCCGAAGCCGATATTCCGGCCGATGTCGCGCGGCGCAACCTGGGCGGCGACCGGCTGGTGCCCGGCTTCATCGATACCCAGGTCAATGGCGGCGGCGGCGTGCTGTTCAATGATGCCCCCACGGTCGAAGGCATCGCCGCGATCGGCGCCGCCCATCGCCGTTTCGGCACCACTGGCTTCCTGCCGACCCTGATCAGCGACGATCTGTCTGTCATCCGCCAGGCGGTCGCCGCTGTCGACGCCGCAATCGAGGCCGGCGTGCCCGGCGTGCTCGGCATCCATATCGAAGGGCCCTATCTCAATATCGAGCGCAAGGGCATTCATGACGGCGACAAGATCCGCCCGCTCGATGCCGAGGGGCTGGAAGTGCTGTCTTCGCTCAAGCGCGGCCGCACCCTGGTCACGCTGGCGCCCGAACGGACCTCGCCCGACATGGTGCGCCAGCTTGTGGAGCGCGGCGTGATCGTCGCGGCCGGCCACAGCAATGGCCGCTATGAGGACATGATCGGCGCGGTCGAGGCCGGCCTGTCCGGCGTCACCCATCTCTACAACGCCATGTCGCCACTGGGATCGCGCAAGCCCGGCATCGTCGGCGCCGCGCTGGAACAGGATAGCGTGACCTGCGGCATCATCGTCGATGGCCATCATGTCAGCGCCACCGCGCTCAAGATCGCCCTGCGCTGCAAGCCGGAAGGCACGCTCATGCTCGTCACCGACGCCATGCCCTCGGTCGGCTCCGACGCGGACGAGTTCATGCTCCAGGGCCGCCATATCCTGGTCCGCAACGGCGCCTGCACCGATGATGCCGGCACGCTCGCCGGCTCCAATCTCGACATGATCACCGCCGTCCATAACAGCGTCGCCATGCTGGACGTCCCGATCGAACGCGCCATCGCCATGGCATCGGCGGCCCCGGCCGCCTTCCTGCGCCTTGCCGCCGAAACCGGCCGAATCGCGCCGGGCCTGCGTGCCGACCTGCTGCAACTGGATGCCCAGGGCACGGTCGTGCGCAGCTGGATCGGCGGCAGCTACTAGGCTGCGTGGCTATATTCGGACGGTCTGAAAGCGATCATTTGCGTCGGTAAAATCCTCCCCTGCAAGGGGAGGGGGACCACGAAGTGGTGGAGGGGTGTCGCCCTATCGAGAGAGGGGACACCCCTCCGTCTGGCCTTCGGCCATCCACCTCGCCGTGCAGGGGAGGATGGTCTGGAAGCTACCCTCCCCACCATTCGACGGGCGCTGCATTTGCCCATATCACCTAAGATAGATTTCCCAGGATAGCATAAGAGGGGTCATCCCGGTCCCGCCGCCCCATGCCACCCGCGCTGAGCGGCTGGATCGGACGTATCTCGTCAAACTCGCGCAGCGCGATCCGATGATCCATCGCCCAGCGCTCGTCCCGCCAGGACCAGCGGTCGACATAGCGGGTCCAGACCGACATCTGCATCAAGCCATCTGGTCGCTGCATCCGTAATGTCGCGATGCAATAGGTCTCTCTGCCGGCCCGGTCGCCATCAAGCGCGATCACCATGTTGGTCATCTGATGGCAATGGGCCAGCAGTCCGCGATGATCGGCGCAGATACGGTCGATCACGCCACACCCGCTCCCCTGATAATAATCGCCATAATCGGCCGTGCCATCGGCATGCCAAAGTGCATGGCCGAGCGGCTCATCAAGCCGATCGACGGCACGGGCATAGAGATGCAGCGCATCGGCAATGGCCTGCCGATCCGCCACCGGATCACGCGATGCGCTCATGCGTCGGCGCCCTGCAGATCACGCATGGCCTGCGCGATCGCCAGAATACGGGCACGCCGCGCCGCAGCCGATTGCGGCGCATAGCCCTGTTCCTCATCCGCCAGCCCCCAATGATGGACCGGCCCATGCGGCAACCGCTCCAGCCCGACCCGCGCGACATCATCGGGCAGGGCCAGGTCGGCCGGCAGCGCCGCTCCGCGACTGGCCAGGAACCGGCGCAGTTCGGGCGTATCGGTGCGCCCCAGGATCAGGTTCAGCACATCCACGCCATGGGGCTGCAATTCCGCCCATAGTGCCTCGCCCAGGCACAGGTCGAACGCCTTGCTGCCGGCATAGACGCCAAGGCCCGGCGCGGCGCCGTAACAGGCCCCCGATCCGACCAGGATGATGCCGCCCCTCCCCCGTGCCCGCATGGCCCGGCCCAGATGGTGACACAGGCGCATCAGGGTCATGACATTGCGGCCCACCAACGCCGTCCAGCTGTCAATATCGCTGTCAAGGAAATGGGTGCCATGCGGATCCGCGCCGGCATTGGCGATGAACAGCCCGACCTCGCGGTCTCCGCACAGTGCGGCGATCCGATCGGCGGCATCCGTATCCGCCAGGTCCACGCTCCCCCACAGGCATTCCACATCGTAGCGGGCAGACAATTCCGTCGCCAGGCCAGCCAATGGGGCTTCCCGTCGCGCGAGCAATATCAGCTTATATCCCTGCGCCGCCAGGCGCTCGGCAAAGGCTCGCCCCGTCCCCTCCGATGCGCCCGCGATCAACGCCCAGGGGCCATAATGCAACAGCGACCCAGTCATCGGCTTTCCTCCCCATCAATAAGGCTAATGCAACAAACCTATCCCTCCTGCACAAGGGCGGGCGCTGGCCATCGCCGGGGCGTTGCGATGGTCCGCCCGGTTTCGCAGGCCTCATCCTCCGCCTATGATATAGTCCGTCTCACGGCCAACGGGCGTCGGGACCAGACCTGTTCTCCAAGAGGATGCCGATGAAAACTGTCCTGATCGCCACCAGCCTGATCTTCGCTGCGACCACGCCGCACATCGCCATGGCGCAGGCCCCTGCCGCCGCGCCCGCCCCGGCCTATAGCGTTGAGACCACCGACATCGGCACCCTGCTCGACAATCCCGCGACCAAGGCGGTTCTCGACAAGAATCTGCCCGGATTCACCGCCAATCCGCAGATCGACATGGCGCGATCGATGACGCTGAAGGGCGTGCAGCAATATGCCGCCGACACGCTGACCGACGCCGCGCTGGCCAAGGTGCAGGCCGACCTCAACAAGATCCCGGCGAAGAAATAAGGATAAGGCCGGCGCGCACCATCGCGCCGGCTGACCAGCTAGGCGGCGTGTCCGTCGGCATCCTTGCCGGTCGCGTGGCGCATCAACGCCTCCACCATGGCCAGCGCCTCGTCATGGCCCAGCGTCACGCCCAGGCTCTGCTCCATCACGATCGACCGGGCCATGCCGGCCGTTAGCACCGAAAGCCCCACCGGCGACAGCCCCGCGCCATCGGCCGCGCCGATCGCCCGCGTCTGGATATCGCGCAATTCCTCGACAAAGGCGGCGATCTCCTGCCGGATCGCCTTGCGATGGTTGGACAGCGCCATGAACTCCAGCACGATCGCGCTGCCATCCGGATCGGAATTGAGCTGCCACAGCGCGCGCAGCGGATCGGGCGTATCCAGCCGGTTCGCCAACTCTTCCTTGAACCGGGCCGACAGGCTGCGGAACAGTTCCAGCAACAGGTCGTCGGTCGTCGCAAAATGATAATGGACGAGCGCCGGCGTCACGCCGACGATCTTCGCCACGCGCCGGGTGGTGACGGCAGCATAGCCCTCTTCGACCATCAGCCTCTCGGTCGCGGCCAATAGGGCGCCGCGCGCTGACGCGCGTTCCTTCCTGCCGGCGCTGATTATGCCTTTTGCCATCGCGCCTGCGGCCTATTCGTCCAGCATGTCCATCACGTCGCGCGCGGCATTGCGGTCGGCTTCATCCTCGAACGCGACATCCAGATCAGGCGCCGCGCCCAGCATGTAGAGCAACGTCCACAGGGCGAAGCGCCGGGGACGGTCGGTCTCCAGCCCGAAAGCCACCTGCATCCTCTCGATCCCGGCGGCCATGCCCTCGGGCGGTACGCTGGCAAGGTCGTCGGTGCCGAAATAATGGCGAAACTGATCGTCTAGGTCCATCGCCGCGCTATCCCACAGCGCGGCGCGCTTGACCAGACGGATCAGGCCGGCCGCTTGGGCAGTTCGATCTCCGCCTTGGCCGTGGCCAGCACGGCCCCCGCCTGATTGGCCATGCGGCAATCGACCTGCACCATGTGCCGGCCGTCCTCATCCACGAACTTGTCGAGGATGGTGCCGGTGGTGATGGTGATGTCGCCGGTCAGCGCCGGGCTGCGATAATTGCAGGCCGAATGGCGGATCATCCCCCATTCCCCCGCCCAACCGGCGAAATAATCGGTAATCCACGCCCCCATCGACGCGCCATAGCCATAGCCGCGCGGCATGCCGATGAACCGCGCCCAGCGCGGGAAGAGATGGCCGCGCGACGGGCCGACATAGGCGCCGTCGGTGAATTCGGGATTGATCGCCTCCATCACCGGGTCATTCTCATGCCCCGCCATTTCCTTGACGAAGCCCAGCGCCTCCATGTCGAGGTCGGTGCGCCGGTGGGTGCCGCCCCATTGCGTGAAGATATAGGATCGCCATTCGGTCGCGAAGGAGACGATCGAATGCGGGCCGACCACCCGCTCGGGCAGCGCCGCGCCGACCGTCGCATCATCCCACCAACGCCGGTCATGACCCAGATCATGGAGCATCTGGATCCACTGCATCTTGCGCGCTTCCAGTTCCTCCAACTGGTCATCGGTCCAGACCGGATCGTCAAAACCCTCGGTCGGGACATTATCCTTGCCCGCTTCCTGGCTGTAGCGGATCGAGGTGGACCGCTGCTTGGCGATCAAGTCGCCCTGCTGGTTATAATAGAAATTGTCACCGCGCTGGAAACAGGTCGGGCCGGCGAATTTGGTATCCTTGACGGTATAGTCGAACGGGATGCGCTCATTGAGGATGCGGTCGCCCGCCACCATGCGCGGGCCATAGAACCACCATTCATCGCCACCGAATAGCATGTGCGAATTGGGCACCCGGCCGATGCAGGACGGCGCGGAGCCATGGGCACAGTCCATCGTCACGGCAAAGCTCTGCGGCGCGACCATGCCGCCCCAGTGGCTCTGCGCGGCATAGCCCGCATCATAATGGAGCCGGTTGGGATAGTGCATCGCCTGCACCCAGCGGCGAATATCGCCATTGTTGATCGGCTCGACCATCCGCGCGGGCTGGATCGGCTTGCCCAGATAATTGTCGATATCCGAACAATCGAGCGTCGGGCTGGTCATGGATCGTCTCTCCGAAAATGGGCTTGTTTGGCGCCAAGGCTAGCGACGCCCCGACACCGCGACTTGACCAAAATGGACAGGTGCCCGGCCATTGCCGCGCCCCGCAAAATTGCCCAGAAGCGGAGACGGAGAAGGAGGGAAAGGACGATATGGCTACCGCTCGCAGACTTGGCGCCGAAGGATCGCAGAACCGCGCCCGCTTCATCGACGCGGCCGAAACGATTCTGACCCAAGTTGGTGAACATGGCATTTCCGCGCGGCAGGTGGCGCAGCAGGCGGGCCTGAAGACCCAGCTTCTCTATTATTATTTCCGCACGATGGACGATCTGCTGCGCGCCGTGGTGCAGCGGATCAACGAGCGCCGCATGACCCGGTTCGCCGACGCAATGGCCGCGCCCCGTCCGCTGCGTGCCATGTGGGAGATGATGCGCGATCCCTCGACCGCTGCCCTCGCCGCAGAACTCAGCGCCATCGCCCATCATCGCGAGGCCGTGCGGGCGGAAATCGTCACCGCCGCCCAGGCGTTCCGCGCGCATCAGGCGCAGGCCGTTGCGGCGCTGCTCCCCGCCGATCAGGCAGGTCAGGCCGGCGGCCTGGTGATGATCGCCGCCTCGCTCGCCCGCATGCTGGTCAGCGAAACAGCGCTTGGCCTGACAGAGGGTCATGACCAGGCCTTGACGATGATCGAGGCCATGCTGGACCAACTCGAAGCCAAATAATCGCCCCGGCGCTATCATCGCTTCCGTCATCGCACCATCCACCCAATAGCTGCTAATAACCTGTTCAGCATCGCGATCCGGCATAGGAGAGCGGGCAAGGAGAGGTCATGGCAGCACTGGAAAACAAGGTCGCGCTGGTCACCGGCGCATCCTCCGGCATTGGCGAGGCGGCAGCGCTCGCGCTGGCGCTTGAGGGTGTCAACATCGCTGTCAACGGACGGCGCCGCGATCGGCTCGATGCGCTGGTCGCCCGGATCGAAGCGGCCGGCGGCACCGCGCTGGCCCTGCCCGGCGATGTCTCGGTCGAGGCGGATGCGGCGGCCGCCGTCGCCGACACGGTGGCGCGGTTCGGCCGGCTCGACATTCTCGTCAACTCTGCAGGGGTCAACGAGGCGGGCGGGATCGAAAGCCTGACCAGTGCCCAGTGGCAGCGGGTGATCGACATCAACCTGATGGGCACCATCCATGCCTGCCGCGCCGCCTTCCCGGTCATGAAGGCACAGGGCAGCGGCGACATCGTCAACATCTCCTCGACCGCCGGGCGCCGATCGGGCTGGCGCTTCGCTGCCTATTCGACCAGCAAGTTTGGCCTGACCGGCTTTACCGAAAGCCTGCGACAGGAGGGCGGCCAGGCCGGCATCCGTGTTTCGATCATCGAACCGGGCGCCACCGCGACCGAGATCGCCAATTCCATCTCCGACCCGCAATGGCGCGACATGATCCAGCAGCACACCCACAAGGACGGGGCGATGGCACCGGACGACATCGTCGCCGGCATCCTGCTCGCCGTCAGCCTGCCGCGCCGCGCCAATGTGAGCCGCATCCTGATCCAGCCGACCATCGACACCGAGCCGATGCCATGAGGCTGGCGGGCAAGAGCGCGGTCATCACCGGCGCGGGATCGGGCATGGGCAAGGCGATGGCGCAGCGCTTCGCGCAGGAAGGCGCGCGGGTGCTGTGCGCCGACATCAGCGGCGCGCGGGATGACGTCGCTGCCGCCATCGGCAACGGCGCGATCGGCCTGCATGTCGACGTGGCAGAGGAAGCGGATGTGCAAGCGATGATCGCCACTGCCTGCGACGCCTTTGGCCGGGTCGACATCCTCGTCAACAATGCCGGTTTCGGCGGCGGCATCATGCCGCTGCACGAACAGAGCAGCGACAATTGGGACCGGGTCCATGCCGTCAATCTGAAGGGCGTGTTCCTGGGCATGAAATATGGCGTGATCGCCATGCTGGAAAGCGGCGGCGGCGCGATCGTCAATATCGGATCGGCCACCGGCATGGTCGGATGGAAGGGGCATGGCGTCTATGCCGCCGCCAAGGGCGGGGTCAGCCAGATGACCAAATGCGCCGCGCTCGATTATGCCGCGCACAATATCCGCGTGAACGCCGTGCTGCCCGGATCGATCTGGACCGGGCTGGTGCCGATGGCCAAGGATCATCCCGAACCGCCGCCCGGCATCTTCCGCGTGCCCGGCATACCGATGGACCGATGGGGCCTCGCCAGCGAGATCGCCAATGCCGCGCTGTTCCTCGCCAGCGACGAGGCGTCCTACATCACCGGCACCTTGCTGCCGGTCGATGGCGGCTATTGCATCGGCTTTTCCGGCATGGCCGCCGAACAGGGTTGAGATCGAAGGAGCAGGATCATGAACGTCATTCACAAGAGCCGCGTCACCTTCCGCCCGGTCAAGCCGCTGATCGGCGCGGTAGTGGAGGCCGATCGGGAGGCGCTGTTCGATCCCGAGGTGGTCGCCCAGTGCCGCGACATGCTGGAGGAGCGGACCGTGCTGGTCATGCCGCAGGTCCATTTCACCAATGAGGAACAACTGGCCTTCACCGACCTGCTCGGCGGGCGGCTCAACCTCACCAGCGAAGCGACGACCAACAAGGACGAGGACGTCTATCAGGTGACGCTGGATCGCAAGATCAACCGCGCGCCGGAATATGTGCTGGGCACCTTCTTCTGGCACATGGACGGCATGCCGATGGAAATGCCACCGCCGCTCGCGACCCTGCTCTCGGCCCGCCGGCTGGCGCCCAAAGGCGGCCAGACCGAATTCGCCAACACCTTCGCCGCCTATGAGCAGATGCCCGAAGCGCAGCGCGCCGAGATCGAGGATCTGCGCATCATCCATAGCGTCGCCGCCAGCCTGCGCTCGATCGCCGACGCCATTCCCGAAGCGGAAAAGGGCAAGCTGGCGATCGGCGTCGAGAAGGAACGGCCGCTGGTCCAGACCCACAAGAATGGCCGCAAGAGCCTGATCGTCGGGTCCACCGCCGACCGGATCGTCGGCATGGAGCTGGCCTATGGCCGCGCCTATATCGCCCGGCTCAACGAATGGGCGACCCAGCCCGATTTCGTCTATCAGCATCAATGGCAGGCGGGCGATTTCGTGATCTGGAGCAACACCGGCGCGCTGCACCGAGTGGTGCCCTATGCCCGCGATTCCGGGCGGATGATGCACCGCACATCGATTGCGGGCTGAAGGGTCAGGCGGGCGCGTGCAACCGCGCCCGCAACCGCGTCGGCGACGCGCCGAACCAGTGATTGCAACTGCGCGTCATCACCGATTGCTCGGAAAAGCCCAATTTCTCCGACACATGGGCGAAGTCGATGTCGGTCTGCTCCAGATAGTAGCGCAATATGTCGCGCCGCACCTCGTCCTTGATCTTCTGGAAGCTCGTTCCTTCCGTCGCCAACCGCCGGTGCAGCGTGCGCGGATGCAGCCCCAGTTCGGCCGCGACCCGATCATTCGAGCAATGGGCGGTCCACAGCCATTGCATGACGATGCCGCGCACCTGCGCATGCAGCGGCGGATGGCGATGGGGGAATTCGCGCTCGATATGGGCGGTGACGGCGGCAAAGACCGCGGCGTCCCGGTCGATCACCGGACTTGCCATGTCGCGCTCGGAAAAGCTGATCCCGTCCTCATTCTGGCCGAAATGGACCGGGCATCCGAAATAGCGGCGATAGATACGCGCTGGCGAGATTGGCTGGTGGCGGAAATGCACCCGCCGTGCCCGTGCCCGGCCGCCGGTCAGTTCCATCGCGAAAAGATGGCCGACCAGCAGGATATGCTCCATCGCCTGCGCCCGGTTGGGCACGCCATCGAGCAATATGTCGTGCCCGACGAAGACATGGCGGACCGAGGGAAAGCGGCGGAGCCACACCGACGCCGCCAGGCTATGCGCATAATTATGGCTGCACACATAATCGATCGCCGCGCCAAAGGTCGGCGCGTTGCGCATCGCGTCGCCGAGCGGCCCGAACAGGTCCACGCCGCGCTGGCGCAGGGCAAGACGCATGCCGAAATCCGGGCAGGCGAGCCGATGCGCCGCATCCTCGATCAGCGCGATGGTCTGGCGATAGCTGGGCGACGCATCGCCGCTTTCCGGCGCCTCGCCGCCCAGTTCCGCCACCAGCTCCGGCAGGAACCGCAGCATATGCGCATTGATCGCCTCGAACGCGTCGCGCTGCTCATCCATCGCCTGACCTCCCATTCGGACAAGCTGGCACCGCCTGTCCGAATAGGTCAAGCGACCGCCGCCCCATTTCGGCGGGGCGATGCGCTCAGAGCCAGTTGAGCTTGCGGAAACGCCGATAGAGGATGGAACAGATCAGCAGGATCACCGCCAGCACGACGAAATAGCCGTAGCGGGTCTTGAGCTCGGGCATATGCTCGAAATTCATGCCATAAATGCCGGCGATCGCGGTCGGCACCGCCAGGATCGCGGCCCAGGCGGCCAGCTGGCGGGTGATCGTGCCGGTGCGCTGCTGCTCCAGCAGATTGCTGAACTCGAAGACGGAATTCAGCACCTCGCGCAGATCGTCGACCATCGTCTGCACACGCCGCACATGGTCGCGCACGTCGCTGAAATAGGGCCGGGTTTCCGGATCGATGCAGGGCAGGTCGATCTTGACGAACTTGGTCGCGACCTCCTGCATCGGCCCCAATATGCGCTGGAAACGGATAAGCTGGCGCCGCAGGTTGAAGATCCGGGTAATCTCGTCGCGACCGAGGAAATTGTCGACCGTGTGCTGCTCCATCGTCAGCACTTCCTCCTCGATCCCCTCGACTATCGGCAGATAGCCGTCGACGATGAAATCGAGGATGGCGTGCAGCACATAATCGACGCCATGGGCCAGTCGGTCCGGCACCGCCTCCAGCGCGTGACGCAGTTCGATATGCCCGCGCGCCGAACCATGGCGGACGCTGATGATATGGCTGTGCCCAACGAAAATTGCCGTCTCGCCATAGGCGATCACCTGATCCTCCACATGGGCGGTGCGGGCGACAACGAAGAGTTGCTCGCCATAAATGTCAACCTTGGGCAGTTGATCCGCCTTGATCGCATCTTCCACCGCCAACGGGTGGAGATTGTAATTCTGCTGCAGCGTCCGCATTTCCTCGACCGTTGGGCTGGCAACGCCGATCCAGACGAACTCCGACTTATCCTCGGCGCAATCGATCCGTTCGGTGATCGACACTTCGCGCACGCGCTGGCCGTTGCGATAGAGATAGGCAGCAATGACGGTCATTCGGGCCTCGAAATCATTCTATTCTGCCAGCCTAGCGCGGCCAGCCTTGATCGGGAAGGCGATCAGGCGGCGGGCGATGGCGCCTGCACCACCAGCATCGCGCCCTGCGCGTCGCGCAGGCGGACGTAGAGCTTGCCATCCGTCGGCGCCGGGACCGTCAGGGTCGATCCAGTGAAGCCCTGCGCGACCGGAGCCGCCTGATCAAAGGCGGGATTGCCGGCGACGGCATCGACCAGGAACAGGTCGCGTCCCTTGATGGTGCAGCCCTGATCCTTCTGCTCCTTGCCCGCGCAATCCACCGCCTCGATCTGCGGCAGGCGGGCAAGCGGCATCAGCGGCTGCCAATCCCCCTGTTCGCGGCCCCGCAGGATGCGGAATTGCAGCGGACCAAAGGCGGGGCCGAGCGCCGCCGGATCAAGCGTCCCCACCATCACCTGCGGGCCTTGCAGTTGCAGGCCGGAACCGGCCGTCAGCCGGATGCTGGCGCCGCCATCCTGCGTCGCCACCTCGATCGCATCGGTCATGGCCAATTTGGTGCCGTCCTGCGCCTGCACGGAAAAGACGAGCCGGCCGTTATTGGGCAGCACGTCCAATCCGCCCAGCGTCACCGGCAGCCCCGATGTCGCGGCCGGCGTGACGCTCTTGTTGAGCAGGGTCACACGGGGCCGCGCGGGGGCAATCGTGACCGGGACGGATACGGTCCGCCCATCCTCCAACTGCACGCGCGCGCTGCCGCCTTCGGCTGGCACAGCCCCCTCGCCAGCGGCCGTCAGACGCAGCCGATCGACCGAACCGTCTCGGCTCAGGCCATCGGGTTTCCAGCTCCGCCCGCCAAGGTCGACGCTCGCCACCTGATCGAGCCGCTGGCCTGTCATTTCACCCCAATTATCGCCCTGATGCACGGTCAATCCGTCCAGCTTGCTTGCCTGAGCATAGGCGCGCAGCGCCATGGAGAATGGCTTGGCCACGCCCTGATATTTGACATCGACAGTGACAGGTCCGGCGCGCCGATCGGCAAGCGGCAGGGTCATGTCCAGCGCATCGCGCCCCTGCACCTTCCAGCCGACCGCCTGGGGCGCTGCATTGCCCTGACGCAGGGTGACACTTTCGACGCAAGAAGGCGCACCGCCCGTCAGCGTCAGGCCATTGTCGCGGCCGACGACCAGCGTCGGCGCCTCGCCCTTCACCTGCCAGGCCGCGTCATCGGGCCGCTGCAGGATATAATCGGGCCCTTCGAACCGGTCGAACCCCCATTGCCCATAGACATGGGCCTCGATCGATCCCCTGAAGTCAGCCGGCCAGGGACCATCGGCGCGGATCACATAACCGCCCCGGTCGGCCCGCGCTTCCAGCGGATATTCGATCGTCTGGCCCGACGCCGCCTTCAACTGCACCGTCATGCCGCGCGCATAGCTGGTCGAATAGATGAGCGGCGCTCCCTCGACCGGCAGCACCGTGCCGGGCAATGCCGCGCAAATCGGCGCCTGCGCACCGCTGCGCAAGCGTGGCGGGCTGTCCGCCTCGATCGAGGGCATGCCGACCACCATCACCGACTTGGGCTTGGCAAAGGACGGCGCCTTGTTCAGCATCAGCCCGATATTGTCGTCGCGGCGCAGGCTGACGGTCGGCAGATATTCGAAACTGGGGCTGCTGAAGGCCCCGAACATCCGGGCCAGATCGCGCACCACGCCAATATAGGGGCTGTAATAGCCATAGCCCGCTTCACGCGTGGAGGCGAGTTGCAGGGCCAGGTCGGTCGGCGTGCCGCTCAGCGTCTCGGCAATCGAACTGCTGTGAACATCGGCAAGGACCAGCTGGTCCTTATTCTCCAGCAGGCATGCCGCCTGCAGCTCGATCACCTTGGAGAGGCAATCCTCGTTGAGCTTCATCGACAGGCTGCGGGCCAGCGCGGGCGCGACGCTGCGCAAAAATTCGGGATGGCTGTTTTCCTGCGTCCGGATCGCCGTCATGAAGGCATCCAGCCGCGAGCGATCAAGCGACGCCTGATTGAGTTCCTGGGTCGCCCGCACGAACTCGCCCGGCTTGCCGCGCACCGCGTCACTGACCGTTCCCTCGCCACCGCCGGTCTCGGGCACCAGGAACAGCACCATCTGTCGTGCGCCGTCCGGCACGGTCAGCGCGAGGCGGCGATCCTTGTCCTTCTTCTTCCAGGTCTCCGCGCTGTCGATCCAGTCCTTGGGCGGCGGATTGGTCGCGCCCCGCAGGAAGGCTGACATCAGCACGAAATTGGCGCCCTGTTCCTTGGGCAGGTTCGGCTCGATCAACAGCTTGTCGCCGGCCCGCAGGCTAGGCACCTGGCTGATCGGCAAGCTGGTCGTGCCGCGGGTTACGCTGACCTTGAGGTCCGGCCCGGTCAGTTCGAACGGCGCAGGCTCGGCCGCAAGGCCCGGCGTCAGCAATGCAGCCCCCAGCGCCGTTCCGATCATCAGGCCGATCGGCTGGCGCAGGCGCGCGATCTGGATCGGGGCGGAAGGCTGGGGCATGTCTCTCTATCCGGCTATCTATGTTTTTCGGCGACCATTGCGGCTGTCCCACAGGAATTCGGCAATTCCAAGGCGACAGCAAATGCGGGCCATGCCACCCCCTCGCTGAACCTGCGACAACGGGCTAAGAGGGGAAAATCGCACGTAATCAGGCAGGGCCATGCAGACCGGAACGCTCAAGCTCAAGATCCAGATCCTTTGCGGGGACGAGATCGCCATGGGACCGGGCAAGGCCGACCTGCTCGATGCGATTGCGCTGCACGGCTCCATATCGGCGGCCGGGCGGGCGCTGGGCATGAGCTATCGGCGCAGCTGGCTGCTGGTCGATACGATGAACCGCTGCTGGAACGACCGGCTGGTCGAGACGGTCGCCGGCGGCGGCCGGGATCGCGGCGCGCGGGTGACGGAAGCAGGTCAGGCCGTGCTGGCCGCCTATCGTGCGCTGGAAGCGGCCGCGCTCACCGCGACGGAAGGACAGGCGCAGGGCAAGCTTGACGCCCTGCTGCGGCCGATCCCCCTGCCTGCCCCTCTTTCATAATTTCTTGCCGCAGGCTTCGGCCGGCATGGCGAAGCGTGGATCGGCGAGGAAAGTCGGATCGGTCAGGCTGTCGAGGAACGCCCTGATCGCGATCCGTTCAACGTCGGTCAGTTTCTGGCCATGGCGCAGGATCGCCGCATCCAGCGTTTGCGCGGACCCATCATGCCACCAGGGGCCTGTCACCGCGACATTGCGGAGCGGTGGCGTGCGAAAAAGCCCCGCATCACTGGTGAGCCCCGTCTTTTCCGCCAGCCCCGGATCGGTGGCCGTCGCCGGTTCCAGCCGATGATAGGCCCCGTCACTGAAATCCCGACCCGCGTGGCATGACGCACAGCCCTTGTCCGCGAACAGATGTGCGCCCTGCCGGGCCGGCATCGACAGGGCATCGGCCTGCCCCCGTCGATCGCGATCATAGGGGCTGTCACGCGAAATCAGCGTGCGTTCGAACGCCGCCAGCGCCGCCGACACCGTCGCGATGTCGATCCGGCCGCGACGGTCCGGAAAGGCGCGCGCGAACATCCGGCGATAGCAGGCATCGGCGCCCAGCCGACGTGGAAGTTCCGCCTCCAGCCCCTTCATCCCCATTTCGACGGGATGCTCGCCCACCAGGGGCACGGCGACCTGCGCCTCCAGGCTGGTGATCGCCGGATCGGCCATGGTGAGGCGCGGCAGCCAGGCGACATTGGCCAGGCCCGGCACATTGCGCAGGCCCGGATCACCATGGACACCGGGACGCGTGCGATTGCCATCGGCAAAGCCGCGATGCTGTTCATGGCACCCGGCACAGCTCAACGTGCCATTGGCCGACAGGTCGGCGTCATAGAAAAGACGGCGGCCAAGCTCGACCTTCGCCGCGCTCATTGCGTTGCCGACCGGGACCGGGGGCGGTGCTTCGCCCAGGGGCAAGCTCCAATGCCACGGCCGCCCCGCCCCGATCAGCAGCAGCGTCGCGAGCAATAGCAACCAGCGCGCCGGCTTCACGGCAGACGGGTCACCAGCACCGTCATCTGCGGATCGCCATTGGCCGCGAGTTGCAGGATATAGTCGCCCGGTTCCAGGCGGTAATCGACCATCTTGCGGATGCCGGTGCAATCGGGGCCATGGCCATGCGCGGTCGAGGTCGCGGCGGTGCCGTCCTTCACCACATCGACCCAGGCGCCACTGCTCAGCGCCACCCGCCAGGTGCCGGGCTGATCGACGGTGAAATGGACGATGCCACCGAAGCTGACACTGCCGCCGGGCTTGGCCGGGCGAAGCGGATAGCTGATCCTGGGCGTCGGCAGCAGCGTCAGCGTCACCGCCTGCCCGGCTTTCAGGCCAACCTTGCCGGCTCCCTTAGCATCGGCCGCCGCCTGCATCGGCTGCGGCGCGCGCCAAGATGCCATCTCCGCCGGCGGATCGGCCGGGGCAGCGCAAACCGGCATGCCCGACATTTGCGCGAAGGCCGATGCCGGCACCAAGGCCACGCACAGGGCCGGAAACAGCAGGAACAGAGGCTGACGCACGGGCTTCCCTCCCGAAAGCAAAACTATATACGGCGGGATATAGAGAGTCGAACGACCAAGAATAGGGGGATTTTCATGCGACAGACCATGATGCGCATTTTGCTGGCCAGCGCCTGCTGCTGGACCGCGACGGCAGCGGCGCAGGGCGCACCCGACGCGACGGGCGACAACGATCGCTTCTCGCTCGGCCAGATCATCGTCACCGCCCCCCGCACCAGCGGGATCGAGATTGACGGCAGTACGCTGTCTTCCGATGCCATCTACAGTTTCAACCGCACCTCGCTCGACGATGCGGTCAACCTCATGCCCGGCGTGTCCGCCGGCAACAGCGGCGGCACCCGCAACGAGCGACTGGTCTTCGTGCGTGGCTTCGACCGGTTCCAGGTACCGCTCTCGATCGATGGCATCCGCGTCTATCTGCCCGCCGACAACCGGCTCGATTATGGACGCTTCCTGACCACCGACATTGCCGAGGTCCAGGTGGCCAAGGGCTATGCCTCCGTGCTGGACGGCCCCGGTGCCATGGGCGGCGCCATCAACCTGGTGACCAGCAAGCCAACCAAGGCACTCGACATCGATTTGCGCGGACAGGTCAGCTTCGACAATGACATGGACTATGCCGGCTATACCACGTCGGCCAAGGTCGGCACCCGGCACGATCTCTGGTATGCGCAGGCCAGCTATGCGCGCAGCTTTACCGATCATTGGGATCTGCCCAATGGCTTCACGCCGCGCGTGTCCACGCTGGAAGATGGCGGCGCGCGCGACTTTTCGCGGGCGGAGGACTGGCGGGTCAACGCCAAGGTCGGCTTCACCCCCAACGCCACCGACGAATATGCGCTGAGCTATACCCATCAGGAAGGGTCGAAGGGCGCGCCGCTGCACATCAGCGACACGGTCACCACGGCCCGTTTCTGGGACTGGCCGTCCTGGGACATCACCAGCGTCTATTTCCTGTCGACCACGGCGCTGGGCGACCGGGCGACGCTCAAGACCCGCGCCTATTATAACCAGTTCGATTCGATGCTCCGCTCCTTCAACGACCGGACGCAGACCACGCAGAGCCGGCCCTACGCCTTTGACAGCCCCTATGAAGACAAGGCCTGGGGCGGATCGGCCCAGCTCGATTTCACCGCGACCGATGCGGACACGCTGCGCCTCGCCTTTCATTATCGCCATGATGAGCATGTCGAATATCAGACCAGCTTTTCGACAGCCGGCGTCGCCACCACGGAGCCCAAGCAGACCCAGAGCGAGGCCACCTATTCCATCGCGCTGGAAAATGAGCTGGTGCTGAGCCCGACGCTCCGTTTCACCCTGGGTGGCAGCTATGACTGGCGCAATCTGGAACGGGCCGAGGAGTATGGCGCCCCGCTCGGCACGTCGGGCACGCCATCGGTCATCTACAATTACCCGCGCAGGGACGCCGACACCTGGAATGCGCAGGGCCGGTTCGACTGGCAGACCAGCGATGCGCTGTCGCTCCACGCCAGCCTGTCATCGCGTGCCCGCTTCCCGACCATCTTCGAACGGTTCAGCCAGCGCTTCAACACCGCCATTCCCAACCCAGACCTGAAGGCGGAACGGGCGACCAATGCGGAGATCGGCGGAAGCTGGAGCCAGGGATCCATCCGCCTGGAAGGCGCGCTCTTCTACAGCTGGGTGCGGGACGCGATCTTCAGCGTACCGACGCCAGCCTATCCCTGCACCGCATCGACCACGCCGCCGGCCGTGCCGACCACGGGCTGCGCCCTTACCAACCTCAGCCAGAGCCGCAATGTCGGCAAGGGCGAATATTATGGCATCGAACTATCGGCGTCGGCGACGCTGCTGCCGGGGCTGGACGCGGGCATCAACTATACCGGCATCAAGCGCGACCTGACCGATCCGTCCAACGCGCGCTTCCGCCCCACCGGCGTGCCCACGCACAAGGGCTTTGCCTACATCGGCTGGGCACCGGTCGAACGGTTGCACATCGTCCCGAGCGTCGATCTGGCGTCGAAACGCTGGACATTGTTCACCGCAACCCCGGCGTCGCAGCCAGCCCGCTATTACCGCACCGGCGCCTATGTGAATGCCAGCCTGCACGTCGATCTGGCGCTGACAGACCAGATCGACCTCAGCATTGGCGGGCGTAATCTGTTCGATGACTATTACACGCTGACGGATGGTTTTCCCGAACCGGGACGCACCGTCTATGCGTCGGCCCGTTTCCGCTATTGAACCGAACGCGGCCGGGCAGGGATAATGGTTTATCTTTGCCCGGCCGCAGGTTATCGTGATCTGCGGTCGCTATTCTCGCATCGCATCGGGAATGATGATGGTCGATCTGTTTCCGCCACCACAGGATCGCAACGCCGGACACGACAGCGCCCGGTCGGCGCCACGGCATGATCCCGTCCCGCAGCATGGCGAGGATGCGGATGGCCCCAGAATCTGGCCTTTCCCCCATCATCTGGCCGAAGCCGGCGTGCAGTTCCTGTCGCGCTGGGCAGGCCCCGTGGCCCTCGTCGGCGCGCTGCTTCTGATCGGCTGGTGGCTGTTTCGCTGAGCGATTTGATTCGACGTCGTTTCCATCAGGCCGGCAAGGCCGCTCACCGCGTCTGATCGATTTTCCCTGCGACAGAACGAAGGGCCGGCAGGATGAAAAATGCGCGCTCAACGGATCGTCGGAAATGTGCGTCCGAATATCCCTCCGCCAATTGTAACAACCGAGCAACTATGTCCTGCTGCTACGCAACATAAATCAAAGGCAGCGGATGTCCTGGGGAAAGATCGCCACCGTCTGACGACGGGCGGGCGGACCATGACGTCACGACGCATTTAAAGGGTTGCCGATGTCCAAAATAGATCTGGCGATTGCAGGAACCCCCAGTCGCCAGCCCGCCACCGCCGCTTTCCAGCGGAACGCGCGCCTGTGGCTGAGCCTGGTTCTGCTGCTTGCAGACATGATGGCCCTAGCCGCAGGGTTCGTCATCGGCCTGCGCGTGGCGGGTATTCCAATCCTGTCGATGGAGGTCTGGCAACCACTTGCCGGCGGGATATTGGTCTATGGGACCATCGCCTTTCACAATCAGGCCTACAACCCGCGTTGCCTGACCAGCATGACGGCTTCATGCCGCAGTGCAGTAATGGCGTTCGCTGGAACCCTGCTGATCTTCCTGCTGGTCGTCTTTTCGCTGAAGGTCACCGACAATTTCTCGCGCCTGGGAATCAGCACCGGCCTGTTCTTCAGCGGCGCGCTGATCGTGATGCAGCGGGTGCTGGTCGTCCGGGCCGTTCGTCGCCATTTCGCCGAAGGGCTGTTCGCCCAGTTGCTGATCATCGACGACGGCCTGATCCCCGACGATGTCAACGGCATGACGATCGTGGACGCACCGACGCTCGGTCTGCGCGCCGATCTTGACGATCCCTATATGCTGCATCGCCTGGGCATGCTGCTGCGCGATTTCGATCGGGTGGTCATTTCCTGCCCGCTGGAGCGCAAGGCCGACTGGGCGCAAATGCTCAAGGGCGGCAATATCCTGGGCGAGATCATCGTGCCGGAACTCGACCCGATGGCGCCGCTCGCGGTCCAGAGCCATCGCGGCGTGTCGACGCTGGTGGTGGCACGCGGCCCGCTCAATCTTGCCAATCGCGCCAAGAAGCGACTGCTCGACATCATCCTGACCGTGCCGGTGCTGATCGCGCTGGCGCCGCTGATGATCGCCGTGGCCGTCGCCATCCGGCTGGACTCGCCAGGCCCGGTCTTCTTCCGCCAGGAACGGATCGGCCGCGGCAACCGCCTGTTCCACATCCTCAAGTTCCGCAGCATGCGGGTGGAACAGTGCGACACCGCCGGCGCCACCTCGACCCAGCGCGACGATAACCGCATCACCCGCGTCGGCCGCTTCATCCGCAGCACCAGCATCGACGAGCTGCCCCAGCTGCTCAACGTGCTGCTCGGCGAGATGAGCCTGGTCGGCCCGCGCCCCCATGCGCTGGGTTCGACCGCCGAAGACCAGTTGTTCTGGCAGGTCGACCGTCAATATTGGCATCGCCATGCGCTCAAGCCCGGCATCACCGGCCTGGCCCAGATCCGCGGCTTCCGCGGCGCGACCGAAACCCGTCGCGACATTCTGAACCGGGTCGAGGCGGATCTGGAATATCTGCACGGCTGGAGCCTTATGCGCGACATCGGCATCCTGGTCGGCACGGCCCGGGTTCTGGTTCATCGCAACGCCTATTGATCCCACGCCTTGACGAAGCCCCAATGTTTACAGGGGCTTTGACCAAGATTGAGGATTTTCCGCATCAGAAGCCGGCTTTTGCGATGAGCTGAGCCGGCTTTCATGCCGATGTAAACTATTTGTGAACCCTAAAATCCTATATTAACGGCCGTTCATAAAGTTCCCAGGATGACGGTCGTGGCTGATGAATTGGCGGCAGTTGCCGCAACGAAAACCTCCTTTTCCGATGCGGGCATCGCCGTCCGCGATCTCCCCGAAAACGGCCATGTGCTGTCGATTGCCGACCGCGCCGAAGGACCGATTCAGTTTGTTTCGCGCTGGGCGGGCATCCTCGCCTTCTGCGCGGCAATCGGCGCGATCGCTTATCTGATCTTCTGATCGGGGCCAGTTTCCTTGCCCTCAGATTAACAGCCGGGATCGGCTGTTAACGGCTCCTTTCGTCGATGAAACGAGCCGTTGTTTTGGCGCGACAAGTCGCGTCCGGACCCGTGTGCATTACGTAAAAATACGATTAGCATGCCCCTTGTTGCTGCAATGCAATAAGGATTCATGCGTTTGGATAATGCCCATAACCCGTGTTTGCGGGCGCGCCCCTGTGCGCCCGCAGCAAATGATTTTGCATGGCCGCACGCGGCCGCCATGGCCGCTCTTGGCGGCGCAATGCTGTTCGCCGGCCTGCCCTCCACGGCGCAGGCCCAGGATGATGACAAGCGCATAGATACGCTCGGCCTGCACCTGACGGCCGGGCTCGATCTTCTCTATGACGACAATGTCTATCGCGTCGACGACCGGGTCGAAGACCCCACCGGCGACCTGATCGTCACGCCCTCGATCGAGGCGACCTACGCCCATCCGATCGGGCGGCACGACATCCAGATCCGGGCCAAGGCCGGCTATGACCAGTTCGTATCGGAGACCCAGCGCAGCAAGCTGCGACTCGATGCGGAGGCCAAGGCGACGATTCGATTCGGAGCCACCTGCGGCATCACGCCGCGCGCCAGCTATCGCCAGCAGCGCGCCGATTATGGCGACATCAACGCCGCGACCGAAAATCTCCAGCGCTTCTCCACGCTGGGGGCCGACCTGTCGTGCGAGCGGCCAGGCTTCTTTCCCGTCGCCGGCTACCAGCATGACACGACGCGCAATGCCGATGATTTCGACTATGCCGACCAGGATAGCGACAGCTTCAAGGTTGGCCTTGGCTATAACAAGCCCAGTTTCGGCACGCTCACCACTTATTATGAGCGCACGGTCAGCGACCGGCGCACGCTAGGCATCAAGAACCGCATCAACGCCTATGGCCTGCGCTTCCAGCGGTCGGTAACGCCGATCACCCAGGTCGACGCCGACCTGCAATGGCTGGATGTCAGCAGCGATTCCGCTGCCGTCGGCAACTATAATGGCATGGGCTGGGATGTGCGGCTGTCGACCAGTATCATCCCGCGCGTGAAGCTGACTGCCTCCACCGCCCGCGACATCATGAACGACAGCCTGATCGCCAGCGGTTTCGCGATCCGGTCCAGCTATCGGATCGAGGGGGAGTTCGCGATCAGCGAGCTGACCTCGGCCGGCCTTTATGCCGACTGGCAGAGGCGTAAGTTCCGGCAGGATGCGGCGCTGCGCCCCTTCTCGATCGAGGCGGACCGCAATCGCCAGTTCGGCGCGACGCTCAAGCGCAAGCTGACCGATCGCTTCGACCTCAGCCTCGACGCCCAGCATTACCGCCGTCGTACCGACACCGATGTCTCCAACTATAGCGGCACGCAGGTGACGCTCTCAGCCCTGCTGCGCTTTTGACCCGAAGGGAGCCTGACCCATGAGAATAGCGACACGCTTCCATATCCTTGCCGCCCTCCCCCTGCTGGCGGTGCCGACCGCATTGTCGGCCCAAACCCAAACGGCACAAGCGCCCGCCGGTGCCGCCGCAGCCGCGGCCGTTGCCGCCGCGCCCGCGCGGCCGGCGGGCTCTGCCCCCGCCGGCTATCTGCTCGGCCCGGACGATCAGTTGAAGATCTCGATCTTCGGCCAGCCCGACCTGTCTACCGAAACCCGGATCAAGGCCGACGGCACGGTGCTGCTCGCGCTGGTCGGGCCGGTGGATGCGAAAGGCAAGACCACGTCCCAGCTCGCGTCCGACATCGCCGCCAGCTATGCCGGTGGCGGCTATCTGACCAAACCCTCGGTCAGTGTCGAAGTGAGCGACTATGTCAGCCGCTCGGTCACCGTGCTGGGCAATGTGCCCCAGGCCGGCAATTACCCGCTCGACCGCAACTATACCGTGGCGTCGATGCTGGCCAAGGCCGGCGGCGCGACCACGGCCGGCGCCAATGCCGTCATCCTGACCCCGGCCGATGGCAGCGGCGCCGTGCGCATCTCGCTCACCGACATGAGCGCGGGCGCCGGACGGCCGCTCCAGGCCGGCGACATCCTGTTCGTGCCGCCGGCCGAGAAGGTCTATGTCTATGGCCAGGTCCAGCAGCCCGGCGCCTTCTCCTATGTCGCGGGCCAGACCTTCCGCCAGGCACTCGCCCTGGCCGGTGGTCCGACCCTCGCCGGTTCGACCCGCAGCATCAAGGTGAAGCGTGGCGGCCAGGAGGTCCAGGCCAAGCTCGATGATCCGGTGAAGCCCGAAGACGTCCTCATCATCCGGGAGAAGCTGTTTTGACCGCGATGGAACATGATTTCGGCGCCCGCTCGGCGGGCACGCTCGACTGGCTCTGGTCCCTGCCGCGCCGACTGGCCGGCGGCTCCAGCCCCTCCGCCCGTGTCATCCCCGATCAGGCTCCGTTGCTGCTGGAGGAACCGGTCGCACCGAGTTTCCACCGGACGGCCGAGCCCGAACCGGCGCCCGACGACACCCCGCGACCGCTGGCGATGGGCGCGATGGCAACGCCGCTCAAGCCCATCAGCCTGCGCCGGGATTCGATCTACAGCGCCTTCAACACCGCTATGCCGGTGACCGACCGCCATGGCCTGGCCGGCCGCAACAACGAGTTGGAAAAGCTGGTCGAGGCGATCGTGGTCCAGCGCAAGCATGCGATCATCTTCGGCACGCGCGGATCGGGCAAGACGTCGCTTGCGCGCGTCTTTGGCGATCTCGCCGACGAGGCAGGCTGCGTCGCCCTTTACGGGTCCGCGAGCGGCGAGGCCGATTTCGACTCGCTGTTCCGTCCCTTCCTCACTGAACTGCCGATGAGCGGCGCGGGCCAGGAACGGGCCCGCAAGCTCGCCACCGGCCCGCTCGACGTAAATGGCCTTGCCACCCTGCTGGTCGAGGAGGTGCGCCAGCGCTCCATCCTGATCCTCGACGAATATGACCGGGTCCGCTCGGACACCGCCAAGCAGGATGTGGCGACGCTGCTCAAGCTGATGACCGATATCCATTCGCCGGTCCAGGTTGTGCTGGTCGGCATTGCCGGTGATGTCGATGGCCTGATCGCCGCCCATCCCTCGCTGCGCCGCCATATCGCGCCCCAGCGGGTCAGCCCGATCGCCCGCCCCGAACTGGAACTGCTGCTGGCAAGCTGCGGCGAGAAGGCCGGGCTGTCGATCACGCCCGAAGCCGTGGAGGCGCTGGCCGGCGCGGCAATGGGGTCGCCCTATCATGCCCGGCTGTTCGGCATGCAGGCGGCGCTTGTGACCGAGGCCGGCGGCCGCGAGCAGGTGACCGCCAGCGATGTCGAACAGGGGCTGGCCAGCGCGCTGGACGACTGGGCGGAAATGAGCAGCGCCAGCCATGGCCTGTTCACCCGCGCCCTGCGTGACAGCGCATCCGGGCGCCGGATGATCGCGCTGGCCGGCATCGTCGCATCGCAGATGTCGGCAATTTCGCTGGAGCGGCTGCTGCGCGTCGGCAGCGACATATTGGGCGAATATCCGGGCATGGAAGCCGATGCCAGCGATGCGCTGGCCCGGTTGCAGCCAGCCCTTACGCCCACGCCGGGCGGCGAATTGTGGATGTTTGAAGATACGCTGGCGCCGCAATTCCTGCTGCTGATGGCCAAGCAGCCCGCGCCGCGCACGGTCGCGCCGACGCCGGCCGAGGAAATGCGCGCCATGCTCCGAGGAGTGGACGGACTATGACGATGAACCCCCTGGACCTTGCCGCCGCCGTCAAGGCGCGCTGGCGGGTCGCCGCGATGATCGGCGGCGCCCTGTTCCTGCTGATCGCGGTCGCGGCCTTCATGCAGTCGCGCCAATATATGGCGACGACCTCGCTGATGCTGGACCTGTCGCAGACCGATCCGACCGACACGACCCAGAATCAGGGCCGGGTCGAGGTGGACTCGATCCTGGGCACCCAGACCGACATCATCCGCAGTGCCAAGGTGATCAATGCGGTCGCCAAGGAAGCGGGCTTCATCGACGCGCTGCCCGCGGACATGCCGGCCGATGCCCGCCTGCAACAGGCTGCCGCGCGCGTGCGCGCCGGGCTGCTGGTGACCACCGGCCGCCAGAGCAATGTGCTGCAGATCCAGTATCTCGATCCCGATCCGCAGGTCGCCGCCCGCGTCGCCAACCTCGCCGCGCAGATCTACATGCGCGAGCAGGTGGAACTGCGCGCCTCGCCGGCCCGCACCTCGGCCAAATGGTTCAACGAACAGACCGCCGACGTGCGCCGCCGCTATGAGGATGCGCAGAAGCGCCTGTCCGACTTCCAGCGTGCCCATGACATTATCGGCATCAACCGCATGGATCTTGAGGCCGAAAAGCTGAAGAACATGTCCTATCAGCTCACCCAGGCCCAGGCCGAAGCCGCCGCCGCGCGCGGCAAGGCCGGTGCCGGTTCGGTGTCCGACATCGAAGGATCGCTGATCGTCCAGAATTTGCAGGAACAGGTCGCGGCCCAGTCGGCCAAGGTGCAGGAACTGGGCAAGACCCTTGGTCCGAACCACCCGAGCATGGCGGCCGCTTCGGCGCAATTGTCCGAACTCCAGGCCAAGCTCGGCGCCGCCCGCGCCAGCCAGGCCGGTGCGGTCAGCGCCAACAGCGTCGCCGCCAGCCGCCGCGAGGGCGACCTTAAGTCGAACATGGCCTCGCAGGAAGACCGCATGATCCGCATGTCCGACGTGCAGGACCAGTTGATGGTCATGCAACGCGACGTCGATGCGGCCCGCCAGACCTATGACACGGTGCGCCAGCGCTTCAACGAAGCGGCGCTCAAGAGCCAGATCTCGCAGCCCAATGCCAGCCTGCTCGACGAGGCCACCGTGCCGCTGCTGCCGGCCAAGCCCAACCTGCTGCTCTGGCTGGTGGGCGGCATCGCCCTTGGCCTGGTCGGCGGCATCGCCGCGGTCGTCCTGATCGAAATCGCCCAGCCCCGCGTCCGCTCCGCCGCCGGCGTGGCCCGCGCGACCGAGGTCGAAGTCATCACCGAATTGCTGCCTGCCCCCACGCGGGGCGGCTGGCTCCCCAAGCGACAGGAGGCCGCATGAGACTGCGTTCCACGGCTAGTGCCCATCCCCATCTGACTGCCGGCGCCACGACCGGCCTCAAGCCCCGCGCCCGCGATACCAAGGATTTCGCGCAACTCGCGGTCGAACATGGCTTCCTCGCCGAAACCGACATCGGCCGGATCGAAGCCCATGGCCATGCCGCCGGCCAGCCCTTCCAGCAGGCGGCGATCGACCTTGGCCTGCTCGATCCCGAAACGGCTGGCATCATCCTCGCCATGCAGGGCGGCTTCCCGCTGCTGGCGGCCGGCGACCAGCGGGTCGATCCGCTGGTGGTCAGCGCCTTCGACCCGGCAGATGCCTATGCCGCCAAGGTCCGCACCATCCGCGCCAAGATGCGCGCGGCGGCAAAGGACAGCGACGGCGCAGCCCTACGCCTTGCCATCCTGTCGATCGATGCGGGCGACGAGGCCGCGATCCTTGCCGCCAATCTGGCCGTCGTGATGGCACAGATGGACGGGCAGACGATGCTGGTCGATGTCGATATCGACCGACCCTCGCTCGACCGGCTGTTCCGCGTCGCCAACAAGGCGGGTCTGGCCGAACAATTGCTGGGCAGCGCCGCGCTGCTGCCCGCCGCGCGCACGGCGGTCGATGGCCTGTGGCTGATGACCGCCGGCCGGGCATCGGGCAGCGCATCCAGCCTGGTGACCAAGGGACCGCTGGCGGACACCGCCGCCGGCTGGGGCCTGCACGACACGTCGATGCTCTTCTACCTCGCCCAGCGGCGCGGCGAGCAGACGCCATTCGGCTCCATCCTCGCGGGCTTCGATGCCGTCACCATCGTCGCCCGGCGCGGCGAGACCGCGATCGCCGACATGCGGCGCGTGATCGACGATCTGGACCGTCATAATATCAGCATCGCAGGGAGCGTGATCGCATGAGCTTGGAGCAGGCCATTCCCCGTCAGCCGCTGCAACAGCCGGTGTCCACGCCCGAGGAAATCGCCCTGGTCGGCGGCATTCCGGTGTCGACCCTGTCGCTCGAAGCGCTGATCGACCGGATGCTGGGCGAGGCGCCGCTGCGCCGCGCGCTCGACCAGCGGCCGCTGCTGATCTTCGACTGCAATGGTCAGGGCCTGTCGATGAACGCCACCGACAAGGGGTTTCGCGACAATCTGGCGCAGGCGGACCTGATCCATGCCGATGGCCAGATCGTCGTCGCCGCCTCGCGCTGGGTCGGCCAGCCGCCGATCGCCGATCGGTCGAGCACCACCGACATGTTCATCGACAGCCTGGTGCCCGCAGCGAAGGCGGGGGTCAGCTACTATCTGCTCGGCGGCGAGGAAAAGGTGAACGCCGCCTGCGCCGATCGGATCGTCGAAATGGCACCGGGCCTTACCGTCGCGGGGCGCCGCAACGGCTTCTGGAAGCCGGAGGAGGAAGATGCGGTGATCGACGCGATCAACGCGACCGCGCCCGATGTGCTGTGGGTCGGCACCGGCAAGCCGCGCGAGCAGGCCTTTTGCGTGCGCAATCGCGATCGGATCAAGGCCGGCTGGATCGTCACCTGCGGCGGCCTGTTCAACTATATCACCGGCGACTATCCGCGCGCGCCGATGTGGATGCAGCGCAATGGCCTGGAATGGCTGCACCGCATGGGCACCCGGCCCAAGGAACTGGCCTGGCGCTATATCACCACCAATCCTCATGCCCTGTGGCTGATCTGGAAGCACCGCCATGGCTGAGGCGCAGGCGGCTTCCGGCCGTACCCAGCGCCTGGGCACCATATTCGGCCGCTTCGGCCTCGCCAGCTTCTCCTCGGCGATCGTCTCGGTCAGCCATCTGCTGGTCCAGCTTTTCTCGATCCATCACCTCGCCACCACCGGCATCGGCGTGCTCGCCTTCCTGCTGGTCATCATCCAGTTCGGCTACAGCCTGTCCAACGCGTTGGTGTCGACGCCCTATACGATCGCCGTGAACCAGGGCGAGGATGTCGATCGCGCGGCGCATGGCTTCTTCTTCCCGGTCAACCTGCTTCTGTCACTCAGCCAGGGGCTGATCTGCGCCGCCATCGCCTGGACCACCGCATCGCCGCAGGCCGCCCTGGTCTTCGGCCTTGCGGGAACATTGTCGCTGATCCGCTGGTTCGGCCGATCCAACGCCTATGCCCATCATGCGCCGATGCAGGCGGCCCGATCCGACATCGCCTATGCCGCGACCATCCTGATTGGCCTGCTGGTCGCGATGCGCACCGGCGCGGACCTGACCGGCATCGGCACCATGCTGGTCGCCGCCAGCCTCGCCGGCCTGCTGCCCTTTGGCAGTCCCTATCTGCGCCGCCATGTCGCCATGTCGCCGCTGGCCGCCCTGCGCGCCTACCGCCCGGTGTGGAAGGAACAGTCGGCCTGGACGCTGGTCGGCGTGCTGTCGACCGAGGCGACGTCGAACGCCCACAGCTATGCCGTGACCCTGCTGGCGGGACCGACCGCCTTCGCGCCGATCGCCGTCGGCATGCTGTTCTTCCGCCCGGTCAATGTCTGCATCACCGCCCTCACTCAGCTGGAACGCCCGCGCATGACCCGTGCCGTCGCGCGCGGCGATCATCAGGCCGCGATCCAGTCGGAACGCATCTTCATGGGCGCCCTTGTCTTCCTGTGGCTCGGCACCTGCGTCGTCGCGGCCGGCGCGCTCTATTTCTTCCCCGGCCTGATCCTCAAGCCCACGCTCGACCATCATCTGGTGATCACTGCCGTGGCACTCTGCGCCCTGCTCTCGCTGGTCCAGTGCGTGCAGACACCGATGAGCGTCATGACCCAGGCACGCAAGGCGTTCCGTCCGCTCGCCGCCCAGAGCCTGCGTAGCTGCGGCGTCGGCATTGCCGCCGTTACGCTGCTGACCCTGCTGGTCGCGCCCGTCTTCTCGATCGCCGGCGTCGTGCTGTCGCAGCTCGTCATGATGCTCGGCATCTGGCAGCTCGACCGCAGCTGGCGCCGCATCCAGGCGGAGGGTTGAGCGATGGCAAGTACCCCCTGGCATCGTGACATTCCCGCCCCGATCCTGACCCGGCCGGGCGTCGCCGCCATCAAGAAGACCGAAAGCGCCCGGCTGATCCTGGTCGCCCAAATCTTCTATTTCACCTTCCTGATGCTGGTCTTCATCGGCCAGCAGCCTTTCGCCTCGCGCACCCAGGATGAACTGGTCGCCATGGCGCAGGAAAATAACGGGTCGGACCTGTTCAAGCAGGCGCTGTTCATCGGCTTTGCGATGCTACTGACAGGTGTGCAGCTGATCCGCCGCTATCCGCCACGCTATCGCTTCACGCTCTGGCCGCTGGCGATCATGCTCGCCTGGTTCTTCATCACCTGCAGCTGGGGCGTCGATCCGTTCGTATCGTTCAAGCGGGCGATGCAGCAGCTGATCGTGATCTACATCACTTTCAGCGCGCTCAGCCTGATCGGCCCCGAAAGGCTGCTCCAGGCGCTGCGCTACGCCCTGATCCTGTCCCTCATCATCTGCTGGGTCTCGCTGCCCTTGACCTCGGCGGCGGTCCATCCGCCGACCGAAAGCGACAAGGCACTGATCGGCGCCTGGCGCGGCTTCTTCTTCCACAAGAATATTGCCGGCGCGGTCATGGCGCTGACCTTCATGGTCGCGGCCAATGCCTGGGTCGATACCAAGAAATGGTATTATGCCCTCTTCTCGGTAATGGCCTTCGTCTTCGTGATCGGGACCAAGAGCAAGACCTCGCTCGCCTTGTCCTTCGCCATCCTGGGCGTCTGCGCCGTCTATCGGGCACTGAGCGATTCCACCCAGAAACGGGCAGTGCTGCTGATCATGGTCGCGCTCGGCATGGTCGGGGTGCTGTGGCTCTATGTCGCCTTCCAGCCCGTGGTGGAGCGGATCTTCGCCGATCCCACCTCCTTCACTGGCCGCGTGTCCATCTGGGAAGTCGACCTAGCCTATCTCAAGGACCACCCCTTCCTGGGTGCGGGTTTTGGCGGCTTCTGGCAGGTCGGCGATCGCAGCCCCTCGCTCGATTATCTCAACCAGGCGTTCCAGACGCTGACCGCCCATTCGCACAATGGCTATCTGGAAATCCTGGTGACGACCGGACCGCTGGGCCTCATCATGCTGCTGCTCACCTTCCTGGCGCTGCCTGCCATCTGGTTCCTGACCGGGGCGACGCCGCAGAACCGGCCGATCATGGTGCCCTGCTTCGCGATCTGGGTCTTCGTCCTCTACCAGAATCTGCTGGAAACCTCGTTCTTTGACAAGGATCGGCAGGTCTGGGTGATCTTCCTGGCGGCCATCGCTGCCGCCCACGCCACCTACAAGGCGCGCCCGCTTCCGCAGTGGCGCCGCCGCTTTCTTGCCCGCCCGGAGGCTACCCATGGCTAATGTCGTCATCTGCATCGCGACCTGCAATCGCCCCCAGGGGCTGCGTCGTACGCTTGCCTCGCTCGCCGCGCTCGAAACCCGCCACCGGGTCGATGTGCTGGTCGCCGACAATGACGCCAGGGAGCAGCAGGGGCTGGCCGTGGTGGAGGCGCTGGCGACATCGGGCTATCGCTGGCCGATCGAGGCGCTGCTGGTGCGCGAACGCGGTATCCCCCTGGTCCGCAATGCGCTGGTCGAGGCGGCTCTCGCCCGGCCCGGCGTTACCCATGTGGCGATGATGGACGATGACGAGGCGGCATGTCCCGGCTGGATCGACGCGCTGGTGACGGCTGCCGATCGCTGGGACGCCGATGTCGTTGGCGGCGCGGTGCTGCGCGAAATGGACAGCCCGCTGCCCGCCTGGGCCTCGCGTCATCCGCTGCTCCAGCCCAAGCGCCGCGACAAATCCGGCCCGGTCTCGCTGGTCGACAGCACCGCCAATGTCCTGATGTCGGCCAACGCATTGCGCCGCATCGGCGCCCGCCCGTTCGACGAGCGCATGGCGCTCACCGGCGGGTCGGACAAGCAGCTCTTCACCCGGATGCAGCGCGCCGGTTTCCGCTTCGCCTGGTCGGAGGAAGCGCTGGTCACTGAACTCATCCCGGCCAGCCGGGTCACCGCCAAATGGCTGCTGATGCGCGGCTATCGCGTCGGCATGACCGACATGATCGTCGCCCGCACCCATGGCGGCGCCCTTCGTGCGGCGCTCAGCGAAAGCCCCCGCATCGCGGTCGGCTTCCTGGTCGGCGCGGTCGGCCCCCTCACCACATTGGACCGCGGCAAGCGGGTGGAGCGCCTCGGCAAGCTCTATCGCGCCGCGGGCAAGATCGCCGGCCTCACCGGCGTCCATTATGAAGAATATCGAAAGGTCCATGGCGCATGACCAACATCCCCTTCTTCTCCGTCGTCATCCCGCTCTACAACCGCGCCGACGTGGTCACCGACACGATCCGGTCGGTGCTGGCGCAGGACTGGACCGATTTCGAGATCGTCGTCGTCGATGATGGCTCGCATGACAATCCCGGCCCGGTGATCGAAGCGATCGGCGACCCGCGCCTGCGCTACATCCGCCAGGACAATGCCGGCGGTGGCGCGGCGCGCAATCGGGGCATCCTCGCCGCCGAGGGGCGCTACATCGCCTTCCTCGATTCCGACGACCTGTTCCTGCCCGGCAAGCTGTCCACCATGGCGGAAGCGTTGGCAGGCGACGATGGCCATGCCGTGCTCTATTCTCGAATGAAGGTGGACCGAGGCGTCGACCGTTACTGGATCCGTCCCGACCGCGGCATTCGCGAAGATGAGGATGTCGGCGAATATCTCTTCTGCGCCAACCAGTTCATGCAGACCTCGACGATGGTCGTACCGACCCGGATGGCCCAGCAGGTGCTGTTCGACCCCGCGCTCAAGAAGGGGCAGGATCTCGACTTCTGCGTCCGGCTTCAGGGGGCAGGCGCGCGCTTCCGGATGATCGACCGCCCGCTCACCATCTGGCTGGACGCGACCGAGGTCGGCCGCACCTCCTATGTGCGCGGCTATGAAACCTCGCTCGACTGGCTCGATCGCTGCGGGCATATGCTGACCAACCGGGCGCGGCGCGGCTATCGTGCCACCGTGCTCGCCTATCATATGGCGCCGATCCGCCCGGTCGCGGCGATCCGCGACCTCGCCATCGGCCTGACCGCCGGCGGTGTTCCGCCACGGGTGATCGCGCGCCAGCTGCTGCGCTCCTACATGCCCAAGTCGCTCTATCGCTCGCTCGTCAACGGCTTCGTCCTGCGCTTCGGCAAGGCCGATGCCCTCAGTAGCGGCGCCCGTTCGTGATGGCGGCCTGGCAACCTCCGTCCGCGCTGCAGGAACAGGCGGCTTCGCCGCTCTTTTCCGTGGTCATCCCGACCTATCAGCGCCGCGACAAGGTGGTCGACGCGGTGCTGTCGGCGCTCGACCAGAGCATCGCGCTGATCGAAGTGATCGTCGTGATCGACGGATCGACCGACGACACCGAACAGGTGCTGGCCGGGATTGCAGACCCGCGCCTGCGTGTCATCGTCCAGCCCAATCGCGGCGCATCGGCCGCGCGCAACACCGGGATCGCGCAGGCACGCGGGCGCTATATCGCCTTCCTCGACTGCGACGACCGTTTCCTGCCCCATCATCTCGCCGACCTGCTGCCCCTGCTGCAACAGGACGAGAATGTGGTCGCCTATGGCCAGGTGCTGGTCGATCGCGGCCAGGGCCGCAATTTCCTGAAGCCCCCGCGCGCGATCGCGACCGGCGAGACGATCGACCGTTATCTCATGTGCGATCGCGGCTTTATCCAGACCAGCAGCCTGGCGCTCAGTCGCGGCCTCGCCAACAAGGTCCGCTATCGCGAGGATGTGAAGTTCGGCGACGATACCGACTTTGCCGTTCGCCTGGCATTGGCCGGCGGCCAGTTCCAGATGACCGCGCGGCCCGGCACCATCTGGGCCGACCGCGACGCCGAACATCGGCTGTCGGCGGTGCGCGGCAGCGTCGGCAGCCTCATCTGGCTGCGCGACCTGCGCCCCCATATCTCGGCCCGTGCCTTTTCCGCCTATATGGGCTGGCATGCGGCCAAGAGCATCTGGCCGACCAGCCGGTTTCAGGCGATGCGCTATTATGTCGGCGCCGTGCTGCGCGGCGCCTTCGGTCCTCGACTGGCCGCCACGGTGCTGATGCAGATCATCCTGCCCGACCCGGTCTATCGCCGGATTTCCGATCGCTGGATCGACATGGCCCAGATGGTGGGCGGGAGGCCGCGCCTGTGAAGCGTCGCGAATTTCTGGCCGGCGGCATGGCGCTGGCGGCGACGCTGCCCGCTGGCGTGGCGGCGGCCGCCATGCCGCCCGGCCTCGCCACCCATGCCCGCGCCAAGGGCCGCTATTTCGGCGCGGCGGTCAAGTCGCGCCAGTTGCGCGAGGATGCCGGCTTCACCCAGGCGGTGGCGCAGGAATGCAATATCCTGGTGCAGGAATATGAGCTGAAGCGGGGCACGACCGAGCCCAAGCCGGGCCAATATGATTTCAGCGGTGCCGACCAGATCATCGATTTCGCCCAGAAGCATGACATGCGCGCGCGCGGCCATGCCCTGGTCTGGTATGCTGCCCAGCCCAAATGGCTGGAACCAGCACTGCAGGCCGCCAGCGATCGCGGCCGCCGGAAACTGATGACCAGCTATATCACCACCGCCATGCCCCGCTATGCCGGGCGCATCCAGGAATGGGACGTGGTGAACGAGGCGCTGGAACCCAATGATGGCCGCGCCGACGGGATGCGCGCCGACAGCATGTGGATGCAGGCGCTGGGCGAACATTATATCGACATCGCCTTTCACACCGCGCGCGAGACCGATCCCAAGGCGACCCTGTTCCTGACCGATTATGGCATCGAACATGACTCGCCGCGTTGCGAACGGCGCCGGACCGCGATGCTGAAGCTGCTCGACCGGCTGAAGGCGCGTGACGTGCCGATCGACGCGATCGGCATCCAGGGTCATCTCAAACCCTATAAGGAAGGGTTCAACGAGCGTCGCTTCGCCGATTTCCTCGACCAGCTGCGCGGCTATGGCCTGAAGCTGGAGATTACCGAGTTCGACATTGCCGATATTGGCGGCCCGCCCAACCCGGCCAAACGTGACAGCGAAGTTGCCAGTGTCGGCCGCGCCTTCATCGATGTCGCGCTGGACAATCCGGCGATGCAGGCGGTGCTCTGCTGGGGCCTGTCGGACCGCTATTCCTGGTTGTCCAACTACAAGGATTATAAATGGCCCGACGGCCAGCTGTCGCGCGGATTGCCGCTGGACGGTTCCCTGCGCCGCAAGCCGCTGTGGGACGCCATCGCCGCCGCCTTCGACGACGCGCCGCCGGCCGGGAGACATGCCGCATGAGAATTTCCTCGCTCACGGGCCTGCGCGGCATCGCCGCCGTTTCGGTCCTGCTCTACCATATTCCCCATGCGCCGGCCTTTCAGGCTTTCGCGATGCCGCTCTTCTCGCGCGCCTATCTGGCGGTCGATCTTTTCTTCATTCTCAGCGGCTTCGTCATTTCCTACGGCTATTATGACCGGCTGATGCACAATCTGGGGCGGTCCAGTTACATGGACTTCCTGATCAACCGCACCGCCCGCGTCTGGCCGCTGCACCTGATCGTCACCCTGGTCTTCATGGCCCGCATCCTGGTCAATGTCTCGGGGACGCAGGCTATCCCGCTCGACCTGCCCAATATCCTCACCAACCTGCTGATGATCCAGAGTTGGGGATGGGGCACGCAGCCGATCGCCGGCAATAGCTGGTCGGTCAGCACGGAGGTCGCTGCCTATCTCCTTTACCCGCTGATCGCGATCATGGCCTTTTCCCGCTGGGCCTGGGCGCAGCTATCGCTGTGCGTCGGCATTTTGGTGCTGGTCGCCAGTTCCGGCCGGGGCGCCAGTGGCCCCCTGGATGTCAACGATTATGACACAGTGCTGACGCTGCTGCGCTGCCTGGCCGGCTTTGCGCTGGGCGTCCTGACCTATCGCATCCGCGACATGGCGCTGACCCGCAACCTTCTCGCCGGCCCCGGCCGATTTGCCGCCATATGTGTCATCATCGCTGTCGCCCTGATGCTGCCCCGAGCCGCCGACGTGCTGGTCGTGTGCCTGATGCCCGCGCTGGTCCTCACCTGCTATTATGATGGCGCCGCCGCCCGCGCGGTGATGGCCAACCCGGTCAGCTATCATCTGGGCCTGATCAGCTATTCCATCTATCTGTGGCATCCACTGGTCCGCGACATCATGGCCCGTGTCATGGGCATCGCCCATCGGCACGGCTTCATCGGCCATGACTGGATCTTCATCGCCGCCATGCTGATCGCCACCTGGCTGCTCTGCTGGGCCAGTTACCGGCTGATTGAACTGCCGGGTCACAAGATTATCAAATGGCTGCAACGCGGCGGACGCGCCCGCCCGACCCCGATGGAGGTGACTGCATGATGCCCCACGTCCCAACAATCTGGATCGCGATCCCGACCTACCGTCGACCGGGCCAGTTGCGCCACCTGCTCGAAAGCCTGGCCACCGTCGTTCAGCATGACGATGTCCAGTTGCTGGTCGCCGACAATGATCCGGTGGCGCAGGAAGGGGCGATGGTCGCGCACGAGATGCAGGATGATCCCGATTATCCTCTGCCGATCCATATCCTGCATGTGCCCGAGCCGGGCCTTTGCTCGGTCCGCAACGCGATCGTCGCCACCGCGCTCGCGGCTCCGGCTATGCAGTATCTGGCGATGATCGATGATGACGAATGGCCACAGCCCGGTTGGCTTGACGCACTCCTTGCGGCCCGAGAAATGTGTGGCGCCGATGTGGTTGGCGGCCCCGTCGACGCCCATTTCCTGCGTCCCCCGCCACACTGGGCGCGCGAAGCGCTGGTGTTCCGGGCTGAGGAACGGCCCTCAGGCGCCACCGACATGCTGTGGGCCAGCAACAATCTACTGCTCAGCCGCAAGGCGCTGGAGACGCTGCCCGCCCCCTGGTTCGATCCGCGCTTCAATCGCAGCGGCGGCGAGGATCTGGATTACCTCACCCGGCTATATGATACCGGCCTCAGCTTCGGCTGGGCGACGGATGCGCGGGTCAGCGAATGGGTGCCACCCGAACGGGTCCGGCTCGGCTGGATACTGTCCCGCATGTGGCGGATCGGCTTTACCGAGACGCTGACCCGCCGGAAGCATCTGCCCGGCATCGTCGGCACCCTCACCCTGTTCGGTCGGACGCTGGCGGTGTTCGCGATGCGCACCGCCGGCCTCCTCGCCCTGTTGCTGCCCGGCGCGCGACGGGTCGACATCGCCGGGCAGTGGATCAAATGCTGGGGCCGCCTCTGTGCCCTGACAGGCCGGGGCAGCCGGGCCTATTATGGCGCCGAATAGACCTTGAAGCTGCGGATGGTCATGTCGCCACTGCCATCATCATAGGCGCCCGTCGTCTTCACCGCGACATTCATCAGCGGATAGAAGCGGAAGCCCTTGAACGGGTTGACCGACTGGTAGGTTTCCTTGCCGTCGACGAACCAGGTGATGTAGTCACGCTGGATATCGACCGCGAACTTGTGGAAGTCCTGCGAGTAGCCCGACAGGCCATAGGCCTGTTCGGTCTGGATGACGATGCCGCGCTGGTCATAGCGGGTGCTGTTGGCACCGACATGGATCGTCTGGCCGACATGGCGATCGAAATCCCAATAGCTCTGATAGCCAAAGCCTTCATAGACATCGATTTCCGGCGGCCAGCCACTGGTCGAGATCAGCCAGAAAGCGGGCCAGGAACCGCGCCGATTGGGCATCTTCGCTTCCCACTCATATTGGCCATAGCCGATCTGCGAGGCGAGGAAATTGCGGCCATCCAGGATCGACGCGCCATAATTATAGGTCACGCCCTGATAGCTGATCGGCGTCTTGAGCACCTGGCTGTGCAGCACCAGGCCCTTGTTGCTCCAGTAGACCGGCCCTTCGATCCCCGGATAGGTGGTGGTGTCGACATAGAGGCCGGTCTCGCCATTGCCGGTCTGCGCCCGGCCATGCGACAGGGTCGTGGCCCAACGATCCCAGCCGCCATCGACCGACCGCTTGTGCGTGTCCTTGAGCAGTTCGAATTGCAGCGTGCCCGAGGCCGCGAAGGTCCGCGCTTCACGGAAGGTGCCGGTCGCCTTCTCGGTGGCCGCGACATAGGCCTTGGCCGTGACGGTTGCCGTCGACTGCCCCTGCAATGCGCCCCAGGGCGCCTCACGCAGTTTCACGCTGAACTGCTGGCCTTCGCTAGCACTGATGACCGGCACTTCCACCGTCTGCTCCAGCGGATCGCCCGGCCGGAAGATGACGACGGTATCGACCGTCTTGTAATTGGTGCCCGACGTCGCCTTCAGCGTGCCCGTGCCGTTCACCGTGGTGATCCGCGCGATCACCGTATTGGGCGTCGCCCGATCGAGATAGACCGGGACATAGGCGGTGCTGCTGCCCGGCTTGTAGGTGGCGTTGCCGATCCAGAGCGTCGCCTTGCCCGGCAGTACCGTGCCATTGCCGAAGTCGAAGTCGGCAAAGCTGTTGCTGGTGCTGCTGGTCGTCGCCGTGCTGGTCGTCGTCGCACTGCTCGCACTGCTGCTGGAGATGGTGACCGTGCCGTTATCGGCCGTGCTGGTCGATGAGCTGCTGGTCGTACTGGTTCCGCCCGACAGGATCGTGGCGGCGCCTGCCGCGAAGACAGACGTGATGATTGCTCCGGCTCCGATCATGGAGCCAGCTGATTTGCTGCGCATAATGCAACCCCCGTTTTGGTGTCCCTAAAGGGTCCGCCACGAGGGTTAACAATTGCTTCCAGACAAGCTCGCCTCGTCGCAAATCAGCCATTTTTGCGACGAGGCGAGGAACTTTTACTCGGCAGCTTCAACCAGCATTTCGGGCTCCGGCGCCATGCCACGGCCAACGCTGTCATAGATAAATCCAGCCGCTTCAGCGACTTCGGGCCGATAGATGTTGCGCAGGTCGACCAGGCCATTGCCAGCCATCACGCCGCGCAGGCGCGACAGGTCGAGCGCGCGCAGCGCATCCCATTCGGTGACCAGCACGACGGCCGAGGCTCCCTGCGCCGCCGCATAGGGATCGTGGAAGAAATCGACATTCTGCAGCAGCGGCTGGGCCGCTTCGATCCCTTCGGGGTCGAAGGCGCGGATCTGCGCACCACCATCCTGCAGTGCCTGGATGATCGACAGCGACGGCGCATCGCGCATATCGTCGGTATTGGGCTTGAAGGTCAGGCCCAGCACCGCAATCGTCTTGCCCCGCACCGATCCGTTGCACACGCCGATCACCTTGCGCGCCATGGCGCGCTTGCGGCTTTCGTTGATCGCGACGGTGGTTTCGATCAGGCGAATGGGCGCGCCGGAATCTTCCGCCGTCTTGACCAGCGCCAACGTATCCTTGGGGAAGCAGGAGCCACCATAGCCGGGGCCGGCATGCAGGAATTTCGAACCGATCCGGTTATCAAGGCCAATGCCGCGCGCCACCTGCTGCACATCCGCGCCGACCCGCTCGCACAGCTCGGCCATCTCGTTGATATAGGTGATCTTCATCGCCAGGAAGGCGTTGGCGGCATATTTGATCAGTTCGCTGGTGCGACGACCGGTAAACAGCAGTGGCGCCTGGTTGAGATAGAGCGGGCGATAGACCTCCTCCATCACCGGACGTGCACGCTCGTCCTCGATGCCGACGACGATGCGATCCGGGCGCTTGAAATCCTCGATCGCGGCGCCCTCGCGCAGGAATTCGGGATTGGAGGCGACCGCAAACTGGGCGTCAGGATTGGTTTCGCGGATGATCCGTTCGACCTCGTCGCCGGTGCCGACCGGCACGGTCGACTTCGTAACCACAACGGTAAAGCCCTTGAGCGCCCCGGCGATCTCGCGCGCGGCATCATAGACATAGCTGAGGTCGGCATGGCCATCGCCCCGACGGGCGGGCGTGCCAACCGCGATAAAGACGACGTCGGCCTCCGCCACCGAACTCGCCAGATCGGTCGTGAAACTCAGCCTTTCGGCTTTCACATTGCGTGCGATCAGGTCAGCCAGGCCCGGCTCATAGATTGGCACGCCGCCCGCGCGCAATTTGGCGATCTTGCGTTCATCCTTGTCCACGCAGATGATTTCGTGTCCGAAATCCGCGAGGCAGGCGCCCGATACCAGACCAACATAACCAGATCCGGTCATCACGATCCGCATGACAATACTCCTTGTCCAATGTGCAAGCCAATCGGCAATCCCCCGCAACCGAATACCTCGCCCCGAGCAAGGCACGACAAAGCGCTCCGGAAAATCCGGATGCACATTTCTTGCCCTGACAAAGATCGAAGCCCCGGCCTGTTCGGACAGTTGCCGCGTCAGTGGAACCAGCCACCTGTTGACGCGATGCAGCATAAGTCGGGTCGTGACGCTGTTGCAACGCGACTTGGCGCTACGCGGGCACATGTGGACGTAGGGCGAAGGGAAAATGCGCCGAACTGCCGCAGCATGCGGGCGCAATTAACCGGATCTGCGGATCAATCTTCGACGATGCGCATCAATTTGCGTTCGACAGGCGCCAATATGCCCTGCAACTCCTGCCCGCGCTTGAGCACATGACCGGCTTCCCCCACCAGCGCCCACATGCCCTGGCGATTGCGCAAGGCCGGCCGCTTCTCGATCCGATATTCAGGACGCTCTGCAGAACGCCGGAAAGCGGAGAAAATTGCCGCCTCGCGCCCCAGGTCCATGGCATAGTCGCGCCAGTGTCCGGCGGCGACCATGCGGCCATAGAGATCCATGATCCGCTGCAATTCCAGGCGATCGAACCCGACCTTCCCCTGTTGCTGGCCGTTGGGTGCTGGGAACGGCGTCACATTGGACATCAGGCCCGGCCGCGCTCCTTGAACAGGGCTACGTCATCGGCAGGCAGTTCAGGCACCTGCTTCTGCGCCAGCAACTCGGCCAGCCGCTTCTGCAACTGCTCCACTTCGCACTGCAGCAATTCCAGCTTCTGCTTTTCCGGATCGAAGCAATCGGAGCAGGGCGTGCCATAGGGCAGGAAGTCGCGCTGATAGGCGGTGACATCGACCAGCATCGCGCGCGCGGGAATGCCGACCATGGTCGCGGCCTCCGCCACATCCTTGGTCACGACCGCATTGGCGCCGACACGGGCACGGGCGCCGACACGGACCGGCCCCAGCACCTGCGCACCCGACCCCACGATCACGCCATTCTCCAGCGTCGGATGGCGCTTTCCGGCGATCCCGTTGGCGGGATCGGTCCCGCCCAGCGTCACATTCTGATAGAGGGTGACGTCGTCGCCAATCTCCGCCGTCTCGCCGATCACGGTGAAGCCATGGTCGATGAAGAAGCGCTTGCCGATCTTCGCGCCAGGATGGATGTCATTGCCGGTCAGGAAGCGCGACAGATGGTTGACCGCCCGCGCCAGGAAATAGAGCCGCGCCCGATAGAGACGATGCGCCACGCGATGGAAGGCCAGCGACCAAATACCCGGATAGAGCAGGATTTCCGCCCGCGATCGCGGCGCAGGGTCGCGCGACTTGACCGAATCCAGATAGGCGATGAGATTACGCAGCATCGAAACGTCCCTGAACGGACCCGCCCTGCTGGCGCGCCCCTTTTACCCTGTTGCCAGCAACATAGAGATTAAGCGGCAATTTTTCCAGAGCGCGCCCTAATTCGCCTTCCCGGCCCAAAACAGAAACTTGCTTGGCGCCTCAAGATATACCAATCATTGAGGTAGACAATTAGAACGAAGGTGTTTGGATGATCGACACATTTATCGCCCATTTTGGCGAAATACTGCCCTTCATCCTGATCGGCTTCGGCGCGCAGATTATCGATGGCGCCCTTGGCATGGCCTATGGCGTGATTTCCAGCACCCTGTTGCTGGCCATGGGCGTGCCGCCCAGCCGCGCGTCCGCCAGCGTCCATGCCGCCGAAACCTTCACCACCGGTGTGTCCGCGATCAGCCATATCCTGCACCGCAATGTCGACTGGGGCCTGTTCGCCCGGCTCGTCATTCCCGGCGTGATCGGCGGCGTGGCCGGCGCCTATCTGCTGTCCAATATCGACGGCGCAATCATCAAGCCCTTCGTCCAATTCTATCTGGCAGCGATCGGCATCTACCTGATCTGGCGCGGCTTCCATTTCCCCCCGCACAGCAAGAGCCCGAAATGGGTCGCGCCGCTGGGCTTGGTCGGCGGCTTCATGGACGCGTCGGGCGGCGGCGGCTGGGGCCCGGTCGTGACGTCCAACCTGCTGATCCAAGGATCGAGCCCGCGCCACACCATCGGCACGGTCAACAGCGTCGAATTCATCCTGACCCTGTCGATCAGCCTGACCTTCCTGTTCCATCTGGGCTGGGAAAGCTTCACCACCTACACGATCGGCCTGCTGATCGGCGGCGTGGTGGCAGCCCCCTTTGGCGCCATGCTGGCCCGTCATGTCGCGCCCAAGGTGCTGTTCGTGGCCGTCGGCATCATCCTGACCCTGACCTCCGCCTTCGGCATCGGCAAATATCTTGGTTATATCGGATAATTCGCTTATATTCGGATTTCTAATTCAGGAATCCGATAAATGTCGAACTACATGCCCACGCTCAAGCAGCTGCAATATCTGGTTGCGCTGAAGGAACATGGCCATTTCGGCAAGGCGGCCGACAGCTGCTATGTGACCCAGTCCACCCTGTCGGCCGGCATCCGCGAACTGGAATCCCTGATCGGCGTCACGCTGGTCGAGCGGACCCGGCGCGTCGTGCGCTTCACGGCGCTGGGCGATCGCATCGTCGAAAAGGCGCACCGCGTTTTGCGCGAGGCGGAGGAGCTTGCCGCGATTGCCGAGGCGTCGGGCAAGCCGCTGACCGGCGAATTGCGGATGAGCGTCATCCCGACGATCGCACCCTTCCTGCTGCCGCGCCTGCTCCCGCGCCTGCGCGCCGACCGGCCTGAACTCAAGCTCTATCTGCGCGAGGAAACGACCCAGGCGGCGATCGATTCGCTGCGCCATGGCAATGTCGACTGCGTGCTGATGGCCCTGCCCTATCCGACCGGCGAACTGGACAGCGAGATATTGTTCCAGGATCCGCTCTATGTCGCCTTCCCGCGCGACGATCCGACCAATCCGCCGGACTGGATCAAGCCGGACATGATCGACGAGAACAAGCTGCTGCTGCTGGAAGACGGGCATTGCCTGAAGGACCATGCGCTGGCTGCCTGCAATCGCCCCGACCTGCGCGCCAGCGCGACGATGATGGGCACCTCGCTCCACACGCTGATCCAGATGGTCGATAATGGCCTGGGCGTTACCATGTTGCCGGAAATGGCGTTGGCCGGCGGCATATTGGAACATACCAATATCACCGCACGCCCGCTGCAGTCCGATCATGCCTGGCGCGACATTGCCCTGGTCTGGCGCAAGAACAGCCCGCGCGAAAAGGAATTCCATCTGCTTTCCGAGATATTGCGCGACGCGGCCGACCATCCCGCGATCCGCGCCAACGCCGCCTGATCGATCAGCGATCCCAGCCCTGCGCCTTGGCCTCATCCTCGGCGCGGGGCGCGACCCAGGCGCCTGCGCCATCGGCATAATGCGCCTTCTTCCAGAAGGGCGCGCGCGATTTCAGCCAGTCGATCAGGAAGGCACAGCCTTCCAGCGCCGCCGCGCGATGCCGTGATGCCGTGCCGACGAACACGATCCGCTCGCCCGGCAGCAGCCGACCATGGCGATGAATGATGGACAGCCCCAGCAACGGCCAGCGCGCCATCGCCTCCTCCGCGATCCGTTCGGCCTGGCGCTGCGTCATCGCCGGATAATGTTCCAGCTCCAGCGCCACCAGCCCCCCTTCGCCGCGGACGATACCGGTGAAACTGGCCACCCCGCCGCCGCCCAGCGCTTCGAGCGCGGCAAGTTCGGCCGAAATATCGAAATCATCCGCCTGGATGGCGACCCGTTTCATCCACCCGTGACCGGCGGGAACAGCGCCAGTTCCCGCGCCGTGCCGATTGCCTGATCGAAACCGACAAATTGCTGGTCCAGCGCCGCGCGCAACCGATCGGGATCGGCCAGCGCCTCGGCGTAGCCCCCGCCCTGTGCCGCCAGTCGCGCCACCAGTTCCGCTATGGTTTCTTCCGGCGAAGCCAGTTCGACCCGCTCCTCATCACGGCCAATGGCTTCGCGCACCCAGGCAAAATAGACGAGGGTCACAGCGGCCATGCCGGTCAGTCCATATGCTTGATGCCGACGCGCAGATAATCCCAGCCGGTAATCAGCGTCAGGATCGCGGCGGCCCACAGGGTCAGGATGCCAACGCTCTGCACGAAGGGGAATTGCGGCACGGCACCGGCCAGGATCAGGGCGCCCAGCGCAATCAACTGGAACGTCGTCTTCCACTTGGCGAGGCGCGATACCGGGACCGACACTTGAAGGCCGGCCAGAAATTCCCGCAGCCCCGACACGGCGATCTCGCGCAGCAGGATGATCATCGCGGCCGCGATATGGATGCCGGCGATGTCGCGCGTCGCGGCGAGCATCAGGATGACCGCGCCGACCATGATCTTGTCCGCGATCGGATCAAGGAACACGCCCAGCTTGGACACAGCGCCCTGCGCACGGGCGAGGTAGCCGTCGAAATAGTCGGTGATGCCCATCAGGCAGTAGAGACCGAAGGCAAGGCCATAGCCCGTGGTCCAGCGCGCGCCCATCTCGCCGGGCCACAACAGGGCCACCAGCAAGGGCACGGTGATGATGCGCGAAAGCGTCAGCAAATTGGGCAGCGTCAGCATCAGGGCGACCTGCCACAGTCCCGCATCGGGCACAAGCGAAGGCAGCAAGAAGTGAACAGGAAATTGGACAGGCCCGCCTGCAGCGGCTAGACCGCCCCCCGGTCGTCCACAGCGAAAAGCCAAACGCACTCATGCAAGCCTCACTCAGGCTCCTCAAAAAGCGCCGTTTTCTGCCGCTTTTCATCACCCAGCTTCTCGGCGCCTTCAACGATAACCTGTTCAAGAACGCCATGGTGCTGTTCGTGGTGTATCAGGTCTATAATGACGAGCGTTCCGAAACCTGGTTCAGTGCGCTGGCCACCGGCATCTTCATCATCCCCTTCTTCCTGCTGTCCGCCCTGTCGGGCCAATTGGCCGATCAGCGCGACAAGGCCGTCATCATCCGCTGGGTCAAGGCAGCCGAAATCGTCATCATGACGGTCGGCGCGACCGGCCTGGCGCTGATCTGGAGCGGCATCGCCGTCCATATCCTGGCGATCCCGCTGCTGCTCGCCGCGCTGTTCGCGATGGGCATCCATTCCACCTTCTTCGGCCCGATCAAATATGCGATCCTGCCCCAGCATCTGCACGATGACGAGGTTCTGGGCGGTACCGGACTGGTGGAGGCCGGCACCTATATCGCGATCCTGGCCGGCACCATCCTGGCCGGCATCATCCCGATCGAGGCTGCGGCCATCGGCGTGGTGGTGACCGCCTTCATTGGCTATTTTGCCAGCCGGGCCGTGCCGCCCGCCCCGTCGCTGCTCGCCAAGCAGCCGATCGACTTCCATGTCATCCGATCCTCGGTCGCGCTGGTGCGCGGCACGATGCACATTCCGCGCCTCTATCTGGCGATCATGTCGATCAGCTTCTTCTGGGCCGTGGGGTCGGTGCTGTTCATCCAGTTCCCGCCGCTGGTGAAGAATGTCCTGACTGCCGACAAGTCAGTTGCCAGCCTGTTCCTGGCGATCTTCTCGATCGGCATCGCGATCGGATCGATTGCGATCAACCGGCTGCTCGCCGGCCATGTCTCGGCCAAATATGCGCCCGCGTCGGTGATCGGCATGGGCTGCTGCATCATCGCCTTCCATGTGGTGTGTGACCTGTGGACGCCCGCGCCCGGCGGCCAGATGCTGCCGCTCGCTGGCTTCCTCGCCCATCCCATGGCGATCCCGCTGTCGCTCTGCCTGCTCGGCGTGGCGACCTTTGGCGGCATGTTCGTGGTGCCGCTCTACGCCTTCCTCACGACCACGGTCGAGAAGTGCGAAGCGGCGCGCACCGTTGCGGCGAATAATATCGTTAATTCCGGCGCCATGGTGGTCGGATCACTGATCGCGATCGGCCTGACCCTGGCCGGCCTGGAGGTGGTCTATCAGCTGCTGCTGGTGGCGGCGATGTGCCTGCCCTGCGCCTGGCTGGCCTGGCGGCTGCACAAGGCCTGTGACGGCCCGGCCTGCAGCGGCGAGCTTTAGAAGATAAAGCTGTAGAAAGCCGTGAAGAAGGCCGAGAAGCTCAGCACGAACAGCTTCCAGTCATTATCGTCGGAGACGGCCACATCGCGGCGGCGACGCGCCTGCGACGACGCATCGTCCGTCAGCTGGAAAATGTGACGGGGCAGCCGCTGCCGAAAGGGGTGCCGGGCGGCTTCGTGGGTGAGGACGAGGACTCGGTTTCTCATAAAGATTGGTTAACGCGATATTTACCATTAGTTCCATGGCAAATTTCGTAAAATCCGGGATGTCCCGTCGCGGGACAGACTTGACCGTATCAACAACATAATACAGCATGGCCGTGCCGATGACCGAATTGCCCAACCCCGCCCCCACCGGCAGCACGCCTGCCCCGGCCGCTGACGAAGCGCGCCCGTTCGGCGCCGGGCCGCCCAGCGCCTTTGCCCCGCCCACCCCGTGGAAGCGGCGGCTGCAGATTTTCGGCTGGATCGTGGCGGCGGGGCTGGCCCTGTTGATGCTGATCATCGCCTGGCTGGCGGTGACGGCGCCGATGTCGCGTTCGCTGCAGCCCATTGCCCCGCCCAGCATCAGCCTGATGTCGGCCGACGGCCATCTGGTCGCGCGGCGCGGCGCCATCATCGACAAGCCGGTGGAGGTGGCCAAGCTGCCCGCCCATGTGCCCCAGGCCTTCATGGCGATCGAGGATCGCCGCTTCTATGACCATTGGGGTGTCGATCCGCGCGGCATCGCCCGCGCCGTGTGGCACAATATCTGGTCAGACGGATCGTCGCAGGGCGGCAGCACCATCACCCAGCAGCTGGCCAAGGGCGTATTCCTGTCCAGCGACCGGACCATGGGCCGCAAGGCGCGCGAAGCGCTGATCGCCTTCTGGCTGGAGGCCTGGCTGACCAAGGACCAGATCCTCGAACGCTATCTCTCGAACGTCTATTTCGGCGACAATGTCTATGGCCTGCGCGCCGCCTCGCTCCATTATTTCGATCGCCAGCCCGAACGGCTGACCATTCCCCAGGCCGCGATGCTGGCCGGCCTGCTGAAGGCGCCATCGCGTCTCGCGCCGACCAGCAACCTGAAGGGCGCGCGTGCCCGCGCCGCGCTGGTGACGCAGGCGATGGTCGAGGCCGGCTATATCAGCAAGGCCCAGCGCGATCAGCTCGCCCCGGCGCGCCTTGATGTGCGCGAGTCCCCTGATGCCACCAGCGGCACCTATTTTGCCGACTGGGTGCTGCCGGAAGCGCGCGACCGCGCCGGCGCCGTCTATGGCGCGCAGGAAGTGAAGACGACGCTCGACTGGCGCATCCAGCGCCTCGCCGAAGCCGCGATCCGTCGCGCGCCGCTGGGCGGGGCACAGGTAGCGCTGGTGGCGATGAAGCCCGACGGCAGCGTCGTCGCCATGATCGGCGGCAAGAATTACGAGAAGAGCAGCTTCAACCGCGCCGTGCAGGCGAAGCGCCAGCCCGGCTCCACCTTCAAGCTGTTCGTCTATCTCGCCGCGTTCCGCGCCGGCATGACGCCCGACGACATGATCGAGGATACGCCGATCACCACCGGCACCTATCGCCCGGCCAATCATGGCGGCAAATATCGCGGCCGCATCACGTTGCGTCAGGCCTTTGCCGCGTCGAGCAATGTGGCAGCCGTGCGCCTGACCCAGAAGGTCGGCGTCGACAATGTCATCAAGGTTGCCCGCGATCTGGGCGTTACCGCGCCACTGACCGAAGATCTCAGCCTTGCGCTCGGCACGTCGGAAATCCCGCTGGTGGAACTGGCCGAGGCCTATGCTTCGGTGGCGGCCGGCGCCTATCCGGTGCTGGCCCATGGCCTGCCGCCCGAGGAACAGGGCTGGTTCGATCGCCTGATGAAGCGCCAGCATCATTTCAGCGACGACCAGCTCGAAATGATCCGCGACCTCCTGTCGTCCGCCGCCAATCGCGGCACCGGCAGCGCCGCGGCGCTGCGCACCAGCACCTTTGGCAAGACCGGCACGACCCAGGATAGTCGCGACGCGATTTTCGTCGGCTATGCCGGCGGCCTGGTGACGGCGGTGTGGATCGGCAATGACGACAATGCCCCGCTGCCTGGCGGCGCGGCCGGCGGCGGTGTGCCAGCACGTATTTGGCGCAATTTCATGGCCGGCGCGATCAACGAGCCGGTCGAGAAGGTGCCCGAGGAAGAGCAGGATCCCGACCTGGTCAACGCCATCGCCAATGTCAGTGTCGAAACCGGCATCGGCAATGTCGGCGTCGGCATGGATCAGGGCGGAATGACCGTCACCATCGATGGCAACCAGCTTCGCATTCCGTCCGACCAGCCCTTGCCGCTGCCGCCGCAGGGCGTGCCCCCACCGCGGATCGCGCCGACCCAGCCACAGGAAAATGAACCGCCGCAGCCATGACGGCGATTTCGATAGCCCGCATTTCATGGCTTCGCGCCCGCGCGAACGGGCCGTAAAATTGCGTATATTATGTAATCATACCTAGTCTTAACCTACTGACAAATCTCCATTTCCCCTGCCCATCTGATCGATGATATAGTGCGATTCCCTTCCACTTCAGAGGTCACACGATGAATGGAGCATATGGCCGGGAAGACCATTCGACGCAGAAGGCGCTCGCGGCCCGCTGGACCATAGCGGCCGAGGCCATGGAAGCCCTGGCCGGCGCGCGGTCCTTGGATGCGGTGGTCGCCGTCCTGCGCGCCTTCGCCCGCCGCGCCGTCGGCGCAGACGGTATCGCAGTCGTGCTGCGCGACGGCGACAAATGCCATTATATCGCGGAGGACGCCAAGGCCCCTTTATGGGCCGGGCAACGCTTCCCGGCCGAGACCTGCGTGTCGGGCTGGGCAATGCTGAACCAGGAAACCGCGGTCATCGCCGACATATTCGACGATGTCCGGGTGCCGGTCGATGCCTATAGCCAGACCTTCGTCCGCAGCATGATCATGGTGCCGATCGGCCGGGTCGACCCGATCGCCGCCGTGGGCGCCTATTGGTCCGAACCGGCGATGCCGACCGACAATGAGATTTCGCTGCTCGAAGCGCTGGCACGGGCCGCGTCCACCGCACTCGAAAATGGCCGGCTCTTCAGCGCACTCGAATCCCTGAACGATCATCTGGACCAGCGCGTGCGCGAACGCACGAGCGAACTGGAAAGCGCGCAGGACAAACTGCGGCAAATCCAGAAGATGGACGTGCTGGGCCAGTTGACCGGGCATGTCGCGCACGACTTCAACAATCTGCTGACGCCGATCATCGGCGGGCTGGACCAGATCATCGCCGGCGGTCGATCCCCCGAAGCGGTAGCGCGCACCGCCAATATCGCGATGCAGGCGGCGGAAACCGCGCAGACGCTGGTCAAGCGGCTGCTGGCCTTCGGCCGTCGCCAACCGTTGCAACCGACATCGGTCAATCTTTCCGAGACGCTGGAGAATATGCAGACCTTGCTGGTCAGCACGGTCGGCCCGCAGATCATTCTCCATGTCGACGCCGCGCCGGATGTGCCGCCGGTGCGCGCCGACCGACATCAGCTGGAACTGGCCATCCTCAATCTGGTGGTCAACGCGCGCGACGCCATGCCGAACGGCGGCCAGGTCATCATTTCCGCCGAACGGTGCAAGAGCCGCCTCCCCGTGCCACTGATCCCCGGCCAATTTGTCTGCCTGCGCATCACCGACACCGGCATCGGCATGACCCCGGCGGTCAAGGCATCCGCGACCGAACCTTTCTTCACGACCAAGCCGGTCGGCCATGGCACCGGCCTTGGCCTGTCGATGGCGCACGGCCTGGCCGGCCAATTGGGCGGCGCGCTGGAAATCGTCAGCGAAGTGGGCCAGGGCACGGAAGTCCAGCTCTGGCTGCCGATCGAGAAACAGAAGCCGGTGGCCGTGGTGGCGGATGGCGATGGCGGCGAGATCGCAGCAACGCAAGGCAAGGTGCTGCTGATCGACGACAATGCCCTTGTCCGCCATGGCACGCGGGAAATGCTCACTGACCTTGGCTATGAGGTGGTCGACATCGACAATGCCGAACTGGGGCTCAGCATGATCGCCGCCGATTTCCGGCCCGACATCGTCGTCACCGACCATATCATGCCCGGCATGACCGGCGCCGAACTGGCGCTGCGGCTGCGCGTCGATCATCCCGAGATCGCGCTGCTCATCATATCCGGCTATGAAGGCGTCGACCTGATCGCGCCGGATATCCCTCGCCTTTCCAAGCCCTTCCGCCGTCAGCATCTTCAGGCCAGCATCGCAGCCGCGCAGGCGCAGACCGTGGGGCGTGCCTAGAGCGCCTGCCCGGCCGCCCAGCCGCTGGCCCAGGCCCATTGGAAATTATAGCCGCCGAGCCAACCGGTAACGTCGACCGCTTCGCCAATGGCGTAGAGACCCGGCACCTTCGCGGCTTCCATCGTCCGCGACGACAGGCCGGCGGTGGCGATGCCGCCGACCGTGACTTCCGCCTTGGCATAGCCTTCGGTGCCGGACGGTATGAAGGACCAACCCGCCAACCGCTCGCCAATCTGGCGCAGGGTCTTGTCGGGCAGATTGCCAAGGTCGCCCTGCGCGCCAAGCCGTTCGAGCAGGGCATCGGCCATACGCTCGGGGAAGCGCTCGACCAGCACGCGCCGCAAGCCGGTGCGCGGGCGGTTGCGCTTCTCGGCCAGCAACCAGTCCACATCGAGATCGGGCAGGAAATTGACGTGGATCGGCGTGCGATGTTCCCAATAGGAGGAAATCTGCAGCATCGCCGGGCCGGAGAGGCCGCGATGGGTGAAGAGCGCCGCCTCGCGGAACCGGGTCTTGTTCCAGCGCACCTCCACCTCGGCAGAGACGCCGGAGAGCGACTGGAACAGCGCGTCGTCCGGCCCCAGGGTGAAGGGCACCAGCGCCGGCCGGGGCTGAACCACCTTGAGATCGAACTGGCGCGCGACCTCATAGGCGAAGCCCGTAGCGCCCAATTTCGGGATGGACGGGCCACCGGTCGCCAGCACCAAAGACGGCGCCGACACGATGCGATCGCCCAGCTTGACGCGGAACAGGCCATCGCCATGGGTGATATCCGTCACCGGCTGGCCCAACGCCATGGTCACGCCGCCAGCCGTGCATTCCTCTTCCAACATGGCGACAATCTGTTTCGCCGATCCATCGCAGAAAAGCTGGCCCAGCGTCTTTTCATGCCAGGCGATGCCATAACGGCCGATCAGACCCAGGAAATCCTGCGGCGTGTAGCGGCCCAGCGCCGACTTGGCGAAATGGGGATTGGCCGACAGATAGCGATCGGCAGCGATATGGATATTGGTAAAATTGCAGCGGCCACCACCCGAGATCAGGATCTTCTTGCCCGGCGCATCGGCATGGTCGGCCAGCAGCACCCGGCGGCCGCGCTGGCCGGCAGTCGCGGCGCACATCATGCCGGCGGCGCCCGCGCCCAGGATTATCGCGTCATAATCGCCCATCACCGCCCCCGCTTCATCCGCACGATGGCCTCATCCAGCGCGGACAGGAAGCGCGAACGATCGGTCTTGGAAAAGGGCGGCGGCCCGCCGACCGGATCGCCCACAGCGCCGGCGCGCAGGTCCGCCATGATCGCGCGCACTGCGATGGCGCTGCCGATCGAGGCGCTGGTGAAGGGCTTGCCATTGGGCGCGATCACCCCCGCCCCGGCCTTGAGGCAACGATCGGCAAGCAGGATGTCGGCGGTGATGCACAGCGTATCGGCACCGGCGCGGTCGACGATCCAGTCATCGGCGGCGTCGAACCCGTCGCTCACCACCACACGGTCGATCAGGTCATGCGCCGGAATACGGATCGGGCTGTTGCTGACGATGGTGACCGGCACACCATGACGGAAGGCAACCTTGTAGATTTCCTCCTTCACCGGGCAGGCGTCGGCATCGACCAATATGTGCATCGCCGCGCTATCCTTTTCGTTCCGGCCGTTCGCGGCGGCGATAGGCGGCCGGGACGCAACGTGCAATGGGCCGGGATATTAGCCCGGCCCATCCGTAGTTAGCGCCCGACGATTTCGAGCAGATGCGGGGGGTAGCGCTCGCCCTCCACCGGGATGGCATCTGCCGCCTCCCGAATACGGGTCAGGTCTGCATCACTCAGTTCGACCTTGGCCGCGCCCAGATTTTCCTCCAGCCGGTGAAGCTTGGTGGTGCCGGGGATCGGCACGATCCAGGGCTTCTGCGCCAGCAGCCAGGCGATCGCGATCTGTGCCGGGGTCGCGCCCTTCTCGGCCGCGATGCCCTTGAGCAGATCGACCAGCACCAGGTTCTTCTCGCGCGCCTCGGCGGCAAAGCGCGGCAGGCTGTTGCGGAAATCGCCCTCGGCCAGCGCCGTATCCTTGCCGATCGCGCCGGTCAGGAAGCCCTTGCCGAGCGGGCTGTAGGGCACGAAACCGATGCCCAGTTCCTCGCAGGTTTCAAGGATGCCGTTGGTTTCCGGGCCGCGGGTCCAGAGCGAATATTCATTCTGCAGCGCGGCGACCGGCTGCACCGCATGAGCGCGGCGGACCGTCGCAGCCGACGGCTCGGACAGGCCGAAATGCCTGACCTTGCCCTCGGCGATCAGATCCTTGACGGCCCCCGCCACATCCTCGATCGGTACGGCCGGGTCGACACGATGCTGGTAGAAAAGATCGATAACCTCGACACCCAGCCGCTTGAGCGACGCATCCGCCACCGCGCGGATATTGTCCGGCCGGCTGTTGAGCGCGCCAAGACCGGCGCCGATGTCGAAGCCGAATTTGGTGGCGATGACCACCTGGTCGCGCACCGGCGCCAGCGCGGCGCCGACCATTTCCTCGTTGGTATAGGGGCCATAGACCTCCGCCGTGTCGAAGAAGGTGACACCGAAGTCGACAGCCGCACGGATCAATCTGATCCCTTCATCCTGGCTGACGGCAGTGCCATAGCCGAAGTTGAGGCCCATGCAGCCCAGGCCAATGGCCGAAACCTCCAGCCCGCTCTTGCCCAAAAGTCGCTTTTCCATAGCGCTCACTCCGATTTGATGTCCGCACGGAAGATAGGCTTTCGCCAAGCGGCGGATTAGATCATAAAAGCAGCAAGACTTTATATCCGGAGTTCATCAATGCGGCGCGAAGAGCTGGTCGACCTCAACGCTTTCCTGATGGTCGCCGACACCGGCAATTTCACCCGAGCGGCCGCGCTGCTCGGCACGTCGCAGTCCGCGCTCAGCCATACCATCAGGCGGCTGGAAACCCGCCTGGGCGTCCGCCTGCTCACCCGCACCACCCGCAGCGTCTCCCTGACCGAGGCGGGCGATCGCCTGTCCGCCACGCTGCGCCCGGCGCTCGACAGCATCGCGACCGAACTCGCCTCGCTCGGCGACCTGCGCGAACGGCCGGCCGGCACCATCCGCATCACCGCCGCCGAACATGCCAGCAACACGGTCGTCTGGCCAGCATTGCAACGGCTGTTGCCGCGCTATCCCGACATCCATGTCGAATTGAGCATCGATTCCGGTTTCGTCGACATCGTCAAGGAGCGGTTCGATGCCGGCGTGCGGCTGGGCGAGGCGATCGCCAAGGATATGGTCGCCGTGCGCATCGGCCCGGACTTGCGCATGATCGTCGTCGGCGCGCCCGCCTATTTCGCCAGCCGCCCGGTGCCGCACACGCCGCAGGATCTGGCCGCACATGACTGTATCAATCTGCGCCTGCGCAGCGCCGGCGGCCTTTATGCCTGGGAGTTGGAAAAGGACGGCCATGAGATCCGGGTGCGGGTGGAGGGGCAACTGGCGTTCAACAGCATCGAGATGATCCGCCGCGCCGCCCTCGCCGGCTTCGGCCTCGCCTTCGTGATGGAGGATCAGGTGCGCGCCGACATCGACGAAGGCCGGCTGATCCCGGTGCTGGAGGACTGGTGCCCGCCCTTTGCGGGCTATCATCTCTATTATCCCAGCCGCCGCCAGCCCGCCGCTGCGTTCAGCATATTGGTCGACGCGCTGCGCTATCGCGGCCCCTAGGGGCGATCGACATGCAGATGATGACGTGACGAAAATGGTGGTTTTCCGTAATCCGGAGCGCAGCGTACTTAAAGTACGTGAGCACCGGAAGTGCGGAAGGCCGCCATTTGCAGGCCGTCAGGGCTGAATGTCGATTGACCCTAGGCCATTTTGCCGCCTTCTCCCGCAGGCATAACTGTCCTACATGGAGGGACAATGAGCGCATCCCTCTACAATAACGACATTCTTCGCCTCGCCGCGAGCATCCCGCACCACCAGCGGCTGGCCGATCCGCAAGCCAGCGTGGAGAAGCGGTCGCCGACCTGCGGCTCGCGCATCACGGCCGATGTCCGCATGGCCGACGGCAAGCTCGCCGAAATGGGCCTGGACGTGAAGGCCTGCGCGCTGGGCCAGGCCTCCGCCGCGCTGATGGCCGCCCAGGCGATCGGCCTGACCGCTGACGAACTGGCAGAGGCGCGCGACAAGCTGGCCGCCTATCTGTCGGGCGAGAGCGAGGATCTCGATTTCTGGCCCGGCCTTGCCGTGCTGGCGCCGGCCCGCGGCTATCCCGCGCGGCACCCCTCGATCCGTCTGGGCTTCGAGGCGATCGCCGAAGCCGCGCGGATGGCGGACGCCTGATGCCGGTCGCCGAAACCGCCATGTCGGCTACCGACGTTCTCCTGTCCGAAGGCGTGATCCTGCTCGGCGTCGCCGTTGCCTTCGTCCTGCTGTTCCGCCGCTTCGGGTTGGGCGCGGTGCTGGGCTATCTCGTCGCCGGCGCGCTCGTCGGCCCACAAGGGCTGGGCCTTGTTGGCGGCGCGGAATCGAAGCTGGCTATTGCCGAAATCGGCATCGTCCTGCTGCTGTTCCTCGTCGGCCTCGAACTCCATCCCGCGCGCCTGTGGCGACTGAAGCGCGACATCTTCGCGCTTGGCCTGGCGCAGGTGGTGCTGTGCGGCCTCGCGCTCATCGCGATCATCTTCTATTCGACCGGCTTCACCTGGGGAGCGGCGATCGCACTCGGCTTGCCGCTCGCCCTCTCCTCGACCGCGCAGGTGCTGCCCAGCCTCAAGAGCAGCGGCCGCATCAATTCGCCCTTTGGCGAGAAGGTCTTCTCGATCCTGCTGTTTCAGGATCTCTCGATCGTCCCGCTGATCACCATCGTCGCCGCCCTCTCCCGCAATCCGGCCGATGCGGGCGGCCCACCCGGATGGGTGCTGGCGGGCTATACTGTCGCCGCGATCGCCGGGCTGGTGCTGGCCGGTCGCTTCATCCTGCGGCCGTTGCTGAACCTGGTCGGCCGGCAGGGCGAGCGCGAACTGTTCGTCGCGGTCGGCCTGTTCACCGTGCTGGCCGCCGCATCGGTGATGCACAGCCTGCATCTCTCGACCGCGCTCGGCGCCTTCGTCGCCGGCGTAATGCTGGCCGATTCGCCCTATCGCCACGAGATCGAGTCCGACGTCGAACCCTTCCGCTCGATCCTGCTCGGCCTCTTCTTCCTGGCCGTCGGCATGGTGCTGGACCTGCGCGCCGTCGCCGCCAATCCCCTGTTCGTCATCGGCATGGCGGCGATGCTGGTGGCCGCCAAGACCGCGATCATAGCCCTGCTCGCCCGGCTGTTCGGCATGGCCTGGCAACAGGCATTGAGCGCCGGCCTGCTGCTCTCCCAGGGCGGTGAATTCGGCTTCGTCCTCTTCGCCCAGGCGCAGAATGCCTATCTGATCGCACCGCAGGCGGCGAGCCTGTTCAGCGCGATCGTCACCTTCTCGATGGCGACCACGCCCTTCCTGATGCTGTTCGCCCGCCGGTTCGAATTCGCCCAGCCCAAGGATCGCGACGACCTGCCGGGGCCGGAGGATGCGCCGCGCGGCAGCGCCATCATCGTGGGCTATGGCCGGTTCGGCCAGACCGTGGCCCAGATGCTGATGGGCCATGGCTTCGGCGTCGTGCTGATCGACAAGAAGCCCGCCCAGATCGAGGTGTCGAGCCGCTTCGACATGAAGGTCTATTATGGGGACGGCACCCGCATCGACCTGCTCCACCGCGCCGGCGCGGATGAGGCGCGGCTGATCGCCTTCTGCATCGACGATCCGTCGCTCGATGCCCGCGTGCTCCAACCAATTGCCGAGGCCTTCCCGCAGGCCGCCCTGATGGCGCGGGTGTTCGACCGCCGCCAGCTTCTGGCGATGCAGGACATCGATCTGGCGGGGGTGGTCCGCGAAGTATTCGAATCGGCGGTCTGCATGGGCGTCCAGGCGATGCAGACGCTGGGCGTGCCGCCCGAAGAGGTCGAGGAAGTCGAGCGCCAATATCGCGAGAATGACGGCCAGCGCCTCGCCCTGCAGATCGAGCATGGCAATCTGCTGGCCGCCAAGGATCTGATGTATCGCCCCGGCCGGGGCATGCGCCTGCGCGCGCGCGGAGATGGAGAAGAAGCATGATCGCCATTCTGGCCGCCCTGTCGGCAGCGCTTGCCATCGCCGCCGGCGCTTTTGGCGCCCATGGCGCCGCGAGCCCGCAGGCAGCGGAATGGCTGCGCACCGGCGGACTCTATCAACTGATCCATGCCGTCGCCGTCCTGACGATCATGAGCATCACGCGCGGCGGCGCCCTGTTGCTGCTGATCGGCGCGGCGATCTTTGCCGTCAGCCTCTATGCCATGGCGCTGGGCTGCCCGCGCTGGCTGGGCGCAGTGACGCCGATCGGCGGCGCGATGATGATCGGCGGCTGGCTCTGGGCGGCCCTTGCCTATTGGCAGCGCGGCTGAGCCAACCACTTGCCGCCGCAGTTGGACACGCCTAGATAATCGCCATGGCAGATCATTCGCACCATCATCATCAGGAACCCACCGGCAAAAAGCTGGCCGACGCGGCGCAAGCCACGCTGGAGGCGAAGGATGAGCAGTGGACGCCGATGCGCGCCGCCATCTTCGACGCGCTGGCGGCCGAAGAAAAGCCGGCATCGGCCTATGATATCGCCGACACCGTGTCCAAGGCGCGCGGCAAGCGGGTCGCGCCCAACAGCGTCTACCGCATCCTCGACCTGTTCGTGGCGAACAATATCGCGATGCGGGTGGAAAGCGCGAACGCCTATATCGCCAACGCCCATCCCGGCTGCCATCATGACTGCATCTTCCTGGTCTGCGACAGTTGCGGCCAGGTGACGCATATCGACAATGATCCCATCACCGGATCGCTGCGGTCGGTGGCGAAAAAGGCCGGCTTCGCGCCGGTGCGTCCGGTGATCGAGGTGCGCGGCACCTGTAGCGCCTGCCACTGACGGGCGGTTCATGACCATCATCGAATGGGTCGCAGCGGCGCTCGGCCTGGTCAATGTCGTGCTGGTGGCGCGCCGTTCGCTGTGGAACTATCCGTTCGGCATCGCCATGGTGGCGCTCTATTTCTTCGTTTTCTTCGAGGCGAAGCTCTACAGCGACGCGCTGCTGCAAATCTTCTTCCTGGTGATCAACGCCTATGGCTGGTGGAACTGGGTGCATAGCGAGAAGGTCGCCGACGGCGGCATCGCGGTGGCGCGCCTCGGCACGCCGGCCCGCCTCGCCTGGATCGCGGGCACCGCGCTGGCCAGCCTGGCCTGGGGCATGGGCATGGCCCGGTTCACCGACGCCGCCGCGCCCTTTGCCGACGCCATGATCGCCGGCATGAGCGTGGCCGCGCAGATTTTGCAGTCGCAGCGCAAGGTCGAAAGCTGGGTGCTGTGGGTGGCGGTCGATGCGCTCGCCACCGGCCTGTTCTGGAGCCGTGGCCTGATCGCGACGTCGATCCTTTACGCCCTCTTCTTCTTCATCGCGCTATGGGGCCTGATCGCCTGGCGCCGCACGATGGACCGGGCGCCGGCATGACCCGCGGTTTCCTGCTCGGCAAGTTCATGCCGCCCCATGCCGGCCATCAGATGCTGATCGACAGTGCGCGGGCGATGGTGGACGAACTCACCATCCTGGTCTACTGGCTGCCGGACGATCCGATCCCCGGCCCGCTGCGCCTGCAATGGATGCGCGAACTGGCGCCGGGGTGCCGGGTCATCGGCCATGATGCGGTCGTGCCGCAGGCGCCTGAAGACTCCGCCGACTTCTGGCCGATCTGGCGCGCCATCGTGGCGCAGGCCCACCCCGAGCCGATTGACCTGCTGTTCGCGGGCGAAGCCTATGGGCTGCGGCTGGCGCAGGAAGTGGGTGGCCGCTTCGTGCCGCTGGGTGCCCGCATATTGGGTGCGGACCAAGATGGATTGGGCGGCCTGTCCGCCAGCGCCGTGCGTGCCGATCCCTGGGGCCATTGGCGCTGGATCGCGCCGCCGGTGCGGACGCATTTCACCCGAACGATCGTGCTGCATGGCGTCGAAAGCACCGGCAAGTCGGTGCTGGCCGAACGCCTCGCCCGGCATTTCGACACGATCTGGGTGCCCGAATATGGCCGTGCCCAGGCCGAAGTTCACAGTGTCGATATGGACGAGGCCGACCTGCTGCTGATCGGTGCCGCCCAGTCCGCGACGATTGCCGCCGGCCAGCGGCTGGCGAACCGTCGCCTGTTTGCCGACACCGACGCGCTGATGACGGCGGCCTGGGCCGAGATGATGATCAGCCATGTGCCCGACGCGCTGCTCGCTTACCCGAAGGCCGACCTCTATCTGCTGCTGGAACCCGATGTCGCCTGGATCGACGATGGCACACGTATCTATGGCGACGATCCGGTGCGGGCGCGATTTGCCGATATCAGCCGGAACGTGCTGATCAACAGCGGCGTTAACTGGGCTTCGGTCGGCGGGGATTGGGACAGTCGTTTCACCCGCGCCGTTTCCCTGATTGAAGATTTGGCGCCCCCCTGCATGACGTCAGGGTTCGACTTGGCGCAGGAAAGCGAGTAGGCAGTTCCCCATGTCCAATCCGTCCACGCCGTTGCTCGACACCGTCAAGACCCCCACCGACCTGCGCAAGCTGCAGCCCGACCAGCTCCGCCAGCTGGCCGATGAACTGCGCACTGAAACCATCGCCGCCGTCGGCGTGACCGGCGGCCATCTGGGGTCGGGCCTGGGCGTCGTGGAACTGACCACCGCCATCCATTATGTGTTCGACACGCCCAACGACAAGCTGGTCTGGGACGTGGGCCATCAATGCTATCCGCACAAGATATTGACCGGCCGGCGCGACCGCATCCGCACCTTGCGCCAGGGCGGCGGCCTCAGCGGCTTCACCAAGCGCGCCGAATCCGAATATGACCCGTTCGGCGCGGCGCACAGCTCGACCTCGATCAGCGCGGCGCTCGGCTTTGCCGTCGCCAACAAGATGCAGGACAAGCCGGGCAAGGGCATCGCCGTGATCGGCGACGGCGCCATGTCGGCCGGCATGGCCTATGAGGCGATGAACAATGCGCGCGAGGCGGGCAACCGGCTGGTCGTCATCCTCAACGACAATGACATGTCGATCGCGCCTCCCGTCGGTGGACTGTCCGCCTATCTCGCCCGACTGGTGTCGAGCCGCGAGTTTCTGGGCCTGCGCGACATGGCCAAGAAGCTGGCGCGCAAGCTGCCCCGCCCGCTGCACAAGGCGGCCAAGAAGACCGACGAGTTCGCCCGCGGCATGGCGACCGGCGGCACCCTGTTCGAGGAACTGGGCTTCTATTATGTCGGCCCGATCGACGGCCATAATCTCGAACATCTGATCCCGGTGCTGGAAAATGTCCGCGATGCGGCCGAAGGGCCGTGCCTGATCCATGTCGTGACCCAGAAGGGCAAGGGCTATGGCCCGGCCGAAGCGGCCGCCGACAAATATCATGGCGTGCAGAAGTTCGACGTCATTACCGGCACCCAGGCGAAGGCCCCTCCCGGTCCGCCCAGCTACACCAATGTCTTCGCCCAGGCCCTGATCGCCGAGGCCGAGCGCGATCCGCGCGTCTGCGCGATCACCGCCGCCATGCCGTCGGGTACGGGCCTCGACAAGTTCGAGCTGGCCTTCCCCGACCGCATCTTCGACGTCGGCATCGCCGAACAGCATGCCGTGACCTTCGCGGCGGGCCTCGCGGCAGAGGGGATGCGGCCTTTCTGCGCCATTTACTCCACCTTCCTGCAGCGCGCCTATGACCAGGTGGTGCATGATGTCGCGATCCAGAACCTGCCGGTGCGCTTCGCCATCGACCGCGCAGGCCTGGTCGGCGCCGACGGCTCCACCCATGCCGGCAGCTTCGACGTCACCTATCTCGCCAGCCTGCCCAATTTCGTCGTGATGGCCGCCGCCGACGAGGCGGAACTGACGCACATGGTCCATACCTGCGCCGTGCATGACAGCGGCCCGATCGCCGTGCGCTACCCGCGCGGCAACGGCACCGGCGTCGCCATGCCGGAGGTTCCCGAAGCGCTGGAGATCGGCAAGGGCCGCGTCGTGCGCGAAGGGCGCCAGGTCGCGATCCTGTCGCTCGGAACGCGGCTGGAAGAAGCGATGAAGGCCGCCGACACGCTGGAGGCCAAGGGCCTGTCCGCCTCGGTCGTCGACCTGCGCTTCGCCAAGCCGCTGGACGAGGCGCTGATCCGCCGGATGCTGACCACCCATGAGGTGGCGGTGACGATCGAGGAAGGGTCGATCGGCGGCCTTGGCGCCCATGTCCTGACGCTGGCGAGCGACCTTGGCCTCACCGACAACGGCCTCAAGATCCGCACCATGCGCCTGCCCGATATCTTCCAGGACCAGGACAAGCCCGAACAGCAATATGCCGACGCGCGGCTGGATGCCGATGCGATCGTCGACACGGTGCTGACGGCGCTGCGCCACAACAGCGCCGGCGTGGAGGAAGCGCGGGCCTGAAGGTCCGCGCTGGACCTCCTCCCCCAACTGCCCTAGCCTGCCTTCCGCTGGACCATGTCCGGGAGAAGGCGGTTGGGCAAAGCATTGCCGGGTCGACATCATCGCTGGCTGCTGCTCCTGCCGCTGCTCGCCGCCTGTTCGCAGAAACAGGCGGTAGAACCGCCGCCGCGCGCCAATGATCCCGTGCCGGCGACCAGCGCATCCTCCATCATCAGCGTCCCGGTGGAAATCGACCGCGCCCTGATTGCCCAGGCGATCGAACGCGCCATGCCCCGTCAGCTCTGGCGCATCGACCGGCCAGACACGCGCTGCGTCCAGCCCAAGCGGGTCAAATTGCTCGGCAAGCAGATCAAGGTGACACCGCCGATCGACTGCCATATCATCGGTGAAGTCACACGCGGGCCGATCCGCCTGCGCGGCAATGGGCGCGACCTGATCGCTGATATCCCGATCCATGCGCAGGTCAGCGCGCGCGACATTGGCGGGCTGCTGAAAGGCGAGACCGCCACCGGCGATGCCATGGCCCATGCCCGCATCCAGCTGTCACTCGACACCCAGTGGCGCCCCCATGGCACGCTGAAGCTCAGCTATGACTGGACCGAGACGCCCGGCATCGATTTTCTGGGCCAGCGCATCACCTTCGCCGACAAGGTCGATCGCAAGATCGCGCCGGTCGTGCGTGACCTGGAGCGCCAATTGCCGCGCGAACTGGCCAAGGTCGATCTGCGCAGCAAGATCGCGCAATTCTGGCAAGCCGGTTTCACCACCCTGTCGCTCAATGATCATGATCCGCCGGTATGGATGCGCGTCACGCCGCAACGCTTCCTGTTCGATGGCTATAGCAATAGCGGCGCGCAACTGCGCTTCCGGCTGGGGATCGAGGCGCTGACCGAAACCGTGGTCGGCGACCGGCCGGTTGATCCGCAGCCCACCGGACTGCCATCACCAGCGCGTGCGCCGATCGATGATGCGCTGCATTTCTTCCTGCCGGTGCGGGCCGATTATGCGCAGCTGGAGCCGGTCATCCTGCGCGCCCTGCACAAGCGCGCCGCCCGTCCGTTCGAGTTGCCAAAACTAGGCCCTATCATCGCGCGGTTCGACAAGCTGACCGCCTATGGCACGACGGGCAATCGTATCGCAGTGGGCGTCACGCTCGCGGCGCGTCCGGCGGACAGCAAGCGCGGCGATACCCATGGCACCGTCTGGCTGACCGCCCGCCCCGTCAACCAGCCCAATTCGGCACTGGTCCATTTCGAGGATCTGCAGGTGACCGGCGACAGCGACGGCATTGGCGGCGACATCCTGATCGCGCTAGCCGGCAGCCCGGCCTTTTCCGCCGCCATCGCCGACGCGCTCAGCCAGAATTTCACCCATGATCTGGAGGAGTTGAAGGGCAAGATCCGGCGCGCCATCGGCGACCGCAAAACCCCGCATTTCCGCATCCGCACCAATTTGGACAGCACGGAGATCGGCCAGATCAGCGCCCATGGTCAGGGCTTGTATCTGCCCGTGCGGGCGACCGGCCGGGCCGCGATCCGCTACGCTGGCGGGCCATTGTAAAGCAACCATATAGTTGCATATCCCTGCCATGAGGCGCATATAGGCAATCAGGAGGTTGCCTATCATGACCGACAGCATCATCAAGACGATCGACATCGCCGCGCCGGTAGAGCGGGTATGGGATGCCCTGACCGACCATGCGCAATTCGGCACCTGGTTCCGGGTCGCGCTCGACCAGCCCTTCGCCATCGGCCAGCCTTCGACCGGGCATATGACCTATCCGGGCTATGAGGCGTATCGCTGGGAAGCGCGGGTCGTGGCGATCGAGCCGATGACCCGTTTTGCCTATGAATGGCCCGCGACCGGCGGCGACAAGGCGCTGATGGAGAGCGGCGTGCCGGTGCCTGAATGGACGCTGGTGGAGTTCGTGCTGGAGCCGATCGACGGCGGCACGCGCCTGACCGTCACCGAAAGCGGGTTCGATGCAGTGCCCGAACCGCGCCGCACCAATGTCATGCGCGACAATGACGGCGGCTGGGCGGAACAGGTGAAGAATATCCGCGACCATGTCACCGGCTGAGATTTTCGCGGCACTGGGCGATCCCACGCGCCTGGGGCTCATCGCGCGGCTGGGCGACGGCAATGGCCGGTCGATCGTGCAACTGGGCGAAGGCCTGCCGATCAGCCGTCAGGCGGTGGCCAAGCATCTGGATGTGCTGCACGGCGCCGGGCTGGTGCGCAGACGCAAGCAAGGGCGGGAAGTGCATTTCGCGCTGCGCCGGGAGGCGGTTGCGGCGGCGCAGGACTGGCTCGGCCGGGTCGGCGCGCAATGGGATGGCACGCTCGCCCGGCTCAAGGCCCTTGCGGAAGGGGACGATCAGGCGCCCCCTTCCCCCTAGATTATTGCTGCGGCGGGGTCGTCTGCGTGCCGGTGGCGGCGCGGGCGTCCTGGCCGTCGCCTTCCGGCGCAGCGATGATGTCGCGGGTGGTGGCACCCTTGTCGACCACTTCGGTGCCCGGATCACCCGCCTGCGAGCGGATGCCGGCGGCGGCCGTGCCACGGCCGGCCGAATTCAGCGCCGCGCTTTCCGATGCGCTGCGCGGGGCCGGGCCGCCGAACAGCGCTTCCTGCGCGGCGCGGCTCGAATCGACCGTGGCGGCAGCCGGGGTGCCCGGCGCGGGCGGGACCAGCGCGAAATCGGGCGGCACGACCAGCGGCGCCTGGCGCGTCACAGCGAACTCGTCGGGACGGCCACGATTGAGCAGGCCGTTACCACCGCCGCCGCACGCCGACAGGGTTGCAACAAGGCCGGCGGCGAGGATCAGTTTACGCATTACTTCAGGGTCTCCGTCTTTGCGCCCTTCTCGCGCAGCAGCAGCGCCCGCGCAAGCAGGATCAGCACGCCGAACGTGATGGCCGCGTCGGCCAGGTTGAAAATCAGGAAGGGGCGCCATTCGCCGAAATGCAGGTCGGCATAGTCGACGACATAGCCCAGCCGCATCCGGTCGACGATATTGCCGATCGCGCCGCCCAGCACCAGGCCGAGCGCCGCGACGTCCGACCGCGCCTTTTCGCGCCACATCCACACGCCCACGAAGCCGGCGATCAACATGGTCATGCCGACCAGGATCCAGCGCATCATGTCGTTGTCGGCATGGAAGAAGCCCATCGAGACGCCGCGATTTTCCAGCCAGCGCAGGCGGAAGAAGGGCAATATCTCGATCCCCGCATCCGCCCGGCTCTGCAGCGCGAGGGGATAGGTGACGGTATATTTGACCAGCTGGTCCAGCGCGAGCGTGACGATCGCGACCGTCAGCCCCAGCGGGCGATGGTTGATGGCACTCATGCCTTCAACACCTCGTCACAGCGGTGGCACAGCGTGCCATCTTCCTCGACCTCGGGCAGCAGGCGCCAGCAGCGGCCGCATTTGTGCCACTCGCTGGGCTTGACGATGATGCCGTCGCCCACGCCCATCTCGATCCGGGCGACGATGGCGATTTCGGCGAAGTTCACACCGTCGCTGGGCAGCATTTCGCCCATGGTGACATCGGCCTCCAGGCTGGAGCGGATCACCTTTTCGCGACGGAAGGGTTCGATCGCCTCGTTCACCTGCTCGCGCTGATCGCGCAGCTCCGCCCATTTGTCGTTCAGATGGCTGTTGATCCAGCGATGGTCGACCTCCGGCCATTCCAGGAAATGGACGCTATCCTCGTCACTTGGGAAGCGGCTCTGCCATACTTCCTCAGCGGTAAAGGGGATGATCGGCGCGACATAGCGGACCAGCGCGTGGAACAGCGTATCCAGCAAGGTGCGATAGGCGCGGCGCTTGGGGTCCGACTTCGCATCGCAATAGAGGCAGTCCTTGCGGATGTCGAAGAAGAAGGCGCTGAGGTCGCTGTTCGCGAAGTCGAAGATGGCACGAGTGTAGCGGCTGAATTCCAGCCAATTTTCGCTCTTCGCCGCCTTGTCGACCACCGCGCGCAGCTCCGCGTCGAGCTGGGCCAGGCGATGGAGCATGTAGCGCTCCAGCTCCGGCATCTCGGCATAGGACACCGCCTCGCTCTCATCATAATCGGACAGGGCACCGAGCATGTAGCGGAAGGTGTTGCGCAGCTTGCGATAGGCGTCGGACGAACCGGCCAGTACTTCCTTGCCGATGCGGACGTCATCGAAATAGTCGGTGCTGGCGACCCAGACGCGCAGGATGTCGGCACCGCTTTCGGCCATGATCTTGAGCGGATCGACGACATTGCCAAGGCTCTTGGACATTTTCTTGCCCGAACCGTCGAGCGCGAAGCCATGGGTCAGCACCGCCTTGTAGGGCGCCTGACCACGGGTGCCGCAGCTTTCCAGCAGCGAGGACTGGAACCAGCCGCGATGCTGGTCCGACCCTTCGATATAGAGGTCGGCGCGCGTGCCCTCGCCATAGCGGCCCTCGACCACGAAGCTGTGGGTCGAGCCGCTGTCGAACCAGACGTCGAGAATGTCGTTCACGACCTCATAGTCATTGAGGTCATAATCCGGGCCGAGCAGCGCCTGATGATCGGCGCCGAACCAGGCGTCCGCACCGGCGCCCTTGAACGCTTCGATGATGCGGGCATTGACTGCCGAATCAACAAGATAGTCGCCAGTCTTGCGATGAACATAGAGCGCGATCGGCACGCCCCAGGCGCGCTGGCGGCTGATCACCCAGTCGGGGCGCCCTTCCACCATCGAACGGATGCGGTTGGTCGAACGCTCGGGCACCCAGCGCGTATGCTCGATGGCGTCGAGTGCGATCTCGCGCAGGGTCGGGCCGTTGCCGGTGACGATCGGGGTCGGCATCACGCCGCCATCGACATCGGCCACCACGCCTTCCTGCGGCTTGTCCATCGGGATGAACCATTGCGGCGTGCAGCGATAGATCAGAGGCGCCTTGGACCGCCAGCTATGCGGATAGCTGTGCCGGGTGCTTTCGTCATTCCGCGCAGAAAGCAGAGCGCCGACAGCCTTGAGATCGGTGCAAATAGGGCCATCGGGGGCGAGCAGCTTCTTGTTGATGACCGACAGTTCCTTGTCGACCGGCCACGGCCAATCCGCACGATAGCGCCCATCACCCTCGACCGCGAAGACAGGGTTCAGGCCGTTCGCCTTGCACAGTTCAAAGTCGTCCTCGCCATGGTCGGGCGCCATATGGACGAGGCCGGTGCCCGCATCGGTCGTGACGAAATCGCCCGCGAGGAACGGACGCGGCTTGGCGAAGAAGCCGCCGAGCACGTGCATCGGGTGACGCGCGACCGCGCCGGCGAGTTGCGAGCCTTTACCTCGCCAGATCTCTTGACCGCGCGTGCCATAAGGCTTCACACGATCATGAAACGCCTCAACCAGCGCAGAAGCGATCAAGACAATCTTATCATCGCTACGATCGATCAAGGGAGCCTCGTCCCCTCGCTCAGTGACTGGGACAAGTTTGGGCTGGTGTAGTTTGACCGCCACATACTCAACCTCCGGCCCATAAGCCAAAGCCTGGTTCACCGGGATCGTCCAGGGCGTCGTCGTCCAGATCACCGCATGGGCGCCGACCAGTTCGGGCGCATTCGGCGCTTCCATGATCTTGAACGCCACGTCGATCTGGGTCGAGGTGATGTCCTCATATTCCACTTCCGCCTCGGCCAGCGCGGTCTTTTCGACCGGGGACCACATGACGGGCTTGGCGCCGCGATAGAGCTGGCCGCTTTCCGCGAATTTCAGGAGCTCGCCGACGATCGTCGCTTCCGCGTCGAACTTCATCGTCAGATAGGGATCGGCCCAGTCGCCCATCACGCCCAGACGCTTGAACTGCTCCTTCTGCACGTCCACCCATTTGTCGGCATAGGCGCGGCACTGGGCGCGGAATTCGGCGGCGGGCACCTCATCCTTGTTCAGCTTCTTCTTGCGATATTCCTCCTCGATCTTCCATTCGATCGGAAGACCGTGGCAGTCCCAGCCGGGCACATAGGGCGCATCCTTGCCGAGCAAGGACTGGCTGCGGACGATGATGTCCTTGAGCACCTTGTTCATTGCATGGCCCATATGGATGTCGCCATTGGCGTAGGGCGGGCCATCATGCAGGATGAAGCGTTCGCGGCCGGCGCGCTTCTCGCGCAGCTTGCCGTAAAGGTCCATCGCCGCCCAGCGCGCGGCAATCGCCGGTTCCTTCTGCGCGAGGCCGGCCTTCATCGGAAAGTCGGTGACGGGAAGGAAGACGGTGCTTTTGTAATCGGGCTGGTCGGTCATCGAATGTCCGTGCAAGTTTATGAATCCGTTCGCCCTGAGCGAAGTCGAAGGGCCGGCCCGAGGGAAGCGAGGGCTCTAACCGGGCCTCGGCTCCGCTCGGCCGCGTGTCTCGACTTCGCTCGACACGAACGGGAAAAGTGGAAGCGCCGCCCTACGCGAGGTAAGGCGTTCCCGCAAGGATTTGCCGTGCGTCGTCGCAGTCGCGTGCGATCTGCGCGATCAGCGGGTCAAGGCCGTCATATTTCGCCTCCGGCCGGAGATAGTGGATCAGCTGCACTTCGATGCTCTGGTCGTACAGGCTTTCGGCGAAATCGAAGAAATGCGGCTCCAGCAGCAGCTTGGGCGGATCGAAGGTCGGGCGGATGCCGAGATTGGCGGCGCCGTCCAGCACCCGGCCATCGGCCAGCAGCCCGCGCACGGCATAGATGCCGAAGGCCGGGCGCAGATAGGGGCCAAGATCGATATTGGCGGTCGGGAAGCCGATGGTGCGGCCCAGCTTGTCGCCATGCTGGACCATGCCCTGTATCGTGAAGGGACGCGTCAGCAGGCGGGTGGCGGTGGCGCAATCACCGGCCTGCAATGCGGCGCGGATGCGGCTGGAGCTGATAACTCCCTCCGCGTCCATGACCGGTGCGACCGCTTCGGCCGGCAGGCCCAGTTCGGCGAAGCTGGCGATCGTGCCGCTGCGGCCCTTGCCGAAGGTGAAATCCTCGCCGGTGACGACGGCGGCGACGCCCAGCTGCTCCACCAGCAAGCGGACATAGCCGGCCGGATCGAGCGCGGCGAGTTCGCGGGTGAAGTCGAACACCAGCATCGTGTCGGCGCCGGCAGCCGCGAACAGCGCCTGGCGCTGGTCCAGCGTGGTCAGGCGAAAGGGCGGCGTATCGGGCTGGAACAGGCGCATGGGATGCGGATCGAAGGTGGCGACGATCGCCGGCCGCTCCTCCGCCCGCGCACGCGCGATCGCGCGGCCGACCACCGCCTGATGGCCGGCATGAAAGCCGTCGAAATTGCCAAGCGCCATGACGCCGCCGCGCAGATGCGCAGGGATCGGGGCATTGCTGGTAAGCCGCTCCATGGCCGGGGCTATAGGGTGACACACAGGGCGTGGCAATGGATCACGCCGCGCTTTCAGACCCGTGCGAACGTCACGAAGCTGTAGGCCGGGCGCCCGTCCAGCGCGGGATGATCCGCGCGCGCCGTCTCGCGCCAGTCCGCCGGATCGGGATAGCCGATATGGGTGTCGCCTTCGGCGTCAACATGCACCTCGGTCAGTTCGATCCGGTCGGCCCGATCGAGGAACAGGCGATAGATTTCCGCGCCGCCGATCACCATCAGCGTGGGCGCATCGGCCAGCGCGATCGCGGCGTCGACATCATGGGCGATTTCCGCCCCCTCGCCCATCCATTCCGGATCGCGGGTCAGCACGATATGGCGACGGCCGGGCAGCAGGCCGGGCAGGCTGTCGAACGTCTTGCGCCCCATCAGCATCGGATGGCCGGCGGTCAGCGCCTTGAAATGCCTGAGGTCGGCCGGCAAGCGCCAGGGCAGGTCGCCGTCCCGGCCGATCACCCCATTGTCGGCGCGGGCCAGGATCAGGACGATGTCCGGTCGGCTCATCCGTCAATACTCCCGTCATTCCCGCGAAGGCGGGAATCCACCTCACAACCGTGCGAATGACCATGGCTCAGGAGATGGATCCCCGCCTTCGCGGGGATGACGGCGAAAAGAAAGCAAGCGGCCTTCACAGGCTGAGCCGCGTCACATGCCCCATCTTGCGGCCCGGACGCGCCTCATGCTTGCCATAGAGGTGGAGATGATTTTCCGGGTCGGACAGGATCGCCAGCCATTCCGCCGCATCGTCGCCGATCAGGTTGCGCATCTCGACCCGCTGGGCGGCCAGCCCCGTATCGCCGAGCGGCAGGCCACAGATCGCGCGGACATGGTTTTCGAACTGGCTGGTGAGCGCGCCCTCGGTCGTCCAGTGGCCGCTATTATGGACGCGTGGCGCCATTTCGTTGAACACCGGGCCGTCCGCGCTGGCGAAAAATTCCAGCGTCAGCACGCCGACATAGTCAAGCGCATCGGCCACCTGCTTGGCGAGCGCACGGGCGGCGGGCAACTGCCCCTCGATCAGAGATCCGGCCGGCACGGTCGAGGTGGCGAGGATGCCGTCGACATGGACGTTGGCGGCCGAATCCCAGAAGCGCACCGCGCCGTCGGCGCCACGCACCAGGATCACCGAATATTCCTGATCGAAGGTGACGAAGCCTTCGAGGATCGCGGGCTGGCGGCCGATCGCATTCCAGGCGCCGACCGCGTCGCCCGGCTCGTTGATCCGGGCCTGGCCCTTGCCGTCATAGCCCATGCGATTGGTCTTGAGGATCGCGCGGCTGCCGATCGTCTCGATCGCGGTTTCCAGATCGTCCAGGCTGTCGACCGGCGCGAACGGCGCGGTCAGGCCGCCCAGATCGGCGACAAAACGCTTTTCGGCGAGACGATCCTGCGCGATGCGCAACGCGCCGGCGCCGGGACGGACCAGCCCATGGCTCGCCAGCACCTCGACCGCCGACGGATCGATATTCTCGAACTCATAGGTGACGACGTCCACGCCCTCGGCAAAGGCGGCGAGCGCGGCGGCATCCTCATAGGCGCCCTGGGTCCAACTGGGCGAGACATCGGCGGCCGGGCCGCTCGTTTCGGGCGCGTAGATATGGGTGCGATAGCCAAGCTGGGCCGCGGCCATGGCGATCATCCGGCCGAGCTGGCCGCCGCCAAGGATGCCGATGGTGGCGCCGGGGGCAATGGTCGTCATGATCGGGATCAGTCCTCGACGGTTTCGGCGACGGCGTCGGTCTGGCGCGCGCGCCAGGCATCCAGCCGCTCAGCCAGCGCATCGTCATGCGTCGCCAGGATCGACGCGGCGAGCAGGCCGGCGTTGATCGCGCCGGGCTTGCCGATGGCCAGCGTGCCGACCGGAATGCCGCCGGGCATCTGGACGATGGAGAGCAGCGAATCCATGCCCTTCAATGCCTTGGACTCCACCGGCACGCCCAGCACCGGCAGGCGGGTCATCGATGCGGCCATGCCGGGCAGATGGGCGGCACCACCGGCACCGGCGATGATGACCTTGAGGCCGCGGCCAGCGGCGCTGGTGGCATAATCATAGAGGCGTTGCGGGGTGCGATGGGCGGACACGACCTTGCACTCATGGGCGACGCCCAGCGCTTCCAGCGTCTCGGCGGCATGACGCATCGTCTCCCAGTCGGAGCGCGAGCCCATGATGATGCCGACTTCCACTGCCCCGCTCATAAATCGCTTCCCCTGATGGGGCGGCCCACCGGCCTGCCCGGAAAGCAAAGCCCCTTAGCGGCCGGGCCGCCAGGGGGCAATGCTATTCCTCCCCTTCAGGGGAGGTGGCAGGCCAAAGGCCTGACGGAGGGGCAGGCGCCGCCTGACACAGGGGAAGAAGAGGAGCGCAAGAGGGCGCGCGCCCCTCCACCACGCCGCTTCGCGGCGCGGTCCCCCTCCCCGTTCCGGGGAGGATCAGCGTTCCGACAGATAATAGCGATCGGTCGCGGTCAGATCGTCGGCCAGTTCATAGACGATCGGCTGGCCGGTCGGGATTTCCAGCTCGGTGATCTCGTCATCGGGGATGTTCGACAGATGCTTGACCAACGCGCGCAGCGAATTGCCATGGGCGGAGATCAGCACCCGCTTGCCGGCGCGCAGTTCGGGGGCGATGCGCCCCTCCCAATAGGGCAGCACGCGGGCGATCGTATCCTTCAGGCTCTCGGTCGAGGGGATGGCGATGCCGTCATAGCGGCGGTCCTTCGACAGATCGAACTCGCTGCCCGCTTCCAGCACCGGCGGCGGAATGTCGAAGCTGCGACGCCAGATCTTGACCTGATCGTCGCCATGCTTGGCCGCGGTCTCGGCCTTGTTGAGGCCGGTGAGTCCGCCATAATGGCGCTCGTTGAGGCGCCAGTCCTTCTCGACCGGCAGCCACAGCCGCCCCATTTCCTCCAGCACCAGGTTCAGCGTCTTGATCGCGCGGGTCTGGAGCGAGGTAAAGCACTGGTCGAAATCAAGCCCCTTTTCCTTCATCAGCCGGCCAGCGGCGCGCGCCTCTTCCGCGCCCTTTTCGGTCACGTCGACATCCCACCAGCCGGTGAAGCGGTTTTCCAGGTTCCAGGTCGACTGACCATGGCGGATGAGGACGAGCGTGGGCATCGGGCGTGTCTCCTGCACGATAGGGGCGAAAGATGCGCCTGCCATAGCGGGCAAAATTATGGGCGCAAGCTTGTCGCGGGTCAGGACAAGCCCACATTGCAGTCAAACCGGCGATGCGATAGCTCGGGACGACCAACGGAAAAGGAACGGCGATTTGGCATTTGTGAAGGGCGCGTGGCGCATCCTGGTCGCGATCAAGGACGGACTGGTGCTCCTGTTCCTCCTGCTCTTCTTCGGGCTGCTCTATGCCGCCCTGTCCTTCTCGCCCAAGCCGGCCAAGCCGATCGGCAGCGGCGCGCTGCTGCTCGACCTTGACGGCAGCATCGTCGAACAACCGGCGGAGGTCAGCGCCACCGCCATCCTGTCGGGCTCGGGCGACCAGGCGAAGGAATATCGCCTGTCCGACATATTGACCGCGCTTGACGCCGCCCGCACCGATGACAAGGTGAAGGCGGTCGTGCTCGACCTCGACGATTTCACCGGCGGCGGCCAGGTCGCGATCGCCCGCGTCGGCAAGGCGCTGGACGCGGTACGCGCCGCCAAGAAGCCGGTCTTCGCCTTTGCCACCCTCTATAGCGACGACAGCTACCAGCTCGCCGCCCATGCCAGCGAAGCCTGGGTCGACCCGATGGGCGGCGTCGCCATCGCCGGACGCGGCGGCTCCGGCCTCTACTACAAGGGGCTGATCGACAAGCTGGGCGTCAACACCCATGTCTATCGCGTCGGCACCTACAAGAGCTTCGTCGAACCCTATATCCGCGCCGACCAGTCGCCCGCTGCCAAGCAGGCCAACCAGGAACTGGCTGGCGCGCTGTGGCAGAACTGGCAGGATGACGTGACCAAGGCGCGGCCCAAGGCCAAGGTTGCGGCCTATGCCGCCGACCCGGCCGCCGCCGCCAGCGCTGCCGGCGGCGACATGGCCAAGGCTGCGTTGACCGCCGGGCTGGTCGACCATCTGGGCGATCAGGCCGCGTTTGAAGAGCACGTCGCCAAGGTCGCGGGCGATCCGTCCGACAAGGACGAGACCGAGTATGCCGCGATCGACTATGGTGCCTATGTGAAGGCCAGGAAGCCCGCCAATGACGGGCAGATCGGCGTGCTGACCGTGGCCGGCGACATTGTCGATGGCGAAGCCGGCTCCGGCACGGCGGCGGGCGACACGATTTCCGACCTGCTGCTGAAGGCGCTGGACGAGAAGGACTTGAAGGCCCTGGTCGTGCGCGTCGATTCGCCGGGCGGATCGGTGCAGGCGTCGGAGAAGATCCGTCGCGCCATCATGGAAGCCAAGTCCGGCGGCCTGCCGATCGTCGTGTCGATGGGCAATGTCGCGGCGAGCGGCGGCTATTGGGTCTCGACCCCGGCCGACATCGTCTTTGCCGAACCCGATACCATTACCGGGTCGATCGGCGTGTTCGGCATCATCCCGAGCTTCGAGGGCACGCTGGCCAAGATGGGCATCACCACCGACGGCGTGCGCACCACGCCTTTGTCGGGCCAGCCTGACATCGCCGGCGGCACCACGCCGCAATTCGACCAGATCATGCAGATGGGGGTCGAGGATATCTATCGCCGGTTCGTCGGCCTGGTTGCGCAGGCGCGGCACAAGACGCCGGCGCAGATCGACACCATCGCCCAGGGCCGCGTCTGGGACGGCGGCACCGCCCGCCAGATCGGCCTCATTGACCGGTTCGGCGACCTCAACGACGCGATCGCCGAGGCGGCCCGCCGCGCCAAGATCGATCCGGCCAAGGCCAAGCCCTACTGGATCGAGAAGCAGCCGGACAAGTTCGCCGAGTTCATCCAGTCGATCGCCGACCGCGAGAAGGATGATGCGGGCGCCCCGCGTGACCTGATCGGCCGCGAGGCGAAGCTGCAGCAGCGCTGGGCGCTGCAGGCCGTCGCCGATGTGCGCGGACTGGTGAGCGGTGCGGGCGTGCGCGCCGACTGCCTGGAATGCCGCGGCTATGGCGCGCCCAGGCCTGCAAGCCAGGCGGATACGCGCGGATGGCTGGCGTTGCTGGGATCAGCCTGGCACTGACGCCAGGCCGTCACTTTCGCCCGAACAATTTCTCGATATCGCCATGGCCGAGCTTCACCCAGGTGGGCCGGCCATGGTTGCATTGGCCCGATCGCGGGGTGACTTCCATTTCGCGCAGCAGAGCGTTCATTTCCGCGACGCTGAGGATACGGCCTGCGCGGACCGAGCCGTGACAGGCCATGGTCGCGGCGACCAGATCGAGCCGTTCCTTGAGCGACAGCGCGCTGTCATAGGCGGCAAGATCATCGGCAAGGTCGGAGACCAGCCCCTGCACATCGCCCTGCCCCAGCATCGCCGGGGTCGCGCGTACCAGCATGGCCGAGGGACCAAAGCGCTCCAGCTCCAGGCCGAATTCCTTGAGTTCGGCGACCCGCGCCTCCAGCCGGTCGCAGGCCGGCTCGTCCAGCTCGACCACCTCGGGCAGCAGCAGCGCCTGCGACGCCACGCCCTGCCCTTCCATCGCCCGGCGCATCCGTTCCAGCGTCAGCCGCTCATGCGCGGCATGCTGGTCGACGATGACCAGCCCATCCTCGGCCTCGGCGACGATATAGGTGCGCGCGACCTGACCACGCGCGACGCCCAGCGGGAAGCTGTGCCCTTCGGGTGCCGGCGCAGCGGCGGGTTCGGCCCGCGCCTGGGGCGGCGGGGTCAGGAAATTCGGTCGCCGATCCCCTACCCCCTGATAGCCGGCGGGCGAGGATGGTGCGAACTGGCTGTAGCTGGGCGGCGCATAGGGCGTGGCCGCCGCCTCGAAGATCGGCATGGCGCCGATCGGCGTGGGCGACAGCGGCTCGGGCCTCCAGGCGTTGAGCGCGGCGGGATCGGCATGCTGGACCGCGCGAAAGCCCTCCGCATCGAGCGCACGACGCAAGCCCGAGACGATCATGCCGCGAATCAGCGCCGGGTCGCGGAAACGCACCTCGGTCTTGGCGGGGTGGACATTGACGTCCACCTCCAGCGGCGGGACGTCGAGGAACAGGGCGACGACCGGATGACGATCGCGCGCCAGCATGTCGGCATAGGCACCGCGCAGCGCGCCGATCAGCAGCCGATCACGGACCGGGCGGCCATTGACGAACAGATATTGATGATCGCCCACGCCGCGATTGTAGGTCGGCAGCGAGGCAACGCCGGAAAGTTGGACCCCGTCCCGCTCCAGGCTGACGATCACATGATTGTCGGCAAGCTGCCGGTCGGTGAGCGCGGCGACCCGCTCCTCCCGCGCCTCGCCCGCCTGCACGCCCAGCACGCGGCGGCCGTCATGCTCGACCGAGAAGGCGACCGACGGATGGGCCATGGCGAGGCGACGCATGACGTCGAGGCAGGCGGCATATTCCGACTTGGCCGAGCGCAGGAATTTGCGCCGCGCGGGCACCCTGGCAAAGAGCTGGTCGACGGTGACGCGGGTGCCGGGCGGCAAGGCGGCCGGCCCTTCGGCCACCAGCACGCCATTGTCGACGGTGCGATTCCAGCCATCCGCGCCACGCGGCCGGCTGTCGATCGACAGGCGCGCGACCGAGGCGATCGAGGGCAGCGCCTCGCCCCGGAAACCGAGCGTCGCGACATTCTCGATCGCGTCGTCGGGCATCTTGGAGGTGGCATGGCGCTCCAGCGCCAACGCCATGTCCTGCGAATCCATGCCACAGCCGTCATCGCTGACCTCGATCCGGTCGAGCCCGCCGCTCGACAGGCGCACGGCGATGCGCGTCGCGCCGGCATCCAGCGCGTTTTCGACGATTTCCTTGAGCGCGCTGGCGGGTCTTTCGACCACTTCGCCTGCGGCAATGCGATTGACCAGATGTTCGGGCAGACGGCGTATTGACATTGATTAGTGACTAGCCCAAGCGAGCGCTTTCCGCGAGCCGCGACCCCAAAAATATTCCAGCATAGATTTGGGCGGGACGGAGCGCGGACACGAACACTGCCGTCCCGGCGCAACCGGGCGAAACAGGATGAAGCATGTCGATCTTCTCGCGCCTCTTCAAATTTTCCTCCCAGGACATGGCCATCGACCTGGGTACCGCCAACACCGTGGTCTATGTCCGTGGCCGCGGCATCGTCCTCAATGAACCGTCCGTGGTCGCGGTCGAGACGCTGAACGGCGTCAAGCGCGTCAAGGCGGTCGGCGACGATGCCAAGCTGATGATGGGCAAGACCCCGGATTCGATCGAGGCGATCCGCCCGCTGCGCGACGGCGTCATCGCCGACATCGACGTGGCCGAGCAGATGATCAAGCACTTCATCAACAAGGTGCATGGCGGCAAGCACAGCCCCTGGCGCGCGCCCGAGATCGTGATCTGCGTGCCGTCGGGTTCGACCAGCGTCGAGCGCCGCGCCATCCGCGACGCCGCCAGCAATGCCGGCGCCAGCCAGGTCTTCCTGATCGAGGAACCGATGGCCGCCGCGATCGGTGCCGACATGCCCGTGACCGAGCCGATCGGCTCGATGGTCGTCGACATTGGCGGTGGCACCACCGAAGTCGCCGTGCTGTCGCTGCGCGGCCTCGCCTACACCACCTCGGTCCGCGTCGGCGGCGACAAGATGGACGAGGCGATCGTCAGCTTCGTGCGTCGCCACCATAATCTGCTGATCGGCGAAGCCACTGCCGAGCGCATCAAGAAGCAGTTCGGCGTCGCCCAGCCGCCCGAGGACGGCGTCGGCGAGACGATCCACATCAAGGGTCGCGACCTCGTCAACGGCGTGCCCAAGGAAATCAGCATCAACCAGGGTCAGATCGCCGACGCACTGGCCGAGCCGATCAGCACGATCGTCGAAGGCGTGCGCATCGCCCTGGAAAACACCGCGCCCGAACTGGCGGCCGACATCGTCGATCAGGGCATCGTCCTGACCGGCGGCGGCGCGCTGCTCAAGGGCCTGGACGATGAACTGCGCGACGAGACCGGCCTGCCGGTCACCATCGCGGAAGATCCGCTGACCTGCGTCGCGATCGGCACCGGCCGCGCGATGGAGGATCCGATCTTCCGGGGCGTGTTGCAGACTGCCTGATCCGGGGGACATAGACGATGGCGCGGCCACCCAGCCGACGCCCCGGTCATAACCGGAAGGCGCAATATAGCCTCTTCGCCAGCTATGTGGTGGCAATGGCCGGGGCAGCGATCGCGCTGCTGCTGATCGTTGTCGCCATCTTCGATCCGACCGGCTTTGCCGCGATCCGGACAGGGACGGCGGAAATCACCCGCCCCCTGTCCACCGGCATGAAGCGGACGGTGAGCGGCGTCAGCTCGATCGACGAGGTTCTGGCCGCCTATTGGCGCGCCGGTTCCCAGAATGTCGGCCTGCGCCGTCAGGTCGAGGCCGATCGCAACCGGATCATCGAGGCGAAGGGCATCGCGCAGGAAAATGCGCGGCTCAAGAAGCTGTTGAAGCTGGTCGATGTCGACAGCAGCGCCCTGCTGTCGGCGCGCCTCATCAGTTCGTCCGCCAGCAGCGCGCGTCGCTTCGCCCGGCTCAATGCCGGCAGCTGGCAGGGCGTGCGTCCGGGCATGCCGGTGCGCGCGGCCGAAGGGCTGATCGGCCGCGTCCACACGACCACGCCCAATACCGCCGAAGTGCTGCTGCTGACCGACACGAGCAATATCGTGCCGGTGCGCCGCGCCAACGACAATGTCCCCGCCATTTCCACCGGCGGCGGTGACGGATCGCTGGAGATCCGCGCACTGGCGGCCGGTCGCAATCCGTTCAAGCCGGGCGATCTGCTGGTGACGTCGGGCATTGGCGGCATCTTCCAGCCCAATATCCCGGTCGCCGTGGTCGTCCGCGTCCAGGGCGAGATCGCCTATGGCGTGCCGCTCGCCAACCCGACCAAGGTCGATGCCGTCGTGGTCGAGCGCGCCTTCGAGCAGATCGTGACCCGCCCCGATCCCGGTGTGGCCACGACCAGCGACCCCAATGGCCTGGCCGCCGGGAACGCCGCGACGCCATGATCGATCGCAATCTGCCGCCGGTTCCCCGCCTGGGCCGCCATCCGTCGCGCTGGCGCCTGGCGGGAACGCCGGTGGTGACCGTGATGCTGGGGTCGATGCTGACGATCCTGCCCGTCATCGCCCAGTCGCCGGCGATGCCGCCCTTCGGCCTGCTGGTCCTGCTGGCCTGGCGGCTGCTGCGCCCGGAATTGTGGCGCGCCTGGGTCGGCCTGCCGCTCGGCCTGTTCGACGACATGATGAGCGGCCAGCCGATCGGCTCGGCCATGTTCCTGTGGACCGTGATGCTGATCGGCATCGACGCGATCGAGCATCGGCTCGTCTGGCGCAGCTATCGTCAGGACTGGTTAATCGCGACCATGGCGATTATCTTCTGCCTGGCCGGCGGCGTCTTCTTCGCGCGAATTACCGGCGGAGGTCCTGTGAAACTGTTGCTGGTCGCGCCCCAAATGCTCTGGACGATATTGCTCTTTCCCTTCGTCGTCCGGCAATGCGCCCGGATCGACCGCTGGCGCGTGATGGCATGAAATTCCCGACGCCCAAGCGCAAGATCGTCACCGAAGCCACCCAGAGTTTCACCTTCAGCCGCCGGGCCATGGTGGTCGGCGGGCTGCAGGGCGCGATCGGCGCATTGCTGGTCGGCCGCATGGGCTGGATCAGCATCGCCGAGAACGAGAAATATCAGCTCCTGTCGGAAAGCAATCGCGTCAACCTGACGCTGATCCCGCCCCGGCGCGGCTGGATCGTCGATCGCAACGGCCGGCCGCTGGCCAATAACCGCACCGATTTCCGCGTCGACCTGATCCCGCAGCGGATCGTCGATGCCGAGGCGACGGTGGGCCATCTGGCGCAACTCCTCTCGCTCCAGCCCGACGATGTCGAGCGGATCAAGGAGGAACTGGACAAGTCGGCCGGCTTCCGTCCGGTCCAGGTCGCCGACAAGCTGACTTATGACCAGTTCGCTGCCGTCTCCGTCCGCCTGACCGACCTGCCCGGTGTCGCGCCGAGCCAGGGCTTTTCGCGCCATTATCCCGCCGGCGCTACGGTCGGCCATCTGCTCGGCTATGTCGGCGCGGCGACCGCGGAAGACTATAAGAAGCGCAAGGATCCGCTGCTCATCACGCCGGGCTTCAAGGTCGGCAAGGACGGGCTGGAGCGCGCCTATGACGAGCATCTGACCGGCAAGCCCGGCGCCAAGCGCGTGGAAGTCACCGCGCGCGGCAAGATCGTGCGGGAACTCACCACCCGCCCCGATACGCCGGGCAACCCGATCAAGCTGACGATCGACGCGGGCCTGCAGGAATATGCCGGCCGACGCCTCGCCACCCAGAGCGGCGCGGTGGTGGTGATCGACTGCCATAATGGCGACGTGCTCGCCTGCGCGTCGATGCCCAGCTTCGACCCCAACAGCTTTTCCGACGGCATCAGCCATCTGGAATGGGAAATGCTGTCGAAGGACGACCATGTCCCGCTGCGCAACAAAGTGCTGCAGGGTCTCTATCCGCCCGGATCGACGGTCAAGCCAATGGTGGCGCTGGCGCTGCTGGAGGCGGGCGTGCAGCCGGCAGAAACGGTCAGTTGCGGCGGCGCGATCCGCGTCGGCAACACATTGTTTCACTGCCACAAGAAGCGCGGCCATGGCCCGCTCAACATGCGCGGCGCGATCGCCCAGAGCTGCGACATCTATTTCTACCAGATGGCCCAGCGGATCGGCATGGACCGCATCGCCAGCATGGCGCGGCGGGTCGGCATGGGCCAGCGTTTCGACCTGCCCTTCCCCAGCCAGAGCTATGGCACGGTCCCAGACCCGGCGTGGAAGCTCAAGAAATACAACCAGAAATGGCAGGTGTACGACACCGTCAACGCGACCATCGGCCAGGGCTATATGCTCATCAACCCGCTGCAGATGGCGGTGATGGCGGCGCGGCTGGCGACCGGACGGCAGTTGATGCCCAATTTCCTGCATGGTGCGGCCCGGCCCGAGCCGGCACTGGTCGGCGTGCCCGAGGAGCATCTGGTGACGATCCGCGACGCGATGAGCGCGGTGGTCAATGGCGGGGGCACCGGTGGCGCGGCGCGCATGAGCATCCCCGATGTGCTGATCGCCGGCAAGACCGGCACTGCGCAGGTGCGTCGCATCACCATGGCGGAGCGCGCCGGCGGCGTGCGCGGCAATGCCGGCCTGCCCTTCAAGCTGCGCGACCACGCCCTGTTCCAGGGCTTCGCGCCGTTCGACAATCCCCGCTACGCGATCGCCTGCATCATCGAACATGGCGGCCACACCATCCGCAACGAAGATGCGCCGATGATCGCCAGCGACACCATGTCCTATCTGTTCGATCCGCAGAAGGCGATGGAGAAGCTGGTGACGCTGGAAAAGGGCTGGGGCGGCACCCCGGCCGAACGCCAGGCCCGGCAGATGGCCGCCTTCCGCCTGGCCAAGGCGATCGAGAAGGGACAGGCGCCGCCACCGGGCGCCGCCGCCAATGGCAGCGAGGCGGCCAATGCGTCCGCGCCGACCGCCAGCACGCCCGCCGCCAGCCCGCCACCACCGGCCCCGTCATCGGCTGAGCCCAATGATGGCGACGACCTGCCCGCGCCCCCCGGCCCCGGAAACCCGTAATGAGCATCATACCCCAGTCCGTCACCGAATTTCCCTGGCGCGTGCTGGGCCTGCTTGCCGCCATCGCCCTGTTCGGGACGCTGGTGCTCTACAGCGCCGCGGGCGGCAGCATCACCCCCTGGGCCATCAACCAGGGGGTGCGCTTCGTCATCTTCGCCGTCATGGCGCTGGTGCTGAGCCGCATCCCGCTGGAACTGTTCGCCCGCTTTGCCTTCCCCGCCTATGGCGCGGTGCTGGTTTCGCTGGTGCTGGTGGAACTGATCGGCGGCGTCGCCGGCGGCAGCCAGCGCTGGATCAACCTGGGCTTCATGCAATTGCAGCCGTCGGAATTCATGAAGCCGATCATCGTGCTGGCAGTCGCCCGCTTCTATGCGATGCTGCCAGTGGGGGAAATCCGCCGCTGGAACGCCATCTGGCCCGCGCTGGTGCTGATCGGCGTTCCCTGGGCGTTGGTGCTGGTACAGCCGGATCTGGGCACTGCCACGATGATCCTGGCGGGCGGCATCACCGTCATGTTCCTGGCCGGCCTGCCGCTGCGCCTGTTCATCGGTTCCGGCCTCACCGTCGCCGCGATCATCCCGATCGCCTTCAGCTTCCTGCATGACTATCAGAAGAAGCGCGTCCTGATCTTCATGGACCCGGAAAGCGATCCGCTGGGCGCAGGCTATCATATCAGCCAGTCGAAGATCGCGATCGGTTCCGGCGGCATCTGGGGCAAGGGCTTCCTCCAGGGCACGCAGAGCCATCTCCAATATCTGCCCGAGGGCCATACCGATTTCGTCTTCGCCACCATGGCGGAGGAATGGGGCATGGCCGGCGGCGTGTTCCTGATCGGCGCCTTCATGCTGCTGTTCCGCTGGGGCATCCGCGTGTCGCTGCGCACGCCTGACAAGTTCGCGCGCTTGGTTGCGGCGGGCCTCACCACCACCATCTTCTTCTACATGGCGATCAACCTGATGATGGTCATGGGCCTCGCCCCCGTGGTCGGCATCCCCCTGCCCTTCATGTCCTATGGCGGTTCGTCGATGCTGACCGTCATGCTGTGCGTGGGCATCATCATGTCGATCGACCGTTCGACCAGGCGCACCACGCGCATCGGCAACTGGGCCTGAGCGGGCCTCTCGCGAAAAAATTGTGCGATAACGCAATTTACTGTTTGCAGAATCAAATGTGCCTGCTAACAGCCCGCCCACACCGAAGCGATCAGCCACCAAGACTGACCGGCAACGGAATGGACGCATAGCTCAGTTGGTAGAGCAGCTGACTCTTAATCAGCGGGTCCTTGGTTCGAGCCCAAGTGCGTCCACCAAATCCTGCATCGGCCTGATGCAGGTTCGATCCCCCAGCGGATCGCTTATAGGCCAGTGTGGACGCATAGCTCAGTTGGTAGAGCAGCTGACTCTTAATCAGCGGGTCCTTGGTTCGAGCCCAAGTGCGTCCACCACCCCTTCCCAAATGATCGATATTCCAGCAGTCGCTTGACACGCCCGAGTGAACGACTGCCGGCCTTGACTGCGCACTTTTCCCGCACATTCCGATATCTTCGTGCGATGGCGAGAAAGAAAATTTCCGGCCGCCACTCCTCTGCTCGATCTTCTGCCCAGCATGCCGACGGCATTACGGACCAGATCAGAGCCAATGACCGGAGCCGCTTCCAGCGGCCCACAAGGCCCGCCAGAGCCACATCAGCAGCATGGAGAAGCCAAGGGAGCAAAACAGCCCCAATGGCGCTCACAGACGCGCTAAACGCTTCAAATCAAAAGAGCCGTGATCCATTAGGGACGGGCTTGTCGGGCGCGAACAGCATGACGGCGCCGGCCGCGTCGGCGAAGCCGAGGGTCAGCACTTCCGACATGAACTTGCCGATCTGGCGCGGCGGGAAATTGACCACGGCGGCGACCTGGCGGCCGGGCAGCTCTTCCAGTGCGTGATTTTCTGTGATCTGGGCGCTCGATTTCTTCTGGCCGATCGTCGGGCCGAAATCGATCAGCAGCTTGTAGGCGGGCTTACGCGCCTCGGGATAGGGTTCGGCCGAGATGATCGTGCCGACGCGGATATCCACTTTCAGGAAATCATCGAAGCCGATCGGATCGGCGGCGGGGGCGCTGGGGTCGTGGGTCAGGTGCATGCAGGAACTCCATCTCCTCCCCGCCTGCGGGGAGGTGGCGCCGAAGCCGACGGAAGGGGGCGTGCCCCAAATGCGAGGCCGCGTCCAGCGGCATCCCCCCTCCACCACTTCGTGGTCCCCCTCCCCGTTCCGGGGAGGAATGGTTACTCCAGTTCCAGGATCACCGCGTCGACCGGCAGGCTTTCACCCTGCGCCGCCGACACGCTCTTGACCGTGCCCGCCTTGCCGGCACGCAGGATATTTTCCATCTTCATCGCCTCGATCACGGCGAGCGGCTGGCCGATCTCGACCTTGTCGCCCTGCTTGACGTTCAGCGCGACCAGCAGGCCGGGCATCGGGCAGATCAGATATTTCGACAGATCTGGCGGGATCTTCTCGATCATGTGCGCGGCATAGGGCGCGGCATGGGCGGGCAATATGCGCAGCTTGTGGCTCGCGCCATGCGCGGTCAGGACGAAGCCCGACCGCATCGGCGCGATCCGCACCGCCAGTTGCTCTTCGCCAAACTCCGCTTCAATCAGCCGATCGCCTGGCGTATATTCCAGCGCCATGTCGATGCTCACGCCATCGACCGTCACCTCGTCGCCGTCGATCACGACGTCATGGATCGCGTCACCGATCTTCACCTGCCAGCCAGTCGGCGGCGACAGGCGCTTGCCAAGCTGCCCGTCGATGCGGCGGGCCCGGTCGGCCTGTGCCATCGCGGCAAAGGCGCCGATCGCCGACAGGCGCTGGAGCAGTTCCGCCGACGCGGGCGCACCGGTAAAGCCGTCGGGATATTCCTCGGCGATGAAACCGGTGGTGATGTTGCCGGAACGGAACCGCTCATGCTGCATCAGCGCGGAGACGAAATCGATATTATGGCCCGGCCCCTCGATCTCGAACTTGTCCAGCGCCTCGATCTGCTTGTCGATGGCTTCCAGACGCGTGGGCGCCCAGGTGATCAGCTTGGCGATCATCGGATCGTAGAAGATCGACACCTCGCCGCCTTCCTGCACGCCGTCATCCACACGGATCAATGCGCCGCTCTCATCCGTGCCGGTTTCGGGCGGATTATAGCGGATCAGGCGCCCAGTCGACGGCAGGAAGCCGCGATAGGGGTCTTCGGCATAGACGCGGTTCTCGATCGACCAGCCGTTGATCTTCACGTCCGCCTGGCCGAAGCTCAGCTTCTCGCCATTGGCGACGCGGATCATCTGTTCGACCAGGTCGACGCCGGTGATTTCCTCGGTGACGGGATGTTCCACCTGCAAACGGGTGTTCATTTCGAGGAAGTAGAAGCCGTCACCGGTCTTGTCCTCGCCGCTGACGATCAGCTCGACCGTGCCGGCGCTGAAATAGCCGACCGCGCGGGCCAGGGCGACGCACTGCTCGCCCATCTTCTTGCGCATCTCCGGGCTGACGAAGGGCGACGGCGCTTCCTCGACCACCTTCTGGTGGCGGCGCTGGATCGAGCATTCGCGTTCGTTCAGGTAAACGATATTGCCATGCTGGTCGCCCAGCACCTGAATTTCGATATGGCGCGGACTTTCGATGAACTTCTCTATGAAGACGCGGTCGTCGCCGAAGCTGTTCAGCCCCTCGCGCTTGGTCGCTTCAAAGCCTTCGCGGACATCCTGTTCGGAGTAGGCCAGGCGCATGCCCTTGCCGCCGCCGCCGGCCGAGGCCTTCATCATCACCGGATAGCCAATCTCGTTGGAGATGCGGACGGCATGTTCGGTGTCGTCGATCACGCCGACAAAACCGGGGACGACATTGACGCCCGCTTCCATCGCCAGCTTCTTGGACTCGATCTTGTCGCCCATCGCCGCGATGGCGTTAGCGGGCGGGCCGACGAAGATGATGCCCTCGGCGTCGAGCGCCTTGCGGAAGCTCTCGCGCTCGGACAGGAAGCCATAGCCGGGATGGACCGCGTCGGCGCCGGTCGCCTTGCACGCTTCGATGATCTTGTCGGCCAGCAGATAGGATTGGGCCGCGGGCGGCGGGCCGATATGGACGGCTTCATCGGCCATCAGCACATGCGGCGCGCGGGCGTCGGCATCGGAATAGACCGCGACGGTCTTGATGCCCATCTTCTTGGCCGTGCGCATGACACGACACGCAATTTCGCCACGGTTCGCGATCAGGATCTTGGTGATTGCCATTATAATTCCTGTCCCAGTCCTTGTTCTAAACTCCGTTCGGTTCGAGCGTGTCGAGAACCGCTTCTCAACACCGCTCGAACTGAACGGGTGTTATGGTTGCGGCGATGAACTAGCTTGCGCCAACGCCTTCCAAAATTTTGACGCGATCCAGCGTCATTCCCGTTTTGCAATCATATCTGACCAGCGCCTCGCCCGATGTTCCTTGCATGGAATAGGCCATCACATCGCAATGCGCGTCACGCCAAGCTCGCCAGCTTTTTTGTTCGGTGGTCAGAAGGTTGATCGCTGTTTGACCAAAAGCCTTGGTACTATTCCTTCGGGCCGGATCGCGTAGCGCTTGGACAGCTTTGCTCCACGCCACACTGAGACGCTTTTCCGCCTTCGCCAGCTCGGCCGCAGCACATCGCTCTTCCCCCGCCTGCCCCTTCTCGGGGCATGGCGGGGGTGCGTAGCGCACCGCCTCGCTGAGAAGGAGGAGGGAGATCACTCAGCCGCCTCCAGTTCGACCTTCACTTCGGCCTGCATCGGCACGACGCCGAGCTTGGCGAAGAGCGCCGCGTCGGCATTGTCGCCGGCATTGGCGGTGGTGAGCAGCTTGTCGCCGGTGAAGATGCTGTTCGCGCCGGCCATGAAGCAGAGCGCCTGGCAGCTATCCGACATGCTCTCGCGGCCCGCGGACAGGCGCACCATGGATTCCGGCATCACGATCCGCGCGACCGCGACCGTGCGGACGAATTCGATCTCGTCGATCTTGGCGAGCGGCGTGTCGGCCAGCATATTGCCCAGCACCGTGCCCTTGACCGGGACCAGCGCGTTGATCGGCACGCTTTGCGGATGGACCGGCAGCACGGCGAGCGCATGGAGGAATCCGACGCGATCCTCGCGCGCCTCGCCCATGCCGACGATGCCGCCCGAACAGACGTTGATGCCCGAATTACGGACATTTTCCAGCGTCACCAGTCGGTCGTCGAAGGTCCGGGTGGTGATGACCTTCTCATAATGTTCGGGCGAGGTGTCGATATTATGGTTGTAATAATCGAGGCCGGCCTCCGCGAGCATATCGGCCTGGCTTTCGCTGAGCATGCCCAGCGTCATGCAGGTTTCCATGCCCATCTGGCGCACGCCCTTCACCATCTCGACGATGGCGGGCATGTCGCGATCCTTGGGGTTGCGCCAGGCCGCGCCCATGCAGAAGCGCGAGGAGCCGGCGTCTTTCGCCTGCGCTGCCGCCTGCATCACCGCCTGCACGCTCATCAGCTTCTCGGCCTTCAGCCCGCTTTCCGCCGAAGCCGACTGGTTGCAGTAACCGCAATCCTCCGGGCAACCACCAGTCTTGATCGACAACAGGGTCGACAACTGCACCTCGTTGCGCGGGAAATTGGCGCGGTGGATCGACTGCGCTTCGAACATCAGGTCGCCAAAGGGCAGGTCGAACAGCGCGGCGATTTCCTCGCGCGTCCAGTCGTTGCGGGCGGTCAGGGTGCAGGGGGTATTCATTTACGCAGCTTCCTCTAGCCCCGCCGGGGGCATGTTGTGGCCGAGCAGGCGCAGCACATCGGCGGCGCACTCCACGACATTGGAACCCGGCCCATAAATGCCCTGAACCCCTGCGTCACGAAGATAGTCATAATCCTGCGGCGGGATGACCCCGCCGGCGATCACCTTGATGTCGCTACGGCCGTGGTCGCGCAGACGGTTGATCAGTTCCGGGATCAGCGTCTTGTGCCCGGCGGCCAGCGACGAGGCACCGACCACATCGACGCCGCTGTCGAGCGCCAGCACCACCGTTTCCTCCGGCGTCTGGAACAGCGGGCCGGACACGACATCGAAGCCCATGTCGCCAAAGGCCGACGCGATGATGTTGGCGCCCCGGTCGTGCCCATCCTGCCCCATCTTGGCGACGAGGAGTTTAGGCTTGCGGCCGAGGCGCCGTTCGACGGCCTGCACCCCGTCGAGAACCTGTTTCCAGCGGCTGTCATCCTTGTAGGGCGCGCCATAGACGCCCTTCACCGGCGTCGGCTGCGTGCCATAGCGGTTGAAGCTATCCTCCATGGCGGCGGAGATTTCGCCCAGCGTGGCGCGCGCGCGGGCGCACTCGACGGCATGGGCGAGGAGATTGGTCTCGATCGACTGCGGCGCAGCGGCGGCATCGCGCAGCGATTGCAGCGCGGCCTGACAGGCATCCTCGTCGCGCTGCGCCTTCACCCGGTTGATGCGGGCGATCTGCGCCTCGCGGACCTTGGTGTTATCGACTTCGAGGGTTTCGAGCAGGTCTTCGTTCGCCAGACGATATTTGTTGACGCCGACGATGACGTCCTCGCCCCGGTCGACGCGGGCCTGACGGGCGGCGGCGGCTGTTTCGATCATCGCCTTGGGCCAGCCCGCGCCCACGGCCTTGGCCATGCCGCCTTCGGCTTCCACGCGGTCGATGATTTCCTGCGCGGCGTCGACCAGTTGCTGGGTCAGCGCCTCGATATAATAGCTGCCGCCCAGCGGATCGACGACATTGCACATGCCGGTCTCTTCCTGGATGACGATCTGCGTGTTGCGCGCGATACGGGCGGAAAAGTCCGTCGGCAGCGCAATCGCTTCGTCCAGCGCGTTGGTGTGGAGCGACTGGGTGCCGCCCAGCATCGCCGCCATCGCCTCGATCGTGGTGCGCATGACGTTGTTGTAAGGGTCCTGCTCGGTCAGCGACACGCCCGACGTCTGGCAATGGGTGCGCAGCATCTTGCTGCGCTCGTCCTGCGCGCCGAGCTTGGTCATGACGCGATGCCACAGCACGCGCGCGGCGCGCAGCTTGGCGATCTCCATGAAGAAGTTCATGCCGATGGCGAAGAAGAAGCTCAGCCGCCCGGCAAACTTGTCGATATCGAGGCCGCTCGCCACGCCATAGCGCACATATTCCGCGCCGTCGGCGATGGTGAAGGCCAGTTCCTGCACCTGCGTCGCGCCGGCTTCCTGCATATGATAGCCGGAGATGGAGATGCTGTTGAACTTGGGCATCTCGCGCGACGTATAGCCGAAAATGTCGCTGATGATCCGCATCGATGGTTCGGGCGGGTAGATATAGGTGTTGCGGACCATGAACTCCTTGAGGATGTCGTTCTGGATGGTCCCGTCGAGCAATTTGCGCTCGACCCCCTGTTCCTCGCCCGCGACGATGAAGAAGGCCAGGATCGGGATCACCGCGCCGTTCATGGTCATCGACACGCTCATCTTGTCGAGCGGAATGCCGTCGAACAGGATCTTCATATCCTCGATCGTGTCGATCGCGACGCCCGCCTTGCCGACATCGCCGACGACGCGGGGATGATCGCTGTCATAGCCGCGATGGGTGGCAAGGTCGAAGGCGACCGAGAGGCCCTTTTGCCCGGCGGCGAGGTTGCGACGATAGAAGGCATTGGATTCCTCGGCGGTCGAGAAACCCGCATATTGGCGGATGGTCCAGGGTCGGCCGGCATACATGGACGCCCGCACGCCGCGGGTGAAGGGGGCAAAGCCGGGCAGGCCCGGATCGACGGTCACGTCCTCGGCCGTGTAGAGCGGCTTCACCACGATACCTTCGGGGGTATCCCAGTTCAGATCCTTGCCCTTCACTTCCTTGGCGGCAGCGGCGGCCCACTGGTCCAATGTCGGCTTCTCGGTCATTCGTTTCTACCCTTCACTCCTCTCCCGCAGGCGGGAGAGGATACGCAGGCTTGCCAACTTGTTGGCTAGCCGAAGTTGGAGTGGGCTGTCCCGTGCCCACCCCGCTGCGACTAGGCGGCAAAGCCACCAAGTCTCGCTACCCCTCCCGCTTGCGGGAGGGGCGGTTTCAATGCGCACCGTCCTTCGGCGTCTCCATGATCTCGGTCAGCACCCCGTTCATGTCCTTGGGGTGGACGAAGAAGATCGGCGTGCCATGGGCACCGATGCGCGGCTCGCCCAGCACCTTCTTCCCCAGCCCCTCGAACCAGGCCTTGGCCTCGTGGATGTCGGGCACTTCATAGCACATATGATGCTGCCCCCCGGCGGGGTTCTTGGCGATGAATCCGTGGATCGGGCTGTTCTCGCCCAGCGGCTCGATCAGCTCGATCTGCGTGCCCGCCGTGCCGCCCTCGCCCGGCGTGTCGACAAAGCACACCTTCACCCCCTGCGCCGGCAGGTCGAACGGCTCATGCGTGATCGTCGCGCCCATGATGTCGCGATAATAGGCGAGCGAAGCCTCCAGCGAAGGCGTCGCGATACCGATATGGTTGAGACGGCCGAGTTTCATAACATCATTCCCAATGTCGTCATTCCCGCGAAAGCGGGAACCCATCTCCCAACCCATCCCCAAGAAGTGATGTCAGGGGATGGATCCCCGCCTACGCGGGGATGACGTCGTTATTTAGAGCGGAATATTGTCGTGCTTCTTCCAGGGGTTCTCCAGCGCCTTGTTCTTGAGCTTGCGCAGGCCCAGCGCGATCCGCTTGCGGGTCGAGTGGGGCTGGATCACCTCGTCGATGAAGCCCTTGCTCGCCGCCACGAAGGGGTTGGCGAAGCGGTCTTCATATTCCTTGGTCTTCTCGGCAATCTCCTCCGGCGTCTTGCCGCGGAAGATGATCTCGACTGCGCCCTTGGCGCCCATCACCGCGATCTCGGCGGTCGGCCAGGCATAGTTCAGATCGCCGCGCAGATGCTTGGAACTCATCACGTCATAGGCGCCGCCATAGGCCTTGCGGGTGATGACGGTGATCTTCGGCACGGTCGCCTCGGCATAGGCGAAGAGCAGCTTGGCACCATGCTTGATGATGCCGCTATGTTCCTGCGCGGTGCCCGGCAGGAAGCCCGGCACGTCGACGAAGGTGACGATCGGGATTTCGAACGCATCGCAGAAGCGCACGAAGCGGCCGGCCTTCTTGGACGAGTTGATGTCCAGCACACCGGCCAGCACCATCGGCTGGTTGGCGATGATGCCCACCGTCTTGCCCTCGATCCGGCCGAATCCGCACAGGATATTGCCCGCATGGGCCGGCTGCACCTCGAAGAAGTCGCCCTCGTCCACCACCTTGCGGATCAGTTCGTGCATGTCATAGGGCTGGTTGGCGTTGGCCGGGATCAGCGTATCGAGGCTGTCCTCCAGCCGGTCCCACGGGTCCGCGCTCGGCCGCTCGGGCACCGGTTCCTTGTTGGACGCGGGCAGGAAGTCGACGAAATCGCGCACCGCCAGCAGCGCCTCGATGTCATTTTCGAACGCCACGTCCGCCACGCCCGACTTGGTCGTATGGGTGATCGCGCCGCCCAGTTCCTCCTGCGTCACGACTTCGTTGGTGACGGTCTTGACCACGTCAGGCCCGGTCACGAACATGAAGCTGCTGTCCTTCACCATGAAGATGAAGTCGGTCATCGCCGGCGAATAGACCGCGCCGCCCGCGCACGGCCCCATGATGACGCTGATCTGCGGCACCACGCCCGACGCCAGCACATTGCGCTGGAAAATCTCGGCATAGCCGGCGAGCGAGGCGACGCCCTCCTGGATGCGCGCGCCGCCGCTGTCGTTGAGGCCGATCACCGGCGCCCCGACCTTCATCGCGATGTCCATGATCTTGCAGATCTTCATCGCGTGCCGTTCCGACACCGCGCCGCCATAGACGGTGAAATCCTGGCTGAAGACATAGACGAGGCGGCCGTTGATCGTGCCCGATCCGGTGACGACACCGTCGCCCGGAATATGCTGTTCGTCCATGCCGAAATCGATGCAATTATGCTCGACATACATGTCCAGCTCTTCAAAGCTGTCCTCGTCCAGCAGCACTTCGATCCGCTCCCGCGCGGTCAGCTTGCCCTTGCCGTGCTGCGCGTCGATGCGGCGCTGGCCGCCGCCCATGCGGGCGCCTTCGCGCTTGGCTTCCAGCTGTTCGATGATGGCGAGCTTCGACATGAAAGGCTTCCCTCCAAATGCGTGGCGTCCATAGCTTGGCCGACGCCGCCTTGCCCTTCCCCTACCCAGCCGCACACAAAGTTCGCAAATGTAAATTTGCTAATTTGCAAATCGCGACTTCGCAAATTAGGGTAAGGATTATGGCACGCGGCAATCGTATATTCGCAGGTCCACGCCTGCGCCAGCTGCGCCTGGACCATCGCATGGACCAGGCGACGATGGCGCAGGCACTGGGCATATCCGTATCCTATCTCAGCCAAATGGAAAATGACGATCGCCCGCTGACCGCCAAGGTCAAGGCCGCGCTTGCCAATGCCTTTCCCACCGACTGGGCCAGTTTCGACAGCCGCGAGGATGAGCAGTTGCTGGGCGCCTTCGCCTTTGCCCTGTCCCATCCCGAACTGCCCGGCCCGGCGCTGGAGCCGGAACGGATCGAGAAGCTGCATTTGCAATTCCCCGAATTCGCGGCCCGCTATGTCGATCTCTATAACGCCCATATGCGCGCCAATGAGCGGATCAACATGATCGAGGAGGCGATCGCCAACGATCATGAGGTGCAGGCCCGCCTGCCCTGGGAAGCGGCGCGCGACTGGTTTCACGAGGCGGGCAATTATGTCCATAGCCTCGACTGCCTGGCCGAGGAGATGGCCGAAAGCTTTGCCCAGGGCCAGGTGTTGGACGAAGGGATGCTGGTCGAGGCGCTGGCCCGCCGCCACGGCATCGAGACGCTGATCGCCGAGACACCCGACAGCGCGCTACGCGCCTATCGCGCCGCCGATCGGCAATTGTTCATCAACGCCGCCCTGCCGACCGAAAGCCGCAAGTTCATGCTGGCGCATCAGCTGATGATGCTGGAGGGGCAGGCGGTGATCGCCGATGTGGTGCGCAAGGCTGGTCTGCCCGTGACAGGCGCCGACCGGCTGCTTGCGATCGGCCTTGGCAATTATGCCGCCGGCGCGCTGCTGATGCCCTATGCCCCCTTCCGCGAGGCGGCGCGGACCATGCGCCATGATATCGACCGGCTGGCCCGCACCTTCGGCGTCAGTTTCGAACAGGCCTGCCATCGCCTGTCCACGCTGCAGCGGCCGGGCCTGCGCGGCATCCCCTTCTTCTTCTGCCGGGTCGACATGGCCGGCAACATCACCAAGCGCCACAGCGCCACTCGCCTGCAATTCGCCCGCTTTGGTGGCGCCTGCCCGCTGTGGAACGTGCATGAGGCGGTGGCCGTGCCCGACCGCATCAATGTGCAGCTTGGCGAGACCCCCGACGGCGTGCGCTATGTCTCGATGGCGAAGGGGCTGGTGAAGCCGTCCGGCAGCTACAAGCGCACCCCGCGCCGCTTCGCCGTGGTGCTGGGCTGCGAGGTCGCCCATGCAGCCAATTTCGTCTATGCCGACGGCCTGCATCTGCAGGAGGAAGGCGCCGCAACGCCGATCGGCATCACCTGCCGCCTCTGTTCGCGCCAGAGCTGCGACCAGCGCGCCTTCCCGCCCGCCGACCGCCCGATCCATGTCGACCCCGACAATCGCCAGATCGTGCCCTACTGGATCGGTTAGACACAAGGTTGCGTCTGTAGCGCGATGCGACAGGCGCGCAGACATGGCCTCCACCCGACAGGCTGATGGAGCCCTAGCGCATCATGCGCGGCGCGCTTTCGGGCAGGCGCCAGAGGACCGGCAGCACGCCCAGCGCCACGATCGCGATCAGCCAGCCGGGGGCCGATGCCCATCCGCTGGCCTGCGTCAGTTGATGCGACAGATAGGGGGTGAGGCCGCCGAACAGGGCCGTCGCGCCGGTGGCGCCAAAGGCGAGGCCGCTCAGCCGCCCTTCGCCGGGAAATTGCTCGGCGGTGGTCACGGCGCCGACCGCGCTCACCGCCCCGCCCAGCGCTGCCAGCAGGATCGCGCCCAGCAGCGCGCCGCCCAAAGCGCTTCCCTGGGCCATGAGGGCAAAGAGCAGGGCCGGCAGCGCCACACCGGCGAGCGCCAGCGCGACCAGCACCGGCCGCCGCCCGATCCGGTCGGACAAGGCACCGACCAGCGGCGTCACCAGGATCACCACCAGTGCCGCCAGCGTCGAGAGTGTCAGCGCATCGGCCTCGCCCATGCGGCCGGTCCCGATCAGGAAGCTCGGCACATAGACGATGCCGACATAATAGGTGATCGACCCCAGCGCCGAAATGGCAAAGCCGCGGCCGATCGCCGGTCGATAGGCGCGCAGGCTGAGGCGCAGGGGCTGGGCCGGGATGCTTCCACGGGCGCGCTGCGCCAGGAAATCGGGCGATTCCTCGATCCGCGACCGTGCCAGTAGGATGAGGGCGGCGAGACCCGCGCCGACCAGAAAGGGCATGCGCCAGCCCCAGTCGGCCAGCGCCGCCTCGTCCAGCAGCGCCACGGTCAGGGCAGAGAGCGCCACTGCCAGCAGCCCGCCGACCTCGCTCGCCGCCGACGCCAGGGATGTGATGAAGCCGCGCCGACCGTGCGGCGCGCCTTCCAGCAGATAGGCGACGACGCCGGTATATTCGCCCCCGACCGAGAAGGCCATGACACAGCGCAGCGCCAGCAGCAGCCAGCCGGCCATCGCCCCGGCCTGTGCCTGGGTCGGCAACAGCGCGGTCGCCAGCATCGCCGCGCTCATCAGCGCCATCGACAGCAACATGGTCGGCCGCCGGCCATGGCGGTCGCCGATATGGCCAAAGACGATCGCGCCCAGCGGCCGCATCAGATAGGCGATCGCGAAGCCCGCCAGCACATGGCCCACGCCCGCCGCGCCGCCGCCATAGAAGATGCGTGACAACAAGGTGGCGAGATAGAGATAGAGGGTGAAGTCATACCATTCGACGATGGTCGACAGTCCGGCAATCGCCAACGATCGCTTCGAGAGGCTCTGCGGCAGCCCTATCGGCGGCGTTTCCTCATCCATCAGAGCCTCCCCCCCCATCCGTTCGCTTCGAGCCTGTCGAGAAGCGGCAAGCGCCCACCTTTATGTCCCGCCTTCCTCCGTTTCTCGACAAGCTCGAAACGAACGGAGTTGGGTTGGAGCGCCACTCCCTAACCATCGGCAAAGCCGAACGGCGCGCGCGTCCGCCGATAATCGTCGGGCAGCATGTCGCGGCCGATCGGCGGGGCGGACCGGGCCATGCACTGGCTGCGGTGGCACAGGCGACAGGTGACGCCGATCGGCGTCGGCGCGGGCGGCGGCGCATCCTGGCTATAGATCAGCCGATGGGCATGGTCGGCGGCGCAGCACAGTGCGATCGCCCGCTCCACCTTCGCCGCGCCCCAACTTCCGCCGCCGGCGGTCACGGTGCGCGCGATCGAGAAGAAACGCTGGCCGTCGGGCAGTTCCAGCCATTGCGTCACCACCTCGCGCGGCGTTTCGAACACGCGATGCACCGACCAGAGCGGGCAGGAACCGCCATGGCGGGCAAAGGGGAAGCCGGCTCCGTCCAGCCGCTTGGAGACATTGCCGGCCGGATCGACCCGCAGGAAGAAGAAGGGCACGCGCTCCTGCCCCGGCTTCTGCAACGTAGTGAGGCGATGCGCCGCCTGCTCGAAGCTGACGCCGAACTGCCGGGCCAGCGCCTCGACATCATAGCGCTTCGCCTCCACCGCCTTGGCGAAGGCACCATAGGGCATCAGGATCGCCGCCGCGCCATAGCTGGCCAGCGCCCGCCGGGCGAGCCGCCGGCCGCTCTCGCTGGCGAACTGCCCGTCCTTCAGCAGCGCGTCGAAGCCCTTGCGCATTTCCAGATAGGCGATCTGGAGCGCGAGCTGGAAGGCCGAGCTGGCGCCGTCCAGCGCATCGTCCAACAGTACCGCGTCGCGATGCCGGTCCAGCCGCCGCATCGATCCCGCCATCACGTCCGACGGCAATCGCCGCACCCGCAAATTGTGCCGCGCCTTGAGCCAGCCGGCCAGCCCCCCCTCGGCCTCCGCTTCCGCCGCCAGTTTCTCGGCCGCATCGTCGAGCAGCGGAAAGCTGTTGCGCCGCGCGGCGATGAAGCGCCGCGCCTCGGCCACCGGATCGGCGCCATCCTCCTGCGGCTCCGCCTCCGCCCCCCGGTCCGCCAGCGCCAGATGCTCCTCGCGATAGCTGGTGTAGAGCCGCAGCAAAGCCTCGGTAATGCCGGGGTAATTGACCGCGACATCGCCGGTCGCCAGTTGCGGCAGGTCGATATCGGCGAACATCGGGTCTTTCAGCACCGCCTGCAGTCGCGCCGTCTGTTCCGCGCCGCCGTCGCCCGCCACTTCGGCCATGTCGAGCTTGTAGGTGCGCGCCAGCCGCAGCAGCATGTCGGCCGTCAATGGTCGCTGATTGCGTTCCAGCAGCGCGACATAGCTGGGCGAAATCTCCAGATCATTGGCCATGTCCGCCTGGGTCAGGCCCAGATCGCGCCGCAGCCGCCGCAATCGCGGCCCCATATAGACGGGACGATCCTTGGCCATGACACCGACTCCTGTACGCTCTTTACAACTTTACAGCAGATTTTTGTAAAGATCGACAACTGGACTTTGGCAGGGGTGCCGCACCCCATTCCCTGTGTCTACTTCGCTGTCATTCTTTCTTGCAGCTCACCCCGAGGGAATGACGACATGACCTATCAAAGTGAAATCGCGAAGGCCGACACGCTGATCGGTGGCCAGGGCCATTGGGACGGCATCGCGCCCGAATCCGTCGCCCGCATGCGCCTGCAGAACCGGTTCCAGAGCGGCCTCGACATCGCCCGCTACACCGCGAAGATCATGCGTGCCGACATGGCCGCCTATGATGCCGACCCGGGCAACTACACCCAGTCGCTGGGCTGCTGGCACGGCTTCATCGGCCAGCAGAAGATGATCAGCATCAAGAAGCATTTCGGCACCACCAAGGGCCGCTACCTCTATCTCTCGGGCTGGATGGTCGCGGCGCTGCGCAGCGAGTTCGGCCCGCTGCCCGACCAGTCGATGCATGAAAAGACCAGCGTCCCCGCGCTGATCGAGGAACTCTATACCTTCCTGCGCCAGGCCGACGCTCGGGAGCTGGGCGGCCTGTTCCGCGATCTCGACAAGGCCCGCGCGGAAGGCGACGAGGTCCGCGCCGCCAAGCTGCAGCAGCAGATCGACAATTACGAAACCCACATCGTCCCGATCGTTGCCGACATCGACGCTGGCTTCGGCAATGCGGAGGCGACCTATCTGCTCGCCAAGAAGTTCATCGAGGCCGGCGCCTGCTGCATCCAGATCGAGAATCAGGTCTCGGACGAAAAGCAGTGCGGCCATCAGGACGGCAAGGTTACGGTCCCGCATGAGGACTTCCTCGCGAAGATCCGGGCCGTCCGCTACGCCTTCCTGGAACTGGGCGTCGACGACGGCGTGATCGTCGCGCGCACCGACTCGCTCGGCGCGGGCCTCACCAAGCAGATCGCCTTCACCCGTGAAGCGGGCGACATTGGCGACCTCTATAATGGCTTCCTCGACTGCGATGCCGTCGATGCGACCGCGATCGGCCATGGCGACGTCCTCATCAGCCGCGACGGGCAGTTGCTGAAGCCCAAGCGCCTGCCGTCGAACCTCTATCAGTTCCGCGCCGGCACCGGCGAGGATCGCTGCGTCCTCGACTGCATCACCGCGCTCCAGAACGGCGCCGACCTGCTGTGGATCGAGACCGAAAAGCCGCATATCGGCCAGATCGGCGGCATGGTCAGCCGCATCCGCGAGGTGATCCCCAACGCCAAGCTGGTCTATAACAATTCGCCCAGCTTCAACTGGACGCTGAACTTCCGTCAGCAGGTGTTCGACGCCTGGGAAGCGGCGGGCAAGGATGTCAGCGCCTATGACCGGGCCAAGCTGATGAGCGCGGATTATGACGCCACCGACCTCGGCATCGAGGCGGACGAACGCATCCGCACCTTCCAGAAGGATGCGGCGCGGGAGGCCGGCATCTTCCACCACCTCATCACCCTGCCGACCTATCACACCGCGGCGCTCAGCACCGACAATCTCGCGAAGGAATATTTCGGCGAGGCCGGCATGCTGGGCTACGTCAAGGGCGTGCAGCGGCAGGAAATCCGTCAGGGCATCGCCTGCGTGAAGCACCAGAATATGGCCGGCTCCGACATTGGCGATGATCATAAGGAATATTTCGCCGGCGAAGCCGCGCTCAAGGCCGGCGGCGCCCACAACACGATGAACCAGTTTGCGGCCTAAAGGCCGCAGGGGGAACCAGTTTGCGGCCTAAACCCTACCCCCGTCATCCCCGCGAAAGCGGGGATCCATCTCTCGACCTCACATAAGGAACCAGCGTTGGGAGATGGGTTCCCGCTTCCGCGGGAATGACGAGTTGGAGTTGACCGCAGGTGCCCCATCTTCCCGGCGATATCCCGATGCTCGTCGGGAAGATGGGTTCCGCAAGCGTAACAAGCATGGAAGATTAGGGTTTCGCGGCCGGGGCCGTGAAGACAGCCAGTTCGCGGGGAATTCGACACTCCCTTCGCGATTTGGGTGGAAGGACCCTCGACGGCCCGGTGGCGCACCACCGGGCCGTTTTTTTTGCGCGTCATCCCAGAAATCCGTTCGCCCTGAGCGAAGTCGAAGGGCTCGCCCGACCATAGGGAGGGCACTTCGCTCAACCCGAACGGGTTAGCAGCGAATACCGGCTTGGTTCAGACGATCCCCGCCCGCTGGCGCACCGCCTGCTTCAAGATGTCGAGCGGCATCGCGCCCAGCGTCAGCACTTCGTGGAACTGCTTGAGGTCGAACTTGTCGCCCTGCGCCATCTTCACTTGCTCGCGGAGGTCGTTCCACACGGTGTGGCCGATCTTGTAGCTGCACGCCTGGCCCGGCCAGACGGTGTAGCGGTCGATCTCGCCCTGGCTGCGGCCGCGCGCGATGCCGGTGGTGGCGATGAGATAATCGGTCGCCTTCTCGCGGCTCCAGCGCTTGGCATGCATGCCGCTGTCGACCACCAGCCGGGTGGCGCGGAACAGCAGCGACTGGAGATAGCCGACCTGGCCCAGCGGATCGCCCTTATACATGCCCATCTCGTCGGCCAGCTGCTCGGAATAGAGCGCCCAGCCCTCGGAATAGCCGCTGTAGAAGCCGCGGCGGCGGATCATCGGGATCGAATCCGATTCCAGTGCCACCGTCACTTGCAGATGATGACCCGGCACCGCCTCATGATGGGTCAGCGTCGCAAGGCCGAATTTCGGCCGGTCGAACGTGTCGCGCAGGTTGATGAAGTAAATGGCCGGCCGCGACCCGTCGAGCGAGGCATTCTGATAATAGCCGCCCGGCGCGCCCGCCTGGATCGTCACCGGCACGCGGCGCACCTCGACCGGCGCCTTGGGCACGGTGTTGAACGCCTCGCCCAGCCGCGCCTGCATCGCCTTGATCTGGCTGTTGAGCTGCGCCAGCAGCGCCTCGCGGCCCGGATCGGTATTGGGGTAGAGCTGGTCGGGCCGCTTGTTGAGCGCGACCAGACGATCGCCGACCGTGCCCTGGCTCATCCCTTCGCCCTTCAGGATCGTGTCGATCCGCGACGAGATGCTGGCGACCTGATCCAGGCCCATCTGGTGGATCTCGTCGCCGGTCAGCCGGGTCGTGGTCGCGGCTTCGGCGGCGGCGGCATAGAAGGCCTCGCCGTCGGGCAGGCGCCAGCAGCCGGCATCATGCACCGCCTTGGCGCGCAACTGCTGCACCAGCGCGCGCTGGCGATCGACCGCGGGGAAGACCTTTTCCGCAACGATCTTCTCGGCTTGCGCCGCGCGTTCGGGCGACAGGCCGGCGGCGGCCAGCTTCTTGGCGAAGCTCGCCACCAGCACGGTCTGGGCGGCGGGCTGGTCGCGCAGCGCCGCCTGCATCTTCATGGTGGTGTCGAGGATATAGTCGGGCGCGAACACGCCCTTGGCCGCGTCCGCCTTCTGCCGCTCCAGCTCGCCATCCATGCTGACGGGGAAGGCCTCCAGCCGCGCCAGATAGGCGTCGGCATCGGCCGCGTCCTTCACCCGGTGCTGGCTATCGAGGAAATCGGGCGTCTCGCGATAGGAACCGGTCAACTGGCTGAGGATATAGGGCGCATAGCGGCCCGCCGTCTCGCCATAGGCGAAACGCTCGCCACCCACGGCGCGGTCGAGCTGATAGGCGACGACATCATAGTCGAGTTGGCTCGCCGGGCTGAGCGCCGCACGGTCCAGGCCCGCCAGCTGCTTCGCCTGCGTCTTGGTGCGGGCGAGGTCGCGCGCCGCGCCGGCGGCGCTCGTGTCGCTGAGCTTGCCGCGCAGCGCCGCGCGGGCACCGGTGTCGAGGCCAAGGCGAGTCGCCTGTTCCGGGCTGTCGTCTAGCCGCTCATAGAAGAAGCCGTCCAGCATGGCGCGCAGGCGGGCATCCTGCGATCCCGGCTGCGCAAAGGCGCGCGGGGCGGATGCGGCCAGCGCCGTGGCGCCGCTGGTGGTGAGGAATTGGCGTCGGTTCACGAAATGCTCCCTGTTCTGGCCCTGGCGCGAACGGTCGCCCGCCCGCCGGGGGCGCCTTAGTGCCGCGCATGCAAGTGCTTGGCTAGGGGCGAGGTGACCACGGCGCCGTCACAGCCGGATTCTCCTACGAAATTGATAGTGTAAATGGCCTGCTGGGGCTTTTGCACTTGCGGCGCACGCACGACGCGTCTGCTGCCAGGCGCCAACAAGGCGATGGTCGGTCGAACAACCATGTCTCACGCCACCGGATATTTCGCCATTGGTGCGCGATCAGAGAGGAGGAAGAGGAAAGGACGGAGGCAACCAGCGCTTGCAGATGCGGCTAGCGCCATCGCTATCTACTATCGGCCCATCTCTTGTGGCATGGAACCCGCCATGACCAATTTGCGCCCTTCGCCTGTCCTACGTCCGCTCGGCCGGAGCAGCATGACCGTTTCGCCCCTTGCCTGGGGTATGTGGCGGCTTGCGGGCGAGGATATCGCCGATGCACGGGCCAGGGTGGAAGCCGCACTGGAGGCGGGCATCACCCTGTTCGATACGGCGGACATCTATGGCTGCGATACGCCCGCCGGCTTCGGATCGGCGGAGACGCTGTTCGGCCAGGTGCTGGCCGAGGCGCCAGCCTTGCGCCAGCAGATGATCCTCGCCACCAAGGGCGGCATCCGTCCGAGTATTCCCTATAATAGCAGCGCCAGCTATCTGGCCGAGGCAATCGATGCCTCGCTGAGCCGCATGGGAACCGAGCAGATCGATCTCTACCAGATCCATCGCCGCGATCTCCTGACCCATCCGCAGGACGTGGCTGCCAGCCTGACCAGGATGGTCGAAGCCGGCAAGGTCCGCGCCATCGGTGTGTCCAATTATGGCATCCATGAACTGGATGCGCTGCAAGCCTTTCTCGACCTGCCGATCGTCAGCACCCAGCCGGAATTTTCCGCCCTGCGCACCGCGCCGCTTCATGATGGCACGCTGGACCAGGCGATGGCCCGCAACATCGCGGTGCTGGCATGGTCGCCGCTGGGCGGCGGACGGCTGGCGAAGGCGCTCCATCCCGCCGCCGTCATGATCGCCGACCATGGCGCGCGATTTGGTGTCGACATCACGGCCGCCGCCCTGTCCTGGATCATGGTCCACCCTGCCCGACCGATCCCGATCATCGGCAGCCAGTCGCCCAGTCGCATCGCGCGCAGCCGCGATGCCTACAAGGTCGAATGGAGCCGCGCCGAATGGTATGCCGTGCTGGAAGCGTCGATGGGTGAGAGATTGCCGTAACCGGCGAGCCCCTGGGGCGCCGGTTACGGACAGGCATTGCCGCTCAATCCTGCGGTGCCAGCGCCAATTCCTTGAGCGACACCGAGGCATCCGCAATCCGACTGATGTCGGGGATGACGCCCAATTCCACCAGCTTGCGACCCTGCACATAGTCCTTCACGCTATTCACGCAGTCGAGCGCGATGACCTTGCCATCCCTGAGATAGACGACCGAGAAGGCCCCATCGGCGGGCGTGCCGCGCATCACCGTCTGGTCGAACCCCGCGTTGATCCCGGCGGTCTGGAGCTTGAGATCATATTGGTTCGACCAGAACCAGGGAAAGGCGCGATAGGGCCGTTCTTCGCCACAGATCGCCTTCGCCACGCAGGTCGCCATGTCATTGGCATTCTGGACCGATTCCACCCGCATCACCTGCCCGCCGGCAAAGTCGCAGGCAAAGGCGGCGCAGTCGCCAATGGCGTAAATATCAGGCAGCGAGGTGCGGCACCCGGCATCGACATCGACGCCATTGGCGCCCTTCGCCCCGGCACGGATCAGCGGCTCGACCGCCGGGATGATGCCGATGCCCACGATCACCGCCTGCGCCGGGATACGCTCGCCATCCGCCATCCGCACCGCCGCCACCTGACCGTCCGCCCCCTCCAGGCAATCGACCCTGGCATCCAGGCGCAGGTCGACGCCATGGTCGCGATGGACCTGCTGGTAGAAGGCGGACAACTCCTCGCCCGCCACCCGTGCCAGCACTCTTGGCAACGCTTCCAGCAAAGTGACCTTGAGGCCCATCTTGCTCAGCACTGCGGCCGCTTCCAGCCCGATATAGCCGCCGCCGATGACCACGATCTCGCGCTTGCCGGCATCGATTTCCGCCATCAGCGCGTCGCAGTCGGCGCGGGTCCGCACCGCATGCACGCCGGCCAGATCGGCGCCAGCGCAGGTCAGCCGGCGCGGATCGCCGCCGGTCGCCCAAATGAGCTTGCCATAGCCAAGGCTGCGTCCGTCGGAGAGCGTCAGTTGCTTGCCAGCCGGATCGACCGCCGTCACTTCGGTGCCGAGCAGGAAGTTCACATCCTTTTCCGCCCAGAAGGCCGGCGGCCGGATCAGCAGCCGTTCGAACGCCTTTTCGCGCGCAAAATAATCCTTCGACAGCGGCGGCCGCTCATAGGGATATTCCGGCTCGCGGCCGACCACCATGATGGTCCCGGCAAAGCCGTTCTGGCGCAGGGCGATCGCGCATTGCGCCCCGCCATGGCCGGCCCCGACGATGACGATATCGGCCCGTTCCATCGCCATCACACCCGCTCCAGCAGCACGGCGAGGCCCTGGCCGACGCCGATGCACATGAAGGCCAGCGCATGGCGCCCGCCGGTCCGATGCAGTTCCTCGACCGCCGACAGCGCGATGCGCGCGCCCGACATGCCGAGCGGATGGCCGAGCGCGATCGCCCCACCATTGGGATTGACGCGCGGATCGAAGGGATCGACGGCCAGGTCGCGCAGTGTCGCAATCGCCTGGCTGGCAAAGGCCTCATTGAGTTCGATCACGTCCAGTTGATCGACGGTCATGCCGTTGCGGGCGAGCAGCTTGCGCGCCGCCTCGATCGGGCCGGCGCCCATGATCCGCGGTGCGATGCCGGCCGCTGCCATGCCGATCACCCGAGCGCGCGGCATCAGCCCGTGCGTCACCGCCGCCGCTTCCGACGCGACCAGCATCGCCGCCGCGCCGTCATTCAGGCCTGACGCATTGCCCGCCGTCACCGTGCCGTCGGCCTTCACCACCGGCTTCAGCTTCGCCAGCGCCTCCAGGCTGGTCGCGCGCATATGCTCGTCCGCCTCGAACAGCAGGGGATCGCCCTTCTTCTGCGGGATCGCGACGGGCACGATCTCGGCGGCGAAGCGCCCGCTCGCCTGCGCGCGCGCGGCTTTCTCCTGGCTGGCGAGGGCAAAGCGATCCTGCTCCTCGCGGCTGACGCCCCATTGTTCGGCGACATTCTCGCCGGTCTGGGGCATGGTATCGACGCCATAGGCGGCCTTCATCGCCGGGTTGATGAAGCGCCAGCCGAGCGTCGTATCCTCGATCTTCTGATCGCGGCCAAAGGCACTGCCGGCCTTGCCCAGCACATAGGGCGCGCGGGTCATGCTCTCGGCGCCACCCGCTATCAGTAAATCGGCGTCGCCGCTGCGGATCGCCTGCGCCGCCATGCCCAGCGCATTGAGGCCGGAGCTGCAAAGCCGATTGACGGTCACGCCCGGCACGGCCTCACCCATGCCCGCCAGCAACACCGCCATGCGCGCGACATTGCGATTATCCTCGCCCGCCTGGTTGGCACAGCCCAGGATCACATCGTCGAGGGCCGACCAGTCGGCCCGTTCATTGCGCGCCATCAGTGCCTTGAGCGGCAGCGCCGCCAGATCATCGGCGCGGATGGTCGCCAGCGATCCGTTGAACTTGCCGATCGGGGTGCGGACGGCATCGCAGATGAAGGCCTGTGCCATATGTCTCAGCTTTCCAGGAAAGAGGTGATCGCGCCCGCCAGCGCCTCGGGCGCTTCGAGCGGGGCCAGATGCGCGGCTTCCAGCGCCACATGCGCCGCGCCGGGGATGCGGGCGATCAGATGCTCGCCATGCCCTTCAAAGGGCGTCGATGTGTCGCGGGTGCCGGTCACGACCAGGGTCGGACAGGCGATGCCGCCGATCCGGTCGGCCAGATCCATGTCGCGGATCGCCGCGCCGCAGCCGGCATAGCCTTCCGCATCCATCGCCAGCAACTGACGTCGCACCGCTTCATAGATAGCCGGTTCGGCGGCGTCGGACAGGAAACGGCCCATGGCAAGGTCGGCGATCGCCGCCATCCCTTCCCCTCGCACCTTGGCGATGCGGTCGTTCCAAGACGCGCTGTCCATCGTCGCAGAGGTGAAGATCGGCAGCAGCTTCTCGACCCGCCCCGGCGCCCGCAGCGCCAGTTCCATGCCGATCATGCCGCCGAGCGACACGCCTGCCACAGAGAAGCGATCGAAGCCGGCCGCATCGGCCGCCGCCAGCACATCGTCGGCCAGCATCGCGAGCGCATAATCACCCGGCTCGGCGATCGACGCGCCATGGCCGCGCGCATCGATCCGCAGCACCGCGAAGCGATCGCGCAGATGCGGCAGCACGCCGTCCCACAAATCCATGTCGGTGCCGATGCTGTTCAGCAGCACCAGCGCGGGTGCGTCATCCCGCCCATCGCGCTTCCAGTAGAGGTTCGCGTCGGTGCGCTGGATGAAAGCCATGCTCAATCCTCCGGCGCGATGGCGACGCGCAACCCGTCGAGCGCGGCCGTCATCATGATCTGGCAGGACAGCCGCGACCGATCGCCGCGATGGTCGGAGGAATCGAGAAGATCATCCTCGTCGCCGCTGGCCGCGCCGACCGCGCCGGTCCATGCCTCGTCGACGAAGACGTGGCAGGTGGCGCAGGAACAGCAGCCACCGCACAGCGCCAGCAGTTCGTCAGAGCCATTGTCGCGAATGGCCTCCATCACGGAGACGCCCTCACGGGCATCGATTTTGGTTTCGTCCCCCGCACGGTTGACGACGATCAGATTGGGCACGGTAAATTCCAGTCTATGCGTTTTCGAGGATCGCCAGCGGCGCGCCGGTCTTCTCGACGACTTCGGCTTCGGTGACGCCGGGGGCCAGTTCGACAAGGGTGAGGCCGCCCTTCGCCCGATCGACGGCGATCACGGCGAGGTCCGTGATGATGAGGTCGACCACCGCCTTGCCGGTGAGCGGCAGGGTGCAGATCGGCAATATCTTGGGGCTGCCATTTTTCGACACATGGTCCATCACCACGACCACGCGCTTGACGCCCGCGACCAGATCCATCGCGCCGCCCATGCCCTTCACCATCTTGCCGGGGATGGTCCAGTTGGCGAGGTCGCCATTGGCGGCCACCTCCATCGCGCCCAGCACCGCCATGTCGATATGGCCGCCCCGGATCATCGCGAAACTGTCCGCCGAGGAGAAGAAGCTGCTGGTCGGCAGTGCGGTGATCGTCTGCTTGCCGGCGTTGATCAGGTCCGGGTCCGCCTCGCCCGCGAACGGGAAGGGCCCGATGCCGAGCATGCCATTCTCGCTTTGCAGCGTCACATTGACGCCGTCAGGCACATGGTTCGCCACCAGGGTCGGGATGCCGATGCCCAGATTCACATAATAGCCGTCGCGCAGCTCCTTCGCGGCGCGCGCCGCCATCTCGTCGCGGGTCCAGGGCATCAGGCAATCTCCCTTTCGCGGACGGTCAGCTTCTCGATCCGCTTCTCGTTGATGGTGGAAAGGACGATGCGGTCGACATAGATGCCCGGCGTATGGATGCAGTCGGGGTCGAAGCTGCCCTCGGGCACGATTTCCTCGACCTCCACCACCGTCACCTTGCCGGCGGTCGCCATGTTCGGGTTGAAGTTGCGCGCGGTCTTGCGGAACATCAGGTTTCCAGCCGGGTCGGCCCGCCACGCCTTGATGATCGAGAGGTCAGCGCGCAGCCAGGTTTCGCGGACATAATCCTCGCCCTCGAAATTCTCGACCGGCTTGCCCTCGGCCACCACCGTGCCGACGCCGGTCTTGGTGTAGAAGGCCGGGATGCCCGCGCCGCCTGCCCTGATGCGCTCGGCCAGCGTGCCCTGTGGGTTCAGCTCCAGCTCCAGTTCGCCGGAAAGATACTGGCTTTCGAACAGCCTGTTCTCGCCGACATAGGAAGAGATCATCTTTTTGACCTGCCGGCTTTCCAGCAGCATCCACAGGCCAAAGCCATCGGCGCCGGCATTGTTGGAGATGACGGTCAGTTCCTTCACGCCGCTCGTCCGGATTTCCGGGATCAGGCTTTCGGGGTTGCCGGACAGGCCGAAGCCGCCCGACATGATCGTCATCCCGTCGAACAACAGGCCTTCCAGTGCGACCCGAGGGCTGTCGTAGATTTTCTGCATGTCTTCAGTCCCTTCAGCCGATATCGCCGCCCGCAACGGGCAAGACCGATCCGGTCACATAACTGGCCTCGTCGGAGGCGAGGAAAAGGATGGGTGCGATCTGCTCGTCCAGCGTGCCGTAGCGCTTCATGAAGGCCGACGACGTCACCTGTTCCACCGCCTCGGCCATCCAGGCCTGTTCTTGGCGGTTGTCGCCCTCGGCATTGCGCGGCACGCGGCGCGGCGGCGCGCTGGTGCCGCCGGGCGCGGTTGCGACGACACGGATGCCGCTTTCGGCATATTCCATCGCCAGTGCCTGGGTCAGGCCATTGATCCCGCCCTTCGCCGCCGAATAGGGCACGCGGCGGATGCCGCGCGTGGCGTTGGACGACAGGTTGACGATCGTCCCCGCGCCCTGTTCCAGCATCGCCGGCAGGACCGCATGGCAGCAATAGAGGGTCGGCATCAGCGAGCGGCGGATTTCCGCGTCGATCTGATCCGGCTCGAACTGCGCATAGGGCCGCATGCGGATTGCGCCGCCGACATTGTTGATGAGGATGTCGATGCGCCCGAACGCCGCGATCGCCGCCGCCATCGCCTGTGCCGCACCCTCATAGGTTTCGAGGTCGCAGGTGACAGATATGGCCTTGCCGCCCGCCGCCACGATCGCCTGCTCGACATCGGTCACGAAGTCCGCCCGGTCGACCAGCACGAGGCTGGCGCCCTCTGCGGCGGCGCGGGTGGCGACACCGGCACCGATGCCCTGCGCCGCGCCGGTCACGACCATCACCTTGCCGGCGAAGCGTCCCTGGAAGATCATCGCCCGCCCCTCAGATATGGTAGACGTCGATGACCTGATGAATATAGTCGTCCTTGAGGACGATCGTCTTCTTCAGGATCTTCGGCGCCGCGCCGCTGATGTCCAGCGTGACGAAGCTGGTTCCGAAAAACTGCTGCGTCTTCTGGTAGCGATGGCTCATCGTGTGCCAGTTGTAGCGCAGGTCGATCGCATCGCTCCGCGTCTCCAGCACCTCGATATTCGCCAGGAAGTGCGAGGTGCGCGCCTCCGGCGTGCTCGCCGACGACCGTTCGGTCTTCAAGCGATAGACGCGATCCTCCAGCCCCTTGCGGTTGCCATAATAGATGAGCGAGATTTCGCTGTGCGGATCGGTGGTCAGCGCATCATCATCGGTCCAGGCCGGCATCCAATATTCGCACTGTTCCGAATAGCATTCGAGCCATGCGTCCAGTTCGCGATCGTCGAGCAGCCGTGCCTCGCGATAGAGAAAGGCGCAGATGTCCTGATAGGAGAGCGCCGCGCGCTCCGTGTCGAGAACCAGTGTCATTCTGCGGCCTCCATCATCGGCGCACCGGCTTCGCGGGCCATGCCGTCGAGCATGATCTGCGCCCAGAATTCATGCTGGCGCACGAACAGCCCTTCATCCTCGCTGCGCTCGCTCGACAGCAGCGGGTTCATGCCCATGGCGGTGGCATTGCTGTCCGGCCCGGCGATCCAGCGGGTCGCGCCGCGGCTCAGGTCATTCCACAATTCGCCCGCGCCCTCATAGGCCGACTGACAGCTGCGGAATTCCTCCAGATCGTCGGGCGTGCCCATGCCAGTGACGTTGAAGAAATCCTCATATTGGCGGATGCGATGCGCCCGATCTTGCGCGCTCTCGCCCTTGGGGGCGTAGCAATAGATGGTGACTTCGGTCGTATGCACGTCGATCGGGCGAACGACGCGGATCTGGGTCGAAAACTGGTCCATCAGGAAGACATTGGGATAGAGCGCCAGATTGCGCGTCTGCTCCAGGATGAAGCGGGCCTTGTCCTCGCCCAGTCGCTCGACCAGCTGGTCCTTATAGTTCCAGACCGGCCGGACTTCGGGGTTCAGCACCTGCGTCCAGAGCAGGATATGGCCATGCTCGAAGCCATAGACGCCACTTGCCGGTGCCTTCGACCAGCCATTGGCGTCGACCGCCTTGGTCCCGCCCTCGGCGCGGCGGCCCATGGTCGACTGGTAATTTTCATGAACCGAACTGACATGATAGCCGTCGCAGCCATTTTCCATCTGCATCTTCCAGTTGCCATGGAAGGTGTAGGTGGAATTGCCGGTCAGCACTTCCAGCCCCTCGGGCGCCTGGTCGACCATCTGGTCGATGATGACCTTGGCCTCGCCCAGATGATCCTCCAGCGGCAGGACATCATGGTTCAGGGAACCGAAGATGAAGCCGCGATAGCTTTCGACGCGGACCTTGGTCAGGTCGTGTGACCCTTCATGATCGAAACTGTCGGGATAGGCGCCGGTGCTGGCATCCTTGGCGCGCAGCAGCTTGCCGTCGGTCTTGAAGCTCCATCCGTGGAAGGGGCAAACGAACAGCGGCTGGTTGCCGCGCTTGCGGCGGCACAGCTTGGCGCCGCGATGAGCGCACGCATTGACCACGCAATTGAGGCCGCCATCCTTGGCCCGCGTCAGGATCACCGGCGTATGGCCGATCCAGGTGGTGAAATAGTCGTTCTTCTTCTCGACCTGGCTCTCATGGGCCAGATATACCCAGTTGCTCTCGAAGATATATTTCATCTCCAGATCGAACAGTTCCGGGTCGGTGAAGACGTCGCGGCGGCAGCGAAAGATGCCGGTTTCCGGATCGTCCACGACCGCGGTTTCAACACGGTCGCGCAAGAAAGCCATGGGGCTGGTCATGATCCTCTCTCCTCTCAGGCCGGTTCCGTGACCGGCTCGTCGGCATCCACCACCAGGCGCTTGCGGGTCGAGAAGGCCTCGTCGCCCTCATCGTCCGCGCGCTGCAGATGGAAATCGAAGGCGATATGCGCGCTGTCGCCCTGACGGTTGGGCACCGGCAGCAGCCCTTCACGGGTGCCGAAGGCGAAATCGTCGGCAGCGAACGGATCATCGCCAAAATTGATCTGCGTGGTCAGCCGGCGATAGCCCGGCGCCTCGATGAAGAAATGCACATGGGCGGGGCGATTGCCGTGCCGGCCAAGCGCCTTCATCAGCGTGTCGGACGCGCCGCCCGGCGGCACCGAATAGCCGTTGGGCATCTTCGACGAGAAGGCATAGGTGCCATCGGCCGCGATCTTGAGGCGGCGACGATTGTTGAACGGCGTCTGTTCATGGGTCGGGTCGAAATGCGAATAGAAGCCGTGCGAGTCCGCATGCCAGACATGGACCAAGCCGTCCGTCACCGCCTCGCCATCAGGGCCGATGATGCGGCCGGTCATGTAGAGCGTGTCGGTATCATCGGCATCGTTGGTCAGATAGGCGCCGCTCTCGACAATCGGCGCGCCCTCGACATAGAGCGGCCCTTCGATCGTGCGCGGGGTGCCGCCCGACTTGCCGGCCTCGGCATCCTTGGCGTCCATGTAGAGATCGATGAAATGTTCCAGGCCGACGCCCGGCATCAACAGGCCCAGTTCGCCAGCACCCGCCGCGCCCTGCAGGAAGTTGACGGCGTTCCACACCTCATCCTCGCTGACATCATAGCGGGCGATGACGGTCATGCAGGATTGGATCAGGTCGCGAACGATGCCCTTCATGCGGGCGTTGCCACCGTCGCAGTCCAGCCCCGCGACACGGTCGAGCAGGTTCTGGATTTCCGGTGTTTCTACGAAGCTGGTACCCATATTTTTCTCTCCTAAGCTTTGCGGTCTGTGTCGGACGATCAGCGATCATCCTCATGGATCGAGGAAGGATGGCGGCAGAGCGGCGTGATCTTCATCGTCATGAAGGGGTAGAGCGGCAGCGCCATCAGCGTGTCGTGCAGGGCGGCATTGCTCTCGACATCGAAGATCGAGACGTTGGAATAGAGGCCGACTTTGCGCCAGATATGGCGCCAGGTGCCGGCCGCCTGCAGCGTCTGGAAATAGGCCTTTTCCGCGGCCTTGATCCGGGCGGCTTCCGCCGCATCGAAATCCAGCGGGATGTTGACGTCCATTTCGACCATGAACAGCATGGGTTTCAGGCTCCTGCGGTAACGGCGTGAAGAACGGGCGACTTGCGGTCGCGCCGGAAGAAGGCGAGCTTGTCCTCGTCAAAGGCGATGCCCAGGCCCGGCCCGGTCGGCACGGCCAGCGAGAAGTCGGCATAGCCGAGCGGATCGCGCAAAATATCTTCGGTCTGGAGCAACGGGCCGAACAATTCGGTGCCCCAGGCGAGGTCCGGCAGGGTGGCGAAGACATGGGCCGATGCGACCGTGCCGACACCGCCCTCCAGCATCGTGCCGCCATAAAGGCCAATGCCGGCCGCCGCGCCGATCGCGGCCACCTCGGCTGCCGCGAACAGGCCGCCCGACTGGGCGATCTTGAGCGCGAAGACGCTGGCGGCATGGGCCGAGGCGATCCGCATCGCGCTGCGCGGACCATTCAGCGCCTCGTCCGCCATCAGCGGCACTGGTTGGTTCTTCGACAGGCGCGCCATCGCGGCGATCGCGTCGCCGGCGATCGGCTGCTCGACCAGGTCGCAGCCGACATCATGCAGCATGGACATGCCGATCTTGGCCTGCGCCTCCGACCAGTTCTGGTTGACGTCGACGCGCACGCTGGCGCGGTCGCCCAGCGCCTTGCAGATGGCGCCGACATGGGCGACATCGTCGCGCACTTCGCGCTTGCCGATCTTCAACTTGAAGATGCGATGGCGCCGGCGGTCGAGCATCTCCTCGCCCTCGGCAATGTCGCGCGCGGTGTCGCCGCTGGCCAGCGTCCAGGCGACGGGCAGGCTGTCGCGCACCCGGCCACCGCCGATCAGTTCGGACACGGCGATGCCCAGCCGCTTGCCGGCCATGTCGAGCAGCGCGGTTTCGACCGCGCATTTGGCGAAATGATTGCCGCGCACGCAGCGGGCGACCTTGGCCATGGTCGCGCCGACCTGCGCCAGGTCGCAGGTTTCCAGGACGGGGACGATATAGGTGTCGATCGCCGACTTGATGCTTTCGGGGCTTTCCTCGCCATAGCTGAGGCCGCCGATCGTGGTCCCCTCGCCAATCCCCTCGATACCGTCGGCATCGGTCAGGCGGACGATCACCATCGATTGGGCGTGCATGGTCGCCATCGCCAGAACATGCGGGCGGATCGTCGGCACATCGACGATGAAGGTATCGGCGTGGCTCAATCCAGCCATTGCGGCGACTCTCCCAAATGCTTACGTTTCATGGGATAGCTATGCCTCGTCCGCGCCGGTTTCAAAGATCAATGCGGTCAAGGGGCCATACTCTGGAGGTATAAGTCAGTGATGGACCTGCGCCTCTTGCGCTATTTCGTGGCGGTGGCCGACGAAGGCAATTTCAACCGCGCCGCCGACCGGCTGCATATTGCCCAGCCGCCTTTATCCCGTGCGATCCAGCAACTGGAGGCGCATGTCGGCGCGCCTTTGCTCGATCGCGCCAGCCGCCCGCTGCGGCTGACCGATGTCGGGCGCCTGCTCCATGCCCAGGCGCTGCAGTTGCTGGCGCGGATGGAGGATGTCGAGACAATGGTGAAGACCGCCGCCACCAGCCAGCGCCGCCGGCTGGTGATCGGCTTCGTCGCCTCGACCATCTATGCCCGCCTGCCCGAACTGATCCGCGAATTTCGCAAGGTCGCCGACAATGTCGAACTGGTCATGGTGGAAAGCACCACCCTGGAACAGATCGCTGCGCTCAAGGACGGACGCATCGATGTCGGCTTCGGCCGCATCCGGTTCGAGGATCCTGCCGTCCGCCGCATCATCCTGCGCAATGAGAAGATGGTCGCTGCCTTCCCGATGGACCACCCGCTGGCCCGTGGCCAAGGGCCGATCTCGATCCGCGACCTGGCCGAAGAACCACAGATCATCTACCCACGCGCGCCGCGCCCCAGCTATGCCGACCAGGTCATATCGCTGTTCCGCGACCATGCGATCGAACCGCGCATCGTCCATGAGGCGCGCGAACTGCAGATCGCCATCGGCCTGGTCGCCGCGCAGGAGGGGATGGCGATCGTCCCCGAATCGGTCCATCGCGCCCGCAGCCACGATGTTGCCTTTCGCGACCTGGTCGAGCCGGCCACCTCCCCCATCATCATGAGCCACCGCCCCGGCGACCGTTCGCCCGAACTGGCGCTGATGGCGTCGGTGATCGCGCGCCAATATGCGCAATGGGGCTATGAGGTGCCGGCCGCCCTGACCGAGGAGCTTTGAAGCCACCGAACCGCCCGCCATACCCGTAGCGTATTTCAATGGGACTTAATTGGTATTTGGCGCCGCCCTGCATGTCATTCACTTTCCGGGGAAATCATACCCAACAACACGGGAGAGGAATCGATATGCAGGGTATCGATATAAATCGTCACATCGACGAAGCCAGGTTCGGAAACCTACATCTCAAGATCATCATTGCTTGTGCCATCCTGCTTATAGTCGATGGCTATGACGTCTTCATTTACGGCGTCGTCCTTCCACAGTTGATGGACCAATGGGGACTTAGCGCCCCGCAGGCCGGGTCGCTTGCCAGCTGGGCCTTGTTCGGCATGATGTCCGGCGCGCTCTTCTTCGGTCCTCTGGGCGACCGGATCGGCCGCAAGACCTGCATCACCATCTGCTTCGCGCTGTTCAGCGTCGCCACCTTCATCAATGGCTTCGCCACCACGCCGACCATGTTCGGCGCGCTGCGCTTTCTCGCGGGCCTCGGCTGTGGCGGGCTGATGCCCAATGCGGTCGCACTGACCAATGAATATGCACCCAAGCGGATGCGCAGCACGCTCGTCGCGCTGATGTTCAGCGGCTATGCCGTCGGCGGTATGACGGCGGCGGGCCTGGGCATCTGGCTGTTGCCGCTGTTCGGCTGGCAGGCGATGTTCTTCGCCGCCGCCGTGCCGCTCATCCTCCTGCCGCTCGTCCTGCGCGGCCTGCCGGAATCGGCCGGCTTCCTCGTCCGTCAAGGGCGCCAGGAACAGGCCCGCACCATCCTCCAGCGGCTGTCGCCCGGCCAGCGCCTCGACGGCCCGCTGATCCAGCCGCAGGGCGTTGCCGCCAAGACCAGCATCGCCGCCCTTTTCCAGCACAATCGCACGCTCGGCACGCTGTCGATGTGGCTCTGCTTCTTCTGCTGCCTGCTGATGGTCTATGCGCTCGGCTCCTGGCTGCCACAGCTGATGCGCAGCGCCGGATACAGCCTCGGGTCCAGCCTGTCCTTCCTGCTGGCACTCAATTTCGGTGGCATGTTCGGCGCGATCGCCGGCGGACGCCTGGCCGACCGGTTCGGCCTGCCCCAGGTGGTCATCGCCTATTTCCTGCTCGGCGCGATCTGCATCAGCCTGCTCGGCCTCAACGGGCCGATGCCGATCCTCTATCTGCTGATCTTCGTTGCCGGCGCCGGCACCACCGGCACGCAGATATTGCTCTATGCCAGCGTCGCCGATTTCTACGACCTGTCGGTCCGCTCGACCGGCCTGGGCTGGGCATCGGGCATGGGCCGGGTCGGCGCGATCGTCGGGCCGATGCTGGGCGGCGTGCTGCTCGCGGCGCAACTGCCGATGACGCTCAACTTCGTCGCCTTCGCCATTCCCGGCCTCGTCTCGGTGCTGGCCACCCTGGTCTTCATGCTGAGCCGTCGCCAGCAGGCCAACCGGGAAAGCTACGCCCTGGCGGCGTGATCGGACCATCATGACTGCAAGCCAGACCGGCTGGATCCCGGCGATCATCGCCGGGATCATCGCCACCACCATATCCTATGCCGGCCCGCTGGTGATCATCTTCCAGGCAGCACAGGGCCTCGAACCCGCCCTCGTCGCCTCCTGGATCTGGGCGATCTCGATCGGCAGTGGCCTGCTCGGCATCGCGCTCAGCTGGCGCTGGCGCGTGCCGATCGTCATCGCCTGGTCGGCGCCGGGATCGGCGCTGCTGGTGACGATGCTGCCGCAGACTGATTTCGCGACCGCGATCGGCGCCTATATCGTCGCCAATCTCGCGGTCCTGCTGGTCGGCCTGTCGGGCGCCTTCGACCGGCTGATGCAGCGCCTGCCTGCCGCGATCACCGCCGCGATGCTGGCCGGCATCCTTTTTCGTTTCGTTATCGATATGATTGGCGCCGTGCCATCCGCGCCGCTGATGCTGATCGCGATGATCGCCGCCTTCTTCGCCGGCCGCGTGCTGGCGCCGCGCTATGCCGTGGTCGCAGTGCTGGTGACGGGCGTCGCCATCACCGCGCTCAGCGGCGGCCTGTCGGGATCGATCGGCACGCCGCACCTCACCATGCCGGTCTGGACGACGCCGCGCTTCGACTGGGCCGCGACCGCCAGCATCGCGGTGCCGCTGGCCGTGGTCGCGCTGACCGGCCAGTTCCTGCCCGGCATCGCCATCCTGCGCGCCGCCGGTTACGACCAGCCCGCCGCCCGGCCGATCGTCTCAATGAGCGCCATCGCCTCGATCGCGCTGGCGCCCTTCGGCTGCCACGGCCTCAATCTCGCCGCCTTCACCGCCGCCATCTGCCTTGGCCCCGACGCCCATCCCGATCCCGCCCGCCGCTACATGGCCGGCATCGCGGGCGGTGTCACCTATCTCGTCTTCGGCGCCTTTGCCGCCACCGTTCTGGCGCTGTTCGCCACCCTGCCCAAGACGCTGATCGCCGCGCTGGCGGGCCTCGCTTTGTTTCCGGTCGTCGCCAATTCGCTCAGCACCGCGCTGCGTGCCGAACGGGGACGCGACGCCGCCCTTGTCACTTTCGCTGTCAGCGCATCGGGGATGACGCTGGCCGGGCTTGGCTCCGCCTTCTGGGGCCTGATCTTCGGCCTCGCCGTCCACCTGCTCCAGAGCCTCGTCGCAAAACGGCCCGACCAGGCCACCGCATAACCAGAAAAACCCATATCCCGGAGAGTATGCATGTTCGATCTTCTGGCGCCCGTCCTGGCCGCCTCCGCGGCACAAGCCACCCCCGCCCCGCCGCCCGCTCCTGTCGAAGTCGCGCAGAAGGATGCGGCGCCGGCCGAGGCCCAACTGCCCCTATCGCAGACCGGCGAGCGGCCCAAGGCACCCAAGCCCGCCTTCCGCCCGATCAACCATGACGAGGATTATTCCGGCTTCCGCGACGTGCGCGACGCGAACCTGTGGACCCGCCTCAAATATCTGCCGATCGTCGGCAACACCTATGCCACGCTAGGCGGTGAACTGCGCCTGCGCCCCGAACTGCGATTGGGCGAACGCTGGGGCCGCGGCCCGCAGGATGATGACGGCAATTTCCAGCAGCGCAGCCGCATCTGGGGCGATCTCCAGGTCGAAGGTCTGTTCCGCGCTTTCGTCGATCTCGAACATGCAACCAGCACTGGCCTCGATTCCGTCGTCGCCCCGATCGAGGAAGGCCGGCTCGATTTCAATCAGGCCTTTGTCGAGGCGCATGTCCCGGTCGGCAAGGGTCGCATCACCGCCCGCCTCGGCCGGCAGGAAATCGGCATCGGCAACCAGACCGTGTTCGACATGCGCGAAGGCGCCAACACTCGCCGCTCGCTCGACCTGCTGCGCGTCATGGCGACCCAGGGACCATGGGATGGCGGCTTCCTCACCGGCCATGCGGTGCTGGAAAAGCTCGGCACCTTCGATGACGAAACCAACCATGATTATGACCTGACCGGCTTTCATGCCGGCCGCAGCTTCGGCGCCGGCGCCCGCACCGGTCGCGCCGAAGCGCTGTTCGTCTCCTCCGACCGCGCCAGCCTGGCCTTCGACAGCGAAGCCGCCGCACGCGACCAGCGCCGCACCCTGTCGCTGCGCTATGCCGGCAAGCGCGACGCCTGGAGCATCGATGTCGAGGGCATCCGCCAATGGGGCTCGTTCGGCGATCTCGACATCGACGCCTATTATGTCACCGGCACGGCCGCCTATGGCTGGCAGGGCGGATGGAAGCCCAAGCTGGCGCTGCGCGTCGATGTCGGCTCGGGCGACAAGAACCCCAATGACGGCAAGATCGGCACCTATGCCCCGCTCTTCCCCAAGCCGCTTACCTATAATGGCGACCTTGGCCCGCATAACCTGACCATCATCCAGCCGCAGCTGTCGATCCAGCCGACCGCGAAGCTGAAGCTCGATTTCTCGGCGGCGGGCCTGTGGCGCACCTCCACCAAGGACGGCGTCTATTCGCTCGGTGGCCAGGTGCTTCGGCGCGGCGACGAAAGCGACAGCCGCTTCTTCGGCAAGCGCGCGACGGCGGCCGGCCAATATGCGCTCAACCCGTTCATGACGCTGGGCTTCTACACCATCTATGGCGACGTCTCGGAAAAGTTCAAACCCGGCCGCGACCTCTATTATGCCGCCACCTACCTGACCTTCCGCTTCTGACCGGTTGATCTGTCGTCCGGGCATCCACCTCAGCAGGGAAGCAACGGAAACCGGACGACAAAGACGCTGCCGGACGCGGGATCGCTGGAGGCAAGCCGGATGTCGCCGTCATGCAGTTCCACGAGCTGCTTGACGAGCGCCAGGCCGATCCCCAGCCCTTCCTGTCCGCCATTCTTACCGGATCGCACCTGCGCGAAGATATCGAAAATCTTCGCCTGCATCTCGGCCGGAATACCGATCCCATTATCGGCCACCGCAATTTCGATCCGGTCGTCGACAATCTGCGCCGTCAGGCGGATCGCGCCACCGGGCGGCGTATATTTGGCGGCATTGTTCAGCAGGTTGCTCGCAATCTGGGCAATGCGGGTATAGTCCGCCTCCATCCAGACCGGCGCGTCGGGCATGTCGACGGCCAACGCATGGCCCGCCGCGTCGATCGACGGCTGGCTCGCCTCGATCGCGAACGTCAGCGCTTCCTGCAGGATGATCCGCTCCTTGTTGAGCGAGATCTTGCCCTGATCGATCCGGGCAATGTCGAGCAGATCCTCCACCAGCCGTGACACATGGCGAACATGGCGATCCATCTGGCCGCGAATATTGCGCGCCATGTCGGTCCCTTCGCGCCGTTCGAGCAGATGCAACCCTGCCCCCAGCGCCATGATGGGATTGCGCAGTTCATGCCCCAGGATCGCCAGAAATTCATTCTTGCGCCGGTCCGCCCCCTGCAACGCATGGGCCAGCTTGGCCAGTTCGTCGCGCTGCGCCACGATCTGCCGGCGCTGCTCGTAGAGGTCGAAGAAGACATTCGCCTTGGACCGCAAAATGTCGCCCTCGATCGGCTTCTGGATGAAGTCGACCGCACCAGCCTCATAGCCGCGGAAACGCCGCTGCAGATCGGCGCTGCCGGCAGTCAGGAAGATGATCGGGATATGGCGGGCGCGCTCATTGCCGCGCATGAACTCGGCCAGTTCGAACCCGTCCATGCCCGGCATCTGCACATCAAGCAGGGCAAGCGCGACGTCATGGACCAGCAGCATTTCCAGCGCTTCCTCGCCGGAACGCGCCTTCAGACATTGCAGTCCGTCACGCTGGAGCAGCGCTTCAAGCGCGAGCAGATTTTCCTCCAGGTCGTCGACCAGGAGAAATTGGACGGGAGGCACTTCACTGGTCATCGGGCCGCAAGTCCCACTAGATAGGAAAGAATATCGTCAATCGACATGACATGCGCGGTCGGGCAGGCAGCAAGCGCCGCCGCAGGCATCGCAGGAACCTGCGCCGTGGCCGGGTCCTGCACGATCGCGACGCCGCCAGCTGCCGCCACTGCACGCAATCCATCTGCGCCATCCTGATTGGCACCCGTCAGGATGATCGCGGCCAGCGCCGGCCCATAGGCGTCGGCCGCCGTCTCGAACAGCACATCGATCGCCGGGCGGGAATGATGCACCGCTTCGTCCGACGACAGCGCCAGCGACCGTTCCGCCTCGACCAGCAGATGATAGTCGGAAGGCGCGAAATAGACAGTAGCATCAGTGATGTCCTCCTTGTCCTCCGCCTCCTTGACCCGCATCCGGCTGCGATCCTGATACAGGGTCACCAGCGCATTGCTGCGGTCGGACGGCACATGGACAACGATCAGGATCGGCACCGTCATGGTCGCGGGCAGGCCCGGCAGGATGTGCAGCAATGCCTGCACCGCCCCTGCCGAGGCGCCGATCACCACCGCTTCGATCGCAGCCGCCCTCATGCGTCGCGCCTCTGGTAGATCTTCTCTTCCAGCACATAGTCGGAAAAGCCGTCGGCATGGACCGAGAAGCGCAGGCTTTCCTTCGACCCAAGGCCGAGAAAGCCCTTGCGCGCCAGCGATCCGCGAAACAGGCCCAGCGCCCGGTCCTGCAACGGCCGATCGAAATAGATGAGGACGTTGCGGCAGGAAATGAGGTGCATTTCCGCGAACACGGCGTCGGTCACCAGGCTATGGTCGGAAAAGACGACCTGGGACCGCAGGCTCTTGTCGAACACCGCCCGGCCATAATCGGCGGTATAATAATCCGACAATGATGTGCGGGCACCCGACTTCTGATGGTTCTCGGTGAATTTCCGGATTTCGCTGAGCGGATAGACCCCGGCTTCTGCCGCCTTGAGCGCCTGCGGATTAATGTCCGTCGCATAGAAGAGCGTGCGCTGGTCCAGCCCTTCCTCGCGGAACAGGATGGACAGCGAATAAAGTTCCTCGCCATTGCTGCAGCCGGCCACCCAGACCTTGAGCGAGGGGTAGGTCTTGAGATGCGGAATGACCTTTTCCCGCAGCGCACGGAAATAGGAGGGGTCGCGAAACATCTCGCTGACCTGAACGGTCAGATAGTTGAGCAGACGCGGCAAGGTCGCGGGATCATGCAGCAGACGATCCTGCATCGCCGAAACACTTGTAAAGCCCAGTTGGGTGCGGGCCTGCAGCACACGGCGCTTGATCGACGCGCGCGCATAATGGCGGAAATCATAATGATAGCGCTGATAGATTGCCTCCAGCAGCAGCGCGATCTCGATATCCTCGACAGCATCGGCCATCAGCGCGGCATCCAAACCCGAACCAGCGATAGCAGCTTGTCCACGTCGATCGGCTTGGCCATATAGTCATTGGCCCCCGCCTCCAGACAGCGCTGCTGGTCATCAGGCATCGCCTTGGCCGTCAGCATCACGATCGACAGATCCTGCCAACGGGCATCGCCACGGATCGCCCGCGTTGCCGCCAGCCCATCCATGACCGGCATCATCACGTCCATCAGCACAAGATCGATCGCCTTGCCGGGATCGCTGCTCGAAGCATTCAGCGCATCGATCGCCTCCTGCCCATTGCGTGCGATCTGGACGATCGCCCCGCGCGGTTCCAGCACGCTGGTCAGCGAATAGACGTTGCGGACATCGTCCTCGACGATGAGGATGCGACGGCCTTCCAGCACGGCGTCACGATGGCGCGCCTTCTGGATCAGCTTGCGCTGCTCCACCGGCAGTTCCGACACGATCTGGTGCAGGAACAGCGAGACCTCGTCGAGCAGGCGCTCGGGTGACTTCGCGCCCTTGATGATGATCGAACTGGAGTAACGGCGCAGCCGTTGCTCGTCATCGGCGGTCAGGTCGTGGCCGGTATAGACGATCACCGGCGGGAAGCCGTGCTGGCTGTCCTGGCTCAGCGTTTCCAGCAGGCTATAGCCCGACGCGTCGGGCAACGACAGATCGAGAACCATGCAGTCATAGGTCTGCTGGCGCAGTTGTTCCAGGCATTCGGCCGCCGTGCCGACGCCGACCGTCTCAACCTCGCCCGAACGCAGCAGCCGGCTGACGGCGTCGCGCTGCACCGGATCATCCTCGACAATCAGCACCCGCCGCATCCGTGTCGCCAGCTTCGCCTGCAATCCGGCCAACACCTCAGCCAGTTGGTCACGCCGCACCGGCTTGACCAGATAACCGATCGCACCAAGCGACAGGGCCGTCTGGCTATGGTCCGACGCGGAGATGACGTGGATCGGGATATGCCGCATATCGTCATCATGCTTGAGGCGGTCTAGCACGGTCAGGCCCGACTGGTCGGGCAGCCCCAGATCGAGCACGACCGCGCTGGGCTTGAAGGTACGGGCCAGATGGATCGCTTCCTCCGCAGTCCCGGCCACCACGCATTGGAAGCCCATTTCACGCGACAGGTCGCACACGATCGATGCGAAGGTCTGATCATCCTCGATCACCAGCAGCAGGCGCCGTCCATCCGACAACGCATCCCGGTCATCCTCGATCGACCAACCGCTCGCCGCCGCGCGGCTTTCGATCGATACCGGCGCCGGCGCTGCCGCTTGCGGCACGGGCTGTTCCACACGCTCGCGCGGCGCTGCGGCGGCTCCAGCATAGGTCAGCGGCAGGATCAGCGTGAACTGGCTCCCCTTGCCCGGTTCGCTCTTCAGCCCGATCCGACCGCCCAGCAGACGCGCCAGTTCGCGCGAGATGGAAAGCCCCAGGCCGGTGCCGCCATAGCGCCGGCTGATGGTGCCGTCCGCCTGATGGAATGCCGCAAAGATGCTCTCCTGCTGCTCCGCCGAAATGCCGATCCCGGTGTCCGCAACCTCCAGCGCCACATGGTCGGCATCGACGCGCGACAGGGTAAAACGGACACGACCACGCTCGGTGAACTTGAACGCATTGGACAACAGGTTCTTGAGGATCTGTTCCAGCCGCAGCCGGTCCGTCTCGAACATGGCCGGCAAATCGTCGGCGACCGCGATATCGAACGCCAGCCCGCGTTCGTCGGCAACCGGCTGGAACAACTGGCGGATGTCGCCGACCAGTCGCTGCACCGACAAGGCTTCCGGCTGGATCTCGACATGCCCGGCCTCGATCTTCGACAGGTCGAGAATATCGTTGATCAGCGTCAGCAGATCATTGCCCGACGATTCGATCGTCCGCGCATATTTGACCTGCTCAGGCGACAGCGTGCCTTCCGGATTGTCGCCCAGCAGCTTCGAAAGGATCAGCAGCGAATTGAGCGGCGTGCGCAATTCGTGCGACATGTTGGCGAGGAAGTCGGACTTATACTGGCTCGCCTGCTCCAGTTCGCGCGCCTTCACGACCAGGGACGACCCCGCCCGTTCCAGTTCGTCCCGCTGGGTTTCCAGTGTCTGCGCCTGCTCTTCCAGCTGGCTGTTGGTCTGCTCCAATTCGACCTGCTGCTGTTCGAGCCGGACCTGCGATTCCTTGAGCGCCCGTCCCTGCTCTTCCAGTTCCTCGTTGGAAACGCGCAGTTCCTCGCTCTGCGCCTGAAGCTCGCCCGCCTGACGCTGGGTTTCCTCCAGCGCATCCTGCAACTGGGCGCGGAAGCGCGCCGATCGAAGCGCGACGCCAATGGCGCCCGATGCCTCGTCGAGCAGGTCCAGCATCTGGCTATCGACCCGATCGAAGAAGCCCAGTTCCAGAACGGCGTTCACCACCTCATCCGCCTTGGCCGGGACGATGATCAGATGCCGGGGCTTGTCGCGCCCCAAAGCGGAACCAACGGTAAGATAGCCATCGGGTATATCATTGAGCAGCAGCGCCCGCCCTTCCGCTGCGACCTGTCCCAGCAGCCCTTCCTTGACGCCAAAGCTGGTCGGGACATCGGCGTCCATCGGCACGCCCAGCGTGGCCGTCCGATGGAACAGTCCGCGCTCCCCCTTGAACAGCGCGCCACCGCGCGCACCGAGATATTCGGACAGGAAGCGCAGGATCGCATCGGACAGATCCTCCACCGACTTGTCGCCGCGCATCGCATCGGACAGGCCAACCTGCCCGGCCTGGAGCCAGACCTGCCGCATCCGTGCCCGATTGGCCCGCCGCAACATCAGAAAGATGGCGATGGTCAGCGCCGCCCCCAGCAGCGCCGACACGATACCGCTGCTGATCGCCGTAGTGGACGCGGCATTCATCTCCTCGATCCGGATCTGGCGCAGCCGCAATTCCTCCTGCGCCATCGCATCGAGTTGCGTCCGGATCGCATCCATCTCCATCTTGCCGCGATCGGTCGTCACGACATCAAGCGCGGCCTGCAATCCCTGCGTGCGGCGCAGGCTGATGGTTTCCCGCAATTCGGCCAACTTGGCATCGAGGTGGCGGCGCAGCGGCACGAGATTGGCCTGCTGCGTCGGATTGTCGCGGGTCAGGTCGCTGACCGCCTGATATCGATCACCGACGGCCTTCGTCGCGCTATTATAGGGTTCCAGATAGCTGTCAGCCCCGGTCAGCAAATAGCCCCTCTGTCCGGTTTCCACATCCTGCGTCGCCGACAACAGGTCATCCAGCGCGATCAGCACCGCATGGGTGTGGCGAATGGACTCGTTGCTGGCACGCAGCGTCTCTATGTTCCAATAAGCCGTCACGCCGCTGACGGCGAAAAAGAGCAGGCCGAGCGACAGGCCTGCGATGGACCATAGACGGCCACCGCGTCCGAAATTGGCGTTCAAGGCTATGGTCTTTCCTGGAGATGCGGGCACAGGCCCATGGGGATAGTTGCTCGACTATCGACGAGCCGTTTGCAAGTGCAAGCCCCACCGCTGTCATTCTGATCTGGATCAGTGAGAAAAAACGGGGCGCTGCGGCCTTCATGACGCAAACGCGCACAGGCACCCGTCATCCGAGCGCCTCAACAAAGATATGGGCCAATTCCTGCGGCCGATAGGGTTTGGCCAAGAATACAACATCATCGGGCATATCATTATCAGGCGGGATGACCTTGCCGGAGGTTATGACAACCCGGATAGCAGGCCAGGATCGCTTGATGAGCTTAGCCAGGGCCAGCCCATCACAGGCGCCAGGCATATCGATGTCGGTAAAGACCAGGCCAATGTTCGGATCGCGTTCCAGGATCGCCACAGCCTCTTCGCTGCTGCCGGCCTCCAGCACGCCATAGCCCTGGTCCGTCGCAACGTCAGCAGCCAGCATCCTGATCAGGAACTCATCCTCGACAATCAGAATTTGCGCCACGTCGGCAGCTTCAGCCAGATTCACACCCATCTCCGCATCGGCGCCCTGCGCCACTCACAACGGAGCGGTGAAATGACCCCCAACGTCCTTTCGAACAACGCGCAGGGAAAGCCTGTCCGCGCCATAAGTTCCCTGAGATAATGCCGATGACGGAAAAATTTTTCTGATCGGCTTGGACGGGCGCCGTTGCAGGCGTCAGCACTCAGACCAGTCCATTCCGCACCTGCCATTTGCGCGCGATCGTCGGCCAGTCGGCAAAGGGCTGCGCCGGGTCGCCGCGCAGGCCGACGCCATGACTGCCTTCGTCGAACAGATGCATGTCGATCGCCCCCTGCGCCGCGCGGACAGCGCCGAACAGGGTGAGCGACTGGTCGACCGGCACAGTGCGGTCATGGACCGAATGGAACAGGATCATCGGCGGCGTGGTCGACGCCACGATCTTGTCCAGCGAATAGGCAGCTATTTGCGCGTCGGTCGGATCGTCGCCGATCAGCGACCTTCGGCTCCCGCCATTGGTGGTGCCGGCCATCGTCACCACCGGATAGAGCAGGATCGCCCCGTCCGGCCGTGCCGACAGATGGTCCGCACTTTCCGCCATCGGATAAATGCGGTCATTGGGCCGCATGCACAGGCTGCCGGCCAGATGACCGCCGGCGGAGCCCCCCAGCACCAGCACGCGCTGCGGATCGACGGTCCAGCCGCCGCTGCGCCCGGCCCGGATCAGCCGCATCGCCCGCTGCGCATCCTGCAGCGCGACATCAGCCCCCGCTGCCCAGCGGTCGGCCGGCAGGCGATAGCGCAGGACGAAGGCATGGATACCCATGTCGGCCATCCAGCGCGCGCATTCATAGCCTTCCCGATCGATGCCGACCCGCGAATAGCCGCCGCCCGGTATGATCAGCACCGCCGCGCCCGTCGGCTTGGCCGCCGCGAACCAGGACAGGGTCGGCCGCGTCACATGAATGCCGACGCGGTAGCGATAGCCCAGCGTGTCGATCTGGTCGTCCACCACTTCGGTGATGGCCGGTATCTTGCCGCCCGGCACGCCATCGGGCCAGAGCGGGATGATCTGCGTCGGCTCGTCGGTGGCCGCAGAAAAGCGGCCGAACAACGGCGAACTTGCCACCGCCGCCAGAAATTCGCGTCGACTGCCGATCATCCCGTCTCCCTTTCAGTTCGTGACCTGCGTCAGATAGACGCTGCCGGTGGTGCTGTTCACATCGGTCGGCGCGGCCCCATAGATGATGTCGGTGTCGGCTGAGAGCGGCACCGTGGCAAGCCGGGTTATCGCCTTGCCGGGCGCAAGGTCGGTAATCGTCCAGCCCGACGCCGTCGATGTCTTGAGCCCCTGGCGCAGCCCTTCGCCGGTGGTGGCGAAATAGACGCGGACCTGCGCCGCCGTGCGCGATATGCCCAGCGCCGCGGGCACATTGTTGCTTGCCGTGTAGATTTTTTCCCGACTGGTCCAGCCAGTGCCGCTCCAGCGCACGCGCCAGACGTCGAAATTGGCGTCCCCGCTGCCGTCGGTCGGACGATAGCGATAGGCGATGGTCGGCTGGTTATAATCGTCGAGCGCCAGCTTGGCGCTCTGTAGCCCCTTGAGCGTCTGGTCGGTGATGAAGACCTCGCCGGACTGAAGCGGCAGGAAGAAGAGCTTGGCATTGGCGAGGCCCACCGGCAGTGTCGCCGCGGTACCGTCGGCATAGGTCCAGCCGCCGCCGCTCGGCGAATAGCGCAGATAGCTGCCATAATGGCGCAGCGACCGGGGCAGCGACTTGGCCCATTCCCACAGCAAATGAACGCTGCCGTCGCTGCCGAATGTCATGTCGTCGGGATAGACGACCGCGTCATTGGCGGCGGCAAAGGTTCCGACATGGCTCCAGTTGCCACTGCTGCCCGACATCGCCCAGCGATATAGTTCGCCCTCGCCATCATAAGTCGCCGCATCATAGCTGCGGATCATCAGATAGACGTCGCCATTGGGCGCCCGCTTGGCGACCGGATAGGTGTAGAGGCCAGTCGCGGGGATATCGGTCTGGCGAGTGAAGCTCATGCCACCGGGCGCATCGGCGCGGAAATAGCGCATGCCGTCCGACAGATTATGCATGTCGGCCCACACATGCAGCACGCCCGCGCCGTCGACCGCGATGGTCGGCTGCTTGTGGCCGATATCGTCCGCCTCGGTCCAGACCGTGCCATCGGGATTGCGCAGCACGGCGAAGGTCCAGGTGCCGCTTGTGTCGCGCTTGCCGATCTTCACCTCATGGCTGCCGACAACGCCGGATGCCGGCGGGCTGTCGAAGGCGGCATAGAGCGTGCCGTCGGGGGCCAGCGCGATCGGCACCCACCAGGCCGCCTGGTTGGAGGAGTCCGCGTCGCGCGGCACCCGCTCGACGCTGATGCTGGCGGCGAGCGCAGCGGCCATCGGCTCTTCCGCCGTGGCCTGGAGCGGGCTGCCCAGACTGACCCAGTTGGCGACAGCACCGGTCGATCCCGTGCCGTCGCCTGTCGTCGTCGCATCGCTCAGCAGCAGCGCGGCCGACACCGTTCCGGCAAGGGCCAGTCCCCCTGCCAGTCCATAGAAATGCTTCATCTTCCTCTCCCACTTGTTGTTATGCGTGGACGAGCTGGCCTTCCCCATTGGATCGGCGCGCACTGCGCAGCGCCAGGAAGGCAAGCAGAAAGGCGATCGGATGGAGCAGCGCCATCAGCAGGAAGCTGCGTTCGAACGCACCGCCCGCGACAAGCTGGCCAACCAACTGGGTCGAGAGCAGACCGCCAAGCCCGCTGCCCGCCGCCACCACGCCGAACACGGTGGCGACGATGCGGGTGGGATAGAGATCGACGATCAATGTGCTGATGTTGATCTGGAACACCAGATGGGCAAAGGCCACGGCAGAGGCGAGCGCGAACAGGATCGGCAGGGCCGGATGGCTGGCCGCGATCGCGCCGAGCGGCGCCACCAGCGCGGCCGCACCCATCACGATGATGCGGCTGGTTGCTGGCGCCACGCCACGCGCGATCAACCGGCTGGAGAAGAAGCCCCCGCCGATGCTGCCAAGGTCGGCCGCGAGATAGACGATCCACGCCATGGAGGCGACCGCGATCAGGGTCAGGCCATAGATATCGGTCAGATATTTGGGAAACCAGAAGAGGTAGAAATACCAGACCGGATCGGCGATCGCACGGGCACCGGCGAGCAGCCAGACCGACCGGTCGCGCAGGATACGGCCCCATAGCGCGCCCTCGCTGATCCGCTCCTCCTTCGGCTCCGGCGCGCTGCGCGGATAGACCATCAGCCAGACGACCAGCCAGACAAGCCCCGCCGCACCGGTAGCGATGAACGCCGCGCGCCAGCCGAAATGCAGCGCGATGCCGGCGATCAGCGGCGGCGCCAGCGTCGCGCCGATCATCGCCCCGGCCGTATAGATGCCGAGCGCAATGCCGCGTTCCTTGGGCGGAAAATGTTCAGATACCGCCTTGGGACCGGCGGTGTAGTTGCCGGCCTCCCCCAGCCCCAGCGCGAAACGCGCCGCGCCCAGCTCCCCTGCCGACCGGACGAAGCCGGTCAACAGGTTCGCCAGCGACCACCAGCCCACGAACAGCGCCAGCGACAGGCGCGTGCCCAGCCAGTCGGTCACCCGGCCGGCCATCAGATAGGCGAAGGTATAGGCAATCAGGAAAGCCTGGACGACGCGCGCATAGGCGATGTCGTCCATATGCAGGTCGCGCTGCACCGTCGTCGCCAGGATCGAAAGCGCCTGCCGGTCGAGATAGTTGATTACGGTCGAGGCGAACAGCATCGCCAGGATCGCCCATCTGATCTTGCGGGCCTTCCCCTCGATCATGCGGCCGCCGCCTCCATGCGCGCGGCGATCGCCGACAGGCCGGCGAGTGCGGTGCCGTCACCCGCCGCCTTTTCGGTAACGATCCCCAGACGCTCGCAGACCCGGCCGTAAAGATCGACCAGCAGTTCCGCGCCGACCAGCACGATGCTGTCCACCGCCATACCCCGCGCACGATGGGCAGCGACCGCGTCGCGGACCTCCGCAGCGATCATCAATCCGGACAGGAAGGATGGCGCGGCTTCGCTGGTCAGTTCCCCCATCAGGATACGACTGCGCAGCGCGAACAATCCATGCTCGATCGCCAAGGTCGGATCATCGACCACCAGCCCGGCACCTATATCGAAGACAGTCATGTTGGTCGGCGCGGCCGGATCATAGGGCTTGGCCAGCGATCGACCCAGCAGGCCATGGGCGAGCAGCAACTCGCGCACTTCCCCCTGCATCGAGGTGACGAAATCCAGCACCGTCCGTCCCCGCGTCCGCACCCATTTGGCATGGGTGCCCGGCAGGCAGATCAGGCGTTCGGTGTCATCATCCGTCACGCCCGAAAGCCAGCCGAACAGTTGCACTTCTTCGCCCCGCATCACGTCGGGCTGGCCGAAGATGTTGCGGCACGACAGGCCCGGCACGATCGCGATCGGGCATCCCGCCGCCTCGAACCGCAGCAGCGCGCCGGCCATCGCCTCCGGTCCGGCCGGGCAAGGCAGATAGGCCGCCTCGCGCCAACCGATGGTCGACCCGATCATGCCCGACAGCAGCACCGGCATCGGACCATGACGATCGATCCAATCCCCTGCCGCCGCGCGGAAGGCGGTTTCATGATCGGCCACATCCTTGGCGCCCTTGCCACGCACCGTCTCGACCGGGATCAGCCGCCCCTCCTCCACCCGGCACAGGTGGAGGCGCATGTTGCTTGATCCCCAATCGCCCGCGATCAGCATAGTCATCCCGTCCTCAGAACTTGAAGTTGGCGCCGATGGCGAAGCGGCGGCCCTGCTCGGCATAGAGGGCGATCGCTTCGGGCGCGCCGGTATAGCGGATCTGCTTCTCGTTGGTCAGGTTGCCGGCCTCGGCATAGATACCGAAGGCGCCAAAATCATAGCGGATCGATGCGTCGATCGTCTCATAGGGCTTGAAGAAGGAGCCTTCGCCACCCGCAGTCACACTGTCGAGATAGCCCGAGCGATAATTATAGGCGACGCGCAGGCCGAACCCGTCCTTTTCATAATAGCCGACCAGATTGGCATTATGCTTGGACAGCCCTTCCAGCGGCAGGGTGGCGCCGGTGCGGGCATTCACGAACGGCGTGCTGCTGTCGATATAGCTGTAGTTCGCCAGGATGCCGAAGCCGCTGGCAAAGCCGTCCAGGAAGTTGAACGGCAGCTGCAACATCACTTCCGCGCCCTTGAGCTTGCCGCCCTCGCCATTGACCTTGCGCGTGACCAGGAATTGCTGGGTCTCGCCCGGCACATCCTCGAAGGTCGAGCGGGTGGTAAGGAAGGAGCCGATATCCTTGTAGAACAGGCCGACCGTCAGCGCCGAACCCTGGCGGAAATACCATTCCAGCGACACGTCATACTGATCCGCGCGGAAGGGTTTGAGGTTCGGATTGCCGCCGGTCCCGGTATAGACGATGCGGTTGAGCAGCAGGCCGGGGCTCAGATCCTGCGAGTCCGGCAGGCCAACGACCTTGGCCGCACCGACACGGGCCACCAGCTTGTCGGTCAGGTCGAATTTCAGCACCGCGCTCGGCAGCCAGTCCTCATAAGATGGCGAGGCGGTGACCGGCTGGAACGTGCCGTCGGCGCGGCGCAGCGCAGACACCGCATCGCGATCGGTGCGGGTGTAACGCAGGCCGATATTGCCGGAGAAGGGAATGCTGCCCAGATCGCCCTTCAGGTTGAGCTTCACATAGCCCGCCTTGGTGACCTCATCGAGCTTGTAGGAGGCGGTGGGGTCCAGCACGCGCGGCGTGCAACTGCCCAATATCGCCTCGCAGGCAAAGTCCGCGCCGGTGCCGAACGGATTGCCGACCAGATAGGATTGGGCGAAGGGCGCCTTGCCACCGAGCAGATCGGGGAAGCTGCCGACCTCATAGAGCGCCGCATCCCGATCGGTCAGGCGGACCGAGGAGGTGAGCTGCGACAGCAGCGAATTGCGCGCGGTCTTGAGCTTGGCGATACGGCCGCCGACCTCGAAGGAGTCCAACGCGCCGCTTTCGATCGCATAGCGCAGGTCGAGCCGGCCGGCATATTCCTTCGCATTGGATTCAAAGCGGTTATCGAAGAAGTTGGAATAATTGTAGAGCGACGGATCGAGCAGGTCGACGCCCGACGGCAGCGTCAGTTGCGGCACACCGCCACCCGTGAAATCGAACGAGGTCAGGTAGGATGCCCGCGTCTGGGTGCGGACATAGGTCTGGTTGTAATTGAGCTGGGCGTCCGAATAGCTGCCCTCTGCCTTGATCGTCCACGGCCCCTTCTCATAACGCAGGTTGAGCGCGCTGGAGAGCGAGTCATCCTTGATCGTCAGCCGCTCGTCATTGCCCTGCAGCGGCCGGCGGACCGTGCCCGCGACCAGCACCTCATTGGGCGAGAAGCTGTAGTCGACATAGTCCGCGCCATTGCTGGTCAGCGCGACGGCGAACCAGTTGCGGCGGCGCTTGGCCTTGCCGGCGGCATAGACGGTGTCCAGCGACAGCTCCAATTCGTCGGTCGGCCGCCATTGCAGCACGACATTGGCGCCCAGCCGCTTGCGCCGTTCGCGCAGCCGCTGATAGCGCAGATCGGCAATATAAGTGCCGGCCAGGCCGTCACCATTGGGATCATTGTCGACCACGCCATCGCCATTGGGGTCGAACGCGCCGGTCAGCGGCAGGAAGCCGGCGAAACTGTTGAAGCTGTCTTCCTGGATCGGCCGGTCGGATGCGGTCACATTCACCAGCACGCCAAACCGGTCATCGAAATTGCGCGAATAGAGCAGCGAGCCGCTGACACCCTTACGGTCGAGCATGTCGGCATAGCTGCCCTCGATCCGGCCGGCGACCATCGTGTTCGGCGCGTCGAGCGGCTTGCGGGTGATGATGTTGACCGTGCCGCCCAGCGACCCGTCAATCTGGTCGGCCGACAGCAGCTTGGTGACTTCCAGGCGGCTGATCAGTTCGGCGGGATAAAGCGACAGCGGATTGAAATCGGCATCGGCCGGCACGCCGGGACCACGACCAAAGGGGCTGACCAGCGACCGGCCATTCACTTCGGTGCGGTTCTGGCGCAGGCCGCGGATCGAGACGCTGGTGCCATCGCCCAGCGAGCGGCGGATCTGCACGCCCGACACGCGCTGGAGCGATTCCGCGATATTCTGATCGGGCAGCTTGCCGACATCCTCGGCCACGATCGAGTCAACGAAGGTGACAGCCTGGCGCTTGGTCTCGATGCCCTTGCTCAGGCTCTGACGAATGCCGGTGACGACGATATCGGCGACCGCGCCGTCGGCCGCCTGGGCGGGCTGCGGCTCTGCGGTTTCCTGGGCGGCTACGATCGTCGGAAACGCGGCCGTGGTGGCCAGTACCAACAGGCTCGCGCATTTTGCTACCTTGCGCATCTTCATCCCCTCCTGTGCGAGCATTGTGCTTCTGAGAGGGAAATTGTTGCACAATTAGCGACGTGTCAATCCCGAAATCTGAAATTTGTTGCTTCTATATCGATTTAATTGGCCAATTTTGCTGAATAAAATCGATATCGCGACATATTTGTATCACATGAAGCAACACTTACTCTCCGATGCGCTGCGCCGCCTCACGCAGGGCCTCGACCAGCGGCGCCGTCGCCCCCTCGGGAATCCAGCCCGACATGGCGATGCCGGCATGGACCGGATCGCCCATCGACACGGACACGATATGATGGTCGCGCTCATCCGCCACATGGACGCGTGCATAGCCCAGCGCACGAACCTCGCTCAGCTTGGCAAGCAGGCTGTCGATGCCGTCCGGGAACATCGGAATGTCGCGCCCTTCATACAGCTCGCGCACATCGGCATCCTCCAGTTCCGCGAGCAGCGCGATCCCGATGCCGCTGGTCGTCGCGGGCAATAGGCCGATACGGCCCAGGCCGCGCGACGCCTCGATCCCCGGCGGGGCGTGGAAGAGATAGGAGACGCTGTCGTTCCACAGCACGCCCATCGCCACCGTATGGCCGTAGCGGCGGAGTTGCTCCAGTTCCGGCAGGGCGCGACGGATCAGGCCGGACGCGAACAGGCTCTGCGCCGCCAGCACATGCATGCCCGGCCCGGCGGTATATTTGCGGTTCGCGGTCTGGCGGGCGATGCCCAGATAGGCCAGCGTCTTGAGCAGGCGGTTGATCTTGGTCGGATCGGAATCCAGTTGTCGCGCCAGTTCGCGACAGCCGATCGGCTCGGGCGAGGAAGCGAGCGCCTGAAGCGTGGTGATCCCGTCGATCAGGCTCTGGTTGGGCTGGGCGTTGATTTTCGTGCGCATGGCCGTTTCTAGCGTCCGACCATGGCGTTTAGCCAGCCCAGATCTTTCATTGCCGCCCCCGCGTTACATGGTTCCAGAAGGCCGCGTTCGGCGCCACCCCCAACCCCGGCCCTTCGGGCAGGGCAAAGGCGCCGGCCGTGCAGGACAGGCGCCCCTCGAGCAATTGCGCCGAACGCGGCAGGATCGAATGCTGATATTCATGATAGGGCAGGTCGCGCACCGCTGCGGCGGCATGCAGGCTGGCCGCCGCGAAGATGCCGACGCCGATGGTCGCATGCGGCATCACCCGGACATGATGCGCCTCCGCCAGCCGGGCTATGCGCATGAACTGGGTGATGCCGGTATGGCCCATTTCGGGCTGCACGATCGACACTGCCCGCGCTTCCAGCCGGGGGCGGGCATCGAACACGCTGCGCCATTCTTCGCCCGCCGCGATCGGCGTCGCGACGCGGGCGGCGACATCGGCCAGCCCCGCCACATCCTCGGGCTTGACCGGTGCCTCGGCGAAATAAAGGTCATGCGGTTCCAGCCGGCGGATGAGCGCCACCGCCTCGGCCGCCGAATACATCCAATGCAGGTCGACCATCAGCTTGACGTCCGGGCCGATCGCCGCGCGCAACGCCTTCGCCTCCGCCTCGACCCCGTCAAAGCTGACGACGCCGGCAAACTTGATCGCGTCGAACCCCTGGTCGACGAAGCGCTTCGCCAGCGCGCAGCGCGCCTCCAATGTCGGTTCGGGCAGGCCAGAGACATAGGCCGGAATGGTCTCGCGCCGCTGCCCGCCCAGCACGCGGCAGAGCGGCAGGCCGACGGCGCGGGCATGGATATCCCACAGCGCGATGTCGACCGCCGCCATCGCATCCAGCCAGAAACCGCCCTGATAGCCGCGCACCCGCATCAGATCGTAAAGATCCTCCCAGATCACCTCGACATCATGGGCCGATCGGCCGACCAGGATCGGCGCGATGACATCGTCGACCAGTTCGTGGATCGCGCCGGGTGCGACCAGGCCATAGGTTTCGCCCCAGCCGACCAGTCCCGACCGGCTGATGACGCGCACCACCACCGATCGGTCGACCGTCGGATAGATGGTGCCATTGCGGCGCCGGACGATATAGCCGGCCGCGTTGACTTCCTCGCCCGGCCCCAATGCGCCCAGATAGGGCACGTCGCGGGGAATGGTGACGGTGAAGACGTCCAGCCGCTCGATCACATCGTCCATCGCGCCCATATCCTTCAGCCCTGCACCACGCCGATGCCAGTCCAATCGTCGATCCGCGCGAGGATGCGGTCAAGCTCGCGCTGGTCGCCCTCGTCCAGTTCCGGGCCGGGCGCGCGGGTGTAGGCATCCGCGATCAGGCCGCGCCGGCGCAACACTTCCTTGGTCAGGCGCCAACGGAACACCGCCTGCATCATCAGCAGCGGCAGCATCCGCTCATAATGGGTGCGCACCGCGTCGCCGTCGCCGGCCAGATGGGCGGCCATCAGCGCGACATGCGCCTCGGGCAGTTCGGCCGCCGGCATGGTGCCGATCGCGCCGCGCGCCAGTTCGTCGGTGATGTAGCGGCCACCGGCACCGCCAAACACGCCCAGCAAATGCTCTGGCGCGGCGGCCCGGATCGCGCTGATCCGCTGGCCGCACGGCATATTCTCTTCCTTGACCCAGTGGATGGCGGGGACGGCGCCGACCACGGCGATGACATCCTCGGCGCTCAGGCCCGCCCCCATCGGCCGGGGCGCGTTCTGCAGCATCAGTGGAAGGCCGGCCTCGCCAAGCTTGCGGTAATGGGCGGCGAGTGCGTCATTGTCGCCGGCCAGCGCGCCCGGCGTCATCACCATCGCGCCGGCGGCACCCGCCGCCTTGCCCGCACGGATCAGCGCCAGGCTTTCTTCGACGTCCGGGCTGGACCCGCCGATGATGAAGCCGATGCGGCCATCGATACGCGCGGCGATCCGGCCGATCAGGCCGATCCGCTCGTCGAGCGAGAGCATGTCATATTCGCTGGCGAGGCCCGGAAAGACTGCGCCATCGACACCGCAATCGACGACGAAATCGACAATCGCATCCATGCCGCTATCGTCGATAGCGCCCGACGCATCGAACGGCGTGGGCAGAACCGGATATACGCCACTGACCTTCATGGAACCCCTTCCTCTCCTGTTTCCGTTTCAATTATCGCTCATTTAGCAACACGTCAATCTGACATTGCCAGAATTATGCCATTGCGAGTGAATTACCAGATGATATGTTGCTTTTATAAATACGAATGGAGAAGATATGCCCCGCCTGTCCGGTAAGATCGCTCTCGTCACCGGTGCCGCCGGCGGCATCGGCGCGGCCATTTGCGTCCGCTTCAAGGCGGAGGGTGCCCATGTCGTCGCGATGGACCGGATCGCCCCCGATGCGGGGGACGAGGCGTGGGTCTGCGACCTGGCGGACGACGCCGGCATCGCGCAGGGCGCGGACGACTTGCTGGCACGGCTTGGGCCGCCGGACATCATCGTCCATGCCGGCGCCGCAACCGAACAGGCGGACATCTTCGCCTCCTCACCGCAAGCCTTCAATGCGATCTATGACGTGAATGTCGGTGGCGCGGTCCGCCTGGTGCAGGCCTTCGCTCCCGCCATGCAGGGCGCAGGCCGGGGCAATTTCGTCTTCATTTCCTCGATCAATGCCCGCATGGGCGCGCCCAGCCTGGCGGCCTATGCCGCATCGAAGGGCGGCCTCGAAACCTTCATGAGGGGCTTTGCGCTGGACGTCGCGGCCGACGGTCTGCGCGCCAATTGCGTCGCCCCGGCCTCGATCGACACGGCAATGCTGCGCGCCTCCTTCGACCGCCAGCCCGATCCGGCGGCCGCACTGGCCGCCAATATCCTGCGCCACCCGCTCGGCCGGCTCGGCACCGTCGAGGATGTTGCCAATCTGGTGCTGTTCCTCGCTTCGGACGAAGCCGCCTGGATCACCGGCGGCGTGTTCCCGGTGGATGGCGGCGCGGGCATCACCCGGCGATAACAGCCCTCCCCTTTGTTTCGGCGCCTCATCGGGCCATTCCCTGATGGCGCCCGACCGGAAAGGCCGATAAATCTTGGCTGGCAAGGATCATGGGGGCCTAACATGCATATCATCAGCCGCAATCTCATCCGCTGCGCGGCGCTGCTCCCGCTCATCCTCTTCGGCATGGACACTGCGCTCGCACAAGGCGATCGCGCCACATCGCCGCCCGAATTTGCCCGCCGCGCCGACAATCTGAAGCCGGGCCAATGGGTCTGGGCGCCACAGGTATCGCCGACCGGGCCGCTGCTTGTCTATGTCGATCTCTCGCGCCAGATCGCGACCGTCTATCGCAACGGCGTGCGCATTGCCGTGTCCACTATCTCCTCGGGCAAGGAAGGCCATGCAACGCCCACCGGCGTCTTCACCATCCTGCAGAAGGACAAGGACCATCGGTCCAGCACCTATAATAACGCGCCCATGCCCTATCAGCAGCGCCTGACCTGGGACGGCGTCGCGCTCCATGCCGGCGGCCTGCCGGGCTATCCCGAAAGCCATGGCTGCATCCACCTGCCCTATAAATTCTCGCAGGAACTCTTCGCCGTCACCAGCCTGGGCGCGACCGTGGTGGTCCAGGGCAATGCCGCCACCCATATGCGCACCAGCCAGGCGAGCCTGTTGTCGCCGATCAACGACAAGGGCGAGCAGGTCGAATATCGCCCGCTCAACGGCGAAGAATATCGCTGGCAGCCCGAACTAGCGACCAGCGGTCCGCTGACCATCATCGTCTCCAAGAAGGAGCAGCGGATCGTCGTGCTGCGCAACGGTACGGAAATCGGCCGCAGCGTCGCCGAGATCAAGGAGGGCGATCCCGGCTCCCATGTCATCACCCTCACCACGGGGAAGGATGGCAAGACCCACTGGCTCTATGTCGGCCTGCCTGGCCATGAAAATGACGTCGAGAATGTCGTGGACGAAGCGGTGCTGAACCGGGTGCGCCTGCCACGCGGCTTCTACGACAAGATCCGCAGCCAGTTGAAGCCGGGCACCACCATCCTCGTCACCGACTCCAGCGTCGGCGCCTCCACCGGCGAGAAGCTCACGATCATGGACGCCGTCGCGCCCCAGCCCTGACCACCCATCAAGCATCGCCACGGCGGAGCCCTCTACGCTTGCGGGCGTCCATCCCCATGCGCACAAGCTGTCGGAAAGAGCAGCATGCCATAGCAAAGGATGAGGATAATGCCCCGCTTCACCGCCGAAACCGCCATTGCCGCGCTGGAGATCGAGCAGTTGGTGATCGACTGGGGCTATGATCTCGACCTCAACGGCGGCATGAACGTCGCACTGCTCTGCACCGACGATTGCCATTATCTGGTCGGCGGCACGCTGCACCAGGGCCATGGCCCCATCACCGCCTTCTACACCGCCCGCAACGAGCGCGTCGCCACCCAGCAAAAGGACGGCGTCCGCACCCAGCGGCACACCATCACCAATATGCGCATTCAATTCCCGGCCGCCGATCATGGCAGCGCGCAGTTCATGCTGGTCAATTATTCGGGTGAGGGCAAGGCGCCGATCCTGAACCTGGTCGGCCCGACCATCGTCGCCGATTGCCGCATGGAATTCCGCCGGGATGCGGACGGCGAATGGCGCATCTCGCTGTTCGACAGCACGCCGATGTTCATCGGCAATGATCCGTTCCTCAACGCCGCCGTCGTCCGGAAATAGGGAAGTTCGCCGCCCGGCAAGGCTGACATGGAAATGCCGAACCCGGCGCACAATGTTACAGACATCGCCGCAATCTGAAATCGCCGGGCAAAATCACACGCAGACACTCCGCCTGACCAGCGTCAGACCCGGAGTGCAGCGTGATACAACAGCCGATCAATTTCCCGGCCCGGACCGACCAGACAGACAGGAAGACGCAGTCGATCTGCTTCTTCTTCAACGCGCAGATCCATCATCTTCTGCACGCCATGCCGCTGGCACTGGAATTGTCGCATGATCCGCGCTTTCGCGTCGATATCATCGCGGCCGGCGCCGATCATATTGCGCTGGCCCGCGACCTGGCCGCTCGTCATGGCGGCGGCCGGCTGAACTTCATCCATCTCGACAATATCTGGCTGCGCACCCTGTCCCACCTGTCGGGCCATGCCAGCCCGCCCAAGATCGCCACCCTGCTCGCCGCGCGCCGCCGCCTCGCGCGCTATGACGCGATCGTCGTGCCCGAACGCACATCGCTGCTGCTGCGCCGGCTCGGGCTGGCGGACAGCCGCTTCATCCATACCTGTCATGGCGCGGGCGACCGCGCGGTCGGCTATGATCCGCGCATCGCGCTGTTCGACTTCGTCCTGCTGGCGGGCGAGAAGCAGCGCCGGCGGATGCTGGCGCAGGGCCTGATCCGCGAGGATCATTACGCCATTGCCGGCTATGGCAAGTTCGACCTGACCCAGGGCCAGCGCCCGGCCAGCCCCTTCACCGACAATCGCCCGATCATCCTCTACAACCCGCATTTCTCGCCGCGCCTCTCCTCCTGGCAGGTGATGGGCATGGATGTGCTGCGCCAGTTCGCGGCCGATGACCGGTTCAACCTGATCGTCGCGCCCCATGTCCGCCTGTTCGACAATCGCCGCAAGCGCGCCGCGGCCGAGCGCATGCTGGCTGAATTCACCGCCCTGCCGCATGTCCATGTCGACCTGGGCAGCCGGGCAAGCGTCGACATGAGCTATGTCCAGCTTGCCGCCGCCTATATCGGCGACGTGTCGAGCCAGATCTACGAATTCATCGCCACACCGCGCCCCTGCCTCTTCCTCAACGGCCATGGCGCGCAATGGCGGGACGATCCCAATTATGCCCATTGGCATTATGGCCCGGTCCATGAATCCGCCGATCGCATCCCGGACAAGGTCGCCGCCGCCATGGCCGCCCATGGCATGTATGACGCCGCCCAGCGACGCGGCCTGTCCGATACCTTCACCAGCGGCGGCGCACCCGCCTCGGCGCGCGCGGCCAGAGCGGTCGCGGATTATCTGACGCGCGGCGCGCCGGCAGCCAGGCCGGTTCCGACACCCTATAAGCTGCGGGAGGCGCTGCGCCATGGCTGATGCCGATCGTCGCCTCTGGCTCGTCGCCCGCGTCCATGCCCCCGATGAAGGCGGGGTCCAGACCTATGTGGCCGAAACCGCCCGCGCCTATGCCGCGCTGGGCTGGCGCGTCACCCTGTTCGCCAAATCCTCGGCCGGTCCGCGCCGGGTCAGCAGCGACGGCGTCGAACTGATCGATGTCGGCCCGACTTCGCGCATGCGGGTCTATGGCCGGCTGTTCCGCGCCATGGCCGGCGCCTGGCTGCGCGGCGAGCGCCCACAGGCGATCCATGCCTGCACCTGGCGCGCGGCCCTGCCTGCCCTCATCTTTCCCCGCCCCCTCATCGTGACCATCCATGGCCGGGAAGTCGGTCGCCCGGCCGGCGGTGCCTTCGCCCTGCTACGGCTGGTGCTGCGCCGCGCCCGGCGCATCGTCGCGGTCAGCGCCGTCACCCGCGACCTGCTGGTGCAGCGCCTGCCCGATCTCGCCGCGCGCACCATCGTCGCCTGGAACGGGGTGCGCATGCCGGCCGACCGCCCTACCACCGCGTTCCAGAATGGCGACGCGCCGGCTCAGATACTGACCGTCTGCCGCCTCGTCGCGCGCAAGAATATTCCGGCCGCGATCGACGCCGCAGCCGCCTGCCTGCGCGAGGAAGCCTCACTCCACTACACCATCGTCGGCCGCGGCGTGGACGGCATCCGCATCCAGCAGACCGTGCGCCGCCACCAGCTGGAGGATCATGTCCGGCTGGCCGGCTATGTCTCCGACGCGGAACTGGCCGAGCAATATCGCGAGGCCGACATTTTCCTCCACCCCCAGATCGCGCTGGAGGATGGCGCCGAGGTGGAAGGCTTCGGCCTCAGCGTCGCCGATGCCATGGCACAGGGGCTGGCCTGCATCGTCGGCGCGGATGGCGGCCCGGCCGAACTGGTCCGCGACGGCGTCACCGGCCTGGTCGTCGACGGCAATTCCCCCAGCGCATTGCGCGCGGCGCTCGCGCTGCTGGCGCGCGATCCCGCGCTCTGCCGCCGACTGGGCGATCAGGCGCGGATCTGGGCCGCGAACAACCTGTCGTGGGAACGGCATTGCCGCCTGATCCTGCATGAACTGCCGCCCCGTCGGCCCGCCCCGTCTCGCAGCACGCCCGCACTGACCGAAGGAGGATAGGATGCGCAACTACAGGGCCCCCATCATCCATATCGGCTATCACAAGACCGGCACCACCTGGTTCCAGGATATTTTCTACCCCGCCGTCCGCAATCGTCGCTACCTGCCCCGCGCCGTTGCGCGGGCCGCCTTCCTGGAGGCCGGCGCGCTCCATTTCGAGCCTGACCAGGCCCGCCACAGACTGGGCCAGGACCGCGATGACATCATCCTGTGCGAGGAAAATCTGAGCGGCGGGCTGCATAATGGCGGGCTGGCCGGCAATCTTTCCAAGGATGTCGCCGGCCGCATCCGCGACACGCTGCCCGGCGCGCAGATCGTCATCTTCGTGCGTGATCCCTGCTCGGCCATCGCGTCGGCCTATCTCCAATATGTGAAGGGCGGCGGCACCTTTGGCATCCACCGCTACCTGTTCGGCCGCGATCGGCTCGGCCCGGTGGCGCCGGAGCGGGACGAGGCGCCCGGCTTCCGCCGCGAGCATTTCGACTATGCCCGGCTGATCGCTCATTATGATCGGCTGTTCGGCGCGGACAATGTCCATGTCTTCCGCTATGAGGATTTTCGCGCCGATCCGCGCGGTTTCGCCGCCGCCTATGCCGCCCGTTTCGGGCTGGATGTCGCGCTCGACCGGCTGGACTGGGGCACACGCAACCCCTCCCCCGGCCGGCTGCTGCTCTGGGCCTTTCGCGCGGCCAATCTCTTCACCCGGCGCGCCGTCGCGGACAAGAACTGCCTCCTCCATCTGCCCGGCTGGTATGCGCTCAGCCGAAAGCTGCTCCGCCGCGCTAATGCCTCGGGCCGCTTCGGCCGTCCGCTGCGCATGCGCGACATATTGGACGAGGGCGCCATCGCCCATTTCAACGACTATTATCGGCATGGCGAGGCCGCCATTGCCGACCGACTGGAACAACAGACATGCCGCGACGCGAAATCACGCGACGGGATGGCCGCAACGGCGCCGTCCTATGCTCGATCATGCAGAACAGCCACATCCTCCTTGCCGACGATGACGCAGCACTGCTGACGTCGCTGTCGGACTATTTCGGCCGCTATGGCTTCGACGTCGACACCGCCGCCAATCTTGCCGACATGCGCCGCCTTTCGGAAGAGGGTCATTATGACCTGTTGATCGCCGAACCGATGATGCCGGGCCAGCATACCGCCGGCCTGCTGCGCGAATTCGCGTTCGAGCGGCGCATTCCGGTCATCATCCACAGCCGCGCCAGCAGCGACATCGATCGCATCCTGGGGCTGGAAATGGGCGCGGAAGATTATCTGACCAAGCCCTGCAACGCCCGCGAACTGCTCGCCCGCGCCAATGCAGCCCTGCGAGCCCGTCGCCGCCAGGTCGATGCCGGCACCATGGCTACGGCACCGCGCGACAATAGCTGGGTCGCCTTCCAGGGCTGGCGCTTCGACCTTACCACCCGCCAGTTGTTCGATCCGAGCGGCGGCACCATCTCGCTGTCCGAGGGCGAATATCAGCTGCTGCGCGTCTTCGTGGCCAATGCGCGCCAGGTGCTCAACCGCCACCAGTTGCTCGATCAGGTCTATGGCGCGTCGAGCGACCATTATGACCGCGCCATCGATGTCCAGCTGTGCCGTCTGCGTCGCAAATTGTCGGCCGGTGGCCTCAAGGGCCAGACGATCCGCACCGTACGCAACGAAGGCTATATCTTCGTCCACCCCGTCACGGCTGGCAACGCCGCCAACTGATCACAATCAAAATCAGATCCATTACCCCGCATATGAAAATATGCGGGGATTTTTTCGTCATAAATCAAATATAATTACGACATTTCATAAATCATGAAATTCCGTGAAACATACGCAACATTTCACAACATAATAAAAACTATCGTCATATCTGTTTTTTATTGGCAACAGCTTTGTTAAACCTTTGTGAAACACGGCAAATCGCGTTGACGCACTTCATCGCACGCATACAAATCTCTCCATCGGCTCGCGTCACCCCAAGGACAAAACCAACAGGGCGCGGACCGGGATAGAATATCCCAAGGGAGATTATTTTCATGCCGTCTCACATCATGCGGCGCCTTTCGGCGTCGACCATCCTGCTCGGCCTGGCGACCCCGGCCTTCGCGCAGACCAGCGCGGCGGATGATGGCGCGACCAGCGACACCATCGTCGTCACCGGTTCGCGCATCGCCCGCCCCGACCTGCAGCAGGCATCGCCGATCGCGATCGTCAGCGCGCAGGAATTGAAGCTCAGCGGCAAGGTCAACGTCGAATCGATCATCAATGACCTGCCCCAACTGATCCCCAGCACGACGGCAGCATCCAATAATCCGGGCGGCGGCGTGTCCACGGCCGACCTGCGCGGCCTGGGTGCCAACCGCACCCTGGTGCTGGTCGATGGCCGTCGCTACGTCTCCTATGACTCCAACCAGATCGTCGATCTCAACACCGTTCCGGCGGGCCTGATCGATCATGTCGAAGTCGTGTCGGGCGGCCGTTCCGCCGTCTATGGTTCGGACGCGATCGCCGGCGTCATCAACTTCGTGACCAAGCGCGACTTTTCCGGCGTGGAAGCAAACGCCAATTATCGCATCAACCAGGCCGGCGACGGCGGCACCTTCAACACCAACCTGCTGATGGGTGGCAATTTCGCCGACGGTCGCGGCAACGCCACCTTCTATATCGATTACACAAAGCGCGACGCCGTGCAGCAGTCGGCCCGCAGCTACACCAAGCAGGCCTATACCGATGACGGCGATGGCGGCCTGGCCGCCGGCGGCTCGGGCTCGATCCCCGGCACCCGCTTCGCCCTGGCCGGCACCCAGTATAAGTTCAATCAGGACGGCAGCTATTCGGCCTATGATTCGTCGACCGACGCCTACAACTATGCGCCGGACAATTATCTGCAGGTGCCCCAGAAGCGCATCCTGCTGAGCGCCCAGACCCATTATGACGTCAACGATCACCTGACCGTCTATGCCGAGGGTCAGTTCATCAACAACCGGGTGAAGAACCGTCTGGCGCCCACGCCGTTCACCGGCTCGGTCTCGCTCGACGTCGACTCCTCCTTCCTCTCGCCGGAATCGCAGGCGCTGCTGTCGGCCGCCGATACCGATGGCGACGGCTATGCCACCGCCGCCATCTATCGCCGCCTCAGCGAAGTCGGCGCCCGCATCTCCAATGTCGACAATACCGCCTATCGCACCCTGATCGGTGCCAAGGGCCAGATTGCCGGCGACTGGAACTATGACGGCTATTACAGCTATTCGCGCACCAAGCAGGTCGAAACCCAGACCGGCAACGTATCGCGCAGCCGCGTGGAGCAGGCGCTCAAGACCACCTATGACAGCGACGGCAATCTGGTCTGTTCGGACACCAGCAATGGCTGCGTTCCGCTGAACATCTTCGGCGAAGGCAATATCAGCAGCGAAGCTGCCGCCTTCATCTCGATCCCGGTCAAGAATGTCAGCACCGTGACCGAACAGGTCGCCAGCTTCGCCGTCACCAACGGCAATCTGTTCGACCTGGGCGCCGGCCCGGCCGGTATCGCCTTTGGTGCGGAATATCGCTCCGAACATGGCAGCTATGATCCGGACTATGCCCTGTCCTCGGGCGACGTCGTCGGCTTCAACGCCGGTGAGGGCCTGTCGGGCGGCTATAATGTGAAGGAGCTGTTCGCCGAAATTGACGTGCCGCTGCTCGCCGACCTGCCGCTGGTCCACAAGCTCGACTTCAACGGCGCCTATCGCTTCTCGCATTACTCGACCGCAGCCAAGAATGTCGGCACCTTCTCGGCCGGCCTCATCTATGCGCCGATCAAGGACGTCACCTTCCGCGGCCAATATAGCCGGGCGGTGCGTGCGCCGACCGTCGCGGATCTCTATTCGGGCCAGTCGCAGGACTTCCCGACCGCGAACGATCCCTGCTCGACCGAGGACGCGACCACCAATGCCAGCCTGGCGGCAAGCTGCGTCGCGACCGGCGTTCCGTCGAGCGCGCTTGGCACCGACATCAACGGTGGCAGCTCGCAGATCGACTCGATCACCGGCGGCAACCCGAACCTGCGTGAGGAAAAATCGGACACCTGGACCGCGGGCGTCGTGCTCCAGCCCAGCTTCCTGCCGCGCTTCAGCCTGACGGTCGATTATTATCATATCAAGATCGACAATTATATCTCGACGCCGGGCACCGCGAACATCATCAAGGCCTGCTATGGCGATCAGTCCAATGGCTGGACGCCCTATGACAGCAGCTATTGCTCGCTGCTGCCGCGCAACGAGAACAGCTATGCGATCGAGGGCGCGGAAAATCTCCTGTCCAACACCGGTGGTCTCAAGACCGAGGGCGTGGACTTCGAGATGAACTACAGCCTGCCGCTCAACTTCGGCGTGTTCGGCGCCAAGACCGGCAAGCTCAGCTTCCGCGTCGCGGGCACCCGTCTGATCCGTTACGACCTGAACCCGGTCGCGGCGATCCCGGAACTGAACCAGAGCTGTGCCGGTCGCTTCGGCGTCTATTGCGGCGATCCCTATTCCAAGCTGCGGCTCAACAACCGCATCACCTGGAGCAGCGGTCCGATCACCCTGGGCCTGACCCATCGCTATCTGTCGAGCGTCCGCGACGACGACGATACCACCACCTATACCGTCGAGAAGATCAAGGCCTACAACCTGTTCGACCTCGGCCTTCAGGTGCAGGCGACGGAAACCTTCGGCTGGTCGCTGGGCATGAACAACATGTTCAACAAGAAGCCGCCGATCATGGGCGACAACCAGCAGCAGTCGAACACCTATCCTTCGACCTACGACGTCTATGGCCGCGCCTTCTTCGTGAACGCCTCGGTCAAGTTCTGATCATACCGCTGGACGGGCACTCCTCGCCCGTCCGGCACCTGCCCAAAAAAAAAGCGGCCGCCCTTTCGGACGGCCGCTTTTTTGATCGACCGGCGCCTCAGCGCGGCGGATTGACCACCACATATTGCACCGACGACCCTGCATATTGCGGCTGATACCAGGTATTGCCGCACTGCGAATAGCTGATGCCGTTGACGATCACGGTCGAACAATCTGGCGGCACGCTGCGCACGATCGATCCGATCGCCGCCGCCGTCAGCGAGACGGCCGCCGCCGTCGCCACCGGATGCCAATGATCGTCCCAGTCATCATCCCACCGATCATGATGGTCATAATGACCATGATGCCCGCCATCATAATGATTGCCGCCATGATTGACGTTCACGTTGACATTATTGTTGCTGATATTGTTCCGATGGCCGCCATGATTGACATTGGTTCGCCCATTGTTGCGCACGGCTGGGCGACCACCAGCGGGCCGATTGGCGCCGCCTCCACCTGCCGGCCGACTGGGCCGCGCGCTACCGCCGCCAGGACGCTTGCGTGGCGGCGCGGCTTCCGCACTGTCGGCAGCGGCCACCACCAGCAGGAAACCCCCGGCGGAAAGGGCCGTCATGCCGGCCGTGACCGGCTGGGCCATGATCGCCAGCGATGCGATCACCGCCAGGCTGTTGGTCGGGCGCTTCATTTCTTGTCTCCATTGGCGAGATCGACCAGCATGATCTGATGCGCGTCAGCGGGCGGCGCAAAGGCCAGGTCGGCCGCGCTCGGCTGCGTCTGCAGATCCCAGTGCAGCACCGCGGCATATTGCGGCATCGACGGATCGGTCGTGTCGGTGATCACCAGCTTGCAGGGCAACTGATCGCTGTCATCGATCCAGATCTGCCAATCCACCTGTTCCTGGCGGAAGGCATAATGGGTGCAGGTGCGGCTATCGATCTTTTCCGGCCGGATCAGATAGCCCGATTTGATCCGCATCCGCAGCGACTGGTCGGTGCCCCAGGTGAACAAGTCCGCCAGCGGCAGTTCGATGCCATAGCCGGTCTTCAGCTTGTCCAGCGCCTGGCCGATCGATCCGGTGGCCGGCACGGACGCATAATAGTTCAGCCGGGGCGCCATGATCGTGAACTTGCCGCCGCCGAAATAATAGTCGCGATGCTGGATGTCGGACACGGCCGAAATCTTGAACGCGTCGGGCCGGTGCGCACGAATATCGACCGTGCCGCCATATTGCAGCTTCTGGCCGGTATCGAGCACCTGTTCGGTCGTCACATCGGCCTTCAGCGCAAAGGCCGGCAAGGTGATCAGCTTGGCGCTCATCTTGTCCATCGCCGCCAGCGCGGCCGGTTCGACCACGCCCGCAGCCGGCGCCGTGCTGGTCTGCGCATGGGCTGTGGATGCGGCCAGCAAAGCCAGCGGCAAGCAGAGACATTCTATTCTAGATCGCATGACAAGCTCCTTCTGCCCGGACCGGACGCGCGGCGAGATGCGCAATGTCGCTATTGGACGCCATCTCCCCTGCCGCCGACTATCGCCGTTCCGACGGGAGCGCCCATCGGGATAATTGCCGATTTGGGAGCATTTCTTTCCGAGCAACCCCTGAGCCCGATGGAGCATCAGGCGGAAAGTGCAGTCCTTCTTCCCGCCTGATGCATGACCACACCCAGGGGGATGGGTGGCAGTCATTTCATGGGCCGATAATCCCGGCCAATCCCTCCCGCCGCGTGGCGACTGGCGTGCCGTCCCGGCTATTTCATGTCGCTATAAAGCTAGCCAGCGGCCCAGCCCGGCCAAGTCGGGATTTGCCCTGATCGGCGTTTTCCCCCTGCGCCCGTCACCCGGCGCGACCGCAACATGCTGCGATCCAACGCTTCACAGCCCTTGCCCCAACCGCCCGGAGAGAGATCGTTACTGTCCCGACCTAGGGTTTATCATGATCGCCAACGCACGACAGCACGCCTAGGATCATCGCAGGATTTCTGGCTGACGGAGCGGCGATCATGACGGAAGATGTTCCCAGACTGCCAATCGATCTCGGTGCCAAGCGCACCGTCATGGCGGCCGATCGGACCTTGATGGCGTGGATCCGCACATCCCTGTCGATGCTCAGCTTCGGCTTCACCATCTACAAGTTTCTCGATGCCGCGACCGAGAAGACCGGCCATGGCGATTCGGAAAGCCCTCAGCATATCGGCCTGTTTCTCGCCGGCATGGGGACGCTGGCAATCCTGCTTGGCACATTGGGTTACTGGATGACCCTCTCTGATCTCAAGCAGACCAACCAGTTCCATCTGGGACGCCCGGTGCTGCTGATGGCGCTGATCATGTGCTTAGCCGGCATCGCCCTGTTCGCGGCCATTGCGACCCGCGCCGTATAGGCGCATCACAGGATCGACAGACAAGGAGTTTCGGTTGACCGTGCCATCCCCCCTCTCTCCTGCGGCCACCGCGCCGGAGAACATGATCCACATTCCCGGCGGCCGCTTCATCATGGGGTCGGACCATCATTATCCCGAGGAAGCCCCAGCCCATCCGGTCGAGGTCGACGCCTTCTGGATCGATGCCACCCCCGTCACCAATCGCGACTTCCGCCGCTTCGTCGAGGCGACCGGCCATCGCACCACGGCGGAGATCGCCCCCAATCCGGACGATTATCCCGGCGCCCAGCCGGACATGCTGCGCCCCGCCTCTTTGGTCTTCACGCCGACCGACCGCCCGGTGCCGCTGCATGACTGGAGCCAATGGTGGCGCTATGTCTTCGACGCCGACTGGCGCCGTCCGCTCGGCCCCGGTTCCTCGATCGACGATCTCGACGATCATCCGGTGGTCCATGTCACCTATGACGACGCCGCTGCCTATGCCGCCTGGGCCGGCAAGACGCTGCCGACCGAGGCGGAATGGGAATTTGCCGCGCGCGGCGGCGTCGATGGCCAGGAATTTGCCTGGGGCGACGAACTCATGCCCGACGGCAAGGCTATGGCGAATTTCTGGCAGGGCAATTTCCCGTCCGAAAATCTGCTGATCGACGGCTATGAACGCACCTCGCCGGTCGGCAGCTTCCCCGCCAATGGCTATGGCCTGTCCGACATGATCGGCAATGTCTGGGAATGGACCGAGGATTTCTACGCCGCCCGGCACCAGGCCGATCCCTCCCGCCCCTGCTGCGCCCCGCGCAACCCGCTCAACCAGGCGCGCGAAGCCAGTTTTGACCCACAGCAGCCGCAGATCCTCATCCCGCGTCGTGTCCTGAAGGGCGGATCGCACCTGTGCGCGCCCAGCTACTGCCGGCGCTATCGCCCCGCCGCGCGCCATGCCCAGGCGATCGACTCCTCGACCAGCCATATCGGCTTCCGCTGCGTGATCCGCGCGGCCTGACAGACAGAAAGGGGCGTCGCGCCGATCCGCACGACGCCCCTTTCTTCTCAGAAACCGACCTGCATGAAGACCGCCGGCCCGCTGAACCGATACTTCATCCGCCCGGCCCAATTATCCTTGTCGACGTCGACGCGATAATTGACGTAGCGCCACATCGCGCCGATCCCGACATTCTTGGCGAAGCGCCAGGTCATGGCAGCTTCGGTATTGAGCAGCCGCCCCTTATAATCGTCGATCTTGAGCGACAGATAATCCGCCCGTGCGCTCAATGTCAGATCGGTCGCGATCCGCTGCGACGCGAACAATCCCACCGTCGGCAATGGCGCCAACGCCTTGCGGCGGCGCTGCGTCCCGCTCACCTGCGCTTCACCCAGCCTGGCGTCGCCCTTGAGCGTCAGGGTGAAATCGGTCGCATGCACACCCAGCGCCGCGCCGACCCGCGTGTCGGGCGTGTTCACGAAGGCATAGCCGAAGGTCAGCCGGTAGACGTCGCTATCGAAGCCGCTTTCCACCCGCACCCCGGCTGGATAGGTGACATCGTCAAAGACAATATCGCGCGCCACCGTCTTGGAACCGTTGCGGCTCAGCGAATAATATTCGCCCATCATCGACCAGTTGCCGCCCAATCTTATCCCCGCCGCGACCTGTGGCAACGCCTTGTGCTTGTCGAGATCGAGGTCCGATTCCAGGTCGATATTCGTGCCGCCATCCGGATTGGACGCAGGCGCGACCCGGACATGGGAACTGACCGACGGCCAATAGGCGCCCACTTCCACCCAATATTTGTCGTCAAGCGATTGCGCCTTTGCGGGCGCAGCGGCAGCCCCCATCATCAAGATACAGATGCCGGCAAGCCCGATGCTCTGACGCGCCATTTCTTCCTCCCTGCGGCCAACGGCCGTCCATTCGGGCATGGCGACCATGCCCTTGGACCTTGTGCGCCTTTGCCCCGGATTTGGGCATCGGGGTCATTTCCTAGGAGTGCGGGGAATAATGCCGGGGTTTTCCCGACGGCAGCGGCAGCATCGGTCTGGAAAGCAGCGGAAAATCGCCAGCGAAATGATCGTCCCCCTCTCCGGGTAATTCCCCGCTCGCAACGGAGAATGGTTAACTTGCATCAAGATAATCCCGACTCGGGGAGGATCAGGCGCCTTATCCACCTGTCGGGCTCTATCCTACGTATATTTCCCTAGGCGCCAAATTATACACAAAACTCACATTTTTCCAAAGTATACAATGTTGTACTTAAGTCCATATCGGCTGTTAAACGCCCATTTCCCATAGCTTTCGAGCCAAATCCTGGCCAGTCCACGGCCAGTCAATGGAACGGTTTACGACAACGTAAAACCACCAATCCCGACCAAACTCGACCATTGCTACATAGAATTACCCCCAGTATACTTACCGATAACAGGGTCGCTCGTTAGTTAGTCGATTTCAGCGTGGTGTTCGCCGCGTAGATGATCTTGTGCGCCGATACATTCAGCCTGGTCGAATGGTTGAGCGCATTTTTAGCTGGTGAGGGAGACGTCATGCTCGAACCACATCAAGCGGGGGCAGCCCATTATCCGGATTTTTTCGGCGGATCGAGTGGCAACACGACCTTGCCTGCACAAATGTATCTGGTCCCGCCCAGCCAGTCCCAGACGACATCGCAGGCAGACCTTCAGCGACTGATCAATAGCATCCCGGTCAAGATCGTGGTGATTGATCGTCACGCACAGATTGTCGCCATCAACCGCGCCTGCCAGCCCTATTTACGCGCGGTCGGCCTCGACCTCAACACTGTGTCAGGCCAGAGCTATTACGCCATCAAGGAGCGTTTCGGCGCGGCACCGCTGGATGCCCGCAGCGTGAGCGAGCATGTCGAATCGCTCTGCAGGCAAAGCATAGCGTTCAGCCACAGCATAAGTTTCCCGCTTGCCGGCCAGGACATCCGCATGGTCGTCCATGGCGAGCGCTTGCCGGGCGTGGACGATCTGTTCATCCTCAGCCATCTCGACGACGAAGATCCCGAAAGCGAAACAGCCAATCCGCGCCGCTATCATCTCTCGATGCTGCAGGCCGAGGAAGAAGAACGCAAACGGATCGCCCGTGAGCTGCATGACGAAACCTTCCAGCAACTGGCGCTGATCCAATTCAATCTCATGACGCTGCGCAGCACCGACATGAGTGCCCCGGCCCGCGACGCCTATCAGGCCATGGAAATCTCGCTCAAGGCGATCCAGGATCAGGTGCGGACGCTCAGCTATCTGCTGCATCCGCCCGAACTGGCGGAAGATGGCATCGAAGCTGCCCTGTCTCATTTCACCCGCGGCTTCGCCCGCAGGTCCGGGCTCCAGGTCGAATTTCGCTGCCTCTCAGGACCGATCAAGCGCGACCCGGACATGGAAATCGCCTTTTATCGCGTGGCGCAGGAGGCGCTCGCCAATGTCTACAAACATGCCAATGCCAGTCATGCGGTCGTCCGGTTGCGGCGGACCCAGGCCGGCTTCGCGCTGGAGATAGAGGATGATGGCCGGGGCGTGCCCGAACATATTCTCAACGGCCAGGGTCGCGACATCGTCGGCGTCGGCCTCTCGGGGATGCGCGAACGCATTGTGGCGCTCGCCGGCCAGTTGGAGGTGCGCCGCACAGGCACGGGCACATTGGTCACCGCCACGATCCCGCGCCGGCGTCAATGTGACTGAACCCGGCTGATCAGCGGCGCGAAGCAAGGTTCGCCCGCCGATCATGCCGCTCAAGGTTCGACGATATTGTTGCGCACCGCGTAGCGCACCAGTTCGGCGGTCGTCCCCAGCTTGAGCTTGTGCATCGCCGCCGCGCGATGGGTCTCGACCGTCTTCACGCTGATATCGAGCAGATGGGCGATCTGCTTGTTGATCTTGCCCTCCGCGATCAGTTGCACGATCTCGCGCTCGCGCGGGGTCAGCGTCGCGACATTGCTGCCGGCCACGCTGCTCTTCACATAATGGTCGAGCAATGTTTCGGAGATCGCGGCCGAGAAATAGGGCTTGCGCAGCGACAACGCCTCGACCGCCGACTGCAGATGTTGCCCGCTGTCGGACTTGAGCACATAGCCACGCGCGCCCGCCCGCAGCACCTCGACCAGCAGATCCTCCCGATCATGCATGGTATAGATCAATATCTCGATCCGCGGGAATTCCTGCTTGAGCGCGCGGGTCAGCTCCAGCCCGTTCATCAGCGGCAGCGAATAATCCAGGATCGCAATGTCCGGCTGGGTCTCGCGCGCCGCCTTCAGCGCGTCATGGCCGTCCGATGCCTCGGCGACGATCTGCCAGCGATCCTGGGTTTCGAGGAAAGTCCGAACCCCCTGGCGCAAGGCCTGATGATCGTCGGCAATCAATATCCGCGTCAATGGCTTGCTCATCCCTTACCCCTGTCCACTCCCGATGGCGCCCATGATGAGCCTATCTATCATTGCGGCATGGCGGCCCGAAACAATGAGGGTTTTCCCCCGCATCGGCCGATATTGCCCTGACAGCGCGCAAAGCGACCGCATATCCGCCCCCTCGCCCTCTCCGGGACGATCGATAGCGGGTCGAAATCTGCCATGCCCTGTCACTCTTGGCGAGAGCAAAGCGCAAATATCACGCCTTTTCGTTATCTTAGCGCCAAGTACAGGGTTTCCGGCGATGCAAGCCTTCCCCAATCGGCTCGGGGATTATCCCGATGGCCCCACCCGACGCGTCGATGGATGATGGCGCCGGGCTTTCCGCCCTTCAGGGACAATGGGGACGAATGATGCGTAACATGAAGACCTGCCTGCTGGGCGCCATCCTGCCACTGGCCGCCGCCATCAGCACCCCGGCCCAGGCGGTCGAGGGCGCGGCCAGCCTCTATGTTCCGGGCACCGGCGGCCCCGCGACCGCCGTGATGCCGCCGCTGGAGGGTGTCTATTTCGATGACACCATCTACATCTACAATGGCAGCGCCAGCGCCAGCAAGGAATTCGTCGTCGGCGGCAATGTCGTCGCCGGCCTCGACGCGACGATCGTCGCCGATTTCCTGACCACCCTGGTCATCCCCTCCACCAATTTCCTGGGCGGCACATTGTCCATGGGCGTCACTCTGCCGGTCGGCGCGCCGATGCTCGACGCCAATGCCGTCGTCACCGGCCCGTTCGGCAATCTGCGCAGCCTCAACGTCCATGATTCCGCGCTGGTGGTCGGCGATCCGGTGTTCAACACCATGCTCGGCTGGAAGGCGGGCAAGCTCCACATCCAGGCGAGTAGCATGGTCAACATCCCGGTCGGCCATTATCGCGAGGATCAGCTGGCCAACCTGGCGCTGCATCGCTGGGCGGTCGACACCTCGCTCGCGCTCAGCCTGCATGATGATGAGAGTGGCTGGGATCTGACCGGCAAGGCCGGCGTCACCTTCAACGGCAAGAATGACTATACGGAATATGACAGCGGCAACGAGTTTCACCTCGAAGGATCGGTGGAAAAGGCGCTGTCGAAGAAATTCTCCCTCGGTGCCCAGGGCTATTGGCTCAAGCAGATCAGCGATGACAAGAGCAGTGGCGCCCTGCTCGGTGCCTTCCGGGGTGAGGTGGTCGGCGTCGGCGGCACGGCCGCGCTCAACGTCATGATGGGTCGCTCCCCCGCGACCTTCCGCCTGCGCGGGTTCAAGGAACTCGACGCCACCAACCGGCTGAAGGGCGAGGCCTTCTTCCTCAGCCTCACCCTGCCGCTCTACATGAAGATGCCCCCGCAATAGCGCCGGGGCATCTTTGCCTATAGCTGGCGTAGTGCCTGAGCGGGCCGCACCGACATCAGTGGGATCGATCCGGCGAGGCCGATCCCCAGCGTCAGCACCGCCCCGCCCGCCAGCGTCGCCAGCACCACGCCCCAATTCGGCGCCCAGCCAAAGCTGAACAACTGCACCACCACATACCAGGCAGCCGCCCCGCCGAGCAGCAGCGCCACCAGCGCCAGCAGTCCGGCCAGCACGCCATATTCCAGCGCCTGCGCCCCCAATATCTGGCCGCGCGTGGCGCCCAGCAGCTTCAGCACGACACTGTCATAGCTGCGGCTCTGCCGCCCCGCTGCGATCGCCCCGATCAGCACGGCGACCCCCGCCAGCACCGTCACCGACGCCGCCGCCAGGATCGCGCCCGACATCTGGTCGAGCAGGCCGGACACCTGGCTGATCACCTGTCCCACCTCGATCACCGACGCGCCGGGGAAGGTCGCCAGCAGTGCGCTCGTCACGGCCTGCTCCTGGCGCCTGTCGGGCAGGCTGATCGTCGCGGTCAGACTGTGCGGCGCCGACGCCAGCGTGCTGGGCGAGAAGACCATCACATAGTTGAAGCCCATCGTGTCCCAGTTGATCTTGCGCAGCGACGCGACCCGCGCCTCGATCTCGCGGCCCAGGATCGACACGGTGATGCGGTCGCCGACCCAGATGTCCAGCGCCCTGGCCTGGTCGGCGTCGAGCGACACCAGCGGCGGCCCGGCATAGTCGCGCGCCCACCAGCGTCCTTCGACGATCTCGCTCCCCTCCGGCAGGCTCGCGCTATAGGTGACGCCGCGCTCGCCGCGCAGGATCCACGCCCCTTCCGGTTTTTCCTTCAGGTCGGCGACGCGCTTGCCCGAATAGCCGGTCACCGTGCCACGCAGGATCGGCACGACATTCAGCTTCGCCGCCGGCACGCGCTTCGCCATCAGCGCACGAAACTGCGCCTCCGCCCCGGCCGGCATGTCGAGTATGAACAGGTTGGGCGCCTGTTTCGGCACGGTCCGACCGATCTCTGCCTGGATGCTGGTCTGGATCGCCGCCAGCGTGACGAACAGAGTCAACGCCAGCCCTAGTGCCACCGTCAACGCGGCGGTCTGCGCGCCGGGCCGATGCAGGTTGGCGAGCGCCAGCCGCAGCAGCGGCCGCCGCGCATGGGGCATGCGCCGCGCCAGCCACCTTATCCCCTGCCCCATCGCCAGCAGCAGCAACAAGGTCGCCATGATCGCACCCAGCATCGCCGCGGCGAACATCGGCGTGCGCGCCGTCAGCAGCACGACCGCGACCAGCAGCGCGATCGCTCCGCCGACCAGCGCCAGCGTGTGCCGGTCGATCCGCCGCCGCCCGTCGACCAGGGTGCGCAGGATCGCCGCCACCGGCTCGGTCCGCGCACGAGCCAGCGGCGGCAGGGTGAAGATCAGCGCGATCAGCAGGCCATAGGCGGCGCTCGTCACCAGCGGCAGCGGATAGAGGTGGAAACCCGGCGCCACCGGCAGCATGTCGCCCGCCGCCCAGACCAGCAAGGGCGGCGACAGCGCGCCCGCCACTAGTCCGGCCAATATGGCCAGCCCCGCAACCACCCCGATCTGGAGCAGATAGATGCGCTGGATATCGGCCGAAGTCGCTCCCAGCACCTTGAAGGTCGCCAGCGCGCCGCGCTTGATCGCCAGATAGGACGCAACGCCATTGCTGACACCGATCCCCGCGATCACCAGCGCGGCCAGGCCGATCAGCGACAGAAACTGCCCCATATTCTCGATGAAGCGGTTGGTGCCCGGCGCCGCCCGCTCGCGGTCCTTAAATTCCCAGCCCTGCTCGACATAGCGCTTCTCCAGCCGCTCGCGCAGCGCCTGCGCATCCGCCCCGGTGGGCAGGCGCAGCCGATATTTGGCGCGATAGAGGCTGCCCGGCTGGATCAGGCCGGTGCGGTCCAACCCGTCCATCGACACGATCGCCACCGGCCCCAGGGTAAAGCCCTCGCCCACCCGGTCCGGCTCGTCGGCGATGATCGCAGCGACGGTGAAATCGGCCGTGCCATAGCGCAATCTGTCACCGACACCGACTGCCATCCGCTCCGCCAAGGCCGGACTGATCAGGATGCGGTCGGCGGCCAGCGGCGCATAGCGGCCATGCTGCAACGCGAGCGTGCCATAGAGCGGATAGGCATCGTCCACGCCTTTCAGCTCGGTCAGCAGCGGCGCCGCCTCGCGCGCGCCGCCCTTGTGGACCATGGCGCGCAGCCGCACCGTCTCGCTCATCCGGCCCAGCCGCGCGACCGCCTGCTGGTCGCGCGCGTCCATCACCCGCTGGGTCATGGCGATCTCGACATCGCCGCCCAGGATCATCTGTCCCCGCGCCGAAATCTCACCGGTGATCGCGCTGGTCAGGCTGCCGATCGCCGCCAGCGTCATCACGCCCAGGAACAGGCAGACGAACAGCAGCCGCAGCCCCCGGAACCCGGCATGCAGATCACGCCGCGCGATCCGCCAGCTTGCCCCCAACCCCAATGTCGTCACGCGGCGACCTCGCCGCTCAACTGGCCGTCCCGCATCTCGACGGTCCGGTCACACCGCGCCGCCAGCGCCGGATCATGGGTGATAATCAGCAGGGTCGCGCCGCTGGCCTGTTGCCTAGCGAACAGCAGGTCGATGATCGCCGTGCCGGTCGCCTGGTCCAGATTGCCGGTTGGCTCGTCGGCGAACAATATCGCCGGATCGGGCGCCATGGCCCGCGCGATTGCCACGCGCTGCTGTTCCCCGCCCGACAGCTGGGCGGGATAATGGGACAGGCGATGGCGCAGGCCCACCGCCGTCAATTCCTGCGCCGCCCGCTCGAACGGATCGGCCAGCCCCGCCAGTTCCAGCGGCACGGCGACATTTTCCAGCGCCGTCATCGTCGGCAACAGGTGAAAGGATTGTAGGATGATGCCGATCCGCCCGCGCCGCGCCCGCGCCAGCCCATCCTCGTCGAGCGCGCGATAATTGACGCCGGCCACGCTGACCGTGCCGCCGCTCGCCTGCTCCAGCCCCGACAGGATCGCCATCAGCGACGACTTGCCCGATCCCGACGCGCCCAATATCGCCAGGCTCTCGCCGCGACGAATATCCAGGTCGATCCCCTTCAATATCTGCGTGTTGCCGAGCGAGAGGGTGACATTGCGCGCCTGGATCGCGATATGGGGGGCATCGATGGTCGCATGCATGAAGAAGGAAGGCTCCTTGGCGAACGGTTTCCGGCTATATGGGTTCTCGCTGCTGCTTGTCCAACTGCTCGCCGCCTGTTCCCCAACGAAGGAAGAAGCGCTTCCCGCCGCTGACAATGGCGCCGCGAACATGACAGCGACGGCGACACAGCCAATCGCTGATGGAAAGCTGGTCGTCGTCTTCGGCGACAGCCTCTATGCCGGCTATAATCTTCAGCAGGATCAGGGCTTTGCACCCATCCTTGAACAAGCCCTGTCAAAACAGGGGATCAAGGCCCATGTCGTCAATGCCGGGGTGTCGGGCGACACCAGCGCGGACGGCCTCGCCCGCCTCGCTTTCGGTCTCGACGGCCTGCCGCGCAAGCCAGACCTGGTCCTCGTGGGCTTGGGCGGCAACGACATGCTGCGCGGCCTCAGCCCGCAGGCGACCCGGACCAATATCGACGCCATCCTGACCGAACTAGACAAGCGCGGCATTCCCGCGATGCTGACCGGCATGATGGCCTCGCCCAACATGGGGCCGGACTATGCCGCAGCCTTCAACCCCATCTACCCCGACCTGGCGAAGAAGCACGGCGTGCCGCTCTACCCCTTCTTCCTCGACGGCGTGATCGGCGAGCGCAGCTTGCTGCTGCCCGACGGCATCCACCCCAACCCGCAAGGCGTCCAGCGCATCACCGCCAAGGTCGCACCATTGGTGGCCAGGCAGTTGGAGGAATAGGCCGCAGGGGAAAATCGGGTGCCTGTCAAATGGACGAAAGGGGTGGGAACAAGACATTCCTCCCCGTCACGGGGAGGGGGACCGCTCGCGTAGCGAGTGGTGGAGGGGCACAGGCCGGATAGCGCAGCGCTAAGAGGCACCTGCCCCTCCGTCAGCGCTTCGCGCTGCCACCTCCC